>VOFI01001148.1_pt1 | contig 448001 bp, 449 predicted proteins | sample 5384131 | NCBI WGS metagenome assembly VOFI01 (sample SAMN12384728, study PRJNA508395) | human gut metagenome | isolation source: healthy gut H | host: Homo sapiens | reverse complement strand
GTACTTCTTTCAACAGAACATCCAAATTTACAAATTTTAACTTTGAAATTTTTCAACCCATCTATACGATTCCCATCATAACTTTCATCAAATGTTTGAATATACACTACATCACCGATTAAACAACAATCTTTCCCATTGACAACAGTGTAAAACCCGCAACGCCAAAAATAAAATAATGGCAATGGAAGATTTTGGAATAATAATATTGAATTTTCCCGATGTTCCTTCGGTGGATATACTCCAATTAAATCACTCATATGTCCATTATACTCATCAATTCGTTGTGGATTTGGATTAGGCATATGAGGAGCCAATCCTTCAGGAAGATCCTCAGGTTTATCCAATGATCTTTCTATAAAGTTTATATTTGAAAAGCTCACCGTCCGCGGCTGAAAGACTAAAGCTAAATGAGTGGAAGCCCCAACTTCATTCACTTTCCCATCACGGGGACCATCAGGACTCCGTTCAGAAAGATTTATCCCTTCTATTTTGTTTGGTACCAGAACATTAAATTTTTTTGGCTTGGGCTTATCGTCCAAATTAGTTTTAACTTCCACACTTACCTCTCCTTTGATAACAGGATCCTTTTTAGCCGTTAAAACAGCTTTAAATTTATCCTTTTCATTAATTGTTAGTATTGCCCATTTTTCACTTTGTTCGGAAAGTTTCCATTCTATCTCATCCTAAAATCAGAATTCAGGCAAAAAGTCAATGATTTTAGAATAAAATTGAGACAATATTGGATTCGCCAGGAATATGGGGACGAGAAAAGGAGATTACCTTAGGCTGAAGAATATGATGCCCACATTAAGCAATCCGCAAAACCCCATCTCAATCCGCTTGATTACGATATTGATAAGCTCAATTCTAAATAAATTGACAGCATGACAGAGAGCGTTTGGCAGTTCATTGAATCTCTCCTATATTTCTCCAACAAAGCATTACAATTTCTTTTCCTAAAATGATTTGCTACGTTTAAACTCCTAAATTAGACTAGATAACTCTATTTTCATTTGTTTAAAGAAAAAGAAAAGATTTGTTCTTTACTGAACTCTATTACTTTCTTTAGATGTTTGCGTTTATGTTAGGAGTTGCTCAAAGTGAACTAGACTTTCTCCGAATTTCCCATGCTCAGTTCCACATCTAATCTTTCACTTCGGAACGATATAATCTGACAGCAATCGTGCGAAGGGGAATGGAGTGCGGGGATGAGCGGAAAACCTTCTTTACGGATTGGGAGGGAGACGACACCAGCATCGCTTCATCATCTTGACCTGTCCTTTTTATTCCCTTATGCAGAGCACCATCAACCCGCATCACAAAACAATGGAATAAAGACACATGCTGTCTTTTTCTCTTCACTAAAGATATTGTTTTTGTGTTGGAAAGTTTCCTTTTAGCCAACGCTGATTCCATTGAAAAGAAAAACGGCGTCCTTCCGCTGGACGGAGGACGCCGGGATTTTCCGGAAATCGGATAGACTGCCAGTTTGAGCAGCGAAGCGCACAAACCTTAGGACTTGTAACGCAAACGCTTCTTGTGACGGTTCTGACGCATGCGCTTGCTGCGCTTATGCTTGTTGATTTTTGCTTTACGGCGTTTTTTGAGCGATCCCATGATTGTGGTTCGTTTGTTGTTTTACTGTGGTGAGAAAAAAGTTAATAGACCAGCTTGTTGAGCGGGTATTCAATGATGCCTTCCGCGCCGAGGGCCTTGAGCTGCGGAATGATATCCCCGACGACGGATTCGTCAATGACCGTTTCCACGGCCAGCCAGCCTTCTTCCGCCAGGTGGGAGATGGTGGGGCGGCGCAGGGACGGCAGGGCTTCCACGAGACCATTGAGGGAAGCGGCGGGGAGGTTCATTTTCAGACCCACTTTCCGGCGGGCTTCCAGAGCGCCCCTGAGCATCATGACCAAGCTTTCCAGCTTCTGCTTTTTCCATTCGTCCTGCATCGTTTCCCGGTTCGCGATGAACTGGGGATAGGAGGTCATCAAGGTGTCCACGATGCGGAGCTTGTTGGCCTTGATGGAGCTGCCCGTTTCCGTGATGTCCACAATGGCGTCCACCAGCTCCGGCACTTTCACTTCCGTAGCGCCCCAGGAGAATTCCACATGGGCCTTGATGCCCTTTTCCTGAAGCCAGCGTTCCGTGATGCCCACGCCTTCCGTGGCGATGCGCTTGCCCTGCAGGTCTTCCGCGCAGGTGATAGGGGAGTTTTCCGGAACCACCAGCACCCAGCGGGTGGGCTTGGAGGTGGCCTTGGAGTATTGAAGGTCCGTCAGCACTTCCACGTCCGCGCGGTTTTCATAAATCCAGTCGCGTCCGGTGATGCCGCAGTCGATGAAACCGTCATTGACGTAACGGCCGATTTCCTGGGCGCGGATCAGGAAGAGTTCCAGATCGTCGTCGTCACAGGTCGGGCGGTACCCGCGGCTGGACACGTATACATTGTAGCCGGCCTTGCGGAACAATTCCACGGTGGAGTCCTGCAAACTGCCTTTGGGAAGTGCTATTTTGAGTTTCTTCGACATGATGGGACGGGAATGAAAACCCACGCGGGCCTCATTGTCAAGTTTAGAACCGAATCCGGCCCATTTTACCGGGCCATGAGCCGTTCAATGTCATCAGGCAGCAGCGGCACGTCCCCCAACAGGTCAATGTTTTCCTTTTCCCCGATCAGGATGTCGTTTTCCAGGCGGATGCCGATGCCTTCCTCCGCTATGTAGATGCCCGGCTCAATGGTGAAGACCATGCCCGGCAGCACGACGGGGTTGGTTTCCCCCACGTCGTGCACGTCCAGCCCCAGGAAGTGGGAGCAGCCGTGCATGTAGTATTTCCGCACGATGGGAGGATCGGACGGTTTTTCCGCCACCTGCGCGGGCGTGACAAGCCCCAGCTTGACGAGTTCTCCGGCAGCGAAGACGCGCACCAGGCGCTCATATTCCGATTTCAAGATGCCGGGCCTCAGGACGCTTTTGGCATAGGTCATCATGTTCAGCACGCTTTCATACACGGCGCGCTGGCGTGGGGTGAATTTTCCGTTCACGGGAACGGTGCGGGTCATGTCGGAGTTGTAGTTTCCGTATTCCGTGCCTATGTCCATGAGTACCAGGTCGCCGTCCTCGCACCTCTTGTCGTTCTGGATGTAGTGCAGCACGCAGGTGTCCTTTCCGGAGGCAATGATAGGAAGGAAGGAGAATTTGCGCGGCCCCCGGCTGATGAATTCGTTAGCCAGAAAGCCCTCGATCTGCCATTCCCCCACCCCCGGCCTGATGAACCGGAGCAGCGCCCGGAAGCCTTCATTGGTAATGTCACAAGCCTTCCTGAGCGCCTTGATTTCCTCCGGCTTTTTGATCTGGCGCATCTCCGCCATGATTTCATAAACGTTTTTCAGAACCGCATCCGGGGAATTTTTTCCTTCAGTTCCTTGGTCATGCGGGCATTGCGCGTTTCCACCGGGCAGGTGCAGCGCGGATGCTGGTTGGCTTCCACAAAGACCATGGTGGCGGCCGGAACCAGGGTATCCAGCAGCGTATCATATTCATTGGTCCATGATGAGGACGGTTTCCTCCTGGTCAATCCCGGTGAGGTAAAAAGGTTGGCATTCTGGTGCAGGGCGAAGGTGCCGTCCGCATTCATTGGGGAACACGTCGTTGGCATGCAGGATCAGCATACTGCCGGCGGGCAGGCGGGAAGCCAGTTCCGCACGATTGCCGACAAAAAGGAGGAAGGTAGCGGCTCGTATCTCGCCCATACCGACAGCATGCCCCGCTTTTTCCAGCTTGTCAATCATGCATCCGGACACGAAACGGCCTTCCTGCGGTTCATATTAAGTTCTTGCGGCCCGGCATTCTTTTTTTGTTCATTCTGGGCTTTATGCTTTTCCGTGCTGTTTTTTCCGCCGCAGCTATTCTTTTCACGGGCGTTTCCTGCTCCTCCGGTCCTTACCGGCCCGTTTCCCCGCTCATTACTCATGCTGCGGAGCTGAAGGAGGCGCACGGCAACCTCGGCGGCGTCTGGTGCCATCCCTCCGCCGGGCAATTCCTCTGGAAACAGCAAAGGGCAGCAGTTCCCGGAGGCTTCCCCCTACCTGGCGCGCGAATTCCGGGATTCCCTGCAAAGGAGGTTCGCCTCTTGATTGACCGCAATAATGAGAAGCCCGGCAATCATGTCCGCTGGGTGCTGAGCGACCGCCCGCACACGCCCGGCGTGAAGGTTTCCCTGGCGATCGTCCAATTAAAGCCCACGGACGTTGGGGGAAAAGTCGTGGCCCTGGGCGTGGGAATCGTCTCGCCGATTCCGGGCGTTTCCTTCATTATCAATCATTTCGCCTCTGGAGCGGTAGGGATTGAAGGCAACATCGTTTCCCTGGATAACGGGACGATCTTGAAGGAATTTTACGGGCGCAACAGGGATCCCATCAATATTTTTTTCCTGCAACAGTTTTGAGGAGTTCGCCTGGAGCCTTCCCATTCCTGATTTCCCCCGCCGGGGAAAAACTCTTGATGACAATCGGGTCATGACTCGAACACCGGACATGCGGGCGCCGTCTTATCCTGCATGTACGGTGCTATTTCACGGCTCCTGCTGGCGCTGGGAACAGGATTGGTTTTTCCTGTTCCAGTTCCCAGCACATGCCCGTTCCCCCTTGATTACCCATCCTCTTCATGCGGATTCCAAACAGAGCTGCTTCCAGGGCGTCTGGTACAACCCCACAGAGCAGGCCATCTGAATTCCCCGCGCTTGAAGGTGTATGTGGCCCCCATCAATGATTATATCAAGGCCAGATTCCCGAAGGAGGCCCCGGCCCTGGCTGAACAGTTCAGGACGGAGCTTCAGAAAAGACATCCGCAGGGTGCTGGAGAATAAATCCAAACAGACCGGAGGAAGGATCAAGTGGCAGCTGGTTGACCGCCCCTGCACCGGGCGGCGTGACTCTTTACATCGCCATGGTCAAGCTGAAGCCTACGGACGTAGGCGGCAATATCATGTCCGACCTGGTTTCCCTGGCGTCCCCCCTTCCGGGCACTTCCCTGATCCTCGGCAATTTCATGAGCAGGGGACGTAGGCATTGAAGGGCGCCTGTCAGACATGCGCACAGGCACCAGCATCATGGAGTTCAAGGCCTACAATACGGACCCCATCACGCTGTTTTCCGTGAAGGAGTTCGAGCGCTTCGCCTTTGACCAGCAAGATTGCAGCTTTTCGCCAGCGGGAATTTCCGCCATTTTTCAAGGGCGGACCTTCCAGTTATATTCCCAAGACGGGGAAGTTGACCTGGACCCGTTTTAAGCGGCTTTTCCGGCTGATTCCTCCTTGTTCTTTTTTCAGGATCATAGAAGGTGCATTCCTGCACCGTCTGCCTGGTTTTAAAGGCATAGACGAAGAAGGCGACGCCCACCAGCACGAAAGGAAGACGGAGAGGAACTGCCCGCGGGTCAATCCCATAGAGAAGGGGAGTCCGGTTCCCGGTATTCCTCGCAAACGATTCTCCCGACAGCATAGAGAATGGCAAAGATGCCGCAGAACACGCCATTCCAGGCACGCGGGAATTTCACCCGGATGAACCACAGAACGGCAAAGAAAGCACTCCTTCCGCAAATGCTTCATACAACTGGGAAGGATAGCGCGCATGGTCCTGCATCATCTGATTCCGGAGAGGGAAAGCTTGTCCAGCAATCCGGGCGTTTCATAGATGCGGGAGGCCACGCGGACGAACAAGTCCGGGTCCTGGGACAGTTCCGCCGGAAAGATCATTCCCTGGGCGGATCCGGGCGATACAATGCGCCCGTACAGTTCCCCATTGATGAAGTTGGCCATGCGCCCGAAGAAGAGCCCCTACGGGGGCCACAATGGCCAGCCCGTCCAGCAGGGCCACCCACTTGACGCGGTGCTTCCACGCGTAGTAGAACGTGTACAGCCCCACGCCGATCATTCCTCCGTGGCTGGCCATGCCCCCTTCCCATACCCGCAGGGCCATGAGCGGGTCCGCCAGGAACTGGGACCAGCCGTGGTTGGGTATCTGGTAAAAGAGCACGTATCCCAGCCGTCCGCCGATCAGGACGCCGAAGATCGCCACATAGGTGACAAAGTCCGCCAGCCTGTCCTGCGGAATGGGATACAGCTTCCGGCGGACAGCCAGGAGAGCAGAAAGTAGCCGCCGATGAAGCCCATCAGGTAGGCCACGCCATACCAGCGCAGGGCAATGGAGTCCGTCACCTGCCAGATGACGGGGTCCAGGTCGTGTACGTAAGCGGTCAAATTCATGGGCGTTCCTTTCAGGGCAGATAATGGGTAAGGGCTTCCACGGCTTCACGGTCCAGGGCGCGCACCAGCGCCACCGTCAGTTCCACCGCCGCGCGGTAGTCCCGCAGGTCCAGCACGCCGTTATGGGCATGAATGTACCGGGTGGGGATTCCCAGCACGATAGTGGGAACTCCCCTGCCGGAGAGATGAAGGGCCGCCGCATCCGTTCCGCCGGAACGGCGCACCGTCAGCTGGAAGGGGATGCCTGCATCCGCCGCCGTTTTTTCTCGGCCAGGGCGGCCAGACGGGGATTGGTGATGGCCGTAGGGTCAAACAACCTGATCTGCACGCCGCCGCCCAGGGCTCCCTGGGAATCCGCCACGGTAAAACCGGGGGTATCGTCCGCGGGGGGGCCTTCCAGCACGATCACGCAATCCGGGCGCATGGCGACTCCGGCCGTCTTCGCGCCACGCGTCCCCACTTCCTCCTGCACCGTGGCGGCGGCAATCAGTGTATTGGGGTGTCCTTCCCGGCACAATGTCTTGAAGGCCTCTATCATCACGGAAAGGCCGGCACGGTTGTCAAAGGCCTTGCCCATGACCCGGAACGGATTTTCCAGAGGCGAGAATGCCGCGTCCGGCACCACGGGATCACCCAGATGAATGCCGAATTCATTTTTCACCTGTTCCGTGCTTTCAGCGCCCACGTCCACAAACAGGGCTTCCATGCTCATGACGCTGTTGCGCTGGCCTTCCGGCAGAAAATGGGGAGGCTTGGAACCGATCACCCCCTGAACGCTGCGGCCTGAACGCGTTTTCACCAGAACACGCTGGCTCAACAGGGTATGCGGCCACCAGCCGCCTATCCCCACCAGTTGAAGAAAGCCGTTTGCCGTGATGTTCTGTACCAGGAACCCGATTTCATCCATGTGGGCGGCCAGCATCACGCGGGGGCCTGAATCGCCATTGGTGCAGAACAGGCTTCCCGAACCGTCGGAGGAAAATTCCCCGCATCCTTCAAGTTCCTGCGCCACAAGGTTCCGTACTTCATCCTCATGCCCTGAAATACCGTGGGCTTCTGAAAACTTTTTCAGCAGATCCGAATCAATCGCCATGGGCCGAGCATGTGAAAACACCCCTTCCAGGTCAAGCCCGCAGCCATGCCGCATGATTTTTCTTGACCGCACGGGGGAACCTCCGGATTGAGCCTCATCCTGCGCAACACCCGTTACATGGAAAGAAACAAGAGATTTTTGCTAGCCACAGTTCGGTTTTTGGTGTAACTAATCAGGGAATCGAATTGTGCTATGAAATCCATCCTTAACACTATCACGGCCATGCTGGCTGCGGTGCTTTTCATTCCTGCGGCATCGGCGCAAACCACCAGCAATCCCAGAATGCAGGTGAAGGTCACGTTGGAAAAGCTGTCCCTGTACATGCGCCAGTCCCCCAATGTCATGACCCAGGACGATCCCCGGCCGCTCCCGAAGCCGAAGAGATGGGCGGATTTTGAAATGCCCTTCAAGGTGGAAGCCGCTCCCGTGCCCAAGTCCGGCTACATTGATTCCCTGACGTTCAAATTCTATATTGCCGTAGTCAACCCGGACCGTGCCCGCCAGTACCTGAAACTGTACAAGGAAGTAAAATACGTCAATGTTCCGGTAGGGGAAGCCACGTATGCCTCCGTCTATCTCTCCCCTTCTTCCGTCAAGCGCATCACCGGTTCGGAAGGCGGCAGGGGCAAGTGGGTGAAGTACCAGGGCGTGGTGGTGGAATACAATGGCAAAATCGTCGCCACTTATTCCTCCGAACGCGGCAAGATGGAAAAATGGTGGACCATCCAGTCCCCCAGCATCGTGGAAACCTCCTATTATCCCCTCCTGAACAAGGATGAAACGCCCTTCTCCGTGTACTGGTATGACCGTTATCCGGAAATCATGAGGCCCAACAGCCAGCAGGCGGCTCCCAGCCCGGCCCCGTTCGGCACGCCCACGGAAGCTCCGGCTGCGGACGGCGAATAAAGCCCCATCAACATTTTTCTCATCTCATTTTTTATTTAACAGAAATCACCCATGGCTAATTCACGACAAATCGTCGCATTAAACGTAGGTTCCCAGAGAGTTTCAATGGGCGTCTTTTCCAAGACCTCCAAAGACGCCCTTATCCTGGACCGCTATGCTACGCGCCTCGTAGTGCTGGACCCGTCGGCGGAAGGCTTGCGCCTGACGAAAATAGGGGAGGCAATCGCCGACCTCGTCCAGGAACTCAATGTCAAAGGCAGCGTTGCCAACTATTCCGTTTCCGGGCAATCCGTTTTCATCCGCTTCGTCAAGCTTCCGGCCCTGGACGATACCGATGTGGAACAGCTCATCCGCTTTGAAGCCCAGCAGCACGTCCCCTTCCCGCTGGATGAAGTGGTGTGGGACTACCACCTCCTCCCCGCCAAGGGCCTGGAACGGGAAGCCGTCCTTGTAGCCATCAAGGCGGAAGATCTGGATTCCCTTAATGACGAAATCGTCTCCCACAACCTTTCCACCGGCAAGGTGGACTGCGCGCTGACCTCCCTGTACAACGCGTATGTGGACAGCTACCCGGATGAAAAAGAGCCGGTGATGCTCATCGACATCGGCGCCAAGTCCACGGACCTGATTTACAGCGAACAGGGCCGCTTCTTCACCCGCAGCATTTCCGCGGGCGGCATCTTCGTCACTTCCGCCATCGCCCGGGAATTCAACGTTCCCTTCATGGAGGCGGAACGCCTGAAGACCACCAGCGGCCTCGTTTCCATGAGCAACGGACAGACGGAGGGGCTGGATCCCGCCACGGCCAACCTGGCTACCGTCATCCGCACGGCCATGACCAGGCTGGCTTCCGAAATCCAGCGCACCACCAACCATTACCGCGCCCAGATGAACGGAAGCGCTCCCGTGAAGGCCTACCTGTGCGGCGGCGGCGCGTCCCTGCCCTACACCAAGGAATTCCTGGAAGACAAGCTGGGCATTCCGATTTCCTTCTTCAACCCCATGCACAACGTGGGCGTGGGTTCCGGCGTGGACGTGAACACCATCTCCCGTGAAGCCTTTATCCTGGGCGGCCTGATCGGCACCGCCGTCAACGCCATCGGCAGGGCTTCCCTCAACATTGACCTGGAACCCACGGCAATTGCCAAAAAGCGCGCCAACCAGAAGAAGATGCCCGCCATCATCGCCGGAGCCGCCATCGCCGTTCTCGGCGCCGCAGCCTATGCCGTCACCGGATATATGGGCGTGCAGAAGGCGGAGGAAACCCTCGCCGGCGTGCACCCCACCGTCACCTCCATCAAGTCGGAGCAATCCGCCCTGCGCCAGAAGGAACAGGAGCTGAAAAAACTGGACGCCACCCTGGCCTCCTACCAACAGCTCACACTACAGCGCTACGGATATGCGGACATCATCAAGCACCTGCTGGAACAGTCGGAACACAAAGATTATCCCTACTGGTTCACGGACTTCGAACCGCTGGCCCACTTCAATCCGGAGGATACCACCCAGATCACAGGCTACTCCGTTATCAAGGATTCCTTCACGTCGGATAAAAACACGTCCCTGGTGGACGACATCAGGATGGAATCCTCCGCGAACACCTCCAGTGAAGATGAACCGTCCGTTTACAGCGTTAACGCCGTGCGCCTGACCGGGTTTGTCCGGCGCAGTCTGGGCGGCCAGAGAATCATCCAGGACCTTCAGGCAAAAATAGACGGGAACAAGGAATCCCTGTTCACCTTCAAGCCCGGAGACATAAAGCTGGAAGCCCGCCAGATCATGGAGCTGGGAGCCAAGGACGCCAAGGTAGACGCAGCGGCAGGGGCCTTTGTCCCCTTCAAGCTGGTGCTTCCGTTAAAAACTCCCATTCCCGTGAACTTTAACAAATAAGATTACCCAACCCGAACAAGACATATTTTATGAGCAATTGGATTACAGACAACAAGCCCGCCGCCATGGTGGCGGGCGTGGGGCTTCTCTTATTCCTGGGGTTATCCGTAACTGGGTACATCGTTAATTCCAAACGCAGCGAGCTGGACAAGAAAATCAGCGTCGCCTCCAAGGAGATCAAATCCGCCAACGCCGCTGAAATCACGCCGAGCCGCGCATCCAACGAGGAGCTGGAAAAGGAACTGAACCGCTATGCTAAGGCGGTCACCAGCCTGGAAACGGCATACAAGCCCTTCCTTGCTTCCTCCGCGCTGGTTCCCACCACGCCCACGGCATTCCAGAATGAACTGAAAACGTTCAGGGACGCCCTGATCGCCTCCTGCAAGAAAAAGAACATTCTGATTACGGACACTTCCTCCTGGCTCGGCTTCCAGGTTTACAGCACCCAGGCTCCGTCCGTGCAGGCGGCCTCCACGCTGGGCTTTGAATTGAAAGCCGTCAACAGCCTCGTCAACAAGCTGACGGACTGCGGACTGTCCAAATTCATCAAGGTGTACCGTCCCCAGCTCCCCATTGAAAATCCGGCGAACAATCCGGAAGAGGACGCTGACGAGCCCAACCAGGCACCCTGGACTCCCATGCCCCTGGAAATCGCCTTCCAGGGCAACCGGGAAAGCGTGCTGAAAGCCATGAACGCTATTACGGACTCCCAGGATTACCTGTTCACGGTTAATTCCATCCGGATCCGCAACGAGCGTATGATGCCTCCCCCCATCGCCAATCCGGCAGCGGCCAAACCTGCCGCCGCCCAGCCCGCTGCGGGAGCGGCATCCCTGACGCCGGCTGATGAAGCGGCTGCGCCCGCAGCACCGGCCATCCAGCAACTCATCAAACCTTACATGGGCAAGGAGCAAATCTTTGTACAGGTCTCCCTCAACCTGGTCCACTTCAACCAGCCCAAGGCACAGGAACCGTCTGAAGATTAATTACGGCAACCAACCGCAGCAAATACTTTCAACATGTCTGAAAAACAAAACTACGACAAAATCCTGCTGGCCTCCGGCATCGTCCTGGGCCTGGGGGTAGCCGTCTATGGTACGGTGACCCTTCTGGGACTGAATGACAAGTACAAGTTCACCACGCAGGTTTCGGAAAAGGCGATTGAACCTCCTCCCGGCATCAAGAAAGCCGCGGAAGTCAATCAGGAGCTTTCCGCCTCCCATGAGCTCAAGCCCATTGCGCAGGAAACGCAGCAGTACGTGGGCTTCGTAGCTCCCAATCTCTGGATCAAGGAAGGGGGAATGGAACCCTTTGACATTATTTCAGGACCTCCCATCCACGGCAACATCCCGAACAAATGGTTCCTGGACAACGGTCTGGAAAATGAGTTCGTTTACTCGGACGTCCTCACCCGGGACCCTGACAACGACGGATTCACCGTACAGGAGGAATATGAGGCTAAAACGCATCCCAATGATCCGAACAGCCACCCACCCCTCGTCAACAAGCTCTTTGTGGACGAAATCAAGCAGTTCGGCTTTTACCTGGCCTTCACGCAGTCGGACGGCAATGACTTCACCTTCAAGGGCATGAACCGCGCCAGGCAGGAGCTTTGGAGAAACATTGTCCAGCCCAACGGCAAGTTCGGCACCCGCAAGAACACAAAAAGACGAACCCAGGTTCGAGCTTGTCAGCGTCGCCAGCAAGGAATTCAAGAACCCCAGCCTGGACATGGTGGAAACGGACGAGGAAGCCGTCGTCAAGGATTTAAAGCCGACCAAAAACGGCCAAACCTACACCATCAGGCGCGGCACAAAATACGTCATTCCAATCATTGATAAGAAAGTAAACCTTACTATCGCCGCCGGCCCCGAACGGGATACCAGCTTTGAAGTGGAGGAAGGCGCCGACTTCCAGATCCCGGGAGACACCAAACAGACCTATACGCTGAAAACCGTTGATAATGCTACGCAGACCGTAACCATTGCCAACAAAACCACTGGAGAACAAACAACACTGAGCAAGAAAAAAATAGACCCGGATTTAAACTTTTCTGAAAAAAAAAAGCTTCACAAATCCGAAAAACATGTAAAAAAGAAGAACCTAACTATGGACCACGCACCACTTTATCAACCGAAGCGTTCCCTGATCGCGCTGATGGCCATTGCTGCCTCCTGCCCGTTTGCGCAGGCTGGTGATGGCGGCGCCGTCGGAACCTCCAGTGCCTTGGGATCGTCCTACGCCGGACCGGGCAGTTACTACCAGTCCGATGCAGCGCGCATAGCCATGGCCCGCCGCGAAGCGCAGACCCAGGAAGCCATGCAGCTCCTTGCAGAAGGCCGCAACCTGTACCGCGAAGGCAAGTACAAAGAAGCCCTGGACAAATACAATGCCGCTTACAACATGCTGCCCTCCGCGCCGATCAACGACCAGCGCAAGGAAGCCATCGCCAACCACATTGGCGACGCCAGCATCGCCGTTGCCCAGGAATACATCAAAGTGGGCCGTTATGACGAAGCCGACAAGCTTCTCCAGGACGCCATCAAGCTCAATCCCCGGAGCGCCAAGCTTGCCAAGCAGACGCTCGAATACATGAAGGACCCGATTCGCACGAATCCGGCGCTTACCCCCGAACACGTCAAGAACGTGGAAAAGGTGAACACCCTCCTTCACATGGCCTATGGTTACTATGACCTCGGCGACTACGACAAAGCCATCGCCGAATTCAACAAGGTTCTTTCCATTGACCCGTACAACGTGGCAGCCCGCCGCGGACAGGAAACGGTCAACCGCCGCAGAATGGCCTATTATGCGGCCGCCTACGACGAGACCCGCAGCACCATGCTTGCGGAAGTAGACAAAATGTGGGAACGCCCCATTCCGATGGAAGTCCCGACCGGAGCCGACGGAGCGGACAACGCCCCGATCACGGATGTCAACGGCGCCACGGCCAACCTGATGAAGCTCAAGAGCATCATCATCCCCTCCGTCTCCTTTGAAGACACCACCGTGGAAGACGCCATCGACTACCTGCGCAAGAAGTCCATCGAACTGGACCGTACGGTAGGCCCGAACGGCGAACGCGGCATCAACTTTGTTATCAACGACTCCCAGCCCGCAGCCGTTACTCCGACAGCTCCCGCAGCTGACGACGGCGGCTTCGGCGAGGAATCAACGGACGTCACGGAAGTCGCTCCGGTTGCCGCTCCGCAGGAAAGCATCCGCACCCGCAAGATCGGCCAGCTCAAGCTGACCAACGTTCCCATGCTGGAAGTGCTCCGCTTCATCTGCAGCAACGCCGGCCTGCGCCAGAAGGTGGAAGACTATGCCGTCACCATCCTTCCTGCCGGCGGCAATGACGTGGATCTCTACCAGCGCACCTTCTCCGTGCCTCCGGGCTTCCAGTCCGCTCTCCGCACCACCGTCGGCGACGGCGGCGGCGACGTCAGCGAAGACCCCTTCGGCGGCGGCGGTGAAAGCTCCTCCGGCCTCAAGCCCATGCCCTCCATCCGCAGCCTGCTGCAAAAGAGCGGCATCAGCTTCCCGGAAGGCGCCACGGCATTCCTTGTCAACGGCAACTCCTCCCTGGTCGTCCGCAATACCTCCGGCAACCTGGACCTGATCGAACAGCTCATTGAAAACACCCGCGGCGAATCCCAGCAGGTGCGTATCATGACCAAGTTCGTGGAAGTGACCCAGGAAAACACGGAAGAACTCGGCTTTGACTGGATCGTTACGCCGTTCTCCGTCAGCAACGACCGCAGCACCTTCCTGGGCGGCGGCACGAACTACGGCACCGGCCTCGTTCCTGATGACTTCACCCAGTCCCCTGGCGGCGTAAGCGGCTGGCCCGTGAACAACAACAGCACCAATACGGACGGCAACGGCCTGATCAACGGCCTTGCCACCGGCGGCAACCGCACGGGCGACTACGCCATTGCCAAAAACTCCGTGGACAACCTGCTGAACAGCACCAACCGCACTGAAGCCACCAAGAAGAATCCGGCTCCCGGCATCATGTCCCTGACGGGCATCTATGACGAAGGCGCCTTCCAGATGCTGATGCGCGGCCTGTCCCAGAAGAAGGGTTCCGACGTTCTCACCGCTCCCAGCGTGACCGCCAAGTCCGGTGAAACCGCCAAGATTGAAATCATCCGCGAATTCTGGTACCCCACCGAATACGAACCCCCGGAACTTCCCAACAACGTGAGCAGCTGGGGCGGCGGCAACTACAATAACCGGAACAACGTTCTGGATGACCTTGTAGGCACCGAAAACCAGGCCCAGGTCACCAGCTTCCCCGTCACTCCCGCCACTCCCGGCGTGTTTGAAATGAAGCCCGTCGGCGTGACCCTGGAAGTTGTGCCCACCATTGGTGACAACAAGTACATCATTGACCTCAACTTCAAGCCCAGCATCGTGGGGTTTGAAGGCTTCGTGAACTACGGCAGCCCGATCCAGTCCACCGGCGTTGGTTCCGACGGCAAGCCGATGTCCCTGACTCTGACGGAAAACCGCATTGAGCAGCCCATCTTCTCCAAGCGTTCCGTTGAAACGTCCCTGTTCATCTACGACGGCCACACCGTGGCAATCGGTGGTTTGATCACGGAAAACGTGCAGACGGTGGAAGACAAGGTTCCGATCTTCGGTGACCTGCCTCTCATCGGACGCTTCTTCCGCAGCAACTCCGACAACCACATCAAGAAGAATCTGATGATCTTCGTGACGGGACAGATCATTGACGCCACGGGCCAGCCCGTACGCGGCAACGCCCTTCCCACCGCGGCCGCTCCGGAAAGCGCACTGCCTGCTTCCGAAGGCCTGCTGCCTCCCATGTAGGCGGCGTGCATAACGTCCATATTGGAGCGGGTGAAAGGGTGAACCTTTCACCCGCTCTTTATGTCCCATACATACCCGGTTTTTCCCTTCCCTCATGAAGACGCTGATCGTGACCGGCGGAATCGCCACCGGAAAGTCCACCGCCATCCGCCTGCTGATGGAGAAGGGGGGCCGCGCCTGCGCCTTTTTGACTGTGATGCAGAGGCAGGCAGGCTGCTGGACGGCGGCAGGCTCAGGGAGAGGCTCTCCCGCGCCTTCGGACCCGCCAGCGTGGATGAAGACGGCCGCGCGGACAGGAACTTCCTGCGGGAGCTTGTCTTCCGGAATCCGGAAAGCCGCAGGACGCTGGAAGGAATCATTCACCCCCTGCTGCACCAAGAATGTCTTGCGCAAATGCGGGCGGCGCGTCAGAATGCGGCGGTAGCCGGGTTTGTCATTGACGTGCCCCTGTTTTTTGAAACATCGGCGCGCTACCACCAGGATGCCGTGTGCGTGGTGGCCGTTTCCCGGGAAACGCAGAAGACCCGCCTGGCTCTCAGGAACGGATTCCGTGAGGACATGATTGAAGCCATTCTGGCGGCCCAGCGTCCTATCATGGAAAAAGTGGCCGCGGCCGATTTCGTCCTCTGGAACGAAGGACCGCCGGACCTGCTCCGCCAGCAAATCCAAAGACTCTACCAACATTTTTTTCATGACTGAAGAACTCGACAACAAGCCCCTCCCCTCCGGAGAGGATCCGCAGGCGGCTCCCCCCAAGCCCCTTCCCGCACCGGAAGGGATTTCTGAGGAACATCCGGCTGCCGCTCCGGAGGAAAACGCAGGGGATACGGCCTGCGCTCCGGCAGTCCCGGCCCGGGCGGAGGAAGCCGCCGCTCCCGTTCCGGAACAGATTGACATCAATGAACTGCGGGAACGCCCCCTGAACGATCTTCAGGAGATGGCGGAAAGCCTCCCTATCCGGAACGCGGCCTCCCTCACCAAGTCCCAACTGATTTTTGAGCTGGGAAAGCAGCTTCTGGCAAAGGGCCATGAAGTAGTCGTCTCCGGAGTCATGGAACAGGCCAAGGACAATTACGCCATGCTGAGGGATCCGGTCAAAAGCTTCCGCACCTCTCCGGATGATATTTACCTGGGCGGCAACCTCATCAAGCCCCTGCACCTCCGCGTAGGCCAGCAGATCAAGGTCAGGCTGCGCAAGCTGCGTCCCCATGACAAGTACCTTTCCGCCTCTTCCGTCATCAGCGTGGAAGGCATCCCCGCAGAAGAGTACCGGGCGCGCAGTGACTTTGAACGCCTCACCCCCCTCTTCCCGAAGGAACGCCTCCTTCTGGAAAACAAGGAGGTCAATTCCGCCGCCATGCGCGTGCTGGACCTCATGACCCCCTTCGGCAAAGGCCAGCGCGGCCTGATCGTGGCGCCCCCGCGCGGCGGCAAAACCGTTCTTCTGAAAACAATCGCCCGTTCCATCAGGGCTAATTATCCGGAAGTGGAATTGATCGTGCTGCTGCTGGACGAACGCCCGGAGGAAGTAACGGATTTTGAAGAAACCGTGGATGCTCCGGTGTACGCCTCCACCTTTGACGAGCCTTCCCGCCGCCACGCCCAGGTTTCCGACCTGGTCATTGAGAGAGCCAAGCGGCTGGTGGAAATGGGCAAGGACGTCGTCATCCTGCTGGACTCCCTTACCCGGCTGGCCCGCGGCTACAACGCCAACCAGACGGGGGGACGCATCATGTCCGGCGGCCTGGGTTCCAATGCGCTGGAAAAACCGCGCAAGTTCTTTTCCGCCGCGCGCAACGTGGAGGAAGGCGGCAGCCTGACCATCATCGCCACGTGCCTGGTGGATACGGAGTCCAGAATGGATGAAGTGATTTTTGAAGAATTCAAGGGAACGGGCAATTTGGAAATCCGGCTGGACCGGGAGCTTTCCGAACGGCGCATTTATCCGGCCATCTCCCTTTCCCAGAGCGGCACCCGCAATGACGACAGGCTGTACAACGAACAGGAGTTCGTCAAGATCATGCAGCTTCGCCGCCAGCTCGCCATGAAGCCGGGCTGGGAAGGCCTCCAGGCCCTCCTGCAAAATATCTCCAAGACACAGAACAATGCGGAACTCCTGCTGACAGGGTTGCGTTAAGGTTCACCTCCCTTTTTCCGTCTTTACCGCCTCCGTTCCCTCACCGGGACGGAGGTTTTTTATGGGGATGTTCCCCTTCATTTGCGGGTTTCGCGGCAATATCCTGGACATCATGGACATCATGGACATCATGGACATCATGGACATCATGGACATCATGGACATCATGGACATCATGGACATCATGGATAGCATGTTTGCCGGGAGCCGCTCCGCCCGGAACAAGGGGGTGGAGTGAACGGATTCTCCTCCGTCACGCGTCCAGTTTTACCCGGAAAATACGCATGGAGTTGCCCACCGCAAGCAGGCAGACGCCTACATCCGCCATGACGGCGGCCCACATACCGGCCAGCCCCAGAATACCCAGCACCATCACCAGCAGTTTGACGCCCAGGATGAGAACAATGTTCTGCACGATAATGCGCTCCGTCGCCCGTGACAGAACCATCCCCTGCGGAACGGCAACGGGGTCTCCTTTCATCACCACCACGTCCGCAGCCTGGAGAGCCGTATCAGACCCTACGCCGCCCATGGCTATGCCGATGTCCGCGGCAGCCAGGGAAGGAGCGTCATTCATGCCGTCCCCCACAAAGGCGAGCAGGCCTTCTTCCGGCTTCAGCCGGCGCACGTGCTCCAGCTTGCCGGCCGGCATCAGCCCGCTGAACACCTCGTCCAGCCCCAGCTTGCGCCCCACCTCCGCACCGGCGGAGGAGGAATCCCCCGTCAGCATCACCAGGTTGGAAACGCCCAGCCCCCTCAATTCCCGCACCGCCTGTTCCGCCCCCGGCTTGATCCGGTCAGACAGACGCAAACGTCCCAGCGGAACGCCGTCCAGAGCCACGTAAATGGTTACGCCGCGATCCTCTTCCTCCCCTGCCTCTACTCCCGCCTCCTGGAGAAAAGCCTTTTTCCCCACCAGCACAGCCTTCCCTTCCACACGGGCGGAAACGCCGCCCCCCGTTACTTCCACCAGCTCCGCCACACGGTCCGGGAACAGGCTGCCTTCATACGCCTTTACGATGGAACGCCCCAGCGGGTGGGAGGCGGAGCTTTCCGCGTGCGCCGCCCAGTACAGCAGTTCCTCCGGCGTTACTCCGTCACGTGGAAGCACTTCATCCACGGAAAAGACGCCCTCCGTCAAGGTTCCGGTCTTGTCAAACACCACCGTCTTCACTTTCCGCAGGGCATCCAGGTAGTTGCTCCCTTTCAGCAGAATTCCCTGCCGCGCCGCCCGCCCTATCCCGGCAAAGAAGCCCAGCGGGATGGACAGCACCAGCGCACAGGGGCAGGAGATCACCAGCAGCACCAGCGCGCGGAACAGGCCGTCCGTCCAGCTTCCGCCCGTGACGAAGGGATAAAGCAGGAACACCAGAACGGCAATGGAGATCACCAGCGGCGTATAGATGCGTGAAAACGTGGACAGCCTTCCTTCCAGGGGGATTTATGGCCGGAAGCGGCTTCCACCAGTTCCTGGACCCTCGCCAGGGCGGAATGCCGCCAGTCCCGGTCCGTGCGCACCTCCAGCACGCCCTGTCCGTTGATGTACCCGGCCAGCACGGTGCTTCCGGCCCCGGCCTCCACCGGAAGGGATTCACCGGTCATGGCGGAGGTATCCAGGACGGAATTCCCTTCCGTCACCGTGCCGTCCAGCGGGACACGCTCTCCGGGGCGCACTTCAATCACGGAACCGGGCCGGACCTCCGCGGGAGGAACGTCACGGACAGTGCCGCCCTCCCTCACATGGACGGATTCAGGCCTCAGGTTCATCAGTTCGCTCACGGACCGGCGGGAACTGCCCACCGCGCGCTCCTGGAGATATTCTCCCACGCGGTAGAAAAGCACCACCCCGACGGCTTCGGAATAATCCCCCAGGAACATCGCTCCCAGGGAGGCAATGCTCATCAGGAAATTTTTCATCCATGGCACGCCCGTGCCTCAACCCCAAAAAAGCCGCCTTCAATACATCCCAGCCTATCAGCAGGTAGGCCGCCGCATATGCAGCCATGCCGCTCCAGGAATCGCTTCCCATCACCAGGGCGGCGACAAACAGGGCGATGCCCAGCACGGCGGGAACGGGCCTGATGGCGTCTCCAGAGCCGCAGCAGCTTCCGGAACAGCACCCTCCGGCGCAGCAGGAAGCTCCTTGTAAAAAATGTTCGTGGGAATGTTCCATACTCATGACCTGTTCCGCTTGTACGCCTGCGTCTACGCTATGGCAAGTCCTATGTTAGTTCAATCTAACAAAGAGCTTTTGCTACTTCTTCTTTCTTAAAACGTTCCAGAACTCCCTGCCCCAGGAATTCGTCCATCGCCATGGCGCCGGCGCCCAGCAGCCCCGCTTCCGCGCCAAATCTGGCGGGCAGGATTTTCAGCTCCTCCATGTGCATGGGGAACAATTGCTCCCTGAGGTTCTTCAGCAGGGGCTTCATGAGCAGGTCTCCGGCCTTGGCTACCCCCCCGCCAATGATGAAGGCGTCCGGCACCAGCGTGTACATCAGGTTCATGATGAGACAGGCCAGCATTTCCGCCGTGTCCTCCCATAGCTGAAGGGCGATGGGACAGCCCGCGCGGGCGGCTTCGTCCAGGTCCCTGGGCGTGCATTCGTTCACGGTTTTGACGATTCCCGCCCCGGCATACCGTTTGACCGCCTCCGCCGCCAGTTCGTTGTTGCCGATGTATTCTTCAATGGCTCCCCGGTTGCCGAACGGGCCGGGCTTGCCCTGGTAATGGATGCTCGTCTGGCCCAGCTCCCCGGTGGAAAGCCGTTTCCCCCGGAGGATGCGGTCATTCACCACAATGCCGCCGCCAATGCCCGTCCCCATGGTCAGGCACACCAGGCTGGACATGCCGCGACCGGCGCCCAACTTCCATTCCGCATACGCCATGCAGTTGGCGTCATTGTCCAGCACGACGGGGAGGCCCAGCGCCTGCTCCATCAGCTCCTTCACCGGAACTTCATGGTCCCATACCCGGACATTGGTAAGCTGGTAAAGAGTCCCCCCCTGTAGTAATCGCACCATCCCGGCATCCCCATGCCCATCACGCAGGCGGACGGGAATTGCCCGCGCAGGTTCAGGGCCGCCGCAATCATGGCCTCAATAATCGCCTGGGGACTTTCAAACATGGCGGTGGGGATGCGGTCCGCTGTCGCCAGAATACGGTCCCCCGCCGTCACGCCCATTTTGATGCTCGTACCGCCGAAGTCCACGGCCAATGCGCAGGGTTCTGAAAAGCTCATGGTTCATACTTATGCCACGCACCCCCTGGAATCAACGCAAAAACGCATTCACACCCATCCCTTTCCGCGGCATGCCGAACTTCTTGTATAAAATACAATAAATATCCTCCAGAAAGGGCTTGCCAGGGATGCGCCGTCCAGTCCATGATAGGCGCCGTGATGATGGAAATGCCCGGTTCGGACGAATGGTTCATGCGCCAAGCCATGAAAGAATCCAGAAAAGCCCTGGTGAAGGGGGAGGTGCCCATCAGGGCCATCGTGGTGAAAGACGGCCGCGTGATCGGCCGGGGCTGGAACCAGGTGGAGGTCCTCAAGGACGCCACGGCCCATGCGGAGATGATCGCCCTGACGGCAGCCCAGGAGGCTCTGGGCGACTGGCGGCTGGAAGGCTGCACCCTGTACGTCACCAAGGAACCGTGCCCCATGTGCGCGGGGGCCATCGTCCACTGCCGCCCGGACAGGGTGGTCTTCGGCTGTCCGGACGCCAGGACCGGAGCCGCGGGAGGCTGGATCAACCTGCTGGATTCCAACCCTCCCCTCAACCACAAGTGCGAGGTGCGTCCCGGCGTTCTGGGGGACGAATGCCTGCACCACCTCCAGGAATTTTTCCGTGCGGCGCGGCTGGCGGCCAAAGAACGGAAGAAGCTGGCTGCGGACTCCCGCGCAATCCCGGATGAAAACGGGGAAGACGGCCCCGAATAAAGCACTTTGCATTTGCCAAAGCAGCGGACTCACGGCAAGCTAGCGGGGCTATGGAACACCGGAACGACAACGAGACTGCGGAAGGGACGGAACGCAAGCCGTCCTGGATCAAGGTGCGCCTGCCCAACGGCCGGGAATTCTGGGACGTCAAGCAGCTTGTGGAAGGCAAGCACCTGTTCACCGTCTGTGAAGAAGCCCACTGCCCCAACCGCTACGAATGCTGGAACCAGGGCACGGCCACTTTCATGATCGCCGGGGAGCGGTGCACGCGCGCCTGCGCCTATTGCGCCGTAAAAACCGCCAAGCCCTTTCCGCTGGACCCGGAGGAGCCGCAGCACGTGGCGGACGCCGTCGTGCACATGAAGCTGCGCCACGCCGTCATTACCATGGTCACCCGGGACGACCTTCCGGACGGAGCCGCCGCCCACTTCGCCCAAGTAATCCGGGCCGTCAGAAAAGCCAGTCCCTCCACCATCATTGAGGTGCTGGCCTCGGACCTGAATGAGAAGCCCTCCTCCATCCGGACGCTGATGGCGGCACGTCCCCACATCTTCGGCCACAATCTGGAAACGGTGGAACGCCTGACGCCCATCGTGCGCTTCCGCGCCCAGTACCAGCGCTCCCTGCGCGTCCTCCGGATGGCGCTGGACTGCGTGGACGGCAAGGTTTCCACCAAAAGCGGCATCATGCTGGGCCTGGGAGAGACGGAAGACGAGCTTTTCCGGTCCATGGACGACCTGCTGGAACACGGCGTCACGGTGCTGACGCTGGGGCAGTACCTGCGCCCCTCCCGCAACCACCTGCCGGTGGTCAAATACATCCATCCGGACGACTTCGTCCGTTATGAGGAGGTCGCGCGAGCCAAGGGCTTCAGGCACGTGGCGTCCGGGCCGCTGGTCCGCAGCTCCTACCATGCCGCCAATTTCACCCCGGAAGCGGACGTGCTGGAGGCCATTAACGAAGATTTGAGAAAGGCCGGCGAACTTTAGAATAAATCTTGATATATTAACCCTTCCCTTTTACCATACAGGCAATTCCACGTCATTGAGAATCTCATGAGCAAAACACGTTCCTTCATCACGGCCGGGGCCATTCTGGGCGGCACGGTCATCGTGACGGCGGCAGTCGCGCCCCTGTTCCTGCCGAACCAGAATATCAAGCCCCTGACATCCGCCCAGGCGGCGGAAATCACCGCACATACCATGAACTCCAAGTGTGCGGACTGCCATAAGCCCGGCACCCACATTTCCGAATTGGTGAACACCCTTTCCGGCGGCCTGCTGGCGCGCCACATCCGGGACGGACAGCGCAGCTACAACATGGATGAACCGCCCACTGCCGTGACCCTTTCCAAACTGGAACACGTGCTCCAGATCAATTCCATGCCACCCACCTCCTACACCATGGTGCACTGGGGCAGCACGCTCACCCTTCCGGAAAAAGCAGCCATGCTCCAGTGGGTCAAGGATGAACGCCTGAAAATCTTCGGCGACATGGTGGGCAAGGAGTACGCCATCACCGCCATCTCCCCCATTCCAGACGCCCTTCCCACGGATCCGGCCAAGGTGGCCCTGGGCTACAAGCTGTTCCATGACGTGCGCCTCTCCACGGACAATACCGTTTCCTGCGCCTCCTGCCACTCCCTGGAGAAGGCCGGCACGGACAACCTGGCCACCTCCACCGGAGTCCGCGGCCAGAAGGGCGGCATCAACGCCCCCACCGTCTTCAACGCCGCTTTCCACACCAAGCAGTTCTGGGACGGACGCGCCGCCAGCCTCCAGGAACAGGCGGGCGGACCTCCCCTGAACCCGGTGGAAATGGGTTACGAACATCCGGACGACTGGAACCAGATCGCCGCCAAGCTGAACCAGGACACCGCGTTTGCCGCGGGAATTCAGGAAGGTTTATCCCCAGGGCTTCAACGGAGAAACCATCACAAACGCCATCGCGGAATATGAAAAGACCCTCATCACGCCGAACAGCCCGTTCGACCGTTATTTGAAGGGTGATGAAAACGCCATCAGCGAGAATGCCAAGAAGGGCTACAGGCTCTTCCTCAAGCTCGGTTGCCAGACCTGCCACACCGGCCCCGCCATGGGCGGCCAGTCCTTTGAATACGCCGACCTCAAGGGAGACTTCTTTGCCGGACGCGCCAAGACCAATGACGACAACGGCCTGATGAACTTTTCCAAGAAGGAATCAGACAGGCACAGGTTCCGCGTTCCCACCCTCCGCAACGTGGAGCTTACCTGGCCGTACATGCATGACGCCTCCGCCCAGACGCTGGAGGAAGCCATCACCAAGATGTACCACTACCAGCTCGGCTACGACAAACTGGACAAGAAGGAGGTGAGCCTGCTGGTGGCCTTCCTGAAAACCCTGACCGGGGAATACAACGGCAAGCCCGTCCAGGGCGAAGTCTGCCCCGCCTCCTGAGCCAGAGGAAAGCATTTTTTCCAGCCGCGCCATGAACCTTCATGGCGCGGCTTTTTTTGTATTCCCCCTTCCGGCTTATTGCCGGAAAACCCCCGTTTCCGGCTTTTCCTCCGCGTCATACTTAGATTAAACTAATGGGTAAATGATTCATGATGAATAATTTTTATCCAAATTGAAAACACAGGCGCATAATATCATTGACTTACTAGTTTGATGAAACTAACTTTCTCCCGGATTTGATTCATACACACACCATGCCACTCTCCATGCTCAACATCGGCGATATTCGCCAGGTTAACAAAATTCATGGCAGGGATGAAACCCGGCGTTTTCTGGAAAGCCTGGGCTTCGTTGCCGGCAGCACAGTTTCCATCGTTTCTGAAAACGGCGGAAACTTCATCGTCAATGTCAAGGGGTCCCGGATAGCTCTCAGCAAGGCTCTTGCGTGCAAGATATTCGTGGCCTGAACCTTCTCATCCAACAATCAGCCATCATTCTATGACCAAACACCGTACATTAAGAGACGCCCTGATCGGGGAAACCGTCACCGTCGGGAAACTGGCGGGGGAAGGCCCGGTCAGAAGGCGCATCATGGACATGGGAGTCACCAAGGGAACGCAGATTTTCATCCGCAAAGTCGCCCCCCTGGGAGATCCCATTGAAGTTACTGTCCGCGGCTACGAACTCTCCATCCGCAAATCGGAAGCCGAGAACATCCATATCCATTGATTCCGCCCTTATTACCGCACGTTTCCTGACCTGACAGCAAGACGGCGCACCCATACATCAAGACAAGGAAACATCCATGAGCAACATTACCATCGCCCTGGCGGGCAATCCCAACTGCGGAAAAACCACTCTCTTCAACGCCCTGACAGGCGCCAGCCAGTACGTCGGGAACTGGCCCGGCGTTACTGTGGAAAAAAAAAAGGAAGGCCGCCTGAAAGGCCACAAGAACATCATCATTGAAGACCTTCCGGGCATTTATTCCCTTTCCCCCTACACCCTGGAGGAAGTCGTCAGCCGGAATTACCTGGTCACGGACCATCCCTCCCTCATCCTGAACCTGGTTGACGGCAGCAACCTGGAACGCAATCTTTACCTCACCACCCAGCTTTGCGAGCTGGGCGTTCCCGTCATCATCGCCCTGAACATGATGGACATTGTCCGGAAGCGCGGCGACCGCATTGACACGGAAAAGCTTTCCCGGGATCTCGGCTGCCAGGTGCTGGAAATCAGCGCCCTGAAAGGGACCGGAATCCGTGAACTGGTGGACGCCGTCGTAAAAACGGCCACCTCGGAGGATGCCCGGGCCCCGCGCGCCGTGCACTTCCCGGACCGTCTAGAAAAAGCCATCGGGGAAATAGGGGAAATAATCACCGGCAAATGCCTGGACCAGCAGAAAAAATGGTTTGCCGTCAAGGTTTTTGAAAGGGACCAGAAAGTCGCGGACCAGCTCGCGCTCACCCCTGAGGAGCAGTCCCGCATCAACGGGATCATTGAAGCCATGGAACAGGAGATGGATGACGACAGCGAATCCATCATCACCAACGAGCGCTACAATTCCATTTCACGCATTACCGCGGATTCCGTCGTCAAGGCCGGTATCGGCAGCCTGACGGGCAGCGACAGGATCGACCGCATCATCACCAACCGCTGGCTGGGCCTCCCCATCTTTGCCGTCGTCATGTGGGCGGTGTATTACATTTCCATCCAGACGGTGGGCGCATGGGGAACGGACTGGGCCAATGACACCTTCTTCGGGGAATGGGTTCCGGAATGGGTGGGCGGCCTGCTGGAAAGCGCCAACTGCGCCCCGTGGCTGGAAAGCCTGATTCAGGACGGCGTGATTGCCGGCGTGGGGGCCGTCCTGGGCTTCCTGCCGCAGATGGCGGTGCTGTTCCTGTGCCTGGGTATTCTGGAAGATTGCGGCTACATGGCCCGCGTGGCCTTCATCATGGACCGCATTTTCCGCAAATTCGGCCTTTCCGGGAAGTCCTTCATCCCCATGCTCGTTTCCATGGGCTGCGGCGTTCCGGGCATCATGGCCACCCGCACTATTGAGAATGAAAAGGACAGGCGCATGACCATCATGACCACCACGTTCATTCCATGCGGAGCTAAAACGCCCATCATCGCCCTGATTGCAGGCGCCTTCTTCCCGGAAAAAATTCCTGGGTGGCCCCGGGAGCCTACTTCATCGGGGTGGGCGCCATCATCCTTTCCGGCCTCATTTTGAAAAAGACCGCCATGTTCTCCGGGGATCCCACCCCCTTCGTCATGGAACTTCCCATTTACCACGTTCCCGCCTGGAAGAACGTCATCATCCACGCGTGGGAATGCTGCAAGGCCTTCGTGCAAAAAGCCGGGACGGTTATCTTCGTGTCCAGCGCCCTGATCTGGTTCCTTTCCAGCTACAACTGGAAGGTTGATTCCGTGGAGCAGAATGACAGCATGCTGGCCTCCATCGGCAACGTGGCCGCACCCGTCTTCCAGCCGCTGGGCTGGGGCGAATGGAAACCTACCATGGCCACCATCACCGGACTGATTGCCAAGGAAAACGTGGTCGGCACCTTCGGCGTTCTGTATGCGGACGGCAGTTCCGGGGAAGAGGCGGAGGAAGAACCCGCCGAAACGCAGGAAATGTCCCCCGCCGGCCAGGAGCTCCAGGCATCCCTGGAGGGCGCCTCTGAAGAAGCTGCCGCCGAGGAAGCCGCCGCTGAAGAGGAGGAAGATGAAGACGCTGAAATCAGGGAAACCGGGGACCGCCTGGTCCAGGCGGGAGCCTTCACGTTCCTGAGCGCCTTCTCCTTCATGATTTTCAACCTTCTCTGCGCCCCCTGCTTTGCCGCCATGGGAGCCATCAGAAGGGAAATGAACAGCGCCAAATGGACTTTCTTCGCCATCGGCTACATGTGCGCCCTGGCGTACTGCCTGGCCTTCCTGATTTACCAGATGGGAGCATGGCTTTATGCGGAAGCTTCCTTCGGCATCGGGCAGGGGCTCGCCGTATTGCTCCTGCTGGGCCTCATTTACCTGGTGGTGAAGAAACCCTCCGCACCCTCCAAATAACCCTCATACCCACTCCTAACCCCCTCACCAACATGGGAACATATATCATTGCCACCCTCCTTTTCCTGGCCCTGGCCTACGCGCTGTATAAAACGTTCAGCAAGCGCGGCAAGTGCTGCGGCAACTGTGACGGGTGCGGCAACGGCGGCGATAGCTGCTGCGGCAGCGGCGGCGGTTGCTGCGGAGGCCACCATCACGACGACGATCAAGAAAAAACAGGACTGAGCCCAGTCTCAGCCCTTTCTTTCAGAACCTGCAGACCGCCCGCGGTTTGCAGGTTCTTTCCTTCTGCGCATGCCGCATGCGCTCCCTCCTTAACCGATCCAGCCGTGCTGGTACGCCGCCATGGCCGCAATCACCAGCGCGATAAACAGGAAGATGAACCACATCACATTGTGGCGGTGGCGGTACTCCACGGCCATCAGGGGCTCCCATTCCTTTTCCAAAAGGAGAAGTCGTCACCGCTGGCAAAACGGTCGTACAGCGTTTCCAGCTCCTGCCCCGTCACCCCTTCCGGAGCGGCGAATACCGGCGGGCAGCATGAGCCCGTCTTGAACACGATTTCACAGTGGTAGATGCCGTCCGCTTCCTTGTAGGACTGGAGGCACGCGCCGTCGCGGGCGCATACCACATGGCCAGTCGTTCCCTCCTGCAAGCGGCGCAGAGCAGTATCACGGTCGGTCACTTCATCATTTGAAATTTCCCATTGAACCTTACTCATTCTGTCAGTTTAAGACAGTTCCTATCCAAGTCAACATGGTTTTAAATGTTTCCTGACGCCGGAAATGTCATCAATTGTCATAAATCCGGCAGCGTGCAAGGCGCTGACCTTAACGTTCTTCTTCGTGTTTAATTCACCTAACTTGTTGTTAGTCAAACCAAAGAACTTTCAACAGATGGGAAGAAGTGCTAATCTAACCATCAGCGGCTACAACCAGCCGCACAACATAAGATGATGAACAAGTACACATGTATCATGATAGGAGCCGCCTGCCTGCTGGCAGCCTCCTGTCAGGCGGATACGGCCCGCAGGGAACCGGTGCGGAATACGGCGCCGGCCTCCTCCGTACAGGCCTCTTCCGCAGCGCCCCAGTCCGGACAACGGAATGACGGGGTTCAGGAACACAGGCGTTTCAAGCGCCTCTCGCTTCCTTTGAGATAAAGAATAAGCAACGCCGCACCCCCTACCTGATCGAGAATGCGACGTTGCCGCCAGGTCATGCAGACCCCTTCAATGCCCTTGCACGCAGGATTCCGCTCTCTGCATGCAGACGGACAAGGAAGACTTGATTATTATTGCGCTTCCACAGATTCGGGACATTTCCCGCCTAGAACGTGACGACGCATTGTACGGAGAAGATATTGGCGGAGTTGACGTCATCCCGCCCGGAAGGATTCTTCACATACTGGTAGGAAGGCTGGATGAGGCAGTACGGCGTAATGGAGAAGCTGTACGTGCATTCCAGAATCATTTCCCGGTCATGCCCGGGCCGCGTTTCCGCCAGCGTGTCGGCATCCGGCTTGCTCACGGAGAAGCCTACGCCAAAGAAGTTGCCGTCCGCTTCTTTCAAGCCGGTCATGACTTCCAGAGGTTTCTTGAAAATGACCCCGGCGGACGCCTGGGCTTCCGCTCCGCAGATGTTGCCTGATTCGGCGCTGCTCCAGCCGGCGCGGGCGAACAGGGCGAACGGGCTGCTGCCCAGGTCCTGTTCCAGGTTGAACGCCACGCCTCCATGGTTCTTGCCGTCCGCATGGAACATGAACGGCTGCAGGCGGTACGTGCCCGTGCCGATGCCGAAGGCCTTTTCATGCGTCCAGCCGATTTCACCGAGCAGGTTGAAGGATTTTCCGGTCGTGTGGTGGAACGGGTTGCGGCGGGGTTCATTGTCCATCATGTTGCCGCCCACCTGGATGAACCAGTTTTCATTGAACTGGTACTGCCCCACGAACCCGAAGTTGGAGTCCCCAGCGGAAGCACCTGGTTGTTGACGAAGGGAGCGCCGCCGAACTGCCCGAAGGTGGTGTTGGCATACGTATTGGCGTCAAAATAGTTCGTCTGGTTGATCATGCCGCCCATGATGACGAGCTGGCCGTCCATGAAACCCTGGGAAAGGAGGAGTTCCGGCAGGTAGAAGTAGCCGTCTTCAAAAACGTCGCAGTTGGCGGGGCCGCTCGCGCCCCAGGAGTCGTCCAGCGTGGTGCGGTGCGTATGCCTGTTCAGGGCCACGGAGCCGGAAAGCTCGCTCTTGATCCAGGTGCCCTGGTTGCGGCTGGATTTGAACAGCTGCAGCCCGGCCTGGGCGTGGAATTTGTACCAGCTCTGGCTGGAACCGGCAGTCTCTTCGTTCGCGGCCGCATGGTGGCCCTTGGTATAGAGGAACGCCTGCTCCACCAGGAACTGGAAACCGGCTTTCTCGTAAGCGCCTTTATGCAGATCCGTCAGGGCCCTGGTCAGAAGATCGTTCGGAATGGGCGTGCTTTCATCGCCGTATTCGTCCCCGAACAGGTCGATGTCGTCCAGAATGGAACCTTTGCCTTCAGCCTCTTCCGCAGCCGGAGCGGCGGCGGTAGTGGCTACGGATGCCGTACCGGCCATGCAGAAGCCGGAGCAGGCCAGCAGGGCGGGTATCATGTAGCGTTTCTTCATAGTAATGCTGTATCTTGAGTCTTCCTCGTCAATCGCGGATGTTCAGCCTTCCATGGCGGAGGAGCATTCCTGCTCCCGGCCTGCGGCGGACTGTGCATCCACGGCTTTGCCGCATGCGCCCATACAGAACTCACAGTCCCCGCAGAGCAGGCGGTATCTGGGACGCCGGACGAGAAGCCCGGCCAGTTTCCGGTACCGGCAAATCCGGCGGAAGAAACGGTGAAGTCCTGTATGGGTCAAGTTCATGCAACGCGGCAAAGTTAGATAGAACTAACTATTGAGTCAACACTTTTTCTCCCTTAGCCCTTTTCCAATTTGGAACTCCTTCCATGAAGCACGTTTCATACCTCTTTTATGATCAATGTATTGAAAAATCTTTAAAATAATTTTACGTACCGTAAAAAATTAGTTGGAACTAATTCAACTTGACCTGAAACCTGCGGAACGTTACAAAAAAAAGCAGGCCTATTGGAGATCATCCAACCCTTCCGGGAAAGAAACGGCTGCATGCCGCCAAGGCCGGCTGAACCCAACAAAAAACATTACCATGAGTTACATCAACAACAAGGGCCTCTGGGGCTTCGTCGGCGGAGTCATCGCCGCCGCCATCGGCACGAAAGTGGTTAAAAGCCCCGCTACCAGGAAATTGGCCGTCCAGGGGCTTTCCAAAGCCATGCTCATCCAGCAGAAGGCCATGGAGCAACTGGCCAATATCCGTGAAGAAGCGCAGGACTTGTGCCACGAGGCCGCCGCTGAAAACCGCAAGCCGGAACAGTAACAATCTCATTGTTCATCATCATACTGGGGCAGCCCGTTTCCTTCTCCGCCGGCGGAACGGGCAGCCTCCAACGGGGGAAACGCACGGAGAAGGGCGTTTCCCCCTTTTTCATTTTTCCAAACCGATGCACTATCAGGTTATCCACCATACGCCCGGCAGGCTCCGGGTGCGCTGCGGCCGCGGCATGTTCAACCATGACCAGGCCTGCGGCATTGAATGCAGGCTCCTGAAGCTGAAAGGGGTCAGCTCCGTCAAGGCCACTTCCTGCAACGGGGGGGTGTTCATCCTGTACGAAGGGGCGAATCCCCAGACCATTTTCCGCGCGCTGGACAGGCTCAGGCCGGAAACGCTCCGCAGCCATGAACCGGAAGAACGAGCGGAAGCCAGGAAACTGGGCCAATCCTTTTCCCTTAAGATAGCCGGGAAAGTTTCTTCCTTCCTGCTCTGCAAATTATTCCTGCCGCCCCCTCTCAGAATGGCCAAGGCTTTCTGGAATTACGGCTCCTATTTCCGGCGCGGAATGGCAGGCCTGGGCAGCGGCAGGCTCAATGTGGCGGTTCTGGACGCCGTATCCATCGGGGTCTCCATCGGCACCAGGGCCTACGGAACGGCCAATTCCATCATGTTCCTTCTTTCCATTTCAGACCTGCTGGAAAATTACACGCGGAAGAAGACCCGGGCGGCGCTTGCGGCCAGCCTGAGCATCAACGTGGACCAGGTCTGGAGGCTGGAAAAGGACGGCATGCGCCAGGTTCCCATGGAACAAATCCGGCCCGGGGACAAGATCCGAGTGGACGCCGGCAACGTCATCCCCGTGGACGGCGCCGTCCTGTCCGGGGAGGCGGAAGTGAGCCAGGCCGCCATGACGGGGGAATCGGAAGCGGCAGCCAAGCAGGAAGGCTCCGTCGTCTTCGCCGGGACCACGCTGGAAACAGGCTCCCTCGTCATCCGGGTGGACGCCATGGGCGACCAGTCCCGCATCAATAACATCATCGCCCTGATTGACCATTCGGAGAAATTGAAGGCCCGCATCCAGAGCCGGGCGGAAAAACTCGCGGATTCCATCGTTCCCCTCACCCTGCTCACGGCGGGGGCGCTGTTCCTGTTCACCCGGAACATCTCCAAGGCGCTCTCCGTGCTGATGGTGGATTATTCCTGTGCCATCAAGCTCGCCACGCCCATTTCCGTCATCTCCGCCATGAAGGAAGCTTCCGCGCGCAAGATCATGATCAAGGGCGGAAAAATTCATGGAGCTGTTCGCCAGGGCGGACACCATCGTTTTTGACAAGACGGGCACGCTGACCTCAGCCTGCCCCCAGGTAACGCAGATTGTCCCCCTGAGCGACTGCAGCAGGGAATACATCCTGAAAACGGCCGCCTGCCTGGAAGAGCACTTCCCCCACAGCGTGGCGCGGGCCGTCGTGCGCAAGGCGCTGGAGGAAGGCCTGCACCATGAGGAAGAGCACGCGGAGGTGGAATACATCGTGGCCCACGGCATCTCCTCCCGCCTGCATGGGAAGAAGGTCCTCGTGGGCAGCTACCACTTCCTTTTTGAAGATGAAGGCATCCCCCTCACGGAAGAACAGCGGCAGACTATCCGCAGCCACGCCAGGGGCAAATCCAACATCTTCCTGGCCATAGGCCGCAGGGCGATCGGCATGATCGGCGTCAGCGATCCTCCCAGGCCGGAAGCCAGGGAAACGATCGCCCGGCTGAAGCGGCAGGGCATTTCCTCCATCATCATGCTCACCGGAGACAGCGAGTCCGCCGCCCGCGCCATCAGCCGCCAGCTGGGCATCACGGAATACCGCTCCCAGGTTCTGCCGGAGGACAAGGCGCGCTTCATCCAGCAGTTGAAGCAGTCCGGAAGAACGGTGTGCATGGTGGGTGACGGCATCAACGATTCCCCCGCCCTTTCCTGCGCGGACGTCTCCGTCTCCATGAAGGATTCTTCCGACATCGCCCGTGAAGTAGCGGACATTTCCCTGCTGTCCAGCTCCCTGAGTGAACTGGCGGTTTTAAGGGAACTGAGCTGCGCCGTCCTTGAAAAAATAGAGCGCAACTACCGCTTCATCGTCGGGTTCAACACCTCCCTGATTCTGCTGGGCATGTTCGGGCTAATTACCCCGGCCCTTTCCGCGTTCCTCCACAATGCCTCCACGGTGTACGTCAGCGCGCGCAGCACGCGCGCCCGCTGCCTGCCCCCGGTTGGCACTCCGCAGTAAAAGGAAAGGGATGGTTCATGTGGAAATGAACCATCCCTTTGAAAAACGTCCTGGGCCTTCCTATTCTCCGCTCTTCCGGCAATGCTCCGTCAGGAGCTGGAACCGGGAAATTTCCTCCAGCGTCATGATGTGTTCAATGCCGCAGGCCACTTCGTCCGCGCGCTTCTCCTCCATCTTCAGCACCGTAATCAGGAATTCTTTCACCATGGTGTGGCAGGAAATAACCCGGTCCGCGTAATAACGGCCCTCCCGGGTCAGCACAATGGGGGAATACTGCGTATATTCAACCAGGCCGCGTTCCTTCAACTGCTTCATGGCCAGGGAGACGGAAGGCTTTTTCACGTTCAGCGCCTCCGCGATCTCTCCTACGGCGGCGCACCCTTTTTCCAGCTCAATGTTGCGGACGGCCTCAATGTAATCCTCCAGGCTGTTGCTCAGCTCCAGGGAGGGAAAGTTTTTGCGTATCATGACTGATGCTTATTAGGTTTAACTAACAAAAACAATAACCCAAGCTCCGGTCAAGTCAACCTCTTCTTGAAAAATATTAGGTTAGACAAACTTTTTTCTTGCAAAACAAGTTAGATTACACTAACTTTCATTCATGGTCAGCCCAAACCCGGAAAGAAACAACGGAAGAAAATGCTCCGGCGGCGTTCCCGCCAGAACGGAGTCCTTCTTCTCCAGGTTCTTTCCCGTCCTCGCGCCCCTGCTGCTGCCGGGGCTGCGCCCTGAAATGCTCCGGGAAAAATTGTTCCTCCGGCAACAAGGGAAAACAGGCGCGGCCAAACTCCTTGGGGAACGCGTCCACAAACTGTATGGACTAGTCATCCGGTGCTCTAACACATTATCGCCTAAACACGGGCGCGTTCCCCTTCCCTTTTTTCCTTCCTCTGCGGGACGCGGTCAGCGGAGAACCACCGCCGGACCGTCATACCCTTCAGGCGTATAGCTGCGGATGGAGACGCCCCCCTCCGCCGTCACGTCCGCCGCCCAGCACTCGGCATGGTGGAAGCAGGCGCCCAGATTGACGTACAGCCGCCCTCCCCTTTTCCCGGTCACCGCACGGCGGTGCAGATGGCCGAAGATGACGACTTCCGCTTCCGGGAAAAAGCGTTCCGTGAATTTCCGCATGCGCCGCATCATCGTCAGCCATGCCAGAAGAATCTGCGCGGGCCGCTCCGGCGGCCAGGCGGAATGCGCCAGAAAACGCACCAGCTTGTTCCGGCACGCCCCGGAACGCGTGTAAATGGGGGGAACCAGCACGCTCATGGCGCGCGCCAGTTCCAGCCGCCGCCGCAAATCCGTATCCGCCTCCGGGAACGCGGCAATCAGCTCACGGGAGGCCTGCTTGTTTTTCAAATATTCCCATCCCCACGGGGCCACCTCCTTGAACAGGGCATGACCGTGCAGGGCGCAGACGCGTCCCCCCTGCAATTTCAGCAGTCCGGCCTTCTCATCCGGGTCATGGTTGCCGGCCAGCAGCACGGGCTGCACTCCGGCATCCCGGCACATTTGCAGGAAACGGGCGCGTTTTTCCAGCCCTTCCGCCTGGCAGGGGCTTTCACGGGTTTCACTGAGGTCCCCGCACACCACCAGATGAGTGCACCCCTCCAGCAGGAAAGCCAGCTCCTCCGGCTCCCGGGCCAGCGCCTTGGCATGGCCGAAGTGGACGTCTGAAATGAACCGGGCACGTTCTCTCGGAGCAAGGTCAAGTTCCTGAATCATAAGGACGGAGGGAGGAGGAAAACAACCATGGAATCAGGAGCGCAGCCGCTGCCGCACCATCTCATACAGGCACACGCCCGTAGCTACGGACACGTTCAGGCACGGAACGCTCCCCTTCATGGGAATCCTGATCAGGAAGTCGCAATTCTCTTCCGTCAGCCGCCTCATTCCTTCCCCTTCCGCGCCCATCACCAGCGCGGCCGGCCCCGTGAAATCCGTTTCATACAGGTCGCGGTCCCCCTTGTCCGAGGTGCCGAATATCCAGATGCCGCGGCCCTGGAGCTGCTTCATGGTGCGCGCCAGGTTGGTCACCTGGATGAAAGGCACCTTTTCCGCCGCCCCCACGGAGACGCGCAGCACGGTCTCCGTAATGCCCACGGACTTGTCACGCGGAGCGATTACGGCATCCACGCCCGCGCCGTCCGCCGTCCGCAGAATGGCTCCCAGGTTGTGGGGGTCCTGCACGCAGTCCAGAATCAGCAGCAGGGGGTTGGGAGACTTGTCCAGAATCCCGTCCAGCACATCCTCTCCCAGCGCCTTCACGGCAATTTTGGCCGGAGCGCTGCGCACATGCTTGTTCCGGCGCGCCTCCTGTTCGTTCCCTTGGGGTCTCATGCCCATGAATTAGCGTGTTTCACGCTTCTTTTCCAGACAAATATGCCCCGCCGCCCCATCATTAGGCGTGACTTGAGGGTCTCCGTTATGCTACAGTTCCGTACCATTCAAGATGAAGACGAGCGACTTTTTAGTCATTGGGGCAGGTGTTGCCGGATTGAGTTTCGCCTTGAGAGCGGCGGAACACGGCAAGGTTGCCGTCATTACAAAAGGCAAATTTCTGGATTGCAGTTCCGCCAAGGCGCAGGGCGGCATAGCCGCCGTTTGGGACCGCAACGACTCCTTTGAAGACCACATTGCGGACACGCTGGACGCCGGCGCGGGCCTCTGCAACGAACAGGCCGTACGCACCATTGTGGAGGAAGGCCCCGGCGCCATCCGGGAACTGCTTGAATGGGGCGTCAATTTTGACCCCGGCAACCAGGGGGAGGATTACGAACTGGCCCGGGAGGGAGGCCATACCAAGCGGCGCATCCTCCACGCCAAGGACGCCACCGGCCTGGAAATCACCTCCAAGCTGCTGGAGGCGGCCAAGCTCCACCCCAACATCCAACTGCTGGAAGACCACTTCGCCATCGACCTGATTACGACGACCAAACTAGGCCTGGTCACGGAAGACCGCGTGCTTGGGGCCTACGTGCTGGACCGCGCCTCCGGGGAAGTGGAAATTTTCCGGTCAGACCGCGTGCTGCTCGCCACCGGCGGCTGCGGACGCGTGTACCTGTACACCACCAACAATGATTCCGCCACGGGGGACGGCGTAGCCATGGCCTGGCGCGCGGGAGCCACCATCGCCAACATGGGAATTCGTGCAGTTCCACCCCACCTGCTTCTTCAACACCCGCGCGGAAGGAGCGGAAGCGCGCTCCTTCCTCATCTCCGAGGCCGTGCGGGGCGAAGGCGGCGTACTGATCGGAGCGGACGGGAAGGAATTCATGCACAAGTACGATCCCCGCAAATCCCTGGCCCCGCGCGACATTACCGCCCGCGCCGTGGACTCGGAAATGAAGAGGACGGGCAGCATGTGCGTCTATCTGGATATCTCCCATAAGCCGGAGGGCTTCGTCCAGGAGCGCTTCCCCCTGATTTACGAGACCTGCAGCCGCTACGGCATCAACCCCGCCAGGGAGCCCATTCCGGTCGTTCCCGCAGCGCACTTCCAGTGCGGCGGCGTCCTGACGGACGTCAACGGCCAGACCAGCCTGGATGGCCTTTACGCCGCCGGGGAAACCGGGTGCACGGGCCTCCACGGCGCCAACCGCCTGGCCTCCAACTCCCTGCTGGAATGCGTGGTGGTCGCCAAGCGCGCGCTGGACTCCATGCTCTCCCTCCAGCCGCTGAGAAAGGATGCCCCCACTTCTTACGACATCCCCGCGTGGCACCACGGGGATACCGCCCTGCCGGACGAACTTTCCGTCATCTATCACAATTGGGATGAAATCCGCCGCCTGATGTGGGATTATGTCTCCATCGTGCGGACCAACAAAAGGCTGGACCGCGCGGCCACGCGCCTCCGGATGCTTCACCGGGAGGTGAAGGACTTCTACTGGGGGTACCGCATCACGCCGGACATCCTGGAACTGCGCAACCTGGTGGCGGTGGCCTCCCTGATCGTGGACTGCGCCATGCGGCGCAATGAAAGCCGCGGGCTCCACTTCAACACGGATTATCCCGGCAAGCTGGATCACCGCTTCGTCACTCAACTGCACCGATGGTAAAACACTGGCAACGTCAACAGGCATTCCGGAAGGGTTCCGCTGGGAACTCCTTCCTTTCCGCATGCCTGCTTGCGTTGCTGGCCCTGGCTCCGGCAGGGGCCGCCAGGGCGGACATCCAGACGGGCCGGAGCGCAACCCGCGCCCTGGCGGACAGCTCCGGACGGCCCAAAGGCCCCGTCATCATCACCCCCACGCAGCGGGACCCGCTGCCCAGGGTCATCGTCAAATCACCCGCCGCGGCCGCGGGCGGCAAACGCCCGACGCCCCAGCCCCGCATCCTTCCCAGGACGGCCAGGCAGAGCCCCGGCACCTATCCCTGGCGGCTCAATATCACCGCCACGGTCTTCTGGGTGGGGGAGGATTCCACGGAGCGCAACCCGGTAGCCAACCACAAGAGCTCGTGGGACTCCGCCTGGCGGGAAAACTTCGGCGGTTTCGACAATCCGGACCCCGTGTGCCGCACCGTGGACTTCCGCCCGAAAACGTTCGTCCCCCGGCAAAATCCCTTTTACGTGGCGCTGCCCTACAATGACGTTTGCAAGGGAGAGCACAAGACGGAGGCGTCACGCGTCATCCCGTGGTTCCGCCGGGAATACACGGGGAAAGGGCAATCCGTCTGCAAAGGCAGGTGGGTGCAGATCGTCTACAACAAGCGCTCCTGCTTTGCCCAGTGGGAGGACTGCGGCCCCTTCACCACGGAAGACTGGCCCTATGTCTTCGGCGACAAGCCCCCCGTCAACACCCAAAACAAGGGAGCGGGCATCGACATCTCCCCCGCCGTGCGCGACTACCTGGGCATCACCGGCGGAACGGCCGTCGTCCACTGGCGCTTTGTGGAATTCTACCGCATCCCCCGCGGCCCCTGGTCCAAATGGGGGGATAACAACCCCTTCGTCAATTCCGAAGTAGGCCCCGGGAGAAAAGCCCTCCAATCCCGGGAAGACCGCCTGCGCCAGCAGCAGGAAGCCATCCAGAGGGAGCTGTTGAAGGATCCCCAGAAGCTCAGGAGGGAACTCCAGGGATAGTCCGTTCCGCCGCGGCCATGCAACGTCCACGCATTCTACATATTTTCAGCCGCTACGGCGACGTGGGGGGGGAGGAAGTCTGCTTCCGCGCCATCACGGAAGAGCTGCGTGCCGTGGCGGACGTCACCCCCTTTGTCTATTCCACCGCGGAGCTGTTCCAGAGCCCCCACGGCGCGCTGACGAAAATGCGCTACATGCTCCGCAACAGGGACGTGGAGGAAAAGCTGCGCGAATGCCTGCGCAGAGACCGCTATGACGCGTGGATCATCCACAACACGTTCCCGGCCATGTCCCCCTGCGTCTACGGGCTGGCCCTGAAGCAATCCGTTCCCGTCATCCACTACCTGCACAACTACCGCGCCGGATGCCTCAACGGGGTATTCTACCGGGACGGCTCCCCCTGCTTCTCCTGTAAAAACGGCAACTACCTTCCCGGCGTCCTGCACGCCTGCTGGCGCGGCAGCGCGGCCTATTCCGCCCTGGCGGCCGCTACGCTGTATAAAACGCGCCGCATGGGCACCTGGAACCGCCTTTCCTCCTACATCGCCGTCAGCCGCCGCCAGCGGGAGCTCCTCATCCAAACCGGAATACCGGAGGACAAAATCAGGGTCATTCCCCACTTCATCCGGCAAAAAACCACCCCCCCGCCGGACCACCCCCGCCGGACCACCCCCGCCGGGACGTTCTTTACGCCGGACGCCTTACGCAGGAAAAAAAGGCGTCCTCCCACTGGTTCAGGCGTGGGAACGCCTTGCCCCTCCCGGTCGCACCCTCTACCTGATGGGGGACGGCCCCCTGCGCGGGGAACTGGAGCGCTACGTCGCTTTCCGCCGCCTTGAATCCATCCGCCTGACCGGGTTCATTCCCCATGAGGAACAGGGCGCCGTGCGCGCCGCCTGCGGACTGGCCGTGGCGCCCTCCCTGTGGGAGGAAACCTTCGGCATGGTCGTCCTGGAATCATGGCTCCACGGCACGCCCGTCATCGTCACCCCCCGCGGCGGCCTGCCGGAGCTCATCAGCCACGGCCGGAACGGCTGGATTGCCCGGGAACCTTCCGCGGACGCGCTGGCGGAAACGCTGCGCACCGCCCTGGAGGAAGAGGAACGCTGGCCGTCCATGGGCGCGCACGGGCAGCAGCTCCTGTCCTCCACGTATTCTCCCGCCGCATGGCTTCAGTCCATGGGCAGCCTTCTTGAGGAACTCCGCCTCTTCCGTCAATCCCCCAACATCACGGCATCATGAAATGGTACACCTGCACTCCCGTTCCCTTCAAAGGGGACCACACCTTCTTTTCCCGTGATTCCGGGGCTTTCTGCAAAGCCTTCCAGCGGATCGGCTTGGAAAGCAGGGCCATCATGCCCACGCCCGTCCAGGAGGGGGACGACCCCGACCTCATCCGCACGGAGTACGCCAACCTGGAAGACGCCGCCTGGTGGAAATCCCTGGGCATTGACGGACTGGTCCTGTACGCCTGGGGCACGGGCAAATATCTTCCCATCGCCAGGGCCATCCATGACGCGGGCATCTTCCTGGTGGTGTACATGGATTCCTCCGGACTGTTTTTTCCGTGGCAATACTGGCTCCCCATCGCGGAAAACATGTGGACCAGGGACGTCTTCGCCCGCGGAAAAATCAGGGGCACCGCCTTTTTCCTGCTGCGCCTGCTGAAACAGCACACCTGGAACCTGGCCAGCCGGGGAAGAAGAAAACACCTGGACCAGGGGGACATGGTAGCCTTCCCCATGCCAGCAGCCGTCAAATCCATTCAGGACCGGGAATGGCTCTACGGAAAATCCATCGTCCGGAAACTGGCCCTCATTCCCAACCCCATTTCCTCCACCTGCCGCTATGCCGGGGAGAAACGCAACATCATCATGGCCGTGGGCCGCTGGGACGACCTTCTCTACAAACGCCCCTTCCTGCTGATGGCCACGCTGGAACAGGCCCTGCCCCGCGCACCGCACTGGGAAGCGGAAATCTACGGGAACATCCCTCCCCTCCTCCGGGAATGGCACGGCAATCTTCCGGAAGACCTCCGCGCCCGCATCCGCCTGGCCGGCTACCTGCCCAACGCGGAGCTGCAAAAGAAATACTCCCAAGCCAGAATCAGCCTCTGCACCTCCCGGTCCGAGGGAACGCACGTCGCCTCCGCGGAAGCGCTCTGCGCCGGGGCTTCCGTCGTTGGTCCGCGCCTTACGCCCCTGCTGAACTGCCTGCAATGGTACGTTTCCCATGATTCCGGCACGCTCAGCCCAAAAGACACCCCGGAAAGCGTCTCCGGGGCGCTGCTGGAGGAAATCCGCGCCTGGGATGAAGGAAAACGCAGCCCGGAGGAAATTTCCCGCTACTGGTGCTCCCTGCTGCATGCGGAAAACTCCTGCAAGCGCATCATTGCCGCTTATGAGGCCGCCAAAGGCGGCAGCTGACCGCTAATTCCCCAACAGGGCGCGGGCCTCTATCCACACGTCCTCCCAGCTTCTGTCCGCCAGCGTCCCGTAAAGGGGGTGCCCCCACAGCCGCGCGCGCATGGCCGCCGGAGAAGCCAGCCCCAGCAGAAAACGCGTCAACTGGGAAGGGCGGGCCAGCGCGGGCTTCCTCTGCGCCGCCAGCTCCATGACGGCGGAACGCAGTTCTTCCGGAAGCGGTCCGGGTTCCTCCAATTCCATCTCCGCAGGTACTGCGCCGCAGCACCCCGGACAATGCCCGCAGGGTCCGGACGGCTCCCGGAAGCCGAAGTAGGCGTCCAGGCTCCTGCTGAGGCAGGCGGAAGACGTCAGCGTGGAAACGCACGTTTTCCAGCGTTCCAGCCCGTTCAGCCGGGACCGGGAAAAATACTGCGCGAATTCCTCCGCGGCTTCTTCCGCATCAAACCCTTCCGAATTCAGGTGAAGGGCTGTCTGGCGCAGGTCCACCTTCCATTCCCCGGAAAGGACCAGCTCGTCAAGCCATGCGCCGGCTTCTTCCCAGGAAATCCCCCATTCCGCGGCCAGAGCCTCCACTTCCCCCTCCCGGTGGCCGTCCATCCATTGCAGCCGGGAACGTTCCTCCCCATCGCGGCCGCACAGGATTTCCTCCATCCGGAACAGGGGGCGCACCTTGTAATACTTGTACCCCATGCCCTGTTCCCGGACGGAACCGGAACGCTTCAGGTCAAAGAGCATCCGGTCCACCGCCACATCCGGCAAGTCATGGACCGCGGAGGCCTCATACAGGGACACAATATGCTCTCCCCTCCGGGACAGCAGGGACGCCAGCCCTTTTACGCCATGGCGTTCCGGCTCCGCCGCATGCAGGCGGTTGACCACGGCCACGCCGTCGCGCCCGGACAGCATCACCAGACTGAAGGAAGGCAGCCCGTCGCGCCCGGCACGGCCGGATTCCTGCACATACGCTTCCAGGCTGGCGGGGGGATGGTAATGCACCACGGAGCGCACGTCCGGCTTGTCAATTCCCATGCCGAAGGCGATCGTCGCCACCAGCACGTCCGCCGCCCCCGCCAGGAACTCATCCTGAACCAGCCCCCGCGTTTCCGGCGGCATGCCCGCATGGTAGGACTTGACGGAAAAACCGGCCTTCCCCAGTTCATAGGAAAGATTCTCCGCATCCTTCCGGGTGCGGATGTACACCACGGCGGGACGGTGGCCGTCCTCTTTCAAAAACTGCACCAGCCGCGCGGTTTTATCCTGCTCCTTCAGCACTTCCGCCTGGCGGAAAATATTCGCCCGGTAAGGCGCGGCGCGGAAGATGCAGTCCTCCTGCACGTCAAACAGGGCGGCCAGGTCGCGGCACACCCGTTCCGTAGCCGTGGCCGTCAGGGCCATAACGCTCCGGAACCCATGCTTTTTAAAAAAAACGGGAAGCCCCAGGTAATCCGGGCGGAAACTGTGCCCCCACTCCGAGAGGCAGTGCGCCTCATCCACCACGAACAAGCCGGGAGAAACAAACTCCATGGCCTGCCGCATCCACGGGGATTCCAGAGACTCCGGCGCGGCGAACAGCAGGCGGACGGCCCCGGACTTCAGGCTGTCCAGCAGGGCGCCCTTCTCTTCCTCCGCCAGGGAGGAATCATACCTGGCCGCGGCCACGCCCAGCTTTTCCAGCCCGGCCACCTGGTCTCGCATCAGGGCGATCAGCGGGGAAACCACCACCGTCACCCCGTCTCCCAGCACTGCCGGAATCTGGTAACAAAGGCTCTTGCCGGAACCCGTAGGCAAAATGCCGATGCAGGACCGGCCCGCCAGCGCGCACTCCATCAGCTCCCGCTGCATGGGGCGGAACCGCTCCTTGCCGAACAAACGCAGCGTGTCTTCCAACGGGGAGGAATGCATGGGAAAATGATATCATAACGGAAAATCCCGGCAAAAGGAATCCTATGACATTGACACGGTGGCTTCATCCTATATCCTCCATGCAATATGAGACCTTTGAAAACCATCATTGCCGGAACTCTGGTCCTGCTGGCGGCAGCTCCCCTCACAGCCCAGACCAAGGCTGCGGGGAATAAAAAGCCGAACATCCTTTTCATCATCACGGACGACCACGCCTACCAGACGCTGGGCACCTCCAAGAACGATTCCCCCGTCTCGCTGCCCAACTTCAACAAGCTGGGCAGACAAGGCATGGTCTTTGACCGCAGCTACTGCGCCAACTCCCTGTGCGGACCCTCCCGCGCCTGCATCCTGACCGGAAGACACTCCCACATGAACGGCTTTGTCTTCAACGGCCAGAGGCCGCTGGACGGCTCCCAGCCCACCTACCCGAAGATGCTGCAAAAAGCCGGCTACCAGACGGGCCTGTTCGGCAAATGGCATCTGGAATCAGACCCCACCGGCTTTGACACGTGGGAAATCTTCCCCGGCCAGGGCAGTTACTACAATCCGGATTTCATCAGCCTCAAGCCGAACGGGAAGCGCCAGACGAAGCGCTTCCCCGGCTACGCCACGGACGTGGTCACGGACAAATCCATCCAATGGCTGGAAAACCGGGACAAGGACAAGCCTTTCCTTCTCGTCGTAGGCCACAAGGCTCCTCACCGCGCCTGGTGCCCCGCCCTGCGCCATCTGGGCAAGGTAAACACGTCCAAGCTGACGCCGCCCGCCAACTTCCATGACGACTACGCCAACCGCCCGGAATTCCTGAAGAAAAACCAGCAGACCGTAGCCAGGCACATGGCGATTTATTCTGACCTCAAGGTGCTCAAGGACCAGGTGCCGGAAGACATGCGCAAGAGCATCGTCTCCCCCGGCTACGGCTGGGACCTGGGCGAACTGAACCGCATGACCCCGGAAGAAAAGAAAACCTGGACGAACTACTACGCCAAGCGCACCAAGTCCCTGGTGGACGGCATGAAATCCGGGAAGCTGAAAGACCCGAAAGCCTTCGCGGAATGGAAATGGCACGCCTACATGGAAGACTACCTGGGCTGCCTGCTTTCCGTGGACGACAGCATCGGACGCCTCATGAAATATCTGGACAAGGAAGGCCTTTCCAAAGACACGCTGGTCATCTACTGCGGCGACCAGGGTTTCTACATGGGCGAACACGGCATGTACGACAAGCGCTGGATTTTTGAGGAATCGCTCCGCATGCCCCTCATCATGAGATGGCCCGGCAAAATTCCCGCGGGCATCCGCAACACCACCATGGTGCAGAACATCGACTACGCTCCCACCATCGTTTCCGCGGCAGGAGCGGACACCCCGGAAAACATGAGCACCTTCCAGGGCGTTTCCCTGCTTCCCACGGCCTTCACGGGCAAAGCCGGACAACTGGAGGGACGCCATCTACTACTGTTTCTACGAGAATCCCGGCGAACACAACGCCCCGCGCCACGACGGCATCCGGACGGACCGCTACACGCTCTCCTACATCTGGACCAGTGACGAATGGATGCTCTTTGACATGAAGAAGGACCCCATGCAGATGAACAACGTCATTGACGATCCCGCCTACAAGTCCACCGTGGAACAGCTCAAGAAGCGCTACAACGAACTCCGCAAGGCGTACAAGGTACCGGAAAACTGCCCCGGAGGAAAGGGAACGCCCATCCCCAAATTTGACGCTTCCTGGTAGGAAGCCGTTCCAGCGGAACTTTTCCCAGGCGCCGGAAGATTCCGGCGCCTTTTTATTCCTTGCGTATCCCGCCCCGGTAACGGCTATTCCACCCCGGCCTTACCCGTAAAAACCTTTGAGGGGCCCCAATCCGGCGATCTTGGACAATTTATTCACGGCCTTCTCGCAAAAAGCAATCCCCTGGTGAACGCCGGAGAGAAAGGTAAGCAAAGGCCTTTCCACCCTCTCCGCTCCAAGCTCTCCCAAAAAGAAGTCCGGATCCTTGTCATCAAATCCGGGGTGCCGTAAAAAGGGCTGCCTCCCGTCAAGATGGATGACTCCCTTCCCGGAATAAAGGCAATCCAGATGGTTCATGGCCGCAACAAGCGACCACAGCGTCTGGTCATGCGTATGGTCCGCAAAATTGTCACGGCAGCGGCTTTTTTCCTCCGGAGTCGGGGAAGACACCAGGCTGAACTGCCGGCATAGTTCCATCCATTCACGAAGAATCCGGACGCTTTCTTCCGATTTTTTCAGGAAACACGGAGTCGGCTGAATCAGGGGGCTATGCTCGAAATCCCTGATATCCAGATTCAATGCGTCAAAAACGCTCTGCTTGCACCATCTTGACAAATCTCCCGTGTAATAGGAGATATTCACTCCCGGCAGGATATCCTGCCCCTTCTCCTCCAGCCATTGGACAAGAGGCTGTACTGAATGGCGGAAAAGCGTTCCCGGCGGACGCCCCGCATCCGTGTAAAGCAAATAGTCCCCTTCCTGCAGGCTTTCCAGTTCCCTGAGCATGATGAAGGGTTTCCAGCACCAGTAACCAGCCCCATGCAAATGAGGGTCAAACCAGGACACCTCGCGCCTGATGCCTGCGGACAGCAGGCGGCCAAGATTCCAGAAAGACAATTCCACGGAAGGGTCCGCCAGCTTTAAACTTGTCATCCGCATCCACTGCCGCCAGCGGTAGCCGCGTGTCGCGAAAGAACAATAACGAATAGCCATGCGCGTTGATTCCGGGTAAACGCATGGCTTGGTAGAACATGGGCCATGCTTTCTGCACGCCCTTTCTAGCGAGTTGTTAATCCGCTTGTTTGGAGAAAATAAAAGAGAACCTGTAAAAATATAACCCTGAAAAAGTTGTCTGTTCAGGCCATCCTACGGGGATGATGGAAAATCTTTTTTATTACACGTCAAATATCTGGAATTCGTTCTCCGTTAAAATTTTCCATTGACAGCGGATTAACAATCCACAGATTTGGCCGGATACTTGCCGATAAACGCCTTTTTTATATTCCCGCGTCCGCGGGGGCGCCCTTATGGCTGAAGCTCCGCGTCCAGCCGCTTATCCAGGTCCATGGCGGCGCCGATGGCCGCATCCATATTGTAATACTCCCACTCCGCAAAACGCCCCAGCAGGTAAATGCCCCTGGGTTCCAGGCGCTCCTTCAGCTCCCGGATCAGGGCGCGGCTGGACGCATCCTGCACGGGATAGGTATATTCCTCCCAGTGATGGGCCAGGTAGGAGGGGGAAAAGGGGATGAGCTTCAGCTGCGTCCGGATTTCCTCTTCCGTCATTTTCTCGGAAAACTCAATGGTGGCGGTGGTAATGTCTCCGTTATTGTTGTTCCTGGAAAAATTCCCCGTGCAGATGATGCGGTGGGAACGGTGGTCCGGGGAGGGCATGTAAATCCAGCTATAGCCGTTGGGGTCAATCCGGCACAGCACAGAGGTGGTGCCGTGGGAGCGCAATGCCGAAATCCGGGGAAGGAACGGACGGAGTTCATCCACGCCGGGAAAGCAATCCGCAAGCTGCCTGGCATTCCCTGTAAAAACAACCCGGTCAAACAATTCTCCCTGCACGAGCCATTTTCCATCCTGCGCACGGATGTCCGCAGCCTCCGCCCGGTACCTGACCTTCAGGCCGCGCGCCAGCGTATCCGCCAGGAACTGGGAGCCGCCGCGCTTTGCATAAAAGAAGGAGCTGTGCACCATGGCGCTTTCATTGACGCGCCCAATGTTATTCAACAGGATTTCCGCCACGGTCGGCATGGGCAGCTTGTCTTCCAGCCAGTCCATGGCGATTCCGTTGATGTCCTGCCGCCACACCTTGTTGTTGTAGGGCGTGAAATAAAGGTCGTTCAGGGTCTTCCCGAAACGGTTCCGGAAAAAAAATTCTCCCAGGGAACTGGGTTCCGCAGGGGGATTCCTGTAAAGCTCCAGCAGTTCATGGACAATGGAGGAACGGACGGCCTCCGGAAACTGGTCGAGATGGTTCTCAATGGGATAATCCACCACAGCCCCGCCCTCCAGGGAAATGACGGCACGGCGGCGGGCGGAAACAAAATCACGCTCCCTGTCAAACCGGGACCAGAACCAGTCCAATACCTCCTGCCGCCGGGAATTGAACACATGACCGCCTACCAGGTGGTACAAATTGCCCTGCACCTCCGCGCACTTGACCAGGCCGCCGGGGCGGCTGTCCTTCTCGTAAACCACTACCTCATGCCCCTTTTTCAAGAGCATTCCGGCCATGGACAATCCGGAAACTCCGGCTCCGATCACAGCATATTTCATCATGGAATAAAGAAAATCAATGGATTAAAGACCACGCGCACCGAATTTGGACAATTTCACGGGATGGGAAGAGGACACCAGCCCGTCAATAACGGCGTTCATGGCCTCAAAATGTTCCGGATCCTGCGGGAACCAGACGTTTCCGGACTTGTACTGCGTGTCTTCCAGCGTAGCCAGCCGCGTTCCGGGAAGGAGCTGCAAGGCTGTGGGAATAGCAAGCTCCACAAACATGTTCCATGCGGAAAATACCTCAAGGATGCGGCAAAAATCGTCAAACTTCCCTTTCGGAATGCACACGATGTCCGAATAACCGAAGACGACGGGATAGGAATACCGGTACTTTTTGATCCGGTGCTTCCAGTGGTTCAACAGATGCCAGATTCTGCCCTTCAGCACCTTCCAGTTGGCATGAATGCCGCCGAAAAACGGTGGGCCTCCACCGTTCCACGGTAGCACACCGGCAGGGAGATCATCCACAAAATTCCATCCAGGGACGGCACGAAAACTCGTCCCATGGATTCAGGGAGCAGGTCGTCTCCGATGATGAGAATATAATCATACCATCCAGATTCCTGATTCTTCTTTCCCCGGGCCTGTAAAATATAATTATAAAACTGGAATGAATTGCCGAATACGGAACATACGTCCGGAGCGTCCCCCCCTGTAATAGGGCATTAATTGAAGCAGCCCGAAAAACGCCTTGAATAAATCTCCTGATTACCGGAATGTTGCTGCGGTCATACTGGTGGTTGAACAACACAACGAGAGCCGTTTCCGGGAAGAAGTATCCATGGTACGTTTGATGTAGGGGAGCAACCCGCGCCCCCTTCAACGGAAGGCATTGGAAAAAACATGGATTGCACCCTGGGGAGCATGCGCCATTAAAACGGCTTCATGAATACATTACGGATTTGAAATCCGGTGAGTCTGCAGTCCGGAACAGTTATGCTCCCGGGATGGTGGGCGCAAATCCCGAATCAACGCCCATCGGTTCTTTCACGGGTGCGTGTCGCCTGGGAGCCAGGGCCTCCCCGGGCCTGATGGTTTATTCCCTCCGGAGCGCAGAGACGGTTATGCAAGCAAGAGCTACGCCATGCTCCAGAAGGGTTTCAGCCACGAGAGGCCGGAATCTTCCGTTCCCCGGAGCCGGAGCCGCAGCTTCGCCGTTCATCACCGTCGCGCCGTTCCCGTTCCTGCCTGCGCCATTTTTTGTGTTATACCCTCCCGGTTTTTGAAATGAAAAAGAAAGCTTATTTACGTCAAGAACGGCCTCTGTCGATGCCGGAGTATTGGCAAACAGAATTTTCCGAAAATGTTTTCTTTCAAATGTACAGGCTTGACCCCGATTTTCAAACCCGCCCGTGAAACAGGGCTGTTTTAAGCCTGCAAGCAAGCCATGATACCGGCAGGAAACAAACCGGTGCTACTTTAATTTTCCCAAGATTCTCCCTGCGTTCCCGAACCGGCTTCTTCTTTTCTCCGGCAGTGGTGTGTTTCAAGGGGAAACGTTGAGTTGGAATATCACTGGCTGATATAACAGGGAAAGCAAAACATGAAAGCTCACTCCGGAAGAATATTTCTTTTTCAATCCATCAGGGCGCGGGCCATGCCGGAAACGGCATTTTCCCGCTCCCAACTTTTTTCTCCCTCTTATCTTTTCACGGAAAAAACAGTGGGCATTCCACCGGAACGCCGATGTAGTCCGCCTGTTCCGGACGCAGGACGGTAAGCTTGCAGCCGATCTTGCCGAGGTGCAGGCGCGCCACCTCTTCATCCAGCACCTTGGGAAGCACTTCCACGCCCACGGGGCGGTTTTCACGGGTATTCCACAGTTCCAGCTGCGCCAGAACCTGGTTGGTGAAGCTGTTGGACATCACGAAGCTGGGGTGCCCCGTGGCGCAGCCCAGGTTGACCAGGCGGCCTTCCGCCAGCAAGTACAGGCTGTTGCCGGAGGGGAACGTGTAACGGTCCACCTGCGGCTTGATGTTCAGGTGTTTAATGCCGGGATAGGTCTGGAGCTTGTGCACCTGGATTTCATTGTCGAAGCGCACAGATGGGGTCTATTTCCGTCACGACCACCTGGGCGCCCATGCCGCGCAGGGACTGGGCGCAGCCCTTGCCCACGTCCCCGTAGCCGCAGACCACGGCCACCTTGCCGGCGATCATGACGTCCGTGGCGCGCTTGATGCCGTCCACCAGGGACTCGCGGCAGCCGTACAGGTTGTCAAACTTGGACTTGGTCACGGAATCGTTCACGTTGATGGCCGGAATCAGCAGGCGTCCCGCGGCCTGCATCTGGTACAGGCGGTGCACGCCGGTGGTCGTTTCCTCGGAAACGCCCTTCAGCTCGGGCAGCCAGCGGTGGAAAATGCCCGGAGTTTCCGCGGCAATCTTTTCAGGAGGTCCTTGATGACTTCCTCCTCTTCCGATTCGGACGGAGTGTCCACCCAGCCGGAGCCTTCCTCCATTTCATACCCGCGGTGGATGAGCAGGGTGGCGTCCCCTCCGTCGTCCACAATCAGCTGGGGGCCCAGGCCGTCCGGAAAGTTCATGGCCTTCCAGGTGCAGTCCCAGTATTCCCGGAGCGTTTCCCCCTTCCAGGCGAACACGGGCGTGCCGGATTTGGCAATCGCGGCGGCGGCGTGGTCCTGGGTGGAGAAAATATTGCAGCTTGCCCAGCGGACAGAGGCGCCCAGGGCCGTCAGCGTTTCAATCAGCACGGCCGTCTGCACCGTCATATGCAGGGAGCCCATGATGCGCACGCCCTCCAGGGGCCTGGCGTCCGCGTACTTTTTCACGCACGGCCATCAGGCCGGGCATTTCATGTTCCGCAATGTCCAGTTCCTTGCGTCCGAAATCCGCCAGGCTGATATCGCGCAGCTTGTATTGTTCGTTTCTGAAAACATGTCTGTAACGTTGTCGTTGGATTAATGAAGAAGTTGTTTCAGGGAGGCCAGGCGAGCTTCGTCCAGTTGTTCCCACGGCAGTTCCGGATTGGTGAAATGCCCGTAATGCGTCGTCTTGCGGTAGATGGGCTGCAGCAGGTCGAGCTGTTCCACCATGTCCGCGGGCTTGAAGGAGAAAATGCCTTCCAGCGCACTTTCAATGGCTTTTTCCTCCACCTTTCCGGTGCCGAAGGTATCCACCCGGATGGAAACGGGAGTGGGGTAGCCGATGGCGTAGGCCACCTGCAATTCACACTTGTCCGCCAGCCCGGCGGCTACGATGTGCTTGGCGACCCAGCGGCACATGTATGCCGCGGAACGGTCCACCTTGGACGGGTCCTTCCCGGAGAAGGCGCCGCCGCCGTGGCGGCCCATGCCGCCGTACGTATCCACAATGATCTTGCGGCCCGTCAGGCCGGAATCCCCGTGGGGCCGCCCACCACGAATTTCCCCGTGGGATTGATGAAGTACTCCGTCCTGTCATCCAGCAGTTCCGCAGGGAGCACGGTCTTAATGAGTCTGACGCAGTAATTGTAAATCGTATCATGGTCCACTTCCTCCGTGTGCTGGGTGGAGATAACCACGTTCTCAATATGCACGGGGCGTCCGGCCTCATCATAGGCCACGGCCACCTGGGACTTGCAATCCGGTCGCAGCCAGTCCACATGCCCGCGCTTGCGGCGCTTGGCCAGTTCCATGAGCAGCTTGTGGGCGAACACGATGGGGGCCGGCAGCAGCTCCGGCGTCTCGTTCGTCGCGAAGCCGAACATGATGCCCTGGTCCCCGGCGCCCTGCTCCGCGTGGCCCTTGCCCTCCGCTTCCCGCGCGTCCACGCCCTGGGCGATGTCCGGAGACTGTTCCGTGAGCAGGTTCGTGAAAAAGACGGTATCCGCATGCAACACGTCGTCGTCCTGCCGGTTGCAGTACCCGATCTCCCGGATGGCCTGGCGGGCGATCTTTTCCGGATTGATTACCGCCTTGGTCGGCGATGATGACGTTGCTTTCACCAAAGTGCACGCGACGCGGCTAGTTTTGTCTTGAGCCAGGCAGGCGTCTAAAATAATAGAGTCGGAAATGTAGTCGGCCACCTTCACCTCCAACGGATTCCGACGTGAAGATGTGAGGGTTGTTTTTACTCATATCGATAAATCTCGATGCGTTGATATATTATTCCACCATGAAGTCAATCCTAAAAACGCTCAAACTCCTGACGGACCCCCACCCGCCTGCGCATCATCAACGTTCTGAATGAAGAATCCCTGAGCGTTGCGGAGCTTCAGGAAATCCTGGGCATGGGGCAGAGCCGCATCTCCACCCAGCTGGCCCAGCTCCGGCAGGAAGGAGTGGTGGAAGACACCCGCCCGGGAAAAACGTTTTTACACCCCCTCTCCCTGGCCAACGACCTGCACAACGTGGCCCTGAAAGCCTGCGAGGAACTGCCGGAGGCGGAAACGGACAAAAAAGCCCTCCAGGTCATCCTGGACAAGCGCAAGAACCGCACGCAGGCCTACTTTGACGAAGTGGTGTGCCGGCTGGGGAAAAACTACGCGCCGGGCCGCTCCTGGAAGGCGCTGGCCGGAGCCCTGCTCCGCATCCTGAACTATGACGTGGTGGCGGACCTGGGCGCCGGGGGAAGGCTTCGTCTCCCAACTCATCTCCCCCAGCGCCAAGCAGGTGATTGCCGTGGACAACTCCCCCAGCATGGTGGAACTGGGGCAGGAGCTGGCGCGCAAGCACGGGCTGGACAATCTGGAATACCGCCTGGGCGACATTGAGACGCCGCCCATTGATCCCGGCACGGTGGACCTGGCCCTGCTCAGCCAGGCCCTGCACCATGCCCAGAAGCCGGTCAAGGCGCTGGAAGCCGCATGGAACATCCTGAAACCAGGCGGCTGCCTGGTGGTGCTGGACCTGCTCCAGCACGGGCAGGAGGAAGCCCGCGAACTCTATGCGGACCGCTGGCTGGGCTTCACGCCCGCCGCGCTGGAAAGCATGCTCAAGGAAGCGGGATTCCGGAACATCCATACGGACATTGTGGACCGGGAACCGGAACCTCCCCATTTCCAGACCCTGATGGCCGCCGCCTGAAACCGTAACCGGAAGCAGGCCCACTTCTTTTTTCCCGACCGTTTTTTCAGACAAAATTCTGCCGGGCAGCCGCTCACCTACTGAAACTGCTGAAAAAAGCGGCGCAGGCTGGCTGTGTTCCCGCCATGCGCCAAATGGCGGATCATAACTTCATCTCCAAAAACGATCTCAAAGTCGATGAATACAATTACTGGATTAAAAAAGCGGCGGACCATGGAAGCCCGCAGGCCCAGTATGAAGCTTTCACGGAATGCATTTCCGAAAACCCTTCCGAGGTCCTCGCCTATCTGATACAGGCGGACAGGCAGTCTTACGCTCCCGCCTCCCTGGAACTGGGACGGCTGTATGCCTGCGGAGATGAAGAATACGGCATCATGCGGGATGAACGGAAAGCCATGGAGTTTTACCAAAAAGCCGCCGCGCTGAATAACCCGGAGGCCCTTTACCTGCTCTACCTGATGGGAAAACTGGAAATTCCGTCCAGGGAGGCGGCGGAGCGGCATCCGGACGCCTATGCCCGCTATCTTCAACAGGCACAGCGGCAGAAAGCGTTCCCGATCATGCCTGCCGCCATGGACGGAGAGGTCCCCCGAACCGTCAATCCAGGGAGCGTATCAGGGAAGTTTTAAAAACCTACCTGCCGCAAAACCCGAAAGCTGTTGAATGGATTCAACAAAACTGCAGGTGAAAAACAGGCCACGCCTCATTCCCTGTCCTCCGGGCCCTTTCCACGGGAAAGGGCGTTTGCCGGATTGGAGGGCTTCCCGCACTTCCCGGACAATGTCCATCATCTGCTCCGGAGACAGCTCTTCCTTCCCTTCCACCTCTTCATCCACCAGCGCTTTCATTTCCTCCAGAAGATGCTCCGGCTCCAGACGGTAATTGAGCAATACCCGGAAAAGCTCCCTTCCGGCCTCCTGCAAGGGAACGGAGGGAAAATCCCGCACGCTCTTCAATCTTTTTCTTCAAAGGAATTCAGAAGCTTTGCATAATTGCGGAACGCGCGTTTGAATTCCTCCGGGCAACCGGCCATATCCACCGCGGCAAGGTACCGCCGGAAGGAAATTTCCGCCTTCAGGTGAAGGGCGGCTTCCCCGTGGACTCCGCCAGCCAGGTTTCCTTCTGCTTCAGATGCACGAGCAGAAGGGCCTTCCGCATGGCTTCCCGCTGTTTGCCCTTGGGCCCTTCTTCAATTTAACCAGGTCCAGGTCCAGCTCCGCGGCATCGGGACTCGCCACATCCTGGGCCGGAGACACTCCGAGAGCCGCCGCCATCAGAACAAACGGCAGCCACTTCCTCATGCATTCCCGGATATGGACCATTGCGGTCAGCAATTACATGAAAAGAGCCGCAAAAGCAATCCAAATCCAGCGTTTCCCGGAGGAGAGGGCCATCCGCACCCGGAGAACCGCCAGAGCGCGGGTCATGCCATCCGGGGAGATTGACGGACAGGCGGTGTATGAGAAAAAGCGGTCTATGCTATTCGCAGTAGTGATTTTTCCTTTCCGTGATCGTGCTCGGCGTCATTGCCGCGTTGCGCTTCACCAAGGGGGTCATTCCGCTGCGTACCTACGAATCGCGGGAATTGCCGGGATTTCCGGGTCCGGCGGGGCTGATTCACCGCCTGGACGGCGCGGAAAAACGCCAGCGGAAACTGGCGGAGGCCCGTTTTCCCGGCGTGGATGAAAACGGGCTCATCAGCCTGCCCCCCGCCTGGGAGGGCAAAGGTGACCGCAGGGGCGCCTGGCCTGCGTGGCCCACACCTGGGCCATGAGCAGCCTGGTCCGGGAAGACCCTGCGGCGGCCAAAGCCCGCAAAACCGCCGCAGCCCGCGCCATGATGATTCCCTTCTTCACAGCCCTCATCCTGCTGGGGATGCTGGCCACCGGGCTGTTGAAGTTCCAGATTGCGCTGGCTATCGGGCTGGCCTGCTGGGCCTTCTTCACCTTCTCCGCCCTTCCCACCCAGTTCCGTGAATGGAAGGCGGCGGAAATAGCCAAATCCGGGCTGAAGGAAGCCGGATTGTGGCCCCCCTGCTGCCCTCAGACGCCATGGCCGTGGAACAATGCCTGAAAGCATTGTCATGGTGCAATGTGGCGGGCTTCCGGCGCATTCTTCCCAGATAGGGGATGCGCCGTGACGGAGGCGCGCATTTTTCCGGTTAATCCGGCTTTTGAGAGAAAAAAACTTGAAACGGGGGTGCGGGTAACCCACTCTTCCACCGTCGTCCGGCTTACTCTCTTCTGCATGAACGAGTCCGCCAACCCTATCATCAAGTACTTTTCCGAGTTCAAAATCCTAAAAACCGTATCTAAAGATTTCTGGCTCACCAACGTCGTCCAGTTCTTTGACGGCATGGCCTACTTCTCCCTGATTACGGTATTTGTCCTCTACCTGACGGACTATTGCAGTTTCAACGATGCGGACGCGGCCCTGTGGGTGGGGCTGTACACCCTGCATGTCCATTTCCGGCCATTTCTCCCTTGTCTTCATGGCCATTCCCATTGAATGGTACTATGTGGTGCCCGGCATTGAAACGCGCTCCCAGGCGTATCTGGTAGCCATTGTGACGCAGATTCTGGTGTTCGCGTTCGGGGAACTGCTGTTCTCCCCCCCGTTTCTCGGAATATGTGGCCCGTGTGGACAAGGTGGCCTCCTACATGTCCCTGGCGGCATTGCCCATGTTCATTGCCAAGCCCATCAACGGCATCATCGGCGGCCTGCTGGTCGCCTACCTCTGCTACGACGGCATCTGCGCCAAGATGGATACCGGGCACATCGGCTTCTGGGATTCACCCGAATTCATGTGGACCATTTACCTGGCCATGGCCGTCATCAGCCCCATCGCCATCATCATGACCCGCAAGACCATCACCTCCGACCATCCGGAGGAAGATGCGGACTCCCCGCCCATTGCGGCCATTGAAACGGAAATGGACCCCGCCGTTACGGCGGAAGAACTCACGGAAGCCAACTCCTAACCTCTCAAGACGATGAACCAGCACACGCGCAACATCATTGTGGACTCCCTCATCCTGGTGGCTTTCAGTTCCATTCTGGGCGGGATCAGCCTGGTGGTTTCCAAATCCTTCTCCGGAGACCCCAATCCGGCCCTGGACCTTATCACCGTGATGAAAAAAGCGGAGGCCAAGGAAGTCAATGCCTCCTCTGAACAGGAGGAACAGGAAGCCAGGATCAAGGGAATGAAGGAGTTCGACCAAACCTTGGAAGAAGGGGAACAACTGGCGGCGAAGGAAGGAAAAGCCTTCGTCAACATGACGGACCCCCACGGCAGAACGCCCGTCATGTGGGTGTGCTACGCCAACTACAACAATATTGAAACCACGCTGAAGCTGGAAGCCAAGCGTGCCCCCTACCTGGGACGCCTGCTGGAAGACCCCCGCGTGGAAATCGACCAGAAGGACAAGGACGGATGGACCGCCCTGCACTGGGCTTCCTGGAGCGGCCTGGACCGCCTGTCCGACATGCTGATTGAAAAGAAGGCGGACATCAACAACCGGGAGGGCAACGGCTTTACGCCGCTGATGCTGGCGGCCATGCGCGGCAACTTCCAGGTGGCGGCCCTGCTGCTGGAAAAAGGGGCCGACATGAATGCCGTCAACAAATTCGGCAAGAACGCCCTTCAACTGGCGGAGGAAGGGGCCCTGGCCTACCAATCCAGCTTTGACCTGACCAAGACGGAAGTTTCCAAGGCCCCGGTGAACACCTTTGCACAGGCTTATGAAAAAGCCGTTGCGGCCCTCTCGCCTGAACACGCCCCCGAATTCATGGAAGCCATGAAAAAGGCGGTAGGCCGCCAGTCCTTTGTGGAAACGGAGTACGTTCTCCAGCTCATTACGCGCTCCCTGATCTCCAAAAACCTGTTCACGGAGGAACAGGCCGGGAAAATCAAGGAGGAAATCACCGGGGCCGTAGCGGAAAACTCCCAGATCATTGACGTGCGCGGCGTAGCCTTTGAACACACCGTGGACCTGCTCCGTAAAGCGGCTGGGAAATAACAGCCCGGTTTCTTCAAGGTTCCGGCATCCGTCACTTTGCTCTTGACGCTTTCACGGCTCCTTTCTAGGATTCGCGGCATACCATGGTTAGAGCATTGCGCAACGGCATCATGCTGCTCACCCTTCTGCTGGTCATTGTAGGCGGAACGGGCATGGTTTCCGTATGCCCCTGCCATCAGGAGGTCTTCCTCTTTTCCTGCTCCTGCCATCACGATGCCGCACCCTGCGGATGCCGTGGGGACCACGGTCCCGGCAGCAGCACTTCCAGCCCGCTGGCCGGGCACCTCTGCGAACACCAGCGTCTGGAGATTGACGACCTGACGCTGCCCGTTCTTCATGCGCCGCTTCCCCAGCCCTGCATTATCTGGCAGACCTTCCCGGATTTCCATCATCTGGCACAGTCTCTTCTTTTAACAAGCCAAACATCGGATTCCGCAATACCCGCCCCCCCTGACCCCTTCAGGGACGACGGCCCGATACATGAAGGCTTTCAACTTCCCCTGCTGATTTAACGGCCCTTTTTCGGAAACGTCCCAGGGACGTTTCCGGCTGAACGCTGCTTGCTGATTGCGTCCGGCCTTATTTGTTTCCGCGGAATTATTTGCCGCATTGTCCAAACCTGATTGGACCGAACTATTTCTATTCTCTTTTTCATCATGAAATCCATACCATTTTTCGCTGGGCTAGGCCTGACCGCCTTCCTCAGCTCATGCAGCGTCTATCACAGCGCACCCATCGACCTGAACGCGGAGGAAGCCTCCTGGAAAGAGGCATCCCGCGTGGACACACACATCTCCGTTACCCGGAACCAGGCACGCCAGATCGGCCTGGTCATGAATCCGGATCTGAACAAGGCACGCCTGAAACTGGCTTCCAGCAATGAAGCAGCCAAACAATCGGGCTGGTGGAACGATCCGTCCTTTTCCTGGGATATTGAACAAGTCCTCCAGGAAAATACACTCAACATGTCCGGCAGCCTGGGCTTCACCATTCCCGTGACGGGTCTTCCCGCCCTGGAAAAAAAAAGGTGGCGGAGCAGTACAAGGAGGCGGACTTCTGGACCCTCCGCCAGGCGGAACTGGATTTTCTCAGTTCCCTGGACCAGGCCTGGAGCAAGCTGGCCGTTACCCAGCGCCGCAAGGCAGTCATCCGGGAACGCCTGGATGCGGTGCGGCAGGAAAACGGCGTGATTGAAAAACTCATTGGCGCAGGGGAAGTGGAATTTTCCTCCCGCCAGGTGGCTTCCCAGCGCATGAACGACGCCATCCGGGAACTCCAGACCGTGACGGAAACGGAACTGGAGCAGAAGATGGAGCTGGTCAGGCTGATGGGGCTGCATCCCTCCGCGGCACGGAAGCTCGGCTTCCTGACGGGACAGGGCTTCCAACTGCCCGCCGCCGTGCCGGCGCCCGGCCCCGCCGCCCTGGCCTCAGCCCCGAAAATCAAGGCCCAACTGGCAACCTACGCCACCACGGAAACCCTGTTCAAGACGGAGATCCGCCGGCAGTACCCGGAACTGGAGCTCGGGCCCTCCTTCACCCGTGACGACGGGGAAAAGGAAGTGGGCGGAGAAATAGGGTTCAATCTCCCCCTCTGGAACCGCAACCGCAAGGCCATTGCGGAAGCGCGCGGCACACGGAACCTGTCCAGGCAGGAAACCATCCAGCTTTGGAAAACGGAGTTGTTCAACGCCCGACAGCTTGACGCCAGCCAGCAGATGGTGCTCCGCCACTGCCGGACGGAGCTTCAGCGCATGGAGTCCTTCGCCTCCTCCGTCCGGACCATGGAAAAACTGCACGGCATCGGGGAAGCCTCCCTGCTGGAGCTGGCGGAAAACCGCCACCAGCTTTATGAAAGCCGTCTGGCTTTCCTGGACAATCTGGACAAGCTGCTGGCCATTCAGGCCCAGCTGCGCTACCTCACCCACGCCAACCTTCAATCCAAATAAAAATCTTCATCATTTTAACGAACATGAAACGTCTCTATTTTTCCATTATCCTGGGCCTGACTCCCGTTTTCAGCCTCAATCCCGCACGCGGAGAGCAGCCGGCACCTACGGAACACAAACACGAGGACGGCACCGCCTGCACGGCGGACCATGGCCATGACGACCACCAGCACAAGGAAGGGGAAACCTGCGCCGAGGGCCATGCCCATGAGGAACACAAGCACGCGGACGGCTCCGTCTGCACAGGCGACCACGAGCCTGAGGGCCACCAGCATGCAGAGGGGGAAGCCTGCACGGGCGACCACGAACATGAAGAGGCCGCGGAGAAAGGTTCCGGCCAGCCGGGGGACATGATTCCCGTGCATGTGGATGAAAAGGCGCGCCATTCCCTGGACATGCGCTTTGAAAAGGTGACGGAAGCCACTCACGGCGCGGAAAAGACCCTTCACGGCCAGATGGTTATTCCTCCCCATGCGGTAACGACGTACGCCCTTCCTGCCGCCGGGCGCGTCACCTTCAACGTCAAGTCCGCCCAGCAGGTACGCAAGGGAGAACTGCTGTACACGCTGGCCTCACCGGACATCGTGGAGATGGAGGGGAACGCCTCCCAGGCGCAAGCCGCTCTGGACCGCGCCGCGGCGGAACTTAATACCCTCAAGGAACGCCGGGCCCAACTGGAAAAAATCGGCACCCGGAACAGTGAGCTGAATACGTCCATTCAATTCAAGGAGGCAGAAATCCACAGCCTCCGCGCCGCCCTGGATGCCAGCAATAATAAATTAAAGCTGGTGACGGATTCCGGAGCTTTGAAAAACAACCTCCTTTACGTGTACGCCGCGGCGGACGGCTCCGTCCAGTCCGTGAACATGACCCAGGGTTCCTGGGGGGAACAGGGCGCGCCCGCCCTCGTCATGACCAACAAGGGGGAACTGGAATTCGCCACCACCATTTACGGGGCTGACCCCGTCCATTATGCGAAGGCCCAGCTGGCCCTGACCAGCGGAAAAAATACGGAAGTGCTGGACGGAGCCCTGCGGGTGGCGGACCAGGTGGACCCCGCCACGCAGTCCCGTGCCCTGTACTTCGTTCCGGACCGCATGCCGGAAGGGACGCATGCCGGACAGCTTGCCCGGCTGGACCTGTATTCCCATGACGCCGCCACGGACGGATTTATTCCCGTTCCCAACAGCGCCGTCGTCAAGGTGGGGGTGAACGACGTGGTCTTCATCAAGGCGGCGGACGATACCTTCGTCATGAAGAAGGTGGAAACACTGCCCGCACGGCAGGGAAAAACGCCCGTCAAGGGGTTGACGCCGGGACAAACCATCGTGACCAAAGGCGGCTATGAATTGAAATACATCCTGCCCACGGGAGACGCCGGGAGCAAGAAGGCGGCCGGGCATTTCCATGCGGACGGCCAGTTCCACGAAGGGGAACATTGATTTTCAGCTCAACGTGATTAGAGAACGGTTAATAGAAACAGGAATTCGATGAACTTTCTAATTTCATTCTGCCTGAATAACAGGATTACCGTGATTCTGCTGACGCTCGCGCTGGCGGTCATCAGCATTTTCGTGGTGAAAAATATTCCCGTGGACGTGTTTCCGGAACTGAAGGTTCCGCGCGTCACCATCCAGACGGAAGCCCCCGGCCTTACCGCGGAGGAAGTGGAGCAGTACATCACCATTCCCATTGAGTCCGCCATGAACGGCACCGCCGGGGTCAAGGGCGTGCGCTCCTCCTCCGGGAGCGGCCTCTCCTTCGTATGGGTGGACTTTGACTGGGACAAGGACATTTACCAGGCCCGCCAAATCGTGACGGAACGCCTGGGCGCGGTCCGGGAGTCCCTGCCGGAAGGCACGTCCCCGGAGCTGGCCCCCATCGTCTCCGTAACGGGGGAGATCATGCTGATCGCCCTGACGGGGGACAAGGACACCTCCACGCTGGACATGCGGCAATTGGCGGAATACAAGCTGCGCACGCGCCTGCTGGCCATCCCCGGCGTGGGACAGGTCACGGTGCTGGGCGGCCGCCTGCCGGAATACCAGGTGGTTTACGATCCCAACAAGCTCAAGCTGGCAGGGGTGGACCTTTCCAGCCTGAAAACGGCCATTGAGGAATCCCAGTCTTCCGTGCCCGCCGGGTACCTGGAGGACGTGGCCGGGCAGGAGCTCCCCATCCAGCAGGATACCCGCACCGCCAATATTGAACAACTGAACCGCGCCCTGGTTCCGGACCACGCCTCCGGCATTCTCCGCCTTCAGGACGTGGCGGAGGTCAAGATAGACGGCGCGCCGCGACGAGGCGACGCCGGGTTCATGGGGGAAGACGCCGTGGTGCTTTCCGTGCAGAAGGTGCCGGGAGCCAATACGCTGGCCCTGACGCAGGCTGTGGACGCAGCCGTCAAGGAGTTCAGCCAGAGCCAGCTTCCCAAGGGCATGAAACTGCACACCACCGCCTACCGCCAGGCGGATTTCATTGAAATGTCCCTGGACAACGGCACGGAGACCCTGCTCATTGCGGGAGCGGTGGTCATGATCGTCATCTTCCTGACGCTGCTGAACCTGCGCACGGCCATCATCACGCTGATTTCCATGCCCCTGTCCGTCCTGTTCGGGATGATGATGTTCCCCATTTTCGGGCTGGCCATTAACATCATGACCCTGGGCGGCCTGGCCGTGGCCGTGGGGGACGTGGTGGACAACGCCATCATTTTCGTGGAAATAGCGTGGCGCCACCTGAACCGGAACGCCGCCCTGCCGGAGGACAAGCGCAAGAGCAAGTATGAGGTGCTGATGAAGGCCAAGGGGGAAATCGTGGGGTCCATCTCCTTCTCCTCCGTCATCATTCTGCTGGTGTTTACGCCGGTGCTCTTCCTGTCCGGACTGGAAGGCCAGTTTTTCCGCCCCCTGGGCATCTCCTACATGCTGGCCCTGCTCTCTTCCCTCATCGTAGCTGTCACCATTACCCCGGTGCTCTGCTACATGTGGTTCAAGAAGAGCAAAAACGCCGCCACGCTGGAAAGCGGGGATTCCTTCAGCTCCCGCCTCATCAAGCGCATTTATGCGCCTATCCTTGAGTTCTGCCTGCGCTTCTCCAAGACGGTCTGCGCCATCATGGCGGCCATTACGCTGCTGGCGCTGTGGCTGGGGTCCACCTTCGGAACCAGTTTCCTCCCGCCGTTCAACGAGGACTGCTATACAGTCTTCGTCAGCACCGTGCCCGGCACCTCCCTGGATGAAACGGAGCGCATTTCCCGGAAGGTGATGAAGGATATTGAACAAATTCCGGGCGTCCTCAGCGTCACCCAGCGCACGGGACGTGCGGAAAACGATGAACACGCGGAACCCGTCAGCGCCTCCGAACTGCTCGTGCGCGTAGACCTGGAGAAGGACCAGAAGGAACTGCGCGCCGCCATCAAGAAGTGCATTGACGATATTCCCGGCACCAGCTCCATGATCGGCTATCCGCTGGCGCACCGCATCAGTTCCGCCCTCTCCGGCTCCAACTCGGAAATCGCCATCAACATTTACGGCACGGAGCTGCCCCAGCTCCGCCTGGCGGCCCAGAAGGCCAAGGAGATTCTGGCGAACATGCCGGAAGTGGCGGACGCGCGCGCCAATCGGGAGATCATGGTGGACACCATCCGCGTGCAGTACAACCAGGAAGCTCTGGCCTCACACGGCCTGACCATGGCGAATGCCGCGGAACAGGTTTCCACGGCCATGAACGGGCAAAAACTGGGGGAAGTGATCAAGAACCAGGACCACTGGAACATTGTCCTGCGCATTGACCCCAGGCTGAAGACGTCGATGGAAGACATCAAGAACCTGGAACTCATTTCCCCCAATAAAAAGACCGTGCGCCTGGATGACGTGGCGCAGGTGTACCGGGAGGAGGTCTCCAACCTCATCCTGAGGGACAACACCATGCGGAAGGCCATGATTTCCTGCAACCCCTCCCCCAATTCCAACTTGGGGGACCTGGCAAAAGCCTGCCGGGAACAATTGGACCCGGTGATGAACGCCATGGGCTGCACAGTGGACTATGACGGCACCATCAAGGCGCGGGAATCCGCCTCCGAGCGGCTTTACGTGCTGGGCGCCATCGTCATGGTGCTCATTGTGCTGCTGCTTTCCTCCGCGCTGGGGAGCGTCCGCCGCGCCATGCTGACGCTGGTGAACATTCCGCTGTGCCTGGTGGGCGGCATCGTGGCCGTCTTCCTGGCCTCTCCCGGCACGCTGTCCTCCCTGTTCGGAGACACGTACATTCCGCCCATCCTCTCCGTGGCTTCCATCGTGGGCTTCGTGACGGTCATCGGCTTTGCCATCCGCAGCGGCCTGATCCTGCTCAACAGGTACCGGGCCCTGGAGCACAAAGGACTGAAACCGGCAGAAGCCATCCGGGAAGGTTCCCTGGAACGCGTGGTTCCCATCATCATGACCTCCCTGACGACGGTGCTAGGCCTGCTCCCCCTGATCTGGGCCATTGACAAGCCCGGGGGCGAACTGCTCGGGCCGCTGGCCATCGTCCAGTTCGGCGGACTGGTTTCAGCCACCATCCTGAACCTGCTCATCATTCCGGCCACAGCCAAACTCTTCTCCCGCTGGATTTCCTCCCGCCGGAAAGAATTGGAAGCAACCTCCTGATCCATTCGGGATTCCAGCGGCGGAACCGGGGAAGGACGAGGCCCCGGTTCCGCCTTTTACAATGACAGACGTAACAAGTCCTTGCCTTCCGGGCCGATAAGGAGCACACATGGGTGCTTAAGCTTCACCGTCATGCCCAAACGGAAATCCACCAGAGAGCACCTGCTCAATACGGGAGCCATGATCGTCGGGGGAATCCGGGCTCCGCGCTCTCACCATCCGCGGCCTGTCCCTGCGCGCCGGCACCAATACGGGGAGCTTTGTCTATCACTTCGGCAACCGGGAAGCTTTTCTGAACGAACTGCTGGAACGCTGGTACGAACCGTTGTTCACCGGCGTCAGAACCCACGCCAACATTCATCTTCCGGCCTTTGAAAAACTGGAAGCCATCCTGGAAGACGTCATGGAGTTCCTGCTGCGCCACGGCCAGTTCATTGCCCAGCTGGTGCTGGACGCCCTGGCGGGAGAACGGGCGGCCATCCGCTTCATTTCAGGAATCCATACGCGCCACCCCCTCGTCCTGCTGGAAACCATACGGGAAGCCCAGGAAGAAGGTTCCGTGCTTCAGGGAGACCCCATGAACATCCTCATCTACCTCGTCTGCTGCGGCGGGGCTCCTTTTATCCTTTCCGGACAACTCCAAGTGCACGACCCGAATGCCGTGCGGCCCGTGCTGGATCTGCTGGGCTCCATCCTCAATGACCCGGAAAGCGCCAGGCAGCGCATGACCTGGGCGCTCCGCGGCATCCGCCAGTCCTGAGAACTCACCGGACTCCGGAAATACCACGTTGCGCCGCGTTCTTCCTGCAAAGCTGGAGCGCCGCAGGATTTGCGGGCCATGGGCTTTTCCCTTACCGCCTCCAATGGGGGCGGTGGGGCGGACGGGGCGGCGGAGGCGGAGGATTGTGGTGATGCCAGTCATTGCGATACCTGTCCTTGTCACGGTCATGCTGGACCGCCGCGCCGATGGCAGCCCCGGCGGCCAGCGCGCCCACGCCGATGGCGGCGGCCCCGCCAGGCGTCACGGTGCTGTTTCCGTAACTGTCCGTCGTGCAGGACGGCATCAGGGAAAGAGACAGCCCGGCCAGGGGAAGGAGCCAGAGGGATTTGATATGCTTGTTCATGGTGTGAAAATATTGGTAATGCCGGCAGCCGGCTTACATCCAGTAAGCGCGGCGTGCCCGCATGATTTGTTTAAGCATGTCACAGCCCGGAGAGGAATTCCCGGAATCATGACGCCTATTGTGCACAGCGGACCCTTTGGAACGCCCTGTTCCGGCGCTCCTGGACACGAAAATCCGCATGCCTGCAAAAGAACAGACATGCGGATGTAGAAAGCGTTCATCTTCCGGAAAGCTCCGGAAAAGTCCGCCCGGATTATTTCTGCTCCGCAGCGGGTTCGATGCGGACGGGGCTCTGAATATCAAACAGGCTCTTGCGCAGCAGGTAGCCTCCGCGCTGGAGGACAAACGCGCTGGACGGGAACTTTTCCGCCAATTCACGGTAAAAGGCTCCCGCGGCGGCATTGTCCTTCTTCGCCCGGGCAATGTCCCCCAGGCACATGGTGGCAAAACCGGAAAAAGTGGGATCCCCCGCGTCCACCACGGAACGGAACAGGCCATCCGCCTCATCCGCCTTCCCGCGGTTCATCAGGCGGCATGCCAGGGTAACGGAAGCCTGGGCTTTCCATTCCTCCGTGGGAGCGGAATCAATAAAAGCTTTCATCCTGGCTACGCCTTCATCCTCCTTGCCGGCGTTCCACAGGGCGACCGCCTGAAGATAGGTGGCGGTGACGGCGGCGCGGGAATCGTCAAAATCCGCCACCACCTGCTGAAGCCCCTGTTCATTCAGGGAGATTTCCCCGGTGGCGGGGGATTCCGGCATGGCGGCCACCAGCGCGGCGCCTGCCTTTCTTTCCATGGAATCCTGCATGCCGTTGTAAATGATCCATCCGGCGGCTCCGAGAACGCACAGCAGCACGACCAGCGCAACCTTTCCGTAGTGTTCATCCAAAACTGTTCATGCTTGGCCGGACCGACGGAGATTTCCGCAAACGCGCTTCCGTCGCCCATCGGCATGTTGTCCATGGCCCGTTTAATATCCTTGATATCCATAATATGTTGAAGAGGTTTCTATCGTGTTGTCCCGGTCAAATCAATCAGCTTTTTACTTATCTTCGCCATGTTCCAGAAGCTGGAGGGAATCCTTCAGGCCCAGGTTCCTGTAGATCTGCCGCGTGGCGCGGCTCTGGTTGAGCGTATAAAAATGAATGCCGTCCACGCCGGAATCCAGCAGCTCCGCACATTGGCTGGAGGCGTACTGGATGCCTACCTCCTGAACGGCGTCCGGATTGGAGCCGGCGCGTTTCAGCGCCTTGAGCAACCGGGCCGGAAAACACGTGCCCCCGGAAAGTTCCGCCATGCGGTTCATGCCGGACAGGCTGGTTACGGGCATGATTCCGGCCAGAATGGGCACCTTGATGCCGGCCAGCAGGCAGCGTTCCCGGTAATCCAGAAAAGAATGGTTGTCAAAAAACAACTGGGTGCAGATATAATCCGCGCCGGCATCCACCTTCGCTTTCAGAAAATCCATCTCGCGCAGGCGGTTGGGCGTGGACGGATGGCCTTCAGGGAAGCCGGCCACGCCTATGGCGAACCCGTCCGGGTCCGGATGGCGTCCGGATTCGTTATATTCACGAATAAAAGCCACCAGTTCCGCCGCATGGCGGAAGGCATCCGCATCACGGTTGTAATTTTCCGTGCCGCGCGGGATCTCCCCGCAGGGCCAGAACGGCCCGCACCCCTGCCTGGGCGTACTGGTCCAGAATGCTCCATACTTCCTCCCGGCTATGGCCTACGCAAGTAAGGTGGGGCACCGTGGGAATGCGGGATTCATGCTGGATGCGCAGCACCACCTCCCGGGTAAGCTCACGGGTGGAGCCGCCCGCGCCGTACGTCACGCTGACAAAACTGGGATGGTACGGTTCCAGTTCACGAATAGTCTGGTACAGGGCCGCCGCAGCCTGCTCGTTCTTGGGCGGGAAAAAATTCAAAGGACAAACTGGGGCCTGCGCCCGACTGCAATCTTTCTCTCAGATGCACTTTTTCTTTATTTGGCTTGGCTCTATCCGGACCCGCATTACGGCTCCATGGGAATCATCACCGGCTGGGGAGCCGCCGCAGGAGCGGGAGCGGCAGACGGGGCCGCGCCGGGCTCGCCTTCTCCCATCATGTTTTCCTGCCAGCTTGCGGGCGGGACAATCACTTCATCCCCCGGCTTGATGGGCTCCTTGTCATTGTTGTCAAAAAGCGTATTGCGCTTCACGTAGGACTGGAACACCTTCCCGTCCGGGTCAACTCCGTCGATAATCAGGGAGACGAAGATGCTTCCGCGCCTGCGGATGCCCAGTTCCTGCCCTACTTTCAGGTCAGGCTGGCCGATGGACTGGAACAGGACAAGGTTGGCGTCACGGTAGTATTCCGTCACGCGTCCCACCTGTTCGGCGTCCTTGATCTCATTGAGCCATTGCAGGCGGGGGTCTCCCTTTTCAATGCTCCGGCGTTCCAGCAGGGCGCGTTCCTCCTCCGCCATGGCGTGGCGCTTCTTCAAATCTTCATTCTCCTTCTTCATCCGTTCCAGCTCGGCCGTGGCATGGGCCAGCTCCTCGCTCACCACCGGATCCGCCACGACTACCGGCTGAACGGCGGTGCCGGGCGTCTGCGTGGGCATGGGAAGGTAAGGAGAGGGATTGACGGCTACCGGAGCGGGCACAGGGGCTATCTGCTGCTGTTGAATCACATCCATCCTTGAGGAAATGTTCACATAGATCATTCCCAGAACGGCCAGCACCACCACCAGGAACACCAGAATAAGGATGCGGAAATTGCTCATGTCGTCAAATGGTAGAGGGATTATTGAATAAAATTAGTAGGAATAGTTGAGATAGAACTGGAATTGTCCTCCGCGGTCGATGGCGTTGTTCTTCTGAATCGGAATGGCATAGTCCACCGCCAGAGGACCGATGGGCAGGTTCAGGCGCAGGCCGATCCCGTAGTCGGAAACGATCTTGGATGCGCTGAAGTCAAAGGCGTCCCCCGTTGACGAAGCCGATGTCGTAGAACACGGCGACGCGCACTTCTTCAATCACCGGAATGGAATATTCAAACTGGCAGAAGAAGGAGGAACGGCCGCCCATCGTTTCATCACCGCTCAAAGCCGGATTGTACGGAGCCACGTCCCGGAAGCGGAAGCCGCGCATGTTGTACGGGCCGCCGAGGTAGAGGCGTTCAAAAATGGGTACGTCATGGTCGCCGTAGGAATCCACGGTGGCCGCACCGGCATTGATGCTGAAAATGGTGTCTCCGCGCAAGTTCCAGTAATAAGAGCCGTTGATGCCGAAGTTGTAAGTCTTCACATCGCCGCCCAGGCCGGAATAACCGGCCAGCACTTCAAACTTGCCGCCCTTGCGGGGGAAGATTTGCGCGTCACGGGTATCAATGGTGTAGGAAAGTTCCACGTGGCTGCGCAGGTAATCGCCGTCCTGCAGCCAGAAGAAGATGGGGGCGTTACCCTTGGCGTCAATCTGGTACTGTTCCAGGCGGTATTCCAGCTTCACGTAATCCAGTTCCCCGATCGGCTTGCGCAGGGAAACGGCAAAGCCGTAGTTCTGCTGGTCGTAATAGTCGGAGAAGTACGTGGAATTGCTGTAGAAGATTTCCGTGCCGAAGGCCAGCTTGCGGTGCAGGAACCACGGGTCCACCCAGGAGATGCTGGCATCCTGCGTTTCAAAACCCACGCGGGTATTGATGGCGAAGCGCTGGCCGCCGCCCACGAAGGAGGACCAGTCATACATGTCGAAGTTGGACTGGGTGATGCCCGCGAAGAGGTACACGCTTTCAATGGAGGAGAACGCCACGCCAATGTTCAGGGAACCGGTGCGTTTTTCCGCCACTTCAATGTTGATGTCACGGTAGCCGGGCCGCGTGGAACCCACCTGGGCCACGTCCACCATGTCAAAATAGTTCAGGTTCTGGAGACGCTTCTGGGCGGTATCCAGGTCCACGGAATTCATGGGGTCGTTGGACTGGAGGGGTAGTTCCTGGCGGATGACGTAATCCTTGGTGCGGTTGTTCCCGGTCAGGCGGATGTTGCCTACGCGGTAGGGGCTGCCTTCCGTCACATGGTAAACGATGTTGATCTGCCCGTAGCCGGTCCTGGGATCAATGCCCACTTCCTGAATGTCCGGGCGCACGGCGGCGTCCGCATACCCGCGGGAGCCGTAATAACGGCGAATCATCGTCACGTCGTCGGCCACCTTCTGGGCGGAATAGGTATCCCCGTTGTACATGCTCAAGCCGGGAATCAGCTCCTGGGCCGTAAACACCTTGGTGGGGCCGAAGGCGACCTGGTTGACCTTGTAGCGCCGCCCTTCGGTAAGCGTGATCCTCATCGTCAGCTTCTGCTCGTTGCCCTTGCCGGCGTCAAAGTATTCCACCTTGTCCAGCTTGACGCGCAGGTAACCCTTGTTGCGGTAATAAGTCACCAGTTCCGCCAGATCGTCCTCCAATTGCTCGCGGTCAATGCGGCCGGACTTGGTAATCCAGGTCAGCCAGCCCTTCTCCTTGGTCTTCATCACCTGGCGGAGGTCCTTGGCGCTGATGTGGTCGTTGCCTACAAAATCGATGTTGATGATATTGGCCTTCTTGCCTTCATTGATGTCAAAAACCACGTCCACAAAGCCGGGGCGCTCCGTCTTCTGGTAAAAATAGGAAACGCGCACATCCGGATACCGGGCTTCCTGATAATAGGTGCGCAGCTTGGAGATGGCGCTGCTGAGGGCCTTGTCGCTGAGGGCTTCCCCTCCCTTCAAGCCGCATTCCTCGGAAAGGTCCCGGTTGTCGAACGCGGTGTTGCCGCGGAAGCCCACGCCGCCCAGCAGGTTCTGGGCCGCCATTTCAAACACCACGGTCACGCCGTCGCCGGAAGGTTCCACAGCCACCGTCGTATTGCCGCCTACCAGGCCGCTTTCCAGCAGCCGTTCCAAGTCCTTGTTCACCACTTCCGGGGAATAATTGGTGCCCGGCTGGGTAGCCAGCAGGTTTTTCAGGCGGTCTTCGGACACGGTCTTGCCGGTGCTTCTATAACGCACGGAGACGCTTTTCACGGGACGCCCCTCATACGCCTGGTCACCGGGCAGAAGCCCCGTTTCCGGACCGAGTTCCCGCACCACCTGTTCCGGGGTCATTACGGAACCGTAGCCGCCTCTGTTAAGGGAAGTCTTATCCTGGGCCAAAGCAGCCGAACATGCTATCAGGGGAAAGGAAACACACAAAAAAACGGGACGAATCATGAGAGCTGAACTTAATGCTTGGGATATAAAGGACTTTTCCGTCCGCATAGTCAAGACGTGATTCCGCGTAGAACGCAGTTGCCCTGCATTTCTTACGTTGCGCGCGCATGTGCGCCTGAGAAAGGCAATTGTGTCATTCCCGTGCAATAGCTTGCACTCCAGATACCCGCTCATTACATTTATTGCCGCTCGTGTTTTGACCGCTGCCGCCATACCGGAGCCGAGACAGAACCACTTTCAATTAACACTGACCGTATTATTTATGGAAATCAACGTTGATATTCAACCGGACTGCACAGCCACGCTGAAAGCTTCCATCCCCGCAGAAACCACGGCCGCGCGCCGCGCCTCTATTGTGGATTCCTACGCCGGCAAAGCCAAGCTGCCCGGCTTCCGCCCCGGCAAAACGCCCAAGTCCATCATTGAAAAACGTTTCAAGAAGGAAATTGAAGAAGAACTGCTGGACACTCTTTTTGAAACGGCCTGCTCCGCCGCTCTGGAAGAAAATCCCAAATTGAAAGTGCTCAACTTCGGCAAGCCGGAACAATCCCTCGACGACCAGGGAAATTACACCGCCACCAGCGCGATGACCGTGGTTCCCGAATTCGAACTGCCGGAATACAAGGGCATCGAAGTCAAGGTCCCCTCCTCCGAAGTGACGGAAGCGGACGTGGAGGAAGCCCTGAACTCCCTGGCCGAACAGATTGCGGGAATTTACCCCCGTGGACCGCGCCGCGAAGAAGGATGACGTGGCGATCATTGATTTCAAGACCACCCTGGACGGCAAGCCCGTAGCGGAAGCCGCGGGCAAGCCCGTAGGCTTCCTGGAAGGCCGCGACGGCCAGTGGATGAAAGTGGAGGAAGACCAGTTCCTGCCCGGCTTCGCCTCCGCCTTGGAAGGCTTGAAGGCCGGCGACAGCAAGGATATCACCGTCACCATTCCGGATACCTTCCCGATGGCGGAACTGCGCGGCAAGGAACTCGTGTTCCACACCACCGTGAAGGAAGTGCGTGAAAAGCAGCTCCCGGCCATGGATGACGCCTTTGCGGAAAAGGTGCTTCCCGGCAAGAACCTGGAAGAACTGAAAACCGCCCTGAAGGAAAACCTGGCCCAGCGCAAGACCATGCAGATTGACGAAGCCAAGGCCGACCAGATCACGGAAAAGCTGGCGGACATGCTTGACTTCAACCTGCCGGAAGCCGTCGTGGAACGCGAAGTGTACGGTATCCTCCAGCAGAAGATGCAGCAGGCCATGTACAGCGGGAACGCCCCGGCGGACATGGACAAGTTTGTGGAGGAAGCCCGCGAAGAAGCCAGAAAGGAAGCCAAGCGCAACCTCAAGGTCTTCTTCATGCTCCAGGAAGTGGCCCAGGTGGAAAAAATCGCCGTCACGGAAATGGAACTCTACAATGAAGTGGCCCGCCAGGCCCGCCAGCAGAAAAAGAACCTCAAGTCCTACATCCGCGAACTTCAGCGCGAAGGCCGCGTGCATGGCATCAGAATGAGCCTGCTGACAGCCAAGGTTCTGGACTTCCTGACAAAAGAGGCCAAAGTAACGGTAGACGAGCAATAACCCTCCTCTGCACAAGACACCTTACCAGGGGGAGTTGGCGCGCACATGCCCGACTCCCCCGTTTTGCATCCTGCAGACGGGTAGCATACATTAAATAAAACAACATCCCATCTTCAACAAACATGTTTCAAGACCAATCTTCCAAATCAGGCCCCATGAACGCCTACTACGTCCCCATGGTGGTGGAGCAGGACGGCCGCGGCGAACGAGCCTTTGACATTTACTCCCGCCTCCTGAAGGACCGCGTCATCTTCATCGGTTCCGCCATTGACGACGATGTGGCGAACTCCGTGATTGCCCAGCTTCTGTTCCTCCAGATGGCCGACCCGAAAAAAGACATCCACGTGTACATCAACTCCCCGGCGGCTCCGTCACCGCGGGCCTGGCGATTTACGACACGATGCAGTTCGTCTCCTGTGACGTGAACACGTACTGCCTAGGCATCGCCGCCTCCATGGGGTCCGTCCTTCTGGCGGCGGGCACGCCCGGCAAGCGCTTCTGCCTGCCGAACTCCCATGTGATGATCCACCAGGTTTCCGGCGGCGCCCAGGGCACCGCCTCCGACGTGGAACGCACCATCGGCTTCATGTTCAACCTCAAGAAGCGCCTCAACGGCATTCTGGCCAAGCACACCGGCAAAACGGAAAAGCAGATTGAAAAGGACGCCGACCGCGACAACTACATGACCGCTGAGGAAGCCGCGGCCTACGGCCTGGTGGACAAGGTGCTGACGCATCATTCCGACGGACGGGACGACAAGAAAAAGGCCAAGGCCTGACCCCTGCCTCCCCCATTTCTCTCTCCCTGAAAAACCATGTCCGGTTCCAACCCTCATATTCCTGCCTGTTCCTGCTGCGGCAAGCCCGGGAACAAGGTGGACAAGCTCATCCAGATAGCGGAAGACTTCTATATCTGCAACAATTGCGTTGAAATTTGCGTCAACATGATTGTGAAGGATACCGGCCTTCCGCTGGCGACCCGCTTCATCCGCGGCATTCTGAGCATGGAGCCCTCCGCCTATGCCATGTGCCAGGCGGAGGCCCGCAAGGCCGCTGCCGCGGATATGCTCAAGGAAACGCCGGGCGCCCCGGCCTCCTACGAAGGACCGCTGCCCACGCCGGAAGAAATGTGCGCTACGCTCAACCAGTACGTCATTGGCCAGGATTACGCCAAAAAAGTGCTCTCTGTAGCCGTGTACAACCACTACATGCGCCTGCGCCAGAGCGCCGTGATGCTGGAGGACGAATCCCTGGACGACGTGGAAATTGAAAAATCCAACATCCTGCTGGCCGGCCCTACCGGCTCCGGAAAAACCCTGCTGGCGAAAACGCTGGCGAAAATGCTCAACGTCCCCTTCTGCATTGTGGACGCCACCACGCTGACGGAAGCCGGCTACGTGGGGAAGACGTGGAAAACATCATCCTGCGCCTTCTCCAGGCCGCGAACTTTGACGTAGCCAAGGCGGAACAGGGCATCATCTATGTGGATGAAATCGACAAGATCGGCCGCAAGACCCAGAACGTCTCCGTCACGCGGGACGTCTCCGGGGAAGGCGTGCAGCAGGCCCTGCTGAAAATCATTGAAGGCACCATCTGCAACGTTCCGCCCACCGGGGGCCGCAAACACCCGCAGCAGGAATACATCCGCGTCAACACGGAAAAAATCCTCTTCATCGTGGGCGGGGCCTTCGTCGGACTGGAAGACATCATCCGCAAACGCCTCGGCGCCACCCAGATGGGGTTCGGAGCCATCACGGAACAGCGCGACCGCAAGGAATACTCGGAAGAGGAAGTCCTGGCCCAGGCGATGCCGGAAGACCTCTTCTCCTTCGGCATGATTCCGGAGCTCGTAGGACGCCTGCCCATCTTCTGCCCGCTCTCCAAGCTGGATGAAGGCCAGCTCGTCCGCCTGCTCACGGAACCTAAAACTGCCCTGGTCAAGCAATACTCCAAACTGCTCGCCATGTACGGCGCCAGGCTGGATGTGCAGCCGGACGCCCTGAAAGCCATGGCCGCGGAAGCCATGGAACGCGGCACGGGAGCCCGCGCCCTGCGTTCCATCTTTGAAACCCTCATGCTGGACGTCATGTACAAGGTGCCCAGCATGGAAGACGCGGACTCCGTCACCATCACCAGGGAAACGGTTACCGACAAAAAACCGGCGCAAATCCGCCAGGCCTCCTAACTCCCCCGCTTCTCCGCCATGCCGGAATCCCTCACCGTTCTGGGAATAGAATCCTCCTGTGATGAAACGGCGGTCGCCATCCTGCGTTCCGCCGGGGAGGGAAAAAAGCACCGGAAATACTCTCCTCCATCATCTCCTCCCAGATCGCCATCCACCGCCGGCACGGCGGCGTAGTGCCGGAGCTGGCCTCCCGCAACCACTCGGCGGACCTTCCCGGAGTCATCCGGGCCGCGTGCCGTGAAGCCGGCGTGACCCCGGCGGACATCGATGTCTTCGGCGCCACGGGCGGCCCCGGCCTGGTAGCCGCCCTGCTGGTAGGCAACAGCACGGCCAAGGCGCTGGCGCTGGCGACGGGAAAGCCCTTCGTCTCCGTCAACCATCTGGAAGGCCATTTGCTCTCCCCCTTCCTTAAACGTCCCGGAGGCCCCGTTCCCCATCTGGGCATGGTCGTCTCCGGCGGCCATACCCTCTTTGTGGATGTGCGCGGCGTGGGGGACTACCGCCTCCTGGGCCGTTCCCTGGACGACGCCGCAGGGGAAGCCTTTGACAAGGTGGGAAAAATGCTCGGCCTCCCCTACCCCGGCGGCCCGGAAATCGACCGCATGGCGGCGCACGGCGACCCGCAGGCCTTCTCCTTCCCCCGCGCCCTGATGAAGGAGCACACGGCCAATGTCTCCTTCTCCGGCCTGAAAACGGCCGTTCTCTACACCCTCCCCAGGCTGACGGCAAGCGGCGACCCTCACGACCTGCCGGAACAGACCCTGCGCGATCTCTGCGCCTCCTTCCAGCGTGCCGTGACGGACGTACTGATTCACAAGGCGCTGCATGCCCTGCGCGTTTCCGGCCACCGCACCTTTTCCGTTTCCGGCGGCGTCTCCTGCAACGGGGAACTGCGCTCCCGCCTGAAAGCCGCCTGCGACCGTGAAAACGTGGAACTGGTCCTGCCGGACTTTGACCTGACGACGGACAACGCCGCCATGATCGCCTATGTCACCTGCCTCAAAGCCCGCAGGGGACTGTTCCACTCTCTGGATGAAGACGTTGACCCCAATCTCAAATTGACGGAGGATCTGAACAGATCCAAATATTCAACGCATTCCTGATAAAGATATTACACATGAACACCCCGTATTTGCGGCATAATGATAAAAAAATGTTCATGTTTTCATTGACATCCCATATTTAAAAACGTAACATAGCGTCCGCTTTTCGTCAGGCAACACGGGAGGATGCTATTTATCCGCTAGAACCGCAGGTTTGGGCGGATTTACAACTCTCTAAGAGCAGCGAAAGGCGGAAGAAGTCTATGCTTCTGTAGCTCAGGGGTAGAGCGCATCCTTGGTAAGGATGAGGTCGCGGGTTCAATTCCCGCCAGAAGCTCCATCTTCAAGCTAGACCCATAGCAGCCCAAACCTAAACAAAACATTATGGCTAAAGAGCAATTCCAGCGCAACAAGCCCCACGTGAACGTGGGCACCATCGGTCACGTTGACCACGGCAAAACCTCCCTTACCGCCGCCATTACTTCAGTGCTCGCTAAGAAGGGTTTCGCCGAAGCACGCGGCTATGACCAGATCGACGCCGCTCCCGAAGAACGCGAACGCGGCATTACCATCTCCACGGCCCACGTTGAATACGAAACGGAAAACCGTCACTATGCCCACGTTGACTGCCCCGGACACGCCGACTATGTGAAGAACATGATCACCGGCGCTGCCCAGATGGACGGCGCCATCCTCGTGGTTGCCGCTTCCGACGGCCCGATGCCGCAGACCCGCGAACACATCCTCCTTGCCCGCCAGGTGGGCGTCCCCGCCATCGTCGTTTACATGAACAAGTGCGACCTGGTTGACGACCCCGACCTGATCGAACTCGTGGAAATGGAAATCCGCGAACTTCTCAACGAATACGAATTCCCGGGCGACGACACCCCCATCATCAAGGGTTCCGCCGTTAAGGCTCTGGAAGGCGACGCCGCCGCTGAAGACTCCATCATGGAACTCATGGCTGCCGTTGACTCCTACATCCCGCAGCCCGAACGCCCCGTGGACCAGCCCTTCCTCATGCCCGTGGAAGACGTGTTCTCCATCTCCGGCCGCGGCACCGTGGCTACCGGCCGTATCGAACGCGGCATCGTCAAGAAGATGGAAGAAGTCGAAATCATCGGCATCAAGGACACCCAGAAGACCGCCGTTACGGACATCGAAATGTTCCGCAAGCTGCTTGACGAAGGCCAGGCCGGTGACAACGTTGGCCTGCTCCTCCGCGGCCTGAAGAAGGAAGACATCGAACGCGGCCAGGTGATCATCAAGCCCGGCACCGTGAAGCCCCACAAGAACTTCAAGGCTGAAGTTTACGTCCTGACCAAGGAAGAAGGCGGCCGTCACACCCCGTTCTTCAACGACTACCGCCCGCAGTTCTACTTCCGCACGACGGACGTGACCGGCTGCTGCACCCTTCCCGAAGGCGTGGAAATGGTGATGCCCGGCGACAACGTCAACCTGGAAGTCCAGCTCATCACTCCGATCGCCATGGAAAAAGCCATGCGATTCGCTATCCGCGAAGGCGGCCGCACCGTGGGTGCCGGTCGTATCAGCGAAATCCTTGACTAAGTTCCCCTGGAACTTGTAGAGGAATCTACATAGGTTTAATGAGGGGGCCTCCCCGCAGGCCCCCTCATTTCCCACGAAAGAAGAGACACCAACAGGTCAGTAGTTCAATTGGTAGAGCGTTGGTCTCCAAAACCAAAAGTTGGGGGTTCGAGTCCCTCCTGACCTGCCACTTCTTTCCAAATACATCACCCCACCTTGAAGCATGTTTCGCAAGATTTCTCAATTCATCGCCGAAGTTAAGGGCGAACTTAAGAAGACCACCTGGCCCTGGGAAAGCGATCCCAAGGTGAAAGGTTTTAAAAAATTCCGCGAACTCTGGGGTTCCACTCTCGTCGTACTGATTGCCATGGTCTTCCTTGGCGCGTTTGTTGCATCGTTCGACATCTTCCTTCACAGCGTGGTCAACTACCTCATCCAGTTGGCAATCTAGTTTTACTCCCACTTTCTTTCTCCGATCATGCCCAGTACCCCAGAGCCTCACGAACAATGGTATGTTCTTCACGTCCTCTCCGGACAGGAAAACAGCGTTCGTGATCGCATTATCCGCAAGGCGAAGGACGCCGAACTTTCCGACTTCATCTACCGGGTGGAAGTCCCCACGGAACTCATCTCCGAAGTGCGCAACGGCAAAAAGACGGAACGCCACAGCAAACTCTTCCCCGGGTACGTCTATGCCAACATGTACCTGCTGGAAGCGGACGGCACCCTGAACAAGGACCTCTGGTACTTCATCCAGCAGATTGACGGCGTCATCAGCATCGCCGGTTCCCGCAACGCTCCCCTGCCCATGCGCAAGCGCGAGGTGGAGGATCTTCTGCCCCTGCTGGACGCGGAAGCCGTCGCCGCCCGTCCCAAGGTGGAATTCGCCGTCGGCGATCCCGTGCGCGTCTGCGAAGGCCCGTTCCAGAGCCAGGAAGGCACCATCGAAGAAATCGATCCTGAAAAGGCAAACTGCGCGTCAGCGTCTCCATCTTTGGCCGCGCCACTCCGGTGGACCTGGAATACTGGCAGGTGGAAAAAGCCTGAGCCCCATTCGCCGGCAGGCAGCAAGCTTCTCCCGTTCATTTTCTCCGCTAACAAAGCAAAACCATGGCAAAAAGAAATAACCAAAATCATCAAGCTCCAGATCAATGCCGGAGCCGCTAACCCCTCCCCGCCCGTGGGTCCGGCACTTGGTCAGGCCGGTGTAAACATCATGGCATTCTGCAAGGAGTTCAACGCCGCCACGCAAAAGCAGGCCGGCGACCTCCTGCCGACCGTCATCACCGTTTACAAGGATAAATCATTCTCTTTCATCACCAAGCAGCCCCCGGGCAGCCTGCTTCTCAAGAAGGCCGCCGGCATCGCCTCCGGCTCCGGCGAACCGAACAAAAAGAAGGTCGCCACTCTTTCCAAGGCCAAGCTGATGGAAGTCGTCAATACCAAACTCCCGGACCTCAACACGAAAGACCCCGAACGCGCCGCCCGCATCCTTGCCGGCCAGGCCCGCCAGATGGGCATTGAAGTTGAAGGTATGTAGCACTCACCGCAGGAGGATTAACCAATCCGAACGCACTGCCAAATACACACATGTCTACCAAACGCAGCAAGCGATATCAAGAAGCAGCCAAGCTTGTTACCCCTAACAAGAACTACAGCATCACGGAAGCCGTGGAAACCATGAAATCTTTCCCGGCCCCGAAATTTGACCCGACTGTCACCGTTTCCTTCCACCTGACCGTGGACCCCCGCAAATCCGACCAGATGGTCCGCGGCAGCGTCTCCCTGCCCAACGGCACGGGTAAGAACGTCCGCGTCCTCGTCTTCGCCCAGGGTGATGCCGCCAAGGCCGCCCAGGAAGCCGGAGCCGAATTCGTGGGTTTTGAAGACCTCATCAAGAAGGTCCAGGAAGGATTCGTCGACTTTGACACGGCCATTGCCACCCCCGACGCCATGACGGAGGTTCGCAAGGTTGCCCGTGTGCTGGGTCCGCGCGGCCTGATGCCCAACCCGAAAACCGGCACCGTTACGGATGATACGGCCAAGGCCGTGAAGGAAGTGAAGGCCGGCCGCGTTGACTACAAGGTTGACAAGAACGCCAACATCTCCGCCGCTGTAGGCAAGCTGTCCTTCTCCAACGAAGGCATCACTGAAAACATCGTTGCTCTGATTGATTCCGTCGTCAAGGCCCGCCCGGCTTCCGCCAAGGGCGCCTACATCGAATCCGTCACCGTTTCATGCGCCATGTGCCCCGGTCTGCCGGTTGACACCGCTTCCATCGCCAAACTGTAACCCGAACCGATTTAGCACACCATGAATCCTGACAAGCGTATCATCATTGACGACCTGACCGCCCGCGTCAACGCCTCCCCGTTCCTGATCGTCGTGGACTACACCTCGATCACCGTGCCTGAGTTCACCAACCTGCGTTCCGCCCTGGCCGCCTGCGGCGCCCAGTGCCACGTAGCCAAGAACAACTTCATGCGTACGGCCCTGACGGATGCAGGCCTTCCCGACATCGGGGAACACCTCGTCGGCCAGACCGCCTTCGTGACCGGCGCGTCCGACGTGGCCGCCGCCGCCAAGGCCATCAATACCTTTGCGAAGGCCTCCAAGAAGGCCGAATACAAGGTGGCGATCCTGGACGGAGCCATCCTCTCCGCGGACGACATCCGCGCCATCGGTGAACTGCCTCCCCGCGACCAGCTGCTTGCCAAGCTCCTTGGCACCATCAACGCGGCCGGCTCCGCTCTTGCCCGAGTTCTTCAGGCATATGTGGACAAAGAAAACGGCGGCAGCGAAGAACCCGCCGCCTAATACTAACCCCTTGACCGGACGGCCCGGTTGCACTCTAGCCAAATGTGTGAAAACCGGGCCCGACTCTCCTACAGGTTCCTTGTCGGAACTCCAGCCGGAGAACTGAAATGCCAAGTTGGCTCTTGGCGCGACTCGAAACCAAACTAGAAAACAATACAATGGCTGATATTAACAAAATCGCTGAAGAACTCGGTACCCTCACCATCCTGGAAGCTGCCGACCTCGTCAAGCTTCTGGAAGAAAAGTGGGGCGTTTCCGCCGCTGCTCCCGTAGCCGCCGCTGCCGCTGCCGCTCCTGCCGAAGCTGAAGAAGAAAAGACCGAATTCAACGTCGTCCTGACGGAAGCCGGCGCCAACAAGATCGCCGTGATTAAGGCCGTCCGCGAAGTGAAGACCGGTCTCGGCCTGGTGGACGCCAAGAAACTGGTTGAAGGCACCCCCGCCGTCATCCTGGAAGCCGTCTCCAAGGACGAAGCTAACGCCGCCAAAGCCAAGCTGGAAGAAGCTGGCGCCAAGGTGGACGTCAAGTAAGCTTTTTACTTCCCGCGCAACAGGAGAAGACCCGTTTTTCTCCTGTTGCGCTTCCTCGTCTTCACATCCCGCGTGACCGACTAGAGGCTTTTTACCCGTCAAAACGCTTCCAGTCGGTTCCGTCTCCCAAGGAAGGAACCAATCAACCCAGCATCCGGGTTTTCAGGATGCAAACCCATAACATCTCCGCCACAGCAGCCCATGTCAAAGCGACTCTACTTCGGGAATATCAAGGAAGTCATCGAACCTCCGAACCTTATTGAGATTCAACTTCAATCATACTTCGATTTTCTACAACAGGACACCCCGGCCGCGGCCAGGAAAAACATCGGGTTACACGGCGTTCTGAAGGAAATCTTTCCTATCAAGAGCTATGACGAAAACATTGAGCTCGACTTCGTCTCCTACGACATCGAACAGCCGAAGATGAGCGATTACGAGGCTATCCGCGCCGGGGAAACCTACAGCGCGCCCTCCAGGTCACCTTCAAGCTCAAGTCCGACAACGAATCCAAGGAAGAAACGGTCTACATGGGTGAACTCCCCATGATGACCAACCGCGGCACCTTTGTAATCAACGGCGCCGAACGCGTCATCGTGTCCCAGCTCCACCGTTCTCCGGGCATCTGCTTTGAAAGCGCCCAGCACCTGAACGGCAAACTGCTCCACTCCTTCCGCATCATTCCGGACCGCGGCTCCTGGCTGGAAGTCCAGTTTGACACCAACGACCTGCTCTACGTCTACCTTGACCGCCGCCGCCGCCGCCGCAAGTTCCTTGCGACGACGTTCATGCGTTATCTGGGCTTCAAGACGGACCGCGATATCGTCAGCCAGTTCTACGACATCCGCACGCTTCCCCTGAGCGAAGACATGACGGAGGAAGACCTGCACAACCTCGTGGCCGTGGACACGATCAAGGACAAGGACCTCGTTCTTGCCAAGGCTTTCGAACAGCTCAACATGGGCGTGGTTCGCCAGCTCCTCCAGTTCGGCATCAAGGAAATCGACGTCATCGACCAGAGCGAGGACGACGTGCTGATCAAGACCCTGAAGAAGGATCCCGCCCATGACGAGGAATCCGCCCTCAAGGAAATCTACAAGCGCCTCCGTCCCGGCGATCCCGCCACGGCCGCCCAGGCCCGCACCCTGCTCAAGAGGCTCTTTGACGATCCCAAGAAATACGACCTCACCCGCGTGGGCCGCTACAAGATCAACCAGAAGCTCGGTCTGGACACCAGCCTGGACCAGCGCCTGATGACGGCGGAAGACTTCCTGGCCGCCCTCAAGTACCTCCTGCGCCTCAAGAAGGGCGAAGGCATGGTGGACGACATCGACCACCTGGGCAGCCGCCGCGTGCGCGCCGTGGGCGAACTCATGGCCAACCAGTGCCGCGTGGGCCTCGCCCGCACGGAACGCCTGGTGAAGGAACGCATGACACTCATTGACCAGAACATTGAAGGCGTGACGCCCAGCAAGCTCATCAACCCGAAGGCCCTCAGCGCCGTCGTGCGCGACTTCTTCGGTCGTTCCCAGCTCTCCCAGTTCATGGACCAGATCAACCCCCTTGCGGAACTGACGCACAAGCGCCGCCTCTCCGCCCTGGGGCCCGGCGGCCTGAACCGCGACCGCGCCGGATTCGAAGTGCGAGACGTGCATCCCTCCCACTACGGCCGTATCTGCCCGATTGAAACGCCGGAAGGCCCCAACATCGGTCTGATCAACTCCATGTGCACCTACGCCCGCATCAATGAATTCGGATTCATTGAAACGCCCTACCGCAAGGTGGAAAACGGCCGGGTCACCAACACCATCGAATACGTCACCGCCGACCAGGAGGAAGGCTACCTCATCGCCCAGGCCAACAACCCGCTGGACGAACAGGGCAACTTCACCACCTCCCGCGTGACCGCCCGCGAAAAGGGCGAGTTCATTGAAGTAGACCCGGCGGACGTGCACTACATGGACGTGTCTCCCAAGCAGCTCGTCTCCATCGCCGCAGGCCTCATTCCCTTCCTGGAACACGATGACGCCAACCGCGCCCTGATGGGCTCCAACATGCAGCGCCAGGGCGTGCCTCTCATGGTGGCGGAATCCCCGTACGTGGGAACCGGCATTGAAGGCAAGTGCGCCAGGGACTCCCGTTCCGTCGTTCTGGCGGAAGCGGACGGCATCGTGGCTTCCGCCACGGCTGAAGTCATCATCACCACGAAGGACGGGGAATTGCCCGTGCGTCCGGAAGTCTTCCTGTCCGATCCGGACAGCGTGCGCACGGACCGCGACAACGGCGTATACGTCTATCCCCTGCGCAAGTTCATGCGTTCCAATGCCGGAACCTGCATCAACCAGCGTCCGATCGTGCGCCGCGGCGACAAGATCAAGACCGGCAACGTGCTGGCGGACGGCCCGAACACGGACCAGGGCGAACTGGCCCTCGGCCGCAACGTGCTGGTGGCATATATGCCGTGGAACGGTTACAACTTCGAAGACGCCATCGTCATCTCCGAAAAAACCGTGAAGGAAGACACCTTCACCTCCATCCATATCTCCGAGTTTGAAGTGCAGGCCCGCGACACCAAGCTGGGCCCGGAAGAAATCACCCGCGACATTCCGAACGCCGGTGACGAAGCCCTGAAAAACCTGGACCATGACGGCGTCATCCGCATCGGCGCGGAAGTGAAGCCCGGCGACATCCTCGTCGGTAAAATCACCCCCAAGTCTGAAACGGAACTGGCTCCGGAAGAACGCCTGCTGCGCGCCATCTTCGGTGAAAAGGCTGCGGAAGTGAAAGACACCTCCCTCCGCGTCCCCTCCGGCTGCACCGGCATCGTGATGGACGTTCGCATCTCTTCCACGGGCTCCGGCCACCACCGCGGCGACCTCGTCGTGGACAGCGCGGAAAAGAAAAAAAGCAGTTCAAGAAGATCAATGACGAGCACAAGAAGAAGAAGGAACAGCTCATTGACCAGCTGACCAAGAAGCTCTCCGACATTCTTCTGGGTGAAAAGATCCCGCTGGACGTGGTCAACGAGCAGACCGGTGAAATCATCATCCCGGCCAACCGCAAGATCACCAAGACCCTGCTGCGCAAGCTGGCCCTGGTGCACGACCACATCGAAATCGAACCCAGCCCGATCCGCAACAAGATCCTGGAAATCATCACCTCCTTCGAAGGCCGCTTCACGGAGCTGGACGACGAACGCGAACACAGGCTGGACCAGATGGAATCCGGGGACGAATCCGAACCCGGCGGACTGAAGGAAGTCAAGGTGTACATCGCCGCCAAGCGCAAGCTCGGCGTGGGCGACAAGATGGCCGGCCGCCACGGCAACAAGGGCGTCGTCGCCAAGATCGTCCCGGAACAGGACATGCCCTTCCTCGCGGACGGCACTCCGGTGGACATCGTGCTGAACCCGTTGGGCGTGCCTTCCCGAATGAACGTGGGACAGGTGCTTGAAGCCCACCTTGGCATTGCTGCCAGGGCCCTCGGCTTCAAGGTGGCTACCCCGGTGTTCGACGGCATCAGTGAAGAAACCATCTGGAATTACATGACGGAAGCCAAGAAGGTGGACGGATTCACCTGGATCGGCGACGGCAAGGACGGCACCGTGGGCGGCAAGAGCACCCTCTATGACGGCCTGACCGGCGAACCCTTCCACAACCCGGTGGTGGTAGGCCAGACCTACATGCTCAAGCTGAACCACCTGGTGGCGGACAAGATTCACGCCCGCGCCGTGGGGCCGTACAGCCTGGTCACGCAGCAGCCCCTGGGCGGCAAGGCCCAGTACGGCGGCCAGCGTTTCGGGGAAATGGAAGTGTGGGCGCTGGAAGCCTATGGCGCCGCCTACACCCTCCAGGAGCTTCTCACCGTCAAATCCGACGACGTGCAGGGCCGCACCCGCATTTACGAATCCATCGTGAAGGGTGACAATACGCTGGAAGCCGGAACTCCGGAATCCTTCAACGTTCTGATGAAGGAAATGCAGTCCCTGGGCCTGAACGTGCGCCCCGGCAGCAAGGATGAACAACCCTCCCTGCAGCTCGGCGATACGGACCTCACTCCCGTGGACGGCATGACGGAAGGCTTTGACAGCGACGACATGGCCGGCCTGGCGGACGTCGACTTCTCCGACCTCAAATTCTAATATCCACCGTATTCCACTCCCGTGCCGCAAGATGCGGGAGTGGGCATCAAACATTCTTCAAAACTTTTAATATATGTCTGATACCCCCACCATCAGGGAAATGCACGGTCTGAGCGACAAGCCCCGGACCTTTGACCAGGTTGCCATCACCGTGGCGGACCCGGATACCATCCGCAGCTGGTCCTTCGGTGAAGTCGTCAACCCGGAAACCATCAACTACCGCACGTTCAAGCCGGAAAAAGGCGGCCTGTTCTGCGAACGCATCTTCGGGCCCACCCGCGACATGGAATGCGCCTGCGGCAAGTACAAGCGCATCAAGCACAAGGGCATCACCTGCGACCGCTGCGGCGTGGAAGTAACCAACGCGCGCGTGCGCCGCGAACGCATGGGCCACATCGAACTGGCCGTTCCGGTCTCCCACATCTGGTTTTACAAGTGCATGCCCAGCCGCATCGGCCTCATGCTTGACATGACCGCCCGCCATCTGGAACGCGTGATCTATTATGAAGACTACATCGTGGTAGACCCCGGCAGCACTCCCCTGGAAAAGGGAGCCATCCTGACGGAAGAGGAATTCCGCAATGCGGAAGACGAATACGGCTATGACAGCTTTGAAGCCGGCATGGGCGCGGAAGCCATCCAGAAAATGCTGGCCTCCATTGACCTAGCCACCCTCGTCACGGACCTCCAGGAACAGCTGGACAACACCAACTCCAAGCAGAACAAGCGCAAGATCGCCAAGCGCCTGAAGCTGGCCCAGGGCTTCCTCCAGTCCAACACGCGCCCGGAATGGATGATCCTGAACGTGCTGCCCGTCATTCCTCCGGACCTGCGCCCGCTGGTTCCCCTGGAAGGCGGCCGCTTCGCCACATCCGACCTGAATGACCTGTACCGCCGCGTCATCAACCGCAACAACCGCTTGAAGACCCTCCTGAGCCTCAAGACTCCGGAAGTCATCATCCGCAATGAAAAGCGCATGCTCCAGGAAGCCGTGGACGCCCTGTTCGACAACGGCCGCCATGGCCGCGCCGTCACCGGCGCCGGCAACCGCCCCCTCAAGTCCCTCTCCGACATGCTGAAGGGCAAGGGAGGCCGCTTCCGCCAGAACCTGCTCGGCAAGCGCGTGGACTACTCCGGCCGTTCCGTCATCGTGATTGGCCCGGAACTGAAGCTCAACCAGTGCGGCCTTCCCAAGAAGATGGCCCTCATCCTGTTTGAACCCTTCATCATCCACCGCCTGAAGGAGCTGGGCTACGTGCACACCGTGCGCTCCGCCAAGAAGCTCATCGACCGCAAGACGCCGGAAGTGTGGGACATTCTGGAAGAAGTCACCAAGGGCCACCCGGTGATGCTCAACCGCGCTCCCACCCTGCACCGCCTTTCCATCCAGGCCTTTGAACCGGTCCTGATTGAAGGCTCCGCCATCCGCCTGCACCCGCTCGTCTGTAACGCGTACAACGCGGACTTCGACGGTGACCAGATGGCCGTGCACGTGCCGCTGTCCGTGGAAGCCCAGATGGAAGCCCGCCAGCCCATGCTGGCGCCCAACAACATCTTCTCCCCCGGCCTCCGGCAAGCCGATCGCCACGCCTACGCAGGACATCATTCTGGGCGCGTACTTCCTGACGCACACCCGCGCCGCGGAAGTGCAGAATAACCAGGACAACCATCATCACCTCCCCCTCTTCGAATCCATTGACGAGGTGGAATACGCCATTGCCGCCCGCAAGATCGGTTACCATGACTGGATCCGCCTGCACAACCCGGACTACGGCAAGAAGCCTTCCGAAGTAGTGTACGGAGACGTGACCAAGAAGGTTATCGTCACCACCGCCGGACGCGTTCGCTTCAATGAAATCTGGCCCCGGGAACTCGGTTACATCAACCGCAACGTGGGCAAGAAGCAGATGGGCGACATCATCTGGCGCTGCTACCAGACCGTAGGCAAGGAACGCACCGTGCAAACCCTGGACTCCCTGAAAAACCTGGGCTTCAAGGAAGCTACCCGTTCCGGCTGCTCCATCGGCATCGTGGACATGGTGGTTCCCTCCCAGAAGAAGACGGAAATCGAGAAAGCCTATGCGGAACTGGACAAGGTGACCCGCCAGTACAAAAACGGCATCATCACGGACGGTGAACGCTACCAGAAGGTGGTGGACATCTGGACCCAGACCACGGACGTGATCCAGGCGGCCCTGTACCGCAAGCTGGAACACAACGAAGGTTCCAAGATGGCCAGCCCGCTCTTCATGATGGTGGACTCCGGCGCTCGAGGCAACAAGGCGCAGATCAAGCAGCTTTCCGGCATGCGCGGTTTGATGGCCAAGCCCAGCGGTGAAATTATCGAACGTCCCATCACGGCCAACTTCCGTGAAGGCCTCTCCGTGCTGGAATACTTCATCTCCACCCACGGCGCCCGCAAGGGTCTGGCTGACACCGCCTTGAAGACGGCTGACTCCGGCTACATGACCCGCAAGCTGGTGGACGTGGCCCAGGACGTCATCGTCCACGCGGAAGACTGCGGCACCAGCAACGGCATCACCGTTCACGCCATCTATGACGGCGATGAAGAAGTGGCGTCCCTCGCCTCCCGCATCTACGGCCGCACCTCCTGCGAACGCATCGTTGACCCCGTCAGCGGTGAAATCATCGTGGACATTAACGACCTCATCAATGAAAAGCAGGCGGAACAACTGGAAAAGATCGGCATTGAACAGCTGAAAATCCGTTCCGTGCTCACCTGCGAACTCAAGAAGGGCTGCTGCGCCAAGTGCTACGGCCTGAACCTGGCCACCGGCCAGGAAGTGAAGATCGGGGAAGCGGTCGGCATCATTGCCGCCCAGTCCATCGGTGAACCCGGCACGCAGCTCACCATGCGTACGTTCCACGTGGGCGGCACGGCTACCACGGCGTTCAAGCAGCCCATCGTGAAAGCCAAGAACGATGGCCGCGTCATCTACACGGAAGACCTCCGCACGGTGGAAAACGCAGACGGCAACTTCGTCGTGCTGAACAAGAACTGCTCCGTCCGCATTGAAAACGAACAGGGCCGCGAGCTGGAATCCTACCAGCCCGTCATCGGCACCATCCTGTACGTTCCCAACGGCGGCACCATCAAGAAGGATGAAACCCTCGCCACCTGGGACCCGTACAACGTGCCCGTGATTGCTGAAAAGGGCGGCGTGGTCGAATTCAAGGACATGATTGTCGGCATCACCGTTTCCAAGGAAACGGACCGTGAAACCGGCACCTCCTCCCTCGTCGTGATGGAACACAAGCAGGAACTTCACCCGCAGGTGGTCATCCGTGACGCCAAGACCCGGGAAGTCCTGGCCCACCACGCCATTCCCGCAGGCGCCAACCTCACCGTGAAGGATGGAGAAACCATCTCCGCCGGCACGATGGTGGCCAAGACGCCCCGCAAGGTGGCCAAGACGAAGGACATCACTGGCGGTCTGCCCCGCGTGGCGGAACTGTTTGAAGCCCGCAAGCCCAAGGACGCCTGCACCATTGCACGCGTGGAAGGCATTGTGCGCCTCAGCAGCAAGAACACCTCCCGCGGCAAGAAGGTCATCACCATTGAAACGCCTACGGGCGAACTGGTGGACCACCTGGTGCCGATGAACAAGCACGTCATCGTCCATGAAGACGACCATGTGCATCTGGGCGACCAGCTTACGGAAGGCCCCGTCTCCCCGGAAGAAATTCTGGATGTCTGCGGCAAGGAAAGCCTCCAGGAACACCTCGTCAACGAAGTTCAGGAAGTGTACCGCCTCCAGGGTGTGGAAATCAACGACAAGCACGTGGAAATCATCGTGCGCCAGATGCTCCGCAAGGTTGTCATCACGGAACCCGGCAACACCGAATTCCTGTGGGGCGACCAGGTGGACAAGACCACCTTCGACCGCATCAACGAACAGACCGTAGCCCAGGGCGGCCAGCCGGCCGCGGCCAAGCCCGTTCTGCTCGGCATCACGAAGGCCTCCCTGGAAACGGAATCCTTCATCTCCGCGGCATCCTTCCAGGATACCACGCGCGTTTTGACGGAAGCCTCCACCCTCGGCAAGACCGATACGCTGGAAGGCTTCAAGGAGAACGTCATCATGGGCCACCTTATCCCTGCAGGCACCGGTTTCTCCCGGTATAGCAAGATTGAAGTGGAACCCGCGGAGGGCGCTGAAGAAATCGCGCTGGCCAGCGAAGAAGAGGAAGCGGCCGAACTTGCCGAAGACGTCTTGAACGATACCATCAACTTCGACAACGAACGCTAAGCCGTTCCCAAGATAACACCTCAACCTGCGGGGCCTTCATCCGGAAGGCCCCGCATTTTTTATGCCCGGATGGGAAGGATGCCGGACAGGGACTCAATGCCTCCGGACCCGCCTTTCAGCTTTATGCCGGATACTCCCCTTCCTGCCCACATGGAATGTGACGCTTCCCGCCACTTCCCGCTCTGGCAGGAACCGGAAAACCGCTGCTCCATCACAAGCCACCTTTTGTAGCAAGAAACAGCGGAGCCCGCCCTCTTGCCATGGGGAGATAGGCAGGAACACGCCGTCCGGAAGATGAATGCCGAATCTGATAAAAGCTCTCCTTTTTTAGAAAAAAAGCGGTTATTGTGAAATATTAAAACATGCAAGATTTTCACAGAGAATATCTTGCGTTTTTATCTATACAAAAAGAAGGGCTTCACCGGATTAGCAATCCGGAGTCAAGCTCCAATTTTAAGGGCAAGGAATTTGCGTTGAACAGTGCTGTAATTATTGAAAGCCGTTTCCCTAGGGCCCGACACTTTCCTGAATCGACTGGCGCCTACACGGAGCGCCGCTGGCTTCTGCGGCTGCTAAGCATAAAACTGAGCGGCGGTGAACTTTATCCTCTGAAAGCCAGCGCATCCTGACGGACGCCTGTATTTTAATTGCCACAAGTCATGCAGTGCTCCCTGCGGCGGCAGAAATACCTCCCCCGTTTTTTCATTCATAACGGATTGCTAATCCGCAATTGTAAAACACCTTTTAACTCTCTGTAAGGATATGAAGAAAACACTATGTATCATTTGTCTTGGGCTGGCGGGATTGGTGGCTACCGCATCGGCGGCTACCGTTGAACTGATGCCCGACATTGCAAGCATCACGGGCCAGGGATACAACTCCGCCGGACGCCTTGCCGGAAACGGCATTACCGCTGCCGACGTCAAGAACTGGCTGGGGCCTGCCGGACGGGCCGACGGATGGTACACCACCACCGGCAATGGCGACATGAAGTGGGGGCAAGCCTCCGTCAACACGGCAAACCAGTCCATCACCCTGCCCAACATGAACGGCACGGCAGGCGTCTGCGCCGGCTTGAAAATGACCATTGAAAACATCCAGGCCTATGAAGGGCTGACCTTCAGCTTCTCCCTTACGCCTCCGGGTACCGGCCCTACGTTTACCTATTCCCTCTGGTATGAAACCGCTGACGGTGAATTCGTGAATCTTTGCAAGGAAAGCCGGGGCAACAACGGCTCCGTCTGGAACGTTTCCTATAACCTGACGGATGAACAGATGTCCGCCCTGAAAGCAAATGGAACCGGTAAAGTATACGCCGTTTTAGGAAGTTCGGGAGGTACTAACGGAAACAATGCCACCGTCACGGACATTTCCCTGGAAGGCACGCTGGCCGTTCCGGAACCGGCTACGGCATCCCTGGGGCTGCTGGGACTGGCCGCGCTGATGCTGCGCCGCCGCAGAGCCTGACGCATTCTTCGTTCTTCTTAAAAAAGGCTGCTTCTCCTCCGGGAGGAACAGCCTTTTTATTCGTGCGCGTTTCCCCCTTTCCTGTTAGGTTGCGACCATGTCCCCTCTGGATTTTAAAAAAGAAGAAAAACGCTTCTACCTCCCTCCTGCACACCCCGTGCTGGCGGACGTCCCGGAAATGAACTTTTTCATGGTGGACGGGGAGGGAGACCCCAATGAGCCGGAAGGAGCCTACCAGCACGCCGTGGAATTGCTTTATGCGTTATCCTATGCCGTTCGCATGGGAGGCAAGAAGAGAACTTTCCCCGTCCCCGGCTACCGGGAATACGTCGTGCCCCCACTGGAAGGCCTGTGGTGGGGCTGCGAACCAGAGGCGCCCGTCAGCAAAAAGGATTTCCGCTGGATATCCATGATCCGGCAACCCGGCTTCGTCACGCAGGAAACCCTGGCGTATGCGCAGGAGCAGGTCGCCATGAAAAAACCTCACCTTGATACGGAGGCCGGCCGCCTGGACTCCTTCCGGGAAGGTCTTTGCGTGCAGTGCCTTCACACGGGCCCTTATGACGATGAACCGGCCACGCTGGCCCGCATGCGCTCTTTCATGGAACAGGAGACGCTTCTTCCGGACATGGAAGGCTTACGAACCCATCATGAGATTTACCTGTCCGATCCCCGGAAAACGCCTCCGGAACGCTTGAAGACCATTCTCCGCATTCCGGTAAGGAGGCGTTAAGCTTCCTGTCCGGACAAGCTCATTCGTTGTCCATGAAGTATGCCTGCAGAATGCAGATGATATGCAGGACAATCGGAACAAGGGCGAAGATGAACCAGTACAGGAGACCGTAGGCCGCACCCACCACCAGGAACCAGATGATGGCTTGGACGAAGTGCCCCTTGTACAACTGCCCGAGGCCGGGAACGAATAAACTCAGAATGGCGGCTAAAAAGGATTTCATATGCTGGCTAAGTAAAAATGATTGCACGGAGAAGGTCTCGCGTGCCTGCACCAGTTAAGAGCCTTCCCTTCCCCTTCATGTTCAATCTCCCGGTTCCGCCCCGTCATGAATGACGGTTTTTCCGGAACGGATGAAGCCGGAGCGGCGCGATGCTCCGGCAGGGAACAGGCGGCAGTCATGCTCCGGTCTTGACCGCCGCATGGGCTGTGTTACCCTCCCCGCGCACAGGGCACTCACGTTAGAAGGGTAGAGACCACCATGTCCATTGAACTGACTCGCAATTTCTCCATCATCGCTCACATCGACCACGGAAAGACCACCCTTTCCGACCGGTTGCTGGAAAAGACGAATACCATTTCCGAACGGGAAAAGCAGGATCAGCTTCTGGACGCCATGGACCTGGAACGGGAAAAGGGCATCACCATCAAGTCCCATCCCGTGACCATCTTTTACAAGGCCAGGGACGGAAAAACCTACAAGCTCAACCTGCTGGATACACCCGGCCACGTGGACTTCTCCTATGAAGTGTCCCGTTCCCTGGCGGCCTGCGAGGGCGCTCTGCTCATCGTGGATGCGGCCCAGGGCGTGGAAGCCCAGACGCTCGCCAACATGCACCTGGCGATGGACCTGAATCTGGCCATCATCCCCGTCATCAACAAGATCGACCTTCCCAGCGCCAACCTTCCCAACGTATACCGCTAGCTGGAGGACATCGTCTGCATCCCCCATGAGGAAGCCATCCACGCTTCCGCCAAGATGGGCATCGGCATTGACGACATCCTGGAAGCTGTCGTCCAGCGCATCCCCCCGCCTGAAACGGAAAAAGACGGCCTCCTGCGCGCCCTGGTGTTTGACTCCGTTTATGACGCCTACCGCGGCGTGGTCTCCTATGTGCGCGTCATCTCCGGCAGCGTGCAGCGCGGCATGAAGGTGAAACTCTTTGCGACGGATGAAGTGTATGAAGTGAAGGAAGTGGGCATCTTCACCCCCAAGATGACCCGGACGGACTCCCTGGAAGCCGGCGATGTGGGCTATATCATCGCCAACATGAAATCCGCGGCGGACGTCAAGATCGGTGACACCTACACGGACTACACGCGCCCGTGCCCGTCCCCCCTGCCCGGCTTCAAGGAAATCCGCCCCATGGTCTTCTCCGGCATTTACCCGGTGGATTCCTCCGACTTTGAAGCCCTGAAGGCCGCCATGGCCAAGCTCCAAATCAATGACGCCGCCTTCTCCTTCCAGGCGGAATCCTCCGTGGCCCTGGGCTTCGGCTTCCGCTGCGGCTTCCTGGGACTGCTCCACATGGAAATCATCCAGGAGCGCCTGCGCCGGGAATTCAACATGGACATCATCTCCACCTATCCCTCCGTGATTTACGAGGTCACCAAGACCAACGGGGAGGAAACGAACGTGGACAATCCCAGCCTGCTCGCGGAACCGCAGGAAATTCAGGAAATCAGGGAACCCATCGTCAAGGTGTTCATCATGCTGCCCGGGGAATACATCGGGGACATCATGCAGCTTGTCCTGGAAAAGCGCGGCAGCGTGACCAACACGGAAACGATTGACGACACGCGCGTGATGCTCACCTGCACCGTGCCGCTGGCGGAAATCCTGGTGGATTTCAACGACAAGCTCAAATCCATGACACGCGGCTACGGCTCCATGGACTACGAATACGCCGGCTACCAGGCCGCCAAGCTCATCAAGATGGACATGCTCATCGCCGGGGAACCGGTGGACGCCTTCTCCATGATTGTCCACCAGGACAAGGCCGCCTCCCGCGGACGGGAACTGGCGGAACGCCTGAAAAACGTCATCCCCCGCCAGCTCTTCACCGTCGCTATCCAGGCCTGCATCGGCGGCAAGATCATTGCACGTGAAAGTATCTCCCCCATGCGCAAGGACGTGACGGCCAAATGCTACGGCGGTGACGTCACCCGCAAGCGCAAGCTTCTGGAAAAGCAGAAGGAAGGCAAAAAGCGCATGAAAGCCATCGGGAAAATCAACATCCCGCAGGAAGCGTTCATCAAGGTGCTGAAAACGGGGGACTGATCCCGGCAGCCCATTCGCCCCGGCCTTTCCTGGAAAAGAAAGCCGGGAAACCGGGCGCGGTTGCCAAGGAACGGCAGGGCGGCAAAAACCGCCTCCGGAACTTGCGGCAGGGGTCATCAATTCCCGGTTGCGAAGAGGCCCCGGTTATGTTATCAGATCGGGCATGAGTCTGCCCAGGCTATCCATGCTTCTGTTTGCCTCTGCCGCCCTTTGCTCCTGCGTGGGGACCTCTCCGGAACCGGGAAAACCGAAAGTGAAAAAGAGTCTTTCGGAATACATGCAGGACAACATGGCCAATTCCATCGCCAATGTGCCGACGGGACTGCTGGGCACCACGCCGGGCCAGCAGCAGGCCCACCAGCTCACCGCCGCCACGCAGGAGGAAATGAGGAAGGCGGACAGCGGCGCCGTTTACTACACGGACGCCCACGACCCGGACGCCCCCATCCCCGGACTTGAGGAGGCATTCGCCCAGCGCAAGGAAAACCAGCGGTGGATCCAGAGCTATTCCTCCGCCCTCCGGGAAGCCCAGAGCAGTGGAAAGCCCATCCTGATCTGGTTCCACCATTCCGCGGGCAGCCCTCCCAGCAAGAAATTGGCGGCGGAACTTCTCCATACGAAGGAATTTGAAGACTGGGCGAAAAAGAATGTCGTCCGCGTCTGTTACGACCAGGCGGAAAAGTTCGAGAGCGAACCGGTTTATAAGAAGCGCAAGAAAATGCTGGAGTATGTGCAGAAGGCCCCTTCCCTGTTTGGCGTGAGAGGTACCCCCGTGCTTCTGGTCATGTCTCCGGACGGCACCAAGGTGGACACGCTGCGCGGCTATTACACCGGACAAAACGCCCTTTACTTCGACCAGATCAAGAATAGCGTCAAGCTGGCCGGCCAGCAATATGAAGAATTCAAGAAAACGCTGACTCCCAAAGGCTATCGCGTCTGGACGGGCGTCAATGGAAACACCGTCTTCGCCAAGCTTTCCCGCTACTCGGAGAAAAACCAGACCCTCTGGCTCCAGGAACTGGACGGCCACCAGAGCAGGACGTCCCTGAAAAGACTCAGCCTTGAAGACAGGAAATGGCTTCTGGAGCAGAAAGAAGCCCATGAAAACAAGGGACGGAACGAGCGGCCCGGCCCGCGCGGCGCCTGATCCGGCGGTTTTTTTCATAAAACGGAACGCCCTTGGCTGGAGGCCCCCCGCAGGAATTCGCCGTCATCTCCTTCATTCAGACCGGGCTGCGCCTTCCGCTGGCAGCCCGGCGGAAGGGCCCATCTTCATGCGTTCCGGCGTTCCCTCCATTTTTATATTGAAATATAAAACTGATGTTTTATTTTTCCTAAAACTCTCTTTTGTCAGTTCTTTCTTTCGGGGATGTGGTCTTTTTCCATACTGGCAGCAATGTTCTTCCGGACAAATCCTGCCGCCCCTGTTCAACCATTCACCTGTTTAATTCATAATTCCAACGATGAACCGCCATGCCGTCACCGCATTGATGCTTGCGGCCTGTTCCCTGCCAGCTTCCGCGGCCCAGCCGCAGAAGCAGGCTCCGGACCAGCGCCCCAATATCCTGGTTATTGTTACTGATGACCACTCCTACCAGACCCTGGGAACCTGTGACAAGGATTCTCCCATGCCCTATCCGAACTTCCGCAAGCTGGCGGACGAAGGCATGGTCTTTGACCGGAGCTACTGCGCCAACTCCCTGTGCGGACCGTCGCGCGCCTGCATTTACACGGGGCGCCATTCCCACATGAACGGCTATCTGTTCAATGAACACGCGGCTCCCTTTGACGGCTCCCAGCCCACCTTCCCGAAAATGCTCCAGAAGGCCGGCTACCAGACCGCCATTGTCGGCAAGTGGCACCTGGAAGCCATCCCGCCGGGTGCCAAGGGAGACACCTCCAAGTATGAGTCCAACCCAACCGGGTTCGACTACTGGGAAATCTTCCCCGGCCAGGGCAACTACTTCAACCCGGACTTCATCACCCCCGGCAAGGACGGAAAGCGCGTGGTGAAAACGGAACCCGGCTATGCCACGGAGCTGGTCACGCAGAAAAGCCTCAAATGGCTTGACCAGCGGGACAAGGACAAGCCCTTCATGCTCGTTGTGGGCCACAAGGCTCCGCACCGCTGCTGGTGCCCCTCCATCCAGAACCTGGGCCGAGCCAAGCAGTATGCGGACTCCATTGACCCGCCCGCCAACCTGGAAGACGACTTTGCAGACCGCCCGGAATTCCTGAAAATGACGGAACAGACCCTGCTCAACCATTTCAACGTCTGGTCTGACGAACACCTGATCAAGGACGTGGTGCCGGAAGACATCCAGAAAATGCTCTCCTGCCCGGAATCCAAGACCCTGCATACCCAGTACGACTGGGAAATGCCGGAATGGGTGCGCATGGACCCGCAGCAGAAGGAAGCCTGGTACAATTACCACAAGGCCCGCACCGTCCAGCTCGTGAAGGATATTAAAAGCGGAAAAATCAAGACCCAGCGCGACATCCTGCTGCGCCGCTGGCGCCATTACATGGAGGACTACCTGGGCACCGTGCTTTCCGTGGACGAAAGCATCGGCCAGATCATGGATTACCTGAAGCAGAACGGACTGGATAAGAATACGCTGGTCCTCTACTGCGGAGACCAGGGCTTCTACATGGGCGAACACGGCCTGTACGACAAGCGCTGGATTTTTGAGGAATCCTTCCGCATGCCCCTTATCATGAAATGGCCCGGCCATATCAAGCCCGGCGTGCGTTCCGCCGCCATGGTGCAGGAGCTGGATTACGCCCCCACCTTCTGTGAAGTGGCCGGTGCGGCCACTCCAGAAAACATGAACACCTTCCAGGGCCGCAGCCTCGCCCCGCTGTTCAAGACCGGGGAACACCAGGACTTCAGGGACCGTCCCCTCTATTACGCCTTCTATGAAAACCCGGGCGAGCACAATGCCCCTCGGCACGACGGCCTGCGGACGGACCGCTACACGCTGTCCTACCTCTGGACCAGTGACGAATGGATGCTCTTCGACAACGAGAAGGATCCGGCCCAGATGCACAACGTTATCAACAAGCCGGAATATGCGGAAACCGTGAAGGAGCTGAAGGAACTGTACGGCAAGCTCCGCAAGGACTGCCAGGTGCCGGAAGGCTTCCCGGGAGCCACGGGCAAGCTGGCCGTCAAGCCGCAGTGGGACTGCGCACCCGCCAAAGACTGAGAACTTCCACGCCCCGGTTCCTTTTGAAAGAACGCTTTCCGGGTCCAACCCGGACGGCGGCGGAACGGAATCCGTACATCCTCCCAAACAACAACCATCACCAAACATCATCACATGAAAGCATTAATGCTAGCGGCCGCGTTCCTGGGCTCCCTCTGCTGGGCCGGAACCAATCCCTACAACATCATTCCGGAACCCGTCAAAGTGACGGCGGCCTCCGGCACCACCAAAAACCTCAAAATCCTGAACGAACAGAAGGTCGCCGGGCTGGGAAACGAGGGCTACACCATGAAGCTGACGCCCGGCGGCGTGGAGCTCCGCTACAGCACGCCCAACGGGAAAGCCATGGCCATGGCTACCCTTCTCCAGCTTCAGGACCAGCTCTCGGACACGCCGGAGGGCCTCCCCTGCGGCAGCATCCAGGACTCCCCGGACTTTGGCTGGCGCGGCATGATGGTGGACGTGGGCCGCTACCACTACCCGATGAAGGAGCTCTACAACTTCGTGGACGCCATGCACTACTACAAGTACAACGTCCTGCACCTCCACCTGACGGAAGACCAGGGCTGGCGCCTCCCCGTGCCGGGCTACGACAAGCTCCGCACGATTGGAGCGGTCCGCCCTTCCGCTCCGGAAGGCCAGAACAACTCCCTGCTGGCCAATGAAGGCATGTACTCCAAGAAGGAACTCCAGGACCTGGTGGCCTACTGCAAGGCGCGCGGCATCCAGGTGCTGCCGGAAGTGGAAATGCCGGGCCACAACATGGCCCTGGCCGCATCCTACCCCGAATTCTGCTGCAACACCAAACGGGCCCAGGTATGGACGCACGGCGGCGTTTCCTCCAAGCTGATCTGCCCGCAGAAACCGGGCACCAAGAAATTCCTCAAGGACACCTTTGACACCGTCAACCAGATATTCCCCTTCTCGTACGTCCACATCGGCGGGGACGAATGCCCCATGGGCGACTGGAAGAAGTGCCCGGACTGCCAGGCCGCGCGCGCCAAGAAGGGCCAGGGGGACGACGTGGAAGCCCAGATGAGCGACTTCACGAAGAGCCTTGGAGCCATGCTTGCCAAGAACAAGAAAAAGCCCATCCTGTGGTACGACATCAACAAAGGCTACTACCACAAGGGGGAAACCGTCATGTCCTGGCTGCCGGGAGAATTCCCCCGCTGCATTGACAAGACGAAGGAACAGGGCATCGACCTCATCGTCACTCCCCAGTACAAGTACTACCTGGCCCGCACCCAGATGAAATTCCCGGCGGACGACGTGCGCGCCCGGCCCGGCGGCGGCCCCATCCTGCTGAAAGACTGCTACAACTTCGACCCCCGCAACGGGCGTGACAAGAACGACGTCAAGCACATCAAGGGCATCAACCTCTGCATGTGGGCGGAATGGATTCCCTCCGGGGAACTGCTGATGTACATGACCTATCCGCGGGCCATGGCGGTCTCTGAAACCGCCTGGGGCAGCCATAAGGACCGCCCCAGCCTGGAAGACTTTGAAAAGAAGATGGAAACCCATAAGAAGCGCTTCCAGAAGCGCTTCGGCTACACCTTGGAACGCACGGTGGAAAACAAGCCCTACCGGGAATCCTCCATCACCCAGGAAGAAATAGACCGCATCAACGCGAACTATAAGAAGGGCCAGCAGGACGCGGGCAAATAACCTTTTCCAGCCTCTCGCCACTATCTGATTCCTTCAAGGCCGGGGATGCGCGCAGCCGCAGGTCCCCGGCCTTCTTTTCCCGCTTGACCGGAGGGCCCTCTTCCCTTCTAATCGTTCCGCCATGTTACACCTTTACGATACCCGCACCAGAACGGCACAGGACATTTCCCCCATGGACGGAAAAACGCTGCGTTTCTACTGCTGCGGACCCACGGTGTACGGCCCCGCCCACATCGGCAACTTCCGGACCTTCGTGATGCAGGATATTTTCCGCCGCGTTCTGGAGCTGGGCGGAACCCCCACCATGCACGTCCGCAACCTGACGGACGTGGATGACAAGACCATCCGGGATTCCCAAAAAGCCGGAGTATCCCTGGCGGAATTCACCGCCGGCTGGGCGGACCTGTTCCACCGGGACTGCACCGCCCTCAACTGCCTTCCACCCCACGTGGAACCCTCCGCCGTAGGCCACATTCCCGAACAGATACGGATGGTCCAGGCTCTGGTGGAAAAAGGCCATGCCTATGTCTCTGAAGACGGTTCCGTGTACTTCAGGATCTCCTCCTTCCCGGAATACGGAAAGCTTTCCCACCTGGATGAACGGGAACTGGATCTGGGCAAAACCGCTAATGCCCGGTCCAACGCGGATGAATATGAAAAGGACTCCGTGGCGGACTTCGTCCTGTGGAAAAGCCGCCGCCCTGAAGACGGGGACAACTTCTGGCCCTCCCCCTGGGGGGAAGGCCGCCCCGGCTGGCACCTGGAATGCTCCGCCATGATCCACAAATACTTCGGCAATGACTTCGATCTCCACTCCGGCGGCGTGGACCTGGTGTTCCCGCACCATGAAAACGAGGTTGCCCAGTCCCGCTGCGCCTGCGGCGGCGGTTTTGCGCGCCTGTGGTTCCATATCACGCACCTGCTGGTGGACGGCGGCAAGATGTCCAAATCCCTGGGCAATATGTACACCCTGGCGGACCTGGACAAATTGGGCCACAAGCCGTCAGCCGTCCGGTACGTGCTGGCGGGGGGCTATTACCGCCGCCCGCTGAACTTCACCCTTTCCTCCCTGGAGGACGCCAAAGCCGCGCTGAACCGCCTGTCCAAATTCGACGCGCAGCTCCGGAACGCCTCCGGAACGGACTCCGTTCCGTCCTATGAGGAATTCTGCGCCGCCCCCCCGGAACCGGGCATCTTCCAGCCGGCCTGGGATAGCCTGAATGATGACCTGAACACTCCGGAAGCCCTGGGCCACGTCTTCAGCGCCATCAGGAAGGCGGATGTTCCCTCCCTGACTCCGGAGGAAGCGCGCCGCATGCGGAACGCCTTCCACTTCATTCTGGCCGCTTTCGGCATTCTTCTGCCGGAAGAGGAACAGGCGGAAGCGCCGGAGGACGTGCGCACCCTGGCGGAACAGCGCTGGCAGGCCAGGCAGAACCGGGACTGGGCGGAAGCCGACCGCCTGCGGGCGGAAGTAACGGCGCTGGGCTGGACCATCAAGGACCGCAAGGACGGGTACGACCTGGCGCGCAACTGAACGGCATGGACGCTTTCTCCCCTATCCCCAACCACACGGGCTTCACGGCCAGGAGCCTGTTCACGGATGCGCAGGGAACCCTGAAGGACGGAGCCTTCGCCAACATGGAACCCGGAGGCGGCGGCCCTCTTTCCCCGCACCGCCACGCCCACGCCCATTTATTCATTGTCACCCGCGGAACGGTCGTTATCCTGCTTGACGAAGAGGAAAAAACGGTCCGTGAGCATGAATCCCTGCTCGTGCCCGGCGGCGTCCGTCATGCCGTCTGGAACAGGAGCGCGGAACCGGCGGAAATCGTAGGCCTTACGCTGGAAGCCGCCCGCGCCCCCCAACTACCTACAACCCGATGAACTCCCGCCAACGCACGCTGGGCCATGCCGCCGCCCTGATGACCATCCTGATCTGGGGGACCACCTTCGTGTCCACCAAGGTGCTTCTCCGGGACTTTACCCCCGTCACGGTGCTCTTCACCCGCTTCGTGATCGGGTACGCCTTCCTCTGGTGCCTGAGGCCGCGCCTGCTTCCGCTCTCCGGCTGGAAAAAGGAACTCCTGTTCGCGGGAGCGGGCCTCACCGGCGTCACCCTGTACTTCCTGCTGGAAAACATCGCCCTGACGTACACCTTCGCCTCCAATGTGGGCATCATCGTGGCCGTGGTGCCTTTCTTCACGGCTCTTCTGGCCCACTTCCTGCTGAAAGGGGAGGGCTTCTCCCGCCGCTTCTTCCTGGGGTTCGCCGCCGCCTTCACAGGCATCTTCCTCATCATGGCGAACGGCGCCTTCGTGCTGGAACTGAACCCGGCGGGGGACGTGCTGGCGCTGGGCGCGGCCTTCGTCTGGGCGGTCTATTCCATCCTGATGAAAAAAATCGGCGTCAACACGTCCAACATGATCATCTGCACGCGCCGCATCTTCTTTTACGGCATCGTGCTGATGATTCCGGCCCTGTTCGTCCTTCCGGTGAACATGGACTGGCATCTGATGGTGAAGCCCGTCAACGCCCTCAATCTGCTGTACCTGGGCCTGTTTGCCTCCGCCCTGTGCTTCCTCTCCTGGAACCGCGTGGTGGAAATCCTGGGAGCCGTCAAATCCAGCGTGTACATTTACATGGTTCCGGTCGTGGCCGTAGTGGCCTCCGCCATCATCCTGGGGGAACGCCTGACCTGGATATCCCTGACGGGGATTCTCCTGACCCTCTGCGGCGTCACGATTTCCGAGTACAGGAAAAAAACGCGGAAGAGCGTCAGAGAAAAGGGAGAAAAGCCCGTTCTGCAAAAAGGCTGATTCCCCCTGCTTTCCGGAATCATGCTGTTTTTTCCAGGAAGAAAAACGGCTGGCGAATATTCCCGGACGGAATGCCTCCGGCGTTGCAACGCTTTCCGCCCCCAGAGGATGGCTGTTAGCGGATTAGATATCCGCAGACAACAAAATTTTTTGAAAAAAAACGAGTTTCACCGCGGGCAAAGGGGAATAATCAGAAATACGTTCAAGATGCAATGAAGTTCCGTATTCATGAATCATTGAGGATGTGTTCCATCATTCACTTCCATTTTCCCTTCTCCGTTACCGGATATCTAATCCGCTAGTATGGCGCGCATGAAAAAGCTCCTTTCCATCCCAGCTTTTTTACTGTGCATTTCCGGGGTACAGGCGGCAACGACATTGTATGAAACCCAGTTCCGCCAGACCGCCATCAATGTGGACAGTGACTTTCTGGACGGCGCTTCCGTCTCGCTCACCAATCCTTCCACATCCCTTTCCGGCAATTTGGCCGCGGACCTCCTTGTCCCCAATGTCCAAATGCAGAATAACAACGCCGGATGGACCGTCACCTTTTCCTTCACGGCTACGCAGGACATCATCATCTCTTCCCTGAACCTGGGCTTCCAATTCGTCACCGGTACCGGAACACGGCACGGAAACACGGATTCCAAAACGGGAACCGCTACCGTCACGCTGGCCGCCGGAGATTCCTCCGCCACGGCTGATCTGAGCTTCGAACGCGTCCAGGCCGACAAGAACGGCACGCCGACAGCGGACATCCAGCAAACCTCCTTCAATACCCCGGTCACGGTCAAGGCGGGAGAAACCTTTACCCTCACCGTGAACGCCAAGGCACCCAACACCGGGGGCACCTTCCTGGGGCTTTCCCAACTGGCCCTCCACGGGGACGCAGTGCCGGAACCGGCCACAGCCTCCCTCGGACTGCTCGGACTGGCCGCCCTGCTCCTGCGTCGCCGCGTATAAGCGGGAGCATCATTTAATCTCTGCTTTATTCCTTTACCAAAACAGGACCGTCCCCCACCGGGAAACGGTCCTGTTTTTTTAAATAAAAATCCGCTCAATTTCCGGAAACATTTCTTTCCGCCTCTTCTTCAATACGGGCTTCCGTCTCTTCAATCTTTTCTGAAAGATCGGCCCACTGCGTAAAACAGGTTTCCAACTGGCGGTCCGCCTGCTGGAACCGGGTGGTGAGCTCCATGACGGCCTCCGTATCAGCCGCCACCTCCGGACGTTCCAACTGGGAGGTGATCTCCGACTTTTCCGTTTCCAGACGCGCTATCTCCGCTTCCAACTGTTCCAGTTTTTCCTGGAGGGGACGGAGCAGGCGCGCCTTTTTCTGGCGGATTTCCGCCTCCATGCGCCTGCGCGCCTTGCGGTCCGCCCCGGCTCCCAGGTCAGCCGCTCCGGAGACGGCAGACGCAGCGGAGGAAGCCAGAGCCTGGTCCCGCTCCACCTTCTCCAGATAATCGGAAACGTTGCCTATGTAAACGCGCGGTTTCTCTCCCGGCACGAATTCCAGCACCTTCGTCACAATGGGGTCCAGGAAGCTGCGGTTGTGGGAAACGATGCAGTAGGAACCCGGATATTCGGACAGCGCCTGCTGAAGCACCTGCTGGGACTGGATGTCCAGGTGGTTCGTCGGCTCGTCCAGAATCAGGAAATTGGCCGGATGCAGCAGCATGCACACCAGCGCCACGCGGGAGCGTTCCCCCCCGGAGAGCACGCCCACGCGCTTGTGCACGTCGTCCCCCCGGAACAGGAAGCAGCCCAGCAGGTTCCGCACCATGGGCGAGGATTCCCGCGTAGCGGCCGCCTCCACGCATTCCAAGACGGTCTTTTCCGGGTCCAGGTCATCGGCATGCGTCTGGGAGAAAAAAGCGATCTGCGTGTGGCGCCCCATCGTCACGCTCCCGGAGCTGGGCTCCTCCCCGCCGGAAATGAGGCGGGAAAACGTGGACTTGCCCGCTCCGTTCACCCCCACAATGGCGATGCGGTCCCCCTTCACGATTTCAAAATCCACATCCTCAAAGACGGAAATGGAGCCGTACCGCTTGGAAACCTTTTCCAGCCTGACCACGGAATGCGCGCCGGCAGGCGGGGTGGGAAAATGAAAATTCATCACGGCGTCATCCTCCTCCACCTCAATCAGCTCCACCTTCTCCAACTGCTTGATGCGGGACTGCACCAGGGAGGCCTTGGTAGCCTTGTAGCGGAACCGGTCGATGAACTCCTTCGTCTTGGCGATTTCCCGTTCCTGGGCCTTTTTCTGGCGCAGCAGAATCTCCTTCCGCAGCACGCTTTCCTTCAGGAAATAGGAAAAATTGCCCGCGTACTCCTCCGCGCGCCCGTGGTAAAAGGCAATCGTGCGGGAAACCAGGGAATCCAGCAGCGCGACGTCGTGGGAAATGAGGATGATGGCCCCCGGTAGGTGCGCAGGTACTGTTCCATCCACCGCTGAGACTGAATGTCCAGGTGGTTCGTGGGTTCGTCCAGCAGCAGCACTTCCGGTTCCCGGAGCAGCAGCTTGGCCAGCGCAATGCGCATCTGCCAGCCGCCGGAAAAATTCCCCGCAGTCCCGGTCAAAGTCCCGGTCCTTGAACCCCAGGCCGCGCAGGATGGACTCCGTGCGGGGGCGCAGCCGGGCGGAATCATGGGCGTGCAGCACCAGCTCCAGTTCCCCGATCTCGTTGAGCACTTCGGAATAGGCGGCGGAACGGGGGTCCAGTTTCTCCATCTCCTGCGTCAGGGCGTCAATGCGCTCCTGGAGGTCCATCAGGTCCGCAAAGGCGGACATGGCCTCGTCAATCAGCCTGCGCCCGCGGACATGGATGCCCTCCTGGGGCAGATAGCCCACCTGGGAGTGCCTGGACTTGATGATGGAGCCGGAATCCGGCTCATTCAGGCCGGCCATGCACTTCATCAGCGTGGACTTGCCCGCGCCGTTATGCCCCGCCAGGGCAATTCTTTCCCCATCCTCCACCGTGAAGGAAAGATCATTGAACAGGACGCGCGCGCCGTACTGCACGCGCAGATTTTGAACGGCCAGAACCATGTACCGAAGGAGTAGAGAGGAAGGCGGCGGAACGCGGCGTTGCATCGCCTGTTCCGCCGCCAGGAAAAGCCGGATAAGCTTATTTGTCCAGAACCTTGTTCCACGCGGCGATGCGGTCGGCCTGCTCCGTGAACAGATCATCCGCGCCATCTTCAATCGTGATACCGGAAATGGTATCCCCCTGCCCGATGGAATCCACCACGTCCTGGCCTTCCGTCACCTTGCCGAAGACGGTGTGCTTGCCGTTCAGCCAGTCGGTAGGTACATGCGTGATGAAGAACTGGGAACCGTTGGTGCCGGGGCCCGCGTTCGCCATGGAAAGCACGCCGGGACCGTCATGCTTGAGGTCCGGGCGGCACTCGTCCTCAAAACGGTAGCCGGGGCCTCCCATGCCCGTGCCGGTGGGGTCGCCGCCCTGGATCATGAAATTCGGAATCACGCGGTGGAACTTGAGGCCGTCATAGAAGCCCCTGGAAGCCAGGTTCAGAAAGGAAGCCGCCGTCACGGGCGTCTTGGAAGCGAATACCGTCAGCTTGATGTCGCCCTTGGAAGTGTGGATGGTGATATTCTTGTCAGTTGCCATGGGTGCATGTTAAACGCGCGGAAAGGCATGGTAAAGACTGTATTGCGTGCTGCCGCCGGGCCTGCGCCCCCATTTCCCCGCCAGCCTCTTTTCCTCCTTTTCCATGCCGGGCAAGGAGGCCGCCCCCGCGGCGCCTACCTGTCATGACGGGCCCTAATGACAGGAGGAACGGTTGATTTTCTACCGGAAAGGGTCGAATTTGAATGATATGAGCGAAGAATTGGTAGAAGAATTCGTTACGGTTGAATCCATCTTTGTCCGTGGGCGCAACTGCCTGACGCTGAAGGCGAAATTCTCTCCCCTGTTCACAGACTACTACCTTCATCTCATGCAGTACGGCCTGCGTAACGAGGAACCCTACGACAGCCTGCTGAAAGAGCTGATGGCCTACTTCACCCTCTACATGGTCGCGCGGCCCTGGGCGGAACAGCACGCCTGGACGGTCAACCTCAGAACGCCCGCCGTAGCCAACCTGTTCGTTACGGGCTCCTCCCTGACGGAATCCGTAGTGGGGCGCATCTTCACGCAGGACATCAAGGAGCCTGAGGAAAACACGCTGTACTCCACCCTGCTCCGCAAGGGCTTTGAACCGCGGTACTCCGTCGTCCCCATTCCGGGAACCTCCCCCGCCCGGTGGGTGGAGGAATTCTACAAGCAGAGCGAACAGAGAAACGCGCGCTGCATTGAACTGCCGGATGAATGCTACACCATGGTGACGGCCCAGCCGGACGCGGATGAAGAATGGCTGAATTCTCTAACCCGGGAAAAAATGGCCCATCTGGAAGAAGATGAAGATACCCGAGTACTGGAAACGCGCCGGTTCCGCTTTTACTGCGGCTGCACGCTGGACCGCATCCTGCCGACGCTCAAGGCGCTTCAGGAAAGGGAGGAAGACCTGTTCCAGGGGAAGAGGCGCTGGAAGTCACCTGCCCCAGGTGCGCCGCCATTTACCGAGTGACGAAAGAAAATCTGGAAGATTGAGACATACATGATTTCTTTCTGACAATTAGCCTTTTCGGCAGCGAATTTCGTGCTTAAACTTTCCCCGTGCCGACTTGTCCGAAGTGTTTACATAATTTCCACCGCGGGGCGGAATCATTGTGCCCTCACTGCGGCTTTTCCCTGGAAAACCTGGACAAGAAATACGGCAGGGACTCCATCCCCTACCGCCGCGTATGCGACAACGCCGGCGCCCTGCGGCAGCAGGACCGCGTAAAGCTGAACGCCCTGCTGGAAAAACTGGAGCGCCGCATTCCCCCCGTCCTCCTTTCCGTCTATTTCCCCAACATCCTGGAGCCCTTTTCCCTCATTCCCCACAGCTTCTGGATGATGAACCACCTGACGGTGGACGAAGCCGGCTTCCCCAACCACCAGGGCCCGCTGGACCCCCAGTGGCTCCTGATTCTGGTATTGGACGTGCGGACGGACACGGCCTGCTTCATGTGGGGGTATGAACTGGATCCCTACGTAGAGCCGGACCTGATCAACAAATCCATCATGAAGGCCCGCATCCCCCTGCGGGAAAGCATGCTGCTCCAGGCCGTGGGCTCCATCATGAAAGACGCCGTCCAGCTCGTGGCCCGGAAGGCGCGCTCCAAGGTCAGGCACCCCATGCGCTACGGGTTGACGCCCCCTCCCCCCGCAAACCGGAAAGGAGGCGGCCTATGAGATTCCTGCTGTTCCCCTTCATGCTGGCGGCGGCCATGTGCTTGGCCCCGGCGCAGGAATTCCCCGCCCTTAAATGGAACGCCCGTGACCAGCAATCCCTGATGAAGGGCACCTGGTGGGAGGCCAACGCACCCCTTCTGCCCCCTGTGGATGCGGCTGTGGCCCCTTCCGCCTCCGTCCCGAACCCTCCGCCAATGCAGACTCCCCCGCTGTGGACCCTGTTCCGGAGGATTTCACGGACGTCAACGAATACTTCCTTCCGGACTACATCCGCACCTCCACGGGCCTGATCGACCCCCAGAAGCTTCTCACGGAAGTGGAGAGCAATGACGTCATTGAACTCATCAAGCTCATCAAATCCCGTTACAACGTCAACCTGTTCGTCAGCATCTTCGCGGCCGGGCAGAAAGTCCCCCCTTCCGTCAACGCCCCCACAATCGCCCGCCAGATATTCAAAAACAAGGAACGGAACCTGCTCCTCCACTTCCACATGGGGGACATTAAAAGCGCCCAGATCGCGCTGGATCCGGAGTTGAGCGCCCAGCTCGGGGATGCGGGGCGGCGGGACCTCCTGTACCAGGTGAAGCAGGACGCCTCCCGGTTCACCAACCCGCAGGACGAGCTTGTTGAAGCCATGATTTCCCTGGCGCGGAGGACAGAGGCGGACATGGCCTCCGCCCCCAAGCCTTCCCTGCCCGCGCTGGACCCGGACAACCCCGCCAGCATCCCGGAAGCCAACATCACCATCCAGGAGCCGGAGGAAGCGCGTGAATCCCATCTGCACGCCATGATGAAGGCCTGGATGTCCTTTGCCCTGGCCAATGTAGCCGGCATCATCCTGCACGCCTCCGCACTGGTGGCCGTAGTGGCGCTCTGGCTGGTCTGGAAAAACAAAAGAGTGGTGCGTCTGCTGCCGTCAGAACCGGACAAGCGCCTGGGCGCTCCGCACGGCGCCTCCCAGAGCCGTCCCGTAAACTACTGCATGCAGGACGGCCGTGGACCGGACTCTATCGGCCGCAGGCAGATGCGCCAGCACATGCGCGACGTCTCATGACAGAACCATCTCCAACCCCCGGCATCCGCGCCGCCCTGAACGGCGCGGGAGAACTGGAACTCACCATGGTGAACGCCCCTGCGGGAGCCGTCATCCGGATGGACGTTAATGCGGCTTCCCCCCGCATGCTCTGCACGCAGGGCCGCTACCTGGCTCCGGTGCAGGCCCCGCCCGGCACGCGCATCCGCTTCCGCCTGTTCCAGGGGAAGCGCGGTCTGACGGCCCCGGAAACCTTCATCATGCCCGGAGCTCTTCCCGCCCAGCCCGTTCCTTCCACGCTGATTCCCTGCACCCAGAACAGGGACTTCATGATTTACGACTGGGCGGCCCGGCACGAAGCCGCTTGCCGCGCGGTGAGGAAAACGCATCCGGACCTCCTCTTCATCGGAGACTCCATCACGCATTTCTGGGGAGGGCCTCCCGTGGACGAACCGCACCGGGACATCCTCCAGAAATCTCCGGAAACCTGGAGCCTGTGCACGGAGGGAATGAGGGCGGTCAATCTGGGCTTCGGCTATGACCGGGTGGAAAACGCCCTGTGGCGGCTCCGCCACGGCGAACTGGACGGAGCGGCGGACGATGCCGTCTGCGTGGTGCTTCTTGGCACGAACAACCTCGCGGAAAACACGGACGGGGAAATCCTCCAGGGCATCCGCGCCGTCTGCGGGGAAATTACCGGAAGGCTGAAAAAGGCCGTCATCATCCTCCAGGGCTTCTACCCGCGCAACAGCGCCCGTAAAGATACCGCGGAACGCATTGCCGCCATCAATCTCCTCCTGAACCGTCTGGCCGCAGAACAGGGCTTCCTGTACACGGAACCGGGCCGCGTCATGGCGGACGCCGCAGGACACGTTCCGGAAAAACTCTCCAGCGACGGGCTGCATCCCTCCTCGGCCGGCTATGAGCGCATCGCCGCCGTGCTGGCCCCCGTCATCAGGCAGGCCGCGGAACGGAAAAAATGACGCCGCCAAGAAACCGGACCCGCTTTCCGGTGTTTTTATTCATGGAAACCTCAGCAGAAACACCACAATGAACGAACAGGACGATACAAAACTCTGGCAGATTCTGGGCCATGCCTCCCAGCCTGCGCCGGGGGATGATTTTGCCCGCAGGGTCATGATGCGTATTGCCGGGGAAGAACACGCCACCGCCGTTCCGGCGGAATCCATCCACCACTTCAAGCGGAACTCCTTCCGCATCTGGGGCGCCGCGGCGGCGGCCCTGGTGGCTGCCGTCATCGGCATTGCAGCCCTGATGGAACCCTCTGCTCCGGAAACGGCTCCCCTCTCCATCGCCACCCTGAACATTGACGATGTGCTGGTGGAAGAAGCCGGTCTGGCTCTGGGCCAGGAAAACCTGGTGGACGCTCTCTGCGTGCTGTCCTCCACGGAAACGGGCGTCATCTCCTCGGACAACATCCAGGACCTCCTTCTGTAACTCCGGAAACGGAAGCATTCTTCGTTCCCGGCCCAGGGAGCGGAAACTCTTCGCCAGGCAAACCGGATTTCTTTCCTCCCCGTCCCGAATCCGCCTTCCTGAAAACCGGTTTTCTCCGCAAACGGGAACACCGGACACCGGAACCGTAGGAACGCCGCGCTGCCCCGGCCCCCACTGTTATAAAGCCTTTTCTCTTCCGGCCATGGCTGTGCCTCCCCCCGGTCTTTCCAGTCTCCACCCGGAACGGAAGGCAGAGTTTCCAAACCTTCTACCTGGCCCCGGAACTGGTGGAGAAAACGGCCATCTGGACGGGGAAAATTTCCGCTGCCGACGGTTCCCTTTGACGTGCACGCCCGTATCGTTTACAACGGGCTTACTCCATGCAGGACTTCCTTTCCACCGTTATTCTCCTGTTCATCGTCATTGATCCCGTGGGACTGGCCCCGATGATTCAGGGAATGCTGAAGAAATATTCGCCCGCCCAGCAGAAGGCCATTCTGATGCGGGAGCTTGTGTTTGCCCTGAGCCTGCTGCTCCTGTTCTTCTTCTCCGGGAAATTCCTGCTGGACCTGCTGGGGCTGGAACCGTCCACCCTGAATATTTCCGGGGGCATCCTGCTGTTCCTCGTGGCGCTGGGCATGGTCTTTCCCGCCAAGGACATGCTCTCTTCCGCCGGACGCACGACCGGACAGGACGAACCTTTCATCGTCCCCATCGCCATGCCCCTGATGGCCGGCCCCTCCTCCCTGGCCATCATCATGCTGCACGCCTCCCAGAGCCCGGACAGCATTTCCCAGATGACCTATGCCGGCGCCATCGTGACTGCCTGGTTCCTCTCCGGACTGGTGCTTTTCATCGCGCAGAAGTTCCTGCGCCTGCTGGGGGAAAAAGGGACGATCGCCCTGGAACGGATGATGGGCATGGTGCTTATCATGATTTCCGTCCAGATGTTTATGAACGGACTCGCCGGGTACGGCGTGAAATAGGAAGTTGCGCCGACCATGCTTTGGCTCCTGCACGGTAACCTGGGCTCTCCGGCGGACTGGAAACCCGTCATGGAAGTCCTGCGCGCCGGGGGAGTGGAAGCCCGCGCCCTGAACCTCTGGAAGTACCTGGAATGCTGCCCCAAGAGCCTGAAGGACATGGGGCGCGTGCTGTGCTCTGAAATAGCCGCCCAGGACAAGCACCCCTGGCTCTGCGGTTATTCCCTGGGAGGCAGGCTGGCCATGCAGGCCGTTCTGGCCCATCCCCCCCTCTGGAAAGGCGCCGTATTCGTCAGCGCCAATCCCGGCATGGAGGATGAAACGGCAAAAGCGGCGCGGCGCGCGAAGGACGCAGAATGGGCCGTCAAGTGCCTCTCCGCGCCATGGGAGGATTTTTTGAAGGAATGGGACGCGCAGGGCGTATTTGAAGGCGGCCCGCCGCCTCCGGACCGTTCTTCCCTGAAACCGTGGCGCAAATCCATCTCCCGCGCTTTCATCGACTGGTCCGTGGGCGCCCAGGAAAACCTGGCCCCGCTCCTGAAGCAGTCCCCCGTTCCCCAGTTATGGATAGCCGGGGAGCGTGATCCCAAATTCACTGCCCTGGCCCGCCGGGCGGCGGGGGAACAAGCCGTCATCATCCCCCGCCGCCGGCCACCGCCTCCCCCTGGAAGCTCCGGCGCGGCTGGCGGAAAGCCTTCAACAATTCATCCTGCAAAACCCATGAACGATCCCAAAATACCGGATGCGGAAGATTTGAGAAAACTGGTGGAGGAAATCGCGCAGACGCACGTCCCCTTCGGCATGTACGGCCCCGCCAAGTACCCTCCCAAGGGCTGCCCGCTGATGGACGTGCCCCAGGAATATCTGGCGTGGTTCCAGGCCAAGGGCTTTCCCAAGGGAAAACTTGGCCGCCTGATGGAACAGTGCCTGCTGCTGAAAGGTAACGGGCTGGACCCGCTTTTTGACCCCTTCCGCAAAGCCAACGGCGGACGGACGAAGAAAAACGCCCGCCGCCGCGTGTGGGATTTTGAGAGCGAATAACCTTCCCCCCGGAAGGAACGCATTCTTCCCGCGTCATCAGGAGGAGGGAACGAGCTTCACTTCCCGCCTTGTCCCGTCCTCTTCCGTAACGGCCAGCACATAAAACACCCGGTCCTCCTTCTTCCCGCGCGTGACGGTAATGGTCAGGCTGCCGCGGGACAGCTTCACGCCATCCTCCGGAACGGAGAAAACGCCCAGCTCTTCCAGCAGTTCAAGCGCCCTGGCGCCGTCCCTCACACGGATGGACTGGCCGTCGCCTGAAATTTGCTTCTTCACCTCCTGCCATGCGGCGGCCAGCTGGCGCGGTTCCCGCTGCTGCATCTCCGCCTGGGAAAGAGGGGGCAGAGCCATGCAGAGCACGGCGGACAGCATGATCAATAGTCTCTTCATGACAGGGAGGCGGCGGGAAGTTGCTTGTTAATGGTGGCCTGGAACTTTTCCAGGGCCTGCATGGCGTGGTCGGAAGCCTTCCGGTCAATGGAAAGCTTCAGCCCGCAGTGGGGGCATTCAATGCCGCCGGACAACAGGTCCGGAATGGTCGTGGGGAAATACACTCCGCATTTGGGACAGTCAAGCCCCGGAGTGCGCTGGTAGGAATAAGTGGTTTTCTGGTCCATGTTTTTTTCTTTCAATTAGTTATTTCCCGGGAGGGAGAATCTTCATAATGCGGCCTGGAGGTCAGCTGGAGGAATTGGGACAAGCCGGAAGGCATGTCCGCCTGCTGCATGGTGACATGGATTTTCATGTTCGCCTGCAGGGAGGAAGAGGAGGAACCCCTCCCGGACTGGGGCGCCAGGGAAGCGCGGAAGTTCAGGCCGTCATCCTGCCCCTTTCCGGCGGAGGAATCCACCTCGCCCTTGTTCAGGGAAAAGCGTTCATCCGGAGCGGAGGCGACCGCGTCAATGATGTTGATGTCAAAGTCAAAGTCCGCCTGCTTGATTTGCAGCAGAGGCAGCGTCACCAGGCTGATGAGCGGCACGCTGACTTTCTTCTCCGCTCCGCCGGAAGCGTCGCTGTCCGTAAAATTGAAGCTGATGAGCCTCAGCGCCCCCGTGGAACCGTCCGCAGGATTGTAGGACTCGAAAGCCAGGGACATGAAATGCTTCATGTAGCGTTCCGTGGACATCGCGTCCGCATCAATCGTCGCGACCAGCGGGGCCGAGATCAATTGCTGCAGGCTCATGATGTGCCCGTTCACCTTGTTGTTTGTAGAATCACTCATAATATAATCACTATTGTGCGGCCAGTCCGGAAACGTCGTTCTGCTCCGCCAGGACGGCGGGAACGGCGGCGGGCGCGATGTTGAGGTGAAGCGTCTGGATGGAATTCTCCGGCATCTTTTGAGCTTCTCCGTCTCCACCTCCACGTCCACCACCACATTGCTTACCTGCCGGGTGAACGCATACTTTTCCGCAAGCACGTCAATGAAGGAGGAGAGGCCTTCCCGGAGGCTCGTGCGGCACTCCTGCCTGAGGGCGTCCCCCCCCTGGCACCCTGAAACAGGTCGGCCAGATCGGGATTGTCCATGAATTCCTTCTCCGCCACATCCGCCAGAAGCTCCGCCAGCAATCCCTTGTCCAGTCCGGAGTCCGCCCGCAGGAGGGCCCCCTCATGGCCGGAAACAGCCGCAGTGATCTTCTTCCCCAGGTAGAGGCAGAAATTCCTTTTCCACTGTTCCTCCCTGGCAAGCAGGGAGGAAAAATCACTTCTCGCCTCATCCGCCGGGAGATTGGAGTGCACCACGGCCATCACAATGGAACGGATGGCATACGCAGGCACCCGCTCCGCCAGTTCCTGCTGGAACAGGCTGCACTGCTCCGCATCCAGCACCTGCCTCTCCTCCACCCCGGAGGTTCCCGTCACCGCATACTTCAAATCGAATTCCAGGGACCCTATCTGGGCGCTGGGAAGCTGGAAGCCACGCACACCACCGTGCTTCCCGTACTGGCGCGCCAGCCCCGCCGCATGGCAGTTCGCCGCGTGCTGCGCTTCGATAATGTCCCTAAGCAGGGATTCGACAATCAGATTCAGACGAGACATGGCTCTGGGATGGAAGAGAAATCGTTATGCTCCGGTTATTGTGCAGGCGTGGCGGCCACGGCCACCTTCCTCTTGAGCTCTCCGGCGCTCACCGTGCAGTTCCTGGCGTCTTCCTTGGAAATCGTGTATTCCTTGCCGGAATCCGTTTTCACAATCTTGGCTTCATTCCCCGCACCGTTATCAAACGGGTCCGTGGCGTCCCCTATCCGGAGAGTGATAGCATCCGGCTCAAACAGACCTTCCTTGTTCTTGTAGGAGGTCATCAGCTTCACGCTTCCATCGTCCTGGATGGCATGCTGAACCTCCAGGGAACCGGTGGGAGATACCACGGAAATGCTGTTGTTCAGCATTTCCAGCACCTTTGGCCATCCCGGCGGGCATGCTGTCCTGTCCGGCATGAACGGCCACGTCCATCGTGTACTCCACGCTGTACTTGGAGTCCTTCGTGGCGGAGGAGTCCTTCTTGCTGGAATAGCTGGCGTTCATGCTGCCGCGCGCCCAGAAGCATCTTGCAGAGGCGGAAACACTGGTATCTACGGAGCTGGAGGAATTCTCCGTCTCCGTACTGGCGGCGGAAGCGCTGATATTCGCCTTGAAGTTGATGTCAATGGAGTTGATGGCGATGTAGGGAATGGGAACGATGGTCAGAAGGGGAACCGTAATCTGGGCCATGTGGCCGTCCTTGATGAACTGGAAGGAGACATTCACCGTCTTCTTCTCTTCTCCTTCCGTGTACAGACCCACATTTTGGATGAATTCCCAGGAGGTCCGGGCCGCCTGGGCCTGGGCTTCCACACAGGCGACCAGGGGACCGCCGATGATGTTGCCGAAAGGCAGCGACTTGAGGGAGGAGGTCGCCACATCTGCTGCTGATTTGTCAATTGCCATATTATTTTATTTTCTGGTTGAGGTTAATATGAGGTGCCGCCTTTTGGCGACGTTGTGATCATGGGGTCATTCCGGCGCTTTTTCCATCCCGCCTGTCCGGAAGAACTGTTCCGCTTTCCCGCGGCGCCGGCGGCCATGGCCGGGGTCTATTTGGAAAACGACAGCATGTTCAGGCTTCCCAGCACTTTCTTTTTCATGAACTTGCTGACGGGGATGGAAACATTCCCCACCTGAAGGAAATTACCCGCAATGGACTCTATGTGTAATTTATTAACCAGATAGGAACGGTGCACGCGGATGAAATATTCCCCGTCCAGGTGCTCGGCCACCCGCGCCAGCGGGGCGGATACCAGAATGGACGACATGCCGTGCACGTGCAGCGTGCAGTAGCTTCCCCGCCTCCACATACAGGATATGCTTCATCAGGATGCGCTGGAACCCGTCGTTCATTTTGACGAACACCATGGGGTTTCTGGACAGGGAAAATCCGGCGGGCCTCCCCAACAGCGGCGTAAGGGAGTCATCCTTCATTTCCATGATTTCCAGCTTGTCTCCGTGCTCCACCGGTTCCGGCGCCGGGGCATAACAGATCCTATCTTTTTAGTGACTTTAATAAATTTAATGGTCATTCAAAAATCATAGCAAAAACTTTAAATACTCAATAAATTCATCAATGAACAGCAGAAATGACCTTCTGAAACCAAATTATCTCTTCTGAACGGCCATTGGAAACCGTGCCTTACCAACGCATTCAGGCCGCGGAAACCGTATTCCGCGGCCTGAATGGCACCCGTCTCTGCCGGGAAAAACCTAATTCATCAGCGCCTGGTGCCTTTTCAGCAAGTCTACCGTCAGCGGTTCGGGAAAGGCCTTCACGTTGGACGATCTGGCATCCTCCCTAAAGTTTTCCCCCTCATACAGCGGCACGGGATAGACCTTGAGGATGCCGGGGCGGGCGGTCCGGACAAGCGTCTCCGCCATCTTCATCGCCAGGGATTGCCCCCGCGCCCTTGTCCGTCACGCAGACGGACTCCGTTAGCATGAAGTTGCCTTCCGCCGGGTCCACGTAATCAATGGGGAGGCCGGCCTTCCTGTCCGCTACGGCCTGGTGGCGCAGGCCGAAGGCAATCGCCACCTCCCCGGCGCGCACCTTTTTCAGCGGTCCGGAACCGGAATTTTCCAGATGGGGCCCCGCGTTCTCCATCATGCCGTGCAGCAGGCACCCCGCCTCCTGTTCTCCGTACGCGCTGACCAGGGCCTGGACCATCAGCCATGCCGTGGAGGAACTGCGGATATTGGGAATGGAGATGAATCCCTTGTACGCCGGGCTTGCAAGGTCTTTCAGGGAGGCGGGCCGGGGCAGCCCGTTCTCCTGAAGCGCCCTCGTATTGATGAAAATGGCCCCTTCCTGCGCCGTAAGGGGCGCGCAGAAACCGGGCGTCTTTTCCAGGGCATGGAACGTGAAGGAGAGGGGGGCGAACATCCGGTGGGCCTGCTGGGCGCTTTCCAGGTAGTAGGTGGAGGCGGTAATCACGTCCGCCTCAATGTTGCTGCCCTCCGCCATGATCTTTCCGCCCAGCTCCGAGGTGCTGAAGGAGGAAAAAATGTACTGTCCGGAAAATCCGGCCCTGTCCAGGGCGTCCTGCATGGCTAGCCGGGATTCTTCGTCCGCGTTGGAGTAAATCACTACCTCCGGGCTCTGATTGCAGCCGCCCAGGCACAGAAGGACTCCGGAAACGACGGCAAGCGCGCAGGCAATCATGGTGGACTGTTTTTTCATGACGGTATTTTATTGTTTTTTGGTGCATCGGGCGGCAATGCCGCCCAGAATGACCCGGACCAGGATATTCGTGGCCAGAATCAGGAGGGACATCACAAAGATGGAATCAAACTGCGCGTAATGCTGCAATTCCTTGATCTTGGTGGTCAGCACGGCCGTTCTGGCGCCCACCAGGAAGATGACGGCGCTGATCGTGATCATGCTGTTGATGAAATAATAGCTGAACATTTCCAGCACGGTTCCCAGCGAATTGGGCACCACAACCCGGCACAGGGTTTTCAGCCAGGAATCACCCATCAGGGCGGCTGTGGCCTCCCAGCCCTTGTTCATTTTCTCCAGGGAGCTCTTGCCCATCAGGTAGGGCGTGGTGAAGAAATGGACCACGTTGCAGAGCACCAGAATCAGGAAGGTGTTTTGCAGGCTGGTTCCCGTGAAGGCGAACAGGAATGCCAGGCCGAGCACCATGCCCGGAATGGTGTTGGTCACCACGGCTATCCCATCAATCGCGCCGCGGGCCACCCCGCCCCAGCCCGGAGCGCGCGGATGCCAGCGCGGCGCCGTAGGAAAGCAGGGTGCCCAGCAGCGCGGTCAGCAGCGCCACCCACAGGGAATTGCCGTAAATGGAAAGCAGGCCGCGGGAAGAGAGGATGCGCATGAAGCGTTCCAGGGAAAATTCCCCACCTCATAAGGCCAGTTTCTGACGAAAGGCACCACGAACATGACCGCAAAAACCGCCGCAATGGTTCCGATGACGGCCAGGGACCCGGCGCCGCACACGGCGTCCCTCAGGCGGCTTTTGACGATGTCCTGGCGGCAAATCCTGTTGTACCGGAAATTGTACCGTTCCAGGTAATTGATCAGCAGGATGCTGATGATGGACGGCAGCAGCATGGAAACGGCGACCGCCGCGCCGCCGCCGAAGTTCGGGATGGCCCCCAGCATTTCATTGTACAAATGGATGGCCACCACGTCAAAACTGCCTCCGATGGAGGCGGGAATGCCGAAGTCCGTAAAACTCAGCGTGAACGACTGGATCAGCGCCGCCCCCAGCGTACCCACCAGCGGCCTCACGGCCGTTCCCAGGAAGGTGCGAACGGGGCCGTCCCCCATCACCTTGGAAACGATGGCGAAGTTCTTGTCTACATATTTGAAGGTATTGTTGATCAGCAGGAAGGCGACCGGCAGCGTGTAAATGGTGTAGCCCAGCAGCATTCCCTGGAACCCGTAAATGTCCAGCACCTGGAACCCCAGCAGCCGCGTCAGCAGCCCTTCCCTGCCAAAGGAATAGATGATGACAAAGCCGTACGTGATGGTGGGCAGGAACATGGGCGCCACCGTCATTCCGGCAATGAACTTGCGGAACAAGGGCGGCAGCCCCGTATTGTTCACGGCATACGCCAGGAAAAAGGCCAGCGCGGTGGTCAGCGCCGCGGAAACCCCGGAAATCAGAAAACTGTTCCGGAAGGATTCCAGGAATGCCGGGCTGGCCAGCATGGCCGTGTAATTCCCCAGGCCGGATTCCCCGCCTACCAGGAAGGATTTGCCCAGCAGCAGCGCCATGGGCAGGACCAGGAAGACGGAGAACACCAGGGCAACCGCCCAGAAAACGCCCCCTGATTTCTATCTGGGTTTTATGCATAGGAGCCCTCAAAGAGGGAAAGAATGTTATTCCTCTTGATCTCCAGCTGATTCAGGATGAACTGCTTCACAAAGCTGTTGCTGGGGCTGGAAATGATTTCCCGCGGCGTGGAATACTGGGAAATGCCTCCTTCGTTCAGGATCAGCACCCGGTCGGACAGGGTAAGGGCCTCCTCCGGGTCATGCGTCACGATGATCGTGGTCAGGTTGTACTCCCGGGCAATCGTCTTGATGCGGGACTTGATGGACTCCTTGATGACGCCGTCCAGGGCGCTCAGCGGTTCGTCCAGCAGCAGGATGCGGGGCTTCATCACCAGCGTGCGGGCCAGGGCCACGCGCTGCTTCTGGCCGCCGGAAAGCTGGTCGATGCGCTTGTCCAGATGTTCGCTCAGGCCCAGCAGCTCCACCAGCTCCCGCACCTCACGGGGGGAGCTGACCCCCGGCTTGTTCTTCAGGCCGTACGTGATGTTCCGGTAGGCGTTCAGGTTGGGAAACAGGGCGTAATCCTGGAACACGATGTTGAAGCCGCGCCGCTGCATGGGCGTGCCGCTCACGTCCTCCCCGTCAAAGAGGATCTGGCCGCCGTCCAGTTCCGCCAGCCCCAGGATGACGTTCAGCAGCGTGGTCTTTCCGCTGCCGGACGGCCCCAGGATGGAGACGATCTCCCCTTTCCGGATGTCCAGGCTGATGCCGTTCAGAATGGGAACTCCGTTATAGACTTTCTTGATATTTTTCAACTGTAGCATGGTAAACTCCTGGCCGCCGCAGCGGCCCGCTGGGATTGATGGATGGGAAGGGAACTATTTGTTCCGGCGGATATCCGCCACGGCCTCCGCCAGGCGGCGGAAATCGTCCGGGAATACGTCCCCGATATTGCCGATGCGGAAGGTAGGGGCTTCCGAAATCTTGCCGGGGTAAATGACGAAGCCCCGTTCCTTCAAGGCCTCATAAAACTTCTGGAAATCAAAATCCTCCTCCGGGTACAGGAAGGACGTGATGATGGGGGACTGGAGCTCGTCCGGCAGCAGGGTCCGGAACCCGCTCCGGCGCATCCCTCCACCAGCTCCGCATGGTTTTCCCGGTACCGGTCATGGCGGGCTTCCACGCCGCCCTCATCTTCCAGCTCCTTCACGGCCTGGAAGAAGGCGCGCACCACATGGGTGGGGGAGGTAAAGCGCCACTTGCCGCGGCCTTTTTCCATCTCCGCCCACTGGTCGTACAAATCCAGGGACAGGGAACGGGAGACCCCCTCGCACCGGGACAGGGAGGAGCGTCTGGCAATGACGAAGCCGAAGCCCGGAACGCCCTGGATGCACTTGTTCGCGCTGCTGACCAGGAAGTCGATTCCCAGCTTGCGGATGTCAATGGGAATGCCGCCGAAGCTGCTCATGGCGTCCACGATGAACGTCAGGCCGCGGCCGCGGATCGCCCTGGCGACGGCCTCCACCGGATTCAGAATGCCGGTGGTGGTCTCGCAGTGCACCATGGCCAGGTGGGAGATGTCCGGGTGTTCCTCCAGCGCGCGCCGCACGGCCTCCGGCGTCACGGGCGCCGTCTCCTTCAGGGAAACGAGGACGTGATTCAGGCCATGGCGGCGGGCGATGTCCCCCATGCGCTTGCCGTACGCACCGTTGGCGACGATCAGCAGCTTGTCCTGCGGCCTGACGGCGCAGCTCAGCGTGGCTTCCACGGCATAAGTGCCGCTTCCCTGTAAAAGAACGGTGGTGTATTCGCCGTCCAGCCCGGCCAGCTTCAAAAGCTGTTCCCGGATGACGGTGACCACGCCCTCGTTGTAATCCTTGTCCCAGGTGCACCAGTCCTGAAGCATGGCCTGGCGGACGGATTCGGAAGTGCTCAGCGGGCCGGGGGTAAGAAGAAGGTAATTTCTCATGGTTAATGGATGGTTGAAAGGCTAGCGGTTCATGGAGGCGTTGATCTCCTCAATGCAGGCGGGCAGTTCACGAATGGAATCCAGCACGTAATGCGCTCCCGCGTCCAGCATGCGGCGGCGCACTTCCTCCTTCATTCTGTTCAATTCTGCGGCGGGCATGGCCTCATATTCCTCCTTGCTCAGGCCCAGTTCATTGCTGCCCGTGATGATGCCCACGGTGTGCACTTTCGCACTCAATCCTTCCCGGATATCCGCCATCGTATCGCCCACCTTCACCACCTGGTCCACGGAGGGGATCTCCAGGTCAATCATGTTCCGGTAAACCATGTACGGCGCGGGACGGCCCGCGGGAACTTCGTCCGGCGTCACCAGGTTGTCCACCACGTAACCCCGGGCGGCGGCTCCGGGGCGCACGATGTCCATCATCTCCGCCGTGTAGCCCGTGGTGGACCCGACTTTGATGCCCCGGGCCTTCAGGCCCTCCAGCGTTTCCACCACGCCGGGAATGGGTGTGGTGAAATCCTTCAGGGAGGCGAACAGGTGCGTTTCAAAACCGGCGTAAAGCTCCTGCACGTCGGCCTCATTCCAGGAACGGCCGTACTTCCTCTCAAACTGTTCGCGAACCGGATCCATTTCCAGAATGGCGCGGATGTGGTCCACTTTCAGCAACCCCATGGGTTCCCGCGCCTGCCTGTAGGTGATATCCAGGCCCTTTTCCCTGAACACGCTCAAAAAAACGTTCAAAGGGGCGAAACAGCCGAAGTCCACGGCCGTACCGGCCCAATCCATGATGATGCAACTGACTTTATTCATAATCTGTAATGTCTGGTCGTTGAAGGAGCAGCAGCGGCGGCTTTCCTCCGGGAACGGAGCCAACCTAAAACCTTCCCCGCCGCCGGACAAGAGCCGCCTGGTTGCAATGTTGTCACATAAACGGCGCTGGACACGGTCAGAAATTCGTGTACGCGCCGCAGATAAACGTCCACCCCGTAAACCCGGCGGAACGGCCTCCGCGGGAATGCCCGTACTCCGCCATCGTCATGATCTTCAGCCGCGCGGGATCGTCCCGGTACACAAAGAAATTCAACCCGGCGGCCACGGCCTGGTAGCAATCCACGCGGTTCCCTCCCCTTTCCGCCAGGGAGGCATAGCGCTTGTTCGGCTTCACGGCGTCCGGACCGAATGCGAGCTGGTAGCGGGCGACCGCCTGCACATGCCCCGTCAGGTTGAAGGACGGCATGACGGTCAGCCCCGCCAGGCCGGACGGAGCTATCACGCCGCCGCCGGAGGAATACTCCCGCAGCCGGGAAGCCCAAACCGCCTGGGCCATCAGCTCAAATGCGCCCTGTTTCCCGTAATAATACACGGCCAGCACGTTCCGCGCCCCGGTGCCCGTGTAATTGCCGTCGTAGGGGCGGTCCTTCATGTCGCCCCAATTGTAAATCCAGTCGCAGTACAGCCGCCCTTCCTTCAGCAGCAGGCCGTCCGCGCGCGCGGACAGGCCCAGGCTCATGTTCACGGACTCCCAAGTGCCCCAGGTTCCGCGGCTTCTCTCGTCCGTGTTGGACCACAGGCCCGCGTAATACCCCAGCGGCTCCTTCTTTTCGTCATTATAGCTCCAGACGCCGAAGGAACTGTCGCTGACCAGCATGTTCTCCACGGCGGAAATCTCCGGCAGTTTGTACTTGGAACTGGAAATGCGGTTCTCCGCCAGAATGACGGGAAGCACCTTCCCCGCACCCACAACAGCGCCCGGCAGGGAATATTCCAGATTGGCCTCATAAAGGTTGCCGCGGGTCATTTTGTGGTCGTTCCAGCGTCCGCCCTTGTAATAGCCCAGACTGTCCACGCCGCCCATGTTCCAGATATTAGCCACTTTCAAGTCCCGGAGCACCCTGGCGTTCCAGCCCAGCCTCAGCCGCCGCCATTCCTCCGTGCGCCCGTGGGAGCCGGGGTACGTCCCGGAACCGCTGGGGGACACGGCCGCCGCCTGGTACTGGGCCCGCAGGGACACGTTGAACTCCTGAAGCCACGGATTCGCGTCATTCCTGTACAAATGCACGTTGCCGGGACGGTCTCCGTAGCTTTGCGCCCAGAGTCCGGACAGGGAGGACACGCCGGCCGCCGTTCCGTTCCAGGAGGAAAAACCTTCCGCGCCACACGCAAAGCCGGCGGCGCAGCCAAAACAGGCGGCATAGAAAAAGAGGCCAGGGACATGATTCCCCACCATATCCGTTCCGGAACCCGCCTGAACCATTTTCAGGTCAAAAAATCGCCACACAAGAAACCTGTTTTATAACATCACGCTTATATTTTGTCCTATCCCAACTGTATTTCTTGAATCATTCTAGCTCATGCCGGATGTCTCGCGCTTCTTTATACAATTTTTCCGCCTCTTCCTCCTGCCCTTGGAGCATCCGCAAGTTCGCCATTCGTTGTAGGGATATGATCAAATCTTTCTTCCAACCCGCGTTGCTTCCGTCCCTCTCCACCAGCTCACGCATGATACCCAGGATCTCCCGGAAATATTCCTCCGCCTCTTCTTTCCTTCCTTCGGACAGCCGCAGGTCCCCCATCCGGTTCAGCGAGGCGGCCAAATCCCTCTTCCAGCCCGCGTTGCTTCCGTCCCTCTCCACCAGCTCACGCATGATACCCAGGATCTCCCGGAAATATTCCTCCGCCTCTTCTTTCCTTCCTTCGGACAGCCGCAGGTCCCCCATCCGGTCCAGCGAGGCGGCCAAATCACTCTTCCAGCCCGCGTTGCTTCCGTCCCTCTCCACCAGCTCCCTCATGATACCCAGGATCTCCCGGAAATATTCCTCCGCCTCTTCTTTCCTTCCTTCGGACAGCCGCAGGTCCCCCATCCGGTTCAGCGAGACGGTCAAATCCCTCTTCCAGCCCGCGTTGCTTCCGTCCCTCTCCACCAGCTCACGCATGATACCCAGGATCTCCCGGAAATATTCCTCCGCCTCTTCTTTCCTTCCTTCGGACAGCCGCAGGTCCCCCATCCGGTTCAGCGAGACGGTCAAATCACTCTTCCAGCCCGCGTTGCTTCCGTCCCTCTCCACCAGCTCCCTCATGATACCCAGGCTCTCCCGGAAATATTCCTCCGCCTCTTCTTTCCTTCCTTCGGACAGCCGCAGGTCCCCCATCCGGTTCAGCGAGGCGGCCAAATCCCTCTTCCAGCCCGCGTTGCTTCCGTCCCTCTCCACCAGCTCACGCATGATACCCAGGATCTCCCGGAAATATTCCTCCGCCTCTTCTTTCCTTCCTTCGGACAGCCGCAGGTCCCCCATCCGGTTCAGCGAGACGGTCAAATCCCTCTTCCAGCTAGCATTGCTATCATCGCGAGTTACCAATTCTCGCCGGACATCCAGGCTTTTCTGATATAATACTTCCGCCTCTTGCAACTTTCCTTGAACACTCAATACATCTCCAAGACAAGTATTAGCTTTGTTTAGCTCTTGTATCCATTTTACATTATAACCATCAAGGGTTACAAGACACTCGGCAATTTCTTTATACTTATTATAAGACGTAATCGCATTTTCTAAATTTCCTTGTAATTCATATATTTCTCCCATTAAATATAAGATTTCTCCTAAATCAAATCGTCTTTCTGTATTTTCACTATCTTCACCCAGTAACTGCTCTGCAATCCGAAGTGACATATTGCCATACTTTACAGCTTCTTCCAACTTTCCCTGTGTCTTTAAAATCACAGATATTCCCTTTAAAGTTAAAAGTTTATCTCTTCTATGTTTTATATGTTTATAGGGATTAGAGGACAAGTTTTCAACAATTTTCTCTGCCTCTTGATACTGCTCCATCGCATTTTCCAACAATCCCTGTTTTATTTTTACTTCGCCCAAACAACGTAACGCTGTACTCAAATCGTGCTGAAGCTGGGTATTATTTTCTCTTCCTTCCATAAGAGAATGGAGTGTACTGATAGATTCTTTATACCATCCTTCTGCCTCTCCAAGAATACCTTGTTGAAAAGCAACATCACCAATCTTCCGATAGGCTAAAATTAAATCACGCTGCCATTCCACGTTATTCGAATCCTTACAAACCAGGGCCTGCGCTGTTTCTCTTGAACGCTGATAATAACCGGATGCTTCCTTGAACAACCCATACCCCATGCTAATATCGCCAAGCTTGTTCAAAATAATTGTTTGTTCATGAATATATTGATCATTAATCTCTCCTTCCTTTAATAGCTGTTTTAATAACTCCAAGGCCTTTCTATACTTCTCCTGTGCTCTGTCACAAACATTGCGCAAACGGAACATGTCACCATCTAAATGCATGGCAATGCATTTAGAAAAAAGTTTCCGCTCTTTGAAGTACGTCAGATTGTTTCCGCGCCTGGTTTTGAAAATCATTTATATTTTTTTGACATTCCTTATCAAAATCTCTTTTCTTACTCCATGTCCAAATCCCCAGCATGGCAACAAAAAGGGTTCCACCCGTCAAAATGAATGTCATGAAACGCCAAGAAGCCTCATCCGTGCGGTCCGCACTTTTTGAACTCTATCCACATAATCATGCAAATGTGTCAACAACAAGTTCCTTCCGTCCCAGTTGTTTGTCCCCATGTCATCAAGCTGGATGCTTCCATTCCCAAAATAGTCTCTTAACTGAATCAAGGAATCCCGGCGCTTTTGGAGATCAAGGATTTTAGACATCCTATTAGAAAGTTCCTTGTAAATTTCCTCCTTTTCCCGAGAACTCTCTTCTGGTGTATGGCCGTATTGCCACTTCAGAACTCCATAGAACCCATGTTCAGCGTCTATTTGCCGTTCGATCTCCTGTATTTTGGACACCATCTTGTTCTCTTGCCTCTCACGGTTCTCCTCTCTCCTGCACCCTGGCAAGCAGAATATTCCTAATGACAAAACCAAAATTACAATGATTGAAATAGTCCAAAAGACTGTATATTTCCCATCTTTGAGAAACACAGTTTCTTTTTCCCCACTTTTCCCAGTAGGAGGATTATTAATTTTTCCCTTTTGACACATTACAATAGAATAAAAACCCTATTTTACATAAAAATCAACCATTATGTGTAGTAATAATTTTCCCCGTTAAGAAATTAGAACAGACAGCAAATGAAGAATGACTCCATCGCTAACTTTTTACTAATCCACAGATATAAAAATGAGAGTAATCCTGTCCATCATAACTGATTGAGAATCTTACCTGTTTCTCCGTACATAATTTTCTCAAAGATCCATTCCCCGAACGTCCACGCCTCATTCTCCCCTTTGGCAAGGGCGAACTGCCGGAAAAGTTCCCGGAACAGCTTCCTCACTTCGCCAAGGGGAACGGCGCGGCGCAGCAGGAACGCCGTCCTGTCGCCCTGGGCGCGCCCTCCGGCAAAAACATCGTAAACGCCCTCGCTGCGGCCCACCATGGCCAGCTCCGCAAACAGGGGGCGGGAGCAGCCGTTGGGACAGCCGGAAATCCGGAACACCACGGGTTCGTCATCCAGCCCGAATTCATGCAGAATTTCTTCCAGCCATCCGTTGAGCTCCCGGTGGACCAGGGAAGAAGCGGCGCGGGCGCGGCGGCAGCCCGGCAAGCCGCGGCAGGAGCAGGATTCAATGGAGAGCGGGGAAAAATGCATGGACCCGCGCAGCAGTACCTTGATGCGTTCCGCCACGCACCTGTCCGCCGGATGAAGCCTCAAATTGCCCCGCGGCGTGATGCGCACCGGAGAAGTCAAAAAAGGGACCACGCGCCGCCATGCCGACGCCACGGCATATTCCGGCGTATCCTCCAGACTGCCGGAAGGGAGCGCCACCAGCAGCCCGTTATAGAAATCATTGCGGCTCCACTCCCCGGAAGAGGAAAACTCAGGTTGCTCCCCCTCTCCCGGGTACAAGCCGGCGTTTTTCAATTCATTCAGAACCCAGTCCAGGCTGCGGGAGGCGAACAGCGACTTCAATCTCCTCTTGCGCGGATTGTCCGGTTCCCCGAACTGTTCATTCAGGGCCGTCAGCACCCCCGCCGCCTTCACGGCCTCCGGCAGGGAATACCGCCCCAGCCAGGATGCCGCCCGCGGCGCCAGGGCCGCACTGCCCCCCTGAATGCCGCCCCCGCCTCCGGCAAACAAATGCACGCCGCCCTCCGGATGGCCGCCCTTGGGAACCACAAAGCCCAGGTCACAGGAAAACAGCCCGAATTCATGGTGCGGAGCCTCTTCCAGACAAATACGGGCGCGCTTGTGCAGGGCGGAAAAACGTTCTTCAGGCTGCGGGTCCGAGGAAAAAAGACGTTCGCGGTTTTTGCGTATTTCATACGCGGGGAAGGAAACGGGAGCGGAAAACCTGTTCAACTTTCCGGCGAACTCCAGCCATGCGTCCCGGTTTTCCCCCCAGCAGAGGGAGGAACCTACATCCACGGCCTGTTCCGTATAGGGAACCAGGCGGGAAAGCTTTTCCGCCAGGGCAATGCCCTTCTCCACGCATTCCCGCTCATCCACCCCGTTCAGAGGAATGGACAGGGTGGAAAAGGAAACAAGGCGGCATCCCCCGTCCACGGCGTCCAGAACGGCCTGCCACTGGGCGGGTTCCATCCATCCTCCGCAAAACGGATATTCCAGGGTGTAGGTATTTCTCATGATGAATAAAATCAGACTCGCGCCGTCGCCAGGAACACCACGTGCATGACGGAAACCAGCGTTACAAAATACATGTCCGCCCGCGCGGACGGCACAGAGGAGAAGGGACCGGCCATGCCAAGGCCCAGAGCGCCGTGGGAACACCGGGAAATGCAGTCCCGGCAAAGGGTGCAGCGCCTGGAAATGCGGCAGGCCCCGCCCTCGCGCGAGATGGCGAGGTCACGGCAGGCGGCGGCGCACTGCATGCACCCGGTGCACGTCTCCTTCACGCGCATGCGCCAGGGGGACAGCCTGCCCAGCAAACCGGCGGCCAGCCCCATGGGGCAAAACCTGCTGCAATATTCCCTCACGCCGCCCGCGGCGCTCATTCTCCAGGCCAGGGGAGCCAGGAAAGCCGCGGCAAGCGCAACCGCCAGGGCGTATTCCACCGGGAGTCCCCACAGGGACAGGAGCAGCGGCGTTCCCACCGCTGCGGCGAGGGCCGCCCATCTCCAGTCCCGGAGGCCCTTGCCTCCCTTCACCGGACGCCCCTTTCTGCGGGAGGAGGCGGCGGACAGGCAGTCCCACACCCCGAAGTAGCACAGATGGCTGCACCACGCGCTCCCGGCCAGAAGGACGGATACGCTGAACAGCGCCAGCATGAAGATGCCTTCTCCCCGGTAAACCGGGCCGGAAATCATCATGAACGGCACGGGAACATGCAGCCTGCCCGTCATCAGCAGGGAGGAAGCCACCGTCACGCCCAGCAGAAACTGAAGAAAAAACACGGAGGCGAATACGGTCCACATCAGCCGCCGCCTGCGGGGAGACGCCTGCGGATTCAGCAGCCCCTCCGCACAATAGCCTCCCCACCAGGCCAGAAGAAGAATCGCGAGTCCGTTGACGCCCTGCCACGGCAGAACACGCTCTCCCAGCAGCAGGCGGAAAGGGGCCAGCGCATCCAGCAGAAACAGAAATAGCACGGAGGCGGAAAACACGCGGCTGCGCGCCAGCTCCGGAACAGGCAAATCCTTCTCCCCGCGCCTGCGCCACAGGATGGCCGCCGCATGAAGCAGCAGCACGCCCGCCAGAATGGCGGCCAGCCGCAGAAACGGCAGTCCCTCCATCATCCGCAGCCTAGCCAGATGCCAGGTTTCCGCCCCCCAGAAAAGCAGGGAGGCCAGCAGCAGGAACGTGACGCTCCTGCGGAGCCAGCCGCGCCGGGAAAACGAAAGCGCCGCCAGTCCCATGCACAAAATGACGCCCGCATGCATCCCGCCGCGCAAAAAATGGGCGGCCGTCATCAGAAAGCAGAACAAGGAGATGAGTCCGGGGCCGGTCATGGCATCGTGGGCGCCTGTCTGGCACCCCCAACATAAGTGAAAAGACCGGGCGCTCCAGAAAAAAACGGTTCATCCGCCCGTGAAGGGAGCCTCATTGCGTCACCCCTCCGCCGGAACAGCAACGCAGGGAAATATTTCCCCTCCGCCGCTCCGTCCGGAAGCCTCCGGAACATGCGGAAGGGCGCCGTTCCACGGCGGCGAAAGCCGCGGGGGCGCCCTGCCGGAAACGGCGGCCTCCATGCGTGGACGCTGTCCGGCCGCGCATGGAGCCGCATCAGGATGTTAAAATTACAATTTCCTGGTGTTCAGCTTTTTATCCACCACCATGCCGTCCGTGAGCTTCGGCTGGAACTTCACGTCGCGACGGGCCTTGAACTTCAGCACAAACAGCTCGGAGGTTCCCTCCACCGGTTCCTTGTCCCCGATATTGACGAAGGTGGGATACAGGGCCTTGGTTCCGTTCGTATGAAGCCTGTCGTTCGTCAGGTTCTCCATCTTCTTCATGTTCTTAACCTCCACGCCCACGAATTCCAAATCCTTGGGATCGTACGGGAGGGCAAAGCTCAGGGCATTCACCAGCCGGAGGTTCCGGCCCTTCACGGTCACCTTGACGGCGTCTCCCTTGGCGTACCTCTTCTTATCGGCGCTGAGCAGGAGCTTTCCGTCCAAGCGGGCTTTCTTCTTTGCCTCCTCGGCGGCTTTCTTCTTCTCGCCGTCCCCTTCCTTCTTATCCCCTTCCTCGTCCTTCTTGGCGGCTTCTTCCTGCGGCTGGTCGGCTTCGTCTTCCAGCTGGGTGGCTACCACGGAAATATCGTAAGCGTCAATAAGGCCATTCTTGTTGATGTCTCCGTTGCTGATGTAACCTTCAAAGTCGGAATCGCCCTTCCGCAGGCCCGTGTAGTTGATGTAGGAGGTCAGGTCGTTCCGGTCGATCTTGCCGTCATTGTTGATGTCGCCCGGCAGGTAGCTTTCCGTGCCCGGCACCTTGAAGACGTAGATTTCCCTGCCGGAGCCGTAGTCGCCCACGCCTTCCGTGACATTCAGCTTGATGTAGCGCGCCGTGGGGGCGTCCTTGAAGTTGAAGATCTTCACGTCGCCATTCTTGTCCCACTGGAACGTTCCGGCCTTCGTCCAGTTTTCCCGGTCCATGCTGTAGGAAACGGAGCCCTTCAGGAGCGTTCCGTTGCCGCCGTCCTCACGCGGAACGTAATGGAACTTCTCAAGCTTGTTGATGGTCTTCAGGTCCAGAACCAGGTCAAACGGCACGGCCTTTTCGTTGTACTTCGCGTGCCACGCGTCCTTTTCCTTGAAGTCAAAGAGTTTCGTCAGGGAATTGCCCTGGTTCTCCACGCTCGTTTCACCTTCGATTCCCGGAATGGCGAACTCAAGCGGGTTGGCCTTGGTCTTCGCGCTGATGGCCGTCCAGGCGGAATGGCCGTCCTTGTTGACGGCGCGTACATTGAAGGAATAGGGCGTTTCCGCCTCCAAATCCTCAAACAGGAACTCCGTCCCCTTGATGGTGGTATACAACATTCCGCCGAATTCGATTTCATAAAAATCCGCGTTCGGAACGGCATCCCATGAAGGAGTCAAGGTATATGCGGCCGCGTTTTCCTCCGTCACCCTGGCATTAGCGGGAGCGGTCAGGGCGCCGGAAGAGACACGGTATTTTTCCGCGGGTTCAAAGCGGAAGCCTTCCACGGAAAGCACGGTGGGGGCTGCCGTAATATCCGCCGGGGCCAGCTTCACCAGCAGCTGCGGGTTTTTGGCAATCACCTTCTTCTCAAAATCGCTTCCCTTGGTCGCAAACCTGTTCAGGTTGGGAGCCTGGTCATAGAAATACACGTTCTCCCGGGACTTGAAATCCTCCATGGAATTCGCTTCCGCCAGGTTGACGCTGTTTTCCCCGACTTTGGCGGAAACGCTGGACGGCTTCTGCGTTACGTTGATGCGGAACTCCGTGGCCTTCTTCTTCTGGAAGCCGTTGAAATCCCCCACCGCCGGATGAACGGTGACGGTCACGTTGTTCTTGTCGTCCGCCCGGGATTCAACCAGGGTGCGGACGCCCTTGCCGGCCCTGTATTCCTCCGTCACGCCGTCGTCGTCATACGCGGTGAAGGAAGTGTTGCCGTGCGGGTAAAGCTCGTAAATGCGCAGGTTAGGATTGATTTCCGAGACATTGTTGCTCGGATTGGCCATGGGAATGATCGCGCCGTTCTTGACGAACACGGGCAGTTTCCACAGGGGAGCGTCAACGTCATTGTAAATCTTGCCGCCTTCATACAAATCCCCGGTGAAATAATCGATCCACTGTCCTTCCGGCAGGTAAATGCCGTGGCGCACGTCATTCCCCTCCTTGTCCGCCCTGGTTTCCTGGTAAACGGGCGCCACCAGAAAAAAATAGGGGCCGTACAGGAACTGGTACTGCGTGGCCTTCCCCAGCGTGTAGGGATTGGGGTATTCCAGGAACATGGCCCGAATCATGGGCAGGCCGGAAACGGATTCCTCCGCGATGCTGTAGGCGTACGGAAGCAATTCCGACTTGAGCTTGAGGTACCACCGGTTGATGGAGGTATAGGGTTCCCCGAAGGCGTGGGGATACTTTTCATTGGCTCCCCAGCCGTCCATGTTCAGCTCCATGGGAGTGAAGGTCTTCCACTGGAAATCGCGGACGTTCACCAGCGGATTCTTCCCGCCGAAAATGCCGTCCATGTCCGAACAGATGTTGGGCTGGCCGGAGAGGCCGGAGCCGATGTAGGTGGGAATATGGAAACGGATGTACTCCCAGACGCCGCCCGTCTGGTCGCCCGACCAGATGCCGGCATAACGCTGGGTTCCGGCCCAGCCGTCCAGGGAAATGATGAACGGTCGGCTGTTGTTACCGTAATAGGTCATGATCTGGGCCACGTCCGTAATGCCGTTCAGGCCGAAGGAATAGCCGGCGCCCACCCAGGCGACGTCCGTCTTCAGCACGCGCACTCCGGCGTCCCTCACCTCCTTCACGATGTCGCGCTGGAGCAGGGCGCTGATTTCCGGCTTGGGATGCAGGTCGGACTGGGTCCACAGGCCTATTTCCACGCCGTTCTTCCTGGCGTAGTCCGCCAGGTTCTTCAAATTCGCGATATTGCCGTCCAGGGTATCCGTCTGGCCGTAGCCGGCTCCGTAGCCATCGTTCGGCAGGAGCCATCCCAGCGGCATGTCATGGGCCTTGTAGCGGTCCACCACGGCGCGGCCGGAAAACTGGTAATTGTTCAACTCCCCGTTCAGGGATTCCTTAATGCCTCCGTTATCCTTCTGGCTTTCCTTGTACCGTTTTCCGTCCTCAAACAGGATGCCCTTCTCGTCTTCCTTCCAGTAATCCCGGTTGTAGGCGTTCAGGTGGCCCTGGTAAAAGGCGAACTTGGGCAGCAGGACGGGGGCGCCGGTAAGCTGGTAGAAATCCCCCAGCAGGCTGACGGGCCCGTCGTTGACCATGAAAAAGACGTCCAGGTAATTTTCATCATGCGAAAGGCTGACCAGGTTCTTCTCCCTGGAGCCGAAATCATACTGGCCCTTCTTGAAGGTATGCCACATGACGCCGTAGCCGCCGGTGGACCAGTAGAAGGGAGTGGGGGAAGCCACGCCGCCATCCGTCCAGCTGTTCTGGTTCTCAATGGAAATCACCTTCCCCTTGTGGGAAAAACGGCCGTTCTGCACGCCGCCGCCGTAGAAATATTCATCCGGCTTCGCTTTCAGGGAAAAGCTGGTGCTGCCCTTTTCAAAAAGGACGGGGGCCGCCTGCTCCACCACCACGGAATTGTCCTTCAGGTTGATGATCTTGAGAAGAGAGGTCTTTTTGTCTATTTCAATCCTGATCTTCCCTGTGGTGATGGTGACCACATCTCCCTGCTGGTCCACGTCCAGGCGGGAAACCGGCTTCCGGGGGTTGTCCGCCAGGATGCGGGCTTCCGGCTCCGCCTTGGGGTCGCGGATAATGCCGCCCTTGTCATCCCGGAAAATCCGGAAAACGTTGTCCCCGTAAAAATCGAATGTCATCCGGTGGTTCTTGCCAAGCAGCACTTCCACGGCGGCAGGGTTGATTTTCCTGGCGCCTTCAACGGGCTGGACCTGTTGTTCCGGGGTCAGTTCTCCCGATGCGGCAACGGCGAGACCGGAGAAGGAAAAAGACAATCCGAAAGCCAGCAGGACGGACTTCCGGAACATGCCATGGTCAATTGAGTTTCCCATTATTGTAGTGTTTTATATTATTCAGCCGGAGCGGCGCCACGGAAGGGATGCAAACGATCGTTTCCGGCCGGGCAACGGGCCGTTTTCCTTCGTCATGCCGTCCAGTGGCGCAGATTATCTTGCTGCACCATACCCTTTGTCCGTAATCGCCACAAGGCCAAAGACGGCAGTAACGGCGCACCATTGCTCCACACGGCCATAAAATACCCGTTCACAGCCACTTCCCTTTCAAGGATGACCTTTTTAAAAGAATTACTTCCGCCCCATGGCGCAGGGGCACGAAAAAGCCCTGCAAGCTTTTGACTTGCAGGGCTTTCAAATGGTTACGGGAGCAGGATTTGAACCTGCGACCTTCAGGTTATGAGCCTGACGAGCTACCTGGCTGCTCCATCCCGCGATTTAAAGAGCATCCGTAGAGGAGTGCGGAATTGTTATAACCTACTTCCGCAGCATGTCAAGTACTTTCAAATAAAAATTTTCATGGCTGCGACCGTATGACAGAGGTCCGGAAACGCTTTCCGGGGGCGGCGGAAGGGAAAGGAAAAAAGCAGGCCCCTTCCGGCGGCTTGGCTCACAACAGGTAGGAGAGTTGCCCGGCCCCGGCATGAGGGAACAAGAGCGGAAAAATCCCCTTCCCCGCACACGGAAAAAAAGAGGATTCCTCGACAAACATTGTCAAATCTGTATATCTTGAAAGGTGCGGACTGGGTTCCGCGCATTAACATCAACTAGAAAGAGGTACGACAATGCAAAAGGTAAACGTAAACACACCCATTACGATCACGGGGCGCCACGTGGAAGTCACAGACGCGATTCGGGAATTCGTAACGAAAAAGATTGAGGGGATCCGCCTGGACTTCCCACGCATTATGGAGGTTAAAGTATTGCTTGATGTGCAACGCGACCGCAAGATTTCCCAGGTGATTCTGTTCTGCTCGGACCACATCACCATTGACGCTTCCACGGAAGGGACGGACATGTACGCCTGCATCGACGAAACGATCACCAAAATCATGCGCCGCATGCGCAAGCACAAGACGCGCCTGATGAAAAATTTCCGCCCCCATCACCAGGAAACCATCCGCAAGCTGGATGAAACGGTATATGACGATTCCGTACTGGATTACCCCGGAGATTCCAAGGAAGACCCGGAACCCCTCCTCATTCACAGAGAAAGCTACAATCTCAAGAAGCTTTACAAGGAGGAAGCCATCATGGAACTGGAACTTTCCGACAAGCCCTTCGTGCTCTACAGGAATGCGCGACGCGACGTGCTCCAGATCGTGTACCGGAGGCCGGACGGGGACTACTCCATTATTGAACTAGGCACCAGCCTGTGACCGTAAAAAACGGTTTTGAAACAAACCGTTTTCCATAACGCATCAAAAAGAGCAGGACTCCTGAAACCGGGGGTCCTGCTCTTTTCTGTAATGCCGTGACATGGAACAAGAAAATCTCTTGATTTCTACTTGCCACCATTTACATTGGTCCCAGCAAACCTCCGTGGATGCGGAGGTTCCAGTAGTTAACAAACACTGTATTTAATTCGAATTATGAAGAACATCGCTATCCTCGCCATCGCCGGCGCCGCTTGCCTGGTCGCTTCTTGCTCCCAGCAGCAGCAGCAACAGCAAACCACCGCTCCTGCTCCCGCTCCGGTTGTGCAGGCCAAGGGCAAGTAAGTTTGCAGCAGGGCCTCGCCCTGCAACATTAGCAAATCATCCAATTAATCCGCACTCGGTGTACGCACTGAGTGCGTTTTTATTTGCCCGGAACCCGGTTTTCAGCCGTCATTTGCCGGTTCACCGGGATTTTCCTTAAAAACGGCGGACGCCGTAGCAAACGCAGGCATTCCCCGCACATGCAGGCGTCACCCGCCATCAAGCAGGGACGTGCACAAGCTCCGGCCTCGTTAAACGGCCTTTTACATTCAGGCAGCCTTGGAAGCTCCGCCGCCGGAAGCGCCAGCTTCTTTATGGACAGCAGCGGAACCGCTTGCCTTCGCCTCCTCCTGCTGACCGGACTGGAATATCCTCTGGATCAGCAGGGGGCGTTTCCTGGCCCATCCGGGCCAGACCAGGTGATGGTCCATTCCGTAGGAATGCCCTTCAGGAAAGGCCTTGGACACGAACGGTTCCCGCCAGTCCTCCTCCCATTTGCCCCCTTCCCGGTCCTTCTGGGTCAGCACCACCAGATGCCCGCAGTTCTTCCAGGCGTCCAGGACGATGGAACCCTGCAATCCCCCTCCGGCAGCGTTCACGTACACGCAGCTGTGCTCCCTGCCCGTTCCATGGTCGCGGATGGTCAACCCCACACGGAAAAACTTCACGGGGCGGCGGCGCATGTCACGGTACAAATCCTGCTGCACCTGCCAGCAGAGCCCCCTGTCGCGCAGGTTGGAATTGACCAGGATGTTGTTCAGCCAGCCGAACAGCACAATCCTGTTATTCCGGGCAATCGCCGCGGACTGGACTACCGCCGTGTCCGCCAGCCACTTGGCTTCCGCCCTGGCGGCGGGAAGAGCGGCCTTCTCCGGCGGCAGCAGCCCCAGAAAAGCATTCGCCAATCCGGACATCTGCTGCTGCACGTAAGGTCTCTGTATATAATCCTCAGCCGGAGGAGTGCAGCAGGAACTCCATCCGCACAGGAGGGCGGCAGCAAGCAAAAGCCTGAATGTCTGCATGGTCGGCATGGCGCGCCAAGGCTAGCAGATTACGCGTAAAAATCCAGTAAAGCTTTCAAAAATGACCGTCCCTGCCCTGACGGCTCTTGCCTTCCCCCTCCCTCCCCGGTAGAATGCCGCCCCTCTTCACCATGCTGACGATCAAAAACCTCACGAAATCCCACGCCGGACGCACCCTGTTCCGGGAAACGGAAATGACCATTAACTGGGGGGAACGGGTTGCCCTGGTAGGCCCCAACGGCGCGGGCAAGTCCACCCTGTTCCGCATGATTCTGGGAGAAGATACGCCGGACGAAGGCTCTATCAACATGGATGAATACGCCATGGTGGGCTATCTTCCGCAGGAAGCCAGCGAACCGAAGGATGAAACCGTGCTGGAAATAGCCATGGGCATCACGCCGGAAATGGAACGCGCCATCCACGTCATCCGGACGGCGGAAAACGCCAACAAGACGGATACGCCGGAGTATGCGGAGGCCATTGACACCTTTAACGCCGCCAACGGCTACCAGCTGGAACCCAAGGCCAAGAAAATCCTCAAGGGGCTGGCCTTCCGGGAAAGCGACTTCCACCGCCCCGCTCGGGAAATGTCCGGCGGCTGGATCATGCGCGCGTACCTGGCCAAACTGCTCGTCCTGGAACCGGACCTCCTGATGCTGGACGAACCCACCAACCACCTGGACCTCCTTTCCCTGCTGTGGCTCCAGCGCTACCTGAAAAACTACCCCGGCGCCATCCTGATGATTTCCCACGACCGGGATTTCATGGACGAACTGGTGGAAAGCGTGTACGACATCGACAACGAGGAACTGGTGGAATACCGCGGCAACTACTCGGATTTCCTGAAACAAAGGGACATGCGCTTTGAACAGCTTCAGGCCGCCTACCGCAACCAGCAGAAGGAAATCGCGCACATCCAGGAATTCATCGACCGCTTCCGCTCCATCAACTCCAAGGCCGGGCAGGTCCAGAGCCGCATCAAGCAACTGGAAAAGATGAAGCTCATCCAAAAACCCGTGGCCCGCAGGAAGGTGTTCAAATTCAACTTTCCCCAGCCTCCGCGCAGCACCCAGAAGGTCATTGAGCTGGAAAAAATCTGCCAGTCCTACGGCGACCACAAGGTTTATGAAAACCTGGACCTGCTGGTGGAACGGGGAGAACGCACCGTGCTGGTGGGCCCCAACGGCGCGGGCAAGTCCACCCTGCTGAAAATCCTGGCGGGCATCATCCCCATTGACTCGGGAAAACGCACTCCCGGCACCACCACGCGCATCGGCTACTTCTCCCAGGCACGCACGGAAAACCTGAATACGGAAAACACCGTCCTGGAGGAAATCATGAAGTGCAACGCTGAAATCCGGGAGGAGGAGGCCCGATCCATCCTGGGCTCCTTCCTGTTCCGGAGGCTGGATGTGGAAAAACGCGTCAGCGTGCTTTCCGGCGGAGAAAAATCACGGCTCAGCTCAGCCTGGTCAAGTTCCTGGTGGACCCGCCCAACCTCCTGCTGATGGACGAACCGACCACCCACCTGGACCTCCTGTCCGTGGAAGCCCTGGTGCAGGCCCTGAAACATTATGAGGGGACCCTGGTCTTCATCTCCCACGACGTGCACTTCATCCGCTCCCTGGCGGAAAAAACCCTGCACGTGAACCGGGGAACCATCACCACCTATGCGGGCGGGTACGATTATTACCTGGAAAAGTCAGGCATTCTGGACGACGAAAAAGGCGGCATCACGGCGGAATAACCGTCCTCCCCTTTTCAGCTGCCCTTTTCTCCTTGCCTTGGGTCTCATCCTGCCTTAGAAAGACAGGATGAAGACTTTCCTCGTCCCCGTCCTGGCCTCCGCCCTGGTGGCCGGAGTTCCGCTCGCCTTTGGTGAAACGGCTGCCCCGGCGGCTTCACCCGCGCCGGCAGCCCCGGCGGAAAAAACTCCGTCCGCGGATTCCCTCCTCAACCAGGCCTTTTCCGTAGCCATTGATGTCCAGCAGACGCTGGCGGCAGTACAGGACAAGGAAAGCGGGGACAAGGCCGTCAAGAAATTGCAGGGCATTCAGAAGGACATTCAGCGTCTCATGGGCTTCCGGGAGAAATTGAGCGATGCGGAAAAGGAAAAAATGGACGCCCTGTCAGAAAAAATGGAGGAACGGATGGACATGCTGAGCGAACGCTGTGAAAAGGAGGGCCAGCGGCTGCTGGAAGCCCGCTATTACGGCTCCTTCGCCCTGAAGGACATCCTGGAAAACTCGGATGAATTCAGCGATCTCGTCGAGCCGGATGAAGATGTGGCGGAACCGGAGGAGGATAATACGCCAGCCACAGCCGGAAACGTTCTTTCTCCCAACCCTGAAGACCTCCTCCCGCCGAATTGACCGGAAAAAGGCGCCCATACAGGAAAAGCCGTGGAGAACAACCGCCCTTTCCCGCTTCCATTTCAAGCTTGCCGGAACCATGAAAAACGGGTTTACTGTGGGCAGCATGCAAAAGTTAGCAGGTAAAACAGCCATCGTTACCGGGGCAGGCCGCGGCATCGGCAATGCCATCGCCCGCCGCTTCGCTTCAGAAGGAGCCAAAGTCATCCTGATCAGCCGCAGCCCGTCAAGCTGTGGAGGAGCCGCAGAAGAGATTAACAAGGAATTCCCGGACTCCTGCAAGGCCTATCCCTGCGACGTGGCGGATTACGCCGCCGTTCAGGAAACCGTCTCCGCCATCCTGAAGGACTTCCCGCAGATCGACATTCTGGTGAACAACGCCGGCATTACCCGTGACTCCCTGATGCTTCGCATGAAGGAGGAAGACTGGGACGCCGTCATGGATACCAACCTGAAAAGCGCGTTCAATACGGTGAAAGCCCTGCAGCGCGTGCTGATGAAGTCCCCTGCCGGACGCATCATTAACATGAGTTCCGTTATCGGCCTCGTGGGCAACATCGGGCAGGCCAACTACGCCGCCTCCAAGGCGGGCCTCATCGGTTTCACTAAATCCCTGGCCCTGGAATTCGCCCCGCGCAAGGTGACGTGCAACGCCATTGCCCCCGGCTTCATTTCCACGGAAATGTCCAACGCCATTCCGGACAACCTCAAGGAAGAAATCGTCAAGAAAATTCCCCTGAAGGAACAGGGCTCCGTGGAAGACATCGCCGCCCTGACGGCCTTCCTCGCCTCTGACGATGCCCGTTACATCACCGGACAGGTCATCGCCTGTGACGGGGGCATGACGATGTAAGGCTTTCCCGGTCTTCACCATCCCATGCGCGGCATTTTCCTTGTTTCCTGCTTTCTGGGAGGAAGCGCCCTGCTGGCCGGGTGCCGGGACGACGGCTCCCCCCGCCCGGCCACGGAGGATGCCGCGCGCATTACCGGCGCGCGCCAGTGGGGAGAGAGCCGCTCCGCACTGCAAAAACGGGAGCTGGACCGCGCCGCCGGACCCGCCCTCCCTATTCCGGACGATCTGCCCGCCAGGGAGCTGGTCGGCACCACACGCCAAATCCACCAGCTCATTGAAGCCTCCGGGATCCCCTCACGTTTTGAATCCTATACGGAAGCGGTGCCCGCAGCGGGGGCATCCCTGCGCATGGCCGCCATTCCCGGCGGAACCTTTCTCATGGGGAGCCCTGCGGAGGAGCCGGGCCGCAAGCCGGACGAAGGCCCGCGGCATGAAGTGAACGTCTCTCCGTTCTGGATCTCGGAAACGGAAATTCCCTGGGAGCTCTATACGGCCTTCATGGAAAATGGACGTCCGCGCGCCAAGGACGGCCAGCTTCTGGAGGAACAGCCGGACGATGAACTGTGGGACTCCGTCACGCAGCCCACAGCCCCCCCCACACCGCCATGAACCTGGGCATGGGCCACGGCTATGAACACGGCCTGCCGGCCATCTCCATGTCCCATCACGCCGCCAGCAAATTCTGCGAATGGCTGAGCGCCCAGACCGGGCATTACTACCGCCTGCCGACGGAAGCGGAATGGGAATACGCCTGCCGTGCCGGGAACCCCGGAGCCTACTCTTACGGAAACGGGGAGGAAGCCCTGGACCAGTACGCCTGGTACTGGGACAATTCCAACGACCGCTACCAAAAAACAGGCTCCAAAAAGCCGAATAAGTGGGGCCTCCGGGACATGCACGGAAACGTGGCGGAATGGGTTCTGGATTCCTACCTTCCGGATGCCTACGGCAAGCGGGACGGCCAGCCCGCCAAAGACCCCCTGGTCATCGCGCCCAAGGCTCCCCACGTCGTTCGCGGCGGCTCCTGGGAAGACGATCCGGACCGCCTGCGGAGCGCCGCGCGCCGCGCCAGCTCCCCGCCTGGAACCGGCAGGATCCCCAGAACCCCAAAAGCATCTGGTACCTGACGGACGGCGGCATGATCGGCTTCCGCGTGGTACGCCCCATGAACATTCCGGACGTCATCACCATGCACCGCCTCTGGAACTTCTCCAAGGGGGAGCCGTGAAGAGAGACCTCCTATGACCATCAAATTAAGAACGGAACAGCCCGCAGACTATGCCGAAACGGAACATGTCACGCGGGAAGCGTTCTGGAACCATTATTCCCCCGGCTGCAATGAGCATTACCTGCTCCATATCATGCGCGGCAGCCCCTCCTTCATCCCGGAACTGGATGTGGTCGCCGTCCACGGCGGCCGCATTGTCGGGAACATCGTTTATGCAAAATCCGTCATCAGGACAGATGGCGGGAAGGAATGCGAGGTGCTGGGCATGGGGCCCATTTCCGTTCTTCCGGAATACCAGCGCCGGGGAATTGGACGGCAAATGATCGAACATACCAAAATGAAGGCCCGTGAAATGGGGTTCCGGGCCATTCTGCTGTACGGCGACCCGGACTACTATTCACGCCACGGGTTCGTGGCCGCGGAAACGCTGGGCATCAGAACGGCGGATGACATGTACGCGGCAGCCCTCCAGGTCTGCGAACTGCAGGAAGAGGCCTTATCCGGCATGAAAGGCTGTTACGTGGAAGCTGCCGTGTATGATCTTGATGAAAAGTGCGCCGCCGAATTTGACCTGCATTTTCCGGCAAAGAAGATGGTTTCCGGAACTCCGTCGCAAAAGCGCTTTGAGAAAATTGCCGCCATGCGGAGAAAAGCGGATACGGGAACCTGAAACCGGAAATCCTTGCACCCTCCGGATGTCATGAATCCCGCATCCGGATACGTTAAATTCGCAGCCCTTTTTTCCAGGGGTAAAAAATAAGGGCCGTTCCATGAGAACAGCCCTTATCCGTCAAAAGCCTGTCATCAAGGGCTCAGGCCCTGCGGCGGCGCATCATCAGGGCAGCCAGCCCCAGCAGGCTCAGCGTGGCCGTGGCGGGTTCCGGAACCACTTCCCCGCGGATCTCCGTAAAAATGGGGGATAATTGGCTGAAGGTATTGGTTCCATTGGCTCCTGTAATGACAACGGAATCATCGGGCGCTCCCGCGCTGTCATGATGGCCGCGAATGCCGGGAGCAGTCAATCCGTTGCTGATGGTTACCGTATCTCCATCCGTGGAAGAAGTAGGCGCACCTGTCCCTCCCGCAGCATACAAGTACGTTTTTGACGTATCTCCGTTAATCATGTCCATTACGGCCTGGCTTACGGTCAGGTAGCGGTACGTCGTGCCGGCGTCAAGAATCAGGGAAGAACCGTCCACGGCTGAGAAATTGAACGTCAGATTGACCCCGTTGCCGGAGGTTCCCATATTGGTGCTCAGGCCGATGACCGAATTATCGGAAGCGTTCAGCACCAGAAAACCGTAAGTGACGTTAGCGCCCGTATTGCCGCTGGGCCCGCGCAGAGTAAAACTGTCCAGCCGGATATCTCCGGACAGGGAGGCGGGAGAACCGGAACCAGAGACGGGGGCCAGGGCGGAAGAATCCAGCCCCAGATAGAACCCATGAATGGCGCTGTTGTAATTGTCTGCTCCAGGAGTGTAATAATTAAAAACAGTCGCGGCTTCTGAGGAAACGGCGAAGGTTCCAAGTGCGGCTAAAATTGTTAGTGTTTTCTTCATGTCTATTGTCCTGTTCCTTTTAGGCTTTGTAGCGGATTTGGAATCCGCAAACAATTAAAAATATTAAAGGTTAATATATTGCATTCGTAATTCCTTGGAAATAATGATTTTTTGATGCCTCTGGTTCTTTTATTAACGTGGTGGGACGGTCTTTGTTATTCATTGATTTCCCTATTGCTTTGGCCTCTTTTTCATACTTGCCGGATTCCAAATCCGGATTCCAAATCCGTTATTTAGTTACTTACGCAGAAGCCCTGCTTATGCATGCGCACGCGTACCGTTTACTCCAGAACATTGATCATGAAGAAAATACTATCCGCCTTAATGCTTGCAGCCGGCATGAGCCTGAGCGCCACCGCGGCGACCACGCTTCTGGACAGTTCCATCGTAGGGTATTCCGACTTCGCCTCCCGTCTGGCGGATTTCGGCACCCAGAAGGATTCCGTTGCCATCACGACCGATGGCGGCAATCTGGTGTTGTCCGGCACGACCTTTAGCCAGCCCGTTTCCGGGGGAAACACGCGCAACAACATGACCGTGACCATGGTTCTGGATCTGTCCAAAATCAACACTCCGGAAGCCTATACCGCCCTGTTTAACGCCAAGGGAGGAAGTACCAGCTGGGGTGCGGGCCTGAATACGGACCGTACTCTCCAGGGATTATGGAACAATGCCGCATACAGCGGCGGCCCTACCACCTCCGCTCTGGGCACGGAAGGCACCCTGACCATTTCCGTGGTCACCGGGGAATTCGGCACCCGCATCTACCTGGGCGACAGTGCCACGTACCATACTGCCAGCGGCCTGAAATTCGGCGGCGTGGATATCACCCAGATTCTGATTGACGCGGGACTGGCTGACGCCGTTGAACAGCTCTACGTTCATGACTCCGCTCTTTCCCAGGAGCAGATCGGCCAGTTGATGAGTGAAATCGCCAGCGTTCCGGAACCCGCAACGGCAACCCTGGGCCTGCTGGGACTGGCCGCGCTGATGATGCGCCGCCGCAGGGCATAAAACCGCACCGGTTCTCCGTTTTTCTTTCAGGGCTGCCTCGCGACTCCGTGAGGCGGCCCTTTCTGCATCCGCACAACGCGCCTACCCTACCGGAGGCAGATACTTCTTCCTTCCCTCCCCTGAAAAACGATGTTCAAGGCAGCCTCCGGCTGAAACGCTTCACGGGGCGTCCGTGTCACCCCACCTTCCGCACAAATCCTTTTCCCCCACGCCGGAACAGCCGGAACCGGATACGGAAAAAACCGTCTTCCCTCTGCGGGCGGCGCGCCTCATCCTTGCAGCCGTCCTACCCCTGCGCAGACCGGCCATTCAGGCTCTGCCGGGAGCAGCACACCCCCACGTTCCGGGAAGGGCGCCTGTTTCAAGCTGCTCCTTCCGCCTGAAAGGGGGAAACGTTTTTAACCTGCATACCCCACATCCTGATCATGAATCTCCAGAAACAGCAATTGCTCCTGCGCCTTTTCCGGTATTTCAAAAGCAAAAAAGGAGAACCGCGGTTTTTCAACAAGCGGAATATATGGCTGCTCGCCATTGCCGCCGCCTACATCCTGACTCCTGACGAATTCCTGTTTGACGGAATCGGCAAGCTGGGTCTCCTGGATGACGCCGCAGTCATCCTGGGAGCCGTCTTCACCGTCTTCTTTCCGGACGGGGACTAGCGGCCCGCGGCCAGGGATGCGGCTAGACGGACGATACCTTCCGGAACTTCGGGGACTGTCCCATGAACGCCTCCGGATTGCCTAAAAGAAGCTTCTCCGCCTCCTGCCGGGAAAAACCGCGCTTGTAAAGCTCGCAGGCCAGGGCCGTAAGCGCCAGGGGGTCGGAATCTCCCCAGTCCGCCGCGGAATTGGCCCAGACGCGATCCATTCCGTACAGCTCCAGAATATCCGCCGCCCGCTTGGGGTTCAGCTTGCTGGTGGGGTAAAGGGTCAGCCCGGCCCAGTAGCCGGCCTCCTTCACCAGCGGGAAGGTGTGCTCCTCGCAATGGTCCACCAGCACCCGGCCGGGGTCCAGCTCCGGACGGTTTTTCAGGGCGGAAAGAATCATTCTGGTCCCTTTCAGCTTGTCTTCCAGATGGGGGGTGTGAATCAGGACAAGCTGGTTCAGGCGTATTGCCATGTCCAGATGCTCTTCAAAAATAGTCATTTCATGGGAGGTATTCCGGTTCAGCCCGATCTCCCCGATGCCGAGGACATTCGGACGGTCAATGAATTCCGGGATGAGCTTCATCACTTCCCGGGCAAAGGCCACGTCCTGCGCCTCCTTGGGGTTGATGCACAGCCACGTGTAATGGTCCATGCCGAACTTGGCCGCCCTGGCCGGCTCGCATTCCGTAAGCTGCACGAAGTAATCCCGGAAACCGTCCGCGGAGGAACGGTCATAGCCGGCCCAGAACGCCGGTTCTCCTACCGCCAGGCAGCCTGCCTGCGCCATGGCCCGGTATTCGTCCGTGGTGCGGCACACCATGTGTATATGAGGTTCTATGAAAGCCATGATTCTTATTTGCTGAAGTTCGGGGCTCCGCAGGCCGCCTTGGCGGCGGCGGTTTCCGGCACGGCGTCATCCCGGTAGGAAAGGGCTTCCAGAATGGCCCGTACGCGCCCGGCGCCGGAGGCGGACAGGAGGGGGAGCGCTTCCATCAGGGCGCGGTAGCGGAAATCCGCCTCCCCTTCCCCCCCGGTCCACCCGGTCCAGAAACGCGGCTATGTCCAGCACCCCGGCGCGCGCCGCCGCAAAATCGGCGTCCAATACCTCTTTTTTACTCCTTTTCATACGCAGACGATACGCCCATGCGGAAAGCCTCGTCAAGCCGGAACAGGTAACAAAATTATAACTATTCCAAACTAGTGAACTGCAACGTCTTTTCACGTCTTTTCAAAAATCCAAAAAGCGCCGGGAATTCAAGAAGAGGCTTGCCATCCGGGTTTGAACCGGGCATCCTGTGGAGACGCATTTATTTCATTAGAGCGCCTATGAATGCACTAGTAAAAACCATATGTACATTCGTGACATCCTCCATCGGCCGCAAAATCATTGTGGCTCTGACGGGGTTATGTTTGGTCTTGTTCCTCGCGGGACACCTGGCAGGCAACCTTCTTATCTTCGGAGGCCCTGAATGGATCAACACCTACGCCCACGGCCTGCACTCCATGCCGGAAGCAGCCCTCTGGGGCATCCGCGCGGGGCTTGCGGTGATCTTCATCATCCACATCTGGCTGACCATCCAGCTGAAGCTGGAAAACCACGCCGCCCGCGAACCCTACGTGTTCAAGAACACGATCAAGGCAACGCTCTCCTCCCGCTACATGATCTACACCGGCCTGACTATCCTGGTGTTCCTGATCTACCACCTGTACCAGTACACCCTGCGCGTGGGTTACGATCCCGCCCAGTACACCGCCTTCATTTCCGACGGCAAGGTGGAAACCTTTGACGTGTACAAGATGATCGTGGCCGGATTCTCCAACGTATGGTGCTCCGCCTTCTACATCCTGGCCATCCTGATGCTGTTCAGCCACCTGCGCCACGGCGTGCAGTCCATCTTCCAGACGGTGGGCGCTGATTCCCGCAAAATCCGGCCCTTCTACAACTTTGTCGCCATCGCCTACGGCGCAGTGATCTGCCTGGGCTTCATTTCCGTGCCGGTCTCGGTTCTTCTGGGTATCATCAAATAACCATCAACTCCTCTCAAAGTCATGATTAATTTTCCCGTAAGCGACTGGATGCCGGATGCCAAGATTCCTTCCGGCCCGATTCAGGACAAATGGTCCAAGTACAAGCTTGAGTCCAAACTGATCAACCCGAACAACAAGCGCAAGTACACCGTGCTCGTGGTAGGGTCCGGCCTGGCCGGCGCCTCCGCCGCCGCCACGCTTGCCGAGCTTGGCTACAACGTCAAGTGCTTCTGCTACCAGGACAGCCCCCGCCGCGCCCACTCCATTGCGGCCCAGGGCGGCATCAACGCGGCCAAGAACTACCAGAACGACGGCGACTCCGTCTACCGCCTGTTCTATGATACCGTGAAGGGCGGCGACTTCCGCGCCCGTGAAGCCAACGTCTACCGCCTGGCGGAAGTTTCCTCCAACATCATTGACCAGTGCGTGGCCCAGGGCGTTCCCTTCGGCCGTGAATACGGCGGCCTGCTGGACAACCGCTCCTTCGGCGGCGCCCAGCTCAAGCGCACTTTCTACGCACGCGGCCAGACGGGCCAGCAGCTCCTGCTGGGCGCCTACCAGGCCCTGGAAAAGGAAGTGGCCAAGGGACACATTGAAATGTTCTCCCGCCATGAAATGATGGATCTGGTGCTGGTGGACGGCGAAGCCAGGGGCATCGTCACCCGCAACCTGATCACCGGTGAAATCCAGTCCTACGCAGGGGACACCGTCCTGCTCTGCACGGGCGGCTACGGCAACGTCTTCTTCCTGTCCACCAACGCGATGGGCTGCAACGTCACCGCCGCCTACAAGGCCTACAAGCGCGGCGCCTTCTTCGCCAACCCCTGCTTCACGCAGATTCACCCCACCTGCATTCCGGTCAAGGGCGACTACCAGTCCAAGCTGACGCTGATGTCGGAATCCCTCCGCAACAGCGGCCGCATCTGGGTGCCCAAGTCCCGTGAAACCGCGGAAAAAATCCGCAAGAAGGAAATCAAGCCTTCCGACGTTCCCGAAGAAGAACGCGACTACTACCTGGAACGCAAGTACCCCTCCTTCGGCAACCTGGCTCCGCGCGACATCTCCTCCCGCGCCGCCAAGGAAGCCTGCGACGACGGCCGCGGCGTAGCCATCACCGGCAAGGGCGTCTTCCTGGACTTTGCGGATGAAATCAAGCGCATGGGCCGCGAATGGATTGACGGCCAGTACGGCAACCTGTTCGACATGTACGAGGAAATCACGGACGACGATCCCCATGACACGCCCATGATGATCTATCCCGCCTCCCACTACACGATGGGCGGCCTGTGGGTGGACTACAACCTCATGTCCAGCGTGAAGGGCCTGCACGTCCTCGGTGAAGCCAACTTCTCCGACCACGGCGCCAACCGCCTGGGCGCTTCCGCCCTGATGCAGGGCCTGTCCGACGGCTACTTCGTCATTCCCGCCACGCTGCCCGCCTACCTCACGACCATCAAGCCCGGCTCCGTCACCACCGCCTCCCCGGAATTCAAGGCCGCGGAAGACGAAGTGAAGGAACGCATCAACAAGCTCCTGAACGTGAAGGGCACCAAGACGGTGGACTCCTTCCACCGGGAACTGGGCCTCATCATGTGGGAAGACTGCGGCATGGCCCGTACGGAAGAAAGCCTCATGAACGCCATCGAACGCATTCCCCAGCTCCGCAAGGAATTCTGGGAAAACGTGCGTGTGACCGGAACGGCGGACGGCATCAATGCGGAACTGGAAAAAAGCCTGCCGCGTGGCGGATCCTGGGGATTCGCCCAGCTGCTCTGCTATGACGCCCTGAACCGCCAGGAATCCTGCGGCGCCCACTTCCGCGTGGAATACCAGCTGCCGGACGGCGAAGCCAAGCGCAACGACGAAGAATACGCCTACGTGGCCGCCTGGGAATACACCGGCGTGGACAGCCTGCCCATTCTTCACAAGGAACCGCTGACCTTCGAGAACGTGCACCTTGCCATCCGCAGCTACAAGTAAAGATAGCCAATACATTAACACTTAAAAGAAAGATTATAACATGGCTAAAACACTCAATCTCACTCTCAAGGTCTGGCGCCAGGAAAACCGGGAAGCCAAGGGCCGCATTGAGACCTATGCCGCCAAGGACATTCCGGTGGACGCCTCCTTCCTGGAAATGCTGGACATCGTCAATGAAGGCCTGGTCAAGGAAGGCAAGGATCCGATCCACTTTGACCACGACTGCCGGGAAGGCATCTGCGGCATGTGCTCCCTGACCATCAACGGCATCCCACACGGCCCGGAACGCCAGGTGACCACCTGCCAGCTCCACATGCGCAAGTTCAAGGACGGCGATACCATCTGGATCGAACCCTTCCGCGCGAAAGCCTTCCCGATCCTGCGGGACCTGATGGTGGACCGCTCCGCCCTGGACCGCATCATCGCCTCCGGCGGCTACATCGACGTGCGCACCGGCTCCGCGCCGAATGCCAACAACATCGCCGTGGAAAAAGTGAAGGCGGAAGCCGCCTTTGACGCTGCCGCCTGCATCGGCTGCGGCGCCTGCGTGGCCTCCTGCAAAAATGCCTCTGCCATGCTGTTCACATCCGCCAAGATCGCCCACCTCAATCTGCTGCCGCAGGGCCAGCCGGAACGCACCAAGCGCGTCCTGGCCATGATGAAGCAGATGGAAGCGGAAGGCTTCGGCAACTGCACGAACCAGTATGAATGTGAAGCCGCTTGCCCGAAGGGCATCAGCGTGGACAACATTGCCCGCCTCAACCGCGACTTCATCGTGGCCAACACCAAGGAAGGCCTCGCCTACTAAGGCGGCCCCCCTTTTCAAAACGTTAATCAGAACTCCCGGCGGCGCTCGTGCCCGCCGGGAGTTTTTTATTGCTCCGGGAAACGCCGCAAACCTGCGCAACAGACAGAAACCGGGGCAAGTGAAGCATTCCCGCTTTCCGCAAGACGGCGCTGCAACCAACCATAAATGGACGGAAGAATAGGCCCTTAAATGGCTGAAAAGATCAGGAAGGGGAAAGAAAAGGGTGAAGTGTCCCCAATGGGACAAATGCCCCTTTCAATTATTCAAGACGGCCCCTTTCAGGCATTTATTTCTTCAATTGCCCCGTGGCCCTTCCATTCCGGAGCGGAAGCCTGTATTTTCAAGCTTCCTCAACCAATTTCAACCCTTTTCAAGTATTCATGGCTGGTCACAGCGCGCCTTATACGCGCCAAACGCAAAAGCGGTACGGCTTCCCTTTATTGGCCCTGTCACTTCCGGATGGAGGCAGTCCCCATTCCGCAAGGCCGCTCCACTCTCCACTCTCCACTCTCCACTCTCCACTCTCACCCCTCCCGTCACTCCCTGTTACGGGAATCCATGAAAATGGTCACCGGACCGTCGTTGACCAGGGAAACCTGCATATCCGCGCCGAATTCGCCGCTTTCCACCCTGCCTTCCAGCAAGGACGCCAGTTCCCTCTTGAACAGTTCATACAGGGGAACGGCCTGCTCCGGCCTTGCGGCGCGGATGAAGGAGGGCCTGTTGCCCTTCCTGGTGGAGGCGTGCAGCGTAAACTGGCTCACCACCAGGGCACTCCCCCCCATTTCCTTCACGGAAAGATTCATCTTCCCCTCCGCATCGGAAAAAATACGCATGTCCGCCGCCTTTTTGGCAAGCCAGCGCACATCCTCTTCCGTATCCGCCTCTTCAATGCCCGCCAGAATCATCAGTCCCGGACCCGTGCTTCCCGCACAGACGCTGCCGATGTGCACGGCAGCCTCCGTGACGCGTTGAATGACCAGCCTCACTGCGCCGCTCCCTTCTCCCTCAGAATGGTCACCTTCGTGCCCGCACGGGTCAGCATGGCCAGCTCATTGCAGTCCTGCCGGCTCAAATAAAAGCCCGGTGAACGGGGAGCTCCGCGGGAAACGTCAATGACATAGCCCCCCGCCGCCAGCACCAGCGTTTTGTCCGCAGAGGGAAACTGCTTGCTGTAAATGGAAACAGGGGCCTGCTCGTCCTTGACGGACGTCTCCAAATTCTTTTTTCCTCCGTCCTTCATGGAGAGAATGGGATAGCCCTTCACAAAATTCGTCCCGTCGTACAGGCAGACTTCCTTCTCCGGCACGTTCACCACTACATGAAAATCCAGGGGACGGTACTTGAGCACATCCCCCGCATGCAGAACGGGAATGTCCATCAGGCCGTTGAGGTGCATCACCATGGCCTGGGAGCAGTCCAGCTTCCTGACCATGCGTATCCAGGAATCCCCTCTCCGTACGGTGTATTTCTTCACATCCGGCCCGTTGGGGTCCAGCAATTGCCGGATGCGCAGGCTGCCGATGAGATCCTTCGCTTCCCTCCCCACCACGCCGCCCTGCTCCACCAGGGGCTGCAACAGCTCCAGAGCCTGCGGCAGGCTCCCCCGGTCCATCAGGCGCCGGGCTTCCGCCAGGGCTTCCGGACGGCGCGGCCAGAGGGAATAGTTCTCCCCGTCCGCAAAAACTCCCTGGGCGCAGCAGGCCGCCGCCAGAAGGCTAAAGAAGACCCTTGCGCTTGAAGTCAAAGATATTGATCTCATGGGATTTTTGTATCATTTCCACGGTGAATTTCAAGAGGGAGACCTCCCATGCGTCATCCACCCCTTCAATGAGGGCCATGAACGTATCCTCTCCGTTGCGCACCTGGTCCAGCAGACGGCCGCGCACGGCATCAAGGGGTTCATGCAGAATTTCCTCATTCACTTCCGACCTCTTGAACCTGAAGCCGTATTCCAGCAGCGTCAAAAAGCCCGGTCCGTTCTTGGAAAGCCAGTCAAAGAAGCGCTTGGCCTCTCCGGAAAAGCCCTCCGTACTGACTTCATTGTAAACGGAAGGGCGTATGATCTTCGGCTTTTCCGCCTCCACCCAGCCGCTGCGCACGCGCACCACGCCCGCTTCATCCATCAGCTCGCTGAGGAGAAGGAAATTGAACCTGGTATCGCCAAAGGTATCAATGCGACGGTCCGGTTCATAAACCACCCGGGTCATTTCCGCCGCATAGCGGATATCGTCACGGGAGAAGGAGGGCAGATCACTCATGGAAGAAGAAGCCGGGAGCTTTCCATGAAAAAGCGGCTTCCTTGCCTTGGACAGGGAAGCCGCTTTTGTAATAAAGGATTTTTAGCAGTTCAACTTAACCCTGAACCTTTTCGATGTAAGCAACGACATCGGCAACGGACTGAAGCTTTTCAGCTTCTTCGTCGGGTACTTCGATGTCAAAGTTTTCTTCGAAAGCCATCACGAGTTCAACGGTATCCAGCGAATCAGCACCGAGATCCTCGATGAATTTCGCATCAGCAGTCACTTTATCGGATTCAACGCCAAGTTGCTCAACGATGATACTTCTTACTTTTTCTTCGATGCTGTTGTCAGACATGATATTTATTGTTAAGGTTCATGGATACTACATGGGGTATACGCAATTTGCAACACCTATTTATGAGTTTTTACGTGTCATCCGGCCCCCTCGCCGGAAGTAACAAGCTCCCGGCCAAGCCGTTGTCCGTTCTTCAAAGATTAAGCACGGCAGCCATCCGCAAACCGTTCAGCGTAATATCCGGGTCCACATGGTCGATGCGCTCCACGCCCCTGGCGATCAGCGCGGCGTCCCCGCCCGTAGCCACCACGGCCGGGCGCGTGCCCAGCTCCTCCTCCAGCCGGGCCAGGATTTCCTTCACCAGCCCCCGGTAGCCGTACACGGCGCCGGACTGCATGGCCTCCACCGTGCTGGTTCCGATGGCATGGGCGGGCTCCTGCGGGTCGATGGCGGGAAGAAGGGCGGTATTGCGCTCCAGGTAATCCCCCATGCTGGCAAGCCCTGGAGCAATGACGCCGCCCAGATAGGTGCATTGGGGGCCGATCACGTCAAAGGTCACCGCAGTGCCGAAGTCCACCACGACGCACGGGCAGCCGTAATAGGCCGCGGCGCCCACGGCGTTCGCCAGCCTGTCGGCTCCTATCTGGCGCGGGTGGGGGTAGTCGATGCCCACGCCCAGCCGGGAATCGCAGGAAAGGAAATGGCACGGCTTGCCTATCCAGTTTTTCAGCACCTCCCCCACGCGCGGCACTACGGAGCACACCACGGCGGCATCGTAATGGACGCCGGCCAGCACTTCATCCAGCCGTTCCTCGCTCACCTCCCGGGTGGGAATCATGTACCGTTCCGGCAGTAGGGCGTCCGGCGCGGAAAGCACGAACTTGGTGCGCGTATTGGAATTGTCGATCAGCAGATAAGTCACGGAAATCAGTTAGTACGTTCCTCCGCCAGTTTCAAGACCAAATCCGCTATCTTGCCGCTTCCCCCGGTCATCTCCGCCTTCACCAAATTTTCATGCATGCGCCTCCACGGCGCACCGCCTTCCTCCACCATCTCCCGCAAGGCGGCAGCCAGGGCGCGGGCGTCCGGCACATGGCGGCCGCCGCCCAGTTTTTCCAGCAGGCGGGCGTTGCCCTCCTCCTGGCCCGGAAGAAGAAAGTTTACCAGCATGGGCCGTGCAGACGCCAGCACCTCGTGCACGGTGGCCCCTCCCGCTTTCCCAACCACCACATGGCTGGCGGCGAGATAGGAGGGCACGCGGCGCGTCCAGCCGCGCACGGCCAGCCTATGCCCGTATCTGGCGCGCAAATCCCGGATATGGGGGTAAATGCGCCTGAACCGGCGGCCCAGGATGCAGGTGACGCGTATGGAGGGGTCCGCCTCCAGCATGGCCTCCAGCTCCGCGCGCGCATGCCGTGCGGAACGCTGGGCAAAATAAAGCACCCGGAACGGCTCGCCCGCCTTCCAGGAAACGGGGCGCTCCCGCGCCAGCGCCCCCAGGCCGGGATTGACGGGGAATCCCGTGACGCGCACCCTGTCCGGAGGAAGCCCCTTCTCCACCATGATTTCCCGCGTCCAGGGGTCCGTCACGGCCCACAGGGGAGACTCCGAACACAGCCAGGACTTATTGATGACGAAGGAATCCGTCACAACGGTCAAGTACGGCACCGCGTTCCCCGTGCGGGCCGCCAGGGAATCCAGCATGTAGGGATACACCATGTACGTGCAGACCACGGCGTCCGGCTTCCAATCCCGCAGCAGCCGTTCCAGAAAACGCTCCACAGGAGCGAGCCCCTTGACGGGTTTTTCCGCCAGGTTGCGCTTGTCGCTCACCTCGTACATCAGCTTCCAGAGGCGGGGCAGGCGGGAAATAATCCACAGGTAGGCGGCGCGCGTTAGGCGGAACATCCGGGGCATCGCCTCCGCGCACAGGTCCGTCACGCGGACTTCCGCGCGCCCTGCGAGGGCATCCCGCACACCCCTGGCGGCGGAATTGTGCCCTTCCCCGTATCCCGCAGTCACGATCAGAATTCGCGGCAGCCTTCTCTTCTCCATGGGACAGGATATACCAGTATTCCAGTCAATCGGAAAGAACTTCTTGCAGGAAGACGGGCACGCCCGCAGAGCTTCTTCCGGCAGATCCGGCGCAGCGCCTGCCTTGACGGCAGGGGCCGGAAGAGCCTTGTTCCCGGCGGGACAGCCAGCGGGAAACACGGAAAAACACCTTCCCGCGGACTGCGTGAAAACGCCCTGCCGGGAATGAAGGCCTCCCGGCCTTCATCATTGGATCCAATCCGGAATGAATCGAAGGGGTTTTGTCTGCAAGGGCCGAAAGGCCCCTGCGGCCCGCGGACGGAAAAGGACCGCAAAACAGCATTTGCACACCATTATTCCCCTCCCGAATCCGGATTTAACATTGACCTGCGCAGGCCGTCAGGGCAAGCTTTCAGCCATGCGCATCGTCTTCATGGGCACAGGCGACATTGCCATTCCCGCCTTCCGCAGCCTGGTCCGTAACTCGGACCTGGTAGGCCTGGTCACGCAGCCTGACCGCCCCGTCGGCAGGCACCAGGTGCTTACGGCTCCCGCTATCAAGAACATTGCCAGAGAAGCGGGCATTCCCGTGCTCCAGCCGCACTCCCTGCGGACTCCGGACGCGCTGATCAACCTTAAAAGGCTGAATCCGGACCTGATCGCGGTCATGGCGTACGGGCAGATCCTGAGCCAGGAGGTGATTGACATGGCGCCCATGGGCTGCATCAACGCCCATGCCTCCCTGCTGCCGCGCCACCGCGGAGCGGCCTGCATCCAGTCCGCCATCAAGTCCGGCGATTCCGAGACGGGAATCACCATCATGCACATCGTCAAAAAGCTGGACGCCGGGGACATCATCGCCCAGATCAGCACCCCGCTGGAAGGCACGGAAACCGGCGGCTCCCTGCACGACAAGCTGGCCCAGATGACGCCGGACGTATTGCTCCCAGCCATCCACGCCATTGAAAAGGGAACCGCCACACGCGTCCCCCAGAAGGAATTCCTGGCGACGTACGCTCCCAAGCTCCTGCGTGCGGACGGAAAGATTGACTGGACGCGCCCCGCAGAGGAAATCGGACGCATGATCCGGGCGTATGACCCGTGGCCCGGCACCTTCACCAATTACTGGAACCGCAAGAAGCGTATCCGCAACATGAAAATCTTTCCCGGCTTCTCCATCGTTCCGGAGGCGGAAGGGAAACCGGGCCAGGTGCTTTCCGCCGGAGAACAGGGGCTGCTGATCGCCTGCGGAAGCGGCGGCCTGCTGGTGACGAACGTCCAGCTTGAAGGAAGTACGCGCATGAACATCTCCCAGCTCATCGCCGGCCACCCGAATTTGAAAGACATCCATTTTGACGTGTAAATGGCCAAGTCCTTTTCCATGGAGAGCCTGAACGCGGCCCAGAGGAAGGCCGTACAGACCCTGCAGGGGCCCGTGCTGATCCTAGCCGGGGCCGGAACGGGCAAGACGCGCACCGTCACCTGCCGCATCGCCCACATGGTGGACCGCGGCATCAGCCCCAAAAGCATCCTGGCCGTGACGTTCACGAACAAGGCCGCCCTGGAAATGAGGGAGCGCGTAGGCCAGATGGTGGAACGGAAGGCGGCGCGCCAGATCATGGTGAGCACCTTCCATTCCCTCTGCGTGCGCATCCTGCGGGAGGACATAGGCCGGCTGGGGTACAAGACCAATTTCACCATTTACAGCGGTTCCGAGCAGAGCGGACTGATCCGGCGCCTGATCGTACGCCACGGCGGCATCACGGAAAAAATCACCCCCAAGGACGTGCTGTCCGCCATGAGCCGGATGAAGAATAGCGGCCTGGGCCTGGATTCCATTGAAGACAACCTGACGGCCAACATCGCCGCCTCCTACCAGCGGGAGCTTCAGGCGCAGAATTCCGTGGATTTTGACGACCTGCTGATTCTGGCGGACAAGCTGCTGAAGGAGCACCGGGACGTCAGGGAGGCGTGGCAGCAGCGCTTCCGCTATATCACCGTGGATGAGTTCCAGGATACCAACAGCCTCCAGATGAGCCTGCTGGGACATTTGGTGGGGCCCGCGCACAACGTCTGCGTGGTAGGCGACGACGACCAGTCCATCTACGGCTGGCGCGGCGCCCAGATCAGCAACATCCTGGAGTTCGAACGCTTTTTCCCGAACCCCGCCGTCATCAAGCTGGAGGAGAATTACCGCTGCACCGCCCCCATCCTGGACGCGGCCAACGCCCTGATCCGCCACAACCTGGGCCGGAGGGACAAGACGCTGCGCGCCCACAAGGGCGGCGGAGAAGCAGTGAGGCTGATTTCCATGCCCGGAGACGCGGAGGAAGCGGAGTTCATCATCACGGACATTGAAAACGTCCGCAGGCAGGAGGAGCGCCCCTGGGAGGATTTCGCCATCCTGTTCCGGGCCAACACCCAGAGCCGCATTATTGAACAGACGCTCCGGGAGCACAAGATTCCCTACCGCATGGTGGGGGCGCAGAGCTTCTTTGACCGCAAGGAGGTGAAGGACCTCATTTCCTACCTGGCGACCATCGAAAACCCGCAGGCTGACGAATACCTGCTGCGCATCCTCAATACGCCCCCGCGCGGCATCAGCGAGCTGACCAGCCACCTGGCCATCGACTGGAGCCGGGAACACGGCAACAGCGTATGGGCCGCCCTGCAGGACGACGAATTCCTGGCCACACTCTCCACCCGCGCCCGCAACAGCGTGCTGGAGTTCAACGACCTGATTGCCAGATACATCGACCTTTTCCAGGATAAGGAGACCGATTTTGGAGACGCCCTGGAACAGCTCATTGAAGAAACCGGATTCAGCGAGTACGTCACGCGCCTGTGCAAGACGGAGGCAGAAATCCAGAAGCGGCTGGTATCCATCGGGGACGTGAAAGCCTCCCTCCGCAACTTCTGGCAGCCCGGAAAAACCCTCCGGGACTATCTGGCCCAGGTCACTCTGGACAAGGAGGACAATGACGACGACGTGGAGAACAAGCCCGGCGTGTGCCTGATTACCATGCACGCCGCCAAGGGGCTGGAATTCCCGGTGGTGTACCTCGTGGGGCTGGAAGAAGGCATCCTGCCTCACAAGCGTTCCCTGGAAGACGGCAACTGTGACGAAGAACGCCGCCTGCTTTACGTGGGCATCACGCGCGCCCAGGAAAAACTCATGCTGACCTATTGCGCCACGCGCCTGCGCTACGGGGACCGCATGCCCTGCCAGCGTTCCTCCTTCCTGAGTGAAATTCCTCCCCACCTGATGGATTATTCCAAATGGGAGGATCTCATGAATGCGGAAGCGACGGAAGAGGAGTCCGGAAACTTTTTCGACTCCCTCCGCAGCATGCTTCTGGAAGATGAATAAAAGACAGCCGGGTGTTTCACCGGCTGCCTTTAAACCATGAGTTATTTTTTACCGGGACAGGTTTAACGGGAACGGCGGCGGCGCATCAGCAGGGCCGCCAGTCCAAAAAGGCTGAGGGAAGCCGTGGCCGGTTCCGGAACAGCCAGGCTCGGCATTCCGTCCCTGACTGCCAGGGCGGACATTCCGTAGTCGCCGGCCAGGGAAAGCAGGCTGTCGGAGAAGTCCATCGTGACCGAAGAGCTGGGATTGAAAGAAGAATTGGTTTCAAACTGCCAGGTCAGCATGAACGTACCGCTGGAAAGCAGGGTAGCCAGGCTACCGCCGCTGATATGAAGCAGATCCACTACCTGCCCGTTGGAGCCGGCCAGATAGATATTCTTGACGTTGATACCGGTACCGGTCAGGTTCACGGGGCTGTTCGTTCCCCACGTGGCCACATTTGCCAAGCCGCTTATGGTGAACACGGAAGACATCGTATAGGAACTATTGGCCTGAAATCCGGTGACGCTAACGTCACCGGGGGCGACGAGGCCTCCCACCCCAAGAACCAGGGTCTCATTCCACCCGCGGGTGGTCTTGGCGGCATCCAGGTCATAGCCGTAAGCCTGCTTCCACATGTTCAGGCCGCCGGTCCCGATCGTGTGCGTACCGTACATGTTGCTGTTGGTAGCCTGCACTCCTCCGAGCAGACCGCCGGAGATGTTATACGTAACCTGAATCGCGGACGCCGTACCGTCCGTAGCTTTCATGGAATTGCCGGTCGTGCGGTTGCCACTTGTCATTGTACCGCTTGCCAAATTCCCCACGGAGCGGAATAGGTGTTCGAACTTTCGCCGAACGAAACCATTGTCGTTTTCCCCATCCCGGTGCGGAGCACAGGAGAGCAAGGAGCGACATTATACATAAACGCATTTTCATATCATCAACAGAGATGGAGTTTTTCCGTTTGCTTATATCCTGTTGACGTCTTTCCTTTGATTGACGATCAACAAGGGATTTGACTCGAACCCGCCTCCCAGGTTCACACGATAGATGAAAAAAAAGTCCCATTTTTTCAATTTCACACGCAATTCGTTTAGATACAACAAGAAAGCATTTGTCATCCGTTTTGACATCCTTTTCCGCTCCAAGGGCTTCAGGGCAGGTTCATCCTCCTTTCCGGGCACAAAAATCCCCCGGTCCGGACCGGAGGGATTGAAAAACACAGGCTTAACGCCCCTGCCCGTTACCAGAAGATGATGTACAGGGCAACCGTCGCGGCAATCACGAACCAGCCGAATATCTTGGCGCGTGAAGAGGACTGGAGGGCCACCACGCCTCTATCGGGCAGCACGATGGACTGTCCGCCGCGGGCGGCGTTCACTGCCGTGAAGATGAAGCCGATGATCACCACCGTAATAAAGCACACGGCCATGCGGTTCAGGAAGGCCATTTCCGGCTGCCATATCTTCAAGGCTCCGTACAGGAGGGCATTGATGACAATACCCAGCCAGCCGAAGATGCGCGGGCACTTGGGCACGAAGAAGCCGAAGAGGAACACACACAGGGCGCCAGGACTCAGGAAGCCCTGGAATTCCTGGATGAAGTTGAAGATTCCTCCGAAAGCCGGGCTGTCCAGGAACGGCGCAATGCACAGCGCAATCACGGCGCACACCAGCAGGCCGATCTTGCCAACAGTAACAAGCTCCGTGGGCTTCGCGTTCCTGCGCAGCTTGTTGTAAATGTCCATCGTAAAGATGGTGGAGGCGGAGTTCAGCATGGACGCCAGGGAAGACACCACCGCGCCGAAGAGTGCGGCAAGCACAAACCACGTCCAGCCCGTGCCGGGCAGCAGCTTCCTGATCAGCGTGCCGAAGGCGGAGTCATAGTCAAAGCCCACCAGGGTATCCGTCAAATAATAGTTGTCCGAGTTGTCTACGGCCGGCTTGATGATCTTGCTGTTAAGCGAGGCGATCTTTTCCACGAACGGAGCGCGTTCCGCCAGAGTAGTCTGGTCATTGGCGGCATCCGCCTTCAGATCGGCGCAGGCCTGTTTCAATTCGGCCATGACCTCGCCGCCAACCTTCATCACCTCCGCGTTATGCAGGGCGTGGGCGCAGCCTTCTTCCACGTTTTCCACCAGGAAGCTGTCCGTAAGCTTGTAGATGACGGGACGGCCCTTGACGGCCTCGGGATTTTCCGCCTTGCGGATTTCCGCCGCATACTTCACTTCTGCCTGTTCCTTCAGGTCATTGCGGTACAGGTTGTAGGCCAGAATGCCGGGAACCACCACCACAAACGGAATGATGAGCTTGAGGAACGCGGCGAACACGATGCCCATCTGGCCTTCCGCCAGAGACTTGGAAGCCAGCGTACGCTGCATGATGTACTGGTTCAGGCCCCAGTAGAAGAAGTTGGGAATCCAGAGACCCAGGCAAAGGGCCGTCCACGGGATTTCCGCATCGTCAGCAGGGCGGATCATGTGGAGCTTGCCGCCCACGGTATTCACGCCGCTGGCCGCATCGCCGGAGTTGAGTTCAAAGAAGCGCGTCACCCCGTGCCAGAGGCTGTCCGAGGGATTTCCCAGGGAAGCGACCGTTGCGCCGGAATTGGCGGCGGCAGACTGCACCAGATGGTTCGGGTCCGCACCGCTCAGCGCCATCAGGGCAAAATATGCCACCACGCCGCCGCCTACAATCAGGGCGGCGCCCCAGAACAGGTCCGTCCAGGCGCAGGCTTTCAAACCGCCCACGAACACGTATACCGTAGCACAGAAGGCAATGATGATGCAGCCCACGGTGATGTTGCCGAAGTCAATGCCCATGGCAGTGTACCCCGTAAAGAACACGGAGATAACCTTGGCGCCGGCGTAAATCACGCCCGCAGTCGGCACGCCCACCAGAATCAGCAGCGTAGCAATGGCCATGAGGGAACGCGCCAGCGTATTATAGCGGTATTCCAGGAATTCGGGAATGGTGTATACACCGCCCTTCAGCAGCTTGGGAAGGAAGCAGAAGGCCACGACTACCAGCGTGATGGCGGCCAGCCATTCATACCCGGCGATCGCCATGCCAACCCAGTTGGCGGCCTTGCCGGACATCCCCACAAACTGTTCCGTGGAAATGTTGGCGGCGATCAGGGAGAAGCCTACCAGCCACCAGGTCAGGCCGCGGCCGGCCAGGAAGTAGTCTGAAGCGCCTTTGGTCTTCTTTTCTTCCTCCGTTTCCTCAGGATCACGGCTTTTCCAGATGCCCAGGGCGATTACGCCCACCACAACCACACAGAACAGGATGACTTCCGTTATGGAAAGGGGGGCTGTCTTGGGTTCAGCGGAGGCTTCCGGAGCTGTCTGGGAGGCGACGGCGGCGGGGGCCGCCGGCTGAAGTTCCGCAGCCGGCTGTGCTTCCGCAGCGGGGGTCACGGCCGGAGCGGCCAGGGCGGGCTGCGCATCAGCCGCCGGTGCGGGCACGGAGCCCTCCTGGGCGGAAACGCCCCACGTCATCAGGGCCAGAGCCCCGAATATGGTTGCTAGTGTTCTCATAATCAGTATGGATTAAGCTTGGTACAGGACACGGGCGCCTTCTCCGGCACAGGTCACAAGGTAAGTGGTTTCAATGCCCGTTTCCTGACAGTAGCCGTCCAGAAGCTCGCGGGCCACCTTGTCCACGTCTTCCGTCTTCACCAGGGCCACGATGCACCCGCCGAAGCCGCCGCCCGTCATGCGCGCGCCGTAAATGGAGGATGCGGAAGAAATGCGGTCGCAGAGGGAAACCAGGGTATCCACTTCCGCGCAGGAAACTTCATAATCGTCACGCAGGGAGGCGTGGCTGCCGCGCATGGCTACGCCGGCTTCATCCCAGTCGCCGCGGGCAAGGGCGTTCGCAAAGGCGTTTACGCGGGCGTTTTCACCAATGACGTGGCGGGCGCGGCGGTAGCGCACGTCGCCAAGCTGTTCCTTGAAGGATTCCAGCAGCTCCAGCGTGGCTTCACGCAGGGAGGGCACGCCCATGATGGCGGAGGCTTCCTCGCACTGCTTGCGGCGCTGGCCGTAGGCTCCGTCCGCCAGGGAGTGCTTCACGGCGCTGTCCAGCACCAGCACGGAGACGGACTCGTTGTTCATCGGCACCAGTTCATATTCCAGCGTGGCGCAGTCCAGCTTGAGGGCCATGCCCTTCTTTCCGTTGGCGGAAATAAACTGGTCCATGATGCCGCAGGGAACGTTCACGAATTCATGTTCCACGGCCTGGCCGATCAAGGCCACTTCCTTGGGATCAATTTCAACCCCGGCGAAGGCGGCAAGCGCCGTGCAGACGGAAACTTCAAGAGCGGCGCTGGAGGAAAGGCCGCCGCCGCGGGGCACGTTGCTGTCAATCAGCATGTCCACCGGCCCGATTTCTATGCCGCGCCTGTGCAGGTTGGCCAGGACGCCGCGGACGTAGTTGGACCAGAACGGATCGCCGGGAACCAGGGCGTCCTCCACCGCAATTTCATGGATCTGGTCGCCCAGGGAGCCGCAGAAGCGGTGCTTGCCCACGGGGGAGGGAGCCACAGCCACAACACAGTGGTTATCAAGCGCCATGGGCATCACAAAGCCATTATTATAATCCGTGTGCTCACCGATGAGGTTCACACGCCCCGGCGCCGCAGCCACGTGAGTCGGCTCCTGACCGAAATACTCGATGAAATACGGAGTCACCGTTTCTTTAGAGATTTCTCGCTGAACTAAATCCATAGTGGGCTGATTCTGCCCCATCCCTTTCCGCACCTCAAGGTTAAAGTCTCCGCCCCGCAACAATTTTCTTCATTTTCAACCAAATATTCCAAGCACCCGTTGCCAGCCGTCCGCATTCCTTTCAAAAACGGGCCTGCACCGGCCTGCCACGAGGCGCCAGCCCCCTCCAAATCCCGTTGCAAACGACGGCCTCCGGCTTGCATTTCAGGGATGCGGGGAAAGGCGGAGCGTCACTTCGCCCCGCGGGCGAACAGCACCGCCGGGACAGTTTTCAGGAGCAGTTTGACATCCAGCCACAGGGACCAGTTGTCAATGTACTCCATGTCCAGCTCCACCAGTTTTTCAAATTCCCGGATGTTGCTGCGCCCGGCTATCTGCCAGTACCCCGTCACCCCGGGCAAAACGCTCAGCCTGCGGCGGTGGGCGTCACTGGTAAAGGCCTCCGTCTCATAAACGGGGAGCGGCCGCGGCCCCACCAGGCTCATTTCCCCTTTCAGCACGTTGATGAGCTGGGGAAGTTCGTCTATGCTGAATTTGCGCAGGAAGCGGCCGAAGGGGAAGATGCGAGGGTCATGCTCCAGTTTGAAGATGGGGCCGTTCATGTCGTTGCCGTAACTGGCCTTCACCTCATCCAGCCTCTTGTCCGCATCCCGGTACATGGTGCGGAATTTCCACATGCCGAATTCCCGGCCATACAGGCCGGAACGCTTCTGGCGGTAGAAGACGGGACCGCGGTCAGACAGCTTGATGCCTACGGCCGCCAGCACCCACAGGGGGAACGTGCCCACCAGAAGCAGGAGCGCGCCCACCCAGTCCAGTATCTTTTTCAACTGCCAGGAGGTGGTGTAGGGAATGGGGGTGGACTTGTACACCAGCATTCTGGTTCCTCCCAGCACGCCAAAATAGGTTTTATGCACGTCGGGCATGCTCACTACCATGCTCGCGTAAAAATCCACTCCCATCTTGCCGCACAGCTCCACCAGGCACCGCGCCACGGCGGAGTCCACCTCCTCCGGAAGAAACACCACCTTGCTGATGCAGCCCTTGATCAGCAAATTCCTGACCTCCGCGCGGTCCACCTCTTCCGGAGCCATCACCAGCAGTTCATCCTTGAAGTCCACATGGTCGCTTTCCAGCATCTTGCGGAACTCCTTCACATGGTCCGGAATGCCCACCACCAGCGTGGGGGCCTCCTCCACCAGCCTCTTTTCCGCCCGGAACCGGCTGATGCGCAGCCAGAGGGCGCCCAGGAACGTGAGCAGATAGGCCAGGGTCTGGACAATAATGTTCGCGGAAAAGGGAACAAAGTACTTCCACGTCACTACGCTCAACACCACAAAACAGGCGTACGCCATGACAAACCGCCGGATGCTTCCGCCCAGCGTCATGCACCGGTAGTAAACGCCCAGCTGGTCACAGCAGACATACAGCAGCAGGGACATCGTCAGCGGCGTCAGCACCAGCGTGCGCAGCCGCCACGGTTCCGGAGCCACCCCCATCCATTGCCACGAAACGAACCCGACAACGAAGAAGATGACGAATGCGAGGATGGAAACGACAATTTTATTGATCCCGTAGGTAGTACGGTCTGCATTTTGAATCAGCATCGAGAGAGAGTGTAAGTTAGTCGGCACTTAAAGTGCGCTGTCCCGGTCTTTTTGTCAAGTTGCATGCTCACCCTGCCGCTTTCCGCCCGGAATAATGCGCCCTTCCGGACGGTCTTCCTGTCTCCGGACGGGCGGAAAGCCCAAAATGACGGTATACCGGCTTGCAAGAATCCGGCTCCCTGTGCATTGGTATACGCGTCAATCGACCGGACTGGTACCGCACCTAGCCTGATCGCCCCCCTATCAGACCACGCATGGACCGTTGATCGGGGCACGGGGCATCCTTACTCCTGGCTTTTCTCATGGTAGCGGAACGTCCCGGCGATTTTCCGGATGAAACTTACTGCGTACAGCGATAAATCCGGCATGACACCAACATAATCATCAACTTAGAATATAAGTATGTCACAGCACAACACACAGGGAAGACAGGGCCAGGGAGCCCGTCGCCGCTATAACAAGGGCGGACGCTCCTATGGCAATGACCGCCGGGATTCCAGCGGCTACCGTCCCAAGTATAAAAAAGAAGCACCTGCCAAACTCTCCTTGTGGCAGCGTTTCCTGGGCCTCTTCGGCATCCGCCCGGCCAAGAACAACAAACCCGCCGCCAGGGATAAAGCCGCCGCCAAAACCAATACCCGCGTGGCCCGCAACAGGCAGGAGCGCGTTTCCGCTCCCAAGCAGCCCGTCTCCAACCGCAGGCTTTACGTGGGCAACCTTTCCTATGAAGCGACGGAAAGCGACCTTGAAGACGTATTCAAGGGCATCGGGGAAGTCAGCTCCGTGGAAATCATTTACAACCCCCGCACCCACAAGTCCAAGGGCTATGCCTTTGTGGAAATGAAGAAGATGGAAGATGCCGTCCGTTCCGTGGACATCCTCCACAACCAGCCCTTCATGGGCAGGAACCTGCTGGTCAGCGGCGCCAATGAACGCCAGGAACAGTCCCGGCAGCCCCGCGAAACCCGCGAGCCCCAGGAAGAACAGGTTTCCATGGAGGAAGTGAAGGAAACCTCCACTCCCTGCTCCAGCCGGAAGCTTCCGCCCCCAGGCCCAGGAACAATAACCGTTTTATCATGCAGAAGCCGGCCTTTGGAAAAAGGCCGGCTTCTTGCGTTTACAGGACGGCGCGTTTTATCCCTCTTTCACAAAATCCTCTTTCGCCCTCCGCCTTCTCTTTCCGGAAAACCTTCGGCCTCCCCGGTCAAAAACGTGCAAAACCATGCAGCCCACACGCTTGCGCCTATGCCGCCACGGACTGGAAAAACTTGAAGCCCCGTGTCCCCCCCTTCCCGGCGACGGAATGAGAAAAGGACCATGACCGTCACGGCAATCCCCAGGCTCCGCGCAGGCGCAGGTATTCCTTGGCGGGCAACAGGATGTAAAGGGGATGCAGGGAGGGGTCCAGCCATGCGATCATGGCTCTCAAATTTTTCCTCGCTCATGGCGGTGCACCCCGCCGTGGGAGCTCCCCCATCCCTGCGCCAGATATGGAAGAAGATGGAGGAACCGGCCCCCGGCACGGGTTTTTCCCGTCCGGATGCGGCATTATGCCGGATGAACAGTTTCAGGCTGTGGGCGTAATCGTTCAGCTTCATCTGCTGCTTGAACTCCCACGGCGTGACGGGGTCATGCTTCAGCACGAAGTGCTGGTTGTACAGCGGAGAAGCGGGATCATCCACCCACATGTCCCGCGGCGTGATGCGGCGGTACGGCATGGAACGCTTCTTCTGCGGAACGGGAACGGTGCCATACACGCCCCCCAGCTCAAAGATGCCGGCGGGAGAGCGCAAGTCCCCCTCCTTCTTCACCGGACCGCCGGAGGGAGGCATGCTGACGCCCCTGCCCCACACCAGACCGGACTTTCCCAGACGCGCCGGAAACGGACCTTTCACCATCACCCAGCCGCGCGGCCCCTTCTCCAGAAGGCTCAATTGCACATGGGAGCTGTTCCAGCCGTCCGCGGAACCCACAATCACCTGGCTGCAATCCGCGGGAAGAGCCGCGGCCGAAAAACAGAACGCCGCCAGCATGCACAAACACAGGTATACTGCCTTCATGGGCCGTAGCATAACGGCGCCGCTCCGGAAAAAAGCAAATACTCCGTCTCCGCAGCCGCACCGCTGAACAGAAAACTTCCCTAGTTCAGCGGAAGAACCTCGTTCAACAGGGATTCGATGCCTTCCTTGGCAAAGCGGGAATACAGGTACAGCTTTTTGGCCTCCATGTACTTGCCCAGGGCGGAACCCACTTCTCCCGCGTTCCTGCACTTTTCCGCATCATTCAGCAGGTTCACCAGGGTACTCGCCTTCGTCGTCAGGTCCAGATACTGGGCATTCAATTCCTGGTCATTGATGAACAGCTCCTGGTCCTTGGAACGGAGCTGCTGGAGTTCCTCCCAGGCGCCGTACACGTCCTGCATGGCTTCGCGCTGGCGCGCCGCGCCCAGAGCCCGTTCAATAACGGCCATCTTGCCAAGGTCCTCCACAAACTGCTTCTGGAGTTCCGGATCATCCTTCACCAGAACGGCGAATTCATGCTGGTTGTCAAAGATGCGGCGGTAATTCTTATTCTTGTGAAAGCGCTTGAAGTCCTCCAGCGCGTGGGACTGCTGACCGGCGGCCATCATGGCGTTCCGCAGCGGAAGAAGGCGGGGGTTCTTGGGCCAGATTTCAATGGCGCTCTTCAGGCATTCCTCCAGCTTGGCCCGGTCACCTCTGGCGAGGGCTTCCTGGCCCTGGGCGATATAGGCGTCACTGGCGAACACGGCGGCGCTGATGGCGGATTCCGCACGGCCCGTGCTGAAATCCCGGGAGGTCTTCTTGAGGTTTTCCACCAGGGTGAGGGCTTCCTCGTAATCCTTGCCGTTCATCAGCTCAAACAGCTTTTCCACGTCCCGCTTGAAGGCGTACAGCTTCTGCTTCTTTTCATACGGGAACGTGTTCACGGCGGGCATGAACTCCCCGATCAGCAGCGCCTCATTCAACCGTTCCAGGGCATCCACGTAATGATGGGAATCAACCAGGTTGTTCACGGCCTTCATGTGGCGGTCGGAATCACGGGCCAGCTCCCGGGAAAGGTTGTCCAGAATGGCGACGGTGGGCGGGGTGCCGAGCGTGCCGCTGAACATCTTGGCGGCGTCCGAATTCTTGTCCAGCCGCAGCTTGGTATCCCCGTCATTGAACAGGCGGCTGTAAATGCCGCAGCCTATGGAAACATGGTCGAAGCGCCGCTGAGCGAATAACTGAACCAGCGTGGACTGGAAAACGATCTTCGCTTCCGTCACCGTCAGCACCTGTTCACTCTCCAGCTTCAGCTTGCGGGCCTCCATTTCCACCATGCGCTTTTCCAAGTACTTGTAGCGTGGGTTGTTCTTGGCCGGATTATTGGCAGAAGTGCCCTTTTTCCCGCCCTTCTGGTTGGAGGGAGAGCCGGAGCTGGTGGTCACGCCGCTCTCCATGAGGCTCATTTTCTGGGCATTGCTGCGTATTTCTCTCTCCATCGCTTCAAGCATCTTCCCCTTGTTCTTTCCATTGCTCTTGGCCTGCCATGCGGTGTAGATAGCCTGGCAGAGGGCATCGGAAACGCCACCGTCCAGCGGATTGCTGGAGGCGGCGGTCAGCAGGTCCACCACCTGCCGCACCACGTTGTCCGCCATCAGCTTTTCCTTGCGCATGGAAAGCGTCTCATGAAGCTTTTCAAAAATCTTCTGGTATTCCTTCGCATCCTCCGTGCTTTCCTCCGGCTGGCTCAGGTACTTATTGAAGCGCGCCTCAATTTCCCGGAAACTGCCCATGTTCAGCGTTGTTCCGTTGATGGTCACGGTGCCGTCCTGGGGATTCAGGAAAGGAATTTCATTGCCGTACAGGGACTTGGCATCTCCCTGCCGGGAAGGCTGGTAGGCATTCGGCTGCGCGGCAGGCGGGGAGGAAGGGGGGCGCGGCAGGCGCACCGCCGCCGGAAGCGGGGGGATTGTACATCATCTGCCCCAATGCGGGAACCGCGCAGGCCAGGGTCAGGAGAAAGCAGCTTTTCATGGGGCGGGGAAGGTTGTTCATTTAGGCTGAATGGATGTGGCTACGCATACGCCGCGCACCTTCGGATTGACGTCTTCCACCCGGAACTCTATTCTGTATTGCTGGTCCCGGTTGATGTTCAGTCCGTTCCTGGCTTCCGCAGAAACACAGACGGGAATAATGTACTCACGACCGGAAGCGTCCGTGGACAAAAAAGGAAATCAGCTCGGACTCGCCGCGCGGAAAACGGTCGATCACCGTTCTGTCCAGCGCATAGTTGTTATTGGAAAGCTGGGAGGCGTTCGCCGCCAGAATATCCAGCGGAATATCCGACCCCGCCTGCGGCTTCTCCCTGGCACGGAACACGACAAACCCCACGATGACGGCCAGCACAAGAACAGCCGCGCCGGCCATCAGCATCGGCGTGGATGATGAGGAACTCTTCTTTTTTGCTGCACGTCGTCTCGCCATAACTTTTGATGGAAAAAGTATATAACGAACTCCGTGCAAGTGCACGCATTAAATTACAGCTCCCAGCGCGAGCGGCGGATTCCCGCGTAGGAAGCCGCGATGCCGCAGGCAACATGCACGCCCAGAACAATGTAACAGGTCAGCGCGGGCGTCAGGTCCGTATCCAGCACATTCTTGACGGCGTTGTACACGTCAGACTTCAGGGCGGAGATGCTGCCGGACCACGCCCAGTATGCGGAAATGAAGGGCCGTATGAAGCCCTCCACCTGTTCCGGAAGGGCCAGCACCGCTCCGGAAAGGGGAAGCTGGAAGCCCACCAGGTAAATGCTCAGGAGGGAGGCCTGGTCCGCACTCCGGGCCAGGGAGGAAATGCCCAGGCATACAAAGGTCATGGCGGCATCCGCCAGAATCAGGAACAGCAGGTGCGTCAGGCCCCCGCCGCGGTCCCAGAAGAAGTCCACAAAGGCGAACATCCAGACGGACTGCACCAGCACCAGAACGCTCAAGTAGGCCAGCTTGCTCCCCAGGTACGCGGAGGGCCTCATTCCCGCGTATTTCTCCTTTTCCATGATGGCCCGTTCTCCGGCCACCTCCCGGGCGGCGTTGTTGGAACCCATCAGGCCCAGCAGAATCACCTCGAACATGATGATGCCGGAGACGGCGGAACCCGTCTTCATGTTCAACTGCTGGGCTTCCATGTCCTTCTGGATGGTCTGGACGTCCTGCGTGGCGGAAAGGCCCACGATCTGCCCGGTCCCCTTGTCCGTGAACATGGCTACCAGCACCGGGAACAGCAGCACCATCACCAGTTGAAGAACCAACTGGGAACGGTCGCGGAAAAAGATGCGCCAGCGCCGTCCCAGCAGGCAGAAGAACTGCGTGAAGAATCCCGGAACTTCCGGAATGGCTTCCGCCGCGGCCTCCGGGGAATTCCCGTTCCCTTCCGCAGGCGCAGTTTCCCCGGAATCGCTCCGCACGGCGTCCCCCTTTTCCGTTCCGGGTTCCTCGGGAGCCTTCTCCGCCTCCACGTTGCTGCGGACGGCATCAGGGTCCGGCAATTCTCCGGAAAGAATCTTCTTCTCCCTTTCCTGTTCCAGGCGGGAATAATAGGAATCCCGGTGCTTGCCCCACGAACGGCACCAGGAGGGGCCTTCACGGTCCTGAAGCTTCGGATAAATCTCTTCCAGCGAGGAAACGCCGAAGTAATGCAGCATCGTCTTCGGAGAACCGTGATAGGCCACGCAGCCCTGGTGCATGACCAGGATGGAATCATACATGTCCAGGTGGGAAAGGCTGTGCGTGACGGAAATGACGATGCGGCCTTCCGAACGGGAGATTTCATGCAGGAGGTCCACAATATCGTGCTCGGACCTCGGGTCCAGGCCGGACGTCACCTCATCGCAAATCAGCAGGCGCGGGTTGGACACCAGCTCCATGGCCAGCGCCAGGCGGCGCTTCTGGCCGCCGGAAAGAATCTTCACATCCCGGTCCGCAATCCCTCCATCCCCGTTACCTCCAGGGCATTGTCAATGCTATCGTCCAAATCGTCCACGGAATCGAACCGGCAGCGGAGCCTGGCGGCGCTCTCCACGTTCTCATCCACGCTCAACTGGTCATAGGCAATGCTGAACTGGGGAACGAACCCGATTTCCGACGGCTCGAAGTCCTCTTCCGCCAAATCATGGCCGTTCCAGAAAAAACGTCCGTCCGTTTCCGCAATCATGCCCGCAATCGCCTTTAACAAGGTGGTCTTTCCACAACCGGAAGGGCCAACAACAGCCATAAAATGCCCGCGAGGCACATTAAAACTAACATTGTCCAATAATTTCAAAGGACCATCCGGTGTTTCTATTTCATATGTAATGCCGTCCGCCTGCAACATGGTTCTTTTACTCTAGCGTATCAACTTCCGCATCATCAAGGAAAATCGGGCATCAGTGTTTTATCTTGCCGTAAACGAAGAATATGTTATTCAAAAACTTTCCCTTTAAGGCATTTCCCCAATTAAAATCAAATGGTTTTCCCCCGCATTCTTGCTTTAGCCGCCTTGCTGGCCCCCCTGGCGGCCGCCGCCCGGCCTCCATCCGCGGACCAACCCCGTTTTACCGCCGTCCTGGATGATTGGCGCATTTCCTATATGGACGAACCCGGCCATGTCCATCTCGGAATCTCCATCATGCTGCAAGGCAAAGGAACCTTTGTCATTCCTTCTTCCGGGGAAGGGCAGCTCACGCGCCTGGTCATGCAGGATTCCACCGGAAAAGAAATACCCTGCAATCCCTATCAGCCATGGGGAACGCCCGGCAAGCTCAATCCTTCCCATGTCACCGGGTCCCACTCATCATCCTCTCCCGGTTCACCCTACAAAACCCTGCAATTCTCCTGCGGATTCAGGGAGCTTCCGGCCCCTCAATCGGAATGGCTGCGCATCCGCGGGACCTGGACCGTCCAGTTCTGCCCGGAACCGCAGCGGCTGATGCTGAAGCAAACGGTCAAACCGGCGGAAGAACCCCAGACTTTTTATCTGGGCCTTCCGGAACCGAACGTCCGGGAGGACAGCGACATCGCCCGGGCCGATTCCGCCAGCAACACTGCTTCCATTCAGCTGAAAACCAACGAAGAGCGGACCGCCCTCTCCTGCGAGGCGGAATTCCCCTCTTCCGCTTCCATTCAAGGCTTTGCCATTCTGGATTCCTCCGGACGCCCCATACCGGGCCTGCGGCGCGCCCATACGCCGGAAATCACAGAACATAAAGATGGTAAAACCAGCATTTCCTGCCTGTATGAAATGGAAGAAGGAGCGGGAAAACCATCCCCTTCCCTTCCCCGTGAATTGAATCTCGGCGTCGTTTACCTTCCCCGCAAACATTCACTGGATGTTCCCATTGACCTGGCCGTGAACCCCTCCCTCTCTCCGCCTTCCATCCCCCGGGAAGCGGTGAACAACCATGAATCCGGCCTCTCCGCACAACCGTCACCGGCTCTTCAGGTAAAATTATACAATTGGGTTTTCCATAAAGAAGGCCATGAACCCGTCTTCCTCGGCATTTACATTCATACGGATAAAAACCACGCTCTGCTTAATGATATGGAACAGCAGGGCGCCAGTTACATCAACCTTTCCACCCCCGGCGGAAAAACAGCCGTTCACTGCCGGGTTCATCCCCCCCACATGGGGCACTTCCACCTACAATATGCTCTTTTTTCCCTCTTCCCCGTTCACTGCCTCCCGGCGACAAGGGATGGCTGCTGACCGGGGAGCTCCGCGTGCCGGCCGGAGAGGTCCGGACAACTCCGGCCCGGACGATTCCCGCAGAACCGGGCAAACAATGGGTGATCAACGTTCCGGGGGCATCCGGAGATTATCCTCCCTTCCAGGTTCAGGCCACCCTCCTCAGCATCAAGCCCTCAGCAAAGGAATTCCGGGCCGCCTTCAAGTTGAAGGGTCACCATGGAAATCCGCATTTCAGCGGCTTCCATGTGGAAGGGGGCATGCAGATCATGTCCAACAAGGATCCGGAGGATGAAACCGCGCAGCTCATCACCTATTCCTTTCCGCACTCTCCCGCTACTTTAAGCTGCTGTGTAAAATACATTGGCCGTCCAACCGTCATACGCCACCCCCTGAACATGCGCATCGGGCTGGGAGGCATCGTCCCGGACCCTCCGGAAAAATGACATTCCGCTTTTTTTCATGGCTTCCGTCCTGCTACGGAACCATGATGGAGGCATGATCCGGCAAGCGTCCCGGGAAGATTTTCCGGCAATCCTGAAGCTTCAATTACTCGCCTTCGGAGAAGTGGCGGAGCGGCTTGGACTCTCCAGCATCCCGCCTCTGGAACAAACCCTGGAACATTTGCGGGAAGAGGCGCGGAACAGCGTCTTCTTCAAGTATACGGAAAACAGCCGCATCGTCGGCTCCGTCAGGGGCTGTCTGGACGGCAAAAACGTGTGCCATGTCGGCAAGCTGGTTGTGGATCCGGCCCGCCGGAACAGGGGAATCGGCCAGCAACTCATGCTTGCCCTGGAAGAACACTTCCGCGGACAGGCAGCCGCCTACCTTCTGTTCACTTCGGCAGATACTCCTGAAACCCTGTATCTGTACCTCAAACTGGGCTATACGGAACTGTACCGGAAAGAGGCCGGAGGGATGACCACGGTGTTTCTGGAAAAGAAAGCGTGAGGCCGCCGGAAGCCCTCATTTCATCAGCTTCCACACCGCCAGCCGGGTGATGGAGCCTATCAGCAGAAGAGCCGCCGCAATCAGGAAGGGAGACCATCCTAGCGCCCCCGCAGCCAGCAGAAACGCCACGGCGCACACCAATAGAAAAGCATTGATGAACCGCATCAGGCTCCATTCCTCCGGATAGAGGGGCGATAGGCTGAAGGCATCCGCCAGCCTGTCCATCACGAATTCAAGAATTTCACTTTCCATCCATTCCCACATAGACTTAACTTTTTTACCGCAATTTGACCATCAATGATTTACCTGCACATGCAAGTAAAAGAATGGTCGGAGTTTTTCATGATGAAAGGGTTTTTCAAGGGCCCGGAGGCCCTTGTTCCCGGCAGCGCGAGCATCAGGCAACACAGGGGAATGGGGCCGCCCATTGCGTGGACAAAACAGGCATCCCGGCCTTCACGGACCCTATTCAGAACGGGAAGTCCGCATCGCCCACCGGGTCCACGGCCTTTTCCTCAAACTTCTTCACGGCTTTCTGCTGGGGATTCACGGCGCGGACGACGAGCGCGCGGGGCGGCATTTCCCGGCGCTTTTTGAACTCGCACTTTTCCTCGCACAGGTTGCAGGTATTCAGGCGCGCGCGTTCCTCAGGCCGTTCCGTGGTGACGGGGCAGGCATGTTCGCACGCGCCGCAGCCGATGCACAGGGAGGGGTCCAGCCTGGGCAGGCGGTGTTCCTGGCCGTCCCGCCCGATGTAGGGCACCGTATAAAGGGCCTTGGTGGGGCAATGCTCCGTACAGGCGCCGCAGTCCATGTCCTCCCGGGCAACCAGGCAGCGGCAGACGTAAAACCGGGCTACGGCGATGCGCGTGGTATCCTTCGTAATTTCCGCGGTATCCCTCTCCGCAGTAATGGGCAGCCTGCGAATGGCTCCTGTGGGGCAGACTTCCGCGCAGCGGTGGCAGTCGTACAGACAATACTTGGTGGAAAAATCCATCCGGGGCTTCATGAACCCTTTCAGCCCAAGCTGCAAATAGGCGGGCTGGAGCACATGGGTAGGGCAGTTGGCAATGCACATCTGGCAGCCGGTGCAAACATCCAGAAAACGTTCCAGGGAACCGGCTCCGGGAGGAAGAACGCACTGGGTGGGGTCCAGCCTCTGGGCGGCGTCGCCCCGGCATCCGGAAAGAGCCGCCGTAGCCAGGCCGGCCGCCGTAGCCCCCAGGAACTGGCGGCGGGAGCTCCCGGCAATGAAGGGAACCGCGGCAGAAGAAGCGGGAGCGGGCGCCGGAGCGGTTTTTTCTTCCTGGCGGGAATCAGGCGGCGGGTTTTGGCAAACCAGCGGTAGCGTATCCCCCCCCTCGCTGCACGAACGCACGCAGTCATAGCATGCTACGCAGCGGGAGGAGTCTATTTTGTATTCCTTGAGGTTCAGGCACTGGGCCTTGCATGATTTGACGCATTTGCCGCATTTCTTGCAGGAGGCGGGATCAAAGCCCAGCCGGAAGACGGAAACGCGGGAAAGCAGCCCCAGCAGAGTACCGACGGGGCATACCGTATTGCAGTACAACCGCCCTTTCCAGGCGCTCATGGCGACCACCAGGCCGAGCATGCCGGCAGAAGCCAGCAGAGCCGGGAGAGCCACGGGAAAATAATTCATCCGGACCAGATCCGCGGAAGAACTGTCAGCCGCCAGCAGGTTATTGCTCCAGATGGCGGCAGGCCACGCCAGCACATACATGATGCGCCCGAAAATGCTGTACGGGTCCAGCCAGTTCAGGGAAAGTCCGGCCAGTCCCGTCACGCAGCAGGCGGCCAGCAAAACCAGAACCACATACCGCACCCACGGCACGGGGCGCGCAAACTTCAAGAAGTGCTTCGGCGCAATCCAGCGGCGGATTCTGAAAACGATGTCCTGGAGAATCCCCAGCGGACAGAGGAAGGAGCAGTACACCCTCCCGAACAGCAGCGTAAGCAGCAGCAGAACCGCCAGAATCACGGCGGAAACGGCCACCCCGTCCAGAGCCCCGAGCACGGATGGAATGAATTGCCACTGAGCCAGGAAAAAGGAGTCTTCCATGCCCTCTCCGCCGCCCGTCATGTTCGGCACGTTCCACGCGGGGATATGGTGCAGGAAAGCGTACGCAATCCCGAGGAAGAAGATGACGGCCACCGTCACGCGGAGCCACTTCAGCGGACTGACGAAAAAGGCTTTGATGACTGACATATTTATTTTAAACCCGCCGGAGGCGGAAAGTTGGCCCCCTTCGCGTCATCCGCAGGAGGGGGCGCCGCGTCAGGCCATGCTGATGCGGCGGATATTGAGCTTGGAAAGGTCGGCGGTGCCCAGCCCCATTTCTTCCCCAAGCTGCACGTGGCGGATCTTTCCGGCCTTGTTCAGCAGGGCCGCGCCTGCGGCGTCAATGGCTACGATGTCACGGGAAGCCAGAAGGGTTTTGCGCTCCACCAGGTCATTCGTGTCCTTCCCCACGGGGCCGTTGCGCACCATGGGCATGTAGGCGTCCAGCACGCACAGGTCCGGCTTGCGGAAATACACGGCGTCCGCGATGCACTGGTGCAGGTCGTTCTTATGCATGGCTCCACGGTCCCAGACGGTGCCCATCACGTTTTTCATGCAGGCGGTCATCTCGGAACCGCTGTGGTGCTTGAGCGGGGGGCAGGTGATATAAACGTCCGCTTCCAGCACGGCCTTGTGCACCTTGGCGGAGGTGAATTTTTTTGGCCTTCGGGTTTTCCGTCTGCACGTACTGCCCTTCATTGCCGCCGTCCACCATCACGCCCCCGGCTTTTTCCACGGCCTCTTTCACGCCGCTGCCTTCATAGGCGCCGTTGTGGCAGCAGTGGTCGAACACCCTGACTTCCTTCGCCCCCGCCTGCTTGCACAGCTCCACCAGCGTGGCGACGGTTTCAGGATGGGTGTTGGAGCCGAATTCCGGAGCCTTGTTCCAGCCGATGTTGGGCTTGATCACGACGGTCTGGCCCGGCTTGACGAATGCCTTCATGCCTCCCAGCATCCACGGCCTTCCTGACCATTTCCGCACGGGTTCCGTTGCGGACGGCCACCAGGTCCGGAATGCCGGAAGCTGCCGAAGCTCCGGCCTCCTGGGCGAACAGGGAATCCATGTCCGATATGGCTGCCAGCGCCCCTACGGCGGCAGTCCCTTTTAGAAAAGTGCGTCTGTCAGTCATCTTCGTTGCAAAGTCAGTGGTTTATCCCCGCATGCAAAGGCATGTACAAGGTTTTATGCCTCTTCCTAACATACGCCTTGCTGAAAAACAACCTGTCATCATTCCTGCACGGGAATTTTTACAAACGAATTGTCATACAGGGGCGGCTCCTATAAAACCCGGTCATGAAATGTTCCCTGCTCAGCCGTCCCATGACCTGCACGCATGACTGGATCAGCAGCGTCGTGCTCCCCGGAGATACCGTGGTGGACGCTACGGCAGGCAATGGGCACGACACGGTTTTCCTGACCCGACTGGCCGGACCCGCCGGACACGTGCACGCCTTTGACGTACAGGAGGATGCCATCCTTTCCACCAGGGAGCGGCTGGAGGAGGCGGGACTCCTCACACCCTCCGTCCATCTCCATCTTGCCAGCCATGACCGCCTGGCGGAACTGGTCAGCGGCCCCGTGAAGGCCATCGTCTTCAACCTGGGCTATCTGCCGGGCGGGGATAAAAAGACGGTCACCCGGACGGACTGTACCCTGGCCGCGCTGGAACAGGCCGCCAACCTCATCGCCCCCAACGGCCTTCTCAGCGTCATGTGCTACCCGGGCCATGAAGGAGGGGCTGAGGAAGCGGAAGCCGTGGAGGCTTTCCTTTCCCGTCTGCCCCACCATTCCTGGCGTACCGGGAAATACCAGCTGCTGAACACAGGTTCCCCGGCGCCCTTCCAGATCTGCGCCTTCAGGCTGGATTTAGATTTTCTATAAACGTTTTTTTAAGAAATATAAGAATTAATATATATGTTAGGTTCGATCAATTTTTTAATAACCATTGACACATGTAGCCCATCCGTGTTAGCGTAGAATGCGTTGCAAATTTCATTAAGTATTGATTTGTGACCTGTTAACATAGGGGTGGGAGGTTTTTAAGTTTTTTCTGTCAACCAGAAAAAATATTTGACAAATTATCTGAATAGTTGTCTATTACTCCGACAGTAACCCTATTAATAGGGTTCTGATACATATTACGAGATTTTGTTACATATTAGGAAAAAATTTTACTCAAGCTGCCTCAAGACGAACATAGTGACCAAAACCTATTTATTATGGCTAATCCATTCATTACATCAGAAAGGCGTGAAGAAGCAGAAAGCATCTTAATTGCTTTATACGCCACTTTCGGATCAAATCCGGATACTGAGCAAAAAATTAATATACTAGAAAAGGAACTTAATATGTATCCTTCATTTGATTGTTGTTCCATAAATATCTCAGATGAGGAATTCAATCAAATGGCATTAAATGATCTTGAATACGAATATCTTTTAACAAAAGGTATCGTAGAAGATTATTGTGCATAATATATTATCAGGGGGGGAGGATTATATCTCCCTCCTTTTTTTTGCTTTTCAAATTGTTATTTTTTTCATATGGATTTTAAAAAATTTACACCTCCTTCTATTCCAGAAAATTCTTCAATTCCAACAGTTTCATCAACTCCATTGACCACTCCTGGTCTAATGAGAATGTTTTCTCCCAGTGGGTGTGCCCAAGAAATGGCTAATGGAATATCAAGAATGCGTTTTTATTCAACCAACCTTATTCAAGCAGTTGTCCAAGAATTCGGAAAAAGGAAATATCTCCTTCATTTAACGGTCAGGATCGAATTCATACCAACTAATTTGGATATTAATTTACCTATCAACGATTTAAGAGAAAAAATCTTGGAAACAACTTGTGCACATCATTGGGTTTCCCCCTCTATTTATGATGCTAGTTGTATTCGATGCAAAATATTCATTCCAGATTGTGCTAACGAATTTTTAGCTCGTTTTATTGTTGCTCATGAATTAGCCCATCTATTAATAAAACTTGAGAGATATGTTTATAATGGTCGAGTTTGGACTTCTATTAGAAAGAAAAAAGACGAGTTTTCTGAAAGTTATGTAACTCCTGCGTCTGCAAAATCTTCTGGATTTACAGAAAAAGATTGTAATTCATTTGCTCAAGAAATATGTCATTATTATGACCAGTTGATGCAAACCTGCACTGCATGGAAACCTTTTCCAGAAAGTTTTTATGCTAAACCTATTCCAGTAGATAATATAACTGATTGGGATCCTTGTTTAAGTATTGATATTTCTAAACCCTTGTACAACGAAAAGGCAGTATTTTCTAACTAGTTTAGAAAATTTCTTATCGCCAATATAAAGATAGAAAATCCTTAGCCTCAGCATTCCTTCATCCACTCCACCACCTGCGCCAGGGCGCGGGCGCGGTGGGACATGGAGTTCTTCACCTCCATGGGAAGCTGGGCAAAACTCAGTTCATGGCCTTCCGGGACAAACAGCGGATCATAGCCGAACCCCCCCTTCCCCGGCCGGTTCCGTCAGCATGTGGCCTTCCACGGAACCGGAAAACTCCGCCAGCACGCTGCCATTCCTGGCAAGCACCATCACGCAGCGGAACCGTGCGGAGGGCTTGTCCCCCGGCTTGACTCCGGCGCGCCGCAGTTCCTCCATCATGCGGAGGTTGTTCCGCGCGTGGTTCCCTTCCTCCCCGCCGAAGGAAGAGGACCAGACGCCGGGACGGCCGCCCAGCACATCCACCTCCAGCCCGGAATCATCCGCCAGCAGGACGCCGGGAATGCACCTGGAAGCGGAAAGAGCCTTGAGCGTGGCGTTCTCCGTAAACGTGACTCCCGTTTCATCCACGGGCGGAGCCTGGGGGTAGTCGGCAAGGTCCTTCACTTCCCATTCTCCGGCCAGCATGGCGCGGATTTCCCCGGTCTTGTGGGCGTTGCGCGTGGCAACCACCAGCAGAGGCAATTCTTGTTCCATCATCATGAATTTTTTGCAGTTGAAAACCGTATGGAAGACCGCGTTCAGCAGTCAATTTCCAGGCTGACGGGGCAATGGTCGGACCCCGTCACGTCCGGATGGATGGCGGCCCCCTTCACCCTGGGAGCCAGCGGATTGGAAACGCAGAAGTAGTCAATGCGCCATCCGACGTTCCGGGCGCGGGCGCCTGCGCGGTAGGACCACCAGCTGTACCAGCCCGGTTCCTCCGGATGCAGGGCGCGGAAGGTATCCGTGAACCCGGCCTCAAGCAGCAGCGTGAACCCGGCGCGCTCCTGGTCGCTGAACCCGGCGGAAAAACGGTTCTCCCTGGGGCGGGCGATGTCGATCTCCTCATGGGCTACATTCAAATCCCCGCAGAAGACGACCGGCTTGGTTTCCGCCAAGGCCGCCACATACTTGCGGAACGCAGCATCCCACTGTTCCCGGTACGGGAGGCGCACCAGCTCGTTCTGGGAATTGGGGGTATAGCAGTTGACCAGGTAAAACTGTTCAAACTCCATCGTGCACACGCGCCCCTCCCGGTCATGCTCCGGCCAGCCGATTCCGGTGGACGTGGAAAGGGGCTGCACACGGCTGAGGATCAGCACGCCGGAATAACCGGCCTTCTCCGCCGGATTCCAGAGCTGGTGCGGCCAGGAGGAAATCCACAGGTCATTCACCTGTTCAGGACGCGCCTTGATCTCCTGAAGGCAGAGGACGTCCGGCTCCAGCGCCTCCACGGCATCCCCCATTCCCTTGCCGAGGATCGCCCGCAATCCGTTCACATTCCATGAGACGAGTTTCATGCACGCATACTTCCCGTTTTTGCCGGCTCCGTCAAGCCCTCAAACACCCCCGCCCCGCACCCTTCCGGGGGACCGCTGAAAACCCTTCTTCCGGAATCATCCCCAGTCTTTTGCATGCCGCATAGAACAAGCGTTTTTTCTTGCCAGGACCGCCCCCTCATGCTTACTTAGATAGGCAAACACCCCGAGAGACACTCGAGAGTGGGTCTGTCGACCCGCTCTTTTTTGTCTATCCATCACACTCCTCCACACTCATGACAAACGATATCAAAGCTTTAATTGACTACTACGAGAGGGAAAAAGGGCTCTCCCGTGAAAAAATTCTTCTCGCTCTGGAATCCGCTTTTCTCTCCGCCTACCGCAAGATGGTTCCCGGCTCCGGCAGCATCAACTACCTGAGGGCTGAAATCAACGTGGACAAGGGGAAGGTGCGCATCTTTGCGGATCTGGAAGTGGTGCCGGATGAAGAATACTCCGACAAGTTCAACCAAATCCCCCTCTCCCTGGCCGTCAAGCTGGACCGGAACGCCGTCCTGCACGACCTGCTGCCCACCAACATCACGCCGAAGGGCTTTGGCCGCATCGCGGTGCAGACCGCCCGCCAGACCATGCTCCAGAAGCTGCTGGATGCGGAAAAGGAAATGCTTTACGACGAGTTCAAGGACCGCGCCGGCGATCTGGTGACGGGCACCATCCGCCGCTTTGAAAAGGGGGACATCTTTGTGGACCTCGGCAAATTCGAGGGCGTCATGACCTCCCGCGAACGCGTGCCGAATGAAGACTACAGCGTCGGCGACCGCATGCGCTTCTACGTGGTGGAAGTGCGCACGGAAGCCCGCGGACCGGAAGTCATCCTCTCCCGCAGCCATCCGAACCTGGTGCGCCGCCTCTTTGAATCGGAAGTGGTGGAAATAGGCGACCAGACCGTGGAAATCCACGGCATCGCCCGTGAAGCGGGCTACCGCACCAAGGTGGCCGTCATCAGCCATGACGACAAGGTGGACCCGGTGGGCGCATGCGTAGGCATGCGCGGAGCCCGCGTCAAGAACATCGTCCGGGAGCTCAACAACGAAAAAGTGGACATCCTGGAATGGACGGAGGACCCCGTCATCTTCGTCCGGGAGGCCCTCAGCCCCGTGGAACCGCGGGAAATCACCGTGGACGAGGAAGCCAAAAAAATCTTCGTCATCGTCCAGGACGACAAGGACCTCTCCAAGGCCATCGGCCGCAGGGGCCAGAACGCCCGCCTCACCTCCCGCCTGATGGGCTGGGACGTCCAGGTGCGCGTCTTTGACGTCCAGGAAGCGGAAAAACGCCAGAACCAGGCCGCGGCCGAGGAAGTGATGCGCCAATGCCAGGCCGCCGCAAAGACCCTCAGCGAACAACTGGAAATCCCGGAAGAAACCGCCATGGGCCTGGTGACCATGGGGGGGACGGACCTGGTGGCCCTCACCGGATTTGAAGCTTCCGACATCGCGGAAAGCATGGGCATTCCCGCAGAGGAAGCCGCCCAGATTCTGGACAAGGCCCGGGACCTCATCTCCCAATAACCGTTGAGCGCGGCGCTCAATATCTAACAAACTTAAATTAAGATGCCTAATAAACAAGAAGAGAACGAACCCAAAAAGGAAGTGTTGGATCTGATCGGCGGATCTCCCAAAAAGAAACGCGCACCCCAGCCGGAACCCGCACCGGCGCCATCCCGTCCTGCCCCGGTCAAGAAAGAAGCTCTCGACTTGCTTTCCGGCCCCAAGAAAAAAGCGCCCGTCTCCGCTCCCTCCGAGCCGGCTACCGCCCCTGCCCAGGCCGCACCCGCCGCAGAATCTGCCGCGCCTGCCTCCCAGGAAACGGACTCTGCAGACGATAAAATCATCAACCTCAAGCCGCCCGTCTCCGTCTCCGAGCTGGCAGGCATGCTGCAAGCCAAGCCCTTCCAGATCATCAAGGACCTGATGGGCATGGGCATCTTCGCCAACCCGAATACGCCGCTGGACGCGGACGCCGTCAGCGCCATCTGCGACCTGCACGGCTACACCTTCGCCCGTGAAAAACGGGAAAAGGGCGGCGGCGTCAAGGCCCAGCAGGAACCGGTCAAGGAACCGGAACCCGTGCCGGTGGTGGAAGAACCCAAGGCCACCCTCATCCTGCGCACGCCCATCATCACCGTCATGGGCCATGTGGACCACGGCAAAACCTCCCTGCTGGACTACATCCGCAAGGCGCGCGTAGCCAAGGGGGAAGCCGGGGGCATCACCCAGCACATCGGCGCCTATACGGTGGAATACAACGGCAGCACACTCACCTTCCTGGATACCCCCCGGGACACGCCATCTTCACGGAAATGCGCGCCCGCGGCGCGGACGTGACGGACATCGTGGTACTGGTAGTGGCCGCCAATGACGGCATCATGCCCCAGACGAGGGAAGCCATCGCCCACTCCAAGGCAGCCGGCAAAACCATCATCGTGGCCATCAACAAATGCGACCTTCCGGCCGCAGACCCCGTCAAGACCAAGAGCGGCCTGATGGAGGAAGGGCTGGTTCCCACGGACTTCGGCGGCAACGTGGAATGCGTGGAAGTTTCCGCCCTGACCGGCGACGGCATCGACGACCTTCTCGGCCTTCTCGTCCTTCAGTCGGAAGTGCTCGAACTCCAGGCCAATCCCAAGGCCAACTGCCGCGCCTCCATCATTGAGGCCCGCGTGGAACCCGGCACGGGCAGCTCCGCCACGGCCATCGTGGAAAGCGGCACCATCCGCGTAGGCATGCCCTTCATCTGCGGCCCGTACGCCGGCAAGGTGCGCGCCCTGGTCAACGACCACGGCGAACGCGTCAAAAGGTGGGGGGCCCGGCATGCCCGTGGAAATTACCGGCTTTTCCGAAACCCCGAACGTGGGCGACGAACTGGTGGAAATGGAAAACGAACGCGCCGCCAAGAAGCTGGGCGAAGAACGCCAGGAGGAACTGCGCAAGCAGCGCCTGGCCCAGCCCCCGCAAGGCCCGCATGGAAGAACTGCTCGCCATGATGGGCGACGGCACCCAGAAAGCCCAGCTCAAGATCCTTCTCAAGGGGGACGTGCAGGGCTCCGTGGAAGCCATCAAGAAGGCCATTATGGACATCCAGTCGGACAAGGTGGAATGCGTCTTCCTGAACGCCTCCGCCGGCCCCATCTCGGAATCGGACGTGCTGCTGGCCTCCTCCTCGGACGCCGTCATCCTGGGCTTCAACGTCAAGGTGGAAGCCAACGCCGTGAAACTGCTCAAGCGGGAAGGCGTGCAGGTGAAGCTTTACTCCATCGTTTACGAACTCATCGACCAGGTGAGGGATGCCATGCTGGGTCTTCTGGAACCGGAAACGCGTGAAACCATCATCGGCCACGCCAAAGTGCTCCAGGTCTTCAAACTCAACAAGGGCCGCGCGGCGGGCTGCATGGTGGAGGACGGAAAAATCCTCCGCAGCTGTGAAGCGCGCGTCATCCGCGACAAGACTCCCGTCTTTGACGGTAAAATGTCCACCCTGCGCCGCTTCCAGGATGAAGTGGAAGAAGTCAAGGCCGGCCTGGAATGCGGCATCCGTCTGGGCGACTTCAACGAATACGAAGCAGGCGACATCATCGAATGCTACACGCTGGAAAAAATCCAGCAAACGCTGTAACCCCAAGCAGGAATCATATAACAGGGATGGACGCCCCTTTCACGCCCCTCCGGGCGTTCAAAGAAGCTCCATCCCTGTCCTTTCTCCCCCATTCTTCCTTCTCCGATTGAACCAATCGGTCCATCCATCACTCTATCCCTTCATATGAGCAGACGCACTGACAAGGTAAATGAACTCCTCCGCCGTGAAATAGGCACCACCATCCAGCGGGACTTTGAATTCCCCGGAACGATTGTCACCGTTATTGAAGTGGAAGTGACGGACGACTTGAAAGAAGGAAAAGTATGGGTAGGCGTCGTAGGAAAAATGTCCCCCGCCCAGGTGCTGGAAAAACTGAACTCCAGGCATGGCCTCATCCAGTCCGCCGTAGCCAAGCGCGTGGTGCTGCGCAACACGCCGCGCCTGTCGTTCCGGCTGGACGACTCCGCCCAGCGCGGCGTTGACCTGGTCAACCTCCTGGAAGACATTGATAAAAACCTTCCCAAAGCCCCTCCGGCCGATCCGGAAAACGGCGAGGAATAAAACCCTGCTGAACAGTAAAAAATCCTCCTTGTCTTTTTGCAAGACAAGGATTTCTTTTTCCAGCCAAAAGCACGGAGGCAATCGCCGTGCCGTGTTTACGGACCGGCAAAACGGCGAAGTGGAATTGGCAGGATGATTTCTTCAGGAGAAATTCTGTAACAGATACAAGGGCCGGGAGGCCCTTGTTCCCAGAGGAACCGTTACCGGGAAACGGGGTGGAATTTATTTCTTCCTTACCTCGTCACCTTCAACCTCAGAAACCGGCGTGCCGGGGCGCTTTCTTCCAGAGCCGCCGTATCACGGAATTCCCCGCGGACACCGGCCGGAGTGACGATTCCTTCATCGGCCCATTCCTTCAAGTCGGACGAGCTTTCCACACTGAACGCCACATCCGCCGCTTCCGGATTTACCGGCCAGGAAAGCACGAGGTATTTTTTGCCCCCTTCCTCCCGGATCGCCAGCCCCGTCACGCTTCCGCACGGTTTGTTGGGGTCCAGGCCCGTTGCATACTTCATCAGGTTGGTGACCCCGTCTCCGGCGGGACAGGCATCCGGAGCCATCTGGTCCTCCGGCGTTCCGTCCCCGAAGTTGTCTTTTTTCCACTTATCGTACCCTGCCGGGGCCGGAGCCGCGGACTGGGTCAGCGTGAACGTTCTTTCCTCGCCGCCGCACTGGACGGTGACCACGGCCACCCGTTCCGTTTGCTGGGCGTTGGCTTCCATTTGAATGTCCAGCGTGGCAGTTCCGGAGCCTGAAGCCGGCCGGACCGTGACGCAGGCCTGGTCACAGGAGGCCGTCCATGGAAGCTGCGTCTGCACGGTCAGCGTGGTGGAGGCAGCGGCAAACCCTACGGTTTCCTCCGTTTTGTCGATATTGACGGGGTTTACGTATTCATAGCTGAAGGCGCTGGCGGGAATCTCCTGCTTGCTTATTCCCGGCCCCTCCCATTGCATGGTGAGGGCAGAGCCGGAGGCGTGGCCCACATAACCGATGCGGATGGGATGCACCCCCGCCGCAAGCCGGACGGCCTGTACCGCATTGGGCGTGACTTCCGAACCCTGCCGGGCATTGGAGTTGGCTTCCGTGCCCGGCGTATAGGCGTAGTCCGCATCAATGAGCTGCATGCCGTGCAGGTGTACGAAGGCTTTGGATCCCGCGTTGGAATCCGTCTGAAGGTAGAATTTGTACTCCCCTGTAACGGGAACGGTAAGGTAGCCCGTGAGTTCCACCCCCTTTGAGCGGCGGAACCGGCATTCACGCTGAGAGAAGACACAGCGCCTGTGACAGAGGGCGCCTCTTCCATCTGGCGGAAGTCGGGCACCCAGTCAAAACCACGGTTCCAGCAGCGCATTTTCAGACCTTGCCGGAGATTGGCCGGAGCCGTCGCAGCGGGCACGTCACCGGCATTCAGAGTTCCATTCGTGGAAGGCAGGGAGCGCCGCACAGACAAGGCCCGGGCCTTCATCTTCGCCTGCAAGTCCGGACGGGAGGAGGCGAGATTAGAAGCTTCCTGCGGGTCTTTTTCAGTATCATAAATCTGGAAGTCCTGATCCGTCCCGGAAATGTTGAAACGCACGCCTTTAAGGCCATCCACAAACACGACCTGCTGCAAACCGCGGGGAGAGCTTTTGTGGTGCGACAGGAAGTCCTGATAGGAGGCGCCATTGCCGCCATAGTTATATTCGGAATAAATCAGGCTCTCCTTCTGGCGTTCCGGCACGCCGGCCAGCGTCGGCAGCAGGGAAACGCCGTCGCAGCGCGCAGGAACCGCCACGCCCGCCGCATCCGCAAAGGTAGCCATCCAGTCATGGAACTGGCAGGCATTCAAGCTGATGCCATTGGCAGGAATCACGCCGGGCCAGCGCACCAGGGTGGGCACGCGCATGCCGCCCTCCCAGCAGTCGCGCTTGATGCCGTCCATCATGCCGTAGCTTTGGAAGAAGGCGGGATTCTGCGCGCCCCGCTGGTGCTGCCCGTCCGAACCGCTTTCATTATGGGGTCCGTTGTCGGAGGTAAAGACGATCATCGTGTTGTCATCAATTCCCAAATCCTTGAGCGTTTGAATCAAATCCCCCATCACATCATCCACGCGCCTGATCATGGTGGCGTGGCGTTTCTTCGTCTGGTTGGGGGAGGCGTCATTGATTCCCTCATTATCCGGATGGATGTAGGTATCCTTGGAGAAGGTTCCTTCCACCCCGGCCGCTGCCGCCCGCTGCGCCGTAGCCGTGTTGGAGGCTTCATACCCGTCCTCATTCCCGGCCACCCACTGCAAGCCTCCCTTGAGGCCCGGTTTGGGGGATAGGCGCACGCGGGCACCGCCAGGGAACCGTGCGGAGCGGGGAAGGCCAGGTACAGGAAGAAGGGCTGGGTGGCCGATTTGGCATGGTGGTCCACGATCCACTGCTTGGCGCGCGCGCCGAACAGGTCCGTGTCATAGGCCGTATCCGGAACCTTGTTCGTCACATTGGCGAAGGCGGGGGAAGAGGCGCCGTCATTGTATTCGTAATGTTCTTGGATTCCGTGATGTAGTGGTAGTGCCCCGTCAGGTGCTCCATAATCCCGTAAAAGTAGTCGAATCCGCGTTCGTTGGGGCGGGCATACAAGCCGGACGGCCCCTGCCCGTAGCCGCCGATGCCCCATTTGCCGACAGCCGCCGTATGGTACCCGGCGCCTTTCAGCACCGTGGCCAGCGTGTGGGAGTTTTCTATGGGATAATCAAAGCTGTTGTTGCGGATAACGCGGGAATGGCCCTGGTGCACCCCCAGCAGCAGGGAAGCGCGGGCCGGGGCGCAAACGGGCGCCGCGCTGTAATGGCGCCGCAATTGCATCCCTTCCGTCGCCATGGGAATTCAGCTGCGGCGTCTTGAAGCTGTTGCGCCTCGTTACCGTTCTTCCGTTCTTGTCCTGATGGTTCCAGTTTTCTTCCAGGTCGCCCCAGCCCATGTCATCCACCAGCACGAAGATGATATTGGGCCTGGCCCCGGAAACATGCCCCGGCATGGCCGGCTTTTCCGCCACATCCGTCTGAAGCGTCAGCAATTTGGCCGCCTCATCATAATTCCATGAAACCGCCCCTTTCGGCAGTTCCTTCACAGTGATGGAGGCGGTCGTTTCCGGCTTGAACTGCACGCCCAGCGTATGCCTGCCCGGCCACGCGGCAATGAGATCTTCAAAAGAGGAATCAAACAGGACAACGTATTCCCGCGCCTGCAGGGAGGGGCTCTCCGGCTGTACGGCTGACTTTTTGCGGCACGCCGTCCAGCACGGATATATGGACGCGCCCCAGCGTCAGGGAAGAGCTGGGCAGGGAAATGTCCCCCTCCACGGAAAGAGCGCTTCCGGGCGCATAAGTGATCGTCCCCGGAAACGTGCCGCTGCCGCCCAGCGTGCAGCTCCCCTGCACCACCAGGTCCACCGCCGGAATCTCCCCGTCAAAATGGATGGAGGAGTTGTTCAGCGTAATCGTTACATTCCTGCCCACGTTCCGGATTTCCCCCGCCTTGACGTGCCGGTCCGTATAAGTCACCCGGGCGTCATCCAGAATCGTCTGTTTCAGCGTCCCCTTGTCACCGGTAATGCCGGATGAGCCGGAAAGCGTCACATTCCCGTCCACTCCAGTTTCCGCCAGGTCCAGCGTGGAATTTTCCAGCGCAAATTCCGTGTTCGCGCCGATGTTCCATTGACCGGACGCCTTGGCAGAGGTTCCGGAAAAAGTCACGGAGGCCTTCTCCTGCGTCACCAGGGAGCCCTGGTACAGGGACATGCCCTCCAGCCGCCCGGCGTCTTCCACCGTAATCGTATTGCTCATGCCCCGGTCCGCCAGGTCCAGCGTGGGCATTCCCTTCCCGGCACTCATTACAAAGCCGATGAGGCCGGAAATATTATTCAGCAGCATTCCTTCTCCAATGCGCACGGCTCCCCCTCCCGTCACCGTCACGCGCCGCGGAGCATCGTTTTCAGAAGTCAGGGGAATACAATCCTCCGGAGGGAGCTCCATCGTCCTGCCCACATAAAAACAGCGGCCTTCCGCCACATTCCACTCCTGGTCGGCGGCTACGCGCAGCTGCGCAATCCCGAATCCCGCATTATAACCGCCCGCGGTTGCGTTTTCCACGGTAATGCCGCCCGTCTCCACGCGCAGATATACGCCGGAAGAAGTATTCAACACGAAGAGCTGGACCTTTCCTCCCGGCTGATTGTTAACTCCCTCCACCCGGATTCCTTTCAAATACCGTCCTCCGGACCCCAACCCGCCTATATTGGTCATGCCAGCCGAATCCGTCCCGTTCGTGACCATCCAATGCGTGTAGGCGGAGGCCGACGCGCCGGGAGCAGCCGACGGCGCGCTTCCGTTCAGAGCCCAGTTTGACAAGTTCGACCAGGGAGACGCCGCCCCTTTCCAGACATATTCATCGGCGGCAGACCTGGCTGGCGCGAGAAATAATAAAGAAGGAACAAGAACAGATAAGAAACGGTACAGGAACATGGCAAGCTGGCGGAAAAGTGATTCAAGAGGCATCAGGCTAAAGAACAAACTGCCTGAGGAATCATGTTGATTACTGATATTAAATATTAAAAAGTGTTAGATTCTGCTAACTGAAAATAAAAAAGCCGCCAATTTCAAAAAACGGACGGCTTGATCAAATGTTTCAGGAGCATGGACTTAAAGTCTGCGGCGGCGCATCATCAGCGCAGCCAGCCCCAGAAGACCCAGGGAGGCCGTGGCAGGTTCGGGAACCACCAAATCACCGTTAATCTGAATTCCCGAAAGCCCGGCAAAGCAGCCCTTGTTATAAGCGCTGTTATTGGAAGCCGTGATGGTGATGGTCAGGGATTCCCCGGCTTTCAGCAGAAAATCATCGTACGTGTGGCTTCCCGTATGAATGCCGGTCCATGCGCCGGTGGAACCATTGGCGGCGGTGGAACCGTTATAGGTCAGCGTCTGGTCCGGCTGCCCGTCAATGGAGAGAGTCATATCGACAGGCTTGTTGAAATTGCCTTCATATCCGCCCACATAACCATTATTGGCTATACCGCCACCGCCATTCTGGGCGGCCCCCGCACCCGTGAACCCGACCATGGACAGGTCAATGGAAGAAATCAGCATGTCGTGGGAACCGGTATTGGTGAATGTGAAGGAAACGCTCCATGTATTGTTTCCGGCGCCTCCCACATTGGCATTGGGAGAAAACACGGAGGCCGGAATGGAACCTGAGGCCAGGAGGTCATTGCCCGAGGTGCTCTTGCTGAAATCTTCGGAACCGATGGAGGTGGAGGAAGTAAGTCCCACATCGGATGTCGTGTTCACCGTAACGGTATCCAGGGAAGTGCCGGTCCGGTTAAAAGTAGTGGAACACAACACCGCAGCCTGGGAAACTGCTGTTCCAAAAGTCAGGGAGGCAATGAGTATCAATGATTTCTTCATAACTAGGAGAGGTTGGATGAAAACAACCTTTATCCCTTAGCGGATTGCCAATCCGAAGTCAACAATAAATGATAAAAACAAGATGTTTAGGAAGATAAACGCCCAGGGGCGTTTTCTGATGAGAGTTTCTTTTTTGGGAATTTTAAATCGTTGTAAAATTCCTAATGCCAGATTTTTATGCATAAAAATGGTACATCGGATTTCTTTTTTCGGATTGGCAATCCGTTCCGTATTTTTTCTCTTTCACTAACGGCTTGCCAGAAGAGAGGAGAACAGTTAAGTTCCCCGAACGGACAGCCTGTCCATGAGATGGCTGGACCTTTTTCCAACATGAACGGTTACTGCTACTTCATTCTGGGGATATTGATCCTGGCGGCCGGTTATTTCACCTACGGGCGGGTGCTGGAAAAGATTTTCCGGCCGGACGCCTCCCGGCAGACTCCGCCGTGGCCTGCACGGACGGCGTGGATTACGTGGTGATGCCGCGCTGGCGCGTGTTCCTGATTCAGTTGCTGAACATTGCGGGGCTGGGCCCTATCTTCGGCGCCGTCATGGGCGTGCTGTACGGGCCGGCCGCGCTCCTGTGGATCGTCATCGGCTGCATCTTTGGCGGAATGGTGCACGATTACTTTTCCGGCATGATTTCCCTGCGCCACAAGGGGGAAAACCTGCCGGAAATCCTGGGCCGCTACCTGGGCAGCCAGGCCCAGTGGATCAGCCGCGCCGTCTGCATCGTGTTCAGCGTGCTGGTGGGCGTCGTCTTCGCCGTGGGCCCCGCCGCCATCCTGGCCCCCATGACGGGCTGGAGCGTTTCTGCATGGGTGTGGATCATCTTCGGCTACTACTTTCTGGCGACCATCCTTCCCATCCAGGCCATCATGGGAAAGGTGTATCCCCTTTTTCCGTCGCCCTGATCATCATGGTGGTGGGCATTCTGGGCGTGATGCTCCTGGCTCCCTTTGCGGAATTCATGCCGTACTGGATGCACATTCCTTCTATGGAAGTGCTCCCGGACCTGGACTTCTTCCATAACCGCCACCCGGCGGATTTCCCCTTTCTTCCCCGTGATGTTCATCACCATCGCCTGCGGAGCGGTGAGCGGCTTCCACGCCACGCAGTCCCCGCTGATGGCGCGGTGCCTGAAAACGGAGCAGGAAGGACTGCCCGTCTTCGGCGGAGCCATGATTACGGAAGGAATCATCGCCTTCATATGGGCTGCCGCCGCGCTGACCTTCTACGGCACCCCGGAAGCCCTGGGAGCGGCTACCGCCAACGGAAAGGCCCCGGCGCTGGCCATCCAGATGATTTCCGAATCCTGGATGGGCCACGTCGGCTCCATCCTGGTCATGGTCGGCGTGGTCATCCTCCCCATCAGCACGGGGACGGCGCCCTGCGGGTCACGCGCCTGATGATTGCGGATTGCTTCAAGCTGAACCAGGAACAACTGAGCCGCCGCCTGATGATCGCCATCCCCCTCTTTGCCGCAGCCATTGCCGTAAGCAGCATGGACTACGCCATCATCTGGCAGTACTTCGGCTGGGCCAACCAGCTCCTGGCCGCCGCCACCCTCTGGGCCGTCTCCATTTACCTGCGCAGCAAAACCGCTGCTGCTGGACGGCCGCCGTTCCTGCCGCCTTCCTGAGCCTGGTGGTGCTCCAGTACCTGTTCTCCAGCCCGGAAATGTGCGGGTTCAGTTATGAAGCTTCCCTGGTCTGCAGCGTCCTGCTCGTGGCCGTCATCGGCGTGCTGTGCCTGTTCCGCGGCTCCGGACTGGAAAAAGCGGAGGAGCCCAACCTGTAATTTCATGAACCCCAGCCCCCATACGCCCGGAAACGCCCGCAAGGTTCCATGGGGAGCCTTCTGGCGGCTCGTGCTGATCCAGGCGCAGAATTCGCTTTAATGAAAAGGGGGCGCAATTCCTGCTCATTCCCCTGGGCGTCTGGCTGTACGGCACGCAGGGAGACCTGGAATACCCGCTTGGGGCCATCATCGTGCTGCCCTTTATCCTGTTTTCCCCGTTCGTCGGCTGGCTCTCGGACCGTTTCTGCAAGGCGCGCATCATCCAGTCCATGGCGCTGCTCCAGATCTGCGTGCTGGCGGGCATGTACTGGAGCCTGCGTACCCATAACCTGGACGGGGCCATCCTGTGGTTCTGCGTCTTTGCCGTGCAGGCCACTATCTTCAGCCCGTCCAAGAAGGGCATCGTCAAGGACATCGTGGGCACCTCCCGCATGGGGTTCGCCAGCGGCATTGTGGAAATGGCTTCCATCCTCAGCCTGCTCATCGGCCAGATCGGCGTTTTCGTCTGGTTCCGCTACCTGCTGGAGCCTTCCACGGATACCGTCTGGCACCACTGGCTGGGGAAGGCTTCTTCCAGTGGTTTGACGCCTGGCTGAAACCCTCCGGCCTCAACGACGGCTGGTATGCCGCCTCCTTCCCCTGCCTAGTGTTCCTGCTGATGGCCGTTCCCGTGGCGATTTCCAGCTTCTACCTGCCCCGGTACGCTCCGGAGGGTTTCCGGCCCTTCTCCTGGTCCCTGTTTTACGAACACTTCCACCAACTGGGCAAGCTGTGGAAAAACCGCAACCTGCGCGTCAGCGAGATGGGCATCGGTTACTTCTGGTTCTTCGGCGGCACGATCATGCTGATGACTATCCAGATGGCCAAGGAAATCTCCGGCGGCAGCGACGATTTCAGCTCCGTGGGAGCCGTGCTGATGGCCTGGATGAGCGGAGGAACCGTGCTGGGGGGCATCCTGGCCTCCCTGATCTGCCGCCGCCACATCCGGATGAACGTCTCCGTGGCGGGAGGCGCGCTGATGGCGCTGAGCTGCGTGGCCCTCTCTACGGTCTCCATGACTTCCACGGTCTTTTATGCCCTGCTGATGGCGGCGGGCATCTCCGCCGCACTGTTCCTGGTGCCGCTGAACGCCTTCTTCCAGGACCGGGCGGACAACGACAAGCGCGGGGACATGATTGCCGCCGGCAACCTGGTGGACTGCGTGCTGGGACTGATGGCCGTCGGATTCCAATACGCCATGATGCTGGTGATTCCCCCCCCTGGCAATTCGTCGTCATGGGAATCCTGAGCCTCGGCATGGCGTGGGTGATCTTCCGTTTTTCCCGCGTGGCTCCGGGCGCAAGATAAAATGTACTGGCAATCAGGCAGTAATCTTTAAAAATCCTCCTTTTAAAGAAAAAACCTTTCCCTCCTTCCGCGCACCCTGCGCCATTCTCCCCGTCAGGGCGCGCGATTTACTTGCAAACCCGCTTTTATTCGGGCAACATAGGGGGAAAACAAGAAGCCATGAAAAAAGTATCTTACCCTTCTGTTGTGCTCCCTGTGCGCCCTGGCGGGCTTCACCGCCTCTGCAGCATCCACCGCCAGCCTCAAGGACGTCAATATCGTCATCTCCACCACCAAGGGGGACATTGAACTGGCCCTTTACCCCTCCAAGGCGCCCGTCACCGTAGCCAATTTCCTGAACCTCATCAACAGGGGCTACTACAAGGGAATCTCCTTCCACCGCGTGATTCCGGACTTCATGATTCAGGGCGGCGACCCCACCGGCACGGGCATGGGAGGCCCCGGCTACAGCTTTGAAGACGAGTTTTCCCCGGACCTCAAGCATGACGGCCCCGGCGTGCTTTCCATGGCGAACGCGGGCCCCGGCACCAACGGCTCCCAATTCTTCATCACCCACGTTGCCACGCCTCATCTGGACGGCCGCCATACGGTCTTCGGGAAGGTGCTGAAAGGCCAGGCCGTCGTCAACTCCATCGTCCGGGGAGACAAGATCAAGGACATCCGCATTCTGGACAAGAACGCCGCGGCCGCCGTGCTGAAGGCGGAAGCCGCCCGCGTGGCCCAGTGGAACAAGGCGCTGGACGCCGCCAAATAAACCGGGAGCAATCAACGGCATGAATATTCTCAGGCGGTTCATCAACCAGGTCTTCACTCCGCAGGAAGTGGAGGCCACGCCGGAGAACGTCGCCAAATGGGAAAAAAGAGCGCCCGGATGGACCATCCGCTGCAACCGCTGCGGCCTGGAGGAACCCTTCGGGAAATACGGCATCCTTTACAAATCGGCAGGCGGGAAAAAGAACTTTGGCCGCTGTCCCCGCTGCCGCAAATGGTCGTGGCTCGTCATTTCCAGAAAAACGGCGTGAAACAACCCCGTATTCATCATCAAGCGACTCTAAAAATCCATCCACCAACCATTCATTTTTATGAAAACACTCATTAAAAACGCACGCATCATCTCCCCCGGCATTGACCTGCCCGGGGCTGCCGTGGAAATCGAAGGCAAGACCATCACCGCCGTCTATCCCGCCGGGAGCGAACTCCCCGCCGCAGACAAGGTGATGGATGCGGAAGGCCGCATGCTCCTTCCCGGTTTCATTGACATCCACAGCCACGGCGCCGGCGGCTGCGACACCTGCGACGCCAAGCTGGAAAGCCTCCGCACCATTGCGGAATGCAAGATGAAGGAAGGCGTCACCTCCTGGCTGCCGACCACCCTCACCCTGTCTCCCAAGGTGCTGGAAGACGTGTGCGCCTCCGTGGCGGAATACATGAAGAACCAGGAATTCGCCAAGACGCCCGGCATCCATCTGGAAGGGCCGTTCATCAATCCCAAGTGCTGCGGCGCGCAGAATCCCGCCTTTGTCCGCCAGCCGGACTATGATGAAGTAGCCAACCTGAACTCCATCGCCAAGGTTCTGCTGGTCTCCCTGGCGCCGGAAATGCCCGGAGCCGTGGGAATTCATTGAAAAAGCCACGGCCAGCGGCATCCGCTGCTCTGCCGGGCACAGCGCGGCCACCCATGCGGACTTCAACAAGGCGAAATCCGCGGGCCTGGTGCACCTGACCCACTATTGCAACCAGATGTCCCCCCTGCACCACCGTGAAATCGGCCTGGTGGGCTCCGGCCTGCTGGACAGGGAAATCAAGATTGAAATCATCTGCGACACCATCCACCTCTGCGCGGACATGCTCAAGACCGTGTTCAAGAACAAGGAAACGGACCAGATGATGATGATTACGGATTCCCTGGCCTGCTCCTGGATGCCGGACGGCCCCGGAGACCTGGGCGGCCTGCCCATCATCGTGAAAGACGGCGTGGCGCGCCTGCAGGAATCCGGCGCGCTGGCCGGCAGCACCCTCAAATACGCCCACGGCCTGAAAAACGTGCACCGCCTGACCGGCAAACCCCTCAGCGACCTGGTGAAGGCCACCTCCTGGAACCAGGCGCAGTCCCTGGGCCTGGAAGGCCTGGGCAAAATCGCCCCCGGCTTCACGGCGGACATGGTTCTGCTGGACGATGACTTCAACACCTGCAAGGTGTTCATCGACGGCGTGGAAAAATACAGCGCGTAACCGCGCGCCCGCGCGCCGGACGGGACGGAAACCCTTCCGGCGCGCCATCCCCCTCTTACCGTATTCCAACGTTCAACATTCACCTCCATGGCTATTACCATTGAAATGCCCCGCCTGTCCGACTCCATGCACGAAGGAATCGTCCTGAGATGGGTCAAAAAGATAGGAGACTTCGTAGAAGTCGGCGACCATCTGGCCGACATCGAGACGGACAAGGCCCACGTGGAACTCCAGGCATGCGAGGACGGAACCCTGATGGAAATCCTGGTGCCGGAAGGCGGTTCCGCCGCGGTGGGCGCTCCCATTGCGCTGCTTCAGTCGGAATTCGGCGCCGCCTCCTGCGACTGCCCTCCGTGCCCGCCCGTCAAATGCAGCCCGCTGGCCGCCAGGCTGGCCGCGGAAGCCGGGCTGAACGCCGGAACCCTGCGCGGCACCGGACCACGCGGCAAGATCATGGCCGCGGACGTGCGCGCCTCCATACGCCCCGCAGACGGCCCCGCCCGCCGGGTGCAGACCCCGCTGGCGCCCCGGGACACGCGCCACGCCACGCGCGTGGATAATTTCTACCTGTACTCCCTGGAGGCGAACATGGCCTACCTGGCCGCCATCAGCACGCCCATCGCCGTCCAGTGCGAAAAACTCATCGGCGGCCGCTACAGCCTCTTTGACTACGTGGTGCGCGCCGCGGTGAAAGCGTGCATCAGCGAGCCGGAATGGCTGGCGGGAGACTCCGCCGCAGAACTGCTCATGGTGCTGGACAAGGGGGAAAAATACGTCTTCATTGAAAACGCCTCCGGCAAGACGATTTACAACATCGCCATGGAACGGCTGGCCGCCCCCGCGGCAGGGCCGCCCCCCGCGGGCAGCATCACGCCCAACATCCTGCTGTGCGACAGCGGCGTGAACGTGGAAGCCCAGCGCACCGTGCTCCCGGAAATGCCCCACAGCATCATCAGCATCGGCGGCACCACGCCGAAAACGGGCATAGAAGCGGGACGCCCCGTGTCCAAGCTCATCCTGCCCGTCACCCTGTACGTGAACGCCAACATCCTGCCGGAATGCAAGGCGTCCAGAATCGCCGCCGAATTCAAGACGCTACTGGAAAATCCGGTCCTGCTTCTCCTGTAGGGCTACCGGCATGCTCCGCCCTTTTCCTTGAACGTTCCCTTCCCTCCTCCTGTCTCATTCACCATGAAAAAAGCCGCCATCCTCGCCGCCCCCGGATTTGAAGAAATCGAACTCATGGCTCCGCTGGACATCCTGCGCCGCCTGAACTTTGACGTGCTCCTCGCCGGCGTGCAGTCCGACAAGGTGGTCAGCACCCATGACGTGACCGTCAGCACGGACACCATGCTGGACAAGCTCCATGCCGACAAGCTGGACGCCCTGATCCTGCCCGGCGGCGCAGGCGCCTGGGTGCTCCGCGACACGCCGGAAGTCATCCACCTGGTCAAGAAGATGCATGCCGCGGGCAAGCTGGTGGCCGCCATCTGCGCCGCCCCCATCGTTCTGGCGAAAGCCGGCCTGGTGAAGGACAGGAACGTCACGGCCTACCCGGCCCAGGACGTCTACCGGGAACTCAATGAGGCGGGAGCCCACATCGTGAAGGATGAAAACGTGGTGCTGGACGGAAATATGCTCACCGCCAACGGTCCCGGAGCCGCCATGCTCTTCGGCTACTGCATCGGGGAATACCTGGGAGAAGACCTCCAGGTAGCCCAGCTCAAGGAGCAGATGTGCTACACGGGCCTGTAGGATTCCGGAAAGCATTCCGGCTCCTTCACGGTCTCATACCACACCAAAAAACCGAGGGAAGAAGGGTTTTCCCTCTCACCTCGCCAAGTGCCTTTTCAGGGTATAATAAGCCCCCGGCGTCCTTTGCGGGATGACATCAGGCGGGCACGCAGGGAAGAAAAGAAATTGCCCTGGAGGGGGTAGTCCAGCAGAAGGCGGCAGAACGCCTGGTCCCACCGGTCCAGCCGGGAGAGGGCTTTCTCCCCGCCCACCAGTTCCAGCCATTTTTTCCACCCGGACAGGAGGGTTTCCCGGTCTTCCGGCGACGCCTTGAAGAAGGCCCCTTCTTTCATGATGAAGTGCCTGCGGATGAATTCCATGTAGTAGTCCACCAGCCCGAAGACGGCGGGGGGAATCCAGCAGGCCGTGCCGCTGCCAGAAACGGGCCACCCGGTCCATGCCCAGCAGGTCCATGCGGAAGTCGCCCAGCAGCAAGTCCCGTCCATACGTGGCGGAGCCGGGACGTTCCCTGCGGTAATGGTAAAACGGTCCGACAGGGTCCGGAGCCGGGGTGCGAAGGGCAGCAGCATCAGCAGGAAGGCCAGGTCCTCCCCTTCCTTCAAGCCCACCACAAAACGGAGGGAATGTTCTTCCACCAAGCTTCTGCGGACCAGTTTGTTGTACACGGGACCCACGCACCGGCACCAGGCGGAACCGCGGCGGAATTGCTCCACCCGTTCCTCCGGATAAAATTCATCATCCGGGGACCAGCCGCCCTCATGGACGGCCACACCGTCTTTTTCCACGAATTCCCGGCAACCGCACACCACAACGTCCGCATCATTCTTTTCAGCGGCGCCAAGCAGGCGCGAGAACATCCTCCGGTCCACCCGGTCATCCGGGTCCACAAAGCCCACGTATTTTCCCTCCGCGGCATCCAGCCCGGCATTCCGGGCCGCGGACACCCGGCGTTGGACTGGCTGATAACCCGGAGGCGATTGTCTTTTCCCGCCACCTGTACAGAAGCTCCAGCGTCCCGTCCGTGGAGCCGTCATCCACGCAGATGATTTCCATGGGACCCAGCGTCTGATCCGCCAGGCCGGACATGCATTCGTCCACGTAGGGCGCTACGTTGTAACAGGGGACAATGACGGAAACGGCAGTTTTCATGATAATCCGGATAACAGGAGCTTAAGACGGTGGTACCGCCCTTTTCTTCCGCTGCATGCCGACATCAGGGTACTGTGAAGACGCGCACAGGGACCGAGCTTTACCGGTTCCGCACCCAGCAGGCGGCAGAACGCGCGGTCCCACTTGTTCAGTCCTGCAAAGCCGGGCCCGATTTCCACGCCTTTCAACCATTTGCGGTAACGCGCCGCCAGTCCCCTGCGTTCCTCTTCATCCAGCCGCCGGAAGATTTCCTCTGCGGAGGTGACGTGAGCCAGCAGATAACGCTTCATGATATGGGCCAGCCAGCCCTGCCTGACGGCAGATTCCAGCCAACCGATTTTTTCCCAGTAGGCCGTCACATATTCCAGACGGTCCATGTTCATGGAGTAAAACCATCCGTCCCGGTCCCAGACGTCGGAAAGGGATCCGGCCCTTTTCCTGCGGTAAAAGTATAATTGATCCGGAATGACCGCCAGACGGGAGGCGTGCGGGAGCGTCATCAGCCAGAATACGTCATCTTCCCCACCCCTGAACGAAGGTTCAAACCGGAATCCGAGGCTTTCCAGGAATTCCCTCTTGTACAGTTTGTTCCAGGCAACCACGTCCATTCTTTTCCAGACGGCATCCTCATGGAACAGGCTCGCGCGCGCATCCTCCTCCACTCCGCAGAACGGGGCATGGGACCATTCTTCCAGCACCTTTCCGTCACCATCGGAAAAACTGACGTAACCGCAGGCCGTCACCTGCGCCTCATGCCTGCGGGCTTCCGCCACCAGACGGGCATACATGGAAATATCCACGTAGTCATCCGGGTCCACAAAGCCGATGTATTCGCCCGTCGCCGCATCTATCCCGGTGTTGCGAGCCGCGGAAAGGCCACCGTTTTCCCGGTCAATCACCCGGATACGGGCATCCTTTTTGAGCCCATCCGCGCAGCACGGCCGGCGTATCGTCCGTGGAGCCGTCGTTGACACAGATGATTTCCAGGTCTTCCCAGGTCTGCCGGACCAGGCTTTCCAGGCATTCATCCAGATAAGGAGCAACGTTGTAGCAGGGCAAAATAATGGAAACAGTACCATCCATAGAGAAATCGGGAGTATCATTCAGTTTTTCATGGGAAAAACCAGCGGAAACCATGATTCATGATGCCCGCGCCTTTTCCCGCAACGGCTACCTTACTTCAACACGGGCGTTCCCGCAAGCCTCAACGGTACGCAGAAAATTAAGAACCAGGGTGCCGGAAGGCTATTTTCCGCCGCCGCAAGAGGAAAAATTTCCTTTTGAGCCCATAGTAACGCCCCCCTGGCGCCCGCGGCAGCGTGATAGAAGTTTCCACCACGCACGGGACAGGCGTCCCGGCCGTTCCGGTGGAGAGGCCAGCAGCCGGCACAAGGCAAAGTCCCATTTTCCCATCGCCCGGAAGGGTTCCATGTTGCCCGCCAGCGCAAACCATTCCCGGCACCTGCCGCGCAGCAGCATCCATTCCTCAGCGTCCAGTTGCGGCAGAGGATGCTCCGGGCACAGCAACCGGGCCAGCAGGTAATGCCTGAGGGCACGGGAGGCCCAGCCGCGTTCCAGGCCGGATTCCAGCCAGCCGCATTTTTTCCAGTACGCCGTGGCATGCAGCAGGCGTTCCGCTACCAGCAGAAGGGGGCGGTCCTGTTCTTCCAGCATCTGGGAGACGGAACCGCGCCTCCGGCGGCGGTACCAGTACAGACGGTCCGGAATGACGGCCAGGCAGGAGGCATGAGCCAGCGCCATCAGCCATAACACGTCGTCCTCCATGGACCGGAACGAGGTTTCAAAACGCAGGCCGTGCCGGTTCAGAAAATCCCTCCGGTACAGTTTGTTGCACGTCACCACGTCCATCCGCTCCCAAACGGAACCCGCGCGGGCCATACTTGACTGCACTTCCTTTTCCACGCCCGCAGCGGGGGACCAGCTCAATTCCTCCAGCACGGAACCGTCACCGTCGGAAAAACTGGTGTAACCGCAAGCCGTGACGTCCGCGCCATGCCTGCGGGATTCCTCCACCAGACGGGCAAACATGGCATGCTCCACATAGTCGTCCGGGTCCACAAAGCCCACATATTCACCCGCAGCCGTATCCATCCCGACGTTGCGCGCGGAGGCCTGCCCTCCATTTTCACGGTGAATGACGCGGATGCGGCCATCCCTCCGCGCCCACGCATCCAGAAGCGCCGGGGTAGCGTCCGTGGAACCGTCGTTCACACAGATGATTTCAAGGTCCTGCAAGCTCTGGTTCACCAGGCTTTCCAGGCACTCCTCCACATACGGAGCTACGTTATAACAGGGAACGACGATGGAAACGGACATGGGGCGTCAGGAATGGTTTTTTTTCTCCGGCGGAAGCCAGGAGCAAGCGAAGAGCGGAATAGCGCCCTCGGCGCCCCCTGCGGAGGGAAAGACGCTTCCACCAGCGGCGGCGCAGCCAGCCGGGACGTTCCGCAGGCTGTTCCAGCAGGCGGCAGAAGGACTTTTCCCATTTGTCCAGGCCCCGCAACCGGTCCGCCCCTCCCACCAGGGAGAACCATTCCCGGAATTTTCCGTGCAGCCGGGCCCATTCCTCCGCATTCAGGCGCGGAAGCGGCTTGTGCGCCGGCACCAGATGCACCAGCAGGTAGTACCACAGGGCGTGCAGAACCCAGCCGCGTTCCAGGCCGGATTCCAGCCAGCCGCATTTTTTCCAGTACGCCGTGGCATATAGAAGGCGGTCCGCCACAAGAGGCAGCGGACAACCTTCTTCCTCCCATGGCAGGGAAATAGCCCCTTCTCTCTGGCGGCGGTACCAATAGAGCCGGTCCGGAATGACCGCCAGACGGGAGGCGTGGGCCAGCACCATCAGCCAGAAGGCATCGTCCTCTCCCTGCCTGAAGCGGGGCTCAAAGCGGAGGCCGTTCCTTTCCAGGAATTCCCTCTTGAAAAGCTTGTTCCATGCCACGGCGGCCATCCTTCTCCATACGGCATTTTCCTGAAAAACGCATGCCTGTACATTCTCTTCCACTCCTTCTTCCGGTGACAGGCTCCATTTTTCCAGTATGGAACCGTCACGGTCGGAAAAACCGGTATAGCCGCAGGCCGTCACATCCGCATCACTCCTGCGGGCTTTTTCTAGCAGGCGGCCATACATGGAGTGTTCCACGTAATCATCCGGGTCCACAAAGCCGATATATTCCCCGCCAGCCAGGGCCATGCCGGTATTGCGCGCCGCAGAAAGGCCGCCGTTTTCCCGGTCCACCACCCGGATGCGGCCATCCCTTTCAGCCCATGCGCGCAGGATGGCTGGGGTATCGTCCCCGGAACCGTCATTCACGCAAATGATCTCAAGGTCCCCCAGCGTCTGGAGAGTTAGGCTTTCCATGCATTTATCCAGATAAGGAGCTACATTATAACAGGGGACGATGATGGAAACAGCCGCGCTCATACCAAGAAAACCCTATGTAAACGGATTTCAAATCCGGGGTCAAGGGCCGATTTTCATACCAAGGAGCTTACGTTGCATGGTCCTTCCTCGATGGGAAACCGTTTTCCCCCGGAAAAAGCCTTTCGGAATTACGCAACGGAAACCTGGATCGCGGCAAGCCTCTCAGCCGTTGAAATGCATGCATTCCGTCAGGACGCACTGGCTTTCAGGAAAGAGAGTTCGCTGCCTCCCGGTTTGGCTTCCGGAAGCCGCAAGCGTTTACGGCACTCCAAACGGTACGGAAATCATTCCATATTAATCCATGACGGATTTGAAATTCGTATGATGCCCAAACAAAATATGAGCGTTTTCACCGCCGGGAATGTCCCATGCAGAGAATAACGGAACGCCGGAACAGGGATGCCCGTTTCCCCTGTTTCAACAGCTCTTCCGGAATTCATCTCCGCCATGAAAAACAAGACCTTTCTCCCAACTATCTTTATACCGGAATTCCCGGCAGGCACCGGAAACGCTTTCAGCTTTTCCCATTCTTCTTCATGACCTGTTGAATTCCTTTTATGCCGACTATCTCTCCCTTATCCGGCATGGCGGAACCTCCCGTTTCCGTCATGTTCGCCGTCACTTCCTCCTGGCTCATCCCGCTGGCCGTGGCGATACGCTCCCTTTGCGTGCATTCCGATCCGCGGCGGAATTATGAACTCCATATCGTTCATCATGGATTGGAGGAAGAGCAGATGAAGGAACTGGGAAAAGCCGTTTCCGGCTATCCCCGCGTCTCGCTGGGGTTTTGCAGGCTTCCGGAGAGGCTGCTTCGCATTCTGCAGCACAGGGATTGCGGACGGTTCTCCCCTCTCACGTATGGACGCCTGCTGGCCGCCGCCCTGTTCCCCCGGCACAACAGGGTGGTTTACCTGGACGTGGACGTGCTGCTGAATGGAGACGTGGCCGAACTTTACGATGCGGACCTGCACGGCGCGCCGATAGGCGCCGTCCGGGATTGCGCCGTCCTGCAAAGCATCAGTACGGGGCGCCTTCCCGACCATCTGGAATACATCAGCTGCATGGGGGTAACGAATCCGCGCCTGTACTGCAATACCGGGGTCATGGTCATGGACCTGGTCCAGATGAGGGAGCAGGAAACGGAAGACAGGCTGCTGAGGCTGCTTGAGGCCCATCCGGATTCCTTTCCGTACGTGGACCAGGACATTATCAACATTGTCTTTCACGGCCGCATTGCTCCGCTGCCCCTCCGCTGGAATTACCACTTCCAGTTTGAGCTGCACCATGCGGGAATGGCGGACCTCATCTCCGGCACCGAGTTTGAAGAAGCCCCGGCCCTGTTTGAAAGCCGTTCCTGGAAGCTTTTCCACCTGGTGGGTGATTACAAGCCGTGGCTGCCGCCGGATATGGAAAAAAAATCTACCACCGCCTGTATCTCGCCCTCTGGTGGCCCCTTGCCCGGCAAACTCCGGCTTTCCGCAGGGAGCTGCGCGCCCTGTACCGGCAATTCACGCGCGCCTTCCGTTCCCGGCTGCGCCACCACCAATGGAGCCTCCCCGTCTCTCCGGGCCGGAATTTCCGGAAACGCCGGGAGAAAATCAAAACCCTTCAACGCCAACTGGCCGTGTTTGACGGCTCATGGCCCTGATTCCATCCCATCCTTTAACATCATGCCCTCCTCCCTTTCCGCCGCACCGCCCGCAGCCTTCCATGCTGCCGCTGCGCCTCCTGCCATAGACGTCATGTTTGCCGTCACCTCCGCCTGGACCGTGTGCCTGGCCGTCACCCTGCATTCCCTGGCACGCCATTCCAACCCGGAACGGAACTACAGGCTGTGGGTGGTCCATGACGGGCTGGAAGAAGAAAACATGCAGGAACTGGACAAGGCCGTTTCCGGTTATCCGAACGCAACCCTTCAGTTCATGACCATTCCCGGCAAGCTGGAACAGATGCTGCGCCGGAGGGACGTGAAACGCTTTTCCGCCCTGGCCTACGCGCGCCTGCTGGCACCCAGCCTGTTCCCCCGGCATTCCCGGATTGTCTATCTGGATGCGGATACGGTCCTGTATGCGGACGTAGCGGAGCTTTACGATACGGACCTCTGCGGGGCGGCCGTGGGCGCCGTACGGGATACGGCGGTGCTGAGCAGCCTGGTAGCGGGGTATCCGCGGCGCCAGCTCCGGAAACTTCAACCTTTGGGCCTGCACGATCCCTCCCACTATTTCAACTCCGGCGTGCTGGTCCTGGACCTGGACCGAATGAGGGAGGAGGATGCGGAAGTCCGCCTGCTCCACGTCATTGAAGAACACAATGAGCTCCTGGAACATCCGGACCAGGACGCGCTGAATATCGTCTTCCACCGGCAGATTTTTCCGCTGCCTGTTGAATGGAACTACCATTTCCAATTTGAACTGGAGAAAAACGGACTGGAAGAGGCCTGCGCAGGCACGGAATTCGCCGGGGTTTCCAACATCCACGCCACATGCTCCTGGAAGCTTTTCCACATGATCGGCTCCAAAAAGCCCTGGCTGTTCCCGGAAAAATCAGAGGAATACATCGTGTCTGCGGCCGTCTGGTGGAAGCCGGCCATGGAAACGGCCTCCCTTCGGCCCCATCTGTCCCAATTGCTGGAGGAATTCACGCAATGGACGCGACGGCAATTGCGCCACAATCAATGGCATCTGCCGTTCTCCTTCGGGAACGGCTTCCGGAAACGCAAGGCCAGAATCAACCTGCTGAAACGCCTGCTGCGCGTCTTTGAAGGCGTATAGCCCCGCCGGCGGCAACAGGCGTTCGAGAAGAGCCGCAGTCTCCAATCACTCCGGCAGTTTGATGATTTCCCCCGTTTTCGGTTCCCGGTCTTTCAGAGCCGGATTCAGGCGGATAATTTCCCCGGCGCGCTTTCCGTCCTTCAACCGGCTTTCAGCGATGGACGCCCGGGTTTCCCCGGCCTTCACCTGGTAATCCCGCGCTCCTTCTGCCGGGCACGCCTGTACGTAGGCCATTTTCCCTACATTCACCACCTGGTCCCGGCCATTCAGGCGGAATACCAGCGTTTTCCGCTTTTCCTGCGGACGGCCGTAATCCGTGTACACTTCCGCGTACAGGGTAACGGGAGCCAGCATTTTCTGCGACCGGGTGCCGTAATAATGCGTCTGGACCAGATAGGGACCGGGAAGAGCCTTGCGCACCAGGTATTCTTCCGGCCCGTAGCCCTGCGTCACGTCACGGGACAAATGGCCGCCATGAGTGGTCAGCCGATGAGAGTAATAGCATTTTTCTCCGGTGATGTCCGTGACCCAAAGGTCCATGTCAGACGCATCCGTGTCCCAGTTGATGACCACACGCAAATCAGCCTCCACCGGCTGGAGAAAGGCAGGGTCCAGCCCCCCGGTATCCAGCTTCACTCCCGCCGCCCTGCTCCGGGAAACGAGCCGGTTCAGTTCCACCAGCACAATCTGCTCCACGCCGGTGAAGCGGCGCGGCATCGGGCGTTCCAGCACCTCCCGGTACATGTCGAACGCCTTTTGGGCTTCCCCAGTTCATCCAGCACCAGCGCCAGATCCCGGTAGGACTGGGGTTCTTCCGGAAACAGCGTTTTTACGGTTTCAAAAATGAACCTGGCCTGCTGGAGTTCTCCCATGTAACGCAGCTTGTAGCCCAGCATGCGCAGCAGGGAACGGTTTTCCAGTTCCAGCTCCGCAAGGTTGGACAGAATCTGGACAGCCAGCGCCTTGTCCCCCTTCCCGGCAAACCAGTCAGAGCAGTCCATGTAAAAACCGGGGCTGTCCCCATACTTTTCCTTGAGTTTCATATAGACCGCAAAAGGCCGGTCAGCCGCATCCAGAGCCGCCAGATACGGAGCCTTGGAGTCCCACGCCTTCACGTTCATGACGGGGGAAGAACCGGCATCCCGTTCCCGCGCCTTTAGTCCATTTAATGTTTCTCCCCCCCTCCCAGGAACAGGGACCCTACCACCTCTTGATTTTCCGGAGCGGAATTCTCGTTCCCCAGCAGATCCGGGGAGGCGGAGTCCGGAGAACTACCGGCTTCTGCATTAAAACTTCCGGACGCCCTGATGACAGCACCGGAATCTCCGGATATATTGTTACCTTGAACTATAACAGGCGCCGGAGCGGATTCCCCCGAATTTTCATCCTCCGGAGAGGATCCGGCCGGACGCTCCCAGAGAGAATCCACTTCCGCCAGCATGGCGCTTCTTCTTTCATCATAAGCGGCGGAGTAATAGGCAGTTTTTCTGCGGGCCACAGTCTCCGCACCCCTTCTTGCCGAAACATTTTCCGGAGCCTTTTCCAATATCCTGTTAAACAGGAAAAGGGCCTTATCGTAATCCCCAAGGTCATAAAAGCCGTAGGCCAGGCGGAGGCTTCCCGCTATGTCCGCAGGCTCCCTGTCCAGTTCCCTGTTCAAGTTTGCTCTTGCCTCAGCCAGCTCCCTGTCACGGGCAGCGTTTTCCCCAGAGGCTTTTTCAGCCTGTGCTTCTTTTTCCCGGAGGCGCCTTTCCATGACCGTGACGCCCTTCAAGGCCGTCCGGTTATTACGCTCATCCTTCAATACTTTCCGGTAGATTTCCAGCGCCTCCCGGTCATTGCCCCGGCACGTATGAATCAAGGCCTGTTTCAACCGGTCATCTTTCAAGACGCTTTCCATCTCTTCCGGATTGAAAAATTCCTTTGCGTACCATTTCTGCATTTCTTTCCAGGAAGCAAGGCACGCTTTCAAGCGGTTTAATCTTGCGGTCTCTTCAGCCATGTCCTCCTTCCGTCCGCGTTTCAGCATCCTCTTGTCATATTCCGCCCGCAATTCTGAAGCGGAAGCGGGAGGACGCACACCATATTTCAGGTATTGCTCCAGGGAGTCCAGCACCAGCAGAGAGGTACCGGGCGTCACGATTCCATATTCCATTCCCAGGTTCCCCACAGCTTCATCCCTAACGGCAGAGGGTGGACGGCAGAGAAGTTCCTGGAGCCTTGCCTGGGCATACAAGGCCCTCAGCATGGTTCCGGGCGTCCCCGCGGAGGCATCAGCCGCCACGGGAATTTCCACTCCGGCAACCTCCACCGTCCCGCGGTAGGAACCCGGCTCCAGTTCCGCCAGCAAAAGGACGGAATCCGATGGCATTCCAGGAATTTCATACCTTGAAAACGTCCTCCAGGGCATATTCCCCCTGTCAATAATGTAACGGATGGAAATTTCCCCCCTGACGAGGCGCTCCATCGCCTGCTCCGCCGTTTGACTGGCCAGGTCGATCACAGGAATGCCCATCCGGATGAACGTATTCGCATCCTTGCGCGGTGTCACCATCAGGGCGAAGGTTTTAGCGGAGCTAGTCCCCCGCTTTTCCGGCACGGGGCTGAAATTGATAAATCCATCACTGACAACCAGGCAGTCCGACGCCCCGGAACAAGCGCTCAGCTTTTCCCGAACAGCGCTCCAGTCACACGTGGCCCCGTCATAGTCCAGAGCCAGCAGTTCGCGGGCCAGCTCGTCCAGATTGTCCGGAGCGACCTCGAACGTTTTTGAAGGCATGATCCGGTCCCGGAAAACAGTCAGGTTGATGCGGGTTTGCCGCCCCTGCGTTCTGCCGCAAGCAAGATATCGTTTCAGAAAATCCAGGAATTTCCGGACATCCGCTCCTTTCATGGAACCGGAAGCGTCCCAAAGCAGCTCTATCGTGGGCGCGGCTTCCACGCCGCTCTTTCCGTCCGTCCGCTCAGGCCGGGGAATAATCACGGCGGCATAGTCCCTGCCGTCAAAGGACTCCACAAATACCTTCGCTCTCCCCGCATCATTTCCCTGCGCACGCGGCAGGGAGATGAACAGGTCTTCCGTCAGGGACAGACCCTTCCATTCCTTTTCCGCCAGGAAGGCGCTGCACCAATCCTTGAATTCCACGTTGTCTAGCGGGGAGGAAACGACAACGGGCTTCCGGCCGGCGAACACTTCCACCCTCAGCTTGAGGGAATCCAGTTTCTCCTTGAAATTCATCGGAAGCTGCAGGGACGGCGCTCCTGCGGCATCCACGGGAAGAACCGTGGAATAGCGCAGCCGCACAGTGCGGGTTCCTCCCGCAGGAATGGGATATACGCGCGTCTTGAACATGTTGCCGCCGGACCATTCCACCAGTCCGGGATCAACCTGTTTGCGCACCTCTTCTTCAAACGCCACGCGCGCCTTTTGCCTGGGTACCGGCACGCCATCCACCATGCGGCCGTTGATGTCCAGCGCATACCCCTGTACGATGGCTCCAGCCGGGAGAGGGTACACCAATTCCCCTTCCATCACACGCGTGTTGGGGTTGTGAAAAACCAGCGTCACTTCCGTTTCCGCCAGGAAATCCATCACGCGAGACTTGATTTCCGCCCGGGAAATGGAAACGGGGCTCTCATCCGCGCGGCATTCCACTTTTCATGGAAGGAGGAGGGAGAACAACGGAACGCAAAGGAAGCCGTCTGGGCCAGAGAAACGCAGCAGGCAAGAATGCACAGGCAGAGAGAATATGTAAATTTCATCATTCTAGGGGGGGTGGGGAGAGATGGAAAAAGGCGGGCTTTCCCATCTCCCTCCCTTCCTACCACAAGGCACAGTCCAGGGCAAACTATTTGTTGTAAACGGCTCCCGCATGATTGCCCGCAAAAGGGCCAATCCCCCGGGAGGAAAGGAATCTGCCCTTCCCCGTTCAAAAGTGGAACCTGACGGCGGCAAACCAGGTCCATCCGCTGAAGCACCTGGCGCCTTCCGGCGCTCCGCTGGTCGTCGTATATTCCCCCCCTGCCATCAATTTCAGCATGTCCGGGTCTTCCGGGAAAAAATAATAATTCAGGCCGAAGTAAAAGGAGTTCATCGTGCTGACCCATTTGGGATAGGTGGTCACCGCGGGAACATAGCGGGCGTACATTTTCACGGCGTCCCGCCCATGGGAGAGCTGGTAGCGGAACACGCCTTCCAGATGCGGGGAAAACCTGTAGGAAGGCAATACCGCCAGGCCGTAAACATTCTCTCCCAGAGAGGTCCCCACCACGCGGAAGCCGGACATGAGTTCCGTCACCATGGAAAATTTCCCCCGGGACATGACCCAGTCCACCGCCGCCACATCCCGGGCGCCAAGCCCGGAGTAATAGGAATCCTCCGGCAGGGAGCGCCCCGCGTAATGGGTGAAGTTGTGGGCATACGTCAGCCAGACGCGGCTTTTCTCCCCCGGCAGAAAGCCGCGGGCGTCCAGATGGACGGAGGCCTTGGCAAAGGCATTGTCCGCCGTATTAAACCTGATTTCATGCGCCAGGCTGTCGCTGGTGTCGTTCAGGAAGACGGAAGCCTCCCACCCCACGGGCACGTCCTGCCGCGGGTTTTCCAGCACAACGCCCCAACTGGAGATGGTCCCGAGCTGGTTGACCAGGTCGGACCGTTCTAGGGTCTTGAGTTCACTGGCCGTCTCCCGGAATTCCGCCGTCATCTTGGAGGTGATTTTCCCGACGCGCGCAAAGAAGGAGGGATTGACCTTGTATTTCAGGTAGAGTTCAAAGATGCTCCAGTCCGTCTTCGTTCTTCTCCAGCGGCCATCCTCCACCTTGTACATGCCGTCCAGCTCCCCCATGTTGGTCAAACTGTGCAGCGTCAGGCGGTTTTTGAAGAAAACGGCTTCAAACCCTATCTGGAGCCTCCGCCATTCGTTTTCCCTGCCATGAGAGCCCTTGCGGAACCGGTTGGCTCCGGAAGGGGAGACCTGAGCCCCCTGGTACTGCCCCGTCAGCAGCAGCTTGAACTGGTTCAGGAACTCCGCGTCCTTGTTGTCATAGAGATAGGGCATCTTCTTCAGACGGGAGTACAAGCCATCCTCCGCCGGATGGGAAGGAGCCCTTACGGAGGCTCCGGGGCCCGCAGGCCCGGACGCCTGCCATGCCGAACCTTCCGCCCATACAGAGCCGTACCCCCCAGCCAGCGCGATCAGGAAAAAACAGCATACGCGGGCAAACATGTCTCATGAAAAGACATGTTCCGGACCGCTACGTGTTGAAGGTATGCCGGAGGATGCCACGCATGCGGCCCAATGCTCCGGACCGGGTTAATGCGGCGTGTGGGGCTCCAGCATCTGCTGGCGTTCCCGTTCCTTGTCCTTGGCCAGGCGGCGGGCCTCCTTGGTCAGGTACTGCTGCAAACGGAAGGCTTTCTGGCCCTTTTTCCGAACGACGTGCTCGGAAGTGCCGTCAGGCAAAATATTGCAGGCCTGCACGTTGTCCCTGAAACAGGCGTCCAGGATAGATTTGCGGCGGCGCGCCAGCTTCCCGTTGGTGACGGGCACCATGAGCTCCACCCTCTTGTCCAGATTGCGGGTCATCCAGTCCGCGCTGGCGATGAAGAGCTGGTGATTGCCGCCGTGGTGGAAGAAGAAGATGCGCGCGTGCTCCAGATAGCGGTCCACAATGCTGACCACGCGGATCACCTTGCCGTTGGGCCGGGGGCCCGTTTTCAGGCAGCAGATGCCGCGCACGTTCAGTTCAATGTCCACCCCGGCGTCCGCGGCCCTGTACAGGGCGTCAATGATTTCCACATCCTGAAGGCTGTTCATCTTGGCGGAGATGCGAGCCGGTTCCCCCTGCCGCGCGCGCTCCGCCTCCCCTTCAATGAGTTCAATGAGGCGCGCCTTCATCAACACCGGGGAGGGGTACAGCTTGCGGAAGCGCATGAGCTTGGTGCGTCCCGTTACGGAGTTGAAGAACTGGGAGGCGTCTGCCCCCAGCTGGTCGTCGCAGGTGAGGTAGGAAATGTCCGTGTAAATCTTGGCGGTTGTTTCATTGTAGTTCCCCGTGCCGAAGTGGCAGTAACGCCGCAGCATGCCCTGCTCCCGGCGCACCACCAGGCATATCTTGGCATGGGTTTTCAGGCCCTTGACGCCGTAGACCACCTGCACGCCGGAACGCTGCAGTTCCTCCGCCTTTTCCAGGTTGCGGGCTTCGTCAAACCGGGCTTTCAGTTCCACCAGCGCCGTCACTTGCTTGCCGCTTTCCGCCGCCTTTTTCAAGGCGGCTACGATGCGGGAGTTTTTGGCGGTCCGGTACAGGACCTGCTTGATGGCGATGACGTCCGGGTCTTCCGCGGCTTCCTCCACCAGGCGCAGGACGGGTTCAAAGCTTTCATAGGGATGGTTGAGCAGGATGTCTCCGTTGGCGATGTTTTCAAAGATGCTGACGGCAGGGTCCACGGAGGGTGACGGCTGCGGGGACCATTGCTCCACTTTCAATTGGTCATTGCCGGGGGCAAAGGCCATTTCCATGAAGTCGGAAAGCATCAGGGGGCCCTTGAGGTCATACGTTTCCTCCTTCCCCGCGCCGACGATCTGCATGATCCTGTCATGCAGGGGGACGGGAGCGGAGGATTCTATTTCCAGCCTCACGCATTCGGAGAATTTGCGGGCCACAAGCACTTCCTCCATTTCATCCGCCAGGTCCAGGGCGTCCTCCTCCTGCACGGCAATGTCCCCATTGCGTGTGACGCGGAATACCGCGGCGGAGAGAACGGTTTCACCGGGAAAAACGGTGCCGATGCATTCCCGGACCAGGTCCTCCAGCATCACGTAGCGTTCCGTTTCCGCAGAAGGGACGGGCACGCGCCGCGGCAGGCCGTCCGGCAGGGCCACCACGCTGGCGCGGACCTCCCCGGTTTCATTGTCCCGCAGTTCCACGCCCATCAGCAGCTTGAGGGACGGCAGCGCGGGAGCCTCCGGCGCATCCATGTCCAGCGGCGTCAGCAGCGGGAATATCTGGTTGTTGAAGTATTGCTCCAGCGTCAGCTTCTGGGAAGTGCTGAGGTCCTCCATGGCCAGCGGATTGATGCCGTTGATTTCCATCCACGGCAGGATTTCTTCATGAAACAGGCGGTACTGGTCCTCAATCATGCGGCCCACGCGGGTGCGGATGTCCTTGAGCTGGCGGGTTGGGGTCAGCCCGGAAATGTCCTTCACGCGGGAGCCGGAATGCCGCAGCATCTGGAGGCCGCCCACGCGCACCATGAAGAACTCGTCCAGGTTGGAGGCGGTAATAGCCAGGAACTTCAGGCGTTCCAGCAGGGGAAGGTCCGTTCTCACGGCCTGGTCCAGCACGCGCTGGTTGAATTCCAGCCAGGAGAGCTCTCTGTTGATGTATTCGTTAGACATGGAGAAAATAAGGGATGGAAGTTTCTTGAATCAGCCTACCGCTGGGGCACCAGCACGACGTCATAACCGAAGATGTCCGCAAACAGGTCGCCCTTCAGCCGCAGCGCCAGGTCTTCCACGGCGGTTTCACGCACGCCCTGGAGCTCCAGCTCCAGCATCCGGCCCCGGATGCGCGCCCGGACGCCGTTCACGCGCTGGGCATGGCCGCGTTCCAGGGCGTCCGCCACGCGCAGGATGGCAGCCATCTTGGCTACGCGCATGCGGTCCGTCAGCTCCAGCTCCCCGTACATGGGGTCGGAATTGGCGGGCACCTCATGCCGATGGTAGCGGGCCAGCAGGGCGATCGTTTCCACGTCGTCCCGGGAAAGGCCGAAGATTTCACTGTTCAGGATGATGTACTGGGAATGGAGCTGGTGGTCCTGCTGGCTGATGAAAGACCCCACCTCATGCAGGATGGAGGCCACCTCCAGCAGCAGCCGGTCGTGCTCGGAAAGGCGGTGCAGGTCCTGGAGCTGGTCAAACATTTCCATGCACAGGCGAGCCACATGCTCGCGGTGCCCCTTGTCCGCCTTGTACCTGTCCGCCAGAATCCCGGCGAAGTGGAGCACCTCCGCCTCCAGGTCCCCCGGATGCTGTTCCGCCCGGATCAGGCTGCTTGAGAATTCCTCGTCATAGCCGCTTCCGGGGATGATCACGTCATTCAGGTTCAGGCTGCGGGCAATCATCTCCGTCATCAGCACGGCGGGCAGAAGGGAATCCACCCCGGCAAAGTCCGCCCCGTAAACGTTCATGCGCTGCTCCAGGGTGGTGCGGGACATCCGTTCCGCTTCCGCCACCAGGGCGGAACACGCCACCTTGCCTTCCGGCGTGGGGTCCAGGCGGTCACGGAGCTGCTGCATCTCCTGGCCGATGACGATGAGCCCAGCGAGGCCCTTGACGCCGCCGTAATCCAGGCAAATCTGGTCTACCTGCCCGCGCATGTGCTCCCGCAGCAGGGGAAAGTTCCGCCACATCGTCCCCGTATTCTATTTCTCCGACGGCCTCGCCCGTGCGGTGCGTCCCCAGCCGGTAGCAGGAATAGCGCACGATGCGCCCCTTCTGGAACAGGAGCACGCGGGTATTGCCCGGCCCCGTATGGACCACGAGCACCTTTTTTCTTGCTGAATCCCGGGTATTGCGCCAGCGTTTCCTGCACCTTCACGTAAATGAGGCGCGTCATTTTGCCGTCGTCAATCCGGCGTCCCCCGCAGGCCGTGGGCCACGTGCATGCGGTTGACGAACACGTCCACATTGTCCGCCTCGGAAATGATGTTGGAGATCATGAGCCGGACGGAAAGCCTGCTGCCGGTTCCGTATTCCTTGAGAATTTCCAGATAGTCTCCGATGATTTGCACGCAGCGGTCCATGGTATGCCGGGAAATGCGGTGGAAACGGAAGATGTCCCGCGCCATGGGCACGGGCTGCTGGAGAAAGTCCAGCAGGCGAATCCTGTCCTGAACCACCTCAGCCACCATCAGGCTCATGGAGCTCGGCCCCAGGTAGATCACCGCCTGCGTTGATAATTCCGAATCCTGAACCTGCTCGCCTTGAATCATTGCCATACCATGTATTGTTTCCCAGCCGTGGAGCAAGAATGGCGGCGTGACAAAAGCGCCATCCCCGCCCGTTCCAGCAAGGGGCAGAATAAAGGAATTTGCCTTTTGACGGCAAGAGATAAGCGCGGCTCCTTTTCCGGTCCGGAGGAACGGCCCTGCAGGGCGGCTATTTCCCGTAGGCTCCCAGCAGGGGAACCAGGCGCGGGGCAAACCTTTTCATGCAGAAGAAGAGCCCCGCCAGCACGGCGAAGATGACCGGAACCAGGCAGAGCCACAGGACGTCCCAGGCCTCCCCCCCCTTCCACGTAATCCAGCCGCTTTCACGCAGCAGGATGATGACGATGTAGTGCGTGCCGAAGATGAAGAAGCACGCCGGGGCCAGCCCCGCCACCCATCTGGCCGCGCGCGGAAACCACTCCGTGAACAGGATGGCCAGGGACATCAGCCCCAGCATTCCCAGCGCAATAAGCATGGAGTTGTGCTGGTCCCGGTGGCCCACCAGCCACCAGGTGAGCGCGAGCGTGGCAAGCAGGAACGGCACCGCATACCGGCGCACGGATTCCGTCAGGAACGGAAGGGAGTAACGGGATACGTACATCCCCACCAGGAAAAAAGCCCAGGCTGTTGGCGATAGGATAGTCATGATCCGCCAGGTCCAGCGCAAAGTAGTTCAGGGAGAGCATGATGATTCCCACCCAGAGCATGTAGTTCCCCATGCGGTGCAGGAGGGGCGCTACAGCGGTATAAATGATGATGTCGCGCAGAAACCACATGGGGGCGTCCACCGGGTGCCCGGCAATGCCCAGGCAGCGGCCGAACGCCGCGAGGGCGGACCAGAAGCCGCTGCCCGCCTCTCCCTTCAGCCAGGCATACATGGGCTGGTAGGAGGCGTAGTATTCATGAAGAGGGGACCAGCCGATCAGAACGGCCGCCGCCAGCCCCCACACCAGGTACGGGCGGAGAAGAAACCAGCTCCGCTTCCACAGGAAAAGGCGCCCCCCGTCCAGCGGACCGAACGAACCGCGCCCCACAAAGTAACCCGCCGCCAGCAGGAAAAAGGGAGTGCGCGCCGCCAGGAATTCCGCCCATATCCACCGGTAGAGCTCCGCCGAATAGAAGGCCATGTGGTTTGCAATAATCAGGATGCAGGCAATCACACGGGCCACATCCACCCACACCATCCGGTGCGTGGCCGTCCTCTCCAGAATTACGGGAGCGGGAATCTGGGCGTCCGGCGGCGTCATTCCCTTGCGGGGCTGGAGTTACAAAGGGGCGATGCCGAGCTGCTCCGGCAACGCGATGCGGGGACGCTCCGTCACAATCAGGGGAGCCCCGTCCGTCACGATGACCGTGTGTTCAAAGTGGGCGGATGGCTTGCCGTCCGCCGTGACGACCGTCCAGCCGTCATCCAGAATCTTGACGGAAGGCCTGCCGGCGTTCACCATCGGTTCGATAGCCAGCGCCATGCCCTTTTTCAGGCGCGGAAGCTTGTAATGGGGGCGGTAGTTGGGAACCTGGGGCTCTTCATGCAGATGGCGGCCTATGCCATGGCCTACAAAGTCCCTGACCACGGTGTACCCGCGGGGGACGCACAAAGCCCTCCACAGCCGCGCAGACGTCCGCCAGCAGCGCGCCGGGCCTCACCAGTTCAATGGCACGGAACAGGGATTCCTCCGTCACGGCCAGCAGGCGCAGCTTTTCCGGGTCCACCATGCCCACGGGCACGGTCATGGCGTTGTCTCCATGCCAGCCGTCCACAATGGCGCCCACGTCCAGGCTCACGATGTCCCCGTTCTGGATGCGGCGCGGACCGCCACTGCCGTGCACCACTTCCTCATTGATGGAAATGCAGAGCTGGCCGGGGAACCCGCGGTACTGGTAGAAGGAGTTGCCTACCTTGTGCTTCTTGAAGATTTCACGCGCGATGTCGTCTATTTCCCGCGTGGTGCGGCCCGCCTGGACCTCGGCTCCGATCTCCATCAAGATTTCCGCCGTTACAGCTCCGGCCTTTTGCATCTTGGCAACCTCGCCGGGAGACTTGATGTGGATTCGTTCTGCCATGGAATTCGTCTTTCTATTGCCGGTATTCTTCCAGCTTGCGGGCCAGGTCGCGGGAAACCTCGGCAGGTTCCCGTTCCTCGGTTACCGTCATTTTAACCACCAGGCCGCGGGCTTCGTAGTACCTGGCTACGGGCAGCGTCATGGCTTCAAAGTCTTTCCAGCGGCGGGCGAAGGCCTCCATGTTGTCATCCTTGCGGGAGACCATTTTGCCTCCGCATTTGGAGCATTCCTCTTCCGACGTCTGCACCACATGGCCGCACGTGGAGCATTCCCGGCGGTGCATGATGCGCTGTTCAATGAGTTCCCGGGCTACGTCCATCCAGACGACCACGTCCACGGAGGTTCCGCGCTGGGTCAGGAAATGGTCCAGGGCTTCCGCCTGCGCAACCGTGCGGGGATAGCCGTCCAGCAGCCATGCGTCATTGTCCATTTCCGAAAGCCAGCCGCGCACCATATCGTTGACGATCTCGTCCGGAACCAGCATGGCCTTGTCCATATAGCCCAGGGCTTTCCGTCCCAGCTCCGTGCAGGATTCCACTTCCCGCCGCAGCAGGGAGCCGGTGCTCAGGGAGTTCAGGTTGAAAGTATCAGCCAGAAACCGGCCCTGGGTTCCTTTGCCGGATGCGGGAGGCCCAACCAGGATGAAATGCTTGAGATCCTTCATGTCTTTACTTTCGGAAGAGGGAATGGCGTTCCTTACTGCATGGCATTGTAGGCGATGGCACCAGCCAGCACCAGCAGGGCGATGACGACCCACATGACAGTGACCGTGCGGCTGCCTGCGGCGGCTCCGGTACCCTGGATGTGACCGTATTTGCCCTTGAGCTTGCCTTTTTCAGGAAGCCGTCGTAGTTGCGGGAGAGAAGAGTGGTTTCCACCTGGCGCATCATGTCAAGCAGCACGCCAACCAGAATCAGAAGGCTGGTGCCCCCGAAGAATTGGGTGACCAGGTAGGGGATGCTGCCCCCGATGTTCAGCAGGGAAGGCAGGAAGTAGATGAGGGTCAGGAATGCGGAACCGGCAAAGGTCAGCCTCTGCATGGTCTGGTCCAGGAAAAGGGCGGTGGGAGGTCCGGGGCGGATGCCGGGGATGTAGCCGCCGTTGCGCTTCAGGTCTTCCGCGATCTGGGAGGGCTGGAACATGGTAGCCACCCAGAAGTAGGAGAAGAAGAAGATCATGAGGCCGGAAATGATGTAGTAGCCGGAGGAAGCGGGGTTCATCCAGTCATTCATCTTGGTGGCGATCCACTGCAGCGTGGTGTTGTAGTGGGCGATCTGGGAGAAGAGCACCTGCGGAAGGGACAGGATGGCCGTGGCGAAGATGACGGGCATCACGCCGGAGTAGTTGAGCTTGAGCGGCAGGTACTGAGTGGCGCCGTTGAACATTTTATTGCCCATGACCCGTTTGGCGTATTGCACGGGTATGCGCCGCTGGGCCTGCGTTACCGTGACGACGAGCGCCACCACGATAATCAGGAAGGCGATCAGGGCCACGAGCAGCATGGCGCCCATCGGGACGACCGCGCCGTCCTTGTACACCAGCGTTTTCCAGGCCAGGGTCACCGCGCCCGGAAGGGCATGGATAATGTTGACGGAAATAATGAGGGAGACGCCGTTGCCGACGCCGCGCTCCGTAATCTGGTCGCCTATCCACATCAGGAACATGGTGCCCGCCACCATGATGAGCACCGTCATCAGGGCAAACTGCATGCCCGGGTCAATGACGAGCTGGCAGTCCGGAGGGATGTTGAGGCCCACGGCTTTCAAACGGTCCGGATGTTCCAATGTACCGACCAGGAACCAGCCCTGCACAATGGCGATGACGATGGCAATGGCGCGCGTCCATTTGGTCATCTTCTGGCGGCCTCCCTCTTCCCGCACCATCTTGGCCCACTGGGGAACCACCGCGGAAAGGAGCTGGGTCATGATGGAAGCGGAGATGTAGGGCATGATGCCCAGCGCAAAAATGCCGCACTGCTGCAGGCCGCCGCCGGAAAAGATGGTCAGCACGGTAGCCAGGCCCGCACCGGGACCGCTGGCATTCGCGGAGGCTTCAATCACTTTCTGCAGCTCCATGACGTCAATGCCCGGCAGGGGTATCTGTACCCCCAGGCGGACGACGACGATCATCGCCAGTGTGAACAAAATCCGGTGCCTGAGCTCCGGTACTTTCATGGAGTTTGCAAATGCGGATATCATGGTCCTGTAATATAGAAGTTGTCGCGCAGCTTGGCTTGCATGTCACGGCGGCTTGTACCCGGGGCATCCATGGGGACCGCAACAGTAAACACAATGATGCGAACCGGGTCAAGCTGCATGACCCGGTTCGCCAAATGTGATTAGGCTTCGCTGAGCACGGTGACGGTGCCACCGGCCTGAGTCACCTTTTCGCGGGCGCTGGCGCTCACGAAGTCCACGACTACGTTCAGGCTTTTGGTCAGGGTGCCGTTGCCGAGAAGTTTCACGGCGTCACAGGGACCTTGAACGAGCTTGGCTGCACGCAGGGTGTTTTCATCAACCGTAGCGCCGGCTTCAAACACGCGTTCGAGCTGGGAGAGGTTGACGATGAGGATTTTGTCCTGGAAGCGGGTGTTGTTGAACCCCTTCTTGGGCAGACGGCGGTGAAGGGGCATCTGGCCGCCTTCAAATCCCGGGCGGATGGAGCCGCCGGAACGGGCCTTCTGGCCCTTGTTGCCTTTGCCGCAGGTCTTGCCGAGACCGGAGCTTTCCCCGTTGCCGAGGCGCTTCCTGCGGTGCTTGGCTCCCGGATTGGGCTTAATCGTATGAAGCTGTAACATGTTATTTACAATGGTTGGATTTCGTGGAGGCGGCGGCACGGGGCGGCCGCCTCCTGGTCAGATTAGATGGCCTTTTCCTTCTTCTTGCCGCGGTCGGCAAGGACCTGGTCGCTCGTGCGCAGGGAAGCGAGAGCCTGCAGGGTAGCCTTCACCACGTTGGCATGGTTGGAGGAACCGAGGGATTTGGCAACGATGTCACGCACGCCGGCTGCTTCCAGCACGGCACGGATGGTGTTGCCGGCAATGAGGCCGGTACCGGGGGAGGCGGGCTTCAGGAGCACCTTGCCGCCGCCGAATTCGGAGTAGACTTCATGCGGAATCGTGCCGTTGGCGATGGAGACCGGGCGAAGCTGGCGCTTGGCGGCTTCCGTAGCCTTGCGGATGGCGTCTGCCACTTCATTGGCCTTGCCGAAGCCGAAGCCTACGCGGCCTTCCATGTCGCCGCTCACGACGAGGGCGGAGAAGGAGAAGCGGCGGCCGCCCTTGACGACCTTGGCGCAACGGTTGATGAACACAACCTTTTCAGCGAGCTGGGGGCCTTCTTCCACGGGAGCTTCAGCCTGGGGGCCACGGCGTCCGTCACGGCGGGGACCACGGGGTCCGCGGCCATTCTGGCCGTCACGGCGGGGTCCGCGGGGGCCGCGGAAGTCGCGGCCGCCCTGTGCGGGTTGCTGCGCTTGAGCGGGAGCGGCGGCTTCCGTAGCAGGAGCAGTGTTTTCCGTTTCGTTATTCATTTAGGGAATCTTTCAATTAGAATTTCAAACCAGTTTCGCGGGCGGCATCGGCCAGGGCCTTCACCTTGCCGCAGAACTTGAAGCCACCGCGGTCGAAGACGACTTCAGTGACATTGGCGGCCTTCGCACGTTCACCAATCAGGTTGCCTACCTTGGTGGCAGAGGCGCGGTTGGCGAGCTTGGAAGGATCGGCGATGGATGCATCGGCCGTGGAAGCGGAGCAGATGGTCTTGCCCACCGTATCGTCGATGATCTGGGCATAGACGTGACGGTTGGAGAAATAGACAGCCAGGCGGGGGCGGGAAGCCGTTCCGGAGAGCTTTCTGCGGATGCGGCGGCGAACCTTGGAGCGGATGGCTTTGCGATTGATAGTACTCATCGTGTATAAATATGTTGTAATAGTTATTACCTGAATTACTTACCGACGCTCTTGCCTTCCTTGCGGCGGATAACTTCACCGGCGAAGCGCACGCCCTTGCCCTTGTAGGGTTCCGGGGGATAGTACGCACGGACTTCAGCGGCAAACTGGCCTACGACCTGTTTGTCGATGCCTTCGACCGTCACTTTCGTGTTTTCGGTCACGGTCACCTTGAGGCCTTCGGGAATCACCTGGTTGATCGGATGGGACTTGCCCAGGTTCAGGTCCAGGATGTTGCCCTTCACGGCGGCGCGGAAACCGACGCCGACGATTTCAAGGTTTTTGACGAAGCCTTCGGAAACGCCGATGACCATGTTGTTCAACAGAGAACGGTTCGTGCCGTGCAGGGCGCGAAGCTGGCGGCTTTCGCCAGCGCGGTCAACGGAAAGCTGATTGCCTTCAACGGAGGCGGTGATGCCTTCCGGAAGCGTCCAGGAAAGCTTGCCTTTGGGGCCTTCCACCTGAACGGAAGAGCCGTTAACCTTTACCGTTACCTTGTCCGGCAATGTGATGGATTTTTTACCAACTCGGGACATATGTTTAGGAAATGTTAACGGTTACCATACAAGGGCGAGAAGTTCGCCGCCGATGCTCTGCTTGCGCGCCTGCGCACCGGTCATCACACCACGGGAGGTGGAGACGATGGCAATGCCAAGCCCACTGAGAACGCGGGGAATGTCCTCGGAAGAAACGTACTGGCGGCGGCCCGGCTTGGAGCTGCGCTTCACGTCGGTGACGACCGGCTTGCCCTGGGGGGTAAATTTGGTCTTCACCTTGATTTGCTTCTTGGTTCCTTCACCGGTCACTTCATAGTTCCAGATGTAGCCTTCTTCCTGCAGAATCCGGGCGATTTCCACCTTGATGTTGGAGCAGGGAGCGGTAAATTCCTCATTGCCGGCCAGGCTGGCGTTTTTCAGGCGGGTGAGGAAGTCGGAAATGGGGTCACTTAATACGGCCATGGTAAGAAATAGTTAGGCGTTAGCGGTTTGAGTTTCTTCGGCCTTCTTCGGTTCACGCATGGGAACGCCCAGACCGCGAAGCAGGTCGCGGCCTTCATCGTCCGTAGGAGCGGAAGTCACGAAAATGATGTCGAAGCCGATCTGACGCTTGATCTGGTCAAGTTCGATTTCGGGGAAGATGGACTGGTCGGAGATACCGATGGCATAGTTCCCGTTGCCGTCAAAGGACTTGTAGGGAAGGCCGCGGAAGTCGCGGATGTTCGGAGCCGTCACGTTGATGAAGCGGTCCAGGAATTCCCACATGCGGGCGCCGCGCAGCGTTACGCGGGCTCCCAGAGGTTCGCCTTCACGCACCTTGAAGTTGGCCACGCTCTTGCGGGCGAAGGTGACGGACGGCTTTTGTCCGGTAATTTTAGCGATTTCATTGACGGCATCTTCCACGGCCTGTTTACGGTCCGGGTGCTTGCCCATGCAGGAGGTGACAACGATCTTCTCCAGGCGGGGAATCTGATGCACGTTCTTGTATGCATGCTTCGCTTGAAGGCCGGGAACGACCTTTTCACGGTAGTATGTTTGCAGTGTTGGTGTACTCATTGTTTTAGCGGGTCAGCTCTTTATTAATGATTTATGTGGCTTAAGCGCAGGGTCAGGCCGGAGGCCTAGCCTACTTTTTTCACGTTGGAGATGTGAATCGGGCCGTTAATCTCCTGAATGCCGCCTTCCGGGTTCTGTTCCGTCGGGCGCACAGCCTTTTCAGGGTGCGGACGCCTTCTACGATGACAGTACCTTTGGAAGCATTCACGGCGAGAACGGTGCCGCGCTTGCCCTTGTGGTTACGTCCGGCGATGATTTCTACTTCATCACCTTTTTTCACGTGGGTCTTCATATATGACTATTTCTTACGCGTTTATGCGATTAAGATCTACCACCCCCTTGGTGGTAGGGCAGGAAGAGTATTATAGGATAGGCCTTTTCGTCAAGCCCGCATCCTAAAAAAATCGTTTTACCGCCCCTGCACCAATGCGGAACGATCAATGGAGAAGCGCCCCGGCCTGCAAAAGACGCCGGGCCCGGTTTCCGAACCGCCGGAACGGTTTTATTCATCATCCGTAGGAATCTCCGCTCCCTGCCAGCGCAGCTTGGCCCTCAAGAGAGCGCCGAAGTTCTGTTTGCGGAGATGAACCAGGGAGAGGGTTTCCGGAGCTTTCCGGATCACGAGGCTTTCTCCCACTTCAATGGGATAGGCGGAACGGCCGTCCAGGGAATAAACCATGGAATCAAAGCGGCCGCGGCGCTCGCGGGCCGCAGGCGTATGGTCATGGTGTCCGGAAGCACCACGGAACGGTTGGTCAGGCTGTGCGGGCAGATGGGGGTGACGCACACCACACGGGACATGGGCCATACCAGCGGCCCTCCGGCGGAAAGGGAGTACGCCGTGGAGCCGGTGGGGGTGGAGACCAGAACGCCGTCCGCATGGTAGCGGTTCAGCAGTTCTCCGTCTATCTCGGCATCCAGGTCCACCATCTTGCCGGACTGGGCGCGGATGAGGGAGACTTCATTCAGCGCCAGCTTGCGGGGAGGGACTGCGATACCGTCCACGCCCATCCGGACCACCTCCAGCATGGAGCGCTCGTCCGTCAGGAAAGAACCCTCCTGGAGCGCGTACGCCAGCAGCGGCAGCTCCTGTACGGAACAGGTGGTCATGAATCCCAGGCGCCCCAGGTTCACGCCCGCCAGGGGCACGTGGTGCGCAGCCGCCAGAGAGGAGACGGTCAGCATGGTGCCGTCCCCGCCGAAGGTTACCAGCATGCTGCACCGGACGATGGCCTGTTCCAGGGCATCCGGCGTCTCAATGACGCAGGACCCCAGCCCGTGGCGGGAAAGCTCGCGGCGCATGATGCGCAGCGCTTCCCCCAGTCCCGGTTTTTCCGCCAACGCGACCAGGCCGATTACCTTGGAAGGATTCATGCGGGCAAGCATACTGCATTTTCCCGCGCCGCTCAACTGGTAAACCACGGCAGGGGGAAAGATTCCTTCCGGGCATCCCTATCCATTAAATTTCAATTCCTGTTTCTTTTTTGTTATACAAGATTATAAACATGTGTTAAAGATAAAAAGCGTGAATTGGTCCCTCCCCGTCCTGCTGCTTTTTCTGATGCCGGGCTGCTCCACTACGGAGAAGTGCGGCCAGAAAACGGCCCCGGCCGTACAGGCGACAGAGGCGCATGTAAAAAATGCGCCCTACCGGGTGAGGGGGAAAAGATATACTCCCATGAGCGTCGCAGACGCCCTGCAATACAGTGAAACCGGCTATGCCTCCTGGTATGGCGGGAAAGGACGCAGCATGAAGACATCCTCCGGAGAGTACATCAATCCCCAGCGGTCCATGACGGCGGCCCACAAAACCCTGCCGATGCCGTGCAAGGTGAAAGTCACCTGCCTGGCAACGGGCAAATCAGCCGTCGTCAGGATCAACAACCGAGGCCCCTTTCACAGCAACCGCCTGATAGACCTGACCGCGTCCGCCGCAAGCCGCATCGGCCTGCACAGCCGCGGCGTATCCAAGGTCCGTCTGGAAGTCATTTCAGTGGGTGACGGCCCGTACGAGGTTTTCGCCCGTTAATCCCTTTTATCATTTCCCGTATCTCTACTTTCTCCATCCATGATTCCGCCCCGCATTCTCCTTGCCGGCCTGGCATGCCTGTGCCCGTTCACCCTGGCTCAGAAGCTCAAATCGGATCCCCACAAAACGCTGATCATCATTTCCACCAGCGATATGCACGGCAATCTGGAAAAATTCCCCAAACTGGCCACGCTGGTAAAACAGTACCGCGCCAAGTACCCGCACGTGCTGCTGGTGGATTCCGGAGATTATTTCATGGGCAACCCCTATGTGGACGACTGGGAAAAACGGGGCGAACCCCTGACTGTCCTGATGAACAAGCTTAAGTACGACATCGTGACCATCGGGAACCATGACCTGGATTACGGGCAGGAAGCCCTGCGGGACCACATTAAGGGGATGCCCGGCACCAAGTTTGTCGTTACCAACGTCAATCCCTCCCCCACGCTGGAAAATTGTTTTTCCCCGTATGCCAGCATCCCCATCAAGGGCACGCCGATTTCCATAGGGTTCATCGGCCTGGTGGACCTGCAGACCACGGACGTCCGCAGGATGAGCGGCATTTCATGGAAACTGCCGGATGAAGAGGATTACAAGGGCATCACGGACAGGTTCCGCCTGCACCATAACACCATCAATGTCATCCTCAGCCACCTGGGATACGACCACGATCTGAAAATGATGAAGTATTCTCCGAATATCGACGTCATTCTGGGTGGCCATACTCATGTGATGCTTCCGCACGGCCATCTCAGAACCGGAACGCTGCTCAGCCACACGGGCCACAGACTGAGCCATGCAGGCGTTACGGAAATCACCTTCTCCACGGAAAAACCCGCCTCCATCCTTTCCAAGTCCACGAAGGCCGTTTCCCTGGACGAAAGGATTCCAGCGACCCGGAAGTAGAGAAGATTGTCCAGCAGTTCACCGGAAACCCGTTCTTCAACCAGCAGGTGGGCGTCGCCGGGGAGGATATCACGCACGTCACCGTAGGCACCTTTTTCTGCAAAGCCATCCAGCAGGCCTCCCATTCGGACATTGCCATTTACAACCGCGGCGGCGTACGGGCCAGAAGCCATCTCTGCAAGGGCCCCATCAAGATCAAGGATATTTATGAAATGGAGCCCTTCCGGGAAAAGGTCGTCACCTGCTCCATGAGCAAGGCGGACATTGAACAACTGATTCTGTCCAAATTCATGTCCCCGTCCGATGACGAAGGAGGCATTCTGGAAGTTTACTGCTCCGGCTTCTCCTACCAGATTATGGACGGCGTTACGCCAAGCATCACCAGCACCTTGAAAAACGGCGTCATTTACACTGTCGCGATGGGCGACTACCTGTGCAACAATTTCAAATTCCCTCAAAAGGGAAACGGCAAACCGACGGGAATAAGCGTCCGTTCAGCCCTGATCGAATATCTGAAACAAATCAAGGAGCTTTTCAATCCGCCGCCGCCCAAACTGCCCATCATCAAAGATACGACGTTCGCCCTGTAAGCGGCACGGGAACCGCATGCCGCAGGGCGGCGGGATGGATTGAACAAGCTGGGCGGCCATGCTACATTCCTTCCAGCCATGCAGCCGCAATCCCATCACGCAGCGCCGGAAGAGGAACGGAACTTCAGCGGTTTCCGCATCCTTCCATCCGGAGCGCCGGTGACGGACACGCCCCCCTTCGACCGCCTGTTTGAAGAGGGGGCCGGAAACGGATTATATGCCCTCGCGGTCTCCAACTGGGAAACCGCGCCTGACCCGGGCGCCTTTTTTATCAAGAACATGGCGCGCCAGGCACTCACCCGCATGGCGCACGCCGCCGCGGAAAGGCCGGATGAGGTGGACACCGTCCTGGACCACCTGCTGGCCTCCACGGCGGAAAGAGCGGCCCTGGCGGAGCAGTTCCCTCCCGTGCCGGGGGCGGAATACGTCACTCCGGGCGTCATCGCCGGATGGCTTGAGGATTTCCGGAGGCTGGTGAAAAAGGAAGTCGGCACCCGCAGCATCACTCCCGCCGCGTGGCTGAACGGGCTGGGCGCCCCCTGGAACCAGATTGGGAAGGTATTCTTCCACCTTGCGGAAAACCGGGATGACGCCACGGGCTCCCGGCCCTTTGCCTTCATGGCTACCTTTGCGCATCAAAGCGCGGCGGACAACCAGGTGCGCCACCTTCCCCTTTCCACCGCCCTGAAACTTCATGAAGGGAACTACACTGCCCTGCTGGCCGTGCTCCAGCCCTTGAAGGAAGCGGCACGGGAAAGCTCCCTGCTGCAGCGCCTGCTGGACAATGGAAAGATTTACGCCCCGCTGGCCTGGAGCGCTGCGGAAGCCCGGGACTTTTTACAGGACACGCCAGCCTATGAACATGCAGGCATCATCGTGCGCATGGTGAACCTGTGGAGAAAATCCCCTCCCAAATTACAGGTAAAAGTCACGGCGGACGCTCCCGGCAGTGAAAAAACGGCTCACTCCTCCGGGCTTTCCGTCCACAGCCTGCTGCGGTTTTCCGTAGCCGCCACGCTGGGAGGCAGGGACCTGGCCCCGGAGGAACTGGAGGAACTGCTCAGCAATGGAGACGGCCTGATACGCTTCAAGGGGGAATGGGTGCGCGTGGACGCTCAAAAAGTCCGGGACCTGATGGACCGGTGGACCAAGGCGGCGCGCATGATGAGTTCCCTGGGCATTCCCCTGGTTCAGGGGCTGAGGCTGCTGGTCAACGGCCCTTCCGACCAGCTTGCGCAGCTCCCGGAACCGGATGAAGACTGCGTGGTGGAACCGGGCCGGGATCTCCGGCAGGCCCTGGATATCCTGGCGGGGGAGGTTCCCGTCTCCGTGCCGGAGCTTGCGCCCCGGTTGAACGCACTGATGCGCCCTTACCAGAAAGAGGGCTTTTCCTTCCTGTACCGGGTTACGGAACGGGGCTTCGGCGCCTGCCTGGCGGACGACATGGGGCTGGGGAAAACCCTTCAGGCCATCGCATGGCTGGATGCGCTGCGGAGGGAAGGCCGGCTGGAAGGCCTCCCGGCCCCTGATCGTGGCCCCGGCGTCCCTCCTGTCCAACTGGAAGGAGGAAGCGGAACGCTTCGCGCCGGAGCTCGCCCTGCGCATCATGCACCCCTCCGCCCCGGATTCATGGCAGCCGGAGGAAATCCCGCGCCGGGAAGGCTGCCACGCCGTCATTACTACCTACGGCATGGCCGCGCGCACGCCTGCGCTGGCCGGGCTGCATTTCCCGGCCATCATTCTGGATGAAGCCCAGGCCATTAAAAACGCAGGTTCCGCACGTTCCCGCGCCATCCGCTCCCTGCACGGGGAGAGGCGCGCCGCCCTGTCCGGCACGCCGGTGGAAAACAACCTGAATGAATTATGGAGCCTGATGGAATTCCTGAATCCGGGCCTGCTTGGCGGCAGAAAAAGCTTTGAAGCCTTCACCCGCTCCCTGGAACGAGGCTATGCCCCGCTGCGCCGCCTGGTGCGCCCTTTCATCCTGCGCAGGATGAAGACGGATCCGGCCCTGGTCCCCGACCTGCCGGACAAGACGGAAATACCCGCCTACTGCCCCCTCACGCCGGAACAGGCCGCCCTGTACCAGACGCAGATAGATACGCTGCACGCCATGCTGGACGAACCGGACCCGGCCGCCCGCCTCATGCTGATCCTGCCCGTCCTGGCGCGCCTCAAGCAAATCTGCAACCATCCGGCGCAGTTCCAGGGCACGGACGACTACGCCCCGGAACGCTCCGGAAAGTTCCTGCGTCTTCAGGAATTGTGCGCCTCCATCGCCGCCCGGCAGGAAAAAGCCATCCTCTTCACGCAGTTCCGTTCCATCATTCCCCATCTGCACGACTTGCTTTCCGGGGTCTTCGGCCGTTCCGGGCTTACCCTGCACGGAGGCACGCCCATTCCGGAACGCCAGGGCATCGTCACCGCCTTCCAGAAGGAATCCGGGCCTCCCTTCTGCATCCTGTCCCTGAAGGCCGCCGGGACCGGACTGACTCTGACCCAGGCCTCCCACGTCATCCATGTGGACCGCTGGTGGAACCCCGCCGTGGAGAACCAGGCGACGGACCGGGCCTACCGCATCGGCCAGCACCGGAACGTGCTGGTGCACCGCCTGATCTGCCGCGGCACCATTGAGGACCGCATTGACGCCATGCTGACGGAAAAGCGCCGCATGGCGGACGACCTGTTCTCCGGCGGCCCGGAACAGTGGCTCATGAACATGAGCGCAGAAGAACTTAAGGACGTTCTTTGCAAGAACTGAACCAATTTCATCTCCTGAAGGAACGGTTGATGAAAATCAATTCAACGGGAAGATGAGAAAGGAAACAGAAAAATGCATTAACACGCATTTTTTCCTCTCTGACGAGGGAAAGTCAGAAAATCCGGTTTTCTTGATGAGACCTGTTTTTGGCATCTGGCCGCCCATGCCGGAGAATTTGCCGGAAATCATAAAAACAGGGGCGTACACCATCACGGCATTCCACCTGTTTGCGGCAACCTTGGAACAATCCCATGACGAAATCTTTCATCGTGCATTCCGCGTCCATTGTGTCTCACCCATATTAGCCATGCAAAGTTGCACCGGGGAAACTGATTCGCGAGCTTCCAGGAATGCCTTATCTAACAGTAAAGCTTATAATTTATTTATTATGAATTAGAAAAATATTTTTACCACCCAATTCCTTTACGATGGAATAATGGCAAAACATCTATCGGGATTATCAATTTTCATTGACAATTTATCATTTCAATTTCATAGGTGATAATATGATGATGGTTCCAAAAATATTGTGCTGTTTTTCGCTTGTTTTGGGCATCCTCGTTGGAGCGGCACATGCCAAACAAGCAAAATGCGGCTATGAGCTCATAAATATTTCAGAGCCGACAGCAGAGCTGGTTGAACCGGTTAAGGGAAAATCAATGAAATTCAAGGTTCATGCGACTGCCATGGCAACTTACACTCACAAGGACGGCTCCACTGTTTCAGAGATCGTGAATCTGGATCAGGGTGCCACTGTTGTCGTGGATGTCTCGGAAGACCTGCCCTGGAATGAGAGAGCAAAAGAAAAGGCGATTCTTCTTTTACACCAAAAAGCCCTTTCCAGAAGAATGGAATTATGCAGAGACAACGGATGCAGCAAATAATGGCGGTAACACAATAACCATACACATTAACAATAACATAGGGAAATGAAGATGAAAATATTATTAAAAATAACCATTTTGACCATAGGATGCAGCGCCATGCTGGCCATCAATCCATCATTTGGAGCGGACGAAGCACAAAAACAGGCCGCCGGGGCCGTCCAGTTTCCTGTCGGTTCCTATAAAAATCCCGCCGTGCTTGATCTTAAAGGGGTCAAGGATTACAGCATGCTGGAATCGGCGCGAGATGAATACCTCAGAAAACATTACGACGGTTACCGTGTTCTGGGTGAAGGATTCACCATGATTGGAGGCCGCTACATCCTTACCGTCAGCTTGACGAATGATGAGGACGAAAACAAGGTAAACAATCTTAAGCTGGTCTATTTCGACATGACTGATGCGTATAAGAAATTAGGCAAATCAAAAGACAGGCAGACGCGCGAGAAAATAAAGGAATTGAAGAATAATCACCACCCCATGAGTGAAAAGGAACTCATGGAAAAACTGGAACGGGGGACGACGGAAAAAACCGGAAAATAAGATAAATGCCATCTGGCCCCGGTTTTCATTTTAATCCCTCTCTATTTCCATCGTGAGGGATTTTTTACTGGAATGACTCCGCGCGCTGGCCTGTTAAATATAGAACCTGTATTTTCTGATAAGCCGTAGTTTTTTTTCAGGAATGCGACTCGCAGGCTTCATTTCCATGATGGCTGAGAGTCAAACACTGTACATCTGCTTTTCCAGCATCTTCTGCTATTTTCCTTCTCAGGAAACCACGGCCAGCGGCGCGGTGGTTTTCCAGTCTCCGCGGGTAAAGTCCGGGAACTCCACGGGCATGCCGCCCTGCGCGATGGAATGAGCCGTCAACGGCAGCAGGGAAGACCAGGCGGCTCCTTCGTAAACATTCTGGTCCATCGGCTCTCCGTTCCGGAGGCATTCCACGATGCGGGAAAGCATCACGAAGTCCATGCCGCCGTGGCCACCCATTTTCGTAGCCAGATTCCCGATGCGTTTCCAGAGCGGATGGTCGTATTTCTCGTAAATGGCGGCCAGCTTCTCCCGGCCTTCAATCCATTCGTGATAGTTGCCGTTGCCCAGCTTTTCACCCGCCACCCGGGTCGGAAAGCCGGCCAGGGTTCCTTCGGTTCCCTGGATCAGGTTGGCGCGGGAATAGGGCCGGGGGGACGTTTCATCCAGTTGGACGACAATAGTGCGCCCCAGTTGCGTCTTGACGATGGCCGTGTTCATGTCCCCGCAGATGAAGGGGGTATTGTTCCAGCGGTGGTCCGCGGGAAGGTGTTTTTTGGCGTAGGCATTGCGCCCGAGCGCAGGGGAGGCGAACGCAGCCACCCGGCTGAAATGGTCTTCTCCGCGCGCCAGGTTCATGTACTGCGCCACGGGGCCCAGTCCATGGGTGGGGTACAGGTTGCCGTTGATCCGGGTATGGTATTCAGGCCGCCAGGCCCCTTCCCCGCGCGTGTCCCCCAACTGCGTCACCAGGCAGTGGATATATGCGGCCTCCCCGTGGAGCAGATCGCCGATGACCCCCTGCCGGACCATGTTCAGGAACATAAGCTCGTCCCGGCCGTAGTTGACGTTTTCCATCATCATGCAGTGCTTCCGGGTGGCCTCGCTGGTGTCCACCAGATTCCAGAGTTCTTCCAGGGAGACGGCCAGCGGAACTTCCACAAAGGCGTGCGCGCCGTGCTTCATGCTGTCGCAGGCGATTCCGGCATGGGTACTCCAGTCCGTGCTGATGATGACAGCGTCCGGTTTCAGCTCCTTCAGCATGGTCAGGTATTCCGTGTCCCCGCCGGAATAACTCAGCGGGCTTTTCCCCATCTTGGAAAGCACGCGGTCCACGCCGCGCTTGGCCAGGTCTTCCTTCAAATCACATACGCCCACGATTTCCACCCCGTCCATCACGCACATTTGAGCCAGATGGGAAAAGCCGCGGCCGCCCACGCCGATGAAGGCAAGCCTGATGCGGGCCAGCCCGGGAGCCTTGAAGCCCCCATGTACATGGAGCCGGAAGGCCGCGGAGACGCCTGGGCGCCGGATTTCCAGAGGCTGTCCCCGGCAGGGATTTCCAGGGCCTGCCCGGGGAGAACGTTTCCGGCGGCAGCCGCTCCGGCCGCGAGCCCCAGGGATTTGAGAAATTGTCTGCGTGATGAAAAAATAGACATGATTTGAAAGTATGGCTTCAAGGAAGATTACGCCTCCCGTGCCGCGGATTTATCATCATTCCCGTCCCGGAGGAAAAAAGCTCCGGATGGCTGATTTTAAGGTTTGCAAAATCCGGCGGAACTTCCACTATGAGATAAACTTCTGCCTCTAACCACCTTCAATTTATGCGTTACCTTCTTCTTATCCTGTTGCTCGCCGGCGGCTATTACGGCTGGGATTATTACCAAACCGGCCTCGTGCCCAGGCATGAAGCCATCAAAGCCATGGAGCAGGAGCCTTATCCGGAGCTGGATGCGGCCCAGGCCCGTTTTGACGAGGCGGCGGAACTTCACGAACAGCAGGCGGCACGCCTCCAGGCGGCCATCCAGAGGGAAGGAAGAGGCCATCCGCAAGTATTGGGATGCCCAGATGGAGAAGATCGACCAGGCAAACGCCGGGAAAAAGTCCGTGCCCGCCGTGAAGGGAAGGCCCAATGCCCGGAGCGCGGAAGCCCGGATAGCCAATCTCCTGGAACAATATGACCGCCGCGTCGCGGACGTGGAGGAGCTCAAAGGCAAGCGGGACACCACCAGGCAGCAGTTGGACAACGCCCGGAACCGGCTCCAGGAACAAATACGCCAGGTGGAAACCCGGCTGGACATCAACCGCATCCAGCGCGCGGAGGCGTCCAATACGAAGAGCAAGGATTTCAAGGTGACGGAGAGCCGGGCGGACCTGCTCAAGCTCCAGGCCAGCCTGCCGCAGGAGCTGGACCGCATCACCCGCAAGGGAGAAGCCATGCTGAGTGACCAGACGGCGGCCTACGAGAAGGCCAAAAGGGGGCTGGCCCTGTTCCAGAACAAGGTGGACAGACAGATCGCCAGTCTCCGGGATTCCATGAACTCCCCCTGGCGGAAGAGTATGATGAGACGGAAATCCTTTCGGAAGACCCCGAGTTCCGCACCATGATCTCCCCTTACGACCAGGCCGTCAGCCATGAGGAAACGCTTGTCATGCGGACGGAGGCGGACGTGGAGGAGCAGGCCAAGGTCCTGCACGGGCTGCAGCGCATCAGGGACGGGAAAATTGAAGGGGAGCGCAGCCAGCTCAGGCAGGAGGAAGAGATTTTCTTCACGGCCGCCGCCGTCATCGGCGTGGTTCTGCTGATCTCCATTTTGCTCTCCTTTACCAGAAGGAGATGATGCCTTTGAAGGTTGACACTGCACCGCAAACCTAGTTTACTGTCTGGGCCGCCGAGGCACGACTGGCAAACCCCGCCAGGACCGAGAGGTAGCAACGGTAGCTTGTTCGTGTTTGCCGCGTCCGTTCCCGGCGGTATTTTATTGACGCCCCCTCCCATACCGGGATTGAACGGGAGCCTTCCCGTGGTAGAATACCGCCCATGAACGTGTCCGCCGCCCTTGACTGGCTTTTTTCCACCCAATTCTTCGGGATCAAGCTGGGGCTTGACAATACCGGGAAGCTGCTGGCGGCAGCCGATGCGGACCGGACGGATGCCACAGTGGTCCACGTGGCTGGCACCAACGGGAAAGGCTCCACCTGCGCCATGATTGAGGCCCTGGCCAGGGCACAGGGGTATGTGACCGGCCTGTTCACCTCCCCCCATCTGGTGGAGTTTTCCGAACGCATCCGCGTGAACGGGAATATGATTCCCCCGGAGGCGCTGGCGGAAGAAATCTTCTTCCTGAAACAACTGGCGGAAGGCTGGGAACAGCCGCCCACCTTTTTTGAGCTGGCGCTTGCCGTCGAAGCGGCGTGAACTTCATCATTCTGGAAACGGGCCTGGGCGGCAGGCTGGACGCCACCAACGCCGTGCCCAAGGACATCGCCGTGCTGGCCCCCATCGGCCTGGACCACCAGCAGTACCTGGGAGACACCCTGGAAGAGATCGCCGCGGAAAAGGCGGCCATCATCTCCCCCGGCAAACCGGCCGTGACCGCCGTGCAGAGCCCGGAAGCCATGGCCGTCATTGAACGGACGGCACGGGACCGCCGTTCCCCCCTTACGGTCGCCCGGGCGGACGGGGAAACGCCCCGGCCATCCCTGTCCGGAGCCCATCAGCGGGAAAATGCCGCCCTGGCGCTGGAAACCATGAGGCAGCTCCACGCCCTCCCCTCCCCTTCCGCAGCCGCCGCTGCCCTGGCAAAGGTGCAGTGGCCCGGAAGGTTTGAACGCCTTGAAACGCCACCGCTGGTGCTGGACGGCGCCCATAACGAACATGCGGCGCGCGTGCTCGCGGCCACATGGAAGGAGGAATTCCCCGGGCGGAAGGCGGCTCTGGTTTTTGCCGCATCCGCAGACAAGCACATCCGGGAGATGATCCCCGTTTTGCGGGAAATCACCGGAGAATGGCACCTGGTTCCCTGCACTTCCCCCCGCATCATGCCGGCGGAAGAATTGGCCGTCCTGCTGGCCGGACAGGAAACCGGCCCCGTCTTTATCCATTCCACCCTTCCGGACGGGCTGCATGCGGCCCTGGCCTCCCCCCGCTTCCGGCTCTGGCGGCAGGCTCCCTGTTCCTTCTGGGGGATTTGAAAGCGTTGCTCCGCCATGCGGAAAAAACGCAGCACCGCCCAGTAACCCCTCCATCCTTTTTGTTTTTCCCCGTGATTTCCGACGACATGACCCTTTCCTCTCTCCGGCCCGGAGACCTGCGCCCCAATTGCTGGCTCCCGCCGGGGACATGGACTGCGCCCGCGCCGCCGTAACCAATGGCGCAGACGCCATTTATTTTGGCCTGGACCGTTTCAACGCCCGCTTGCGCGCGAATAATTTTACGCTGGATTCCCTGCCGGAACTGATGTGCTTCCTCCACGCGCACGGCGTGAGGGGTACGTGACGATGAACACGCTCCTTTTCACCTCCGAGCTGGCGGACGCCCCCTCACCTACCTGGGCCATTTGAATGCCGCCGGCGTGGACGGCGTGATCGTGCAGGATATCGGGCTTGCCCGCTGCCTGACAGAGTGGGGAAGGCAGGATCCCGCCATGAAGCTGGAGCTGCACGCCTCCACCCAGATGACGCTTTCCTCCCCGGACGGCCTGGAATTCGCCGCCGGTTTCCTGGACCTGAAGCAGGCCGTGCTGGCGCGGGAATTGAGCCTGGAGGAAATCGGGCAATGCATACGCCATACGGATATTCCGCTGGAGGTGTTTGTGCACGGGGCGCTCTGCGTGGCTTACTCCGGCCAGTGCCTCACGTCGGAAAGCCTGGACCAGCGCAGCGCCAACCGCGGAGAATGCGCGCAGGCCTGCCGCCTGCCCTATACCCTGGTCGTGGACGGCAAGGCCGTTCCGCTGGGAGAAAGGCGCTATCTGCTCAGCCCGCAGGATCTGTGCGCCCTTGACCGCATTCCGGACCTAGTCCGCATGGGCGTGAAGAGCTACAAGATAGAGGGGCGGCTGAAAAGCCCGGAATACGTTGCGGCGGTAACGGCGGCCTACAGAAAGGCCCTGGACACCGCCTGCGCCGGAATACCCGTGGATGAATTGGTGACCGCACGCGACCGTTATGCACTGCAAATGGTATTTTCACGCGGCTTTTCCACCGGCTGGCTGGACGGCACGGACCACCCGCGCCTGACCCACGGCCGCCACGGCAAGAAGCGCGGCGCCTATGCAGGCACCATTGTGGACAGCGGCCAGGGCTGGCTGGACATCAGGCCGGAAGGGAACGTTCCGCTCGCTCCCGGCGACGGCTTCGTTATTGACGCCGGGGAGGACCGCAATGAAGAACAGGGCGGTCGCATCTGGAAAGTGCAGAGAAACCGCCTTTTCTTCCACGGAAAAGCCTCCGGCATTGACTGGAGCAAGGTCAGGCCGGGGCAGAAGCTCTGGAAAACGGATGATCCGGCCCTGAACGCCGAGCTGAAAAAAATGCGGGAGCACCTGCCGGAGGCCGTCCTTCCCCTCCATTTGGCATGCACCGGATCCGCCGGGGAGCCTCTGACGGTTTCCTGCCCGGAATACGGGTGTTCCGTGCAGTCCACACAGCCTCTGCAAACGGCGGAAAAACGCCCGCTGACTCCTGAAGTTCTGGAACAGCAGCTCGGCAGGCTGGGAGGAACGGGGTTTGGAAGCGGTCCGGCGGCACACGAAAAGCATCCCCCGTCTTTCTGGCGACGCCCCGCATCCAGAAGCCGTCGGAAACCGGGTACTTCAAGCTCATGGAACGGGCGGAGCCAACGGCGTCCTCATCCGCAACCCGGTGCGGCGCAGCAGTTTCCGCCATTCCCCCTGCACCGCATCGGGGATTTTTCCCCGAATGTCGCCAATCCGTACAGCGCGGCCATCCTGAAGGAACGGGGAACCTGGATTATCTCACCATTTCCTATGACCTGAACGCCGGACAGGTGGGAGGACGCGCCGCGCCGCCGGAATGGTTTGAACTGACTCTGCACCAGCACATGCCCATGTTCCACATGGAGCACTGCGTGTTCTGCACCTTCCTGTCGGACGGCTCCAGCTATAAGAACTGCGGCCCGGCCACGTCATCCGGGAACTGGACGTCGCGGAACAGGAACTCGGCCGCACCAGACGGGAAGGCACGCTCCGGCCCACGATAACGCAAGCCCGGGCCTGGCAATCCGGAACTGAAAGGCGGACAAAGAATGCACCGCCCGCGCCTTGAAGCGGCGCAAAACCGCCTTATGATGGCATCAATGGGAATGGAAGACTCCTTTCCCGGAACTTCCACAAGATGAATAATTCCCTTAAAGACCGCCTGGTCCGTCACATGGAAGACGGACATTACGAACCCCAGAGCAAATCAGAACTGGCCCGCGCCCTGAACGTGGATTCCCGGCAGAAGCAGGACTTCCGCGCCATTGTGGAGGTGCTTCCCGGCCAACTGGTTTCCGTGGAACCCGTGTCCCGCGGGGAAGAAAAGAAGGCCCCGCGCGGGAAAATCGTGGAGGTGCTCGGCTACCCGGACGATCCCCACGTGGACATGGAAGCCGTCATCAGAAAGTATGACCTGCCCGTGGAATTCCCCCGTCCGTGCTTCAGGAGGTGGAATTCCCCCTTCTTCCGCCTGGGCCGCCGGGAGGACTGGACGGACCGCACCGTCATCACCATTGGGCAAGCGCCAGGGATTTTGGACGCCATCTCCCATCACGGCCACTTCCGGCTGGACGCTGGCCGTCCATCGCGGATGTCTCCCATTTTCCCGGCGGCGCGCTGGATGAGGAAGCCCTGCGCCGCGGCAACTCCACCTACCTGCCGGACCCGCGTCCTTCCGATGCTGCCTCCCCCGCCTTTCCGACGATTTGTGCAGCCTGCGGCCGGACGCGCGTCGTGCGCCTGACGAAGGTATGCGAAATGAAGTTTGATAAAAAGGGGAAGATGCTCCAATGCCCGCTTCGCCGGACGCCTTCATCCGCAGCAAGGCGCGCCTGACCTACCAGGAGGCCTTCACCATGCTGAAAGGGCATGACAAGGGGGGGAAGTTTCCTCCATGGTCCGTGAAGCCTGGAAGCTGGCCTCCATCCTGCGCCGCAACCGCTACGCCAAGGGAGCCCTGGACCTGGACTTCCCGGAAGTGCGCGCGTCATGGACAAGGACGGCCACGTGACGGACATCATCACGGAAGAGTACGATGAGAGCCACCAGCTCATTGAGGAGTGCATGCTGGCCGCCAACGAGGCCGTGGCCCTGACGCTGAAAAAACAGGAACCGCCCCACCATCTACCGTGTCCATGAAGAACCGGATTCCGCCAAGCTCTTTTTTGAATTCGGCCAGTTGTGCAAACTGTACGGGCACCGTCCACGACATCGGCCAGCGCCAGTACCTTAATGAGCTGATGAAGTCCATCAAGGGTTCCCCGGACGAGCAATTGCTCAAGCTGGCGCTCCTGAAAAAGCCTGATGCGGGCCAGGTACGACACGGAGCCCCCTGGGCCATTACGGCCTGGCCACCGCCAATTACTGCCACTTCACCAGCCCCATCCGCCGTTACGCGGACCTGGTGGTTCACCGCTCCCTGAATCCCCTGCTGGCCAATCCCCCAAGGGGCCAAAGGCGCCGGCAGCGTAGGCAGGCTGGAGGAGGACGGGAGCGCACTTCCGCCAGTGCGGAAAAGGACGCCAACCGGATGAAGCTTTTCGAATGGCTGGAAGGCCAGTGCTATGCGGACCATCCGGAAGTGCACGAGGCCCTGATTACGGAAACGCGCCACTTCGGCGTGCTGCTGGAAATCCCGCGCCTCCAGATCAAGGGGCTGATCAAGCCGGACAAGCTTCCCGGCGGCCGCTGGGTGTACGAGGCATTCGCCAACCGCTGGAAGAGCGACCACGGCTCCGTGCTGTGCGCAGGGCTGCGCATTCCCGTCATTCCGTGAAAGTGGACCGGGAACAGCAGTGGGCGGATTTTACCATCGCCTCACGGGAGGAACGGCGGCAGCCGGAAAAGACAGCCTCCCCAGGCAGAAAGGAGAAGCGCACGCCCGGCCGCAGGCGGCGGAACCGCTGACGGCACACGCCCGCAGGCGGGAACGGCCACATGCGGGCGTTAAATCCGGTTCTCCTTGCAGCAGAATTAAATCTGTATTTTTTTTCACCAAAATTTTCTTGAAGCAAATTGTACTTTTCATGTATAAAATGGTTGCTGTTTACTTGTGAACCCGACCCCACGCCTATGAACTCAGGACGTTGAACCCGTAAGTAAGCACCATATGAATGCTGAATGCCAAGGTCCGCTCCCGGGTCTGGAGCGGACCTTTTTTTCCCGGAAGCCTGTCATGGCGGGGAAACAGGAAGGGGAAATGAGTGTGTCCAACCTGCATGACAGCAATTCAGCATATCCCCGAACGGGCGCCTTTCAATTACGCTGACCTGATTGAATACCGCGAAGGGCAAATCACCAGCCTGGCCCTTGTGCGTTCCAAAGGCGTCAACATGACCATCCTGGCTTTTTGACGACGAGCAGCTCCTCCCCACCCACCAGACGCCCGGCCCCGCCCTGGTGCCGATTCTGGACGGGACGGCGTATTTTACCGTGGGCAATGAAGAGGTCAACCTTCCGCAGGGCAAGACTCTCCTGATTCCCGCCGGAGTGCCTCATTCCGTCATTGCGCAGGAACGGTTCAAGATGCTGGTCACCTCCATCCTGCCGCTGGACTGAGCGGAACGCTTTTTCCACGTGCGCACGGGAGGAAAACTCCCGGCTTCTTGTTACAGTTCCCTGACGGTAATTGACGAACGCTGCTCCAGGTTCAGCTCCGGATGGCGCACGGTAATGACGTGCGCTCCCGGTTCCAGCAGCACGGAGGCCTCTTCTCCATACTGCACGACGGTCAGGGTGGGGGATGACCACACCGCCCCCGCCGGCAGGTTGGAGCGCAGTTTGAGCCTGCGTCCCCCGCCGGGCAGTTCCGGATCCAGCGCCAGGCGCGAGCCGTCTGCCGGAACCAGGATGCGGGAGCCTCCCCGACCACGCCCGCGGAAGCAGGCAGAAGGTATTCCCCACCGTGCAGGAAGGACTGGTAAACCACTCCGTATAACGGCTGTCCAGATATGCCCGTCCCACGGCATCGTAATCCGCCGGGGAGGCCGGCTGCGGCATCGTTTCTGGGAAGCCCATTCCTCCCGGACATGGGCTTGCGGCAGAGGAGGCGTCAAAATTGCCCACCCAGACGCCAACCGTGATTTCACGGGTGAAGCCCACGCACCAGTTGTCGCGGAAATCGGAGGAAGTGCCCGTCTTGCACGCATACCGGAAGGGAAGGTTCATCAGCTCCCGGTCATGGAACGCCGCCATCCGGGCTTCCCGGTCCGCCAGAATGTCCGCCGCCATGAAGCAGGCTTCCGCAGGCAGTACGGGCCGTTCCGGAACGGAAGCGCCCTGCTCCAGCTTCAGGGGGAGGAAGGAGCCTCCGCGCGCCAGGCACGCATAAGCCCCGGTCAAATCCCGCAAGGTCACCTCCGCATTGCCGATGGCGAGACCCAGGCCGTAATGCGCGGCGTCTCCCTGGATGCCCCGGATACCCAGGTTTTCCAGCAGTTTCAGTAGCCGTGACGGGCCGCCGAAGGTATCCAGAACCCTCATGGCCGGGATATTCTGGGAACAGGCCAGAGCCTGCCTGACGGAAACGGGACCCATGTAGGCCCTGTTGTAATTCTGCGGCGCTTCCAGCCCGTGCGCGCCCGGTACGTGGTGGGAACGTCCGGAAGAACGGTTCCCGGATAGGCCCCCAGGACAAATGCCTGGGCGTACACGAAAGGCTTCAGGGCGGAAACCGGGGGAGCGCGGCAGGGAAGTCCCGTCCATCAGCCCCCCTGCCGGATGCTTCCGGTTCGCGGAACCGACCAGGCAAAGAATGTTCCCCGTGGCGTGACAGGCGGGACATCTCCCGGCCAAAGTAGAAACGCGCCGCCGCGGCGGGCCCCCGGCGCAGATTGCCGTAATCCAGGAGGTTGAAATAGGACTCCAGGAATTTCCTCCTTGCTCATGCTCATCTCCATGCGCCGGGCCTGAAAAAACTCCCGGGCCTTGGTCCACAGGTTCCTGCGTGCGGGAGGATTGGCATTCTTGGCGAGCTGCTGGGTGATGGTGGACGCTCCGGACACAACCTCCCCGCCTGCGGCATTCGCCGCCGCGGCGCGGGCCAGCGCCAGGAAATCCGCCCCTCCGTGGCTGAAAAAGCGTTTGTCTTCCGCCGCCAGCGTAGCCTTAAGAAGCATGTCCGGAACCTCCCGGAGCCGGACAGGCTCCGTGTGGTAATAATCCGGTCCCGGCAATGTGGCGATTCTGCCGCCGTCCCTGTCCAGGACCACGGCGCCCCGCTCTTCCGGATGGAGCAGCCCTTCCGGCAGGGGAACCAGCCAGGGCACGGCATACCATGCAAGCAACCACGCGGCGGCCAGCCCTCCGGCAGTCCAAAGAAGGGTTTTCCGTTGAAGGAGCTTTTTGAAAACCGCCCTGTTCATAGATCTGCGCCGCATCATGAAAACACTGCACTTACTTCCCCGCGGAGACGGTCAGTTTCTGGGGAATGCTCAATCCGTAGGTTTCCGGCTTGTACATCAGCTCCGCCTTGGCGGACGGGGCGATAACGGAGCCGGACTTGGTCACCCTCGCCAGGTAGCGTGCCGTAAAGCGGCCTCCCGACCAGGAATCGGCGAAAAAGCGCACCCGGTCCTTCAGGAATTCACGGTGGGAAACCCACCAGCTCCAGTAGAACCAGCGGTTTCCTGCATCCGCCGTCTCGCTCTCCCGGCCTCCCGGTATCTGGGAAAGCAGCGCCGGATTGACGGCTTCAAAAGCGGAGGGCAGGTAATCCTCCATCACCACATACGTCAGCGGGTCAGCGGACTTGTCCACGTGCAGCGTAATCCTCACCAGGTCCCCCACGGCAAACTCCGCCGCAGGCGTCCAGGTTCCTTTCGGAGAAAGCCTTTCATAAACGCGGGAAACGGCAAAGCCCCTGTTGACGGCGGCTCCGTCCTGCTGCGTTTTGCTGCGTCCGCGGGCCTCCCGCCATGCCGTATACCCGGGTTCCCGCTTCCGGAAGGCTGAGCACGGCCTTCTCATAGGGGGCCCTTCCTCCGAAAGATCCGGACGTCCTGTCCACGATCAGGCGTTCCAGCCTTTCCCCGGACAGCCTGGTCACCGGGGGCCTGCGCCATCTCCGCCAGCGCCAGCAGAAGACGGCAGCGGGGCTGTTTCATTTCCTCCCCGGAAACATTCATCAGGCTCCGGCCTGCGCCTTTGCCTCCGCACGGGAAGAGAGGGCCGCCGCCAGGGCCAGGTACAGGCGGTCTTCCGCCCTCAATTCAGCGGCATGGTCAGCAGGCGGTTGAGCAGGGACGCGGGCATGAGCCCCGCTCTGGCCAGCACCCATGCCCCCCAGGAGCCCCTCCCGCGGCGGGCGTGGACAGGGAATGCCCCAGATAGCGTACAGCTTTGTTGAGGCCCTGTTCCGGAATGTAAACCCCTGCTCCCGCGCCAGGGTCAGCGCCAGAGCGGCATGGCCGCGCAGTACTCTCGCTCACCTCCATGCCACCCTGCCAGTAGGGACAGGCCGCCGGAAGAAAGCATGATTTTGTAAACGCTGCCTCCGGAGGGGGAACGGTCCTCCGGCGATTTTCCTTGAAACGGGGAGATATTTGGCCAGGAGCGGTTCTGGTAAATCCAGGCAGCGTAAGAGGAAAGCTTCATCAGCCGTACGGGAACAGAGCACGGGTAAATTCTCCGCCAGGTTCCGCAACCCGTCGGAGGAATCTCCGCCGCGATGAAACCCGGTGTCCGGGGCGGCCCCCCAGTCTTCATCCAGAATCCTGTTCCAGCGTCGTCCACGTGCCCACGGACACCGGCGGTCCGCATAGAAGTACCGGATGGGACGGGAGTCTGGTACCCGATGACCTCAGGGCCTATCCTCCGAAACAGGCATACCTCCGCATTCCGAACCGGCCTGCCGGAATAATCCGTCACCACGCCGCTGACCACGGCAAACCGGCCGGACATCCCGGCGGGGGGGAAAACACCTTTACATTCAGGGTATGCTGGACAGGCTGAACCTTCAGCGCGGCATATCCCAGCGCGGTATTCCCAGTTTCATCTGGGGATTGCGGACCTGCGGCTGCTCAGGTCCGCCCCCTTCACCAGGAAAACGGAAACATAGACATTCGGCGCGTCCGCCTCTTCCAGAGGCACCTCAATCACGGGATTGTCCAGCGTCAGCTTTCTGGCAAAACTGGAGCACCTTTTCCCGCTCCACTGTCACCATCACCTCCCCTCAATGGGCGTCTGGATCAAGAGACGGGCCGTCTCTCCCGGCTTGTACAACTGCTTGTCAGGGATGATCTTCACCTTCAGGCCGTCATGGTACTCCCACGGGGAAACGTCGCTGCCGTAAACCCAGTACTTTACGGCAGTGCGGGGTTCCCGTCCTTCCGCGTCCCTGCCGGAAAAGCCACCTCGTAAATACCGTCCTGCGGGGTGGGAACGGAGACGGCTTTTCCTCCCGTACGGACATCCGCGGAATCCGCCGGGGCAAGCGTTAGGGCCTTTTCCAGCACCGTGCTCCTTACCTCGTCATTGCGCACGGTGGTGGCATCTCCGCTCTCGTAGCGCGCGGGACGGAAAGCGGTGCGCGTCACGGTCATGTTGAGATCAAGGCCGCTGCCCGCATAGGGCTTGCCGTCCAACCCCAGGGCAATCAGGCACAAATCCAGGGGCGTTCCCTGGCGGCAGATGGAAGAACTGTTCTTCACGCCCACAAACACGGAAGCCGGATTCCAGACGGCGCCTCGGGAAACCTTGACCAACTGCTCATTCCGTTTACCACGGAAGCCTGGAGGGACAGCCTCCTGACCCGCGGGAAGGACTGCCCATCCAGGGAGAACTCCACGGTATTCCTGCCTTCCCCGTCCAGCACGGAGGACTGCTGCTTCATGTGGGAGGAGGAACGGCTGCTGGAATAACCGTAATAGGCCTCCCAGTAGCCCCCATCGTCATCACGGTAATCCCCGAAACGGTAATCCTTGTATCCGGCAGGATAAAAGTTGGAGGGAGTACTGCGCAGGGACCAGTTCACCTTGCCGCCTGAAACAGGCGTGCCGGTAAAATTCGTAGCCTTCACATCCGCCTTCAGGAGATGAGCGCCGGGCTTCAATTCATGAATCTTCTCCTCCACTTCAAACTCGTTCCGCTTGAACTCGGCTACTTCCACCTCATACCGGAACTCCCGGTTATTCTTGTCAAACTCCTTCCGGTAATACTTCTTGTAATCGTATTCGTCGGAGGAATCATCCTCTGCCCCTTCTTTTTCCTCTTCCGCGGAATCCCCTTTCAGCCGCAGGCTGGCAAGAACGCTGTAAGTTCCGTCTCTTCCCGGGAAACGTGAAATCCAGGTCAAAGGTTCCCGCATCGGACAACTTCACCTGCTTGACGGCTACTTCCCGGTCCCGTCCGTCCCTGACCGTCAGCTTGACCTCCTCCACGGGAGCGAGGCCCAGCCTGTTGTCCAGCAGGGAGCGCACGATTCCCTTCAAATGCATGGTCTCCGCCGGGCGGTACAGGTTCCTGTCCGAAAACATGAACACCCTCGTTTCCGCGGTAGTGGCGGGATTCAGCCCCAGGGCTTCCCATTCGTAGGGCAGCGTCTTCACGCCAAAGGACCACATCCTCACCTGCCCCGGCCAATCCTCCAGGGGGCTCAGGTAACTGTCCACCCCGGACAGGACGCGAACATAGGCGGCCTTTCCGTTCATCCCGGCCATGGGCAAAATCACGGAACCGTGCTCCACGGGAACGGAAGCCAGAACGGAGCCGTTCGCATCCAGCAATTGACCTGCGCTTTTTCCACCGCTTTTCCGGTGGAAAGGGAATACACGTAAGCAAACATGGTATCCGCCGTCTTTTTATGCAGAACGCCCAAATCCGTCACCTGCACGACGGCCTGCGCGGCGTAGGATGCCTCCTTTCCGTCGAACTTCCTTCTGCCTCCGTTTTCCGACGGCACGCCAAACAGCCTGTACGCCTCCAGCACCGGATCACTGACACGGCCTTCCACCTCAATGAAATACATGCCTGGCTCCACGGCTCCGCCAAACAGGCCGTCCAGGCTGATGGCCGCTTCCGTTTTGCCGCGCACGTCCAGTATCAGCGCGCCCGTCTTATCCGCCGCAAGAAGCTCCGCAGGCAGAAAATGTCTTTGGTCGCGGTCCGTCACGGTACGGGAAAGGGGCGCGGACTGGTCCCGTTCATAAATCTTCCGGTAGGCCGCCAGCGTCTGGTGCCGGTGGCCGTCCCTGATCCGGTAGCCGCGCACCGTCAAATCCTTCAAATTGCTCACGGAGGCTTTCAACTTGCGGGCTCCGGCGTACATGACGCCGTTGTTGCCCGCATCCAGATACAGGCACGGATCCTCCGGCTCCACTTCCACGGAACCTTCCGCATTCTTTCGCGCCAATTCCTGATCATCCACGGACCGGACGCCCTTCAGCCTCCATTGCAGTTTAAAAACGGCCTCGTCTGCGCTCACCAGAAAAGGCAGGGACGTATACCACTGGGGCCGGGCATGCTTCATCTCCGCCAGCCGTTCCCTGTCCAGGCGGATTGCTATTTTCCCGGCCGTCTCCGCATCCTCTCCGTCAAGGGATGTGGTAAAGCCTTCCTCCTGATCACCGTAAGCCATCGGCTTCCCGCCGCCCTCCACGAAAAACTCCACATGGTCCCGGCAGAACCGTTCCAAATCCTCAATCAGGACAGGGAGAGTCCATTCCAGAGTAAACCGGCCTCCGTTCCCAGAAAACGCATGGTAATAACCGGAGGCGGAAAAACGGGGCACGGCCCCCAGTTTGATTTCTTCCCATCCGGTTTTCTGCCCTCCTCCCCGGGAGGACAGGAAGGAAGCGTCCAAACTGACCAGGCAATAATTCCTGCCATACCGGAAAATTCCTTCCGGCTGAATGACATCCACGCCGGGAACAACCATGCCGCCCGGACGGCCTCTGAACCTTCCCCCCTGCAATATTTCTCACACGGTAGGATTTGGCGTCTCTCACCTCCTTCAACGTCGCAGGCCTTAGCCGGAACCCCGCATCGTACCCCGCGGCTCCCGCCTTGAGCTGCTTCATAAAATCTGCGGACCTCAACTGCTCTTCATCATCCGAAACGCCGGCAAACGGAGATTCTTTTCCAATGCCTCCTTCCATGAGCAATAACCGGGAAGCATCAGGAACCCCTTGCCGTCGCGATACAAGCCATTCGCAGGATTGCCCCTGTCCGGAACTGCGTCGGGAACCACCAGGAAAAAACTTTCCCACGGGTAAACTTCACTGCCCTGCCAGCCCCTGTCCATGGAAGACAGGAAGAAATTCCAGGCCGTGCGCCCCGTCAGACGCAGCGGAACGGACGGCACCAGGGAACCGTCCAGAAAACGGACATTCTCCGCCGGTTTCCATAGATAGGTGGACCGGAAGGGAACCTCCTCCAGCGGAACGCACTCCAGCACGTTGGGGGGTAATCCATTTGGAAGAAAACTTCAAGGAAGGGGGGAACGAACATCAGCTTCGCGCCTTCCGGCATGGCCGTCCCGGCGCCGTTGCCCAGCGCCAGTTCCACCGGTTTCTTCTCCGGGGAAAAGGACATCAGTTCCGGGTCCGCCGGTTTTCCCACCTCGGAAGCGGGCACCACGGCCTTGTCAAACACCAGTTGAAACGGCTTCCCTTTTTCCAGATGGGACGGAGAGGAAGACGGATAGCGCACCGTAGTGTCGGCAATGGATGGAAAAATACCGCAAATTCTAAGAAGCAGCCAATAGCAAAAGAACAGGTTTTCATGGGAGGAGGGTAATTCTATGTACCCATCTTCTCCTCTTTTGAGTCTTCAACACAAGCAGAAAATCCGCAAGCGGCAAAAAATAGAGATAAAAGTCGTTACCACTTGATGAAGTTTTTTTGTACCTTGAATAATGTTCTATAAAAACTCCTTTCTTATGCTCACTAGGATGGTAGTGCGGTCATGAATCCAACCGGTAATTTTTAAATGCAATAACTCCAGTGGAACGCGGGAAACTTGGTTCATCAGAGAAAAATCTCCTTTACCTTTTGCTAGTATTTCTCTTCCTGCACGCTGTCTTTTACCCTGGCAATGGGTAAATTTTGGAAATATGGCAAAGAAATACCCTCCCTTTTTCCACGTTGCCATCCGCCTCAAAAACTCACCAAATATCATAACGTTCCCGGCGTGTTTACACTGGTAGTTTTTGATTCATGGTAGTCGCAACCATTGAACAAACATCATTTCATTACCATGAACAACACTTTCAACATCGGCGCCATGGACACCGCCTACCCCTTCATTTCCATGTACCCCAACGGACAGCCCCAGGGCAACTTCCTGGTCAACGGCCTCTCCGCTCCCGTCCTTATCCCCAAACGCGCTGCTTCCTCCCCTACCCGGCACGAATGGTTCGGATACCTCAAGGTCATGGCTCCCGCCACCTGTTTTCTCCACCTCCACGCCCACTCCTCCATCTCCCTTTCCATTCCCGCCAAGGATCTGGAACTCTCCACGGAGCCGGGCTCTTCCACCCCTCTGCGCCGCCAGATCCAGTTCGACCAGGGATACTACTGGTGCCACATTGTTCACCAGCACCAGCCAGCCCCGAACTCCCAGCAGGAGTTCTGCATTGCCCTGGTAAGCGACAAGGAAGGCGAGCCCGACTTGGATTATTACCTGCTGGCGGAAAACACTCCCGCCGGCAAGGAGGGAGAAACCGTACTGACGCTGGTCAACCTGTACCAGGAGGTGGAAGAAGGGGACTCGTCGAGCAGTTCGGCAGGGGGAGGAGATTCGTTTGAGTTTGATCCCAAGCCAAGCAGCAGCTCGAGTTCTTCTTCCTCCAGCAGTTCGTCTTCCAGCTCCCGGCAGAGTTCTTCGGCTCCCGAGCCTCCGGATTCCTCCAGCAGCGCACCGCCTTCTTCTTCCAGTTCGTCGTCTTCCAGCAGTTCGAGTTCTTCCTCGTCCAGTTCCTCGAGCAGCTGGTCGTCTTCCAGTTTCCACAGTAGTTCCTTGCCGCCCCAGGAGCCGGATTCCTCCAGCAGCGCTCCGTCTTCCAGCTCTTCCTCGAGCAGTTCGAGCTCTTCCTCCTCGTCCAGTTCCGCGAGCAGCTCCAGCTCTTCTTCGTCTAACTCATCAAGTTCTTCGAGTTCCAGCAGCAGCTCTTCGTCATCCAGTTCTTCGAGCTCAAGCTCATCTTCCAGCAGCAGTTCCAGTTCCCTTTCCTCTTCTTCCAGCGAGCCGGACCAGGAAGAGGAACCCTGCCCCTGTGAATGTGAGTGCAATGAGGAAGGGGACGAACATTGTGTCCAGACACACCCCACTCCGGGGATCCCGAGGGAGAGCAGGATTGCCAGGGCAACGCCTGCATCAACCCTTCCTCCCCGGCAGGACCCACGCCTCCGGCTCCCGCCAGGTTCATCACGACGGCACGCTCTTCCACCACTAATTCCGCGGCTTCCAGCGGCTTTTCCATACGCTACAACCACCCCATGGCCTGGAGCGCTTCCTTCTCGGCTGACGAGCGCCGCGTCACCGTCAGGCGTCCCTCCGGAAGCCATCTCTATTTCAAGGCCCAAGAGGGAAGCAGCGACGCTTCTCCCATCGGCTCTTCCAGGAAGAGCGACTACCGTGTGAGGCTTCTCAACGAAGATCTTACTCTCAACACGCAGGGCGCTCCCGCTTTCATGGACATGGTTCTTCCCGGCGGCATGGTCCTGCGCTTCTCTTCCTTCACCGGAGAGGTCGTGTCGGTCACCAGCTTTTCGGGCCATGTGATCTCTGCCGAGGAGTACTTCAGCAAGGTCCAGGTCACTTACCATCAAAACGGCTCCCTTGCCAGCGTTTATTCCCATGCCCAGGGGCTGATGAGAAGCATTCCCGAAGGCGACAGGCTTACCCTGGAGTGGTTTGCTCCCAATAACGCCGCCCCAGACGGGGAAGGCGGGTTCACCGTTGCCGGAGAGCCCTACAAAACGGCCGTCTATGAAACCTCGCTTGAAAACGGAGTCAAGGTCACCCATATCACCAACCGGCGCGCCGGTCAGGAGCCGCATTTCATCGAACGCCGCGAAGAAGGCAACAAGGTGACCATCGTCAAGGGGGAGGGAGAGGAGCGCATCGTTCGCACCATTGAACGCAACGCCCTTCCCGATTCCAAGTGGGAGCGCATCGAAAGGGTCCAGGGCATCAACGAGGAAACGCCCGCCTCCTGTACCCGGACAGTGAAGAAGTATACCGACGGCGGCTGGCTGACCATCAGCCGGACGGAGGGATATAACACGCCTCTGGCCCAGACCACCCTCTATACCTACAACGACCAGTTCCGGGTGTCCCTGGAACTCAAACCCAATGGCGGCTATACGCGCTACGAGTACGACGAGAGAGGACGGGTGGTGCTGCAGGCCTCTCCCTGGGCCGGAGGCGGTGAAAAGGGAACACGCACGACTTACGCCGACTTGCGCTTTAACGACTTCAGACCCGCCACGGAAACCAAAGTAATTATTGTTGAGGATGGGACGGAAACGGCGCTTCTCAAACGCACTTACACGTATGAAGACAGCCCGCAGGTGAACCGCACCACGGTCACGGAAACCGCGCTGGGAAGCGACCAGGTTACGAGTGTAGAAGAGACTTATGGGGAAGGAGCCGAATATCCCTACGCCCGGGGCAGGCAAAAAGATGAGCCAGAGTATTGACGGGGTACAAACCGTTTATACTTACGAAGCCGCCGCGGAATACGGAGCCCTCCACAAGGTGACGTCTACCGTGCAGGCCAACGGAAGCATCGTTCCGGGACAAAGCACCCGAAACGTGGAATACATCGCTGAAAACGGCGCCACCACCAGGAGAGAACAATACGTTCACACCGGAGAGGACTGGTCGCTGATTGCCTCGGAGGACTACGAATACGACGACGAGCAAAGGCTCATCAAGACAACCAAGGGCAACGGCAGGACCAGCACGACGGAGTGGATGTGCTGCGGGCCGTTGAGGGAAACCGACGAAGACGGCATCACCACCGGCTACGGCTACAACTCGGCCAAGCAGCTGGTGGAGACTATTCGGGCTGCGACGGAAACCACGCCCGAAACGATTATCTCCTACACGAAGGATGCCGCGGGAAGGACGATCGCCACGCGGCGTGACGTGGGTCCCATGACGGCGACGGAAAGCACGGAGTACGACGATCTGGGGCGGGTGATTTCTTCCACGGACATGCTGGGACGCACCACCCGAACCGGGTACGGCGAAGACGGACTCACCACTACTGCCACCACCCCGGCAGGCGCTACGCTGATTACCAAAAAGTACTATGATGGAACCATACTCTGGCAGGGAGGAACGGGGCAAAGAGAAGTGGAGACCAGGCTGGAGTTGAGCGAAGAAGGCATCCTGACCACGACCTTGTCCAAGGGAGTTGTGCTGTCGCGGATTCTGAAAAATGGCTTTGGTCAAACCGTCCGGCAGGAACAGCCCAATACCAGGGGCGGCTTTATCGTCACCAGGAACTTCTACAACGACAAAGGACAATCGGTCCGCTCTCAAACGGAGGATCTTGCTCCTACCCTCACGGATTACAACGAACTGGGGCAAGCCGTGAAGCAGACCGTTCTTCTGGATGAACTTCATCCCAATGACACCACCAGAAACAGGATATCGGAAAGTTCCTCCTGTTACCGGGTTCGGGAAGACGGCGTCTACCAGGTGCAGACTTCCACCACCTGCAACGCCGACGGATTCCCCCTCACCCAGACCACGGAAAACATGGTTTCCAGACTCAGCGCTGTACTGGAAAACAAATCCATCACCACGGACGTCTACGGCCAGCAGAGCATCCAGTGGACGGAGTACACCTCTCCAACCAGGCGCACCTGGTTCAGCCGCATTCCCACTTCGGAGATCACAGCTGAATCACTGGTCGTGGACGGTTTTGAGACCAGCCAGACCGATCACGCTGGAATCCGTTCTTCACAAACCCGTTCCTACGCCTCCACGGGCATGGTTCTCAAGCACACGGACGCCAGAGGCAATGTCACCACCACGGAAACCGACCTTGCGGGACGTACTGTCAAAGTCACCGATTCTGCAGGCAACGTGACTACCACCAGCTACCTGCCCTGCTGTGACAATCCCGCCTGCATCACCGATGCCCTGGTGGGAACGACCTGCTATTCCTATGACATCCGCGGCAGAAAGACAGCCGAGTACGGCACCGCTATTCAGCCGGCCTGCTTCGCCTACGACGAAGCCGACCGTATGGTCTCGCTGACCACTTTCCGGGTGGATGAAGAAGACATTACTTCTGATCCTTCCGACCGTACCGACGGAGACACCACCGCATGGTTCTATGACGAGGCCACGGGACTGGAATTGAAAAAGACCTATGCAGACGGATCCTCCACAATCAAGACTTACGACATATTTAACCGTCTGGAGATATTGACCAAGGCCAGAGGTATCGTCACCACCTACGCCTATGCTCCTCTTACCGGGGAACTCGTCTCCGTCTCCCACAACGACAACACGCCGGGTTGGGAGTTTACCTACAATCACCTTGGCCAAATGACCTCCGTCCGGGACGCTTCCGGCATCAGGGAATTTTCTTATGATGCCTATGGAAGAACGCAACAGGATACTTCCTTTGGAACCGTGGAAAGCTCCATTCAGGAACAATACGATGCCTTGGGTCGTTCTGAAGGTTACCGCCTGATGCTTGGAACCCGTACCGTGCAGCACTCCCATCTTGACTACGATTCCAAAGGTGCCATCATCGGGATGAATCTGGAAGGCATCGCTTCTCCCTTTAGCTGGCAGTACGATCCAACCAGCGGCTTCCTCCACCATCTCACCTACCCCAACGGCATGGTCCGCAGCAATACCTACCATCCCACACTGAACCTAGTAACCGCCATCGGTTACAGGAAGGGAGCGAATGGCGAATTAGCAGCCGGCCACGAATACGGCTACGACGCTCTGATGCGTCCCGTCCAACGGCGGGACTCCTGGGATGTCGCCACTTCTGTCACGCTAAGAGATTTTACTTACAATGGCCGCAGCGAGGTGATTGAAGACCGGATCAGCCCGGGAGGAAGCTTCAGCTACCAATACGACAACATCGGCAACCGCAAAACAGCCCGGGAACTGGAAGAAGAAGTATCCTACGATGCTAACTGTCTTAACCAGTACGCAGATATTGCCGGGGGAGAAGAAAATTTTAAGCCCGTCTTCGATGCCGACGGCAACCAGACCTTCATCAAGACCCCAACAGGTACTTGGGAGGTGAGCTACGACGCCAATGACCGCCCCGTCGTCTTCACCAGCCAGGATGGACGGACTGCCATCACCTGCGGCTACGACTACCGGGGACGGCGCTTTGAGAAGAAGGTCACCGTCAATGGAGCAGTATCCGGCCATTGCTGGTACCTGTACCGGCGCTATTTGCAGGTAGCCGAGCTGGATTTGACGCATCCTGAGCCTGTGCTGGTAAAGAGCTACCTGTGGGATCCAACGGAACCGAGAGCGACGCGTGTCCTGACAATGACATGCTGGAAAGGCAACGTTCCCCAGCACAACGAGCATCTTTACTTCATGCACGATGCCATGAAGAACGTTACTTCCATTTTTGACGGACAACAGACGAGAAGAGCTCGTTACGAGTATGCTCCTTTTGGTAGCCTTCTCATCGCTGAGGAAGACATGGCTCAAGAGAACAAGTTCAGATTTTCCTGCGAGTATGCAGATGACGAACTGGGGCTTGTGTATTACAATTACCGTCACCTCAATTCCGCAGACGGCAGATGGATTAACCGCGATCCTATTCAGGAACAAGGTGGATGGAATTTGTACGGGTTTGTTAATAATTCCATTGTTTATTTTGATTTATTAGGGAATGATAGGTATATATCTAATATTTTACCACATAACCCAGAAAATGTTTTTAAAGGCGACATTACTCTTCACATAGGCGTTGCCGTAGATATATGGGAAAAAAAATGATCAAGGGATTTGGTGTAAAGTAGGGATTAGAACTTTTGATTATTCTTTGAATCCAACAGATAGAGATACAGCTAGACTAGCAAGGGAATGGGCTAGAACGCATGATTCATCCACATTGATACAATTTGGAGGTTTGATAATTGGGAATATTATATATGGAGCCCTTGTTTTAGGGAAGGGTTATATAAAATCTTCACAAGGCCTTAATTTAAAAAATCCCGAAACAATACCGTCCTCTCCCATAGAAGATATCAATATGCTTAGAGCAATACAACAGGATATTAAATCCCCTCCTCCTTACAACATATTAAGGAATAATTGTGCTGATTGGGCTTATAAAGCTATATGGTATGGAAGAGATGTGACTGTTCATTAATTCATACTATGAGATGGATAAAAAAAATCATTATATTTGATATATTTTTTCAAGAAAATAAATTCAAAAAGAGTAGTTCTATATTTAGTTATATTCTTTTTATTTATCTATTCTTCATGGTATATCTCCTAACTTTTCCAAATAACATAGGAATAAATATACAAACATTGTTATTTGTTTTATCAATTGAAATTTCATATGTTTTGTCATTTTTCAATTGGTATTATTGTTTGAATAAATCAATTTTCCTGTTTATAATAATTTATTTATTACCCATATGTGGTATAGGTATTTTATATTTATTGCTTCCTTCCCTACCAAGACATATGTAGATAAAACAACGACAAGATAAATTTGTTAGATAAGGGTAACGATAATCTGTTGAGTCAATTTCAAAATAGGTGGGAAGAGCGTCATCTCTCAGGTCCAAACCACTACTACTCACAATTTCTAAGGTCTTTCTTCATTCAGCCCCCGCAGAATATGATTTCTCTGTTTGATTCTATACTGAAGCAAGATACTTCCATAGACTTTTACGGAGATCAAAGTATGTTGAGCCAGATTTCAACTCAACATACTTTGATCTATATATGGTTCTTGTTCTTCCCATAGGAATTATACGTATTAACGTTAACAAAATAAATTTATCTATTTTATTAATATTAAAAATTAAGGAAATATGAGAGATTATAATTTTTTATAGGTTGTTTAACATGAAAACTAATATTATATTCCCTTCGGTTATTTTAGCATTAAACTTATTAGGATCTTGTACATTCATAACTCACAAAAAAGAAAAAAACAAAAAATCCCTATATTCCACATTATTATCTACATTATAATACTCCTGTCTACATTGTAGGAAAAGATATGATCAAAAATTCATTAAAATCATACTTGGATTTATCGTCAAACATGACTCCCCAACCAAATCTTAATCCATATGATAAAAAATGGAATGGAAGTGAAACAGCTCTTATGCTGGCGGCAGCTATCGGGGATATTGATACCATGAAGAAATTACTCGAATTAGAGGCTGATATTAATGTTGCTTCAAATGAAATGAAGCTACCCTCTATGACTTTTCCCTACAAAGAAACTGCTTTACATTATGCTGCTCGTACAGGACAAATAAGCGCCTACAATTTTCTGATTAAACAAGGAGCTAACCAGAAATTGAAAAAATACTGACGGAAAAACAGCCAAGCAATTACTGAAGGCTACAGGGGAAAATAACTACTAATGCTTGTGTAGAAGAAAACGATACATGGGCCTCACTAACCAGGCGTATCGTTAGAAGCTATAGAAATATCAAAATGGGTTAGAGGTTATACACCTCAACCCAAGACTGATTTTGCATGCCCATGGTAACGAAGATGGCGGCTTCCTCAAGTACCTCAACTACCCTAACGGCATGGTCCGCTGCAATACCTACCATCCCAGGCTCAACCTCGTAACCGCCATCGGTTACAGGAAGGGAGCGGATGGTGAATCAGCGGGCCGCCATGAGTACGACTATGACGCGCTGATGCGTCCCACTCAACGCCGGGACTCCTGGGATGCTGCCACACCTGCAACCACCAGAAACTTCACCCACAGCAGCCGCAGCGAGCTGGTCGAAGACCGGCTCAGCCGGGGAGGAAGCTTTATCTATTCCTACGACAACATCGGCAACCGCAAAACCATCCGTGAACTGGAGGAAGCCCTCTCCTACGAATCCAACCCGCTCAACCAGTACGCGGATATTGCCGGGGGAGAAGAAGATTTTACCCCCGTTTACGACGCCGACGGCAACCAGACCCGCATCAGGACCTCAACAGGCATCTGGGAAGTCTCCTACGACGCCAACGACCGACCCGTCGTCTTCACCAGCCAGGATGGCCGGACTGCCATCACCTGCGGCTACGACTACCGGGGAAGGCGCTTTGAAAAAAGAAAGTGGTCATCAATGGAACAGTATCCAGCCACTCCTGATTCCTGTACCGCGACTACCTGCAGGTAGCCGAGCTGGATTTAAGGCATCCTGAACCTGTGCTGGTAAAGAGCTACCTGTGGGATCCGACGGAGCCTACAGCCACGCGCGTCCTGATGATGACATGCTGGCAGGAAAACGGAATGAAAGTAAAAGAGCATCTCTACTTCATGCACGATGCCTTGAAGAATGTCACTTCCATCTTCGACGGTCAGCAGAAACAACAAGCCCGCTACGAGTATGCTCCCTTCGGAAGTCCTATTGCGGAAGAAGGGGACATGGCCCGGGAGAACAAGTTCAGGTTTTCCTGCGAGTTCTCGGACGACGAACTGGGACTTGTCTACTATAATTATCGGCACCTCAATCCCGCAGACGGCAGGTGGATTAACAGAGATCTCATTCAGGAACAGGGGGATGGGATTTGTGTGGGTTTATAAAAAATCATATTCGGACAAATATTAATTTTTTAGGAATGGTGAGTTCCTCTCCTTTAGATCCAGCTTTTATTTCTCCTCCCATACCAGATAGAGTTGGCCAGAGCAGAGGCATCAAACTTTCGTATTTTGCTTGTAAAAGAAAGTTAGATAAATTAGGAGATAAAGCTATTAAGGCACTTTTAGCAGGAAAAGTTACACATGTTCCTTCAGATTTTAAACCGAATTCAGAATGTGAAGAATCCTGCCAATGCCTCCGTAGTTTAATTATTATTATGCATGGAGAAGAACCCTGGATTAGAAAAATGATATAAATGTAAGAGCGCATTGGGGGGGAGGTTCTTAACTGAAAATACAAATAAGACAAAAATATTCTAAATGTTTAAAAAAAATTAATTTTTGTTCATCTTGCAAACTTGAAATACGAGCATGTTATTTGGACTCATCACCGTATTTAAAAAACCGGCTTGAACAGAATACAGAATGTGAAGGACTTTATACGAAGGTAAAGTTAAAGCATTTTCCCATTACTTTAATTTAAATTCAAAAAATGAAAAAATTAATAAGATTTTTTATTTTCATCATCGCTGGGTTAATTATTCTTACTTGTACTAATTATGGATACACGGCATGGAGTATCCATCATTGGAAAAATGTACTGGAACAATCAAACTTTGAGCAATTAAAAAATGAATATGCAAAATACTATTACCAAGTTGAAGGACCACCTGCAGAACAGTTGATCATCTACCAACAAAAACAATTGCTCCCCAATATTTTTCATCATGATCTAGTTATCATGAAAAGCAGCCTCTCCGGCATAAAAATATATACCGGCGCTAGACTTAAATCTACTTCACGTGATACCATAAAGGAAAAATTAAAAATCTACCAGGAAGACGGATTTAAAGAAGGAGAAAATGTTTCCTCCGTTGGTGAAGTATTCTCATCCAGCCTTAAACTGGCAGGATTTAAAGAAGACGGACATTAAAACCATTTGATAAACTTTTTACTTTTGTGTTTATAAAAAACAGAAACTATATAATTTATCAGCATTTCGCCTGCCATCTGACCTGCTTCGTCTTGTAGAGCTTTTAGGTGACAGTGTCCGAGGATTCAATGAACACGTGGCATTGTGACAATATATGCATATGCTTCCCTTATCAGAGAACTCGTCTCTGTCTCCCACAATGACGATACGACGGCATGGGAGTTTACCTACAACCATCTGGGGCAGATGACCTCCGTTAGGGACACTTTGGTATCAGGGAATTCTCCAATGATGCTTACGGTAACATGGCCCAGGAAGCTTCCTTTGGGCTGAGCCGTAGCAATACTTCCCATCCCAGGCTCAACCTCGTAACCGCCATCGGTTACAGAAAGGGGGCGGACGGCGAACTGGCGGCCTGCCATGAATACCAATACGACGCCCTGATACGTCCCATCCAGTAGCGGGATTCCTGGGATACGGGGGCACCTGTCACAGTAAGGGATTTTACCTACAACAGCCGCAGCGAGCTGGTTGAAGACAGGATCAGCCTGGGAGGAAGCTTCAGCTACCGATACGACAACATCGGCAACCGCAAAACCGCCCGGGAACTGGAGGAAGCCTTCTCCTACGAATCCAACCAACTCAACCAGTATGCAGATATTGCCGGAGGAGGAGATTTTACCCCCGTCTACGATGCCGACGGCAACCAGACCCGCATCAGGGCCTCAACAGGCATCTGGGAAGTAAGCTACGACGCTAATGACCGCCCCGTCGTTTTCACCAGCCAGGATGGCCGGACTGCTATCACTTGTGGCTACGACTACTAGGGATGGCGCTTCGAGAAGAAGGTCACCGTCAATGGGGCAGTATCCGGCCATTGCTGGTACCTGTACCGGGACTATTTACAGGTAGCTGAGCTGGATTTGATACATCCTGAACCTGTGCTGATAAAGAGCTATTTGTGGGATCCGACGGAATCGGGAGCAACACGTATCCTGACGATGACATGCTGCAGGAAAACGGAATGAAAGTAAAAGAGCATCTCTGCTTCATGCACGATGCCTTGAAGAATGTCACTTCCATCTTCGACGAGCAGCAGAAGCAAAAAATACGCTACGGGTATGCTCCCTTCGGAAGTCTCATCACGGAAGATGGGGCTTTATCACGTCTTCACCGTCAGAAAATTTCAAAAGAATTTGATATTAAAGGAAGTATGGAAATAGAATATTGTTGAAAAAAGGTGATTCAGCAGATAATATAATTTATAAAATTAAACTAATATCCAAGAAAAAAGAAGGACTTCCCTATGATCATTATTACATCACCGCCCTCATTCTGAAGAACGGCCATACATTGTTTATTTTTGATCGGCGTCCTGTACTGACTGAAGATGAAATTCGTTATTGGTAATCTTGAAAAATCCCATAGAGACAATCTAAATAGATAAATTATTTTTTTTTTTGAAATTATTACGCCAAATGCTACAAATATTTTCAAAGATCTAAGTACTTCACCTTCAAGGAAGCATATTCAAGGCATACATAATCGCACAATTTGATTTTTTTTTTTTCTCCAAGCCCTTAATCCTATTACAATACCTTGATTTTATTCTACATCTTCTTAATGGAATTATAGCAATTAATATGCTTGGAGAAAATAATATGTTAAAAAATTACACAAAAGGGAAAAATCGAATCTCGAAAAATCAAAAAATCTCCCATTCAACATCGGGTGCAATAAAAACAATTCCAAATGAATATATTAAGAGTTAGTTCATATTTTTCAAACGGAATTATTTCCTTTAGTCTTATGGAAATCGCTCTCTTTGTTTTACTTTTTCCGAATTTTTGATGAACAGCGGTAGCCTTTCATTGTTGCCATCCAAATTCTCTCGATGACTGATAAAAACGGCCTTACAAGATTACCCTATATAGTTCCGTTTCAGAATAAAAGGGGGGTTCCAGCATAAGGCTGTTCAAAAATGGAATAAGCCTCCATAGTCTCTCAAAGCAGAAATCATGATGAGGCATTATTTTTGATCTTCTTTCTTTTCTTTCGCATCCAGCGCTTCAAAGCGGGCCAGAACCCAGCAAAGATCGGAAAGGCGGTTCAGAAAGAGGGCCGTGTTCACGTTGCTCAAGGCATTGTCCAGCCTCAGTGCCACTACCCGGCGTTCCGCGCGGCGGCAGACGGACCGGGCCAGGTCCAGATAGGCGGAACCCAGTGACCCCTCCTTGCCGGGGCGTGCCCACCCCTTGAAGCGGATGTCGCATTCCTTCTCCAGCAGATGGGCCTGTTCCTCCAACCATGCTACGTCCTCCGCCGTAATGCGGGCATAACCCTTGGCGTCATACTTGGGCAAATCCTCCTCCAGCGTAGCCAGTTCCCCCATGGCCCCCACCAGGCGCGCCTGAACGCCGTCCAGCATTTCCACCGTCCGGGGGCTTACTCCGGAATGGCGCACTACTCCAATCAGGGAATTCAATTCATCCACCGTTCCATAAGCTTCAATGCGCGGGGCCGTCTTGGGGCTCCGTTTGCCGAACATCAGGTCCGTTTCTCCGCTGTCTCCACGCTTGGTGATCACGCTCATACCCTGTACCCTACCATGCCTGCGCGGCCCTGCACGCAAAAAAGAAGGCATCCCACCTCGCCAACGGCGCAAATTCGATGTTCCGGACAGCCGTCCATCCGCTGGCCCTGTTCCCAGTACCCAATCACCCGGGGATTTTGTCCATTGTGGTTAAAATATCTTGTGCCATTCCTTTCCAGGGCAGGAACTGCGCCATGACACGTCAACCGTTTGAAACTTTTTCCGATGGCTGTACAACCCCTGCATGACCCGGACCAGAGATGAATTGGCAGCGGAAACCGCACCGCCCGTCAAAGTGCCTCTCTGGACGCGGGGCTACGTCCTGGCCTGCTGCGCCAACCTGATGATGGGGCTGGCCTTCTTCGAACTGGTGCCCGTTCTCCCGCTGTACCTGACGGGGCAGTTGCAGGTTTCCTCCGGCTGGCTGGGCTGGATCATGTCCATTTACGTGCTGGCCGCCATCATTTCCCGCCCCTGGTTCGCGCACCGGGTGGATACCGGGGACCGCAAGAAGATTTACATCACGGTTTATATCCTGCTGGCCCTGTCCTTTTCAGGGTATGCCGTGGCCGCCACCGCCCTGGCGTTTTTCCTGACGCGCTTCGTGCAGGGCTTGATCTGGGGCGGCATGACCACCTCCGGTCCGACGATGGCCGTGGATATCATCCCCCCTTCCCGCCGCGGGGAGGGCCTGGGCTTTTTCGGCATGACGATGACGCTGGGCATGTGCCTGGGACCCGTCATCGGCCTCCAGGTATACCAGCAGTACGGTTTTTACGTGATTACGTGGAGCTCCCTGGTCCTGTGCCTGGCTGGGGCGGGCATCGCCTCCCTCATCCGCGCCCCCAGGCGCCCCGTTCAGGAGTCCGTGCATGAAACGCCCAAAAAGGTGCTGGACCGCCTGGTGCTGCGCGTGGGCATTCCACTGGCGGTGAATGTGATGATCGCCTCTTTCTCCTACGGCGTTGTGGCCGTGTATTCCGCCCTGTACGGGAAAATGTACGGTTTCAAGTATGCCGGGCTGTTTTATGCGCTGATGGGGCTGGGCATGCTGGTCTCCCGGTTCATGGTGGGCCGGCAGATCGACCGCGGGCGCGTGGCGGAACTTTCCGTCATCTCGCTGGGCATCCTGACTGTCAGCTTCGGCGCGCTGGCGTTTGCGCCGCTGGAATGGGTCTATTATACCTCCGCCATCCTCATCGGCTTCGGCTTCGGCATCTTCATCCCCACCTTCCAGACCATGAAGCTGAACATGGCGGACCGCGGCCACCGGGGCGCCGTCAATTCCACGTTTTTCACGGCTTTTGACATCGGGGTGGGCACGGGCATGTTTTTCGGGGGCAAGATTTACGCTTACCTGAACCTGAACTGGGCCTTCGGCGCAGGCGCGCTACTGAATCTGCTGGCGATCGTGTACTTCTACCGCATTTCCCTGGACCACTACCGGAAGAACAAGCTTGGCGTGGATTCGGATTGATTTCTCTTCTGCTATTCCCGTTCCGGAGCGGAAAAAACGTCAATCACGCGCCGGGCGGAAGGCCTCACGCGCAGCAGGCGGGGATTCCAGGCCAGGGAAATACTGCGGGACAGCCTGTCCAGCGCAGGATGGGTGACCTTGACGAATCCCCCGCCCAGCTCCGCCTCCGCCATGCAGGGGAGAACCGCCATGAACGCCCCGCTTTTCAGCATGCGCGCCGCAAAGGGAAAGGACTGCGTTTCACACTGCACCCGCAGCCTGATGCCGAATTCCGCGCAATTCCGTTTCAGCGAGGCATGGAAGCCGGAACCGCTCCCCAGCGTAGCCAGGGGGAACATGCCCAGCAGGCGTGAAAAATCCTCCTCCCTTCCCCGCACCTTTTTTCCGGCCAGGGCCGCGGGCACGTACAGCGCATAATCCATGGAGCAGATGGCCCGGCTTTCCAGCCCTTCCGCCGCCAGCGCGCTGGTGCGCACGATGCCGAAGTCCACATCCATGTTCTGAAGCTTGAGGGGAATTTCACTGTTGCGGATGTTCTCCAGTGCAAAGAGCCACGGCAGGCCGCGCTGCTGGATGTCCGCAAGCACGGGAGCAACCACCCACGCGTGGAGGCTGTCTCCGGCGCCGATGGTGAACCGGTAGGGCAGGTTCCGGCTCCGGCTTTTGAAATCGTCCAGCAGGCACAGGCTTTCGCTGGCCAGGCGCACCAGTTCCCATCCGGACCTGGTAAGCGCCAGCACTTTCCCGCGGCGGGCCGCCAGCTCCACGCCGAAGAATTCCTCCAGTTCCTTGATCTGGCGGGAATACAGGCTTTGCCGTGCGCTGTCCCCGCGCGCGGCGGCGGCAATGCTCCCCGCCTTGGCCACTTCTATCAGGGTTTTCAGGCGGTCCAGGGACAGCCCCCGTTCTGCGAAAAGGTGCTCAAACATAACTTTAAAGTCATATTATATGAATACTTGCATAATGCAAGAGTCAGTAAATGCGCTATGGTAACGGAGTCACAGGGCGCAGCACCGCTTTCCGCGGCCCCCGCCCTTCAACCAAAAGAAAATAAAACCATGATCACCATCGACGGAAAATACACGGAAGCCCGCGTGTTCACGGATGAACTGGAAGACCTGGCCCGCACCCAGATCAGGGACGTCTGCAACCACCCCGCCTTTGAAGGAAGCCGGGTGCGCATCATGCCGGACGTGCATGCCGGAGCCGGCTGCGTCATCGGCTTCACCGCTGAACTGAAAACGGACAAGGTGATTCCCAACCTGATCGGCGTGGACATCGGCTGCGGAGTGCTTACGGCCAGGCTGGCCGGTCTGCCGGATTTCTCCCGGTTTGACGAACGCCTGCGCGAACGCGTCCCGTTCGGCTGGAACACCCGTTCCGCCGTCCACCAGGCCCTGCTGGATGATCCGGAACTGGATGATGAAATCTCCCGCATCTGCGTGGATGTGCTGAGAACGGAGAAAGACAGGCACCGCCGTTCCGTGGGGTCCCTGGGCGGCGGCAACCACTTCATTGAAATAGCACAGGGAACGGAAGACGCCTTTCTGTGCATCCACTCCGGTTCCCGCAACTTCGGCTTGAAGATTGCGGAGCGCTACCAGAAGATCGCCGTGGCCACTTGCCCGGACGCCTATCTCAAGGAACGCAAGAAAGGCCTTTGCTACCTGCAGGGAGAAGATACGCTGAACTACATGCGGGACATGAAGGTGGCCCAGCGCTTCGCCGCCCTGAACCGCCGCGTGATGCTGCATGAGCTACTGGACGATGCCGCGGACCTGGAAATCTTCGACACCGTGCACAACTACATTGCGGAAGACAACGTCATCCGCAAGGGGGCCGTCCGGGCCGGACTTGGAGAAAAAAGCTCATCGTTCCCCTGAACATGCGGGACGGCTCCGTCATCTGCATTGGCAGGGGGAACGAGGAATTCAATTCCTCCTCCCCGCACGGCGCAGGCCGCAGCATGTCCCGCAAAAGGCCAAAGCCAACCTTTCCCTGGAGGAATTCGAAGCTTCCATGCAGGGCATTTTCTCCACCTGCGTCTCCCGCGCTACGCTGGATGAAGCGCCGATGGCCTACAAGGATGGAGAAAGCGTGCTGGGCAACATCCATGAAACGGCGGAAATCGTGGAACGCATCAGGCCCGTGTACAACTTCAAGGCGCCCGAATAACAGGACGCCCCAACGCCCGGCCCCTTCCGGAAAAGATTTTCCGGAAGGGACTTTCGCTAATCTCCGGAACCAGGTCAGGAGCGCGTGGCGGAATAAATCAGCTTATAGGGTTCCGCAGTCTGAATCGGAATGGCGTACACCTTGGAGGTATCATTCCATTCCACGCCGGAAACATCAAACTTCTGGCGGTCATAATAACCCACCACCTTTCCGTTGGTCACTACGCAGAAAGCGGCCGCATTCTCCCCATTCCGCACAATAATCATGCTGTCCTTTTTGGAGGCGCTCACGGACGGGCTGAGCTTCGCGTTCTGCTTGTATTTGGTCCAATACCCGTTGAGCTGGGAACCATGCAGGTTCTGTCCCCACAAATCGACCGTTTTCCCATGCTGGTGCAGGAAAGCGATGCGGAATTTCGGCTTGGGGTACCGCCTGGCGGCGATCCGGGCCTTGGAGGCGCGGGCCATTTCCTCCGTCATCTTGAAGCTGTAATCCCCATACTGGTTCCCTTTGTGGTCAATCGGGACGAACCAATTGAAAATTTCAAAGTCATCAGTAAAGTCCGTCCTGCTGACATTGCAGATGCGTTCATACAGGGCCAGATGAGCCTCGGAAACCTCATACGCCTGCCTGGAAAGCGGCTTGCGGCGCAATGATTCAAACAGCGCAGGATAAAATTCCGGGTTGATGCCCAGCTTATGGAAATACAGGTAGAAGGAATATTGGGCAAAACCCCACTTGGCCCAGCCGTTCAGATCATGGAACGGCAGGCCCTTTACCGCCTCTGACAGCAGGTACTTGCACGGGTTTTCCATGTCGGAGGCCAGTTCATTGCCGTTAATGGGGTTGGTCACCTGGTCCAGGATCAACTGGGCGAAGAAGTTATTGGAGCTTTCAGACATGCTGCGCCAGTTGAACGGATGCTGGTAGCAGTGGCCGACTTCATGCCCGAATCCCCAGAGGCGGTTCCCCTGAAGAACGCCGGGGGCGAGCACTTCATTTTTCAGCGTATTTCCCTGATCCCCGACGCTGTAGCCGCAGTAATACCAGGTGGCGAACATATGGGCTCCGCCTTCTACGGAAACTCCAAGCTGCCGGTTGTTATGCGGCTGGGGATATTTGTCAAAGCCCATGATTTTCCACATGGCCCTGACGCTCTCATCCCACACCCTGACGGATTTCGTGATGGAATCCGGGCTGTAAGCCTTCAGATATTCCGTGTGAAGGATCATCATGGAATACCGCCCCACGATGTCGAACATGCTGTGGGGGGCCTTGCCGATCATCCGCTTCCAGTCCTTGTCCGTGTGCCTCGTCACGTCAAAATATCCGTTCACCGTCCCGCTGCCCACGGGGATGTGCACCTTCACAGGCTTCTTGGGCGTGCTGATATCGGTGTGGTACATCACATAAAGCAATCCCGAACGGTTGATTTTGATTTTGTTTACTCCTTCATTCAGGGGATAGGTGGAAGATTCGATTCCCGCCGGGGAAACGGAAGCCAGCGCAATATCCTCTCCATGGGTGGGACCCACGAATACAAGGATTTCATCTCCTTTCTCCGCAGCAATTCCGGTGGGATTGTCAAATTTGTTCAGGGCGTTGATATTTCTCACCTTGGCGGCAAACTCCGGATGGCTGTAAGCCTTGTAGGACGCAATGCGGAATTCCTTGTCTTCATAGGCGCCGGATTTCACTTTCCGCGCAATGAGCTGCAAAAACTCCGGCAGCGCCTTGAGGTCTGCCAGAGTGCACCTGGGATTGATGGAGGAACAGCTCGTGTCTCTGAACACTTTCAGCAATTGCCGGTTGAGCGTGGATTCCGCCTTTTTGTAAAAACTGATCTCCCGTACGGTAAACGCCGGGGAAGCTCCTTCAGGGTAATCAACCTCCACCTTGATTTTCTGAACTTTCTGAAGAGGGTTTTTAAACCTGATCATTTTGGAGCCGCCTATATCAAACTTTCCAAGGTTCTTCCACGACGAGCCGGACATGGCGGACACGGAAACTTCATTGAAATTGGCTCCGGAAAAGGTGATGTAATGAATGGTGTCCGGCACTTCAAATACAAATTCCCCCTCCACATGCCGCGCTCCGGGAACATGCCAGTTGGCGGATTCCAGAGAACCGTCCACAGCCTGCTTTACGGAATGGCCTCCTGAGTAGGGGGACTGAGGGGAAGAAGCCTCCCTTACTTGAAGAGGGATGTCCTCCGGAACGTTCAGTGAAGGATATTTTTCCGCAAGGGACAAATTCGCGGCAAACATTAAAAAAATGAAAAAAAAAAACGGAGATAAAATCAGCTCTCTTTTCATAAATAGTACTGGGCCCTGATGATACTATACATGATTTCCAGCGTGCGTTTTTCATGTTATCCCTGTGATGGCGCAAAATCCCCTGATGCAAGGACGGGATTTTTCCTCTGCTCCACGGTCCAATTCTTTCATGGACCCCCACGGAACATTATGCCATGTTATCCTTCATGAACGGAAGACGGTCCCGTCATCAATCAGGAAACAAGCCGGGCAAATGGATTGCCGTCCTGGCCGTTCCCCTCTTTCTCCTGGGCACGGGACTGTTCTCCTTTTTGTGGAACGTTCCGCTGAATACGCTGAGAGCCGCTCATTCCGCCACAGCGCCTCCCGCAATTCTTATCAGGAAAGCTTCTTCCCCGGAAAATCATCCCATAGCCCTGGACTCCTCCTTCCTGGCCGGCATCCAGCCCTTCCTGGAACATTATGCGGGGTCCGTCAGCAATGCCGGGCGCCTTGACTTCACCACCCATGACCCGCAGGAAGTGGAAATACGGATGGACGGGCTCTCCATCGGCCTGAGCCCTTCCCTGGCGATTTTCAATTTCCACACCAGGTACGGGTTCAGCATGCAGACGAGCAGAAAACCGGACGCTGCCGACCGGGCGGTTTACCAGTGGCTGAAAAACATGATGCAACCGGAAGAGCCGGAGGAATCGGGGGACGTTGACACAGGCATCGAACGGAACAGGCTCGGCGTTGTCTAATCCTTCATCTTCCCGGAAAAGCTGTGGAACGGCAGGTTCTTCAGCCAAGGGAGCAACTGCATCCGCACCGGAAGACGACCCCATACAGCGTTTATGAAACGTATTTACCACGGACCATGGACCCTGGCCGGACTGGCATGCGCCATTCTGGCCGCAGTAGCCATGCTTTCCCTGTTCTCCTGCGGAGAAAACGGACAGGCAGGCAACAAAAACAGACATCATATGGACAACAAGGATTTAAAAACGATTTATCTGGCAGGAGGCTGTTTCTGGGGAGTGGAAAAGTACTTCTCCCTGATTCACGGAGTCAAGGAAACGGAAGTGGGGTATGCCAACGGTTCCACTGCCACCCCCACGTATGAGGAAGTCTGCAGCGGACGCACGGGCCACGCGGAAACGGTAAAAGTGGTATTTGATCCGGAAGAACTCAGCCTCCCGTTCCTGCTGGAACAATACTATTCCATCATTGATCCCGTTTCCGTCAACAAGCAGGGAAACGACAGGGGAGTTCAATACCGCACGGGCATTTATTATACGGATGAGAAGGACAAGCCGATTATAGAAGCCTCCCTGAAACGGCTCCAGCAGCACTTCAAGCAGCCCGTGGCGATTGAAGTTCAACCGCTGCGTCAATTTTCACGGGCGGAAAAATACCACCAGCGCTATCTGGACAACAACCCCGGCGGCTACTGCCATATTCCGCCCGGCAAGTTCCAGGAGGCGGCCCAGGCCAGGGAAGCCGCTCCCGTCTACCGGAAAAAACCGGATGACGAGCTGCGCCGCAGCCTGACGCCCGAGCAATTTGCAGTTACGCGGAACAATGCGACGGAACCTCCCTTCCGCAACGAATATTTCAATAACGACAAGCCCGGCATTTATGTGGACGTTACGACGGGGGAACCCCTGTTTCTTTCCACGGACAAGTTTGATTCCGGCTGCGGCTGGCCCAGCTTCTCCCGGCCCATCAAGGAAGAACTGATTCAGGAAAAACAGGATCTTTCCCACGGCATGCGCCGTACGGAAGTCCGCAGCAAAACGGGGGACGCCCATCTGGGGCACGTCTTCACGGACGGCCCGAAGGACCGCGGCGGCCTGCGCTACTGCATCAACAGCGCTTCCCTGAAATTCATTCCTGAACAGGATATGGAAGCGCAGGGGTATGGAAAATACCTGCCCCAGCTTCGCCGGGAGGCAGCGGACAGAAAATCCGCGGAAAAGTAGCTTATGGAAAAAACGGAAGGTGAACCTCACCTATCCATCAATCCGTTAAAAATCCGGAGGACGAAGTGTGGCCGGATAAAGAACCGGCTCTCGGCTCCATGCAAGATTCCATGCGCACTTATGCCGTAAGACGGGAGACAGGAAACAAAGATGCTGAATGCGGCGTCCCATGCATAAGAGGTTCCGGAAAGGGATAAAAGTAGTACTCCGGAAGAAGATTCATGAAGGCTCCTTCCCGGGCCGCAGGCAGTCAACCAATTCCGGTACGCCTGCGTTTGAAAAAAACGCCCTCCATCCATGCCGCTGCCGATGAATGGAGAGTGGGCAATCGGCAGCAGGCCATGGAGGATTTGGGTTGTTGGGGCAATACGACTTGCAGCAAATGCCGTTTATCTTCATGCCGTTCATTGAAATAGCGACGGCCAGGCGCGTTTTGTGTTAAAAAAATGAGTTTTTTATTTTCAACGCTTTCATCCATCTATTGAAATCGTCCCAATTCTTTGACCATGAACATATCATAAAAATAAAAACCATTTTCTGCCAGCGCCGGATTCCCCTCACCTGCCACAAGAGGGAGGCAAGGAGCTCTTCTCCGCCAACGGTATCCGCCTTCTCCTCCGCGTCACTGCACGATCGTGACGGGAGTACCTACTTTAACGGTCTTGAAAAGCGGCACACAGGAGGAGCGGGTCATGCGGATGCATCCATGTGACTGGGGCGTCTGGAAAACGGGTCCCACGTGCATGCCAATGCCGCTGTCCGTCAGACGCATGAAATAGGGCATGGAGGCATCATATAAGTTGGAGACGTGGTGCACCGCCTTTTCCGTAATGCGGAAATGGCCCACGGGCGTGCGGTGGGAAGCGGTCCCCAGACAGACGGGAAAAATCCATGGCTACTTCATCCCCCACCATCAGCTGGCCCCTCTGGCTTCCGCGGCTGATCACCACCCGCGTATTGCCGGGAGTGGCTTTTTTCATAATGTCCTGGTTCATCCACTCGTCATGCACCTCCGTATAATCCACCCCGGCCACCACCACTCTCGTATTCGGCCCGTAAGAAGTCATGGGCATGGTCGTAGGCACGGTCAGGGGCACCATGCGCAAATTCTCTTCCTGCGGCCCTGAACAGGCTGCCAGCGCCAGCGCTCCCGCTCCTGCAATAATTGATAAGGTTTTTTTTGCGTTCATCATCTTTAACCCTTTCAGAGGGTTGGACAATGCCGCGAACTTATTTTCAATGTTTCATGACGCACTCTATCAAAATTCCGGCATGCACGCAAAAGGCGGAAACCGGAAAAAAGCGGCCGTCACGACAGCGGAATATTGCGCGCCACGGTAAACAGGGCAAGTACGGCCACGCCGGCGGTCAGCACCCTCAGGAATACGGTCTTGTCCCTGATGAAAAACAGCGTTCCCAGCCAGATGAGCGTGGGAACCAGCAGCACGTTGTACCGCAGGGAATCAAGCCAATGGCCATGAAGCAGGGCATGCAGGGCCCTGGTGGAACCGCAGCCGTAGCAAAGATAACCCGTGGTTTTATAGAAAAGGCACTCCGGCAGCCAGCCGGACCGGGAAGGGTCATCCACCAGCAGGAGCACCGCGCATGCCGCAGCCAGCAGCGCCAGATACAGGAAAAACAGTTTCATTCCATGAAAAAGGCCTGCGGATCTTCGGTTCTCCGCAAGCCTTGGATTCACGAGCCTGGTGAAGCCTTTTATCAGTTGCGCCAGGCAGTCCAGCCGCCGACCAGCATCAGGACGATGCTGAGAATCACGGCAATAAGGCTCATCGTCTTGCCGTTGCTCTTGTCGGGATATTTGTTGAGGCCTATGATGCCCAGAATGAGGCCTACGAGGCTGCATAAAACGGCAAAGACGAGGGCACAAATGGCAAGCGTATTGTTTGGTCTTTCTAACTCAGACATATTCTTTAATCCAGTTTGATTTTTATTGGGGTGCGCACAGCAGGATGCCAGACGCAAATCCTTGCCATCTAAACAAAATGCCGTGCTTCTACAAGTTTTTCCTGGTTCTGTTGTCAGTTCCTGCGCGTCTTACAGGCAAAAACGCCGGAAAAAACCGGCAGCCCGCGTGCAGAAAGGGAATTTCTACGCTTGCGGGAGAGGAGGAAAAATCCTCCCCCGTCACACAGAGTCCTTGCCTTATCATATTTGGCCTGTATAGTACCCGCGACTGCCAGGAGGGCAGCCGCCTGTTTACAGTTAACCCTCTATTCCGCATCATGACCAAGATTGCCAAGAGCACGTTCACCACGGGAACCGGAACCCCGGGACAGTTTTATTCACTGCCAGCCCTGTCGGAAAACGGCTATCCCCGCCTGAACCGTCTTCCCGTTTCCATCCGGATCGTTCTGGAATCCTTGCTCCGCAATTGCGACGGCCTGAAGGTAACGGAAAAGGATGTGGACAACCTAGCCTCCTGGAACGCCAAAAATCCCGGTTCCTATGAAATCCCGTTTACGGTGGCCCGCATCGTCCTCCAGGACCTGACGGGCGTTCCGCTGCTGGTGGACCTGGCCGCCATGCGCTCCGCCGTGGCCGGACTGGGAAAAGACGCTTCCGTCATTGAACCGCTGGTTCCCGTGGACCTGGTGGTGGACCACTCCGTCCAGGTGGACTGGGCAGGCCGCACGGACGCCCTGGAAAAGAACCTCGACATCGAGTTCCAGCGCAATGCGGAACGCTACGAATTCCTCAAATGGGGCCAGCAGGCTTTCCAGACCTTTTCCGTAGTGCCCCCTTCCGTGGGCATTGTCCACCAGGTGAATCTGGAATACCTGGCGCAGGGCGTCATGGAAAAGGACGGCGTTTATTTCCCGGACACCCTGGTAGGGACGGACTCCCACACCACGATGATCAACGGCATCGGCGTCGTGGGCTGGGGCGTGGGCGGCATTGAGGCGGAAGCCGGCATGCTCGGCCAGCCGGTCACCTTCCTGGTGCCGGAAGTAGTGGGCGTCCACATGACGGGGGAACTCCGTGAAGGAGTGACCGCCACGGACCTGGCGCTCCATGTCACCCAGATGCTGCGCAGCCACGGCGTGGTAGGCAAATTTGTGGAATTCTTCGGGGAAGGAGCGGCGGCCCTCCCGCTGGCGGACCGCGCCACCGTAGCGAACATGGCCCCGGAATACGGCGCCACCATGGGCTTCTTCCCCATGGACGAACGCTGCTCCGACTACCTGCGCCAGACAGGCAGGAGCGAGGAAGCCATCGCCACGTACGAAAACTACTTCAAGGCCCAGGACCTGTGGGGAATGCCCCGCAATGGAGAACTGGACTACACGGTTCAGCTGGAACTGGACCTGTCCACCGTGGAACCCGCCGTTTCCGGACCCAGGCGCCCGCAGGACCACATCCGCCTGGCCTCCATCAAGGACAGCTTCCGCAAGCTCGCCGGCATGCCCGCGGCGGAAGGCGGTTACGGCAAAAAGGAATCCCCGGAGGTGAAGGTCACCATGCACTCTCCGGCTGGCGTTCCCGTTCCGGTGGAAGGCTTCAGCCAGGAGGCGGAATTGAAAGACGGCAGCATCCTCATTGCCGCCATCACCTCCTGCACCAACACCTCCAATCCGGGCCTGATGCTCGCCGCCGGGCTGCTCGCCAAAAAAGCGGTCGCGCTGGGCCTGCAAGTGCCGCCGCACGTAAAAACGTCCATTGCGCCGGGCTCCCGCATCGCTTCAGACTACTTTGCGGCCAACCAGCTCCAGGAATCCCTGGACGCCCTGGGCTTTGAAACCGTCGGCTACGGCTGCACCACCTGCATCGGCAACTCCGGACCGCTGAATCCGGAACTGGAACAGGCGGTCAGGAACAATGACATCGTGGCCGCCTCCGTCCTCTCCGGCAACCGCAACTTTGAAGCGCGCATTCATCCTTCCATCAAAACCAACTTCCTGATGTCCCCTCCGCTGGTCGTCGCCTTCGCGCTGGCCGGACGCGTGGACATCGACTTCCAGACGGAACCGCTGGGCACGGACCGCAGCGGGAAGCCCGTCTTCCTGAAAGACCTCTGGCCCAGCTCCGGGGAAATCGCGGAAGCCGTCGCCAAATCCCGCAATCCGGAAGCGTACCGGGAACTATACACCATCACGCCGGACAAAAATCCGCGCTGGGCCGCCGTGTATGCGCCGGAGGGCTCCGTCTTCCAGTGGAATGAAAACTCCACCTACATCCAGGACCCGCCCTTCTTCTGCGGCTTCAACGGCCAGCCCCGCACGCTGGCGGACATCCGGGACGCCCGCCCCCTGGGCATCTTTGGCGACTCCGTGACTACGGACCATATCTCCCCCGCCGGAGCCATCCGGGAAACGGGCCCCGCCGGGCTGTACCTGCAAGGCATGGGGGTGGACAGAAAAGACTTCAACTCCTTCGGCTCCCGCCGCGGCAACGACCGCGTGATGGCCCGCGGCACCTTCGCCAACGTCCGCATCAAAAACCTGATGGTGGACGGCACGGAAGGCGGCTATACGCTGTACTTCGGCAACCGCTCCATTCCCGCCCCGGACAAGAAAATAACCTCTGCCGCCGGAGCCCCCGCCTTCATCTATGATGCAGCCATGGCCTACGCGCAGGACGGTGTTCCGCTCATCGTCATCGGCGGAGAAGACTACGGCATGGGCTCCTCCCGCGACTGGGCGGCCAAGGGCACGAACCTGCTGGGCGTCAAGGCCGTCATCACCAAGAGCTTTGAACGCATCCACCGTTCCAACCTCATCGGCATGGGCGTGCTGCCCCTCAACTTCGCCGACAAGGCGGACTACGACCGCATCGCCCCGTTGAAGGACGCCACCTTCTCCATCCTGGGGCTGGACAACGGCATCGCCCCGCGCCAGCAGGTCACGCTGCGCGTGCAGCCCGCAAACGCGGAGGCGTTTGACGTGCCCGTCATCGTCCGCATTGATACGCCCATTGAAAAGGAATACTACCTGGCGGGCGGCATCCTGCAATACGTCCTCACTCAAATCCTCAAATAACGCGGCTTGGCCGGGGCCGCCCTTCCCCGAAGGCGCGGCCCGTCTGGCGCCTTCCTCTCCGGGAGCACCCGCAGCTCCATGACACGGCTTGATTAGTTCACTTGAACTAATTCCAAATTCTGCTTGCAATCCTTCCGGGCTGTTTCTAGAACAAACACATGGAATATAGATCTGTCTGGACGGGCTTTCTTGCCGTATTCGCCGCCCTGGCGTTCTGCAGCTGCTCGCAGAACGATAAAATGAGACCGCCGGCCGTCTCCTTCAAAATTCAAAAAGCCCCGGTAGTCCCCCGCACGTCCAACCAGATGGGCCGTGAGGTGGGCATCCGTGTCTCCTACATGCCCAAAAGCACGTATGCCCGCAGGCATGCGGCCTCCATGCGCCCCCGCTTCATCACCATCCACAGCACCGCCAACCCCAAGGGAGACGCCAACGCCCATTCCCGCTACCTGAACAGTGGCAAATCCCGCAGCCTGAACTGGCACTTCACGGTGGACCAGTTCGGCGCGTACCAGCACATTCCCACGACGGAAACGGGCCACCATGCGGACCACTCCGGCCCGGGCGACCAATACTCCGTAGCCATTGAAATGTGCGAATGCACCACGCACAATCCCGTCGTCATCTACAACAAGACAGCCAAGCTGGCGGCCCTGCTGATGATGCGCTACAACGTCCCCCTGCGCAACGTGGTGCCCCACAACTACTGGTCCGGCAAGAACTGCCCCGCCCCGCTGATGACCAACGGCCGCCCCGGCTATAAATGGAGCTGGTTCATCTCCCGCGTGGACTATTACTACCGCTGCCTCCAGGCCGGGAAATAATCCCTCCCCTTTCTGCCGCGCATGCCGCACTCATGACAAGGCGTTCTCTTTACCGTTTCCGGCGGAGGGTGCTTCATGAAGAGTATGAAAATCATCACTTCCCCCGGAGATACGCAGCGGCTGAGCAACGGCCTCCCCATTCCCGGCATCGGTTACGGAACCTACCTGGCCCCGGACGACACGTCGGGAACGAGCATTCTTGACGCGCTGGAAGCAGGCTACCGCCTCATTGACACAGCCAGCGTATACGGCAATGAAAAAACGGTGGGGCGCGCCGTCGGGGAAAGCTCCATTCCGCGGGAGGAAATCTTCATCACCAGCAAAGTCTGGAACACGGACCAGGGTTATGAAAGCACCCTGAGCGCTTTTGACGACTCCCCTGAACCGCCTCGAAACGGATTATCTGGACCTGTACCTGATCCACTGGCCCATCCCCGCCGGATATGAGAAGGACTACAAAGAGCTGAACAGGGAAACCTGGAAAGCTATGGAGCGCCTTTTACAAGGAGGGCCAGGCAAGGGCCATCGGCGTCAGCAACTTCCTTCCCCGCCATTTGGAAGCCCTGATGGAACAAGCCGATACCATCCCCATGGTGAACCAGCTGGAAATCATTCCACCAGGCGTTGACGAGCTTCCTGCCTGGCACGGAATGCCTGTTCGCGTTTTTTTCTTTCCTCCGCCAGCGCCGCTTTTTTTTTCGGAATCACGGAGTTTCCGTAAAGCAGCGGGTTCATGGCGGCCTCGTCCTCCGGGCCTTCATGGTGGTACACGGGCAGCCCGTCCGCAGCCAGCGCCACATGGTAGTAACGGCCGTCCTCCCTGGAGTCCCGGCCTTTTTTATCCAGACGGGAAAGAATCACGGCATACCCCAGCCCCGGAGCGTTCATCAGCTTCCGCTGGTCGTCAAACAGGGCGGCAACGCGCATGTTGTCGTAGTCCAGCTTCATGATGCCCAGACCATTTTGCCCTCCGTATTCCAGTACATCACCAGCTTCTTTTTTCCCAGGGAATTGGGCTTGCACGTTTCATAGGCTCCCTTGACGGGGCGGCTTTCCATGGACAGGGGGTAGTCCGCATTGCTGTAGGATTTTGTCTCCCTTGCGGCGAGTCGTTCGCCCGGAGGAAGCAGGGAGGAAACAGGGAGCGCGCATTTCCGTCCGTTCCTCAGGCATGTACTTGGAGGGAATGAGCAGTCCTTTTCCGGTATCGTAATAGGCGTAAAGGCTTCCCTGGTCCAGAACCATGTCAAAGTTTTTCTGCCCCCTCCCGCTTTCCGGGCGCGCCTGCGGGCGGCAGTATTCCTGAATTCGGAACGGAGGGCCCTTGATGGCGGAAAGGGAGGTGGTACAGACCAGCCCGTCCACCTTCCTGGTGCCCCTCATCATTCCCTCCAATCAGCGGCCTCATGCCACCCTGACCGCGCATCCGGAGAAAATCCTCGGACCGCAGTTATTGCTTCTTCCCTTTTTTTTAGGAGCCGCCTCTGCCGTTTAGCGCTTCTTCCCGCGCCTTTCCCGGCAGTTTTGAACGTCCTGGCCGTTTTGGAAGCCGAAGCTTTTTCCTTGTCTTCCGACTTGGCCGCAGCTTTTTTAGCCGGATATTTCTTTTCCCGGGGCGGGAATTCAAAGCCGATCTTGCCCGTCTTCGCATTGAAGACCAGATAAGCGTCAAACGGGCGCTTGGTGCGCTGGGAGATGAAGCCCTTCATCAGGTCGGACTTTCCTTCCGCCAGAATCTTCAACACCTGGTCCAGCGGGAATTTCACGGCCCAGGATGGTCCGGGAAACGGAGACGGCGGCATTTTCCTTTCAATGGCCAGGGAAGGGACTTTCCAGGCCTTGGCCGTTTCCATCACATCGTGTTCCCCCATGTCCGGGATGGTGACGGAGGCCACTTTCACGGCTTCCTCCGTCCCGGCGGCTTCATCCTCCTCCCGTGCCGGGAAGTAGAGCGTGGCGCGGAACTTGTCGTTGAGCTCCAGCCCCGCTTCAAAGGGTTTGCCGAACCGGGAGGTGAATCCGTGGAGGATTCCCGTCTTGCCGTCCACAATGAGGGTTTTCAGCTCTTCATCCGTCATGTCGCGGCCGGAGATGACCTTGCGGATGCTGAACTTGCAGGAACGGCAGGAAACGGCGTCCAGCGTGTTTTTCAGGCCGTGGGCATGGCAGGACGGGCAGTCCAGTTCCATTTCCGGCAGTTCCACCTGCTGCTGGGCTTCCCGGAAGTCTTTCACTCTCTTTACGATTTCCCCGGTCAGAGTCTTGATGCCTTCCATGAAGGAGTCCCTCGGCAGGGCGGCCTGCTCCATCTGCTTGAGCTTGTATTCCCATTCCCCGGTGAGGCTGGGGGAGGTAAGCGTTTTCAGCCCGATGCGTTCCAGCAGGGCGATCAGTTCAATCCCGCGGCGCGTCGCCAGAAGCTCGCGGCCGTCCCGGACAATGTATTCCTGGGAAATCAGGCCTTCAATGATGGAGGCGCGGGTGGCGAGTGCCCAGGCCGCGTTCGCTCATGGCGGCGGCCAGTTCTTCGTCATGCACCAGCTTTCCGGCGCCTTCCATGGCGGCCAGCAGCGTGGCTTCATTGTACCGTGCGGGCGGCTTGGTCATGGCGTTGCGGATTTCAATTTCACGCACGGCAGCCTGTTCCCCGTCATGGACGGGCACCAGTTCTTCCTTGGAGGAACTGCCCGCCTTGCGTCCGTAGACGGCCTGCCAGCCCGGTTCCACCAGCACGCGCCCCGTGGTTAGGAAGGCGTCCGTCACGCCGCCCTGGTGGGCAATGAGAGTGGTTCTGCGCGTGTCCTCAAACACGGCGGGGGGGAAAAAGACGGCCAGGAAGCGGGCCATGACCATTTCAAAGAGTTTCTGCGCGTCTCCGGTAAGCTTTTCCATCTTGCCGGTCGGGATGATGGCGAAGTGGTCGCTTACCTTTTTCGTGTCAAACACGCGCCGGTTGGGCTTGATGCGCTTGTTGTCCAGGATGTCCTTCGCAAAAGTGGCGAATTCCGGGTCCTGCTCCGCCACCGTGCCCACGATGCCGTAGACCTTGCCCAGATAGTCCTCCGGCAGGTAGCGGGAGTCCGTACGGGGATAGGTGAGCACCTTGTGCTTTTCATAGCACTCCTGGGCCAGCTGCAGCGTGCGCTTGGCGGAAAAGCCGTAGCGGTTGGCGGCTTCCCTCTGGAGGGAGGTCAGGTCATACAACAGCGGGGCGATGGTTGTGACGGGTTTCTTTTCCTCCGTCACCGTGCCGGATTTGCCGCGGCAGCGGTCGCGGATGACGGTCGCCTGTTCCGGGTCCCAGATGCGTTCCGCGCGGGACTGCGGGTTGTCGTCCTTTTTCCAGTCCCGGTCAATCCAGCGGCCGGAGTAGGAGCCGGACTGCACGCCGAATTCCGCCCACACTTCCGAATAGGGCACCGGTTCAAACGCCTGGATTTCCAGTTCCCTCTGCGTCAGAATGGCCAGCGTGGGAGTCTGCACGCGTCCGGCGGGGGTGACGTTGAAGCCTCCGCGGGATTGCAGGATGGTAAGGGCGCGGGTGCTGTTCAGGCCCACCAGCCAGTCTGATTCGGAACGGCACACGGCGGCGTTCGTCAGGGGCTGCATGTCGGTCTCGCTCCGCATGCTGTGCCACGCATTCAGGATGGCTTCATCCGTCATGGACTGCATCCACAGGCGGCGCGCAGGCTTGGTCCATTTTCCGTAACGCACCAGGTTGTGGAAAATGAGCTCCCCTTCGCGCCCGGCATCGCATGCGTTGACGATTTCCGTCACATCCTTGCTTTTGGCGAGCTGGAGAACCTTTTTCAGGCGGTCTTCCGACTGTTTGATGGGTTCCAGTTCAAACGTCCTGGGGATGACGGGCAGATAGTCGAACTTCCATGGCAGGGACTTGCCGCCCTCCGTCATGGGCTTCTTCTGTTCCAGCAGGTGGCCCACGGCGGACGTGATGATGGCCCGGTCATTCTGGTAAAACGCGCCGGATTTGTCCCGGGTGAATTTCCCAAGCTCCTTGCCGAGGACTCTCGCCAGATCAGTGGCGACGCTCGGCTTTTCTGCTATAATTAACGTTTTGGACATATCGGCGGCTCGGAAAAATAGAAGTGGTAAACAGTGGCGGCAACCTTTCCCGCATCTGCGGCGCGTTGCATTTGGAGGTGAATTCCTACTCCCCTACCCCCATGCTTGTCAATAACCAATTATGTATTTACGGGAAAAGCGAGCTTTTATGTCAGAATAACGGATTTTCCCGCCTCCATTTTCCGGAAAAGCCGCGCTGGCACCTTGCCAGCCATCTTACGCCATGCTATTTGTGGGATGATGAAAACGAGCCTTCCTTTCGTCCTGCTTCCCGCCTGCCTCGCGCTGCTGGGGGCCTGTTCCCCACGCCGTCCGACCGCATCGCGAAGAATATGCAGGCCTATGAACAGCTTCCGAAGGAGCAGCAGGCCAAAGTGGCGCGCGGAGAGCTGGAAAAGGGCATGTCCCCCATGGCGGTCCTGCTGGCATGGGGGGAACCTGAACAGAAGATGGCAGGCCGGATGAACGGGAAGAATACGGAACGGTGGATTTACACGCGGAGCGGCACGGGCTGGTCCGTGGGCCTGGGCGGAGGCGGATTCCGCAGCAGGGATTCCGGGGTAGGCACCGGGATAGGCGTCACGATGCCCCTGGGCAGCCGTCCGCCCGTTTCCTATAATGTCCTGTTTGAAAATGGAAAGGTCATCGGCTGGGAAGCCGTCAATGGCTTTTAAACGGCATTTCCCCGGATAACGCTTTTCCATCCGTTCCGCCCCGGCATCTCCCGCGGGGCGCACCGTTTTTCCTATTTGCCGGCGGCCTTGACGATGGCCTCCACCAAGCCGTTGATGTCGTGCGTTTTCGCGGTAATCGAGGGTGCGCGCCCCAGCTCCTTGAGGGTTGCCGTGGTCACGGGCCCGATGCTGGCGGCCTTGCAGCCGTCCGGCCACGGAAGCCCCAGCTTGAAAAAGTTTTCCGCCGTGGAGGAGCTGGTGAACGTCACGATATCCGCCCCCCGCTCCCGGAAAGCCGCCTGGGCTCCCGCCACGTCCTCCGTTTCCGCTTCCGTCTTGTAGGCGATGCATTCGTCCACAATAGCCCCCAGGGCGGTCAGGCCGTCGTAAATCACGCGCCGCGCTTCCTCCCCGCGCACCCACAGGAACGTGCTGTGCTCAATGGTTCCGATTTCCTCGCGGGCGTCCTTGAAGGCCTTGACGAGTCCTTCCGCCACGAATTTTTTAGGCATGATATCCACGGCCAGCCCGTATTCCCGGAGCTTCGCCTCCGTTCCGGGCCCGATGGCCGCAATCCTGGCGCCTCCGATGCTCCGGATGTCCTGGTACACGGCAAAAACGCCTGGAAGAAGCGTTCCACCCCGTTGGGGCTGGAGAACACCAGCCAGTCATAGGTATGGGCGTGCACCACGCCTTCCGCAAATTCCCGCTTGTTGGAGGGGGGGGCCATGCGGATAGTGGGCATTTCCAGCACTTCCGCACCCAGACGGCGCAGGCGCACGCTCAATTCCCCGGCCTGGGCGCGGGTGCGCGTCACCACGATGCGCTTGCCGAACAGGGGCAGTTTTTCAAACCAGTCCAGGCTGTCGCGTTCCTTCACCACATCCCCGATCACGACTACCGCAGGGGCGCCCAGCCCGGCCTTTTGAACCTTGGCGGGCAGCGTCCGGACAGTGCCCGTGACCGTGCGCTGAATGCCCGTGGTGGCCCACTGGATGGCGGCGGCCGGCGTGGACGGCTCCTGCCCGTATCCGGTCAGGGCTTCGCAGACGTCCGCCAGCTTCTGCATGCCCATCAGCATGATTTTCGTGCCCGGCGCTCCGGCGATTCCTTTCAGGTCCAGGGAAGATTCCTTCTTGTTCACGTCTTCATGGCCCGTGAATACGGTAAATTGCGTGCAGTACTTGCGGTGCGTCACCGGAATGCCCGCATAGGCCGGCCCCGCAATGGCGGAGGTAATGCCCGGAATGACTTCAAACGGCACGCCCGCTTCATGCAGGGCGTCCGCTTCCTCCCCCCCGCGCCCGAAGACGTAGGGATCGCCGCCTTTCAGGCGCACCACTTTTTTCCCGGCGCGTCCCAGCTTGACCAGCAGGGCATTGATTTCCTCCTGCGGCAGGGCATGGCGGGAAGCCCGCTTGCCCACAAAAATCCTTTCACATGCGGCAGGAGCCCAGTTCAGCAGTTCCGCCGAGCTCAGCGCATCATATACCAGCACTTCCGCCGCTTCCACCAGTTCCCGCCCGCGGACGGTCATCAGGCCGGGATCCCCCGGACCCGCTCCAAGCAAATAAACAATACCCTGTTGCATGCTGTCATTCAACTTCATCACCCGCTTTTTGGCGACAATAAACCCCGCCATGCCCGGATTCATTCCATTGATGGCAGAATTGTCACAAGACATCCACAAAAGATTCTTGTTTTTTGAATAAATACAATTATCACGTATTTATGAATATTTCACGTATACTTACGACCACTCTCGCTGCCGCATTCACCCTTCCGGCTTTGGCGGATATTCCGGCCTCCCGAGTTCCCGCCCCCGTGAAGGAACAGGTGCAGAAGCAGTATCCGAACGCCGGCGCCATCGAATGGGATTTCGACAACGACGAAGACGTTTACGAGGCGGAATTCCACCTCAACGGCCTGGAATACGACGTCAAGCTTTATCCGGACGGCACCGTCTGCCTGATTAAGGCGGACATGCGCCTTCAGGATCTGCCCGCCCCGTTACGGCGGCCATCGCCCGCGATTTCCCGGGGTACGCCCCCGCCGGGCCAAGCAGATCACCGCCAGGGGAGCCCTGAAGTACCGGGTGGACTGCCGGTCAGAAACCGCCGCCGTCCGCAAACTGGAGCTTTACTATGCCCCGGACGGCAAACTTCTTTCCCAGAAGGCGGACGATTGAATGCGCCGTTCTTCCGCATGTTTCCGTATGACAGAAGCCGGGGAACCTCCCCGGCGGCTGACACGGCGCCCTCTGGATTCGACAAAGCCTTATGATATAAGGTCAAACTTGCAATGATTGAATTATTCAAGATCGACTTCCTTTCCTACACGGCCCAGGCGGCGGAAACCGCCCCGCAGCATTCCTATACCATTTACTGGATGATTCTGCTGGGCTCCATGCTTCTGAGCTGGCTGGTCAGCGCGCGCATGAAGAGCCGTTTCAGCGAATATTCCCAGATTCCCATTCCGGTGACGGGGCGGGAAGTGGCGGAACAGATGCTGAAGGACAACCACATCACGGACGTGAAGGTGATTTCCACCCCCGGCCACCTGACGGACCATTACAATCCTGCGGACAAGACCGTCAACCTGAGCGAGTCCGTTTACAATTCCAACAGCATTGCCGCCGCGGCCGTGGCGGCCCATGAAGTGGGGCATGCCGTACAGCACGCCCAGGCCTATCACTGGCTGGGCCTGCGGTCCGCGCTGGTTCCCATCGTCCAGTTCTCCTCCAATCTGGTGAGCATCGTGCTGATCATCGGCATTGTACTGCTGGCCATGGGCGGTTCCCCGTGGGTGCTGGGGCTGGGCATCGGCCTGTTTGCCATCACTACCATCTTCGCGTTCATCACGCTTCCGGTGGAGTTTGACGCTTCAGCCAGGGCCCTGAAGTGGCTGGACCGCTCCCACCTGATGAATTACTTTGACCACGGAAAGGCCAAGAGCGCCCTGTTCTGGGCGGCCATGACCTATGTGGTGGGCGCGCTTTCCTCCCTGGCCATGCTGCTGTATTACGTGTTCATTTTCCTGAACGCGCGCGGCAGGGAATAATCCCGAGCACGGGCGCAGCGGCATACGGGGTTCCAGCCCATGCGGATAACGAGGCTTTTCAGGCCCTCCCTCCGCAGGAAAACCTCTTTCAGCCTTTTTCCCGAAAGACGGGGAGCACGGAAACGTGCTCCCTTTTTTAACGCATCAGGCGCGGGCAGCGGTCCCATGCAGGGTTCCGTCTTCCCGCGCCTTCCGCGGCAGGGGCTATTCCAGGCGTTTCCGTTCCAGCCTCGTGCCCTATGCTTCTTCCGGGTGTTCCTGTTTCCTCTTTCCGGCTGTCAGGCGGAAGAAGAGGGGAACCAGGAAGATCGCCAGCAGGGTGGCCGTAATGATGCCGCCCAGCACCCCCCTGTGCCTACGGCGCGCTGCGCGCCCGCCGCCGCCCCGTGGGCGAAGGCCAGCGGAACCACCCCGGCGCCGAACGCCAGGGAGGTCATCAGGATGGGCCTCAGGCGCAGTTTGGCGGCGGCAACGGCAGCTTCCATCACATCCATGCCTTCCCGGTAGAATTCCCTTGGCCACTTCCACAATCAGGATGGCATTCTTGGCGGAAAGACCGATGGTCGTAATCAGGCCCACCTTGAAGTAGATGTCGTTGGGCATGTCGCGCAGGAAGACGGCCAGCAGGGCTCCGAGCAGGCCCAGGGGCACCACCAGGATGACCGCCAGCGGAATGGACCAGCTTTCATACAGGGCCGCCAGCACCAGGAAGACGATCAGGATGGACAGACCGAAGAGCAGCGTGGCCTGGGACCCGGCAAGCTTTTCTTCATAGGACTGTCCCGTCCATTCAAATCCCACGCCCTGCGGCAGGGTGGCGGTAATCTGCTCCAGGGCGTTCATGGCGTCCCCGCTGCTCTTGCCGGGCGCGGAGGAGCCGTTGATGGTAAAGGAGGGGTAGTTGTTGTAGCGCGTGAGCTGCGGGGGCCGGCCGTCCAGTCCAGCCGGACGAAGGAGGAGAGGGGCAGAAGCTTCCCCTGGTCATTGCGGACATGCAGGTCTTCAATGTCATTGCCGTTCAGGCGGCTTTTTCCGTCCGCCTGCACAATGATGCGGCGCACCTGGCTGTCATGCATGAAGTCCCCCACATAGCTGGACCCGAACATGACTGCCAGCGAATTGCTGATTTCCGTAATGGGCACTCCCATGGAGAAGGCTTTTTCCCGGTCAATGGAGACGTGCAGCCGCGGCGTGTCCGCCTGTCCGGAGAAGTAGACGCCCGTCAGGTTGGGGTCCGCATTGGCGCGGGCCAGGAGTTCGTCCCGGGCTTCCACCATGCGGGCATACCCCAGGCCGCCCTTGTCCTGGAGCCGGAAGTCGAAGCCGGACGTGCTGCCCAGTTCCGGCAGGGACGGCATGTTCAGGGCCATGACCATCATCTGGCGGTCCCCGCCAAAACGGGCGTTGACCCGGTCAATGATCGCCTGGGCGGAGTTGTCCTCTCCGGAACGCTCGTCCCAGTTTTTCAGGCCGACAAACAGCATCGCCATGTTGGTGCCGGTGCCCATGAAGCTGAAGCCGCCCACGGAGTAGGCGTATTCCACCGGTTCATGCTGCATCAGGTAGTCCTCCACCTCCCGCAGCCGGGTGCTGGTTTCCTCCTGCAAGGTGCCGGCAGGCAGGGCAACCATCGCCATGAAGTTGCCCTGGTCTTCTTCCGGAAGGAAGGAGGTGGGAAGCGTGAGGTACAGGTAGCCGGCCCCCGCAATGATGAGCACATACAGGAACAGGGAGCGTACGGGGCGGCGGATGATTCCGGATACGGCATTGCCGTACCGATCCGTGGACCGGTGGATGGTCCTGTTGAACCATCCGAAGAATCCTTTCTTTTCCTGATGCTCCACGGAGGAGGCTTTAAGCATGGCGGCGCACAGAGCCGGAGTCAGGGAAAGGGCCAGAAACGCGGAGAAGGAGATGGATACAATGAGGGTCACGGCAAATTGCCGGTAGATGTTCCCCACCGCTCCGCTGAAAAAGGCCATGGGCACGAACACGGCCACGAGCACGGCGGTGATGCCCACGATGGCGCCTCCGATCTGCTTCATGGCTTTTACCGTAGCGCGCCGGGCGTCCAGCCCCTCCTCCATCATGATGCGTTCCACGTTTTCCACCACCACAATGGCGTCGTCCACCAGAATGCCGATGCTGAGCACCATGGCGAACATGGTGAGCATGTTGATGGAGAACCCGGAGAGCCACATCACCGCAAAGGTGCCCAGCAAGGCCACGGGGACGACGAGCGTGGGAATCAGGGTGGCCCGGAAGTTCTGCAGGAACAGGAACATGACCAGGAACACCAGCAGAATGGCTTCCAGCAGGGTGGAGATGACCTTCTGGATGGAGATTTCCACGAAATGGGTGGTTTCATACGGAATCTGGTAGGTGACGCCGGGCGGGAAGTCCCTGGCCAGCTCATCCATCTTGGCCTTGAGCAGGCCCATGGTTTCCACGGCGTTGGAGCCGGGAGCCATCTTGATAGCCATGCCGGTGGCGGTCTGCCCGTTGCAGCGGGAGAAGAACGCGTAGCTGTTGGAGCCCAGCTCCACCCGCGCCACGTCCCCCAGCTTGACGGAGGAACCGTCTGAAAGCGTTCTCAGCGCAATGGAGGCGAATTCCTCCGGCGTGCGGAAGGCTTCCTCCGCCACCACGCTGGCGTTGATGGGGGCGGATTTGGAAACGGCCGCCCCCCCGATGTCACCGATGATGATGCGCTCGCTCTGGGCGGCCACGGCATTCACGATGTCCGTGGGCGTCAGTCCCAGCGCTTCCAGCTTTTCCGGATCGGGCCAGATGCGCATGGACGTTTCCGCGCCGAAGAGCTCCACGCGCCCGACGCCTTTCACGCGCTTCAATTCAGGGATGATGCGCGCGGAAGCCCATTCCCCCAGTTCCGTATCATTCAGGTTCCCCGTGGAGGAAAGGGAGATCATCGCCTGAATGTTGTTGGAGGATTTTTCCACGAACACTCCTTCCTTCCGGACAGATTCCGGCAGGCGGGATTCCACGATTTTCAGCCTGTTCTGCACTTCCACGGCGGCAATGTCCGGGTCCGTGCCCTGCGTGAACGTGGCGGCGATTTCCACCGCGCCGTCGGAACTGCTGGTGGCGGACATGTACATCAGGCCGGGAGCTCCGTTGATTTCCTTTTCAATCACGGCGGTGACGGCTTCCTCCGTATCCTGGGCGGAGGCGCCCGGATACGTAGTGCGCAGGGTAATGACCGGCGGAGCGATGTCCGGGTACTGGGCAATAGGCAGGCTGGGAATGGCCAGCAGCCCGATCAGGGAAATCAGCAGGGCGACTACCCAGGCAAAAATGGGGCGGCGTATAAAGAAATCAGGCATAACGGGTTATTGCTGGGCGTTGGATTGCGGCTGGGGCGCGGCGCTGCGGACCTTCATGCCGGGCCGGAGGGACATGATGTGGCTGACGGCCACCTTGTCCCCGTCCTTGAGGCCTTCCGAAACCAGCCATTCCCGGCCGTTCAGCGTATCCGCCTTCACGGGGCGCATTTCCAGCACGCCTTCCGGGCCCACGACAAAGACGGAAGCCCCCTGCGCGGTGCGGATGACGGCGTCCCGGGGAATGGCGAACACGTTGTCCCGCACCGCCTTCTCAAATACCACGCGCACATAGGCGCCGGGCAGAAGCTCATAGTCCGGATTGGGGAACTGGGCCCGCATTTCAATGGTGTCCGTATTCGGGTCCACCGCCATGTCGGAAAAGATGATCTTGCCGGAATGGGGGTATTCCTCCCCATTGGAGAGCAGCAGGCGCACCTTGATTTCACCCAGCGGCACTCCCTTCCACAGGCCGGACACCACGGCGCGGCGCAGGCTGCTGTACTGGGAGGCCGGCTGGCAGAAGCGGACATAGATGGGGTCTATCTGCTCAATGGTGGTCAGGTGCGTGAATTCGTTCTGGTTGGCAAATGCCCCTTCCGTCACCAGCGCGCGGCGCACGCGGCCGGAGATGGGCGCTTCCACCCTGGTGTATTCCAGATTCAGGCGGGCCTGCTCCAGAGACGCGGCGGCGGCGGCATATTCCGCCCTGGCCCGGTCTTCCTCCGCCATGGCCTGCTTGTGCTCCCGCACGCTGACGGCGCCCTTGGCCACCAGGGAGGAATAGCGGGCGGCCTTGTCCTCCGCATCCGCCAGCACGGCCTTGGCGCGCGCTACCGTGGCCTTGCATTCGTCCAGCACGGCCTGGAGCGGAGCCGGATCTATCTTGAAGAGAAGGTCGCCCGGGCGGACCGTCTGCCCTTCCTGGTAGCAGCGTTCCTGAATGATTCCCGTCACGCGGGCGCGCACTTCCGCCTGGAGGTACGCCTCCATGCGGCCGGGAAGGTTGGCGGTTACGGGAACCTGGGTGCCGTGCACCGTGTGAACGGCCACTTCCGGCACGATTTCTCCGGGAGAACCGGCGGCCGGATTTTCATCCCCCTGCCGGCAGGAGGAGAGAGCTGCCAAAAGGGTGGTGCAGAGAAGAAGGAGACTAGTTGTTTTCATCAGTAATCATGCTTTATAAGACCTCAAGAAACCCCGGAACCACGCTTCCGACAAGACCGGGGATTTTTCAATTGCCATAAGATGTAAAGTATCCCATAATGGGAGAGTCAAGAGGCAATGAAAAGATTAAGTGGAGCGGCTTTTTATCATTTGTTGTAAGCTGCTGGCAACAAGAATCAAATGAATGACGCGACGATTTCGTCTTCAGGAAGATTTCTCTTGCATGCAGCAGCCGTTTCCGCCGGGCGCGCCTCCGGCGGGAAAAAATCAGTTTCCACGCCAACCGCAATACAGGATGGACAAGCAGAATTTACTAACCATAGGCAATCTGTCCAAACAGACCGGCGTACATATTAAATCACTCCGGTATTACGAGCAGCTGGGGATTCTGCGCCCGGCCCATACGGACCCGGATACAGGCTACCGTTATTACACCCTCTCCCAGATTCCCGTGGTGGACGCCATCCGCGCCTGCACCTTCCTGGACATTCCCCTGAAGGAGTTCACCTCCTTTCTGACCGAGGACCAGCAGAGAATCCATTACAAGAAGCTGATTTCCCACGGCACCATGCTGGCGCACCAGAAAATCAGGGACATTCAGGAGAAACTGCACCTGCTGGAAAAAATTCCCAGAAGCAGATGGACCGGATGGAAGGCCTCCGGCGCCATGAGGGGCAGACCGTCCACGCCCTGCCGGAAAAATATTGCTGGACGGCCCCCTATGCCGGAAAACAGCACAGCACGGATTACAATGTACTCATCACCAACATGTTTGATGACATTAACCGCAATGAGCTGAGGCTGGGCGCGGAAGCCGGACTCCTTTCCTTCCACCGGAGCTCCGGAACGGAAAGGTTCCTGTATGTGGAGGTGGAAGCGACCAAAAGGGACGCCCGGCAGTTAAAGGAAGTCGTGCGCCTGCCTGCCGCCTCCTTCCTCTGCTCCATCAGGAAGGAAAGCGATATCGGGAAGGCCCCCCTGGTCTTTCCCGAACTTTTTGCGCAGGAGTATGATAAAATCATCATGGAAACGGAATTGTTTTCCGGAGACTACGATGTGGTGCATCCCAAATTCGAACTGAGATGCTCCCTTCCGCCGGAAGGGAAGTGAACCGGGGGATTTTTTCCGGAACAGGCAATGGGTGAAGAGGATGTAAAAAACGCCTTTCGGGAACCGGAGTTCCCCGTCCGCGCCCCTGCCGCCCTGCGGTGCAGCCGGAACGTCCGTTCAGGCCCGCAGGCATGAAGTCTCCGGAAGTTTCATGAAATGGCATTGCATTTCCCCATGCAGCATATAAAATAATGGGGTGGCACATTGCGACACTACACAACCGGACTTGAAGGAAAGCGCCGTCAAGGCTTACAAGGCCATGTTGCTGGCGCGGGCCTTTGACACCAAAATTTCCAGCCTGTATAAAGCGGGCAAAATCACGGGCGGCGTTTACCTGGGCCGCGGGCATGAAGCGATTGCCGCCTGCGGCGGCGTTTTCCTGACCGCCGGGTATGACGTGATCGCCCCGTTCATCCGGGAACAGGCGGCGCGCATCACCTGGGGGAACCGATCATTGAAGCGGCCCGCTCCTACCTGGGCTCAGCCCTGGGCTATATGAAGGGACGGGACGGGAACGTCCACCGCGGACTGCCGGCGGAAGGCTACATGGCGCCCATCAGCCATCTGGGCAGCACGGTGGCCTTCGTCATCGGCTGCCTTTTTGCCAAGCGGCTGGACGGCAAGCTTCCCGGCCCCGTAGGCGTGGCCTTCTGCGGAGACGGCACCACGTCCACAGGCGCCTTTCACGAAGCCGCCAACATGGCGAACGTGGAACAACTGCCGCTGGTGCTCGTGGTGACCAACAATCAATTCGCCTATTCCACTCCCAATGTCCGTGAATTCGGGGAAGCCTCCCTGGCGGACAGGGGCCGCGGCTACGGCTTCACCGTGCATGAAACGGACGGCACGGACTTCATGGCTACGCTGGAAGCCTTCCGCACCGCCGTCAACAACGCGAGGGAAGGCAGGGGCCCCCAGTGGGTGCTGGCCAAGACCCTGCGCATGTGCGGCCACGGGGAACATGACGACGCCTCCTACATCCCCAGGGAATTGAAGGATGAGTACGACAAAAAAGACCCCGTCACCGTCGCGGAACGGCAACTGCTGGAAGCCGGCTGGCTGACGCCGGAAGAAGTGGCGGACCTGAAAAAGCAGTATGCCGATGAAGTCCAGCTGGCCGTGGCTACCGCGCAGAGGGAACCGGAGCCGGACCCCTTCCGGGAGGACTGGAACGCCACGGTATGGAGACCTTATTAAGCCTGCAAACGGAATATTCCCATGAGCGTAACATACATTGATGCCATTCACGACGCCCAGAAAGACCTGCTTGCGGAAGACAAGGACGTCTTCCTGTACGGACAGGACATAGGCGTTTTCGGCGGCGCTTTCAAAGCGACCAAGGGCCTCAAGGAGCTGTTCCCGGACCGCGTGATTGACGCCCCCATCAGTGAGGACGCCATGGCCGGCATGGTCACCGGAGCCGCCGTCATGGGCAAGAAGCCCATCATGGAAGTCCAGTTTGCCGACTTCAGCACCATCGCTTTCAACCAGATCGTCAACATGGCGGCCACCCATTACTACCGCACGGGCATTCCCGCCAACATCACGGTGCGGCTGCCCTGCGGGGGAACGCCCGGCACGGGTCCCTTCCACAGCCAGAGCCTGGAAGCCCTGTTCGCCCACTATCCGGGCCTGCACGTCATGACCCCGGCCACCGTGGCGGACGCCTACTGGATGCTGCGCCAGGCCGTGGAAGTGCCCGATCCCGTCATCTTCCTGGAACACAAGTTCCTGTACCGCTGGCTGAAGGCGGAGGACAACTACCGGGAAGCCCCGGTCGTCCCCTTCGGCATGGCCCGCATTGCCCGCACCGGAAAGCACGCCACCGTAGTGGCGTACAGCGCCATGGTGCCGGAAGCCGTGCGCGCGGCGGACCTGCTGGCGAAGGAGAGCGGTTATGAAGTGGAAGTAGTGGACCTCCGCACGGTGCGCCCGCTGGACATGGACACCGTCATCGCCTCCGTAGCGCGCACCGGCCGCGTCCTGGTCGTCGGGGAAGACTTCCCGTGGGGGGGCGTCACGTCGGAAGTCGTTTCCCGCATCGTGGCGGAAGGCTTCCATCTGCTGGACGCTCCGCCCCAGCGGCTCAACGCCAGGGACACCCCCATCCCCCAGCATCCCAACCTGTGGAAGGCGCACCGCCCCACGCTGGAATCCATCGCCGCCTCCATCCGCCATCTTTTATCCATCTGATTCAACCCAGTTTCCACCATGCCTAAAGTACCCATTCTGATGCCCCAGCTCGGGGATTCCATTGCGGAAGCCACCGTGCTGCGCCTGCTGGCGGCCCCGGGCGACACCGTAGAAGCCGACCAGGAAATCTTTGGGGTAGAGACCAACAAGGCCACCATGGGCGTCACCACCATGTGCGGCGGCGTCCTGAGCGACGTGTTTATCAAGGAAGGGGAATCCATCGTGGTCGGCGCCTGCATGGCCATGATTGACGCCACGGAAGAGGAAATTGAGCGTTCCGGGGCCACCCCGGCCGGTGGCTCCACCCAGCCTTCCCTTCCGGCCAGCCCGGAATCCGTGCCCCAGCGCGTCCCGGACGCTTCCGCCCGGGAGGAAAAGCCCGCCGGGGTCCACTTTGGCCTGACGGGGGAATCCTACCAAGAAAACGGCACGGACCTGAAAGTCCAGCCCAGCGTGCGCGGCCTGCCGGTGCCCGCCGGCATGAAAGGCGCGCACTACATGTCCCCCCGGATGAAGGCGCGCATGGATGAACTGGGCATGAGCGCCTCGGACATCGCTTTCATCTCCGGCTCCGGAGCCGGAGGACGGGTCACCATTGACGACCTGGAGGAATTCCTGGAATACGTGAGCCAGTGGCCGCACCGCAAGGCCTCCTCCATGCGGCTGGCCGTGGCGGACGCCATGCGCCGGAGCTGGACGCGCCCCCTGGCCTCCGCCGGGCGCCCCGTGTTCATGGACCCCCTCATCAAGCACAGGCAGCATTCCCCGCTGCGGCCCGGCATCACCCTGTACTTTGCCCGCGCCCTGGCCCTGGCCCTGGCGGAAAGCCCGGAATGCGCCGGCTACCTGGTGGGGGAAAACATCCTTTCCCCCAAAACCATTGACATCGGCATCGCCGCCCAGGTGGCGGACGGAGTGATGGTTCCCGTGCTGCGCCGCGTGAACGAACGGACGATGGAAGAACTGCTGGAAGACTACAACAGGCTGATCGCCCAGGCGCGCCGCCGCAGGCTGGCCCCGGAAGACAGCACGGGCGGCATCGCCACAGTCACCAACTTCGGCGGCTTCGGGCTCACCTTTGCCGCCCCCATGCCCATGCCCAGCGAATCCATCATCCTGGGGGTGGGAGCCGTCACCAAGACCCCGGTCTGGAGCGACGAGGTGGAGGCCTTCATTCCCATCTCCAAGGCCAACATCGTGGCTACGGGGGACCACCGCGTGGTGGACGGCGCGGACATCGGCCGCCTGCTCAAGCGCGTGGCGGAACTGCTCCAGCGCCCGGAATACCTGTAACCCGCTCCGTTCCCGCACGCTTTACGCCGCATGACGACAGACCCACCCGTACTAGGCCTGGTAGCCGGAGACGGCGTCTACCCGGAATACATCGTCCGGGGGGCGCGCCGCCGGACGCCGGAGCTGCGCATCGTGGCCGTGGGCTTCAAGGGGGAGACCAATCCCGCCGTCATTCCCCTGTGCGACGCTTACCAGGAATTCAGCGTGGGCCAGATCAGCAAGCCGTTCTCCTTCCTGAAAAAGCACGGCGTGCGGAACGTCATCATGGCGGGAGGCATCAACCCGAAGAACATTCTCTCCCTCCGCCCGGACCTCCGCGCCCTTTCCGTGCTGATGCGCATGCCGGAGAAAAACGCGGACTCCCTGCTGGGGGCCGTCATCACGGAGGCGGAAAAAGAAGGCTTCACCATCCTCCCCGCCTTCACCTACATGGAAGAGCACATGCCGCAGCCGGGCCACATCGCCGGACCGCGTCCCACGACCGGACAATGGGAGGACGCCGTTTTCGGCATGCAGATGGCCAAGGAAATCAGTCGCCTTCACATCGGGCAGTCCGTCATCGTGCACGGAGGCACCGTAGTTGCCGTGGAAGCCATTGAAGGCACCAACAACTGCATACGCCGCAGCGGCGAGCTGGGCAACGGCAAACCCGCCACACTGGCAAAAGTGGCGCGCCTGGGGCATGACATGCGCTTCGACATTCCTACGATCGGCCCCGTCACCATTGAGACGTGCGCGGAATGCGGCGTCAGGCAAATCGCCCTGGAAGCGGGCAAAACCATTCTGCTGGAGCGTGACCGGGTGGCGGAACTGTGCAAAAGGCACAAAATCAGCCTGCATGCCATGGACGCTTCCGGGGAGGGCTGCCCTCAACCGGAAAATCCCGCCCAATAAAAATCCCCTCGTCCGGAAACCCGGACAAGGGGAAATCATGCCGCATACGGGATGCAGAATAGAAAACGGCTTATTCAACCGCCGGAATTAAGCGTTTTTGTCCTTGTCCATCATGGACTTGGCCTTGTCACTTACCCCCCGGAAGCCATATCCTTGACGCCTTCCTTCCTTGCTCTTTTCGTAGGCGTCTTTCATTGCCTTCTTGCCTTCTTCCATCTTGCCGGAAGCGGCATCTTTCGAGCATCCACAGCCTTCATGCATATGGTTCATATGATCTTTGGAGTCACACATAATAAATAAATGGTTTGTATTTTAATCGTTTGAGTTAACCGTTTTTCGCAGCGTCGCCAATGGCTTCGGCCTTATCGGCAGCCCTGTCCGCCGCATGGTCCACGGCTTCCTTGCTGTCCTGGTAAGTATCCTTGACGGCTTCCTTGCTCTTTTCGTAGGCGTCCTTCGCCGCTTGCTTGCCTTCCTTCATTTTTTTTTCGAAGCGGCGTCCTTGGCGGCTTTGGCGCCCTTTTTCATGTGTTCCTTGGCTTCAGCCATGTCCTTGTCACCCTTGGTGCAGGAACCGCTGTTGCAGGCGCTCTGCGCCAGGGCCACTACCGGAACTGCAACGGCTACCGCTGCTATAGCATATATCAATTTTTTCATGACGTTGTTCTATTTGGATTCATTCCAATAGACTCTTTCTTCATGAAAATCTATGAATACAGTCGTGTCATTCTGCGTTCACTCCTGCAAATCAAAAGCCATAAACGCCGCGGAGGCAACGCAGTCCCGGCACGGAACGCAGCCTTCTTTTTTCAGCTCCCTGCAATGGGAATAACCCAGCTTCTCCACAAACCGCCGCTTCAGCTCCTCCCTTGACTGCACGGGCGTGCACAGGAGCGCTCCATACAAGGCGCCGCATACCCCGTCAGGCGCTCTTCCCGTGCCGCACGCGGAGACGGCTTCCAGCAAATCCTCCCTTCCCAGGGCTGCGCAAACGGCCTGGGCGCAGTTGTGGCGCCAGGGTTCCGTGCGGAAGGTGGACAGCGCCTTTTCTTCAACGTTCATGCCCCCACTGTAGGCCCGGCCCCCTTCCGGGTCAAGAGCCCCGTCCCGCCTTACCACCTGCAAACTCCGCCGCCGCATTCCGGGTGAGGAAAACATAAGCCCTCCGGAAAACCGCCGGCAGCGGCGTTTACTTCCCGGCAAGCCGGCGGCTGGTCTCCAGGCGCGCGGCCAGCTCCTCAAAGGGGACGGTCCCGTCCAGGCAAAGGCTCACCCAGCTTTTCTTATTCATGTGGTAGGCCGGAAAACGGCTGTGATGGTCCACAAGGCCCTCGAGCTCCCCAGGGCGGACCCGCAGATTCAGCACCTCCACCCTTTCCCTGGAACTGCCGCCCAGTTTCAACCGCGGCACAGCCAGAAAAACGGCATACCATTTTTCCGTGTCCTTCCGCCGCACGACAGCGCTTCCCGGCGACTTCCTCCACAGGAATTCCAATTCATCCCCGTAAGCCTCCCGGACGTGCGCGACGAGGCTCCGGGCAGGATCGCCCTTGAAGAAATCAGGTTCAAAGCAGCACTCCGCCACATGCCACAGCTCTTCCTCATATTCCCTGCGGAGCGCCCTCTCCCGCAACCTGTCCGCCTCTCCCTGAGCAAGATGAGGGATACTCTTCCCCCGTCCGCATCACGCACCGTTACGCTGACGGAGCCCTCCGCGTGTATTTCAAATTCCATACAGAGCTGCCCGTTCAGCAGCTTTGTCCGGTACAGAAAACCATTTTCCCCGCGAACGCAGCCGAAGGGAGGCAATTTTTCCTCACACAACCTCCTGTCCCTGAAAACGCGTTCCACGGCTTTTTCATACCAGCTTTTCCGGGGAATGCGGCGAAAGAACATGAGGAAAAGAAGTTAGAGGAGATGGAAGGATGGAAAACGCCAGCTGCACCCCTGCGGGCGTGCAGAACCCGGCCAAGCCATGATAAATCCGCACGGGAACGGTACAAGGCCAAAATAACCTGCGCCCCATGTCCGAGGCGCCCGCATCGGGAAAAGAGTTTTTACCTCCCCGTCAGCACATACCACACGAACAGGCTGTTATGCTTCACGTACCGCTTGAGCAGCCGTCCCGGCTCCCGGTAAATGCGGTACAGCCATTCCAGGCCGTTTTTCTGCATCCACCGGGGCGCGCGCTTCACCGTTCCGGCATGGAAGGCGAAGGCCGCTCCCACGCCCACATAAACCGCGGGAGGCAGCAGCTCCTTCTGCTCCGCCATCCACCGCTCCTGCTTCGGGCAGCCCAGGCCCACCCATACCACATTGGCCCCGCTTGAGGCGATGGCCTCCCGCATCTCCCTCCGGTCTTCCTCCGTCCAGGAACGGAATGGCGGGGAATGCACGCCGGCCAGATGAAAAGCCGGGTACTTCTCCTTCAATGCGGACGCCAGGGTCTCCAGCGTCCCTTCATCTCCGCCCAGCAAAAAATGGCGCAGACCCGGATACTCCGCATTCGCCCGCACCAGGGCTTCCATCAGGTCCGGCCCGCTCACGCGTTCGGCGCTCCTTTCCCCTGCGGGAAGGCCCCTGTTCAGCTTCCACACCACAGGCATTCCGTCCGGGCAAACCACGTCCATCCGTTCCAGCACGGCCCCATAACCCCGGTCATGAACGCCGAGGGTTATCACGTGCGCGTCCGCGGCGGCCACCAGGCACGGGGCCTGCGCTTCCAGGGCACGTTCCGCCAGGGCAGAGCTCATTTCCTCCACGGAGCTGACGGCCACGGAAAAGCCGAACACCTTTCTGGTCTCGCACGGCATCCGCGCGCCGGGCTGGTCAGGATTGTTTGCAGCAGTCATGGCCTGATGGAAATGAAGGGTGAAAATCACGGCAGGGACAGCCTCAGCCCGTCGTAGGCAGGCATGACGTTCTCCGGCAGCTTGCCGGAAAGAATCCCGTAATCCATGTCGTGGGACATGTGGGTCAGCACGGCGCGCCTGGGCCGGATGGCGGCAATGGCGGCCAGGGATTCCTCCAGGCACAGGTGCGTGGGGTGCAGATGATAGCGCAAGCCGTCAATAATCAGCAGGTCAACCCCTTTCATGGCCTCCAGGGAGGCCTCCGGAATGCTTTTCACATCCGGCATGTATGCCAGCCGCTGCCCTTCCGCCTCCAGCACATAGGCATAAGTCTCCACCCCGGCATGCATTACGGGAAGAGGCGTCACCAGCACATTCCCTACACGGAACGGTTCCCTCACTTCGTGAGGTTCCGGCCTGACGTAGCCGCTCCGGCCCGGTTTCGGTTCAAACGCCCAGCCGTACATGGTCCGCAGGGCTTCCATCGTCTGCGGCGAGGCGTACAGGGGCAGGCCGCCGGACCTGCGCCAGCAGAAGGCGCGCAGATCGTCAAAGCCGCCCACGTGGTCCACATGGGCGTGCGTGTACAGCACGGCGTCCACGTCCGTGATGTTTTCCCGCAGGGCCTGCTGACGCAGATCCGGGGAGGAATCCAGCAGAATGCGGGTGCCCGCGGCCTCCACGTAAACTGAAGAACGCAACCGCTTGTTTCTGGGGTCCGGGGACGTGCAGACCGCACAGGAGCAACCTATCTGCGGAACTCCGGTGGACGTTCCGGTGCCCAGAAAGAGAATGTTCATCACAGAGGTCATGATTGCGTTTTAGAGAGCAAATGATGCCATAATGCATTCAAAATCCAAAGCCCGAATGCTTACATTGCTGAAAATTAGAAACCTGGCCCTCGTGGACCAGCTGCTCTGGGAACCCAGCTCCGGTTTCATCTGCATCACGGGGGAAACGGGGGCGGGCAAATCCGTCATCATCGGCGCCATACGGCTGGCGCTGGGGGAACGCGCGGACAAAACGCTCATCCGGTCCGGAGAACAGCAATGCAGCGTGGAAGCCGTGTTCCATCTGCCGGAATCCTCCCCCGTGCACGGCATTCTGAACGAACACGGCGTGCCGCCCTGTGAAGACGGCAACCTGATTATCAAGCGCATTATTTCCTCCACGGCCAACCGCCAGTTCCTGAATGACAGCCCGTGCACCCTGAACCTGCTGCGGGAGGCGGGCGCCTGCCTGGTGGACATGCACGGCCCCAGCGACCACCGCTCCCTGATCTCCCAGGAGAGGCAGCTTTCCCTGCTGGACGCCTTTGGGGAGCACGCCCCCCTGCTGCACGCCTACGCGGACGCGTGGCGGCAATGGCAGGACGCGCGCCGGGCCTATGACGACCTGGAGCATGCGGAAGCGGCCACCGCGCGGGAAATAGAGCTGCTGCGCCACCAGGTGGACGAGATAGACGCCGCCGCCTTTACGCCGGAGGAAGTGCTCACGCTGGAAGAACGCTGGCAGCGCGCCCGCAACGGCACCAGGCTTCAGGAACAGGTTTCCAGAATGCTTGCCATGCTGGAGGAAACGGACGTGCCCGGCCTGGGTTCCCAGTTGAGGGAACTGACCCGGGCGGCGCACGAACTGGAACGCATGGACGCCTCCACAGCCGCGTGGCTGGCCCCGCTGGCGGAAGTGAATCTGGAGCTTAAGGAAATTGAAGGACGCCTGGCGGATTATTCCTCCGAGCTGGATTGTGATCCCCGGGAGCTCTTCCAACTGGAGGAGCGCATCAACCTGCTGGAATCCCTGAAAATGAAATACGGCCCTTCCTTTGAAGACGTCTGCGCCCGGAGGGGGAGGAGGCGGCCCACCGCCTGGACCGCATCGAGCACCGCACGGAACGCCTGGAAGAACTGCGGGCCTCCATGGCCGTCCTGCGCAAGCAGGTGGACGCCGCCGGACAGGCCCTGACCAAAGCGCGGCAGGCATCCGCGCCCAAACTGGCCTCCTCCATCGTCAGGCACTCCCGGGAACTGGGCTTCCGCCAGGCCGTCTTTGAAGTAGGGCTCTCCCCCCTCCAGGAACCCGGCTCCCAGGGAATGGAAACGGTGGAATTCCTGTTCGGCCCCAATCCGGGCGAACCCTCCAAGCCTCTCCGGCTGATTGCCTCCAGCGGGGAGCTGGCGCGCATCATGCTGGCGATTAAAAGCGCCCTGGTGCACAAGGACTCCACCCCCCTGCTGGTATTTGACGAAATAGACGCCAATGTGGGCGGGGAAGTGGCGCGGGCCGTCGGCTTCAAGATGCAGCAGCTCGGGAACAGGCACCAGGTCATCTCCATCACGCACTTTCCGCAGGTGGCGGCCCTGGCCTCCCATCACTACCTGGTCCAGAAGGCTTCCGCGGGCAACCGCACCATCTCCTGCTTGCGGGAGGTGAGCCATGAAGACCGGATAGACGAGCTGGTCCGCATGCTGGGCGGCGGCGGGGACCACGCCCGCACGCTGGCCCAGGCCCTGCTGCAGCCCTCCTGAACGGAGGGCGCCAAAAAGGAAGAGGCCGCCTTATTTTTCCAGACGGGGCTTGAAGCCGCGCAGCCGCAGGGAATTGAACACCACGCACAGGGAGCTTAAACTCATGGCCCCGGCGGCAATCATGGGATTCAGCGTAAGGCCGAAGGCCGGATACAGGCACCCGGCGGCCAGCGGAATGCCGATGATGTTGTAAAAGAAGGCCCAGAAGAGGTTCTGCCTGATGATGTGCAGGGTGGTGCGGCCCAGTTGAAGGGCTTCCGCCACGCCCACGGGATTGCTCTTCATCAGCACGATGTCGGAGGACTCCATCGCCAGCTCCGTTCCGGACTTCATGGAGATGCCCACCCGGGCGCAGGCCAGCGCCGGGGCGTCGTTCACGCCGTCCCCCACCATCGCCACCTTGTCCCCGCGTTCCTCCATCTTCATCACATGGGAGGCCTTCTCATCCGGAAGCACGTCGGAAATCACTTCATCAATGTGCAGTTCCCCGGCCATGTGCCGCGCCGTGGCGGCATTGTCCCCCGTCAGCATGACCACGCGCAGGTTCATCCGCTTCAGATAATCCACCGCCGCCCGGCTGTCCGGTTTCAGGGAATCCGCCACCATGATCACTCCCGCAGGGCGGTCTCCCCTCCCTACATACAGCGGGGACGCGCCCTGCCGCATGAACTCCCGGAGGCGGCCTTCCTCCTCCTTCCAGGAGATGCCCTTGTCCTGCATGAAGCCGGGATTGCCCACCGCATAGGGCACGCCGTCCACTACGCCGGAAATGCCGCGGCCCGGCACAACGGACAAATCCGCCACGGCGCGGATGGGGAGTTCCAGCAGCCTGGCGTGTTCATAAACGGCTTTCCCTACCGGATGTTCCGATCCCTGCTCCAAAGCCGCCGCCATTTCCACCAGTTCATCCGCATTCATGCCCGGCTCCGGCAGAACGGCCACCACACGGGGCTCCCCTTCCGTCAGGGTGCCCGTCTTGTCAAAAACGACGGTATCCACGCGACTCAAAGCCTCCAAAGCTCCGGCGGACTTGCACAGGATGCCCAGCCGCGCGCCCCTGCCCGTCCCTACCATGATGGCGATGGGCGTGGCAAGCCCCAGAACACAGGGGCAGGAAATCACCAGCACCGCAATCGCCCTGGCAAGGGCGAAGGAAAATCCCTCCCCGGCAGCCAGCCACGCAACCAACGACACCAGGGCAATGGCAATCACCGCAGGGACAAAGAAATAACACACCCGGTCCGCCAGCCGTGCAATCGGAGCCTTGGACTGGCTGGCCTCCTCCACCAGGCGGATCATGCGGGCCAGCGTGGAGTCCCTGCCCACGCGTTCCGCACGTACCTTGAGATACCCGGCCCGGTTGAACGTGCCGCTGATCACCCGGTCTCCCGCCGTCTTGTCCACCGGCATGCTTTCCCCCGTCAGGTCCGATTCATCCAGCGCGGCCTGCCCTTCTTCAATGACGCCGTCCACCGGAATCCTCTGCCCGGTTTTCACCACCACCAGGTCCCCGGAATGAAGTTCATCCAGCGGGACGGCGCGCTCCGCGCCGTCATGCCAAACCAGGGCCTCCTGGGGAACCAGCTTCACCAGCCCTTTCACGGCGGCGTTCGTCTTGCGGTAGGAACGGCGTTCAAGATATTTCCCCAGGGAAATCAGGGTGACGATCATGGCCGCGGATTCAAAATACAGTTCCATTCCGTCCACGTTGGCGCCCTGCCACAGCGCCGCAATCAACAGATACAGCCCGTACAGGAAGGCGGAACCGGAGCCGATGGCGATCAGGGAATCCATATTGGGAGACAGCGCGGCAAGCTGGCGCACGCCGTTGATTAAATAATGCCGGTTCAGCCACAGAATCGCGGCCGCCAGAATGCACTGCGCCCACAAATTCATCCAGAGCCCCCAGCCCCCTCCCGGAACGGGCCAGTGCCACATGGGCCCCATGGACAGATACATCAGAGGCGCCAGCAGCAGAACGGACCAAACGAGACGGGAGCCTCCCGTTTCCTCCTGCCCCTGGCTTTCCTCCCCATCCGCACCGGAAAACGGTTCCTCCCGCCAGTCCGCCAGGTGGAAGCCGGCTTTCTCCACTACGGACGCAATGCGCCCCCTGGCGGGCGAATCGGGCTTTTCAAACAGAACGGTCATCCGCCCCGTCAGCAAATTCAGCTCTACGCGCTCCACCCCCTCCAATCCCTCCACGGCGCGCTCCACCTTGGCAGCACAACCGGCGCAATGCATGCCGGAAACAAGATAGTTCTTTTCTTCCATTGTCGTTAAAACGGAGTGTTTGATTTTCCGGGACCAAAGAAGGCTCCCATGTTGTTAGGTGAAACTAATCCCATCAATCCCGTTTCTCAAGCCGCTTTCGCGGCTTCACCCTTTTCCAATAAAAAATGACAAAAAAACGCCCACGGCCCCGTAACAGTAACAAACACCTTCATCCCTTCATGATGACCGCTCCCACCCTGTTCCGAGTCCTGGCCTGCACGGCCCTGTTGTCCGCCCCCCTCCATGCCCAGCTTTACACCCTGCACGGGGACGGCGTCAAAAAACCGAGAGGGTGGTGGAAAAAGCGGATTATTCCGATTACGAACTCGTCTGGCACGACGAGTTCGACAAGGACGGCCGCCCGGACCCCGCCAAGTGGAATTACGAACACGGATTCGTCCGCAACAAGGAGGAACAGTGGTACCAGCCGGAAAACGCCCGGTGCGAGGACGGCATGCTGATTATTGAAGGCAAAAAGGAAAAACACGCCAATCCCCATTATGACCCGGCGGGAAAGAATTGGCAGACGACGCGCAAGGAAGCGGATTACACCTCCGCCTCCCTGACCACGCGCGGCAAGTTTTCCTGGCTGTACGGGCGGTTTGAAATCCGGGCCAGATTCAGCCCGCGGGAGGGCATGTGGCCCGCCTTCTGGACCATGGGCGTCAAGGAAGGATGGCCCATGTGCGGGGAAATAGACATCATGGAGTACTACCAGTCCACCTACCTGGCCAACCTCTGCTGGGCCTCCCCCAAAAAACACGTGGGCAAATGGAGCACTACCTACACGCCGCTCAAATGGCTCCAGGAAAGGCATGCGGACTGGGCGGACAGCTTCCATGTCTTCCGCATGGACTGGGATGAAAAGGAAGTGCGCCTGTATGCGGACGACATCCTGCTGAACAGGACGCCCCTGGACAACACCGTCAACGCCGTTTACAAGGAAGTCGCCAATCCCTTCCGTCAGCCCCATTTCATCATCCTGAACCTGGCCATGGGCGCCACAGGAGGCGATCTGAATAAACTGCCCCTGCCCCAGAAGTATGAAATAGATTACGTCCGCATATACCAGAAGAAGGATTCCCCCCACAAGGGCACCATTCCCTACCGGACAGAGAAGAAAAAGGATGCTCCCGTGGAACTGTCCCGCCTTCAGAAAGCGCTAGACGAATAGGGAAACGTGAACGGCCAGGGGCGCATGGAACGGATAGAGCAAAAGAGAATTCCGGCTTCGCCGTATCCGTAAGGTCCATCCAGTTTCTTTAACCCCTTCCAATTCATATAAAAGTCCCTGCCTTCGGGAACGGGGGCGGCCTGTTACTCGGCAGCCTTCCCCTTGAGCACCAGGAGAATGTGTTCCGCCATGAGGGCGTGCCCTTCCGCATTGGGGTGCACGCCGTCCACCAGCAGGGCGCCCTTGTCCTTCATCACCTTGTTGAGGTCGATCACCCTGGATTTGGTGCTCTTGGCCACCTGCCGGATGAGCGGAATGATTTCCTTTTCAATGCATTCCCTGCTGATCCCCCCTTCCCTGGCCTCCTGGGAGGGGATGGGCAGCAGGCAGTATACCTTCAATTTGGGATTCTGCTTGCGGAATTCCGTAATGATCTCCTTGTAATTGTTTACAAAATCATCCTTGTGGCTCCAATTCACTTTTTTGCTGTCATTGGTGCCCAGGCCTATCAACAGCATGTCAGGCTTGAACGCCAGCGCGTCCTGATAAGCCTTCTCCCGCGTGATGGGGCGGTCCCCCTTGAACAGCAGGCAGCGCGCCGATACGCCGAAGTTTCCTACTTCCGCCTTCCTGTCCAGGGTCTTCGCAATCCGGGATACCCAGCAGTCTTCCTTTTTAACCCCCATCCCGGCGGTGATGCTGTCCCCCAGACAGGCCAGCTTCACTGCGGCGGCACAATCCGCCGGCAGAAAAGCGGCCAGCAACCCTATCCACAACAAGACAATAAACTTTTTCATGGAGTAAAATATTACAATGAGAATGGCTTACTGGACGCGGCTTCAAATGTAAAGCCCGTACTCCGGCCCGTCTTCTGGTCTTTTTCCGCGCCGTCCCCTCATGAAAAAGCCCCGGCCGGATAAAACCCGGACGGGACTCTTCAAATAACAGGAAAAGGGAACGTTTAATTCACGCGGCCCAGGTAGGAGCCGTCTTCCGTCTTTACGGAAATCTTTTCGCCGGGCTTGATGAAAAGGGGCACCTGCACCACCAGGCCGGTGGTCATCGTGGCGGACTTGTAAACGTTGTTCGCGCTGTCGCCCTTGACGCCTTCCGGAGCTTCCGCCACTTCCATGGTGATGGCGGCGGGGAGTTCCACGGAAACAACCGTCTCATCCGTGAAAAGCAGAATGTAGATGTTGCCTTCCATCAGGTAATCCTTGACGGGTTCCACGATGTCCGGAGACACGGTAATGTCTTCGTACGTATCGGGGTTCATGAAGTGGTAGCCCATGCCGTCAATGTAGCTGAACTCATATTCCTCACGGGCGAGGTTCACGCCTTCCAGGGATTCATTGGAAGTCAGGCGAAGGTTATATACCTTCTTGGTGGAAATGCTGCGGATGCTCATTTGCACGTAGGAGGCCATGCGGGGGGCACTTGTGCTCCATGCTGACCACGACGCAAACGTCATTGTTATGATTAACCGCGTGTCCCTTGCGAAGATTGATTACGGGTACTTTTGCCATGCGGCCCGTACCATATCATGTTTTCCCCTCCCGTCAAGCCGAAAAAACGCGCCAAACCCTTGATGCGCTTGGAGAAAACGCCTTTGGCCGGGTGACCGGAAAGGCCGGAAAAACCATCGTTCCTACCGGCTGAGATCCTGCTGGAACAGGACCTTGATGCCGCTGGAATTCAGCACGGTGCGCCCGAAGTTGAGGTCATCCACATGGAGGGCGACCAGGGAGCCCCGCGCCATGCAGGGCATCAGGGGGTACAGGAAGTTGACGTTCATTTCCGCGGCATACAGCACATCCAGGCACTTCTTGAGGTCCGCGGGGCCATGGCGGAGAACCGCCACCAGAACCTCGGACTCCGTATAGCAGATGCCCTTTTCCAGAAAGATTTCCGACGTTCGTTCCGGATCGCTGACAATCAGGCGCGCAATGGTCGCCTCATGGCAGTCGTGCATGCTGAACCCCAGGCAGAAGATGCCGTGCATGTCCAGCAGGCCGAGGAGGGCGGACAGCGCCCCCACCCGGTTCTGGAGCATGATGGAATATTGCCTTATCGTACTGCCGGGGGCTTTGATGGCTTCTTCCTTCATGACAATAAAGCAAACGGGGTTGAGTTCTATTTAACGTATGTCTTAAGCACGCGCCTGATGATGGCAAGCGCCTGCTGGACTTCCTCTTCACTCACGTTCAGCGGAGGCAGCAGGCGAACGGTTTCCGGCCCGGCGGGAACGGAAAGCAGGCCCTCCTGCCGCAGAGCCTCCACCACCACGGCGGCAACCGTCTTGCCTTCCGGCGCGTCCACCATCTCCGGATTGAGGCCGATGCCCAGCAACAGGCCCAGGCCGCGCACGCCCTGGATCACGGGCAGGTTCCAGGATTCTATTTCCGCGCGGATTTCCGCGCCCAGGCGCCGCGCCCGTTCCGGGAGCCCCTGGGAGACGATTTCCCGCAGCACGGCCAAGCCGACCGTGGTGCCGAGCGGATTGCCGCCATACGTGGAGCCATGGGAGCCGGGGTCCATGATGGAGGCAAGCTCCGTGCCCTGGTCGTCAATGGCGCGGTCGGAAATCCAGAAGCCGCCGATGGGAAAACCGCCGCCAAGAGCCTTGGCCCAGGAAACGCCGTCCGGCTCCACGTCCGGAGCCACGGCGCGCCATCCCATGATGTCGCCGCAACGGCCAAAGCCGCACTGCACTTCATCCATCAGCAGGAGAAGATCGTGCTCCTTGCACAATTGTGCCAGGCCGCGCAGGAATTCCGGAGTCACGCAGTTGACGCCGCCTTCCCCCTGGATGGTTTCCAGCATGAAGGCTACTGTTTCCGGCCTGATGGCTTCGCGGGCCGTTTCCAGGTCATTGAAAGGCAGATGGCGGAATCCCGGCAGCATGGGGTCAAAGCCTATCTTGATTTTATCCTGCCCCGTGGCGGACATGCTGCCCAGCGTTCTTCCGTGGAAGGATTTGTTGAACGTAAGCACTTCATAACGGGGTTTGCCGTCCGCCTGGGGCTTCCGGTGGCCGTAGCGGCGCGCCACCTTGATCAAGCCGTCATTGGATTCCGCGCCGCTGTTGGAGAAAAAAGACCTTCCCCGGACGCTCCACGCATTTGGTCACGATGAATTCCGCCAGATCCGCCTGCTGGGGAATCTGGTACAGGTTGGAGCAGTGCACCAGCGTGGCCGCCTGCTTTTGCAGGGCCTGCGTTACCACGGGATGGCAATGCCCCAGCACGCAGGTGGCAATGCCGGCACAGAAGTCCAGATAGCACTTCCCCGTGCTGTCCCACAGTCGGGAGCCTTCCCCGCGGACGGCAGCCATGGGATAACGGCCATAGGAATGGAGTACGTACCGGTTGAGTTTTTCTTCTGTGTTCATAAGCTAAGGTAATACGCGTGTAGTTTGCGCTTCTGGCCCCGTCTGTAAATGATTTTTTGGGAGCCACGTCATGATTCTCACATTTTATCCCGGCGAGTAGTCATATCTCTGTTCGGCGGCATTTCATTTTCTTTTCTTTTTATCCTTTTGCCGCCAGAATAAATCTACAACCAGCAGCAATCCATCATGGCACATTTTTTTCAATCCCAAAGGTTTTCTGGAGGAATTCAAGGCATTCGCCCTTAAAGGAAACGTCATTGACCTGGCGGTGGCGGTCGTCATCGGCGGCGCGTTCAACAAAATCGTTTCCGTCTTCGTCTCCAGCATCATCACCCCCATCATCGGCTACCTCACCTCCGGCGTGAACCTGGCGTACCTGACCCTGAAACTGGGGGACGTGGAATTGAAATACGGGGGAGTTGCTTCAGGCGACCATCGACTTCATCATCATCGCCTTCTCCATCTTCGTGGCCATCAAGCTCATCGGCTCACTGAGGCGCAAGAGCGAAGAAACGCCCGCAGCCCCCGCGCCCAAGCCGGATGACGTCGTTCTGCTGGAACAGATCCGGGACATCCTGCAAAAACAGGCGGACGTCAAATAAGGCCGCCAACAGCATTTGTGCCGGTTTCCCGCTGAACCGGCACATTTTTCCTCTTTACTTGTTCCGCCGCGGGCGGGAAAGTGGCAGCATGAATTTCCTCCTGCGCTCCCTTGCCTGTGCCCTGCTGCTTGCGCCGTCCCTGCTTCCGGCGGCGGAGACCCAGCGCTTCGTTCTGGAACGCCCCTACCAGGTGGCGGAAATTCCGGAGCCTGACCGGAACCTCCCTGCCACCAACGTCATCCTGATGATTGGGGACGGCATGGGCATCCATCACCTTTCCGCGGCCTGGGCGGCCAACCGCGGGCGCCTGTTCATTGAAAACTGCCCGGTAACGGGCATCTCCAAAACATGGTGCGCGGACAAGCTGGTGACGGATTCCGCCGCCGCAGGCACCGCCATGGCGACGGGTACCAAGACGCTCTACAAGAGGCTGGCCGTGTGCCCCAGGGGCAACAAGCTGGACTCCCTGGTGGACAAGGCGGCGGACATGGGCAAATCCACCGGCGTGATCGCCACCTGCGAGCTGAACGACGCCACCCCGGCCGCCTTCTGCGCCAATAATGAAAAAAGGTCGGATTCCTACGGCATCATCGGGGATTACCCCCGTTCCCGCGCCGACTTCATTTTCGGCGGCGGCGGCAAGTATTTCACGCAAAGGCCGGACGGGAGGGACATTTTCAAGGAGATGCAGGCGCAGGGCTACCGGATCGCCCGCAGCTGGGAGGAAGCCGCCGCACTGCCGCCCGGAAAAACGCTGGCCGTCACCGCTCCGGGGAATCTTCCCCCGCCCTCCAGGCGGGGAGACGTTCTGCGCCGGGCCACGCTGAAGGCGCTGGATACCCTATCCCGTAATCCCGAGGGATTTTTCCTGATGGTGGAAGGCTCCAACATCGACAAGGCCGCCCACCGCAACAACCTGGAAGAAATGATGGAGGAGCTTCTCGACTTCGACCGGACCGCGGGAGCCGTGCTGGACTGGGCTTCAAAACACCCCGGCACCCTGGTCGTCATCACGGCGGACCATAACACGGGCGCGTTCGCACTCACAGGCGGCAACCGGGAGAAAGGGGAAATAAACGCCCAGTTCGGCTCCGGCAATCACGACGGCATGCATGGCCGTTCCGGTGTACGCCTTCGGCGCGGGAAGCGGCGCGTTCACCGGCATTTACGAAAATACGGACATCTTCCACAAGATCATGAAGGCCTTCAAAAAAGGGACGGTCAAACCCGCACCCGGGCGTTAGAACTTCTGTCAGGCTCCGTTCCGCCCCTGCTCATCCATGTGCCGCGCCACCAGCCCGGCCCCGGCGGTAGCCAGGCCGCCTATCAGGAACACCGCCTGCGGACCGCCCGTATTCATCCAGATCACGCCGCCCAGCACGCCGTAAGCGATGGAAGCCACATGGTTGATGGCCAGCCCGGTGTAAATGCTCGGCGTGATGTCCTCCGGCTTCTCGCAGATGCGGGCCACATAAGTGCTGCGGGCCATGCCCAGGGCGAACAGCAGGTTGTCCAGCACGAAGCAGGCGGTCACCACGCCCACGGCCCAGTGCAGGGGGAGCAGCTCCGGGGCGAAGGCATACGCCAGGCACAGGAGGGACAGCGCAATGCTGTCGAAAATCGTTACCTTCCGTTCCCCATACCGCTTGATGCTCCAGCCGATGAGGGGCTGCGTGACCAGCCCGATGACGCCGGCAATCAGCAGGGTTTTTCCGATGTATCCGGGCGGCTGGCCCAGCGTGCTGACCATCAGCCAGAAGCCGAAGGTCAGATAAAGCTGCTTGCGGATGCCGTGCAGGATTTCCAGCCCGTAATAAACGGCATACCTGCGCTTGAAGACGAAGCACTGCCGCCAGCCGCGCCGCTGCGGAAAGACGGGCGTTTTCACCCGGCTCAGGAACAGGAACGCCAGCAGGCACACGCCGCCCGTAACGAAAAAGTCCACGGCAAAAGACTGGTTGAATTTCCACTTGATCCATACGCACAGCGCGCCCAGCAGCGCGGCCGCCGTCCCCAGCGCCTTCATCTGGCCGAGCCGCAGGCTGCGGTTCTCCGGCCTCGCCGTATGGATGACGATGGTATCAATCATGCCCATCAGAATGTGCTGCCCCAGGCTCACCGTCAGAATCCACGCAGACAGCGCCCACAGGCTGGTTCCGGCGCCGCAGAAGGCCAGCGCGTACATGCCGCCGAACATCAGCAGGCACGCCACCCCGGCCATGCGCACCTCATTGAACATGAAAAGCAGGCTGACCACAAAAAGGGACAGGATGCCGGGCAGTTCCCTGGGGAGTTCAATGAACCCGCGCATCTCCACGTCCAGATGCTGGGCGTCACGCAGGAAGTTGCTGAAAATGAGATCATACACGCCGCTTCCGAACTGGCCCAGAAAAAGAGCCAGCAGCACAAAAACCATCGTCTTCCTGATGCGGGGGAAGCGGCTTCACTTATAGGGCGGGGATATTCTCACAGGTGCACAGGCGGAGCAACCGCTATTTTTATCCGCCGGCCTTTCCCGGCATTTGAAAAAAACAATCGCCGGAACAGAATTTTTTTCGGGAAATACCACGTAGTTACGCTATGGTTTCCAGACACCTTTTTCCCTGCCATGGCTTTCAGCTTATCCTCCCTCTGCTGGGGCGCCCCGTCCGCTCCGGTTCCCAGGACGCCCCACATCATTCCCCAGCCCGCCAATCCCTTGTGCAAAGCGTCGCTTCCGACGTGAACGGAGCTCCGGCCCTGCCCCGGCTGGACGTGAAGGACCAGCCCCGCTTTTCATGGCGCGGCCTGATGATGGACAGTTGCCGCCACATGATGCCCGTGCGGGACATCAAAAAGATCCTGGACCTGATGGAGAGGTACAAATTCAATACCCTGCACTGGCACCTGACGGACGACCAGGGGTGGAGGCTCCCCATCGCCAAGTACCCCAGGCTGACGGCTGTGGGAGGTACCCGGGCGCAGTCCCCCGTCATCGGCAGCCGCAACAAGGCGGACGGCACCCCGTACTCCGGCCATTACACTGCGGATGAAATCCGGGAAGTGGTCCAGTACGCCAAAGACCGCGGCATCACCGTCATTCCGGAGGTGGAACTGCCGGGCCACGCCTCCGCCGCCATCGCCGCGTATCCGGAACTGGGCAACACGGACATTCCGGGCTTCGCGCCCAAGGTGCAGGAAACCTGGGGCGTGTTCCCTACACCTTCGCTCCCACGGAAAAAACCTTCCGTTTTCTGGAAGACGTTATTGATGAAGTGTGCGCCCTGTTCCCGGACAGCCCCTATATCCCACATCGGCGGGGATGAGGCTCCCAAGGACCAGTGGAAGCAGTCCGCCGCGGCGCAGCAGGTCATGAAGGACAACGGCCTCGCCAACGAGAACGAACTCCAGAGCTACTTTATCCGGCGCGTGGAAAAAATGATCAACAGCCACGGCAAGAGGCTCATCGGCTGGGATGAAATCCAGGAAGGGGGGCTCTCCCCCCACCGCCACCATGATGGTCTGGCGGAGCTGGATGCCGAACAGCGCGCGGCATGCCCTGGAACAGGGGGCAACGACGTGGTGATGACGCCCAACAGCCACCTGTACTTCGACTATGACCAGGGCCCCGGCAAACCCTCCGCCCCGGGTATGAAACCATCAACGACGACAACCTGACCTGGCAGCGCGTCTATGGGCTGGAGCCCGTCCGCAGGGAACGCCCCGGGAACGGGAAAAACAGGTGCTGGGCTGCCAGGCGAACATCTGGACGGAGTACATTCCCAACCTGCCGAAATGGGAATACCATGCCTTCCCCGCGCCCTGGCGCTGGCGGAAGTAGCCTGGACCCCCAAGGAGCTGAAAAACGAGAAAGACTTCCGCAAGCGCCTCGACCGCCAGCTTCCCTTCCTGGACGCCCATGGCGTCAACTACAAGAGGCCGGACAACGGGGCCCCCGCGCAGCCGGACGCCGTCATTACCGGGAACGCCGGTAAATACGGAGGGAAGGCCCCCGCGCAGCCTCCTTCCGGAGGCCGCATTATGGGCTAGCCAACCTTCACGAAAACCATTACATTGGCGGCATTATGAATTTGGAACTGCTTCGTCAGGTTTGCGTGACTCGGTGGAAATGCTGCCGGCAGGCAGCACGGACGCCGGAGCCATGCAGAAGTTTGTTCCGGGCGGATCCATTGCCGGGGCCATCTCCGTTCCCACCCGCAACGTTCACCAGGTCATTGAAATGGCGCACAAGGATGACCTGGACGCTTCCGTAGCGCTCTGACCGCCTGCGCCATGAACGTGGACAAATGGGACTGGTCCTGGAACTCCGTCAACGAATGCCCGGCAGAAAAACCCGCCAAGGCATCCAAAACGGCAGCCAAGCCGGGAGCGGCAGTGAACTCTGTTCCCTGAAGCAGGGCATCCTGTCGGGCGCATGCGTTTCAGCTGCCGCAGAGGCCTGAGGCACGCCACGGAGGCTTTTCAGGACGGCCTCCCCCATAAAAAATCCTCCGGCACCCAGAGATGCCGGAGGAGGATCAATCCTGAAAAGAAAGTTACTTGGCGGCGGGAGCGGGAGCTTCCTTCGGAGCGGGAGCGGGGGCCGGAACGGCTTCCACTTCCACTTCTTCCTCCACTTCAACGCCTTCTTCGGGACCGGAAGCTCCGGTCTGCTTCATGGCGTCCTTCAGGGCCTGGCTTCCGAAGAAGTCGGCCTGCTGCAAGCGCTGCATGTCGGTCATCATGCCCATGAAAATGGGCAGGAGTTCGGCCTGGCGCGCCTGCATGGCGGCATCCATTTCAGCCTGGACCTTCTGGGCGCTCTTGGAAAGGGCTTCGCCCTTTTCATTGATCTTCGCCATCTTTTCAGCAGCCGCGTCTGCGGGTGGCCTTGTCCTTCACCGTGCTGAGCGTGGCGGACATTTCCTTCATCAAAGCCAGCATCTGGTCAGCGGCTTCCTTCGCTTCCTTGGAAACTTCAGCGGCCGGCGCGGTGGGCGCGGCAGGGGTTTCAGCGGCCGGGGCGGGTGCCGGAGCCGGGGCATCCTGGGCGGAAGCCATACCTGCAAATGCCAGGGCACATGCCGAACTAATTGTTACAATGCTCTTCATAACGTTTCCGTTGTACAGGCTCGCCATGCATGCGTCAATGAATCATTGTGTAACGGCTCCCCGTGATGCCGCAGAAGGATTTTGCGTTTTTCTTCCCTTGGAGGATTTTTTCAGTTGCATCTTTTTAGAATTATTATAAATTCATTCCCGATGACTAAAACCATAGAAAACCTGAAAGCCGCCATTACGGGCGAAAGCACCGCCTCCGCCACTTACGCAGCCTATGCCGCCAAAGCCGCCCAGGAAGGGCAGCCCCTCATTCAGAAATTGTTTGAAGCCGCCTCCAAGGCGGAATCCGTCCACGCCGCCAACCACAACAAGGTTCTGGAAAAGCTGGGCGCAACGATGGACCCCATCGATATCCAGATTCATGTAGGAACCACCGCGGAAAACCTGAAAGCCGCCATCGCCGGGGAAACCCACGAATTCGAAAGCATATATCCGGAATTCATCGCCGTGGCGGAAGAGGAAGGCCAGAAGGCCGCCGTCCGCTCCTTCACGTGGGCCACGGAAGCGGAAAAGGAACACGCCGATTTTTATGCCGCCGCCCTCAAGGCCCTGGAAAACGGAGACACCAGCGCCCTGCCCAGGCAATACTGGGTATGCCTGGTGTGCGGGGACACCTTCAAATCTCTGGAAGGCGTGGACGCCTGCCCCCTCTGCGGCACCAAGGCTGAAAAAATTCCTCGTCATCGGGTAAACTCCGTCTGAGCACCGGAGGCCATCCATGGCACACAAAACCCGCCCGGAACATTCCGGGCGGGTTTTTACAGGCCGGAAACCGCTGCCATCTGGGGAAGCGGCCAGAGAAGAAGCATCGCCGGCTTTTCCCCTTCCGGTCATTCCGCAAGCGCCGTTCCAGAACCGTGTTCCGGCCCTTTTCCGGACTTCAAGACTTTTCTCCACTTCCGACTGTCCGGGTGGCCCTGGTCCTCTCCTCCCACGTGCATCCGGCCCCGGACCTTTTTGAATGCCCGGATTGATGGACTTGTTCATTTAAAACATTAAATACATGCATTCCGTTCCGGCTACGGCGCAGGCGAGCATCCCGATTAAAATCATGATGATGCCGAATGCGACGGATTTTCTGCACAAAGGCGACAACGGCGCAGGCAACGGAAGCCACCCCAGCAAAATCCCGGCTGCGCCCAGCACGGTTCCGGGAACAAGCCCCAGGCCGGAAGCCGCTGCGACCCAGGGCAATGACACGGCCCCCACGACACAAATACAGGCGGCTCCTTTCACAGCTTGGGGACATTGCAGCACAACGGGCTGATTTTCCATAAGCTTCCCTATACCCTCCCAAAACAGGGCCTGTCAACTACAACCGGAAAGTCCCCTCTTTCCGTCCACGCCGCATTCCGGACGGGATGCCCCCACCGCCAGTTGCCTGCGCCGCCATCCACACCAAGCCCCAAGCGCAAAAAACGGCATATGCTATCAGCACAGCCGTTTCAACGGCGGTTCCCTTTTTCCTGCCCGGGCCCTTCCATGAAAAGGCGTTCCGCCACATTCTGCTTGAGCATCACCGTGAAACCCTTACAATGGCTCACCCCTTCAAGCAGGAAGAATACTTTATCCTTTCTTTGCGATGACCCCTCCCCATGCATCCACCCGTTCCGCAGAACGGTACGCGGGCCGGCCAGGCGCTCTTTCCGCCGTCTTCCAGGCTCTTCGCGCCGCGTTCTTTCCGCGCCGCATGCGCTGCCTGTGGGCAGCCGGACTCGCGGCGGCTCTGGTGGTCAATCCTTATGTGCTCAATGACGGCCAGAGCGTGCTGATGAGCTGCATGGGCATCGCCTGTTCCGCCTCCCCCTGCTCTGCGGCACCATCCTTCTCTGCCTGAAATACCGCTTTACCGCCTACGTCGTCCTTCCGGCCATCATCCTGTTCAACGCGGGCCTGTACATGATGCAGATGCGGTACGGGCTGACGCTGAACCTCTCCGTCCTTTCCAGCATGGCAGAGACCAACTTCCGGGAAGCCTGCGCCTTCTGCACCGCCGCCTCCGCCACCGGGGCCCTGCTGCTGGCGGCCTTCATTTACCTGGCCATTTACTGGAGCCGCCGTTCCTGCGCCAGAAGGCCACGTGGGGCGCGCTGGCGTGCATCTGGAGCCTGTACGGAATCTTTCTGCTGCTGGGCATTCCGGCCACCTCCTACAGCTCGGAACCCCTTTACCTTTACTACACCTCTGACAAGGCCAAGGGCTGGCCCCTCGTGGACTTCGTGATGGCGTACAAGCTGGCGGACGAATACGTCACCCAGGACGCAAGCCGTTTCAATGAACTCCGGAACCTGCCGTCCTGCGCGGAACCCCTCTCCGGATGCGACGCTCCGGACGACCTGGCCGTGGTCTTCCACATGGGCGAGAGCGTGCGCGCGGACCACCTTTCCCTCAACGGCTACCACCGGAACACGATGCCCCTGCTTTCCCGGGAACCCAACGTCGTTTCCTTCCCCCACGCCACCTCCTTCGGCATCGTGACCAGGATTTCCGCCATCGGCATGTTTACGGATGCGGAACTGTCCCGCCGCCGTCCCGCCCATTCCTCCTTCATTGACCTGTTCAACAAGCACGGTTTCCGCACCGTCCGGATCATGGACCTGTGCGGAGACTCCATCCATGACTATTCCCTGGGCATCCTGACCCGGAACTGCCGGGAACGGAAGCAGACGCCGCCCATGCACGAAACGCCCGGAATGATGCAGGAACGCACCTCCCTGGTCATGGAGGAATCCCTGAAACGGCACGGCCGGGAAAAACAGCTTTACGTCATTTACAACAACGGCAGCCACATGGCGTTCAGCTACCCCGTACAGGCGGAACGCTTTACCCCGGCGTCCTGCAACATGGACGACCCCAAGGCCCGTCTGGAAGAAACCGTCAATGCGTATGACAATTCCATCGTGGACCTGGACGCCTCCGTCCACCGCATGATTGCACTGTTGAAGGACAGGCCGGCCATTTATTTTTACTGCTCCGACCATGGCGTGGCGCTGGGCGAGGAAGGAAAAATGTTCCAGGGGCATGTTCTGCCGCCTGTTTACCGTCCCGCGATGTTCGTGTGGTATTCGGACGCCTTCGCCTCACGCTACCCGGACATGGTGCGCGCGCTGAAGGCCAACCGCCTGAAAGCCGTTTCCCACGACCACATTTTCCACACCCTCCTTTCCCTGGCCTCCATCCGGTCGGAAGTCGTCCGGAACGGCCTGAATCTGGCCTCTCCGGACGCCCGGGAAACCCCGGCCCCCCTCCAGCCGGAAGTGCTGGCGGAATGGCTGGCCGCTCCCGCACCGCCACAGCCGCTTCCGTAAAAAAAGATGGAAGCTGCCGTCATCCTCTGCGGGAAACGGCAGGAGGTAGGACGAACTCACCGTACCCGGACTTGCAGTGGATGCCTGACGCACTCCCGGACGCGGCGCGCCTCCGCCTCCCAGGCGGCAGAGGATTTGAACGGAGAAGCCTTGTCCCAAACCGCCCCCATGTACCACTCAAAGGGCTTTCCGTTCGCCGCCTCCCTGATCCAGTAGGTACAGCCTTCCGAGTCCACTGCCCCGCCTTCCGGACCCCAGGGAACTATCACGGCGGTTCCCAGGCATCCGTCATTCTTCCGGGGCCTGCTCCATGCCGTCATCAAGCCGCCGTCCTCCCGGTCCTTCGTGACCGTTTCATAATCATTCCTGCCCTTTCCGGTATCCATTCCCACGCCGGCCTTCACCGTTTCCGCCCCCCGGATGGTCAAGGTGCTGCGGACTTTGGAAAAACGGCTTCCTGCGTCCAGAGCCACCCTCCGCGTCTCCGCCACGCGTACGCCGCCGCCAATGTCCCACGGCGCATAAACCACCTCAAAAGCGGTCTGGACCGGACCGTTGTACAATGCCCGCGCGCTGGCCCAGTTTCCGGATGCATGCGGTTTCCCATCCCTGAACACGGCAATGCCGCCGCAGCCCCGTCCCGGCCCTACGTTGTACATGTCCAGTCCCCTGCCATGATCCCGGTGGTAATCCCCCCGCTTGTAGAATTCATTGATGACGGGAGCACCCGCGCGCTTGCTCCATACATCCGTTCCGCTGGAAACCAGGCCCTCCCCCTCAGGGGCCGGCCTGGCAACGGCCGGACCGTAAATCCGGTGCGCCGTAAGATCGTTCTCCCACGCGAAATCATCCAGGCGTTCCGGGACCAGGCGGCTGAAACAGACGTCCGCGGAAGGAGCCGCCTTCAGGGAGGAATCGTTCAGAATCCAGAAATCACGGGCCGTTCCGGGCCGGAAATTGCTCTGGAACAAAAGAGTATCCGTCCTTCCGTCTCCATCCGTATCCGCCAGTTGGTGCGGGATGACGCGCCCGTGGCGGACGTCAAACACGCGAAGGGCGGCGGCATTCCCGGAAGTTCCGGACGTCCAGGGCACCGACACGGTTTCAGCAGGACGGAACTTGGCCAGTGGGTTCGTGACGGTTACAGTCTTTCTCTGCGGATGGTCCCGGCCAATGACGTATTTGCGCAGTTCGGTGCCGGCCATCAGGTAGGCGCCCGCGCCGTATGCTTCCGTATCCTCCCCGGAATAATGGCCCGGCTTGTCGGCAATGGGCTGCACCCAGCCCAGCGCGCCTTCCGCGTTGACGGAATCACAGGCGGCCTTCCACGCCCTGCGGATGACGGGAAGATATTCATCCGCATCCAGATACCCCTGGTTCACCCCCACAGCATCCCGTACATGATAAAGAGGGTGCCGCTCATCTCCTTCAAGGGGGCTCTTCCGGGTCCAGCAGGCTGGCGTGCCAGGAACCGTCGGGCGACTGGCATTTTTTCAGGGATGCCGCCATACGCTTGAGCAGATCCTCATAAAAGGGGCGGGAAGGCCAGTCCGCGGGCATGTCCTGAAGAATAAGCGGCAGTCCGGCAATCACCCAGCCGTTGCCCCGGCTCCAGAACATCTTTTTCCCATTAGCCGCCGGAATGGTGAAGTAACGGGAATCACGGAAAAACAGCCCTTCCTTCCGGTCAAAAAGATAGTCGCAGGTGAGCTTGTATTCCCTGTCCATGAATTCCAGCTACCGGCGGTCTCCGGTATAGGCCGCCAGCTCCCCGAACACGGGAGGGGCCATGAACAGGGCGTCCGACCAGCTCCAGCGGTCCTGGCAGCCGGGAGTCCCGAACTGGAGGGAAGCGGAGGAGGGCCGGTTCATCACCCCGTCCAGCACGGCGCGTATTTTCTCCGCCGCAGCGGTATTTCCGTCTTCCATCGCCATCTCCATCCAGGCGTGGCCCACGGCGTGATCGTCCGCATGGTAATGCCGTTTCAGGGTTCTCCATTCCTGTTCCCCTCCTGTTTTCCTCAGCAGCGGCAATCCCGGCCCTTCCGGGACGGCCAGGCCATACTGCACCAGGCCGGAATAAAAGGCGCCGTAGGTCCAGTGCAGCGGCGAGCGTTTTCTGGGATGCTCCGCCTGCCATTTCGCCACCAGGCGGAGATTATCCCGGATGGTCTTTTCATTCCAGTCCGCGGGAGCGCCGGAAGCGGGGCTCCCCGCAGAAAGCGCGGGAAGAACCAGCAGCAGGAAAGATTTACGCCATCCGTTTTTTGAAAAGGAAAAGAAATTCATTTGACTGGTACGGAAAAAGCCGCGCTGAAATTTCTCCGTGAGGAATGAATCTTCCCTTTTCGGCCTGTCCCGTTTTCCCCCGGTCCCCGGAAAGGGGAGGCAAGGGCACATATGGTGCCATGACGGAAGGGAATGCCGCGTTATCAACCATTCCCTGCAGCATATATACAACATATTGTATCATTATAAATATTTAATCCATTATTTATACATTTTCCTTGCGGGGGCTCTCTTTCTGTGGTTCATTGCGTTTCAGCGCAGGTAACGGAAGACGGTGAAAATCCGTCGCGGACGCGCCGCTGTAACCGGTAGACGATGGACCGGACACTGACTGCCAGCAGTCGGGAAGTCCCCATCACATGTCGCACCGGAAGCCAGAAGACGACCTGATGCCCCCGTATCCCATCCCGCGGACAGGATGAACATACGCACAGGTCCTCATCGTGCCCCTTGTTAAAAATGCACGCATGCGGCGGCCCCTGCCTATGATTTTTCCAGGCTTTTGCCCAGGCTCGCGGATGAGCGGTCATCATCCCTTCCAAGCGAGACACCCACCATGGCAACAAGCATCATCAAGCGTTCCGGAAAAAAGGAACAATACCAGGGCTACAAAATTGAGGAAGCCGTCAAGAACGCGTTCCACAGCTCCGGCACCGCCTACAACCGTTCCATTTACGAAGAAGTGGAAGCCAAGCTGAGCCATCAGGACTGCGCGCATGTGGAAGAAATCCAGGACATGATAGAACGCGCCCTGTTCCGCTGCGGATACTTTGACACGGCCAAGACCTTCATCACCTACCGCTTCCTGCACAAAATGCAGCGCGAACAGCTCGGGGGCCTCTATTCCGGCAACACGTACGTGGACTGCAAGCAGACGGTGGAGGAATACATCGGCCAGAGCGACTGGCGCATCGCCGCCAACTCCAACACCACGTATTCCAACGCCGGCCTCATCAATAACACGGCGGGAAAGGTGATTGCCAACTACTGGCTGGACCAGGTTTATTCCGCACGGGAGGGGGCCGCCCACCGGGAAGGGACTACCACATTCATGACCTGGACTGCCTGACCGGGTACTGCGCCGGGTGGAGCCTCCGCAACCTGCTCAACGAAGGATTCAACGGCGTGCGCAGCCGCGTGAACAGCAGGCCGCCGCGCCACTTCCGGGAAGCACTGGGCCAGATGGCCAACTTTCTGGGCATTCTGCAAAGCGAATGGGCCGGAGCCCAGGCCTTCAGCTCCTTTGACACCTTCCTGGCGCCTTACGCCTTCAAGGACCAGGCGGATTTCACGCGCATCAAGAAGGACATCCGCAGCTTCGTCTACAACCTGAACGTGCCCTCCCGCTGGGGGCAGTCCCCCTTCACCAACGTCACGATCGACTGGACCGTGCCGCGGGACCTGCGGGACCAGGCCCCCTTCAGCGGCGGGGAGCACCTCTTTGAAGGGGTGGAGGACCCGGGCCTGCTCTCCCTGGCGCGGGAACGCGGCGTGAACCAGCTGACAGAGCTGACCTACAAGCATTTCCAGAAGGAAATGAACCTGATCAACAAGGCCTTTTACGAGGTGCTCACGGAAGGGGACAGCACCGGGCAGCCCTTCACCTTCCCCATCCCCACCGTCAACATCACGGAAGACTTTGACTGGGAAGGGGAAAACGTGCCGCTCCTGTTTGAAAACGCCGCCAAGATCGGCTCCTCCTACTTCCAGAACTTCATCGGCAGCCAGTACACCGTGAATGAAAACGGGGAACGCGTGCCGGACGAACGGGCCTACAAGCCGGACGCCGTGCGCTCCATGTGCTGCCGCCTCCAGCTGGACCTGCGGGAGCTGCTCAAGCGCGGCGGCGGCCTCTTCGGCTCCGCGGAAATGACCGGCTCCATCGGCGTGGTGACCATCAACCTGGCCCGGCTGGGCTACCTGTTCAAGCAGAACCGGGAAGCACTGTTCGCCCGGCTGGGGGAACTGCTGGACCTGGCCAAATCCTGCCTGGAAAAGAAAAGGGCCTTCGTCCAGGAAATGTACGACCGCGGCCTGTACCCCTACACCAGGCGCTACCTGCCCACCTTCCGCAACCACTTCTCCACCATCGGGGTCAACGGCATGAACGAACTGCTGCGCAACTTCTCCAACGACTCGATGGACATCACCTCCGAGGAAGGCAGGACCTTTGCGGAGGAAATCCTGGAATTCATCCGCCTGCGCATGCAGGAGTACCAGGAGGAAACCGGCAACCTGTACAACCTGGAAGCCACCCCTGCGGAAGGCACCACCCACCGCTTTGCCCGGGAGGACCAGAAGCGCTATCCGGACATCCTCCAGGCCGGGCCCGTGGGGCAGCGTTACTACACGAACAGCTCCCAGCTCCCCGTGGACCACACGAGCGACCTGTTCCGTGCGCTCCAGCTCCAGGACGAACTCCAGTGCTGCTACACGGGGGAACCGTCTTCCACATGTACATGAATGAAGCCATCAGCTCTCCGGAAGCCTGCCGGGACATCGTCCGCAAGGTGCTGACCCGCTTCCGCATGCCGTACCTGACCGTCACCCCGCTCTTCTCCGTCTGCGACAAGCACGGCTACCTGCGCGGGGGGAGCACCAGTACTGCCCCTTCTGTGATGAAGAGCTGCTCCACATCCACAGGCATGAATAACCCTTTTCAACCAGCCGCCTCGTTTCAAAACCCAGCCATCAATACGACAATGACCAAACAGGAAATATTAAGCAAATACGCACAGGACCGTACCCGCTGCACCGTTTACACGCGCGTCATGGGCTATCACCGCCCTGTGGAAACCTTTAACGCCGGCAAACAGGGCGAATTCCACGACCGCGTCCACTTCGTGGAACCGGACCGTCCCTGCTCCTGCTCCGCCCAAACGGAACAGCCGCGGTAATTTTCCCAATAACATATGCGAAGTCAATGGGAACGGGCCGGGGCATAGCGGACATCACGCCGCTCACCTTGCTGGATTTTCCAAACAAGGTGGCCTGCATCTTCTGGCTGAGAGGCTGTAACTTGTTTTGTCAGTACTGTTACAACGTCTCCCTGGTCAGAGGAACGGGCTCTCCTGCCGGAGACCGGACGGACTACCTTGATTTCCTCAGAGATCGGGTGGGATTTCTGGACGGGGTAGTCCTGTCCGGCGGCGAGTGCACGCTGTGTCCCGACCTTATTCCCATCTGCCGCGAGATACGGCAGCTAGGCTTCGCGATTAAAATAGACACCAACGGCACGAGGCCCGGCGTGGTGAAAGCACTGGTGGAAGAGGGGCTTTGCGACTACATCGCCCTGGACTACAAGGCGCCCCCGAACAGTACGGCGCCGTCACCGGCAGGCCCGACCTTTTCCCCTCCTTTTCCGCAACTCTGGACTACCTGATCGCCTCCCAAACCGCCTTTGAAGTCAGAACCACCGTCCATCCCGATTTATTGACGGAAGATCACGTCAACAACATCATACGCGACTTGACAAAGCGCGGGTATGGGGGCAACTACTTCGTGCAAAATTTCTACCTGACCAAACAAACACTCAACTCTCTCCCCGCGCCGAGCCGGTTGTTTGACCGGACCAGGCTGGAGCCGGCCTCCATCCCCGTCCACTTCCGCAACTTCGAGTTCGCTCCGGGCAAAGTCTGACCCAGCCGACCATGTTCGACATCCTGCTCAACCACAACACCCTGGTTCTCTTTGGAATCATCTTCTTCGGCATCGCCCTCGGGAGCATTAAAATATACGGCCTGAACCTCGGCCTCTCCGGCGTTCTCTTCGTCGCCCTGGCCGCCGGGCACTACCGCCTGGCCATCCCCAACGGCGTAGGGCAGCTGGGCCTGGCGCTCTTCGTTTACTGCGTGGGCCTGAGCGCGGGCAACCGCTTCTTCTCCGCCATTGCCAAGCAGGGCAGCAAGCTGGCGGTCATGTCCGTGGTTATTGTAGGCGTTTCCGCCCTCTTCACCTGCCTCTTCGGCATCTGGTTCAATGTTCCCGCGGGGATTTCCTCCGGCATCTTCGCCGGAGCGTGCACCAGCACCCCGGCCCTGGCGGCGGCCACGGAAAGCCTGCCGGGAGCCTCCGGCAGCGGCGTCAGCATCGGCTACGGCATCGCCTACCCGTTCGGCGTGGTGGGCGTGGTCCTCTTCGTCCAGCTTCTCCCGCGCCTGCTGCACTTTGACCTGAACAAGGAGGCCAAGGCCATGCACTCCAAGCAGGAGGCCAGCATCATCTCACGCTTGGTCCGCGTCACGCAGCCCAACCTGATCGGCCAGAACATTGCGGACTGCAAGCTGCTGGACGGCCTGCACTGCATGGTCACCCGCGTGGTGCGCAACGACAGGCTGATGCCGCTGACGCCGGAAGACACGTTCCGGGAGGGAACGGAAGTCCTCATCGTGGGCAACAGCGACACCATGCCGCACGACATCGCCTTCCTGGGGAAATATGCGACAACCCCTACCCCATGGACTCCCAGAAGGAGCGCCGCAAGCTGATCCTGACGAACAAGAGCTACGCCGGGCGCAAGCTCCGCGAACTGAAAACCCTGCGCACGGACGGCGTCATCATCTCCCGCGTCTCCCGCCTGGGCTTCACCTTCGTCCCCACGGGGGACACCACGCTGGAGCGCAATGACGTGCTGACCGTGGTGGGTTCTCCGGAAAACCTCACCAAGTACGGGGACAAAATCGGCCACCGCAGCCAGGACATGAACCAGACGGACCTTCTTTCCCTCGGGTTCGGCCTCTCGCTCGGCATCATTCTGGGTCTGGTCAACTTCAGCCTGGGCAACGGCCTGGGCATCTCCCTGGGGATTGCCGGCGGTCCGCTGATTGTGGCCCTGCTGCTCGGCCACTTCGGCCGCCTGGGCCCCATCGTGGGCTACATCCCGCGCCCCACCCGACTTCTTTTGCAGGACCTGGGCCTGGTCTTCTTCCTGGCTGACGCCGGCATCAAGGGCGGCGCGGACCTGGTCACCACCGTAGCCACGCACGGCGCGGCCGTGTTCATCATGGGCGTCATCGTCACCTGCTCCGGCATGTTCGCCGGTTACTTCGTGGGCATGAAGGTCTTCAAGATGAACATCCTGGAATGCCTGGGCGGCATCTGCGGTGGCATGACCTCCACCCCGGCCCTGGGCGCCATCGCCAGCAAGACGGACTCCCAGGCTCCCGTGGTCAGCTACGCCACCGCCTACCCCGTGGCCCTCATCCTGATGACTATCATCGCGAAAGTCATCATCCAGACCATCGGCGGCGTGGTGGGCGTTTAGCCCAAGGCGCAAACTTCACCACCCGGAAAGACCGCGTCTCCGGCGGTTCTCTCCGGGCGCCATGCTTCACGGAAAAAGGAATATCGATTGCGGATCAGCGCCGTTTACCTCCTTGCCACCAGCCGGAAGTTTAAGACCCTGTTTCCGTCACTTCCATGCAGACGGACTGAAAGGCATTTTTCCAGTTGATGCGGATTCCGAAGTCCATCAGGTAATCACCGCCAAGCACCCGTTCATGGACGTTGGTCAGGGAGCCGTTTTCATCCAGGTTGATTTCCCTCACCAAATACCTGGCGGCAGGGTCCAGGCCTTTCAGGCGCAGGGGCGGCGGCGAATCCGCCAGCCATTTGTCCATCAGCCAGGCGAAGACGACGGCCCTTTTTTTCATGCACGTACATCAGGGAGGCCACCCGGCTTTCATACGGGGAAGACAGGCGGTACAGGTCCCCGAACTGGACCACGGGACGGATGCGCTTGTATTCCGCCAGCGCCCGTTTGGAAAAATTCCCACTTCCTCCTTCGTCATGTCGCAGGGCTGGAGCTCAAAGCCCAGACGGCCCGACATGGCCACGTCAAAGCGGGAATTTGAGCGGCGTGACGCGCTTCGTCTGATGGTTGGGGGAGGCCGTCACATGGGCGGCCATGGAGATGGCCGGGAACAAATGGCCTATGCCCCACTGCATGAACACGCGTTCACAGGCGTCCGTATTGTCGGACGTCCAGAATTCATGATGCCTCCGCATGGTTCCATAGTCCGCGCGGCCTCCGCCGGAGGAACAGGCCTGGAAGGTCACATCCGGGAACTGGGCCGCCAGCGCATCAAGAATGGCTTCATAGCCGCGCACATAGTCAATGGACAGGTTCCCCTGATGGCAGGCGTCCAGCCAGGGGGAGCCGGGGTCGGAGATTTTGCGGTTGCAGTCCCACTTCACGTAGGAAATACCGGGATGCCGCCCCAACAGCTCCCGCATGGCTTCAAGAATGTACGTGCGCACGTCCGGATTGCTCAAATCCAGCAGGTACTGGCTGCGTTCCAGCCTGTTTTCCCGGTGCGGAAGGCCGATGACCCATTCCGGATGCTTCTGATAAAGTTCCGAGCAGGGGTTCACCATTTCCGGCTCCACCCAGATGCCGAAGCGCATCCCCAGCTTTTCCGCCTGGCAGACCAGGCCTTCCAGCCCATGGGGCAGTTTAGCACGGTTTACCTGCCAGTCCCCCAGACCGGCCCGGGCGTCATTGCGCGGGAATTTATTGCCAAACCAGCCGTCATCCAGCACAAAGAGCTCCATGCCCAGCTCCGCCGCACGCTTCATCATGCCGTGCAGCACTTTTTCCGTGAAGGTGAAGTAAACTCCCTCCCATGAGTTCAGCAAGACTAGCCGCTCCGTGCCGCCGCCGCGCAGGCCGTAGCGGCGCGCCCAGCGGTGGATGCGCCGGGAGGCTTCCCCCTTGCCGTTTCCACTGTGCGCCAGAATGAGGGGAGGCGTTTCAAATACTCCGCCGCCGTCCAGCAGATAGGGAGCGGGGGCCACGTCCAGCCCCGCCCCCGCAAAAAGGTAGTGATACGGGCTGTGGCGGAACCATATTCGGTAGTTGCCGGGCCACGCCAGCGCCCCCAGAACCACTTCCCCCGCGTCCTCCCGCGCCGGACCGTCCAGGGAGATGACGAAGCCGGGGCTTCCCTCCTGGGCGGCGCGGGTACCGGTTCCGGAAACCAGGGCAAGTTCATGCCCCCGCGCCACTTCCTCCTCGCTCATCAGGGATTCCCCCTGCCCCATGTGCCGCGGAAGCTGGTGACAAAGTAACGTTCCGCTCGCAAATTCAGTTGCGCGGACGCCGCGCGGTGCAGGCGGATGCCTTCCCTCCCCTCGTTCCGTATCACCGCCCATTGAAGGAAGGCGTCCGATTCCCGGTGGGAGCGCACGTGAATTTCCACCCGCACGGGGTAGGAAGGGTCTTTCCCATAGAAGACGGCTTCTTCCCGGTCGTCATCCAGTTCCAGCACTTCCCATCCCTGGCATTCCAGGCGCAGGGAAAGAGTTCCGTCCGCCTGGGTCGCGCAAATGCAGTATTCATCCGACGCATTGGGAAGCCCTGTCACGGAGTCCGCCAGCGCGGAATACAGAAGAGGCGCATCCGCGGTGCTTTCCAGGGCATCCTCCGGTTCACGCAGCCGCGGTCCGTAATAGGCGCGGCGCACGCGGCCCTGTTCATCCCTGAACAGGGTCATCTGGGAGGAACGGGTCAGCAAATGAACGGAATCCGGAGTCATGGTCGGCAAATGGGGAAAGGGTAGGTCATTTTTTTTCGGGCAGGCGCACGGCCGCTCCTGCCTTGTCCATTAATCCCTGCCCCGGACAGGGAAGTCAATGGCAAAATGGCAGGAGAGCCCGGGCGTTTCTCCTACTTTTTCCACAAACGGGAGGAAGGCCGGAATTTCATGGTGCTTGATTCATGCACAAACAGTTTGCTGCCGTTTTCCGGATGGCGTACCACGCGGGCACGCCGCCGCTTGATGCTGAACGAACCAAAGCCGCGGGGGTTTGACCAGTGAGCGCCTCAGGACCGACCGGGCAATCGTGTCCAGCACCGCGTTCAGCGCACGTTCCGCCTGCCTGGGGGTAACGCCGTCTCCCAGCTCCCGCTGAAGTTCCCTGACGAATTGTGTTTTATTCATAGGCCGCCCAGCATGATATGCCCCGTTCTCCCGGTAAAGCGGAGAAGGAACGCAGGCATTCCTGCCACCAGCCCCATACGGGGATGCCCTTCCGTTCCGGGCTGCAAGTTTCATCCTTGCCCCTCTCCGGCGGACCCATTAAGGTTCAGGGAAGATGCCTTCCCCCGCCGCCGATGCTCCATTCCCGAACGAGCTTTCAACGTGACCGCGTTGAAATGGAATACCTGCGCCTGGCTTCTGCTGCCCGTCCTGGTGTTCATGGCCTGGTGGATGCACTGGTATGTCTCTATCCCCCTCGCGGCCCTGATGGCCGCGGGACTGGCTCCCGGAAGGCGCAAGGAACTACCGGAAAGGGAATCCCTCCCCTCTTTTCCCCTGTTCAACCGATCCTCGTTTCTTGTCCTGGGCGCATTCATCGCCCTGATGGTCCTGTCCGGATGGGGGGAATGGGTCAATCAGCACCCGGACCACATCGTCAGGAACGCCTGCCTTCGTGAATTGGTCGCCAGCCCGTGGCCCGTCGTTTTTCCGGACGGAGACGTCTTGATCTACAACACAGGGTTCTGGCTGGTTCCGGCCCTGGCAGGCAAAGTGGCTGGGCTGGAAGTTGCCCGGGCATTTGTCGTGCTGTGGGGTGCATGGGGCCTGTTTCTTGCCTGGCTGTGGCTCTGCGTTTTCTCCGGCCGCCGTTCCCTGCTGCTCGCCCTGCTGATGGTGATGTTCGGCTCCCTTCTGAATTTCCAATGCTGGCTGGGGCTGGATCTGTTCCGCCTGCATTACTTCGGCACGGCGGAACAGGTCATGTGCAGCGCAAACGCCTCCATCCCTGTCATGCTTTTTTTCATCTTCCTGGCTTCGGGACGCATGCCCCCGCACTGGATGCCCCTTTTGTTCGCGGCCACGGCCTTTTATTCTCCCCTCGCGGCCCTAGGGGGGCTGCCCCTGGCGGTCTGCCAGTGGCTCCGGCAATGGAAAGGCAGCCGCTCCCCCCGGCGCAGCCTGCTTCATCCCTCCTTTCCGGCAGCCGTCATGCTGGGGGCGTGCTTCCTTCTTTATTATGCGGCGGTAAACGCGCCGTCCTCCCATATGGGCTGGCGGCCTTTTTATACGCGGCCGGGGGATTTTCTGCTGGCAGGGACCTCCTTCCTGCTGTACGCCCCCTGTTGTCTGCTGGCGGGATTTCCGGCGGAATTCCCTCTTTATCTGTACGCTGGCAACCGGACTGCTGCTGCCCTTCTTTTACGTCAACGGAGACGTCAACGACCTGCTCTGCAAGGGGAGCGTTCCGGCGATGGCCTGCCTGCTCGCCTTTCTGGCCTCCACCTGGGCGCGGCATCCCCGTCTCCGGATATGGATATGGCTTCTGCTGGCGCTCGGATTGGCGCCCCGGTTCAATGTTCCCTATTACTGCTGTTCTTCCAGCGCCCTCCAGGCATTTCTGACGCCTTGCGCCTCATGCGCGGAGCCTTCCTCCTTTCCCTGCCGGGAATGGCGGCAGCTCACCTATGCGCCGCAGGCACGCCACCAGGATGAATGGGGCCGCACCATGCACCATCCCGGACACCGGTGGTATCCCTATTATTCCGGCACGCCGCGCCCATGGCTGCGCTTCATTTACCGTTTTTGACGTAAAGAAAACAGTTGCGGGAAAAACGCCTGGGAAATGAACATTCCGGATTCGCTCCTTTCTTCATGGGAGGGGTCCGAATGCTCAGGCGGTCTTTTGACCTTCCTTCTGGAAGTTTTTCCAGCATTCCTCGATAACCGCGGGCAGGGACTTGCCTTCCTTGTCCATATCCCCCCTGGCTTACCATTTTCTTAATCATTTTTCCGGAAACGGGGTCCAGGATGATGACGGCGGGAGGCCCGAAAACGACATAGGGGGCCTTGGAGCCTATGCATCCTACTACTTTGCCCGCTTCCTCCGGAACGAACTGGAAGGTAAAGGAACCCGGTGTCCTTCCCGGAGCCTGCCTGGTATCCACCATCCAGAAGATGAATTTTTTTTGCCGGAGGCCCTCTTAAAAAGCACGCTCCTTGATATGCTTGTCCGTAAAAATGTTGCAATACACGCACCAGGAAGACCCCGTCAGGTAGATGACCAGGGGAACCTTCTTGGCGATGGCCTCATTGCGCAGCTTGTCAAAGGCGGGACTGCCCGATTCATTCACGGCTGGAACGGGAGCCTGCTGCGCCAGGGCGGAAGCGGGAGCCAGCATGCCTGCCACGGCGGCGGCGCAAAGCACGGAAACGGCAAACTTGATCATATTACAGTAACCATAAGTCTCCCTGCGCAGAAGTCAAACTTCAAGATTCCGCCATTGCCATCATTTGCCGTTCAAGGTATATACATTCGCCATGCGCCATTCCAACCCCTATAACCGCAGGCACCCCTCACGGAATAAATGGCGCTTTGTTTTCTGGCTGTTCATGGCGTTCCTGCTCCTGGGCGCAGCCCTGGTTTATTTCCACCCTGCGGAAGACTGGAAAACTGCGGACCGCAGCAGCAGCAGCCTGGCCCCTCTACCCGCTGAAGAACCGGAAGCCGTCGTCCAGGTTTATTCGGCACGCGCCTTCGGCTGGTGCAGGTATTTCGCCGTGCACACCTGGATAGCCGTGAAGGAGAAGAATGCCGGCTTTTACACCGTGTACCAAGTCATGGGCTACCAGCTTCCCTCCCGGGGAACCAGCGTTTCCATCGCGCGGGACATTCCGGACCGCAAATGGTTCGGCGCGGAACCGGAATTGATTCAGGAATTGCGCGGAGCAGCGGCGGAAAAGGCCATTCCGTCATCAGCCGCACGGCGCAGGATTACCCCTATGCCGATACCTACTGGATCATTCCCGGCCCCAACAGCAACACGTTCACCGCCGCGCTGATGAGGGAAGTGCCGGATCTGACGGTGGAGCTTCCGCCTCATGCGGTGGGGAAGGATTATCTGCCCGGCGGCATTGCCGGACGGACGGAAAGCGGCACGGGCATCCGCATCAATTTATGGGGTCTCGCCGGGTTCAGCCTGGGGCTGGCGGAAGGAGCGGAAGTCAGCCTGCTGGGCCTGAACGCAGGCTTTGACCTGTTGCGCCCCGCCCTTAAACTTCCGATGATCGGGCGCATAGGGGCTGCCAGACGCTCCTGTGGGCTGGGACTGGTGGAGCGTCACGCTGCTTCTTTCCGCCGGAGGGTTCATCTTCTTCCGCATGCTCCGCCACATGCGCAGGAAGCGGAGGCAGGCGCACCGCATCCCCTACTTCCGCCATCCGCGGACAAAAACGAGCGAGCGCATTTGAGCCGCATGGTACGGAAGCCTTTTTCCCTTATTCCGTTCCCCGTACACGGGAAGAAGGGGAATAAAGCGGAAATTCGATTGCCAAGCGCGGATGAAGCTGTAAGAATCCGCGCCATGAAAAAGCTCCTGATCCGCTCCTGTCTGATTGCCGGGCTGGCCTGGACCGCTTCCTGTTCCTCCAACAAGGAAACGGCGCCTCAGGAACCCGCTCCCGCCCCAGCCGTTCAACCGGAACAAACCGCCGCGGCGGACCGCCCCGCCCCCTGGGCTCCGGCCCCGGTGAAACCGGCCATTCTTCCGCAGGAGGAGAACGCAGAGTCCGTGCCGGGACCAGCCGTATTGCCTGGCGACTTCCGCCCCGGGCTGCGCACCCCCCGGCTGCCGGAAACCCTGCTGTATGATCTGGACGGCAAGCTGATCACCCCCTCCGCCCCGTAACCCTTTTCTTTTCCTTCACCATGACTGCGACCATTCCCAAGGGCTTCCACCCGAACCTTTTTCCTACCATCAGGAGCTTGAACTGGACATTGACGCCCTTTCCAATGCGGGCGACGGCATCGGCCGTGTGGACGGCTGGGTGGTTTTCGTCCCCTTCGCCCTGCCGGGAGACCGCGTGAAGGCCCGCGTCTGGCGCAACGACAAGAATTATTCCTCCGCGGACCTGGTGGAAGTGCTTCACCCCAGCCCGGACCGCGTGGAGCCCGGCTGCCGCCTGTTCGGCACCTGCGGCGGATGCCAGTACCAGCATTTTTCCTACGACCGCCAGCGTCTCGGGAAAACCCGGCAGGTGGCGGACCTGCTCCGGTTGCAGGCAGGGCTGGAACTGCCCGTCAATCCGGCCATTGCCTCCCCCGCCAATACCATTACCGCTCCAAGATTACGCCCCATTTTGACAAGCCCAAGGAAGCCAGCCGGCCAGCCATCGGCTTCCTGAAGGCGGGTTCCAGAAGGGAAGTGGTGGATGTGCCGCAATGCCCGATTGCCATGGAGTGCATCAACGAGGCCCTGCCCCTGGCCCGCAAGAGCGTTTACCAGGCCGCGGCCCGGTTCAAGCGGGGAGCTACCATTCTGCTCCGCGCCTCGGAAGGGACCGTCATTACCAATAACAACGCCGTGGCCTGCGAGCGCGTGGGCGGTCTGGAATTTCATTTTTTGGCGGGAGATTTTTTCCAGAACAATCCTTTCATTCTTCCGCTTTTTACGGACTACGTGGCCCAACAGGCGAGCATGGACGGGGAGGAGTTCCTGGTGGACGCCTATTGCGGTTCCGGCCTGTTCGCCCTGAGCCTAGCGAAGAAATTTAAAAAAGTGCTGGGCGTGGAAGTCAGCGAGACTTCCGCGGACTGGGCGCGCAGCAATGCCCGGAGCAACGGGATTAAACACGCGGGAATTCCTGGCGGCGGACGCCGGAGCCATTTTCGCCCAGGTGGATTTCCCCGCGGAAAAAACCGCCGTGGTGATCGACCCGCCCCGCAAGGGATGCAGCATGGAGTTCCTGACCCAGTTATTCGCCTTCGGCCCCGGAAAGGTCGTTTACGTTTCCTGCAATCCCGCCACCCAGATACGGGACCTGGCGGGGATTTGACAAGGCCGGGTACGCCGTTACCGCCGTCCAGCCCTTTGACCTGTTCCCCAGACCAAACATCTGGAATGCGTGGTCACCCTGAAAAAGAACATCTGATTTTCCCCATGCCCAAGCTTTACATCAAAACCTACGGCTGCCAGATGAACGAGCGGGACTCCGAGCAGGTGGCCCGCATGTTCGTGCAGAAGGGCTATACCATGACGGACCGCGAGGATGAGGCGGACGTCATCCTGTTCAATTCCTGTTCCATCCGGGAGCAGGCGGAACAGAAGGCGCTGGGGAAGATGGGCCTGCTGGCCAAGCAGCAGCGGCACCGGCCGCACGTGGTGTACGGCATGATGGGCTGCATGGCCCAGAGCAGGAAGGATGAGTTGTTCAAGGAACTGCCGCGCCTGGACCTGGTGATAGGCACCCAGAAGTACCACCGCGTGTTTGAGCATGTGGACGGCATTCTGCGCGCGCGCCAGGAACGCCGCATGGATGAATTGCAGACCGCTTTTTCAGGCACTCACGTGTGCGACGTGGCGGATGAGGAGGATTCCCAGAACCGCATCCGGGACCACCTGAATCCCGGCGCGCGCTCCACGGCGTATGTCTCCATCATGCAGGGGGTGTGAAATGAAGTGCGCCTACTGCATCGTCCCCTACACCCGCGGCAAGGAACGCAGCCGCCCCGTCCGGGACGTGGTGGACGAGGTGAAGATGCTGGTGGACGCCGGCGTGAAGGAAGTCACCCTGCTGGGCCAGATCGTCAACCGGTACGGCAGGCAGATGGAAACGGCGGACGGCAAGGGCGGCTTCGTCCAATTGCTGGAAGCCGTGCATGAGGTGGAAGGCCTCCGGCGCATCCGCTTCGTTTCCCCCCATCCCATCGGCTTCCGGCAGGATCTGGTGCAGGCATTCACCTACCTGCCCAAGCTGTGCAGCCACATCCATTTCCCCATGCAGAGCGGCAGCGACCGCATCCTGAAAATGATGCGCAGGCCGTACAGGAATGAAACCTATCTGGACCTTTGCGCCCGGATGAAGCAGGCGCGCCCGGATTTGTCCATCACCACGGACATCATCGTGGGCTTCCCCGGAGAAACGGAGGAAGACTACCTGCTGACCCGGCAGGCCGTGGAACGGGTCCAGTTTGACAACGCTTTCATTTTCCGCTACTCCCCGCGCCGCGGCACGCCCGCCGCCGCCATGGAGGAACAGATTCCGGAGGAAGTGAAGGAAGCGCGCAACCAGGACCTGCTGGCCGTGGTCAATGAAATCGCCATCCGGAAAAACCGGGAACTGGTCGGCACCGTTCAGGAAGTCCTGCTGGAAGGACCGTCCAAAACAAATGAAGCGCGCCTCTCCGGACGCACCTCCCAGAACAAGCCCGTGATGGTGGATGCCGCCCCTGACCTGACGGGAGAGCTTCTGCTCATCCGCATTGAGGAAAGCACGGGGTTCACCCTGTACGGCGTCCCATGCCCTTCCAGGGGATGATTTGCACGCCTTCCTCTTCCACCCGCAAATAAATGGCTCCGGTTTCCGGGAGACGGTACACGGCCGTTCCCTCCGGCACGGGGCATTCATGCTCCGTGGTGAAAATGACCGCGCGGGCGCCCGTGGCCCTGATCCATTCGGCGCTGTCCACCGGATCGCGCGGATGGTGCCCGATGACCAGCACATCCGCCCGCGGCGCTATTGCCGCCCGCGCCAGGGAGGAAAACCCGGCATTCCCTATCATCAGGACGAACCGCCCGCGGCATTTCCACGCCAGCACCCGGTTCCGGTCCTGATGGATTCCCGTGGACAACGGTACGGGAAAATCTTCCAAAACAAGTTCATTTCCAGGGCGGAACCTCCATTGCCGAACGGGACATTCCGCATCCGCTGCGCCCCAGTTCCGGATTCCGGGATATTCCTTCGCCAGCGCTTCCACTCCGGCGCGCTCCGCCCTGCCGTTTCCGGAAGCCAGTACGCCGCAAGGCCGGATACTGCGCGCCTTCAACACGGGAAGGAGGGTGTACCGGACCGCGTTTTCCGTTCCTGCGGCCACGACCAGTGCGGGATTGGAGATGACCGCGGACCAGGCGTCCTTCTGCAACGGAACGAGGACGGCTTCATTTTCCCCGGCAGGCGGCGCGGAAGAAAGATAGCTGCACGGCAGGGAAGCCACTCCCCCCGCCACCGCCAGCATGGCGGAGGCCAGCCAGGAAGCCGCCGTATTGCAAGCGCATGACATCCACGGGCACCATGCGAACACCAGCCCGAACAGGGAGACGCCCATGAGCGGAAAAAAACGAGCACGCTCAAGCAAGCACAAATTGGTCAGGGGAGCGTACAGGTTCCAGGTGTCGAAGTGCCATGCCGTCAGGGGAATGGACATCAGCCACGCCCCCACGGAGATGAGCAGCGCGCCGCGGCACGCTTTTTCCAGGCGCACCAGGCCTTTTTCCCGCGCATTGTAAATCCGGGAAGGAATGAACGGGTCCGGAGCCCACAGGGGCCTTTCCCGGCTGCTCCATCCTGCCAGGCAGACAATCACGGCGAAGACGCAGAAGGAGAGCTGGAACCCCGGCTGGAAAACCTGGAGCGGGTCCATCAGGCAAAGGAGGATGAAAGCCAGCGCCAGAATATTGGCCGGATGCCCCTTCCGGCGCAGCACGGACGCCAGCAGCCAGACCGCCGCCATGATGAAGGCCCGCAGGGCGGAGGCGGACATCCCGGTCACAAACACGTACACCGCCAGCAACGGAATGCAGGCCAGCCGCGCCGCACGGGGGCGCACGTACAACAGCCTCAGCATTCCCAGAACCAGCATGGCCGCCACCCCCACATGCATGCCGCTGACGGCGAACACGTGCATGCAGCCGCTTTCCAGAAACTTCGCCATCGTTTCCGGCCTCGCGTCCGTCTTGTCCCCCAGCACGGCGGAAACCATCACCTGCCGGGCCTCGTCATCCGCCGGCGCGCCTTCCCTCAGCAGGCCTGCGGCCCCCTCCCGGAGCCGCAGGGAAAACGCCCGGAGGCGGCTGCGCCAGTCGCCCGGCCCCACCCGGCAGGCGCCATCCAGCCGAATCCCGGCAATAATGCCGTGCAGGTATCCCCACCGCTCCCGGTCAAAGATGCCGGGGCCGCACGGGGCCTGGAGCGGATATGTCTCTCCCTCAATCCGGTACCGTTCCCCTACTGCCAGGGGGCATTCCCCGCCACGGGAGGAAACTGCGTACAGCCACCGGGAGCCATCCGGGCGGAACAGAACGGACTTTCCGGAAACGGCGTTAACGGAACCCTCCATGGCGACAGTCCTTCCCGCCTCTACGGGAACATTCCCGTATTCCCGGTCATACGCCAGCAGATGCATGGCCGCCCACACCGCCAGGGCAATGGCCAGCAGGCTCATGGAAGGGGCCCGGAACAGGCAGGGCAATAGCGCCCAGCAGAGGCAGAGGCCCCAGAACCAGGGGGAAACGTCCACCGCCGCGCATGCGCACAGCATGGCGAGAGCGGGAGCCAGCAGGGGAGCCGCGGCCATGGTCCGTTCCAGCCACGGCCGCCGCAGGTGGCGCTCCTGTTCCATCCGGGGAAAAACTTACTGCATGGCGTCCGCGCCGTCCCGTTCCAGGGGAAGAACGGAAGGCAGCGGAAGAACGACGTTGGCAGGCAGGGGGGCCTTGCGCTGGAGCACCTTGGGAGCCAGCGCCTCGCTCGTCTCATAGGCGCCGCGGAACATCTCCAGCTTGGCGTCCAGATTGTCAATGTAATGCAGGGCCACCGCCTCCGGGGTCTTGGGGAACACGGGGGGAGCCGAAGGCCAGTTCCCCGTGGTGGGAGGCGATCAGGTGCAGCAGGTGCATGCGCACGTCCGGGGAGGCGGGGTCCAGCGTCTTCCAGGATTCCGCTTCCGGAAGGGCCATGATGCGCTTCCACAGATTGTTGACCAGTTCAATGCCCAGCGGAATGTGGCCCAGCAATTCCCCGGCTTCCGAATAGGGCATCGTGAAATCCTCCTTCGGGTAGCAGTTTTCCCACAGCTTCCCGCAGTCGTGAAACAGGCATCCGGCCAGCAGGAGGTCGCGGTTCAGCTCCGGATTCGCCTGGCAGACGGCAGAGGCCGTGCGCATCATTCCCGCCACATGCTCCACCAGTCCGCCGCGGCGGGCGTGATGGTAAGTGCGGGCGGCGGCGGCGCGCTGGAGGCGTTCCCCGAACTGTTCGATGAATTCAATGCACAGGGCGCGAATGCGCGGATCATTCATGCCCTTGATGAGCACGCAAATCTCCTTCAGGTCCGCTTCCTGCTTCTTCTTCAAGGTTCCGGACCCGGCCAGGAAGCTTTCCTTCTCCTGTTCGTCCAGGGGCGCACTTCCAGATCGGCCGCTTCCATGCCGAAGCCCCCTTGGTCCACTGGCCGCGCAGGCTCACGAAACTGCGGAGAGGCAGGGAGGCCAGCGTGCGGAACCAGGGCTTGTCCTCCCACACCTTCAGTCCCATCGTCCCTTCCGCATCGGCAAAAGATACGTCCAGATACGGCTTGTTGCTCTTGGTCATCTTCTGCGCGCACTGGGCGATCTGGGCAAAAACTTCCGCTTCCACCTGGCCCTCCGCGGCCAGCTTGCCCAACTCCATGAGACTGACTTGTTCCATGCGGGCCATCTTGCCCCGCTTCCCTCCATCCGTCAAGAAAACGCCGGAGGACTACGATGATAAAAAAAAAAAGGAAACCGCTTATTTTTCCAATACTCCCAACTCAGCAACGGCAACATGGCTGCCTTCCACTACCCGCTTGCCTACAAAACGCAGGTAACGGGCTTTCACGGGCGTTTTCAGGTCAATCCGCTGCGGAACGGGATTGGCGCGGATATTGGAAAACTCCCCCTCCGCGGCGGGAGCTCCCCAATCGTTTCCGTCCGCACTCAGGTAGACGGCGTAGCGGTCAACCGTCCCCTTTGCGGAATCCTTGCGGGGCGTGTAGATGACGGCGGCCACGTTGACCGGACGCCCCATGTCGATTTCCAGCGCCTGCGGAGGAGCTATTTCCCCCTGGGCGGCATGCGTATGCCAGAGGGTGGAGGGGTCGCCGTCAATGGCCAGCTCCGGAGCGGCGGCGCTTCTTTCCCCGGCCGCCACCTTCCAGTGCCGCGTGGGGACGGGGATGATCTGCGCGGTTACGGAAGACCTTCTGCCGCGGTATTCGCCCACCGCCTTCACCGTCCCCCCGGCAGGGAGAAGGAAAGGCTCCCTGTACACGGCGGACTGCGGGCCGGGGTCCGTTCCGTCCGTGGTGTACCTGGTCACCACGCCCTCCGCGGATGCCAGGGTCACCCGGCCATCGCGGTCGTAATTCACTGCCGGAGCATTCAGGATAACAGGGTACTTCCACAGGGAAACCTCGCACAAGGCCGGAACGGCCCGGGACTCTTCCAGCACCACGCGCACTTCATCCGCCGTCACGGGCCTGCCCTTCAAAAAAGAACCCTGGCTCCTATGCTGGAACCTTCCGTCCATTTGCTCCAGCGGCCGTTTTCACGCACCTCCACGCGGAACTTGCGCACCCTCTGCCCCAGTTGGACGGGTTCCGCCAGCCGGATGACGTCAAACGCCGCAGGTTCCGGCAATTTCAACGCCAGGCAGGGATTTTTATCTTCCGGAGCGGCCGCCCAGTACGTCGCCCGCTTCCGGTCCAGAACCTGTTCCGGGCCGTGCCCCTTCCATGAGGAGGAGGAATCCGCCCGTGCCCCGGAAGCGAAGTTGCGGGAATACAGTTCATTCAGCAGCGCACGGAAACCCGCCAAGCACTTACTATCCTCTTCATGAAGGCCGCGGCGGTCCGGCGGCACGTTCAGATTCAGGTTGGCCCCTCTGCCCACGCTGTCAAAGTACAGCTTCAGCAGATTCTCCGGCGTCCGGACGCGGGAATTCTCATGCTCATGCCAGAACCAGCCGGGACGGATGGAAACATCCACTTCCGCGGGAATCCAGTACTTGCCGTCCACGGTGCCTTCCGTGCCCAACTGGTAGCGCACGGTGCCGGGAGCGGGTTCCGTCCCGGCTTGCAGCGGAACGGGGGTGTACGTGGCCCAGCAGGGATAGCCCGCATAACCGCTTTCATTCCCCACCCAGCGGGCGCCCGGCCCCACGTCGGAAAAAATCACCGCTCCGGGCTGCCGTTTCTTCAGTTCCCCCCACGTCTTCTTCCAGTCGTAATACGTGCTCCGGTCAATGGAGCGCTTCTCCCGCGCTCCACCGTAATAGCCGTCCCCTCCGTTCGCTCCGTCAAACCACGCCAGGAAAACGGGGCCGTATCCCGTGGACAATTCTTTCAACTGCTGGCGGTACATCCGGATATAATCCGGCGTTCCATAAGAGGAAGCGTTGCGGTCCCAGGGCGACAGGTAAATGCCGAACTTGACGCCGTACTTTTTGCACGCGCGGGAAATTTCCTTCACCACATCGCCCTTCCCCTGCTTCCACGGGGAGGCCGCCACGCTGTGCCGGGTGGTCTTCGTGGGCCACAGACAAAAACCGTCATGGTGCTTGCAGGTCAGCACCACTCCCTTGAACCCGGCGTCCGCCAGCGTCTTTACAATTTCGTCCGCATTGAAATCGGAAGGATTGAACAGCTCCGGCTTTTCGTCGCCATAACCCCATTCCTTCCCGGTAAAGGTATTGATGGTGAAATGGATGAAGGCATACATCTCCATATCGTGCCATGCCAGTTGAGCCGGAGAAGGAACAGGAGCCAACACTATCGGCACGTCTTTCCCCTTCACCTCCGCATCCCAAATGTATAAACCCAACAATATCAACATCCATTTGAAAAATTTTCTTACTAGAAATATGAGAACACATTGTATTACAATACGAACGAGAAAACTTATTCTTTTCAGCAAAATCAATAGAGAAAAATTTTTAAGGCGATCTATTTATCAAAGATGTTGAAAAACATATATTTTTGAATACTTTTCTATTGAAACATTAAAAAAATTTGGTACAAAGACAATATGTGTCCAAATAATAAAGAAAAAGAAACATCTAATTATTCTGATAAAATATCTAACGAACAAAAGAAACTTATATGTTTTGTTATTATGCCAATTAGTGATGTAGAAAGATATCCAACTGGTCATTTTAGAGCTATTTATGATTATATATTTAAAGAGGCATGTGTACAGGCAAATTTTGAACCAATTAGAGCTGATGAAGTACTAAGTTCTAACATGATTCAAGGCGATATCATTAGGAAATTGTTTGAGAGTGATATGGTTTTATGTGATTTAAGTGATAGAAATCCTAATGTATTATATGAATTAGGATTTAGACAGGCGTTTAAAAAACCTGTTACATTAGTTCAAGATGATAAGACAGAATCGATTTTTGATGTATCCCCTTTCAGATATGTATCATACAGGCATGAAAGGAAAATTGAAGATGCTCAGGAAGACATTCAAAAAAGATAAAAGAGGCATTGCTTGCTACTTATGATTCTTATCAAAATAATGGAAATGATATTAATTCTCCACTGCAATTTTTAAATAGCCATGCGGAAATACCTAAGAATGTTCAATTGAATTCAAAAAAGCATTTCAATGTTAGTTGATTCATTACCTAGTCTTATGGCAATGGTAAATACTATGAATCAAACCCAAAATATTATGCTAAATCGTTTAGGTATCTCAAAAGATATTTCATCTTCTGTAAAAAACTCTAATGACGAAGAATTATTATATCGTAGTTTTAGAAGGAAAATTTTTGATCTTGATAGAACTATGAGGATTTTAAAATCCACAGATGGGGATGATATAGAAAAAATCAGAAAACAATTATATGATTATAAGGAAGAAGCAAAGGAAAGATTTGATTCAAATCATCTATATTTTCAATTTTTAAGAAGATGCGGAATATTAGAAGATAAATTAGACAATATCCTAAATAATAAGTAAATTTCTTTAATTTATTATTCTAAACATTTTTGACAAAATTTAATTATTTTTTTAATATAATATTATCATTTTCTTTCAAGTATCTTCATCTCTTTTTTATTATGCTGCATATCGGATGCCACCTCTCCTCCGCAAAAGGTTACGAAGCCATGGGCAGGGTTGCCCTTTCCATCGGCGCCAACACCTTCCAGTTCTTCTCCCGCAATCCGCGCGGAAGCAAGGCCAAGGCCATTGATGAACCAGACATTGCCCGTTTTCTGAAGCTGGCGGAAGACAACGGCTTCGGCACGCTGCTGGCGCACGCCCCTTATACGCTGAACCCCTGCTCCGCTGACCCCAAAGTCACCCGCTTTGCGGCCCAGGTGCTGAGGGAAGACCTGGAGCTCATGGAGTATCTGCCGGGCAACCTTTACAACTTCCATCCCGGCAGCCACGTGGGACAGGGAGTGGAAAAAGGCATTGAACTGGTGGCGGACCAACTGAACGGCGTGCTTGCTCCGGACCAAAAAACCACCGTTCTGCTGGAAACCATGTCCGGCAAGGGAAGCGAGCTCGGCAGAACCTTTGAAGAACTGGCCGCCATCATTGAGCGCGTGGACCTGAAAGAAAAGCTGGGCGTCTGCCTGGACACCTGCCACGTTTATTCCGCCGGGTACGACATTGTCAACAGCCTGGACGCCGTGCTGGAACAGTTCGACTCCGTGCTGGGCCTGGAACGCCTGCACGCCATCCACCTGAACGACAGCATGACGCCTTTCTCCTCCTTCAAGGACCGCCATGAAACCATCGGCAAGGGGAGCCTGGGAGAACAGGCCTTCATCAACATCATCAACCATCCTTCCCTCCGGGAAGTGCCCTTTTTCCTGGAAACGCCCCGGGACGACGCCGGGCACGGCGAGGAAATAGCCTGGCTGAAAGAACATTACCGCGGCTGAGCGTGATTCCCGGATCAACCGGGTTGCCTGTGATGGAGAAAAAGCTTGCATGCGCGCCGGATACGGGATACATAAGGCCTGTAAATTAGTTTAAACTAATTCCAATATCTGCTTTTCAAGGCAGAACCCATCCGGCTTTTATGAAAGAAATGCGCATCGCAAAAATAACAGGGCGTGAAATTCTGGATTCACGCGGCAACCCCACCATTGAGGCGGACGTTTATCTGGAAGGCGGAGCCGTAGGCACGGCGGGCGTCCCCAGCGGAGCTTCCACCGGGGAACATGAAGCCTGGGAACTCAGGGACGGCGACACGGCCCGCTACCAGGGCAAAGGCGTCACCAAAGCTGTGGACAATATCCGCAACGTCATCGCCCCGGCCCTGATCGGCCTGGAAGCGACGGAACAAACCACGGCGGACGCCCTCATGAGCTCCCTGGACGGCACCTTCAACAAGGCCAAACTGGGAGCCAACGCCATTCTGGGCGTTTCCCTGGCGCTTGCCAAGGCGGCGGCGGCCCAGCTGCAACAGCCCCTGTACCGCTACCTGGGCGGTCCGAACGCCAAGGTTCTGCCCATCCCCATGATGAACATCATCAATGGGGGCGCCCACCCGACGCGCCCATCGACTTCCAGGAATTCATGATCGTTCCGTCCGGTGCGCCTACTTTCCGGGAAGCCCTGCGCTATGGCGCGGAAGTCTTCCATGCCCTGAAATCCGTCCTGCACAGCCGCGGCCTTTCCACCGCCGTGGGTGATGAAGGCGGCTTCGCTCCCAGGCTGAACTCCGCGGAAGACGCGCTGGACTGCATCGCCCAGGCCGTGGACAACGCCGGCTACCGGTTCGGGGAAGACATTTCCATTGCCCTGGACGTGGCTTCCTCCGAATTCTACGATCCGGAATCCGGACTGTACGTTTTCAAGAAGTCCGACGGCAGCCGCAGAACCGCCGCGGAACTGACGGATTACTACGTGGAACTGAAGAAGAAATACCCCATCGTCTCCATTGAGGACGGCTGTGCGGAAAACGACTGGGACGGCTGGAAAATCCTGACGGAAAAACTGGGCAAAAGCACCCAGCTCGTCGGGGACGACCTCTTCGTCACCAACGTTGAATTCCTCAGAAAAGGCATTCATCTGGGCGTGGGCAACTCCATTCTGGTGAAGGTAAACCAGATCGGCTCCCTGACGGAGACGCTGGATGCCGTGGAGCTGGCCATGGGCAACCGCTACACCGCCGTTATTTCCCACCGCTCCGGGGAAACGGAAGACGCCACCATCGCGGACATCGCCGTGGGGACCAACGCCGGCCAGATCAAGACCGGCTCCCTGAGCCGTTCCGACCGCATGGCCAAATACAACCGCCTTCTCCGGATTGAGGAGGAACTGGGGGAATCCGCCCGCTACGGCAACGGATTCGGCCTGTTCTGACCTCTTTGCCGGAACTGGTATAAAAGCAACCCAAATCCCCGGTCGTCGTGAGGCGGCGCGGGGATTTTTCATTCTCCGGGGTAATTGCATCCTTTTCTTTGGGACAAAATATGCAATGCTGGGCTTTCGGATTCCGCATTGCCAAAAAGCCCCATCTCCGTTCCGCGCCATGTCTCCCAGCCTTTCCCTGCCCACACGCCCCCTGCTGTGCGCGGCACTGGCGTACCTGGCGCTTCCTCTGGGCCTCTTCCTGTGGGGATGGCTGCATCCCGCCTTCTCCGTTCCGCTTTGCGCCGCACTGGCGTATGGATTGTACGCCTGCACCCGGAATCTTCCGGAACAGCGGCTTCCTCTGAAAGCCCGCGGACTGGCCGTGCTGGGCTTTCTGTCCGCCTTCTGCCTGCTGCTGGTGCTGCTGTGCGGCTTCACGGGCCACTGCCAGCAGCACGCGGACTTTGCGGTCCGCAACGCCGTTTACGAACAGCTTGCGGCAGGCTCCTGGCCCCTCGTCATGGCGGACGGGCGCCACTTCATCTACTATCTGGGCCATTGGCTGCCTCCCGCGCTGGCCGCCTCCTGCTGTCCGGACGCATGGGCTCCCTGGCTGCTGGCCCTGTGGACCTTCCTGGGGCTGGAACTGGCGCTGCTGGCGGCTGCCTCCCGCTGGGGCGTCCGGCAAACAGCCTGGTGGGCGCTGGTTCTCTTCTGCCTGGGATCTCCGGCAGCGGCGCTGGACTGCCTGGGAATGCCCCTCCCTCCCTGTTCGCGGAATACAATGCCCAGATGGTGCTGTTCATCGGCATGCCCGCCCAACTCTTCAACACGTTCAACCATGCCGTTCCGGCGCTGTTGTGCGCCGTGCTTATTCTGACCCGCTCCCTGCCTGCCGCGGGATATTATTTCATGGGGGCATTGCTGCTGCCGTCCTCCCCGCTGGGCGCTCTTCTGCTCCTTCCGTACGTAGTGTATGAAACCCTGTTCTGCCGCCCAACGGAGCAGGCTTCTCCTTCCCGGCTCCGGTCCCTCCTGCTCCAGCCGGCTTTCTGGGTTGCCTTCCTGTGCGCGGTGGTCATGGCCGTCTTTTATGCCCATCTGGACGGTGGGGGGCAGTTTTCCTGCCTTTTTGCCGGGAAGTATGCGGAAATCTACCACTACGGCCAGCAGCGGCTGCTGCTCTATCCCGGCTCCGTCAAATACGCCAGTTTCCTGCTGGCTCTGGCCCTGGGCGTTCTGCTGCCGGGTGCGCTGCTCTTCCAAGCATGCCGGAGGAATCCGCTGTATTACATCACGCTGGGGATGATGGCAGGCAGCCTCTTTTTCCGCACGGGCATCATGAATAATGAACTTCTCTTTAAAGCCCCGGCGGTCCTCTATCCCTTCCTCTCCCTGCTCTTTCTCCATGCCTTCCGCCAGGGGGGCACGAAATACCGGACACTCCTGATTCTTTACCTGGCCTGCACGGCCCTTCCGTCCCTGCAATGCATGATGGAAAAAGCGGGTACGTTCTCCACCCGGGCAAGCACTATGCAGGAGCATCAGCTGACGGCGCACGGCGGCATGCTTGACCGCCGGAAAGACCCCGTCTGCCGCCAATTCGTCAAAAAGGACGGCCATCCCTCCCCGCCTGGCTGTTCAAGACCGGAACAAGGCCATAACGTCACGGCGGCGGGAATCAATCCAGCCTGATGCCGAACATGTCCGACAGGGACCCGGCATCCTTGTCCAGCGCGTCTTCTCCGCCGGGAACGGCTTCCGGAGCCTTCGGAATCAGGGCGGAAGCATCCATTCCGCGCAGGGTGAACAGCAGTTCCGGCTGTTCGTCCAGCATCACGCCGAAGGCGTACAGGACCGCGGACGCATGCTTGCACAAATCCGCCCAGTCCGGGCAGGAACAGGAAAAACGCCACTCTTCCGGCGCAGGGAACAGGCCGCCCTCCGGATCGCACAGGATTTCCAGCAGCTCCGGGGAAAGGTTCCCCTTCAGCAAGTCAATCCAGGAACCGATATGCCCGGCGCACCGCGCACGCAACCGGGCAAGCGCCTCTTCATCCGGAGGGGCGGCATGCACGCGGACCTCATACAAATGCTCCCCCATCACCAGCGCGTCAATGCGGCCGGGAGCCGCTTTCACGTCCAGAACGCAGCCATAGCGCAAATAAGTACGCCCGGGGGCCAGCCGCATGCCGTACACCTCGCACGCGGCCAGGCTCTTCATCCATTCCTTTCCCCAGAACTTTTTCGCCAGATTTCGCCCGGAAGCCGTCACGGGATGCAGCTCCATCCCCTCCGCGGCCAGTTCCGCCGCCTTCTCCTCCGCGCGTTTCCGCAAATCCGCCCGTTTCAGGGGCTTTTCATCATCCATGCACACGGAGCCATAGTAACATATGCGGCCCTCTTGCCACAGGCAAAAGGCAGCCATGCGCCGTTTCCCTTTTTCTTCCGGCCTCATTCCGGTTTTCCAGGCACACGGATTTTCTCCCGTTCCGCGGAATCTGCCTCCATTACCCATTTCAGGCTTTTAAAACGGAAGCTCCTGGGGCACAACATGTGGGTCATGTGGAAAGGCAGATTTTCTAAACCCACCGCTGATCTGGTACAACGCTACGGCGAATCCGTCTCCTATGACTGGAGGCTCTTCCGCCAGGACATTGCCGGATCCATCGCCCATGCGCGGGCACAGCTCAAGGCAGGGCTGCTTTCGCAGGAGGAATTCAGCGCCATTGAATCCGGCCTGAAGGACATTCTGAAGGACATTGAGGCAGGCAGCTTCACCTGGAGCCGTGAGCTGGAAGACGTGCACATGAACATTGAAAGCGAGCTGACCCGCCGCATCGGCGCGCCGGGAGCCAAGCTGCATACGGCACGCTCCCGCAACGACCAGGTGGCCACGGATACGCGGCTTTACTGCCGCGCGGAGATTGATGAAATCCTGGAAAAAGTGCGCCACCTCCAACGGGCCCTGGTCATGAAGGCGAAGGAATACGCGGACGCCATGATGCCGGGGTACACCCACCTGCAGCGCGCCCAGCCCGTCACGATGGGCCACCATTTGCTGGCTTACGTGGAAATGCTGAACCGGGACGCAGACCGCCTCACGGACTGCCGCAGGCGCCTGAACGTTTCCCCGCTGGGTTCCGGAGCCATCGCCGGTTCCACCATCTGCCTGGACCGCCACGGAATTGCCGCGGAACTGGGCTTTGACGCCGTAACGGAGAATTCCATGGATGCGATTGCGGACCGGGATTACATCATGGAAACCCTCTTTGACCTGGCCGTGATCGGCGCGCACCTTTCCCGCATGAGCGAGGACATCATCCTGTGGTGCACGGCGGAATTCGGCTTTGCCACCCTTTCTGACGCCCATACGACGGGCTCCTCCCTGATGCCCCAGAAAAAGAATCCGGACGTGGCGGAACTGACCCGCGGCAAGACGGGACGCCTGTACGGCAACCTTACCGCCGTGATGGTGGCCGTCAAGGGGCTGCCCCTGACCTACAACCGCGATCTCCAGGAAGACAAGGAACCCCTCTTCGATTCCATTGACACGATCAAGCTGGCCCTGGACGTCAACGCGGAGATGATGGCCGCCATGACGGTCAACACGGCCCGGGCCCTGGAAGCGGCTTCCGATCCCATGCTGCTGGCTACGGACCTGGCGGACTACCTGGTTCGCCGCGGCGTTCCCTTCCGGAAGGCTCACGAACTGGTCGGAAAAGCCGTCGCCATGAGCATTTCCACGGGTACGCCCCTCAACCAGTTGAGCGACGAACAGTTCGCCTCCATTTCAGACGCGTACGGAACGGACGCGCGCGACGTATTTGAATTGACAAAAGCCTTCGCCCAGCGTACCAACCCGGGGGCTCCCAATTCCGGGAACACCCGCCGCCGCATCGCCTACTGGGAAGACATTCTTTCCAAATAACACTGCCTGCGGGGAGCGGACGGAACGGGGAACCTGCCGTCCGTCTCCGCGGCGCGCCTCCGGGTGCAGGAAGGAGACGTTTACACCCCTCCGGCGGCGGCATTCCACCGCAGCCGGCCAACATCCCGGCAGCCATGTTCAGACCTGCTCTCCTTTCCTCTCTCAAGACCTATACCAAGCAAAAACTTTTCTGGCGGACCTCTTCGCGGGGCTCACCGTCGGCGTGGTGGCCATCCAGCTGGCGATGGCCTTTGCGATTGCATGCGGGCTCTCCCCACCCAGGGCCTCATCACCGCCATCGTGGCCGGCTTCCTCATTTCCCTGTTCAGCGGAAGCAAGTACCAGATAGGCGGCCCCACCGGCGCCTTCGTCATCATCATCATGGGCGTGCTGGAACAGTACCACGCGTCCGGACTGCTGGTCTGCACGCTGATGGCGGGCCTCTTTCTCATTATCCTGGGCTTCTGCCGCATGGGGGCGCTTATCCGCTTCATTCCATTCCCCGTCACCACGGGATTTACCTCCGGCATTGCCGTGGTGATTTTCTCCACGCAGATCAAGGACATCTTCAGCCTCACCATCACGGAAAAAATCCCCGGCGACTTCATTGAAAAATGGGCGTGCTACTTCAACTACTTCCACACCATCAACTGGGCGGCGCTGGCGCTGGCCGTCGGCACCGTCGCCATCACCCTGCTGAGCCGCCGCTTCTGGCCCAGGGTGCCGGCCATGCTGGTGGGCATGCTGGGCATGACCGCCGTTTCCGTAGCCTTCTCCCTGCCCGTAACCACCATCGGGCAGGCCTTCGGCAGCCTTCCGAACACGCTTCCCCTCCCTTCACTGCCCCACATTGAATGGCACAACCTGGGGGCGCTGACGGCCCCGGCCTTCACCATCGCCCTGCTGGCGGCGATTGAATCCCTGCTGAGCGCCTCCGTGGCGGACGGCATGACGGGAGGACGCCACAAACCCAATATGGAACTCATTGCCCAGGGAATCGGCAACATCGGATCCGCCTTGTTCGGCGGCATTCCGGCCACCGGGGCCATCGCCCGCACCGCTACCAACATCAAGGCGGGAGCTAAAAGCCCGGTTTCCGGCATGATTCACGCGGTGACCCTGCTTGCCATCCTGATGGCCTTTGCCCAGTACGCCCAGCAGATTCCCCTGGCCGTGCTGGCGGGCATCCTGACGGTGGTGTGCTACAACATGAGCGAAATGCACACGTTCAGCCGCCTGCTGAAAGGGCCGCGGCAGGATGCGGCGGTACTGGTGATCACCTTCCTGCTGACCGTCTTTGTGGACCTGGTCGTGGCCGTGGAGGTGGGTGTGGTGCTTGCCGCCCTGCTCTTCATGGGCCGCATGGCCCAGATCAGCGACGTTTCCGCCATTAAAAACGAGCTGCTGGATAACGACGAGGAAGACGACGAAGACCGTTCTACGGCCAAACTCAGCATTCCGGAAGGCGTGGAAGTTTTTGACGTGAAGGGCCCCTTCTTTTTCGGCGCCGTGGAACAGTTCAAGGACCAGGTGCTGGAAACGCTGGAGCACGATACCAAGGTAGTCATTCTGCGCATGCGCCTGGTTCCCGCGCTGGACGCCACCGGACTGAATGTTCTTTCCGACTTCTGCCATCAGTGCCGGGAGCACGGCTCCACCCTGCTGGTCTGCGGCGTGCAGCCGCAACCCCTGGACGTCATCCGCCACGCGCCCTTTTACCGGGAGCTGAAACGCTACAACATCTGCGAGAATATTGACGCCGCCCTGAACCGCGCCCGCAAGATCATCAACGGTCCCGCGCCCAAACACCTGTAACGGCGGCTACTCCCCCCGTGCGGCCAGGTAGGCCGCGCCCCATTTATTCATGGCTTCCAGTACGGGCAGCACGCTCCTGCCGAAGGCCGTCAGGGAATATTCCACCCTGGGCGGAATGACGGGGTACGCCTTGCGCTCTACCAATCCGTCCGCCTCCAGCTCCCGGAGCTGCTGGGTGAACATCTTGGTGGTGGCCTCCGGGATCAGGCGGTGCAGCTCGTTAAACCTCACGGGGGCCTTCTGGTAAAGGTGCCAGAGAATCACGATCTTGTACTTTCCCCAATCAGGGAGAGCGTGACGCCGCAGGGACAACGGTAAGAGGAGGAAGGCTTTTTCATCGTTACAGTATCTTTTTTGACACTATATTACAAAATAGTGCCTACTTGTCAAAAAACTCCCTGTCTCCCTATGCTGGCGGGAATTCAATCCACACAGCCATGAAACTGACCATCGACCAAGACAAGTGCATCCACTGCCATTTATGTGAAAAGGCCTGCTTCCTGATCCGCTTCTGCGGCTTCGATTCCCTGGAAGGAGCTGCGGAACAATACTGCATCGGCTGCGGCCATTGCGTAGCCGTCTGCCCGCGGCAGGCCATTACCCACTCCGGGTAAAAAGCACGGAACCCATAGGCCCCGTTCCGGGCGAAGCGGAAGTGCTGAACCTGCTGATGAAAACCAGGAGCGTGCGGCACTTCAAACCGGACCCCGTCAGCCGGGAAACGTGGAACGTCCTGCGCCGAGCGGCGGAATACTCCCAGTCCGGCCTGAACGCCCAGAGCATCCGCCTGACGGCGGTGGAAGACCCGGATACCCTCTCCGGCATCAGAAAGGCCCTGCTCCGCATGTACGACAAGCTGGAAAGGCTGGCCGCCTTCTCCGTCACCCGCCTGGCCGCCCGGCTGGCCCTCTCCCCGCAGGATTACCACGCCGTCATCTCCGAAACCGCTACACAGCCCCTGCGCAGGCAGGCGGCGGAACGGGGGGAAGACCCCGTACTGTACGGCGCCCCGGCCCTGCTCCTGCTGACCGGCCCGGCGTCACAAACCGCGCGGGAAGACGCTACGGTCCTCTCCCATAATATTATGATGGCCCTGACCGCGCTGGGGCTGGGGAGCTGCTACATGGGCGGCCTGGTCCTGGGATGCAGGGTTTTCAAGTACAAGCCGCTTCTCCGCGCCCTGGATTTGCCGAAAGGGCACGCGGTCCATCAGGCCCTTGTGCTGGGGACGCCCACCGTACAGCTCAAACGCATGCCGGAACGGAAGCGCCGTAAAATCAGGTTCCGGTAAGCTTCCCCGTCAACGGTCCGCTTCCTGCTCCTCATAGCGGGAAAGGAGGAAATCCAGGTCTTCCAGCAGGGTCTGGCAGGAACGGTCCCACCGCTTCCTGCCCTGAAGCGCCATCACGCATTCCTTTCTCCCGGTAAAACAGTATTTGGTAATGCCGTGCACCTGCAATTCTTCCACCTGCTTTTTCAGTTCACAGGCAAAAAAAACAGCCAGAACGGCACGCTGCGGGCAATCTCCGCCACGCTGACCGTCATGGGCGGCGTTTCCTCCTTCAGCTCCCTTGCCAGGTGCGCCAGGCCTACCTCCGTAAGCATGCGGCGCAGGCGTTCATACAGCTCGGACACCTGCATGACGGACAGGTCGCACTCATGCTCCAGATAATAGCGAACGGAGGCCAGCAGGTCATCCTTGAACGGCAGGGTGGTTCCGGCACGCCGGGCGGCATGTTCCAGGGCATCCGCCAGCCACTGTTCCCCGTACTCGGTGATCAGGCAATCACCAAGCTTGAGCAGCGGTCTGTTGTTTCGGAAGCCGATCATGGAACAGGGAAAAGTGGGAAATTTAAAGGATGGGAAGCTTGCGCTGGAGAGGATCAATCAGCGTCTGGTGGCGCATCTGCGTGATCTCCTGGATGAACTCCTCCACATTGGAAAACTGGCGGTACACGGACACGTAGCGGATGTAGGCGACGGGATCGATAGCGTAAAGTTTTTCAATCACTTTTTTGCCGATCTCGCTGGAGGGAACTTCGCGCAAATGGTCGCGGTGCAATTCGGAAATAATTTCTTCCACGGCGCGGTCCAAGCGGTCCATGCTCACGGGCCTCTTTTCACAGGCCTTTACCAGGCCGCGCAAAATCTTCTCGCGGTTCAGGGCTTCCCGCAGGTTGTCTCTTTTTACAACGCGCAGCTCCGTACGTTCAATCTGCTCATAGGTCGTGTAACGGTAATCGCACCTCAGGCACACGCGGCGGCGGCGGATGGTCGTCCCGTCCTTGGACATACGGGAGTCAATGACCTTATCCTCCAAATGACCGCACTGAACGCATCTCATGGCACGACCATACTACTACATAACGCATCCATAAAGGAAAAAGTACGCCAAATATAGTACAGAGGCCTTAATGGTCAGCATTTCCCAACCAAGACTTCCTGTGAATAAGCCGGGGACAAAAACACTCCCGTCCGCGTTTCCGCACGGGTTGACGGAGATGCCGGAATTGTGAATAAGAGGCAGGCGAGCTTCCATGTACTCCGGGTGTGAAGACACATTTTTATGCTCTCCTCCCACCGGAATAAAAACTGGAAAAGCCCTGAACGGATTCCGGTCCGCGCCAGGGTCGTTCATGGCCGTCCGTTACGGGTTCACCGTTCCGCCTTGATTGACGATACTGCCCGCAGCCAGCCTGGCGCCATTCAGATTCAACACAGCGCCGTCTTTGACGAGGACTCTGCCCAGATTCAGGGCCTGCCCTCCATTCCTTCCAAGGACATTTCCACCTTTCCGGACAAGATCCAGGAACATTTCAAGGAAGCGGGCAGCACCCGTTCCAACACGACGCGGGCCATTCCCTCCGCTCCCCCTCCACCTTCCGCACGAACCACCTGCACTTCCGCCTGTCCGGACAAGCGGACGGGGTGGGCTTTGTCCTGGACCGGCGAGGGCTTGAGTTCCACGGTGGAGCCGCCCGGAATATTCCAGGCCTGACGGCCCGCAAGCTGTACATTTGTCTCCAACTGCAAATTTTTCCCTTCCGCCAGCCGGATGCCTCCCGGCCCAAGCGCCAAACGGTCGCCGGAGCCCCCTCCTTTGCTCTGAATAATCACGGTATTAACGGCGGGATCCTCCACACGGATGCCGAACAGCTTCACCACGCCCGATACAATGCTGGGTTTTACGGAAGAAGCCAAGTTCCACACGCCCACGTTTTTCCCCGGCATTTTCCGGTTCATCCAGGCATCCGGAGAACCGAGAGGAGCCTCATAGCGGCCGCTGCGGACGGAACCGGTATCCTTCCCGGCCAGACGGGCGGCTTCATAGGCAAAGCGCGCGCCGATGCTGATCTGGGACTGGCCGTTGTAATGCACCCCCATCTGGTCGCCGGCAGTCAGCTTGGGAAGGTCCCTGGTAGGGGCATAGCCCAGGGACGGACGGGAGGCGGCCAGTTCCTTCATCACCTGGTGGGTCGTTTTTCCCTGAACTTCGGTATCGCGCCCTTCCAGGCCGCCGGTAACATTGCCCGTCTCCGGATCGCTTTCATTCTTTCCGGCCCAGTTGGCATTCTCGCCAATGACGGCTCTCTGTGCGGACAGGGCGGACGTATCCCCGTACGGTTTCAAGTCCGACGCCAGATTGCCCAGAAGCTCCAGAAAACGGGAAGCGCTCTCCGGCACGGAAGCGCCGATGTTGCTTTCCCCCTGCAAATACAGCAGCCCGGCAAACTCCACTTTGGAGTTCTTGGACTTGTCTACCGCGGCACAGGCGTTTTTGACGGCCTGCACCAGCGCCTTGTAAGCCTGGCCGTTCTTTTGCCAGTGGGAATTGTCGCCGCCGTCGCGGGAGGCTTTCACAATGGCCACATCCGCATCCCTGAACCATCCGTTCTTCTCCAGCGTAAAGGCAAACCCGTACTCCGGCCCCATGCACAAACTGCCGTTATACCGCGGCATGGCGGGCCGTACCTGCTCCCAGGACGTGGAGGCCCCGGGAAACACCCCTTCCCTCTGACCGAAGTTCTCATGCCAGTAGAGCGTATTCTTCGGCTCATACTTCTTCAACAACTCCGGAGAAGCGGGACTGCCCTTCACGGCTCCCAGGGAATTGGATTGGCCCGTCAGCAAAAAAAATCTTCAATTCTTTTGCGGAGCATACCGAAACAAGGCACAGGAACAGGAAGGACAGCAGATAGGTCATTTGAGTTACAATTGCAGGAACACAACTATAACTGCCGGAATTTTCCTTTTCAATCGTCAACTGCCGGATATGGGAGCCGGAAGGAGGAGGAAAAGGAAAAGACCAGTTCTTTTTCTATGCTCCCGATGGACAGCATAGCCGCCTTATTGATTTTCTACCGAAGAGCTTGGAGGAGGCAAAAGCGCGACGGCTCGGACAGGCGGCATGCACCAAATGTTCCACTTAGCCGGAGGAAGGAAGATCGTTCTATCAAAGAAAACGAACAAGCCCCGCCAGTTGAGGAACTGGCGGGGCCTGATGAAAAAAAAATCCCGGCGGCGACCTACTCTTGCGGGACCTATCGTCCGACTACCATTGGCGCGGCAGCGTTTCACTTCCGGGTTCGGAACGGGACCGGGTGGGACCACTGCGCTCTGGCCACCGGGCTTCAGGGGGAAGAGGGCTTTTTTTCTCTTCATCCTGCCTGCCCGGGAGCCCTTGGGGGGCTTTGAGGGGGATTTTTTAAGGGTTGTTGTGTGTGTGGCTAAGAAGATTTCCTCTCGTTACGAGGGGAAGGAATCAGCGTAAACTGACATCTGCGTGGCTGGTGGTGTTACTTTTAAACATACATCCAATGAACAAGACAACAGCAAGTTGTTATTCACGAACGGGAGTGATGTAATATGATGAAGTCTATTGGTGATTAGTATCGCTTGGCTCAATACATTGCTGCACTTACACCTGCGACCTATCAACGTGGTGGTCTTCCACGAACCTATAGGGAAAACTCATCTTGGGATGGGCTTGGCGCTTAGATGCTTTCAGCGCTTATCCCGTCCGCACTTAGCTACTCGGCCATGCACTTGACAGTACAACCGATGCACCAGTGGTGCGTCAGACCCGGTCCTCTCGTACTAAGGTCTGAACCCCTCAATTTTCCAACGCCCACAGAGGATAGAGGACCGAACTGTCTCGCGACGTTCTGAACCCAGCTCGCGTGCCGCTTTAACCGGCGAACAGCCGGACCCTTGGGACCTTCTCCAGCCCCAGGATGCGACGAGCCGACATCGAGGTGCCAAACCACGCCGTCGATATGAACTCTTGGGCGTGATCAGCCTGTTATCCCTAAGGTACCTTTTATCCGTTGAGCGACGGCAATTCCACTTTCTACCGCCGGATCACTTGGGCCTGCTTTCGCATCTGCTCGACTTGTTGGTCTCACAGTTAGGCGGGCTTATGCCCATGCACTCGACACCCGGTTGCCAACCGGGCTGAGCCCACCTTCGCGCTCCTCCGTTACTCTTTGGGAGGATACCGCCCCAGTAAAACTGACCGGCTGACACGGTCCTCTGGCCGGATTCACGGCTCAGGGTTAGATCCTCCAGTTTCAAAGGGTGGTGTCTCATTGATGACTCCGACGCCCCCTAAAGGGCGTCTTCAGCGTCTCCCACTTACTCTGAGCATTAAAACCGAAGAAACAATGACAGCTTACAGTTAAGGTCTATAGGGTCTTTCCGTCCTTCTGCGGGTAGGCGGCATCTTCACCGCCACTACAATTTCACTGAGCGCCTGGTTGAGACAGTGCCCAACTCGTTTCACGATTCGTGCAGGTCGGAACTTACCCGACAAGGAATTTCGCTACCTTAGGACCGTTATAGTTACGGCCGACATTCACCGGGACTTGGGTTCAGAGCTTCGCCTTGCGGCTAACCCCTTGCCTTAATCTTTCGGCATTGGTCACGTGTCACACCCTATACTTCGACTTGCGTCTTTGCAGAGTGCTGTGTTTTTGATAAACAGTCGGTTGGGCCATTTCTCTGCGGCCTGCATCGCTGCAGGCACCCCTTCTTCCGAAGTTACGGGGCTAATTTGCCGAGTTCCTTAACCAGGTTTCACTCTTACGCCTTGGTATATTCTACCCACCCACCTGTGTCGGTTTGCGGTACGGGTCACTTAGCATGCGCTGGGGCTTTTCTTGGCACTCGATCCAATGATGCGCTGAGTCCGTGGACTCAACTCGGAATTCAATAACCTAGTCATCTTTTCTCATGCGTCCCCCCCAGTTTAAGGGTCGCGAGCTCAGGATTATTAACCTGATATCCATCGCCTACGCCTCTCGGCCTCGGCTTAGGTCCCGGCTAACCCAGGGACGAAACACGTTGCCCTGGAAACCTCGGGTTTACGGCGGCCGGGGATTTCACCCGGCTTTACGTTACTCATGTCTGCATACTCACTTGCATGTGCTCCAGGGTCAGTCGCCATCACCCTTCAACGCGCATGCAACGCTCTTCTACCACTCTACCGTAAGGTAAAGTCCAGAGCTTCGGTATAACGCTTGATCGCCAATCATTTTCGGCGCAGGATCACTCGATGAGTAAGCTATTACGCATTTTTTAAATGGTGGCTGCTTCTAAGCCAACATCCTCACTGTCTGTGTAATCCCACATCCTTTCCACTGAGCGTTATTTAGGCACCTTAGCTGCTGGTCTGGGTTGTTTCCCTCTCGACAATGAAGCTTATCCCCCACTGTCTCACTGCCACGTTCCATTGCACGGTATTCGGAGTTTGATAAGGTTTGGTAAGCGGGTGTGCCCCCTAGCCTTGTCAGTGCTCTACCCCCGCGCATCAGCACGTGACGCTGCACCTAAATGCATTTCGAAGAGAACCAGCTATCACGGGGTTTGATTAGCCTTTCACTCCTACCCTCAGCTCATCAGAGAACTTTTCAACGTTCACCTGTTCGGTCCTCCACATGGTTTTACCCATGCTTCAACCTGGCCAAGGGTAGGTCACCTCCGCTTCGGGTCCAGTACCTGCGACTTAATTCGCCCTATTCGGACTTGCTTTCGCTACGACTCCGGGCCGGAAGCCCTTAGTCTTGCCACAAACACTGACTCGCAGACTCATTAAACAAAAGGCACGCCATCGCAGATTGCTCTGCTCTGACACTTTGTAGACATACGGTTTCAGGTTCTATTTCACTCCGCTCACAGCGGTTCTTTTCACCTTTCCCTCGCGGTACTTGTTCACTATCGGTCGCCAACTAGTATTTAGCCTTGCGCGGTGGTCCGCGCTGATTCATACATCGTTCCACGTGTGATGTATTACTCAGGATTCCACTAATTCCCACGCTGGATTTCGTCTACAGGGCTTTCACCTTCTACGGCCAGCCTTTCCAGGCTGTTCTACTATCCAGTATGGTCGAATATGTCGTGGTCCTACAACCCCGAAGGAGTACCTTCGGTTTGGGCTCCATCCGCTTTCGCTCGCCACTACTTACGGAATCGATTTCTCTTTCTTTTCCTCCGCTTACTGAGATGTTTCACTTCAGCGGGTTTCGCGTTTCATACCCTATGTATTCAGGTATGAACGATCGAGTATTGCCTCGATCAGGTTACCCCATTCGGATACCCCCGGATCATCGCTTGCTTGCAGCTTCCCGAGGATTTTCGCAGCTTGCCGCGTCCTTCTTCGCCTGTTGGCACCAAGGCATTCACCGTACGCCCTTACTTACTTCATCATATTGCAAAAGTTTTTTACCACTTCCACAATACCACAAAGCCCTTTCGTGACTTACTGTATTGTCTTATTTCTTTGGTATGCATGTTTTAAATTGTGTATTGTAGTTGTTTTTCAACTACCCACTTTGTTGGAAAGCAATTGCTTCTCAGCAATTGTTTTCTTTGCCACGCAGATGTCAATTTTCGCTTTCCCTCAATAATCGATTTTTTTTGGTGGGCCTGACAGGACTTGAACCTGTGACCCCGCGCTTATCAAGCGCGTGCTCTAACCAACTGAGCTACAGGCCCGGTTTTGGGTCTCGCAGAGGCAGTTAACAGTGAACAGGTAATAGTTAATAGCCATTTACCGTTCTCCGTTGCCGCCTTCTTACCGAAACTGGTGGAGGCACGGGGACTCGAACCCCGGACATCCAGCTTGCAAAGCTGGCGCTCTACCAACTGAGCTATACCCCCAGTTGCGGTTCTTTTTTTTGAAAAAAGGTCGTCACGCACGTCGTGCCTAGTTTCGCTCAAGCGAACTGGCTGTTTACACATCTTTGGTTCGTTGCGGGCCCTCGCGGGTTCCGCTCTCTCTTCCCTCGGGAAGAGATCCGACCTGTGCATTTTTCATGCACTTTCTCCATAGAAAGGAGGTGATCCAGCCGCAGGTTCCCCTACGGCTACCTTGTTACGACTTCATCCCAGTTACCAGTCTCACCTTAGGACCCTGCCTCCTTGCGGTTGGCTTCAGATACTTCGGGTGCGACCGGCTTCCATGATGTGACGGGCGGTGTGTACAAGACCCGGGAACGTATTCACGGCGCCGTAGCTGATGCGCCATTACTAGCGATTCCGGCTTCGTGTAGGCGGGTTGCAGCCTACAGTCCGAACTGGGCCCAGTTTTTTAGGATTTCCTCCGCCTCGCGGCTTCGGCCCCCTCTGTACTGGGCATTGTAGTACGTGTGCAGCCCTGGGCATAAGGGCCATACTGACCTGACGTCGTCCCCACCTTCCTCCCAGTTGATCTGGGCAGTCTCGCCAGAGTCCCCACCTTTACGTGCTGGTAACTGGCAACAGGGGTTGCGCTCGTTGCTGGACTTAACCAAACATCTCACGACACGAGCTGACGACGGCCATGCAGCACCTGTGTAACGCCTCCGAAGAGTCGCATGCTTTCACATGTTGTTCATTACATGTCAAGCCCAGGTAAGGTTCTTCGCGTTGCATCGAATTAAGCCACATACTCCACCGCTTGTGCGGGTCCCCGTCAATTTCTTTGAGTTTTAATCTTGCGACCGTACTCCCCAGGCGGCACGCTTAACGCGTTAGCTCCGGCACGCAGGGGGTCGATTCCCCGCACACCAAGCGTGCACCGTTTACTGCCAGGACTACAGGGGTATCTAATCCCTTTCGCTCCCCTGGCCTTCGTGCCTCAGCGTCAGTTAATGTCCAGGAACCCGCCTTCGCCACGAGTGTTCCTCTCGATATCTACGCATTTCACTCCTACACCGAGAATTCCTGGTTCCCCCTCCATTACTCTAGTCTCGCAGTATCATGTGCAGTCCGGGGTTGAGCCCCCGCCTTTCACACACGACTTACGAAACCGCCTACGCACGCTTTACGCCCAGTGATTCCGAACAACGCTTGAGACCTCTGTATTACCGCGGCTGCTGGCACAGAGTTAGCCGTCTCTTCCTCTTGTGGTACTATCTTTTTAATTTGCTCCCACATGACAGGGGTTTACAATCCGAAGACCTTCATTCCCCCACGCGGCGTCGCACCATCAGGGTTTCCCCCATTGTGAATGATTCTCGACTGCTGCCACCCGTAGGTGTCTGGACCGTGTCTCAGTTCCAGTGTGGCCGGACATCCTCTCAGACCGGCTACCCGTCATCGCCTTGGTGAGCCGTTACCTCACCAACTAACTAATAGGACGCGAGCCCATCCCCAAGCGCATTGCTGCTTTAATCTTGCGATTTTATGCGGTATTAATCCCAGTTTCCCGGGGCTATCCCACTCTTGGGGGCAGGTTACTCACGTGTTACTCACCCGTGCGCCACTAGAGAATTATTAGCAAGCTAGCAATTCTCTCGTTCGACTTGCATGTCTTATCCACGCCGCCAGCGTTCGTTCTGAGCCAGAATCAAACTCTCCATCAAATATAATTTTTGAAATTGCTGGACCAAATGGAATCTTTCGATTTCATCTGCGCCATGCTTCAGTCAGCTCTTCCCTCAAGTTGTGTCTCTTGAGGTCCTCTTCGCTCTGCCAAGCACGGCGCGCGTCACGACCTTTTTTCTTTCCCCTTGCTTCTACCAATCCGCCCCTCTCGGAGCTAGGTCGCTCCTTTGGGTTTTTTCTCCCTCACACGTCTCTCGACGCATTCAGGAAAACCCTCGGCGGGTTCGGTAGTCATTCCCTTGAAATCTTCTTATCGGTCCCTTTAAAGAGACTCTTCCGGGTGGCCGGCCCCGGCTTCATTCAGGCCCTCTTCCGAGTCCCTCCTGCCGCCGGGCTTTTCATCCCGTCGCCGTGTTGGCGTGCCGAGAAGTCTACCATTTTCACCTCCCTTGTCAATTTTTTTCGAGTCGTTTTTTGTGAGAGTCTTTCATCCATTTTGTCACGTCCATTCATAACTTCCAATTTATAAAATAGTTAGGCTTTTGTCATACTCCCCCTCCCTCGTGCCATTTTTTTGAACATTTTCTCCCGTGATGTTTCCGCAATAACTACAGTTCCTCTTTTTTGCCCCCTGCCAGGACGAAAAAAAGGGCTATTGAACGCAGGTGCTTCCTCCGTCCACCTCCATTGCATTCCTTCCCTTGAAAAGGAGACTGAACCATTTTGTTTTCCCATGGACGGAAAGGATTTTTTCTGCTATCTATAGGAAGTTTTTATTATTTTGCCATCTATGAAAAGATCATTCTGGATTGGAATTATCTGCGCTGCCTGCTGCCTGGGAAACATTCCTTCCTCATCCGCTGTACAAACAGCCAGTATAGGCTCCACTTTTTCCTGCACCTTCCTGGATTCCGGAGACCAGGGATTTTTTGATTCATCAAGCACCCATACATGGGACCAAGGCCAGATAGACGCTGCCATGCGAGCGTTGACCACATGGGATAGCTTGATCAATTCCACCCCGGGCAGAACACTTACTGTTGGCCTCACCTGGTACGACGGAGCCAATTCCTCCACTCTGGCCTCCGCCTATTCCTCTTATTTCTACTACCAGTCAAATGGTCCGCAACAGGTTTCCACCCTGGTGGAGTCCGTCTGGCGCGATGGGAGCACGAGGACTGCCACGGGCTACGATATTTACATCCAGTGCAATACCTCTCATTTGAATTCTCTTTATTACGAGGCCGCCTTACCGGCGGAGCATACGGGAAAATATGATTTTCAAAGCATCCTGACCCATGAGGTAGGGCATGCCGCAGGGTTTCTTTCCCTGGCGACACAAACCGGTACCTTCCAGGTCCAGTCCGGGAATGCTTCAGCAGCTTACAGCACCATGCTGTACACCAGGTATGATTCCCTGTTAACGAACCAGGAAGGCCAATCCATCGTGAATAAGCGGAAACGGGAATACGGCATTTACACTTGGAGAAACCCTGTCCCTGGGCGATACGGGGCTCACCGCCTATAACCCCGCCACCTGGCAGCAAGGGTCCAGCATGGCCCACATCGACAGCGCGAGCGATCCGGACGCCCTCATGCAGTATTCCATTTCGCCGGATACCTACCACCGTACCCTGACGGATGGAGAAATGGAATTGATGCGTTCCATGGGCTGGAAGATGGTTCCGGAGCCCGGCACCTCCACGCTTTCCCTGCTGGGGCTGGCCGTGCTCGCTTTACGGAGACGCCGCTGCTGACGGTTTCCTCTCCCGGATTTTCCTTTCACGCCGGCCAGACGGCAGTTTCCTTTAGCCGCCAGGGAGTGGATTGGTAGCAGAAGGGCGTTCCTGCCAGGGAACGCCCTTCATGGTTTTTCCCGGCGGCACACCGGAAAAGCAGCCTTTTCAGTTATTTCTTTTCCTTGGTAAAGTCCAGCTTGCCGCCCTTTTCCCGCACCACGATTTCCGTCCCTTCCGGGAAGTCGCCCTCCAGGAGCTTGAGGCTGAGGGGGTCCAGCAGGTCATGCTGAATGGCCCGCTTGAGGGGACGCGCTCCATAGACGGGGTCAAAGCCATGGTCCGCCACCAGGGCCGTAGCCTCCGGAGTCATGCGCAGGAACAGGCCCTTGGCTTCCAGGCGCTTGTGGACGCGCTGGAGCTGGATGTCCACAATGCCCTTGAGTTCCTCCGCCGTCAGACGGTCAAAGATGATGATTTCATCAATGCGGTTCAGGAATTCCGGGCGGAAGTGGCCGCGCAGGGCTTCCATCGCCTTGGCTTCCCGCTGTTCCGCGTTGGATTCATTGAGGATGTACTGGCTGCCGATGTTGGAGGTCATGATGATGACGGTGTTCCGGAAGTCCACCGTACGCCCCTGGCCGTCCGTGATGCGGCCGTCATCCAATACCTGGAGCAGCACGTTGAAGACGTCCGGATGGGCTTTTTCAATTTCATCAAAGAGGACCACGCAGTACGGACGGCGGCGCACGGCTTCAGAGAGCTGGCCGCCTTCTTCATAACCCACATATCCGGGAGGCGCCCCGATGAGGCGCGCCACGGAGTGCTTTTCCATGTATTCGGACATGTCAATGCGCACGATGGCGTTTTCATTGTCAAAGAGGAATTCCGCCAGCGCCTTGCTGAGCTCCGTCTTGCCCACGCCCGTGGGGCCCAGGAACAGGAAGGAGCCGATGGGCCTGTTTTCATCCTGCAATCCCGCGCGGGCGCGCCGCACGGCGTCGGACACGGCCTTGACGGCCTGCTTCTGCCCGATCACGCGGGCGCCCAGGCGTTCTTCCATATGCACCAGCTTGGCGCGCTCCCCTTCCTGCAGGCGCGCGGCGGGAATGCCGGTCCAGGTGGCCACCACCTTGGCGATGTCCCCTTCCGTGACTTCCTCCTTGAGCAGGCCTCCGTCCTCCTTCTGCATTTTGTTGAGCTTTTCCTTGCCTTCCGTCAGGGCGCGTTCCGCTTCCGGAAGTTCACCGTACGTGATTTCGGAAGCGCGGGTCAGATCCCCCATTCTCTTGGCCCTTTCGCTTTCCAGCTTGAGGGCCTCTATTTTTTCCTGTTCCCTGCGGACGGCGTCCAGAACGTCTTTTTCACTTTTCCACTTGGCAATCATGGAGCCGGATTTTTCCTTCAGGTCCGCCAGATCCTTGGTGATTTTTTCCAGACGCGCCTTGCTGTCGGCATCCTCTTCCTTCACCAGGGCCTGCCGTTCCATTTCAAGCTGCATGGCTTCGCGTTCGATCTGGTCGATTTCCGTGGGCATGGAATCCAGCTCAATCTTGAGCCGGGCCGCTGCTTCGTCCACCAGGTCCACCGCCTTGTCAGGCAGGAAACGGTCTGAGATATAACGGTCGGAAAGAGTGGCGGCAGCCACGATGGCGGCGTCCGTAATGCGCACGCCGTGGTGAACTTCATAACGTTCCTTCAGGCCGCGCAGAATGGCGATGGTGTCCTCCACGCTGGGTTCAGACACCATGACAGGCTGAAACCGTCGTTCCAGGGCCGCATCCTTTTCAATGTACTTGCGGTATTCGTCCAGCGTCGTCGCGCCGATGGTCCGCAGTTCGCCACGGGCCAGAGCGGGCTTAAGCAGGTTGGAAGCGTCCACCGCCCCTTCACTGGCGCCCGCGCCCACGATGGTGTGCAGTTCGTCAATGAACAGGATGATTTCACCGTTGGAGTCCGTCACTTCCTTGAGGAAGGATTTCAAGCGTTCTTCAAATTCGCCGCGGTATTTGGCCCCCGCGAGCATGGACCCGATGTTGAGGGACACAATGCGCTTGTTGCGCATGCTTTCCGGCACGTCACCGTTGACAATGCGCCGCGCCAGGCCTTCTGCAATGGCGGTCTTGCCCACGCCGGGCTCCCCGATGAGCACGGGGTTGTTCTTGGTCCGGCGGGAAAGGATCTGGAGGACGCGGCGGATTTCCGTATCACGGCCGATAACGGGGTCAATCTTGCCGGCGCGGGCGCGGGCCGTCAGGTCCGTGCCGTATTTTTCCAGCGTCTGGTATTTGCCTTCCGGGTTGTCGTCCGTCACGCGCTGGTTGCCGCGCACTTCCTTCATGGCGGCCAGATAGTTGTCCTTGGACAGTCCAAAGGTGTCCGTCAACTGGTGCACCTTGTTCTGCGTGTCCAGAGCCCCCAGCATGAAGTGCTCCACGCTGAGGTAGTCATCCTTGAGCTTTTTGCGTTCATCCTCGGCAGCGTGCATCACCGTAGCCAGGTCACGGCCCATCTGGGGCTGCGTGGTAGCACCGCTCTGGGTGGGTTCATGGGATACTTCCCTCTGGGCGGCCTGCAACAGCAGGCCCGGATCACAAGAGGCCTTCCGGAGAATAGGGGAAAGAATTCCGCCGTCCTGCTCCAGCAACGCCACCAGAACGTCCAGGGAGGAAATTTCCGGCTTTCCGAGCCGCCCTGCCGTCTGCTGCGCCTGCATCAGCGCTTCCTGAAATTTTGTTGTTAGATTGTTAAGCATGGTATGTTGGTAATTTAGACATAAGAATATCTCCAACCGTTGAATGGGAAAGCAGGATTTTTGCCGTTATCCAAATTTTTTTGACCCTCCGAATTCCTTGTAATATTGTAGTGCATCCGGCGTATTTTACAGAACCAGCATTTTACCGGCCTTTTCTTTTTTCCTGTCTCCAGTTTTTTTACCAAAATGATCCGTCTTTCTTTTCTTCCGTTCCTATGCTCCGCCCTGCTCCTGGTTCAAACGGGAGCCTCCGGCAAGGAGATGCCTTCCCCCTATCCCGCTCCGGAACCCGGCGTCCGCCTGACACCGCCGGAATCACCGGCTCCCGTGCTGAACGAACCGCGGCTTTTCGGCGCACGCCCCGGCTCTCCCATCCAGTTCGCCATCTGCGCCAGCGGAGAACGCCCCATGAGCTTTGCCGCCGCCAAATTGCCCCCCGGCGTGAAGCTGGACAGGGAAACCGGCGTCATCACCGGTAAGATCAGCCGTCCGGGAACTTATGCTTTTCCCGTGCAGATAAGCAACAGCCACGGCAAAGCGAACGGGACCATCACTGTCCGCATCGGGCAGGAGATGTGCCTGACTCCCCCCATGGGCTGGAGCAGCTGGTATTCCTACAGCGGCGGCGTGAGCCAGGAAAATATCCTGAAAACCGCCCGGCTGCTCATCACTTCCGGGCTGGCCCAATACGGCTACCGCTATGTCAACATTGACGATTGCTGGCAAGGCGCCAGAGGCGGCAAGTACCGCGCCATCCAGCCCAACAAGCGTTTTCCGGATATGAAGTCCATGTGCCGTGAAATCCACAGCCTGGGACTGAAAGCGGGGATTTACTCAACCCCGTGGATGGGAACTTACGCCGGCTACATGGGAGGCACTTCCCCCAATCCGCAGGGAGATTATTCCTCCCTGGCCCTTCCTGAAAGCAAACGCCCGCAGCCCGATCAATTGTTCGGGAGCTGTCCGGGTTCCCAGCGGCTGGGAGCCGCCAAAACAGGCCCCGTATGGATGATTACCCAGGATGCCAGGCAGTGGGCGGAATGGGGGTTTGATTACGTCAAGATGGACTGGTACCTGATCGACGTGCCCAGCACGGAAAGAATCGCGGCGGATTTGAAAAAAAGCGGCAGGGACATTGTGCTGAGCGTTTCCAATTCCACCCCGTTCGAGATTGCCGGCCCCATCAGCAAAACGGCCAACGTCTGGCGCACGACGGGAGATATCGAAGACCACTGGGGCAGTTTGAAGAAGATCGCTTCCTCCCAGGAGAAATGGCAGCCCTATGCCGGACCGGGGCACTGGAATGATCCGGACATGCTTCAAATCGGCCGCCTGGGCAAGGTCGGAAAGGCGAATACCACATTCTCCCCCACCCGGCTGACTCCGGACGAGCAGTATTTCCAGATGTCCTTCTGGGCCATAATATCCGCCCCCCTGATTATTTCATGCGATCTGGAGCATCTGGACGATTTCACGCGGGGCATCCTGTGCAACCGGGAAGTGATCGCCGTCAACCAGACGTTTCGCGGCCCTTCGGAAAAAGTCCTGTCCCAAGATGATGGAGAAGTATGGATCAAACCGCTGGGGAAGGCCGTACCGCCGTCGGCTTTTTCAATAAAAGCAATAAAGGCCAGATCATTCATGTCCCCCTTTCCCGCCTCAAGCTGAAGTCTCCGCAAAACGCGCGCGACCTGTGGAAGCAGGAAAACGCCGGAACGGCAAGCCGGGAAATGAAGGTGCGGCTCAATCCCCACGGAGCGGCCCTGTTTCTTCTGGAAGGCAAAAGATAGCCCCATGGTTCTGGAGGAGAGTTCCTCCCTTTCATTCATAAAATCCGCCCCGGCGACCGGAGAAAGATGCGGAACCAAGGCACCGGACAACTGCCGGACGATTTTTCCGCCAGGGTATTCCCCGGACCGGGACGGTCAACTATATACCACTAACTGGGGGCAATGTATCCAGGGCGGCGTTCAGCGTCATCACGTTGATTACGTTTTCCCCAGGATGCCGCCCGGAATGAGGTGTTCCGCCACCAATCGCCTTACTTTTTCCAGTGGCAGCTTGCGGGCCGCCGCCACGCGGGCCGCCTGGAATTCCGCCGCTTCCGGGGAAATGCAGGATTCCAGACCGCTTCCGGAAGCGAACAGGAGATCTGCCGGAACAGGCGTTTCCTGCGGCAGGTTGTGGGCTTTCAGCAGGGCCGCCTTGCGCTCCGCCACCGTCCTGACCAGTTCTCCGGAGGTCCAGGAGAGGTTGCTGGCACCGGAAGGCATGGTGGCGTAGTCCCCGGCGGAGGGCCTGGGCCAGAAGTACCTGGCGGAAGTGAAGGGCTGGGCGATGAGCTCCGAGGCGATGACTTCCCCCCGTTCATTCCGGATCAGGGAGCCGTGCGCCTGATGGGGGAACAGAATCAGGCTGACAAGCGTGACAGCCAGGGGATAAATGCCGCCGGTGACGACGGCCAGCGCCAGAAACAGGCGCAGATTGGGAAATGTCCATTTCATAATGATTCAGCAGGTTGATTTTTAATTGTTCAGACGAGGTGCAGGGCGGTGACGGCCATGTCGATGAGCTTGATGCCGATGAACGGCGCAATCAGGCCGCCTACCCCGTAAATGAGGATGTTGCGCTTCAGCAGGGAGGCTGCTCCCGCCGGTCGGTAGGAAACCCCCTTCAAGGCCAGTGGAATAAGCGCCACGATAATGAGGGCGTTGAAGATCACCGCGCTGAGGATGGCGCTCTGCGGGGAGTGCAGTCCCATCACGTTCAGGGCGGAAAGCGGCCCCCGGGCCATGCCGTCAGCCACAAAGAGGCCCGCAAACATGGCGGGAATGATGGCGAAGTACTTGGCCACGTCATTGGCGAAGGAGAAGGTGGTCAGCGCGCCGCGGGTGATCAGCATTTGCTTGCCGATTTCCACGATTTCAATCAGCTTGGTCGGGTTGCTGTCCAGGTCTACCATGTTGCCCGCCTCCGGGCGGCCTGCGTGCCGCTGTTCATCGCCACGCCCACATCGGCCTGGGCCAGGGCGGGAGCGTCGTTGGTGCCGTCCCCGGTCATGGCCACCAGATGGCCTTCCGCCTGTTCTTCACGGATGCGCGCCAGCTTCATTTCCGGCGTGGCTTCCGCAATGAAGTCATCCACTCCGGCCTCCGCCGCAATGGATGCGGCAGTCAGGGCATTGTCCCCTGTCACCATGACGGTGCGGATGCCCATGGCCCGGAGCCGGGCGAAGCGTTCCTTAATGCCGCCCTTGACGATGTCTTTCAGGTAAATGACGCCCAGCACGTCCCTTCCCCGGGCCACCACCAGCGGCGTGCCGCCGGCACGCGCGACGTTCTGCACGGTCATTTCCACCTCCTGCGGGAAGGCTCCGCCCTGGTCCTTCACCCACTGCGCCACGCTTTCCGCAGCGCCTTTCCGGATGGAAACGGCCGGCTGGCCGTCGTGCGCCGCAATGTCCACGCCGCTCATGCGGGTGGAAGCGGAGAACGGAACAAAGGTGATGTGGTCCGCGTCCATGTGGCGGCCCCGGATTCCAAATTGCTTTTTGGCCAGTACTACGATGCTGCGCCCTTCCGGCGTTTCATCGGACAGGGAGGCGAGCTGGGCGGCTTCCGCCAGCTGCTGGTCCTCCACGCCGGGCGCAGGCAGGAATTCATTCGCCATGCGGTTGCCGAAGGTGATGGTTCCGGTCTTGTCCAGCATCAGCACATCAATGTCCCCGGCCGCTTCCACGGCACGGCCGGACGTAGCCAGCACGTTCCGGCGCACCAGCCGGTCAATGCCGCTGATGCCGATGGCGCTCAGCAGGCCGCCGATCGTCGTCGGAATCAGGCACACCAGCAGGGAGACCAGAACGGGCAGGGAGATATGGCCATCCGCCCTGAAGCCCAGCGCCCGGGCGGAATCTTCAATGTATCCGGCCATGGCTGGGAGGGAAAGCACTACGGCAATGAAGACGATGGTCAGCGCCACGAGCAGGATGCCCAGCGCGATTTCATTGGGCGTCTTCTGCCGGCTGGCGCCCTCCACCATGGCGATCATGCGGTCCAGGAAGGTATTGCCCGGTTCCGCCGTGATGCGGATGACGATGCCGTCGCTGATCACGCGGGTGCCCCCCGTTACGGCGCTGCGGTCTCCCCCGCTTTCACGGATGACCGGGGCGGATTCCCCGGTAATGGCGGATTCGTCCACGCTGGCGATGCCTTCAATCACCTCGCCGTCAAGAGGAATGATGTCCCCGGCCTCGCACAGCACTTTTTTGCCCCTTGCGCAGCTCGGAAACGGAGACTATTTCCTCCGTCCCCTTGTCCGTCAGCAGACGGGCGTTCACATAGACGCGCATTTTTTTTTTTCAGAGCGTCCGCCTGGGCCTTTCCACGGCCTTCCGCCAATGCTTCCGCAAAGTTGGCGAACAGGACGGTGAACCAGAGCCAGAGCGTGACTTGCAGGGTAAAGCCGAAAGGCTGCCCGGCGGCGGCATCCCGGATAAGGACGACCGTAGCAACCAGGGCACCGATGGCCGTGACGAATATCACGAAGTTTTTGGATAAAGCACGCGGGTCAAATTGCGCAGCGCGTCCCGGAAGGCCGTTTTCAGCATGGCCCCGTTGCACCAGGATTGATTCTTTTTTTTTTTCTTTCATCATCGTAAAATCTGGTTTGTTGGTGAATGCTCCTTACAGCATGGTTCCCGAATACAGGAGCAGATGCTCCAGAATGGGCCCCAGGGCCAGGGCCGGGAAGAAGGTGAGGGCGCCTACAATCAGCACCACGGCCACCAGCAGAACCATGAACATCAGGTTGTCCGTCGCCATGGTGCCCTGGGCCGGAGGCGCGGTTTTCTTGGATACCATGCTGCCCGCAATGATCATCACCGGAATGATGGCTCCGAAGCGGGCCAGCAGCATCGCCAGGCCGCCCAGCACGGAATAGAAAGGCGTATCCCCCACAGCCAGGCCGGCAAAGGCACTGCCGTTGTTCCCGGCCTGGGAACCGAAGCAGTACAGGATTTCCGTCAGCCCGTGGGGTCCGGCATTGCAGATGGATTCACGCCCCACTTCCGTAGCGGCGGCCAGTCCGCTCATAAGCAGGACGGTTATGCCGGGCAGCAGAACGCCCACCATGGACCAGCGCACTTCCCGCGCTTCAATTTTTTTGCCCAGGAATTCGGGAGTACGTCCCACCATCAGCCCGCACAGGAAGACAGTGATCATGGCGAACATCAGCATGCCGTACAGGCCGCAGCCCAGACCGCCGAAGATCACTTCACCCAGCAGCATGTTGAACAGGGCAATGCCGCCGCCCAGCGGGGACATGCTGCAGTGCATGCAGTTCACGGAGCCGTTGGAGGAGGCCGTCGTAGCCACGGACCAGAGGGAGCTGTTCGTCACGCCCAGGCGCACTTCCTTGCCTTCCAGCATTTCCATGCCGGGGAACAGCGGGTTCCCCGTGTGTTCCGCCCACTGGGAAAGCCCGATGGTCGTCACAAGCAGAAGCATCATGGCGCCGAAGATGATCCAGCCCTGCCTTTTTTTCCCGATCATCACGCCGTAGGCGTACGGGCAGGCGCAGCCGATCAGGAGCAGGGAGAGCATTTCAATCATGTTGCTGAACGGCGTGGGGTTTTCAAAGGGGTGCGTGCTGTTGTTCCCGAAGAAGCCGCCGCCGTTCGTCCCAAGCTGCTTGATGGCCACCTGGGAGGCCGCCGGACCGTTGGGAATCACCTGCTCCACGCCGTCCATGCCCGGTACGGTGGCGGGTCCGTCAAAGGACTGCACCACCCCCTGGGAGACCAGCAGAAGCGCGACGACCACGGAAATCGGAATCAGAAAGTACAAGGTACTGCGCGTCAGGTCCGCCCAGAAGTTGCCCAGAGTGGAGGCGCATTTCCTTTTCAGACCGCGGATCAGGGCGGCCATGACGGCAATCCCCGTGGCGGCGCTGACGAAGTTCTGCACGCCCAACCCGGTCATCTGGACAAAGTAGCTGATGCCTTCCGGCCCTTCGCCGGAGTAGAACTGCCAGTTCGTGTTGGTCATGAAGCTGATGGCCGTATTCAGGGCAATGTCCCACCGCATGTTTTCCGTGCCGGCGGGATTCAGCGGCAGCCATTTCTGGCACAGCAGGGAAAGGAACAGGATGAGGAATCCGGCGGCGTTGAACAGAAGAACGGCCGTCAGATACTTTTTCCAGTCCATTTCGCGGGAGGGGTCCACGCCGGCCACACGGTAGGTGCAGCGCTCCACGGGACCAAGAACCGGGGAAAGCCAGCTCCGCTTTCCCTGTAAAACATTCGCCAGCCACTTCCCGAGCAACGGAGTGAAGGCGACCAGTATGCCTATGAATAGGACAATGATTAACAAGTCGTGTGAGGACATAACGCAACTTTATACATGTTCCGGAAATTCCGGGTAGTTAACAAGGGGCTGCCGGACATTAAGAAATTGTTAATTTCCCTCTGGAAGCCCGTTTTTCATGACGCCAGTACGCCGTTAGAATTCCCACGCCCAGGCGGAAGCCCACCCAGAACTCGTCCCCGGCGTCCCTGCGGCGCAGCACCGTAGCCGCCTGGGAATAATTGACGGAGCCGGAAAGGGAATAATGTTCCGCAAACCGCCACGTCACGCCCAGGCTCCAGTCAATGCAGTTGGAGCCGTCGTCATAGTCCACGTTATAACCGCCGTTGTACCCGTACCTGGCCATGGGCGTTACCGTCACGTTCTCCACGGGGGACCATTCCAGTTGCACAAAGGCGCTGTAATAGGCTTCAAAATCCTGGTGTTCCACCTTCACCTGGGTTTCCGCCCCCACGGTCAGCCAGTCCGTCACGGCATAGGAGACGGTCAGGGCCGGATTGGCTACGTTGTAGTCCTGCGTGAAGTAGAACTGGTGCTCATACCAGGGATTGACGGTCCACTTCCCCAGCTTCCAGGCGTAACCCAGAACCAGGTCCAGCTCGTCATAATTGGAGGAATCCCCCCCGGCGTACCAGGCGCTGAGCGTAAGGTCTTTCCAGGAGATGCTCGGAGCCACTTCCCAGATGCCGCTGCCCGGCAGGCAGTCCAGCCCTTCCGTCACGTATTTGCTGGACCAGCCCGCGGAAAGGGAGAAAGCCCAGTCCGTGTCCGTAGAAGGGATGGCGGCCTCCTGCGCGTTGGCCAGGGAGGGAGAGGAGGGAGAGGCCGTTTCCCCGCCCATGCAGACGGTTCCTGCCATCATGGCGCAGCCCAGAACTGCGGCCCCTATGTTTTTTGCGGTGTGTGTAATCTTCATAAAGACGTATCGAATACGTCCTGAATCCTACACAGCATATTGACCTTCGTGAAGTTAAGCCATGCCCTGCAACCGTTATGAAAAAATATATTTCCCGGCTTCCACGGGTGGAAGGCCACAGCCTTTCCCGGCCCGCGGAAATGGGAAAAAAGATTTATTCAGCTCCGTCCGCCACAATTCTGTACCCCAGGCCGGATTCCGCGCGGATGATGCGGTTTTCCGGATCGGAATCCCCCAGCTTCTGGCGCAGGTGGGCGATGTGCACCCGCAGGTAGTGCGTATCTTCCTCATGCTGGGGGCCCCAGATTTCACGGAGAAGCTGGCGGTGGGTCATCACCTTGCCCTGATGGAGCAGCAGAAGGCGCAGAATGCCGTATTCCTTGGAGGTCAGATGGATTTCCTCCTTCCCCTTCTCCACGCGCCGGGAGCTCAGGTCCACAATGATGGATCCCAGCCGGAATACGGAGGGCTCCCTGTCCGGCCGGTTGCGCCGCAGCATCACGCGCAGGCGCGCCAGCAGTTCCCGGCCGCTGAACGGCTTGGTCAGGTAATCGTCCGCCCCGGCGTCCAGGGCGTCCACCTTCTCATCCTCCCTGTCCCAGGCCGTCAGGATCAGAATGGGAACCTGCGTCCATTCCCGGAGCTGTTTGAGCACTTCCAGTCCGTTGATGTCCGGAAGGCCCAGGTCCAGAATAATGGCGTCCGGCCGTTTCAGAGCGGTCTCGCTCAGGCCGAGCTGCCCGTTTTCACACTCGCGGACATGGTAGCCTGCGCCGGTCAGCGTCAGGTTCAGGAGACGGCGTATCTGCCGTTCGTCATCAATAACCAGGATATCTGCGGGAAGGTCGCTCATAACACGGGGAAGGAAGGTTTATTCTTCAGGAACATGATCATGCTCCACCAGGGGAAGGACAAGACGGAAACAGGTTCCGGCGGGAACGGCAACCAGGGTAACGGCTCCCCGCTGCGCCTCCATGAAACCGCGCACGATGGAAAGCCCCAGGCCCAGGCCGCCGGGCCGCGTCGTCCGGAAACGCTCAAAAATGGTTTCCGCCCGTTCGGGGGGAATGCCCGGCCCCAGGTCATGGACATCCAGCCAGACCTGGCCGCGCACGGGATCGGCGCCGCCCTTCAGCGTAATGGGGGTTCCCGCAGGAGTATGCACGCAGGCATTCAGCAGCAGATTGACCAGCACCTGCTCCATCAGGGAGAAATCCGCCTTCACCAGCGGATAATCCGGCGGCAGGGCGACAGACACGGGATGGTCCCGGCGCGCCTCCCTGGTGGCGGCCAGAGCCCCTTCAATCACATCCCCCAGGTCGCACCAGTCCAGTTTGGGCTTCAGGGCGCCGGATTCCAGGCGGCTCACGTCCAGCAAATTTTTCACCAGGCGGCGCAGGCGGCGTGCGGCCAGCAGGATTTCCCCATACTCCTCCCGTTCCTCCGGCGCGGACGCGGCGCGCCCGGCCAGCTTCTCACAGCCGCCCTCAATCACGGCCAGAGGCGTCTTGAACTCATGGGAAACGCTGTCCAGCAGGGAGCGGTGCAGTTTTCCGGATTCCTCCATGAGCCGCGTACGCGCCCGTTCCGCCCGCAGTTCTTCACGTTCCAGCGCCATGGCTAGCTGCGCGCCCATGCTTTCCAGCAAATCCTTCTGCCCTGCCGTAAGGCGCTCCCCTTCCTCCGGCCTCACGCCCAGCACGCCCATGCAGCGTTCCCCGGACATCATGGGGAGGTAAAACCCTTCCGCCACCGGGAGCGTATCCGTAAACCTGCCTGCGGGCCGGCGGTGCTCCAGGCACCAGGCAGCCACGCTCCATTCCTTGTCATCCATGGAAAAAGCCCCCCCGGATTCCCAAAGCTTCAGCCTGCGGCCGCTGCCTTCCGGCGTCATGACCGCCAGGCGCACCCCCATAATCTGGCTGATCTGCCCTGCGGCGACGGAAATCAGGGAAGGCACGTCCGAGGCGGACCCAATGGCCCGCGAATACAGGAACAGGGCATTCGTCTTTTTTTCCCGTTCCCGCTCCTCCTGCTCGCGGACCCTCAGGCGGGAAGTGAGCCGCCCCGTGGAGAGAGCCACCAGAAAGAAGAAAAGGCACATCAGGGCATCCTCCAGCCGTTCTATCTTGAACGTCATCACCGGGGGAATGAACAGCAGGTTCCACAGCAGGGCGCTCAGCGCAGCGGCCATCAGCATGGCCCAGCGGGAACGGATGAAAAAGCCCAGGCCCACTACTCCCGCCAGATACAGGAAGCCGGGAGCGAAATAACCGGTAAACGCGGAAATCAACAGGCCGATTCCCGTAACGGCCGCCGTCACGCCTGCGGCCAGCCAGTAGTCCCGGCCATATTTTTCCGTTTCCCGGTGCCAGCTCTTCCACCGGTTCCGGACCGGACCGGGAGCGGCGGGAACTACGTAAATGTCAATCTGGTCGCTCCCCTTTACCAGTTTTTCCACCAGGGACATGGGCCGCACCAGCCCCCACAGGTAAGCCTCCTGCGGCTTGCCCACCACAATCTGGCTGACATTTCTCAAAAAGGCCATGCGGAGCAGCGTCTCCGCCAGGTCGGAACCGGGCATCACGATCACTTCCGCACCCAGCCGCCGCGCCAGCTCCAGGTTGGCGTCCAGCCGCTGCTGCTGTTCGGGGGACAGCGGCACGCCCGTATCCACGGAAAGGGCAATCCACGGAGCGTTCAGGGCGTAAGCCATGCGCCGCGTCCAGCGCACCAGCCGGGCGGAAAACGGGCTGGGCCCCACGGCTACCATCAGCCGTTCCCCGCTGCGCCAGATGGAGCGGTCCCCGGAGATGGTGCGCACCTCCGTCAGCTCATGGTCCACCTTCTCCGCCATGATGCGCAGGGCCAGTTCCCGGAGGGCCGTAAGGTTGGACTCCTTGAAAAAATGGTTCAGCGCGGCGGAAGCCTGGGGAGCGCTGTATACCTTCCCTTCCTGAAGACGCGTCCGCAACTGCTCCGGCGTGATGTCCACCAACTGGATGCAGTCCGCCTCCGCCAGCACGGAATCCGGCACGGTTTCCTGTACGGGAGCGGCGGTAATGTCATGAACGGTATCGGAACGGCTTTCCAGATGCTGCACGTTCAGCGTGGTGTAAACGTCTATCCCTGCGGCCAGCAAATCCTCCACATCCTGGTAGCGCTTCCTGTGACGCATTCCGGGAACGTTCGTATGCGCCAGCTCGTCCACCAGAATGAGCTGGGGCTTCACGCGCAGCGCCTCCTCCAGGTCGAACTCCTCCATCTGCACGCCCCGGTAAGCCATTTTCTTCATGGGAAGGCGCGGCAGCCTGCCGATAAGGCGCATCGTATCCTCCCGGCCATGGGATTCCGCCACGCCGATCATGACCTGCACGCCCTTGCCCGCCGCCTGGATGGCGGCCTCCAGCATGGCGTACGTCTTGCCCACTCCCGGCGCCATGCCGAAGAAGATTTTCAGCAGGCCGCGGCCGGGGCGGGATTCCTCCCTCCGGATGGAGGCCAGAATCCTGTCTGCCCGCTGGCTGTCCGAATGCGTTTCTGAAAACATGAAAAAAGGGAACCGTAATGGTATCCGGCTTGAATGTTAGAATTAACCTAATGGAAGACCGTTCAGGGTGCAAATAAAACAGACCAGAAAAAACGTTAAAATTTTATTAAATTCCACCCCCCTTCCCCATTTTTGTTTCCATTCTTTCTTCTTTTCGTTATCAAGCATTTTTAAATTTTCCTCTTTCCTTTTCACAATGAACGCCTTCCAGACTATTCTCCGCACCGTCGCCTCTTCCGCAGTCCTGTTTCTCCTGCTCCTGGGAACCGCCCTGGCGCGGGGAGCGGAGGAAGCCGCTTCTGAAAACTTCGACTCCTTTCCGACGGGCAGCTTCACCTCCCTGGAAACCGCTCTGGGGACCATGACGGCGGAAAGCGGGCATGCCGCCATCGCCAGCAACCGCTGTTCCTCCCAGCCCAACTGCATGCGGCTCATCGGCCTGGGCACCGGGACGAAAAGCACGGCCACGCTGACGCTGCCCGCTCCCCTCGCCGTCAAAAAGACGCTTGCCCTGACCGGGGAACGCTGGACGTCCGACAGCCCCTTTTCCTTCACCATCCACGCCGCAGACGGGGAAGGGAATGAAACACTGGTCGCGGACGGCTCCTCCCTGAAAACGGGCAGCAATCCCATGACCCAGCAGGTGAGGGGCGCCATCCCTTCCGGCACCGCGCGCCTCATCTTCCGCTGCGAGGCCCCCGCCAATAAGGGCGTTCTTTTCGACGATCTGGTCTTTTCCGAATTCAACCCCCTCTCCAGCACCGCGGAAGCATGGCCGGCCATGATCCGCATGGAGGCCAACGGCATCCTCCGCTTTTCCCTGACGGAACTCCCCGCTGCGTATGACGGCATGGTCGTCACGGTGGACATGAGCCCGTCCGACGACCTGGGTGACATTGAAAGCGTTTCCCTTTACACCGGTGACGCGGACGGCATCTATTCCGCGCCCGCCTACGGCAGCAGCGGCCACGGCGCCATGAGCACCACGGGCGTCCTTGCCAGCCCGGCCCAGCCGCCGGCTCCCGTCATGACGTTCCCCGTCACTCCGGGGGTTCTCACGAACGGACGGCAATACTACTTCTGGGTCAGCGTCAAGCTCAAGAACTCCGCCAGCATGGACCACAAGGTGGGCGCCAGAATCACCTCCGTCACCGTGGACGGGCAAACGACTGATGTTGCCGATGGAGTGACGGCCAGGCAGCGGATAGGCTATGCCGTCGCCAAGGCGAACGATCCGGTTTACGGAGGCCCCTTGGAAGGAAAGGCCTCCAGGAAATTCCGCATTCCGGGCATCGTGCGCGCCAGAAACGGGGATCTGGTCTCCGTTTTCGACATCCGCTACGACGGCCGGAACGACATGCAGGCCAACATCGATACGGGATGCAGCCGTTCCACGGACAACGGACGCACCTGGACGCCCGTCAACGTGGCCGTCAACTTCAACCCCACGGGCGATTCCGCCAACGACTACCATTCCGGCTACGGCGTCAGCGACCCCTGCATCCTTCTGGATGAAGTCAACGGTACCCTGTGGGTGGCAGGCATCGCCAGGCACGGGCTGGCCTCCTCCAAGGCCAACGTGGACGTGGAAAGCCTGGAAACCGCCCAGTATGTGGTAGCGTACAGCACGGACAACGGCCGGACATGGGTTCCGCGGACCCCGGCACGGGGAGTTCGTAAAAATGAAACCCCGGAGCATCAACAAGGACATCAAGAACAGGGCCTGGAAATCCTTTTTCCAGGGTCCGGGCCACGGCATTACGATGAAGAAGACGGTCAACGGCGTGCGCCCCATTGTCTTTCCTTCCCAGATATGGACAGGCGCCAGCGGCGCGGGAACACCCCAGTCCTGCATCATTTATTCTCTGGACCGCGGCCAGACCTGGATCAGCGAGGACACCGGCAAATCCGGCACGCCCGGCATCGGAGCCGGCTCCAGCGAATGCGCAGTCACGGAGCTCAGCGACGGGCGCCTGATGCTCAACGCCCGCAATGAAAGCAGGAGCGGGTACCGTAAGGTCTTCACGACGGACGACATGGGGAAGACGTGGACGGCTCATGCCACCAACCTGAAAGCCCTGCCGGAGCCCGCCGCCTGCCAGGCCAGCCAGCTCGCCGTGGAAAACTCCGCGAACATCAGCAGGGCCCTCCTTTTCTCCAACCCTGATAAAACTTCCGCCCCCCGCGCCCGAATGACCCTCAAAGCCTCCTTTGACGAAGGCGCCACATGGCCCTCCAGCCGCCAGGTTCTTTACGATTCCCGCCCCTGCTGCGGCTATTCCGACATCTGTGAAACGGGAGACGGCCACATCGGCGTGCTGTATGAAGGGCTCAACGGGGACGAAAATATCTTCTTCCTGCGCATTCCGTATGATGAATTCCTTCCTTCCCTGGACGTTCCCGCCGCCGGGGCGCCCGTCCGCGTGGGACCGGAAGGCGTGACGGCAGCCACGTTCACCGTCTCCAGCGACGATTCCTGGACGGCGTCCTCTTCCGCTGGCTGGATCACCGTCTCTCCCTCTTCCGGCTCCGGAAACGGCTCCGTCACCTACAGCGTGGACCGCTGGGAAGGCGCGGGCGAACGCACCGGAACCATCACGGTTGCCGTTCCTGGCGTCCAGCCGGTCTCCCTCACTGTCATCCAGTCCGGCAGGGCCCCTGCGCTGGCGGTTTCCCCCGCTGCGCTGGCGCTTCCCAAAAACGGGGGAACGGCGGTCTTCTCCGTCACCTGCGACGCCGCCTGGAATGTCTCCAAAACGGGGGACTGGATAAACATCACCGGCATGCAGGGAGCGGATACAGGCAATGGTACCGTATCCATTGCCGCAGAGGCCAATGCCACGGAAGGCTCCCGTACGGCGCAGCTTTCCTTTTCCTCCTTTGGAACCGTCCGCTCCGCCACCGTGACTCAGCGGGGGCAGAAACGCACGTGGAATGAATGGAAGGAGGATGAAATCACCTCCCGGGACCCGGACACGGACCAGACAGGCCCCAATGATTCCCCGGCCGGGGACGGCATCCCCAACCTGTTGAAATACGCCACAGGACTGGATCCCCTCAAACCCTGCGGTAGCGTCGTGCAGGTCACCACGGAGGAAGCGGGCGGAGACGCCTGCCTGGTACTGGACTGGCCCGTCAATCCGGAAGCCACCGGAATCAGGCACGCAGTGGAAGCCTCGGAAGACCTCCAGACCTGGACGGAGACGGCGGAAGTGGAAACGGAAGGCAAAAGCTCCGCCACTTTCCGGGATGCCGTGCCCATGAACGCGGAAAGTCCCCGGCGGAGATTCCTGCGCCTGAAAATTTCCCGTGAAGGGGAAAGCCCGCTTTAAGGGCAAAACAAGCACGCGGCACTGGGAATCTTCCGGCAAGGGGAAAAAAGCCTTTTTCCCTCAGCCCATCCTTTTCCGATATTGGAGAAGGAACCGGATGCCATGCCGCCATTTTTTCCTGATGGACTGCACTCCGCACTAAAAGCGGAAAATGCCGGAAACGCACTTGAACCCGGTAAATTCCGCTCTTGCCGTGTCCGCGGCCAACCGCAGGAATCCCCTTGTTTTTCTGCGTTCGCAAAAGACCGTCTAACAAATAAAATTAAAAAATCGGAACGTTTTTTCCTTTCTTAATTGACAAACCATGCCCCCTTCCTCTTAATGATTTAATGTTTATGAATCCGGTATATTGTCTGCCAGCGGCCCTCTTCACATGCGTGTTGTTGTCGGCAACAGCCGCCTCCCTGCATGCGGAAACAGCGTACAGCACGCCCTGCGGCTACATCCAGACGGATCTGAATGCCAAAACAACGGGCTATCTGGGCCTGGGAGTGCATCCGGAAGCCCTGATGCAGCATACGCTTGAGGAAAACAACATCACCGTTTCCGGCAGCAAAATCACCATCACGGATCCGGACGTCAATTTTACCGACCTGATGGAGACGGATTCCGCCTATGTTCTGGAACTCATTTTCGGAGACGAGGCGATGGCCCTTCCCCTCAACAGGGACGCGTGGAAAAAGCCCGCCCCTTCCTGGACGGCGAATAAAATAACGGTGGACGACAAAAGCGCAGCGGACCTGATTAAAAACAGCAAGCCGGTTTCCTACGTGCTGCGCAAGGCGCGCACCCTGAACGATGTTCTGGGAGGCGACAATACGTTCAGCCTGAAAAGCGGCACTTCCGGCACGGCGGATGCCGTTTATATCTCCACCTCCCCCTCCATCCAGATTCCGGTTTACCACTCCGCTACGGAAAACAAATGGATGCGCCGCGGTTCCCGGGACGACATGGGCCTTCTCCCCGTCTTCAATCATGAACCCCTTAAAATCGTCCGGAAAGCCGGCAATGGCGTGCAGGCCTTCGTTATCGGGGAAGTGGCGCAGAAGCACCAGAGGCTCCAGCTCTCCCAGGAAAGCACGCTCCTTCATACGGGGCTGCCTGTTCCCCAGACGCTTCTCAGCACCTCCCTCCACACCGCCCTGCCCGATCCTTCCAGTGACGTGGTTTACGTGCCTCTCACACCCGGCGGCCCTCTGGAGCCCTGTTATTATGATTCTTCCTCCGGACAGTGGAAAAACAGGGACACGGGTGAAAACGTATCCTCCACGGCGGTGGAAGGCATCCTGAACATCCTTTCCGGCACCAGGCTTCCCGCTTACACAACTGTCCAGACCAATACATTACCTACTCCTCAATAACAACTTAACAAGTGATACCATGATGAAACATTCCTTCCTGCTGTACGCAGCCGCCGGACTGATGATCGCGGGAGCAGCCTCTGCCACGACGCTCACCGTTTACAATGAAGACGAATATGGGACTGCCCCTATTACGCCCATTCTTGACGCCTCCGGCCATTCCCTGCAAAACGGCTCCGCCATGCTCGGATATCTTCAAGACAGTACCTGGTCTTTCGACCTGGTTGACGGCAAGATTGAATGGTCCAAAAACAGCACGCCCGCAGGCCAGTTGAGCTACAGCCAAATGGCGGAAATCAGGCAAAGCTTCACCACCAGCCTTTCCGCCGTTTCTCCGGAATATCCCGGCGCCACTACCAATGGCGGCCAGTTTTCACTTTCCGGCACGCTGGCCTCCGGTCTGGAAGGAAAGCCCATTGTCCTCCTGATCAACAACGACGATTCTCCCGGTGAATTCTCCATGTTTACGTTCCGGAACGTGGATACGGGCGAACTGGCCAAATACCCGGGAGTGGTGGGGAACGACATGACGTTTTTCTTCGGGTCGCAGGCGGATGCCATTACCGAGGGTTATGAGTGGTATGCCATCCCTCTCTTTAACGACAACTTCAATCTGGTTCCCGAACCCGCCACCGCTACGCTGAGCCTCCTCGGCCTGGCGACGCTGATGATGCGCAGACGGCGCTAAAAGAGCTTTTCCCACTGTTAAAGCCTCCGCACGGGAATGCCTGTGCGGAGGCTTTTTTGCAGGCAGACGGCAGCCGCACTCCAGGCCCTCCTTCATCACATCCCGCCGCCGGAGGAGCGCCGCGAGCCTCTGCGGCAACCGATTCATCATGCGGCTGGCAGCCGCACTGGTTTTCAGAAAATGCGCCCGCTGGCGCCCAGGTTCATCTTTAGTTGGCGCAAGGGCTTGCGGCGCTCCAACCAGGTTCCAAACGGCATTGCGGCAAATAAAACGCCCCGCGCACTCCGAAGAGCGGCGGGGCGTCTGTTCAAGCGGTGGAAACCGCAGGAGTTACTTTTTAACGGGGATGATGTCCAGCTCCGCTACGGCGGCGTAATCCCGTCCCTGCGTCTCACTGAGGGCGGAGAAGCGGAAATAGCGCGCCTTGACGGGCGCCTGGAACTTCACTTCCTGAAGGTCCGCGCTGTCCGGGAAGGCGCCCTTGGCGGCAGGCTGCCACTTCTCTCCGTCCGCGCTCACTTCCACGGAATAATCCTTCACGCGGCCGTTGCTGCTTCCGTCCTGGCGGGGCAGGTAGGTAATGCCGGAGAACTCCCGCTCCTTGCCCAGGTCCACGGCCAGCACGTGCGGGTGCTTGGTCACGGTCTTGTTGTACTCGGAGTGCCAGAAGGTGCCGGGGTCCCCGTCAATGGCGAACTCGGCGTCCGCCTCGCCCTGCTCCTGGCTGGTCACGCTCTTGACCGTGTATTTGTCCGTACGGGTCAGCATGGTCATGTCCAGCTGGGCCGCGGGCACGCGGATTTCACCCTTGTAGGACTTGGAGGTGACGGGTCGCATGAAGAAGGACAGCGGGTAGGGCTTGTTGGCCTTGATGATGTCCCTGCTCATGGGGCCGGGGCCGCAGGAGGCGCCCCCCAGGCCGCGCGTGGCGGAGGAGAGAACCAGCACGGTCTTGTCCGTCGTCTTGGGCAGCTCCACGGGGTGGTTCGCCAGAATCAGGTCCGTGGTGGTGTACGGAAGGGCGGAGAAGGCAAACGGGGCGCCCACGGAGCCGAAGAGCAGGCCCTGCCCCTTGTCATCCGTGACGGCCACCCAGCGGGTGTCTTCATGGTTGCCGCAATCCTGCGGCCTGCCGTACGGGAAGAAGGAATCCCGGGCCGTCGTCTTGTACACGCCCAGAGGCATGCCGCTCTTGCGGTCCGCATAGTTTTCCTCCGGCCCGCGGCCGTAATAGGTCACGTTGTCCATGTTCGCCGGCAACTGGAGCTCATACCCCAGGCGCAGCAGCTCCAGGGGATTGCCGCGCGGCAGCAGCACGGACTGGCAGACGACGGTTCCATCCGGGTAGATGGTCCATTCCAGATTGTTGATGAAATGGGTGTTCGTGTCATTCAGGGGCTGCTTTTTAGGCGTGATGGAGGTCTTGGTGTCGCCATAGCCGCTGATGTTTTCAGCCTGCTTGCCGCTTACCTTGACGGACTGCTTGACGGTGACGCTGCTGCCGTTGTCCACGGCTTCATAGCTGAGCAGTTCATGCTTCAGTTCACGGAGGCCGTTGGCCATGCTCTTGGCCATGACGCCCGGCTCATTGCTGGAAGCGGCGCGCAGGGCGTTCACCGCCATGGGCGTCTTGAACAGGGGCTTGCCGTTCACGGTGAACTGGGCCAGTTCTCCGGTAGCCGCGTCAAACTGCACGGAGAAATCCTTGCCGGACACGGTGTGCTTGTCCGCGCTGAGGCTTACCTTTACCTGCCGGGGCCTTGAACATGGGCAGGTCTCCCTGCACGGGAAGCTGGAGCTGGTCAAAAGCCAGTTCATAGCCCTTCCCGGCCCAGTCCTTGTCCTTCTTCAGCTTGTAGCCGATGCGCAGGGCGTATTCCGCTCCCGGCTTCCGGTTCTTCAGCTGCGGGATGTCCGGCACGGGCACCACGATCTTTTCCCGGGGCCCGGCCGGCGGCGTATCCAACTTGCCTTCCGCGACCACGTTCCCGTTCTCCGTCAGGGTCCAGGTGATGTCATACGGGGTCAGGTCCGTGAAGAAGTTCTTGTTGAAAATGGAAATCCTGCCATCGTCCGTCAGGGACGTGGAGATGTTCTGATAAACGTGCTTCACTTCAAAGTAACCCGGTTCCGGCGTGCGGTCCGCCAGGATGGTGCCATTGAACACGAACTGGCCGCTGTTGGGATGGTCGTTGAAGTCGCCGCCGTAGGCGAGCATCTTCTCCCCGTTCGGCAGGGTCTTGTACAGGCCCTGGTCCACCCAGTCCCAGATGGCGCCGCCCATGATGCGGTCGGAGGACTCGATGGCCTCCCAGTAATCCGCCAGGTTGCCCATGGCGTTCATCATGTTGTGCGCGTACTCTGAAATGTAGTAGGGCTTCGGGAAGTTCTTGTTGGCCGCCATGGAGCGCGTCCAGTCCACGGAGGGGTACTGGTTGGAACCCAGGTCCACAATGTCGTTGTTGCGCTCATAGTGGGTGGGGCGGGACATGTCCCTGGCCTTCACGATCTTTTCCGCGCTGCGGAAAAATCTGGCCGGGCCCTGCCTCATTCCCCAGGGACCACATGATCACGCTGGGATGGTTCTTGTTGCGCTCCACCATCGCCATGATGCGGTCCACGTGGGCCGGCATCCATTCGATGGGATGGGAAAGGGACTCCTTGCCGTAGTAGTAGCCGTGGGACTCGATGTTGGCCTCGTCCTGCACGTAAATGCCGTACTTGTCACAGAGGTAATAGAAATAGGGGTCCGCGGGATAATGGGAGCAGCGCACATGGTTGATATTGGCGCGCTTCATCATCTGCACTTCCTCCTCCATCTGTTCCGGAGTCACGTAGTGCCCGGTTTCCGGATGGCTTTCATGGCGGTTCACGCCCTTCACCTTGACCGGCTGGCCGTTCACCAGGAACACGCTGTCCTTGATCACCACATTGCGGAAGCCCACGCGGGAGGAAACCATTTCCTCCGTCTTGCCGTCACGCTTCAGCGTCAGCACCAGGGTGTACAGGTTGGGATCCTCCGCGGACCACAGGCGAGGCTTGGCGTAAATGCCCAGCAGGGAAGTCTTGAAATCCTTCATGCCGGTGATGCGCAGGGATTTTTCCAGCACGCCGTCATACGGCGCGTCCTTGGGCTTGACGGGCTCCACCAGCTTGCCGCCGGCATCATACAGGGCCATGGAAACCGTGCAGCCGTCCAGCTTTTCCGTCGCGGGAAACAGGTTGCGCACGTCCACATCCACCTGGAGACGCCAGTCGCCGTTCATGGTGCCCGGCTTGGCATGGTCAATGTTCAGGGCCCAGTCCCGCTGGTCCACCGGGTTGGTCTGCGCGAAAAAGTCGCGGATATGGACCTTCGGCAGCGCAAAAATGGAAACGTTGCGGAAAATGCCGGACAGGCGGAACATGTCCTGGCATTCCAGGTACGCGCCGTCTGAATGGCGGTACACCTCCGCGGCCACCACGTTTTCACCTTTCTTGAGATAGGGGCTGATGTCAAAGCGGGCCGGATTGCGGGAATCCTTGGAAAAGCCCACATACTGCCCGTTGATCCAAAGGTAGAAGAAGGAATCCACGCCGTCGAACTGCATGTACACCTCCCTGCCGTCCCAGTCCGCGGGCACTTCAAACGTGCGGCGGTAGGAGCCTACGGGGTTCCGCTCCTTGTAGGACGTGTAATTCTTGTTGGAGGGCTCCTTCATCACATAGGGCCAGGAGCGTTCAAAGGGGTACGGCTGGTTGGAATAAATGGGGGTGCCGTAGCCCTGCGTCTGCCAGGAGGAGGGCACCTTGATTTCCTTCCAGTCCTTCACGTCGTAATCCGGCTTGTAAAAATCGGCCGGGCGGCTCTGGGGATCCTTGGCCCAGTGGAACTTCCACTGGCCGTTCAGGGACTTGCGCCACTTGCTGTTTTCAGGCAGCACTTTCAGGGCGGACTGCAAATCGCTGAAAGACGCAAAAAAGGCCGTGGGGGCCTCCTTGTTCAAATGCAGGTTCTGTTCCTGTTCCCATTCCAGCCCTGTGGGGGCGGGCGCGGGGGAGGAATCGCCCGGGGCTCCCAGGCCGCACATGGCGGAGCCTACCGCCAGCGCGGTACAGGATAAAAGCCAGGATCTGGTCGTTCTCATGAAGTAAGTATGTGTCAACGTTGGTATGCAAAAACGGATTGTCCTGTTACATACGAATCCGCAATTCTAATTCTAACAGCAAACTTCACCTTTGCAAGCTGCCGTTGCGTTTATGGACCGCCTGCGGAGAACGCAGCCGTTAAAAAGTATGCTTTAACTGGAGGACGCCCACGCACTGCATGGATTCCTGCTGCGTGTACTCCTTCGTGATGTAGTGCAGGCCGAACAGCAGTTCCGTGCGCTTGTACCGGAGGCCGAAGCCGTAACCCCATTCCCCCACCACGGGATACTTGTTCACGTACTCCGGAGAGGAGCGGAACACCGTGCCGTCCAGGTACAGGTCATGGGCCACGGCGCGCACGGCGGCGTGCAGATAGCCGTAATACCCCCAGTTGGCGACGTTCGTCCTGTTGTAAACAAAGGGCGGCGCGGCGCTGGTGGCCCCGCGGATGCTGTTTTCCGGAGACGTATTGCCCAGATTGTAGCCGAAGCGGAAGGACATGCCGCCGCCCGCCTGCACCTTCACCGTGCCGGCATCCGCGTGCCAGTACGCCAGGGCGTCCGTTTCAAAGCCGGAGCTGTAGCGCTTTTCCAGCCCGCGCAGGCGGTAGTAGCGCTTGAAAAACAGATTGGCCGTCATCTCTCCGGGGAGCTGGTTGGACCAGCCGGGCCATTGTTCCATGCCCCACAGCTTATGAATGAAATGCTGGGAGCCCTTCGCCAGGGAATTCGTGCCCGTGGTGCCCAGCTGCAATTCCAGGGAATTGGCCCTGTCCTCATTCTTCACCAGGGAGGTGAGGCCCAGCGTCAGGTTGCCCACGTAGGGATGCTGGTTATAAATGGGGTAGGTAGCCTTCTGCTCCGGGGTGTGCATGAGCTGGGTCAGGTCCAGCCCCCACTGCTGGCGGAGGTTGGGAGAACCGTTCATGCCCATGAAACGCCGCCAGGAAGCGGAAGCGTTCGTGCCCCCCAGCACCGTTCCCAGCATGCCGGAAAAGGTGTGGCTCCGGGATGTGGTGCCGGACATCCAGGCAAAGCGGACGCCGTTGGTATAATTATCGTCATCCCCCACGAACATGTCGTTTTCCAGATGGAAACTGATGACAGGGCCCTCCTGCGGCGCTTCTATCTGCTGGGTTCCTGCCTGAAGGGAAGCCACCGACAACAGGCCGGCGCACATGCACAAAGCCGTACAATTCATGAGCGGCAGTTTGTGCGTTTCACTTCCGCGTGGCAAGGAAAAATCAGGCATGCCCTGCGTTTGCGCTTTTCAAAACCGGGAAATATCCACAGACTTCCCCTGCCCTGCCAGGGTTTTACGCCATGATTATTGACACGCACTGCCATCTGGCTTCCGCTCAATTCGACCAGTCCCGCCGGGAAGCCTATGTAGAGCATGCCCTCCGGGAAGGCATTGACCGCATGATTACGCTGGGAGCCCGCCCGGATGACTGGGAGGCGAACATGGCGTGGGCGCACCAGTTCCCGGGCGTGGTCTTTTGCGCGCTGGGCATCCATCCGGACGACGCCCATGACGCGCCGGAGGGCTGGGCGGACCGCCTTTTCCGGATGGCGCAGGACGTTCCCCTGGCCGCCATCGGGGAAACGGGGCTGGACTACTTCCACGGAGCCCCCCGCGGCTGGGCCTGACAGCTTCCGACGCCTTCAGCAGAACCTGCTGGAACAGCACTTTGACCTGGCGGCGCGCCTGAACCTCAACATCGTCCTGCACACGCGGGACCGGAAAGGGTCCGGAAGCTTTGAAGACGCCCTGGCGATTGCCCGGAACCACGCGGGCCGCGTGCGCCCCGTGTTCCACTGCTTCATCGGAGACACGGCCCAGGCCGCTCGAATTTTTGACGAACTGGACGGCATGGTCTCCTTCACCGGGGTGGCCACCTTTAAAAACGCCCCCGTGGTGGCGGAAACCGCGCGATGGTGCCCGGAAGACCGCATCATGCTGGAAACGGACTCCCCCCTACCTCAGCCCCGAACCCCTCCGGGGCCGCATGAACGAACCCGCCCACCTCATCCATACGGCCCGTTTCATCGCCGCTTCCAGAGGCATGGAACTGGATGAGCTGGCCCGCGTAACGACGCAAAATGCGGAAACCTTTTATAATCTGGACAAGGGCTGAAAAAAAATCCCGGCAATCCGCGCTAGCGCCTTGAAACCGAAATCATAAATTAGTATGAACAGGGCACACATGAAAGCGCCATTCATTTTTACCTGCGCCTGCGCTGCCGCGCTGGTGCTCCCCTTCTCTTCCTGCTCCACCCAGAATTCCTCCACGGCCGGCTATGACACTGCGGAACCGGCCAGCGGCGAAATCCCGCCGTGGATTGCGGAAAGCTCTGATCCCGCTTATGAATCCGGCCATTACAGCCCGGTGAAGAGCTCCTCCAGCTCTTCCAGTTACGCCTATAATCCGCCCGCCAAGCCTTCCGTCAGCAAGAAATCCCCCACGCGGAAAACCACGGCCAGCAGCAAATCCTCCCGCAGCACGAGCGCCAGAAAGAGCACCACGCGCAAGCCCGCTCCCAAGGCACGCACCTACACCGTGAAAAAAAAGGGCGATACGCTGGGAGCTATCGCCCGCAGGAACGGCACCTCCGTCAAGGCGCTGAAGAGAGCCAACGGCCTCAAGTCCGACATGATTCACATCAACCAGAAGCTCACGATTCCGCGTTCCAAGTAATCCGGGGGGCCCTTCCCGGTTTCACCGCTTATGAAGCATCTCTTTCTTCTGGCCGTCCTCCCCGTGGTTCTCATGGGGTGGACGTCCTGCACCCACTCCGGCAAGGGCCATGCGGCCCTGCCGGATCCGCGCACCGTGGACAAATCCGTCCCGGAATACAAAAACCCCTTCCATCCCTCCACGTATGCCCACTTCGTAGCCCGCAAGGACTACCGGAAAACGTATGACGTGTACAAGGATGACACCCTTCTGAACCGCAAGCCGAAGAAATCCCGTAAAATCTTCGTCTGCCTGGACGAGCAGCGGGGCCAGTACCTGGTGGACGGCCTGATCGCCATGGACTTTCCCCTCTCCTCCGGCGTCAAGGCCTACCCGACCAAAACGGGAGACTACACCGTCATCTCCAAAAAGAAGACCACGCCTCCAACCTTTACGGCAAGATGTATGATGCGGAAGGCAAATGCATCAACTACAACGCCGAATCCACGGACCCCGTTCCGGAGGGAGGCCGCTTTGACGGTTCCCCCATGCCCTATTGGCAGCGGCTTACCAATGCGGGCCTGGGGCTGCATGTGGGGAAGGTACGGCGCCACCCCATCTCCCATGGCTGCGTGCGCCTGCCGCGGAACGTTGCGGAAATTCTCTACAAGCAAACCAGCGTAGGAACGCCCGTCACCATCCAGAGAACGCCCCTGCCCGTGCCGGAAGCTCAGAAAGCTCCTGCTGTACAGTAACAAACAGACAGAATCCTGCTACAGCAAAAACGACTTTTACCGGACAGTCTTTTTCAAATATATTTCTAAAAAATTCTCTTCCTTTAGCGGATCCCTGTTAATTCACCTGCCGTCTGCAGGATTGTAATAGCGATAGTTGTAATAGACCCAGAGCCAATTTGCCATCGTTCATTTCGCTGGACCATTGCACCGGCTGGACGAGGTTTCCTGTGCTGCCAACTATCCCATAGGGGGAGTAGTCGTAAGTTGCCGCGATCGTTCCCTGCCCATCAAAAACTTCCGTCACATTCTTGTTGAAGTCCGTTCCATAGCAGTAAAGAGAGGCGGCCTGCACCAGGGCCAGGGGACGCGTAGCCACCGGTTCCAGGGGATCCCACAACAGTGTCCGAAGCACGTTCCAGTTGTCCAGCATGTCCAACGCCGCTAGTTGCAGGTAGCCACGGTACAGGTAGAGTTCATGGCTGGCGACCGTCCCGTTGACGGTGACTTTCTTCATGTAGCGGCGTCCCATGGAGTTGTACCCGCATTCCACTACTATGCGTCGTCCTCGCTGGTGAAGCTTACCGTATGGTTGGTTGCGTTGTACATAGCTGTCCACACGCCCGTTGCGGTCTTGATCAATGTTTTTTGGTTGCCTGAAGCGTCATATTGCAGCACAAAGGGCGTTTCCCCACTTTCTTCCATGCGGGTGTACTGGTTGAGTTCGTTGACTGCGTAAGTGAGTTCTTCCGCTATCTCCCGCGCCGCCTTGCGATTGCCGATGTTGACGTGACTGTTCCCAAGGCGGCTCTAGTGAGTTCACTTCTGGCCTCATAAGTGAAGCTGTCGGCGCGGACGTTTCTGTTCCACGTAGTTAATAACTACATTCCTCGATGGCAGTAGTTTCTTCTTTCGGCTTCTTAATTTAATGGAAAGGATATTCTGTTTATCCACACAACACCCCTTAATTTGGATGGCGAGTGTAATAGAACTATTCCTCTATTTCATCATTATATAATTTAAATAGATAAAATTCAATATATCCTACCATTAATCCAACCGCTCCTGACAATATAAAAAAATAATGATGTTCATCGCATAAGATACGGTCCAGCATAGCGCCCATAACGAGTCCGATAATCAGTCCTAAAAAACAAGCTACCAGTTGATTTATTTCACTAGGGAAAATACGCCAGATTACCCAGCCAATTACAGCCAATATAAATGTTACTGGAAATGAAAATACAATCATTGAAAATCCAGCCATGACGGCATGGTGAAAATTAGATAAACACATGGAATGTCCGGCGCCAATAAGCCAAGGAGCAACCCCGCAAATTAATATGATATGAATTATGTGGTATATTAGTTGCATTGAGAATCATTAAGTAACATATTCCAACCAATATCAGAACCTCCTTCCGGAAGTCCCAAAAAAGGAATAAAGCCTCGGCTGGCATAACAAGTCACATGGGCTTTTAGCCTACAGTTGTTTCTTTCTGAACAACACGAGACGTCTTGACACTGCTTTTCAGCATTTCATCCGGCGTAGCTATAAGAAGCACCTTCCAATATTAAATTAGCCATTAAATCTAATTGATAGTTATTTCATATTCTTCCATAAGGAATTAACGGAATATCCATGAAATTACAACTCCACAAATTGGAAATAAATAAAAGATAATGAATAAAATTTTTGATTTTTCATATATGACGAAAATATTAAAGAAAGATATCATCCATATTAGAATCCCGAGTGGCACTGTTAGCAACGTATCATAATTACATCCTATTTTTCTCGGAAGAAAATAATACATCACCGGAACAATCAATATCATGAAAATAATATAGTTTACAATAGAATTGCCCATTTTTCCTTTCTTATCTTGAGAAAGGATATCAAATGTTACAATTTTTTTTACTGCTTTTTTTGCGTTTCGTTTATGTTCTATTTCTTCCATACCATATAGCTCTATAAGACCAATCCACACAATTATTAATAAACATATTGTATGGAGGAGGGTTTTCCATATCCTGTTGCACTCCCCGAAGCATATTCATATCTTTTACAGGAGAGGATGGAATAGTTTCTGGATTAGTTAGATTCAAACCATCGGAAGATTCAATATAACCATTTCCTATAACAAACGATCCTAATAATATTTTTTATGATTATTATCTCCCCTAATTTTAGAGCATATAATGGATTCCGGGGTTCTACCCATTTTTGCGCCACCATCCCATTAGCCTATCAGTAGAATTCAAACCACAATCAAACGTCTTAACCCCTACTTTACACCATTTCCCGTCTTTGTTCTTCTCCCAAAGATCAACAGCTACACCTATATGCAAGGTAAATGTCATGTCGAATAATTGATCAGGTAAAATCTGTGAAATGTATCTGTCATTTCCATTTAAGTCATTAAAAATATATGGAGAATTTTTAACAAACCCATAAAGATTCCATCCCCCTTCTTCAGCGATGGGATCCCTGTTAATCCACCTGCCGTCTGCAGGATTGTAATAACGGTAATTGTAGTAGACCAGGGCGAGTTCTTCGTCATTCATCTCGCTGGACCACTGCACGGACGGGACGAGGCTGCCTGAGCCGGACACGATCCTATAAAGAATAATAATAAGCTACCGCAATTAAAAAATACGGAACTGTTTACTCTAGTCTTGTTTCATGGATCTTCTCTGTTTTTCATCTGAGCAATTTTCTGAATATCAAAAGCTAGAATCTTTTGGAAATCTTACAGCAAGACTATTATTCATAATTCCGTTTTTAAATATAAATTACATATTTAATATTAAATAAATAATCGAATACACAAAACCTGAAAAAGCCATTCCTAAAAGAAAAAAAATGTACTTGCTTTAATCGTCTGTAAGACATATTTCCTCGGATAGCAATTACAAGATAAAGTTCATCTGGATTCCAATGTGCGTTTATCTTACAAAGAACGTATACAACTATAGCCACACAGGACATCAATAATAACGTGTACACAGAACTTAGGAATATAGCGATCACAACGCATCCGCCAGATTGGTACAGAGCTAACAGAATGAGTGCACATAAAACAATGAGAAATAAAGAACCTATAATTTCAGCACTGATTTTGTATTTTCTAACTATATTCTGAATTTCTCTCCTTTTATAAAACTTTTCTTCTTGCTTTGTCTTTGATGTTAATAAACACATCAAAAAGGACGAAATAAGAACCCACAGTATAGAAGACATAAATCTACATTTTTAGTTCAAGGCAGGCCATGGCCTAGATGGCAAAAGTGGTGAAGTGGGGGGAATCGTACGGGTAGATAAACGCTCTGATATCATATGGAAAATGTTCCGATTCAATTCTCTTCCTGTGTTCTTTGTAATACGCTAGCTTCTTATAAAACAAGTCTGAAAACATTTTTTCATGATTATTTCAATTGGAATCAGATTTATTTTTGATTTTCTTCAAAACATCTATTATTCTGAAACACTCAATGACTATAATAAGATAAGAAAAAATTAATGCTGTATATGATATTAAAAGTTCATTCGAAAAGTTTTCCCATAATAGATTTATACCATAATACATTGTTGACAAAACTCCACTTATTCCAGAGATCAGAAATAAATAAATTGTAAGTTTGATAATTGAAAAAGGGAAGTTATTAAATGAAAAATTAAGAGTATTTTTTTTGATCCAAACAAGGATTCTTAAAAATAGGATTACAAAAATACATCCACAAACTAATTCGAAATATTCATATCCAGTTAAAGGAGATTCAGGGTAAATCATAATAAAGATGACTAATTATATCGTGTTCATTATTTAGACCATATTTTTTTATTTTCATTAAAAGATTTGTTAGCGATTTCTTCAGTTTGATCTATACAAATGGAATTTTCAAAGTAGCGGCAATCTTAACATACCCCTTGCATCTAAAGTTAAAGATATTGGTTTTGCATTCAAAGTTAACCCAGCACTTATCTTAAAATCAATAGAATAAGATGCTTGTATATAAGATGATAATGTAATACCCGCATCAATTCTATGAGACAATCCTAATAATTTTTCCCGATAGGATGTTGAAGTTTTACCATTACAATTGTCAATTTTAAGTATTTTTTCATTACTTAATCCAGCAACCATAGTTCGTAAAGAATATTCAATATCAGGCAGAATAGGCAACCATTTTTGTTTAATTTTAAGTCTTATGCTACACCTATACCAACATCTGTTCGTAATTTTGCTTCAATGCATACACAATTTTTCTTTTTTTCTATTGATATACTTCCCTCAATAATAAGAAGAATGGGTATGTAACCCGCAGGGATAGTCATTGTGTAGCCAAATTCGTTAGTTTCTTTTCCGAGATAATCAATAGAGAATACCACTTCATTATCAACAAACCCATACAAATTCCATCCCCCTTCTTCAGCGATAGGATCCCTGTTAATCCACCTGCCGTCTGCAGGATTATAATAACGATAGTTGTAATAGACCAGAGCCAATTTGCCATCGTTCATTTCGCTGGACCACTGTACGGGTTGGACGAGGTTGCCTGTGCTGCCAACTATCCCATAGGGCGAGTAGTCGTAAGCCGCCGCGATCGTTCCCTGCCCATCAAAAACTTCCGTCACATTCTTGTTGAAGTCCCATCCATAGCAGTAAAGAGAGGCGCCCTGCACCAGGGCCAGGGGGCGCGCGGCCACCGGTTCCAGTGGATCCCACAACAGTGTCCGAAGCACGTTCCGGTTGTCCAGCATGTCCAACGCCGCTAGTTGCAGGTAGCCGCGGTACAGGTAGCGTTCATGGCTGACGACCGTTCCGTTCACCGTCACCTTCTTCATGTAGCGGCGTCCCTAGTAGTCGTAGTCGCATTCCACCACCGTACTGCCGTCCCGGCTGGTGAAGCTCATCGCACGATTGCGGTAATTAGGATTCAAATTAAAAATTGAAAATCGTAGACTTTATTTTTTATAAAAATCTAAACATTCAAAAGGATTTTTATTTCTTTATTTCTATAGATGATAGGGGAATGCTATAAAATAGCTCCCATTGACTTTCTGTGTATTTTTCTTTTTTTTAACATGTTCCATGTTTTAAATAAAAGTAAATTCAGTTTATTTGAATAATAATCATGCACATTAAAAAACATATCAGAAGGTTTCATTTTATTTAAAAATTCTACACATTTTTTTAAATTATAAACACCATTTTCATAAACGTATAATATTAGTTCAGGAGAATAAGAATCAATAGAGCATATCGGATAAGAAGATAAGTCTTCAAAACTACCTAAAGGAAAAATAGTATGAGATAAATTATCTGAAATATCGTTTATCTCAGAATCTGAATAAATTCTTATTTTTATACCGGTTTCTGGTCCGATTCGTCTGTTGATTGAGTTAATGACCTTGTCATCCCCTTCATCCTTCATTAGAAGATGGTTAATTAATATGGCTTCAATTTCGGCAGATCTAGGTATCTGATGAGTTTTAACGGCTATAAGATAATCGTATATTATATCGGTTAAAAAATTTACAGAAGACTTACTTATATCTTTTTTTTGAGAGCAACCTGTAAGAAGCTTAAATAAAGAGGATGGCAATTCAGAAGTAGAATATGCTAATTTTGCTTCTATATACAATGCCAAAGTTTTCTCATAAAATTGCACCATCGGAAATTCTGATCTTATTTTATTTATTTTGGTTGCATGGCTTGGGATGCATGATGAAGATTCTGCCAAGACTATGTTATCAGGAACTGCAATCAAGTATATTCCTGATAAGTAAAATATAAATTTAAGATTATTCATTTTTTTTGCTTTTTACATGCTTTCTTCTTAAGGTTCGATGCAGTTCTTTTTAGCATGACTTTTAATTGATTAGTATAGGTGTTCATTCTTCTCATACTAGCTTCTTTTAGACTGAATATTAGATTAAAGCTATCTACGCCCGATACAGGATTCATAAAATATTTTATTTTACCTTTATTGTCAATTTCACAACAACAATATTCCAACTTAACACTTAGTTTTGTTTCTTCCAATATATATGCATTCGTTCGAGTATTTTGTACTATTCCAGAAAGACTTCGCATAAACCAATTATCATTGACAGCTTTTCTAGCTGCTTCAATAATTTGTCTGCCGTCTATTTCCTGCTCTAATATACTTTTTGCTGCATCTTGAAGCTTTTCTTTAAAAGTACCAATAATAACACTTTGGGGATCAGATACTGCGTATTCCTCTCCTCCAATGGTATTTGTTAATGTAAAGGATAATTTATCGTACCACCCCAAATGTTTTTTATCACATGTCCAGTCTTTTAATCCAAGATAATCACATTTATATACGCATATATTACCCATAAATTCATACAAATTCCATCCCCTTCTTCAGTGATGGGATCACGATTGATCCACCTTCCATCGGCGGGATTGTAATAACGGTAGTTGTAATAGACCAGGGCCAATTCTACATCGTTCATCTCGCTGGACCACTGCACCGGCTGGACGAGGTCCCCCGTGGAAACAACCTGTCCGTATGGCGAGTAGTCATAAGTTGCCGCAATAGCTCCCTCTCCAGCGAACACCTCCGTGACGTTCTTGTTAAAGTCCATTCCATAGCAGTAAAGGGCATTTTCCTGCACCAGGGCCAGGGGACGCGTGGCCACCGGTTCCAGGGGATCCCACAACAGTGTCCGAAGCACGTTCCGGTTGTCCAGCATGTCCAACGCTGCTAGTTGCAGGTAGCCACGGTACAGGTAGCGTTCATGGCTGGCGACCGTCCCGTTGACGGTGACCTTCTTCATGTAGCGGCGTCCCTGGTAGTCGTAGCCGCATTCCACCACCGTACTGCCGTCCTGGCTGGTGAAGCTCACCGCGCGGTTGGCCGCGTTGTAGACCACTGTCCAAATGCCCGTCGAGGTTTTGATGAGGGTCTGGTTGCCCGAGGCGTCGTACGTCGGCACAAAAGGCGCCTCCGCTTTTTCTTCGATGCTTGTGTACTGGTTGAGGTTGTTGGCCGCGTAGGAAAGTTCCTCGGCCAGTTCCCGCGCCGTCTTGCGGTTGCCGATGTTGTCGTAGCTGTAACCGTAGGGGGCTGTTCCCAGAGTAGCCCCGGTGAGTTCGTTTCTGCCGTTGTAGCTGAAGCTGTCAGTACGAGTTGCTTCGGTTCCCCGCTGCTGGGTGCGGGTGACCGGGCGTCCCAATGCGTCGTAGCTCTGGCTGCGGGAGACCAGCGCGGTTCCCCCCAGACGGCAGCTTATGGCCACTGCCAGGTCACGGTGTTCTTCATAGGCAAGTTCCCGGACGATGCCGTTGGGCATCGCGAGGCTGGAGGGCAGGCTGCTTCCCGCCAGGTAGCCGTAGGCGAAGGTTTGTTCTTCTCCTCCGTGCACGATTCCGGCGCCGGCAAGCCTCCCGTTGGCTTCATAGCCCTGGCTTGCTTCCTGGAGGACGTCGGTTCCCTGTTTCAGGGTATAGCCGGAGGACCGGCCGTAGGCATCGTAGTTTTCCTGGAGCTGGCAGGAGGCGCCTCCTATGGTGATGCTATCGGTGTCCGGTTCGTTGTAGGGAGTGTAAGTGATGGTGCGAGAGCCTGAGGCGTCCGTGACCCGGGTCAGCTGGTTGAGGCAGTTGTAGGCGTACTGGATGCCGGGCGTGGAGTCGCTGTAGGAGACGGAGGTGTTGACCCCTTTCTTCAGATTGTAGCCCCAGGTGGTGACCACCCCCCGCGCGTCTGTGAGCGTGGATCTGAGGTTCAGGGCATTGTAGGCGGTGTCCTCATGCGTTCCGTCCGCGTAGGTTTTACGCGCCAACAGCCCCGTGGCTTCATCATAGCTCCAGGTGGTGACGTCTCCGTCCGTGCGTCCCGTGGGGTCGGTGGTGATGTCGCCCGCGTCCTCCCGGAAGGTGGTAAGGCTGACCATTCTGTCGGCTTCGTCGTAGCCGAAGAGCAGGGGCTGGGCGCCCGTTCCCCATTGCGCCGTATTGCGGCCCCGGAGATCGTAGTTGTAGCATGTCGTTTTCCCGAGGGCGTTGGTGACGGCGGAAGGCTGGTCGAAGTAAGGGCTGTAGGCCGTGGAGGTCGTGTCGCCCGCCTCATTTGTCACCGAGACAGTACGCCCGGCGATGTCGGTGCGCGTCGTGACTGTGTTGCCACGGCCGTCCGTGTTAGTGTAGATGATGCCTGTTTCCGCATAGGCTCGGGTCTGCGTGGAAGTAATGCCCGCGTGGTCCGTCTGCGTGGTAGTAAAGTCGTCGATGACCGTCGCGGTGGCCGTGATATTGGAAGTGGGGATGCTGCTTTTTTGCATCCGGACGGCCCCCACGCCGTATTCGCTCCACTGTGTGGATATATTTCCTCTGGGATCGATGGAGATCGTTTTGCTTTCCAGCGTGGCCGAGAGGGAGGAAACCAGCGTCTTCTGCGTTTCGCCATAGGTAGTCCCCTGGCCGTTGTTCCTGGTCGCCGTGACGACGCGGTACACGCCGTCCTGCGCCTGTTCCACGCCGTAGCTCCACGTGGTGATGCGCGAGTTGGACACGGTGGCCGGATCGGCAAGCTTCCAGGTTTCCTTGACCTTATTGCCGAAGTCGTCGTATTCCCACAGGGTCGGCGCCATCGTCGTAGCTGCGGTTTCCGCATCTGTCTGTTCCTTGGTCAGCTGTCCCTTGGCGTTGTAGGTGCTCCTCGTGTAAATGACTCCGCCGACGGTGTTGGGGACGCCCGTGCGCAGAATTTCCCCGGCACCGTTGACGACGCTGCGCTGCAGTTCGGTTTCCGTTTCCCCGGAGACGGCTTTCGTGAAGGTCCGAACGCCGTCGGCAACCAAGTCGAGGGAATAGATGATATGCCGCTGTCCCGTGCCGGATTCTTCCAGGACCGTTCCATCCGGCGCGTTGCGCGTGACGAACGTGGCTCCCGAGGGGATGGTCTGCGTCGTCGTCAAGCCATCCTGGCTGTAGGCGTAGGTGGTGACCCGGCCCAGGACGTCCGTAGAGGAAGTTATCCTCCCCAGCAAGTCGTACTCCGAGCTTTCGCTGGTCGTCATGGCCCCCGTATCCCGGCGCGTAGAGAGGATGCGCCCCGCCGCATCCCGGGTGTAGGTGGTGATGATTTCCGGCGTGATGACGGTTTCCCCGTCCATTACGGCGGAGCGGGGCGTTTCTACCAGTTGGCGCGCCGTGTCGTAGGCATAGTCCATTCTTACACCATTTCATCAATGTCCCACAACAGGCGCCCGTCGCACATCAGCTCGCGCTCCGTTATTCGGCCATTGCCCGCCGTCCTTTTCACCCACCTGTTCTGCGTGTCAAATTCATAGGAGGCGCTGTCTGTGATAGTCCATTCCCCGCCGGTGAGCAGAGCGTAGCTTTCTTCCCTGACGCGCTGCCCTTCCGCCGTGATCCAGGTGATGGTGCGCGTGCTCTGGCCCGGCACGGTTTCCCCGTTGAGGCGCGTTTCTACTGTTTCCGTGTAGAGGGCACCGTGTTCCGTAGTGGCCGCGTAGTCGTGCCAGGTTTGCACGCCGGTGAGGTCTCGGGTCATCCGGATGCGTCCGCGGGCGTAGACGTCGGGCGCGCCGGCCAGCCATTGTTCCGTGGCCGTCAGGCGCGTTCCCGTCACACCTAACCCCGTGACCCTCTTTTCCGTCCTTTTGACGTGGTTGGCTGTCGCGTACTTGTAGGCCGTGGTGGTCAGCGTCTTGATGTGCCCTTCCAGCGGAAGCAGGTCTACCGTTTCCGTGGCGGGTTCGTCGTTGAAGTCGGCTTCTCCCGAATAGGCATAGGTGTAGCGCGTGATGCGCCTGCCGCTTTCCGCCCACGGTTCGTCGCGGGAGAGCAGGCGTCCGTAGAGGTCATACGCGTAATGAATTTGGCTGCCGTCCGGGGCAGTTTCCGTCTTGAGCCGTCCGCACTGGTCGTAGGCGTATTGCGTGGTCTGGGCTTCCGGGCTTTGATAGCCTTCCACTTGAGTGAGCAGCAGATCGCCTACGTCCGTCGTTTGATAGATGGAGCAGGTGCGCTCTGCCACGATACCTCCTTTGGAGATTTCCGTCACCAGCTGCCAGACCGAGTCTTCCGGTTCCAGCTCCGTGCGCGTGCGGATGGTCGTGACGGCGTCTTCCCCTGTGCCCTGCCGCATGTTCCACGCCAGGCCGTCGTTCCACCAGGTGACGGCGTAGGGCTGCCTGGCCGGCGCCTGTTCCGTGACGGTGAAGTGGCCGTCCGCGGAAAGGGAAAGGTTGAATGTTTTAAAGGGTGTCCCGGTGACCGTATAAAATCCCTGTTCGTCCGTTCCGGTGATTTGGCCAGGGGTATAGAGAGCGATGGTGTAGCCCGTGGCCGTGACGTTTTCCACGTTGAGCAGGCCGTCCCACAGGTTCCAGATTTGCCTCAGCGAGCCGTCTTCGGCATGCTTGACGTCCAGGTAGGATGACGCGTTGGAGATGACCTGCTTGTCGGTGGTGGTGTAGGAGAGGAGCATTCCTGTTTCCGCCGAGAAGAGGTATTGGCTGCCGTCTTCCACGATCCAGCGAAGGCAGGATTGTCCTTCCACCGTGTCCAGCGTTGCCCGTCCTCCGCCCGACGTGTCCACGCCAACGGGCAGCACGGACCCGTTCATATAGCAGCGCATGGCAATCACCCGGTTTCCCTGCACCAGATTAAACCGCACTCCGGGTACAATTCCCCCTTGGGGCACGTCCAGACGGCTGTTCAAGGGATGGTTGTAGGCCAGTGAGGATGGGCTTTCCAGGCCGGAGACAGTTTCCTCAGCCCTCAGTTCCACAAGGCCCGCAGGAATCCCTCCCAGTCCCCGGAACATTCCGAAGTTGCAGGACCAGTACATCAGCGTGGCCGTGCTTTCCGCACTCACACTGCACCCTGCGGAGGAATAGTTTCCCAGCGTGCTATTCCCCACCGCGGAGCCCGACCGGACCAGCGACGGGGAAGGCGGCGTTCCACCGCTGTTATCACACGTGTCTCCCTCGCACGGGCATTTCTCGGGCTCCTCCTTGCCTCCCGGCTCCGTCGGCACGACGTCGATGCTGTAGTTGCAGATGGAGACGTTGTCTTTTTCAGGCTTGTAGTCGATGTTGGTCTGGTTGACTTCCCAAATGTAGGAGCCGGAGGGCAGCTGCGCCCCGCCGGTCCCCGTGTGGTATTTATGGCCGCCCTGCTTGCCTGCCGTCTGCGAGTCTTTCTTCAGGTCCACCTGCGCCACCACGCTGCCGCTGGAGTCCTTCACTTCCAGGCTGCCCCAGTCGTCCACCCCCAGGAAGAGCGAACAGGTGCCGTAGAGCTTTTTACCGTCCGCTCCTTCCGGAATGGTAAAGTAACCGTGAGCACTGTGTCCATCCGCCGACGTACTGGGCGGTCCCACGGTAATTTCATCGTGTTCGTGGATTTCCTCGAACGGTAGCGGATCGGGCTCCGGAGAGGCGCGCATGCCACGCGGCATGGGTTTGGCCGTAGAGCCAAAGTACCATTTGCGGTAAGCGGGGATGGAAGAAGGGGTGCCGGCAGAAGAAGTAGTTGGAGTATTCATAAGGCATTAAAGAACTGGGATTGATGATGAAATTAGAGGAGAGCAATCCTCCATGATCATTTTCCCAGTAGCATGATCCAGAGCCAGTGTCAATAAAGGTTATTTGCAAATTTTTGTTTGCCTATGAAACATAACGATTTTTTTCCATCAAAATATAATATAATAATTTTTATAATCAGCGCCTTCCTTTTACAGACATTAATATTATCTATTTGTTAGAAAAAATCCACAATAGGATGTCATTCCTGCTTGGCGCCAGTCAAATTCCTGTAAAAAATGTCTCTCTCATGGAGAAAGAATGGTTGATGATTCAGTAGTTTGTCTTTTCGAATTTGCCGCAACTTCTGAAAACCCTTAAACAAAAAATACATCTTTTCCGAAGTTTTTCTATGAAAACGAGAGGAGAAAGATTGCCCTCCATCCGTAGAACCCTTACAATTTTTGCCATGCCTGTATCTCCGGCGCACATTCTGGAAGATTTGTCCCCCTTCTACCGGCAGGAGGAATTTCCCGTGCTTCTGCACCAGTGTGAAACGTGGGCGGAAAGCCGTCCGTTGGAGGGATGCCGGGTGATTGACGCCTCCCCCGTATTCCGGAATACCTGCGCCAAATACGCCGCCCTGCTGGCGGCGGGAGCGGAGTTGACGGCAGCAGTCTCTCCGGTGATGCCCCACGATCCGGAAACGGTCGCGCTGCTGGGCAGGTATGGAATACCCGTGGTGGAGGCGGAACGGGCGGACGGACCCTATGATGTGGTGATGGACTGCGCCGGGGCGCTCAGCCATGTTCCCAGCCGCTGCGGGTATGTGGAACTGACCCGGTCCGGAGCGCAGCATTATACGCGCTGCACGCAGCCCGTGTGGATGGTGGACGCCGGAAAAATCAAGCAGATAGAAACCTGCCTGGGAACCGGGGAAAGCTTTTTCCGCGCGCTGGAAGCGCTGGGAATTGAGAGTGGCCCGGGACGGACCCTGGTAGTCATCGGGTACGGAAAAGTGGGCCGCGGAATCGTTCTGCACGCGCTCAGGCGGGGCTTGAACGTTATCGTGGCGGATGTGGAGGAAAAACCTCTCCCTCTGTCCTCCGCCTCATTCGTGCGCGCAACGGATGGAGAAACTCTTACCAATGCAGTCAGTCATGCCTTTTGCGCCGTCACGGCCACAGGGCGGCGGCATGCCCTGTCAGGAGTGATTGACCCCGCTGTGACCCGCTCCTCCGGCGTTCTGCTGGCCAATATGGGCGTGGAGGACGAATGGGGGCCGGAGATCCCGAAGAACCGCCTGCTGAACGGAGGCCGCCCCCTTAATTTCATTCTGCCGGACCCTACGCAAATGTGCTACATAGACCCTCCCCTGGCGCTCCATAACCTGGGCGCCGTGGAGCTTGCCGCAGGCCGCGCCATGCCGGGCATTTTTCCGCCGCCTCCGGAAATGGAGGAAGCTTTCCTTTCCCTGATCCGCTCCCGCGGTTCCCTGCCGCCGGACATGCTGGACTGGATTTCCTGACTTATCATCTTGTCTTTGCAGGAATGAAGGAGTATCGTACAGAGTACGGCTGGGGGCTTCGCGTTCCCTGGCCGGCCTGACGTTTCATTGACTTCGCAATTCATGAACACTTATTATTCCTACCGCAGCTACCGGCTGGGAGGGAGACTCCTCGGCACCCTGGGGTGCGGCCTGGCCTGGGCATTCTTCGGGTCCGGATGGTGGAGCTTTCTCCTCGGCGCTCTTCTCTTGTTCCTGTGGCTTCCCGTCATTCTGGGGAGACCTTATTTTCTCACAATCACTTCCTCCTCCATCTCCTGGGGCAACAGCATTTCACGCAAGGAAATTCCATGGGAACTGATTGAGCGCATAGGATGTACGCCCGATCATGAATCTGAACCCGGACTGATGATTGAACTGAAAGACGGCCGTATTCTGGATGTGGAATCCTCCTGCTTCGGTTCCCTGCCTCCCGTACGGGAAGCCATTCTGCAAGCCTCCGGTTCCTATCCTTTCCATCTTGCTCCGGATTTGTTCGCCGATCCGGGGTTGTTGAGCGAATGACGCGGCGGAGCCTCCTTAGACCCGCTGCGGCACTCCGTGCCTTCCCTTGCGCCTGAACCGCACGTTCCCGGCGCCGGAAGGTGTTTATACGCGTTTTTCCGGTGCCATGCCGGCACGCCTGTTTTTTTTATCCCTCCCCCGGAAATCACCGTCCGGTTTATTGCCGACGGTGGAAAATGAATGTTCCACGTAGAACATTCATGTGAATAACCCAGTCATCACTTTCATTTTCAATCAATAAAAAACAGGCGCCGTGACAGCACGGCGCCTGTTCTCGTATGAATGATTTTGTACCATCAAAATCAGTTGGGAGATCTCATTGGCATGAGCACGTACAGGAACTCATCACCTATCTTCAATACGCCCGGGCTCATTTCATCAATGAGGTTTAACGTAATGATCGTATCCCCGGCCATCGTCTTCAGGGGAGCCATGAAGAAATCCGGGTTGAAGGAAATGGAAAGCGGCCTTCCGGCATAAGTGATCGTCATGGATTCATGAGCTTCACCCACGCCTTCCGCGCTGGAAGCCACTTCGAGTTCGTTTTCACGGAAGTTCAGCTTGATGTTCGTGCTTTTGTCCACGGAAAGGAGGGACACGCGGCGCACCGTTTCCAGCAGTTCCCCGCAGGGCAGTTCAATGCTTTCCTTGCAGTCCGTCGGGATTACCTGGCGGTAGTTCGGGTAATTGCCGTCAATCAGCTTGCTGATCAGCAGCGTGTCATTGATTTCAAAAGCGGCCTGGTTGCGGGTGAACCGTATGGTGACGGTCCCCACTTCATCCAGAAGGCGGCGGAGTTCACCAACGGCCTTGGTGGGCAGAATGGCGTCCAGTTGCTGTTCTTCCGGGAATTCCAGGGCGGTTTCCGCCAGGGCCAGGCGGCGGCCGTCCGTAGCCACCAGAGTCATCTTGCCGTTGCGGAAGGAAAGGGAAATGCCGTTCAGCACGTAGCGGGTCGTATCCGTAGAGATGGCGTATTCCGTGCGGCGGATGCAGTCGCGCAGCAAATTCTGGTCCACCTGGTACACGGTCGCCTGTTCAAAGGACGGCAGTTCGGGGAATTCGTCCGCCGGAAGGCCATTCAACTTGAACTGGGAGCGGCCGCATTCCACAGTCGCCTGGTTGCGCTGGTTGACGTCCACCTGGACTTCGGCTTCAGGAAGCTCGCTGATGATGCTCACCAGCTTTTTGGCGGGAAGAGTCACGGTGCCCTCGCGCAGCACGTTCGCGGGAACTACGCCGGTGATGCATACGTCAAGATCCGTAGCCGTAAAACGTACCTGGCCGTTTTCAGCTTCAATCTTGACGTTGGAAAGAATGGGCAGCGTCGTCTTGGAAGACACCACGCTGGCAACCTGTCTCAGACCGTCGAGAAATACTTGCTTGGAAATGGTAAACTTCATGTGTCTGTGCTTTTATCTGCCTCGCATCCTCTCACAAGTGCCTCCTGTGATTCAAGCCATTTCTCCGTCAAACCCTAATATTTGGCAGTATTTTTTTAAAAGCATACCATATGTAGTAATATGCTATTTCTCCGGGCATATCTTGCATGAAACGGTTTTTCAAATTATTTAAGTATTCTTAAAAGTCCGTTCTCCGGCGAACAATTCCCGGTTGACGCGCACGCGGATTTCGAATCCGGGGTCAAATTATTTTTTTAAGAACAAGCCGGTTAACAAAAGAAAGATCACGGAAAAATAAAAGCATGAAAGGAAACATAAACAGCGTTTCTTCCGGATCGTGTATATGTTCAATGAATTTGCCGCTTTCCAGAGGAAAAAGAACGGCATCCGGATTCGAAATCCGCTACTTTTCAGCCAAGCTTCGGCGATTTTAAACAACAAAGACTTTCAGAATTTCTGTGAAACGTTCATTCATTATTTTGTCTTTACTGGTTGCGGGAGGCATGGCCCATGCGGCTTCTCCCATTTATTCCTGGGAGTGGACCACGGAAGGAACGCAAATAACTGCTCCCGGCTGGAACGGTTCATTCAATTATACAACCGGCAACGATTATGCCACTTTCGGCAGCGGCTCCGGCGGAGGCACGCCCTACAACTCTGGCATAGCGGGAATTTCAGGCAGTTTCACCGTCAGCTTCGACCTGAAAAACCTGAGTTCCACCAACAACGCCTGGAAAGACGTTTTCAGCTTGTATTCCAATGGAACGGTTTCCGGAGAATCCAACAGCATGGTACTGGAATTCAATGCCTCCGGGGAACTTTATTTTTACAACAAGGGATTTGGAGGCCAATCCGGCGGAAACATCAATACAGGCCTGACCTGGACGGACCTCCAGCAGGACAACTGGAACAATCTGAGCATCGTTTCCGATCTTTCCTCCCAGACTCTCTCCGTGTACGTCAACGGCGCCCTGGCAGGTACGATCACCGGCTGGAATCCGTCCTCCCCTGCCCTGACAGGCTCCCAATTTGGAGCTTCCTTTGGAAACACCCGTCCCATGAACGGAACCATAGATGTCAACAACATCAAATTTTACGACGGCGTTGTGCTTCCTGTTCCGGAAGCGGCCACTGCTTCCCTGGGGCTGCTGGGCCTGGCCGCCCTGCTGATGCGCCGCCGCCGGAGCTGCTAAGCATTTGCCGTTATCCAGCAAGAGGCCGCATGCCGGGAAGGGTTCCCCCGCATGCGGCCTTTTCCGTATTCCGGCACTTCCGTCCCGGAATTCATGTTCCCGTGAATGTTTCCCCCCGGCATGGTCCAGGCGCCGGGCGGAACCACCCTGCCCGGCAAAACAACGGTATTGGCGCCCAGGCGCACATGATCCCCAATGACGGCTCCCAGCTTGTTCCTTCCGGTAATTTCCAGCCTCCCGGCCGCCATCATCCTGTGCTCCCCGCCGTCATGGCGGAAATTGGAACACACCGTTCCAGCCCCGAAATTGACGTCGCTGCCAATGATGGAATCACCCGCATAGCTCAGATGGGGAATAAACGTCCCGTCTCCGATGATGCAGTTCTTCAGTTCCACCCCCTGCCCCGCTACACAGCCGTTTCCCATGGACATATATCCTCTCAAATGGCAGTTGGGCCCAAGACGGCAGCCGTCCCCCACCCATGCGGAGCCCTCAACCACCACGCCGGGCATCACCACGGTGCCCTTTCCCACACGGAGACTGCCCAGGACGTAAACGCCCGGCCGCCCGGAAAAATCGTCTCCCTCCATTCCCTCCATCACTCTCTTCTGCCAGTCCAGCAGGTCCCAGGGATAGACGAGGCGCTCCACAGCCGCCTCCCGCCCGGAAAAAACACGTGACAGTCCGTTTCCCGGCCCTTTCCGGGCCAGCAGCCGCCCTTCTTCATTCCGTACTTCCCCTGTCCCGCAGGAAGCAAGCCATGCGGCAGCTTCCGGGGAAAAATCATGCATGGACACCTCTACCACTTCCGCCGCACTTTCCGTAACGGCGGCTTCCGGATTAAAAACCGCCTCAAAGCCCGCTTCCCGGAGCCGGGAGGCACAATAGGCGGCTACGCTCACCCCGGCCACGGAAAAGCCGCGGAAGGGCCTCTCAGGGCTCGTTGCGGGAAAGGTATGGTCCCTTTCCGGAATGTAAATCAATCTGGCAACCCTCATGGAGGAATGGTATGCTTTCTTACGGCGCTTCCGCAAGACGGAACGTGCGGCTCCGTTTCACGGTTCCACTTGCCAATAACCCTGTGAAAGGATAAGTTAATTAACTGTGAGTATGGTGTGAATAAGTTATTCAGATGTTATCCACATTTTTATGAACCGAATTTATTCACACTGGCGGATGATTTCAATCCATTCATTCCCAGGCGGTAAAAACGTTGTTCACACTGGGCACAGGGTAGAAGAAGAAGAAATTTAATATTGTTAAATCTAATATTCTTCAATCACACAACGTGATTGTCCTTTCTCGCGCATTCGTGCTACAAGGTCGGCATGAACACGGAGGACCAGGATACGCGCTGGATGAACATGGCCGTAAAACTGGCCGAAAAAGGGGTCGGGCTGACAAGTCCTAATCCCTGCGTGGGAGCGGTCATCGTGCATGAAAACCAGGTGATCGGCTCCGGTTTTCATGAAAAAGCCGGCCTGCCCCATGCGGAAAGGAAGGCTATTGCCGATGGAACGGCCAGAGGCAACGCCGCCCTGTTTGCGGATTCCACTCTGTACGTTACTCTGGAACCGTGCAGCACCACCGGAAAAACGCCACCCTGTACGGAAGCCATTCTGGAACACCATTTCAAACGGGTGGTTTATGGTTCTCAAGACCCCAACCCCAGGCACCGCGGCGCCGCGGCTGACATTCTTGGGAGAGCAGGCATCCAGGTCACCTGCGGAATTCTGGAAAAGGAATGCGATCATTTAATCCGGGGATTCAGGCTGAACATTCTGGAGGGGCGCCCATGGGTGATCGCAAAGAGCGCCATGTCCCTGGACGGCCGCATTTCACGCAGTCCGGAACGGTCCCAGTGGCTGACGAATGAAAAATCCAGGTCTTTCGTACATACCCTGCGGGCTGAGTGCGATGCGATTCTTACCGGAGGAAATACCATGCGCCTGGACAATCCGTCCCTGACCATCAGAAAACCGGACCGTCCCGTTTCTTCCCTTAAGGAACAGCCCTGGCGCATTATCCTGACTCACAACGCCGCATCCATTCCTGCGGATTCCGTTTGCCTGACGGATGAATTCCGTGACCGGACCCTGATTGTAGAGAACGTTTCAAGTTATTTGGAATTATTAAAAAATCTGTATAATGAAAGAAAAACAGGGACTGTCCTGCTGGAAGCGGGAGGCTGCCTGGTCCGGGAATTCCTGAAAGCCGGCCTGGTGGATGAATGGGTGGGATTTTACGCGCCCATCATAACGGGCGGCGGCGCAGACGGCGTAACGGGCGGTTCATTCCTGGAACGTGAAGCCTTTCTTGAGCAGCCGGTTGTGAGCATCTTTGGAAGCGATGTGTGCATCCGGGGCGACGTAAGCTACCGGTAACGGGCACAGCCAATTATTCATTCGCCTTCCGGATGTTTTTAAACCGGGAAAGCATCTTTAATTACCGGTGAGCCTGCCATTCGGCGGTTTTTCTCATCATTGTGCATCCTCTCTGTTCGTGTCCATTTTTTAAGACAAGCCGGATGGCATGAACCGAGCGGAAGCGTATCGGTCATACAGGGGAAAATATTCAGGAAAAAGACCCCCCCCCCCTCGTTTATAAACCGGAGCCTGCAGGGAGTGGAAAACGGGTCATAGGGAGAGCATGAGGCTTTTACCGTGCATGCAAGTTTTCAGCATTCAGGAGCCGGGCCGTATTCAAATTTAAAGCCCCGGCATGAAAACGGCGCAGGCTTTCATGCCTGCTGCCTGCCGCGCTTTTGCAAATGAACAAGCAGCAGGGCAATGTCCGCCGGAGTAATGCCCGGAATGCGGGAAGCCTGCCCGATAGTGGCAGGACGTATGCTGCCCAGCTTGATGACCGCTTCTTTTTTCAGGGCGTGAACGCGTTCGTAATCAATGTCGGCAGGAATGATTTTACTTTCCATCCGGGTGATTTTTTCCGCCTGTTTTTTCTGTCTTTCAATGTGGCCTTCGTACTGGATATCCGTGGCAATGGCATCCAAATGTTCCACGTGGAACATTTTTTTCAGTTCTTCAGGCAGCAGGGTCCAGTCATTGCCTGGCCTCTTGAGCCAGGTGGAAAGGGAAACGCCTTCATGTTTAAGCAAAGCTGCTTTTGCTATTCCTTCCTCAATGGCGTTTTGCCTGTCTTCCGTTTTCCTGAACGTTTCGCGGGTGATGAGGCCCGTTTCAAAAGCCAGGGGGGCCAGGCGCAGGTCCGCGTTGTCCTGGCGCAGCAGCAGCCGGAATTCCGCCCGGCTGGTGAACATGCGGTACGGTTCGTCCGTTCCCTTGGTGACAAGGTCGTCTATCATGACGCCGATGTAGGCCTGGTCGCGGCGCAGCACCAGGGAGGGCTTGTCCAGAGTTTTCAGAGCGGCGTTTGTTCCCGCCATCAGACCTTGCGCGGCGGCTTCTTCATAGCCGGAGGTGCCGTTGATTTGTCCTGCAAAGTACAGGTTTTCCACCAGCTTGGTTTCCAGAGTAGGGTGCAGCTGCGTGGGAGGGCAGAAATCATATTCCACCGCATATCCCGGACGAATCAGTTGGGCGTTTTCCAGGCCGGGAATGGTGTGGATGAAATCGCATTGCGCGGAGTAGGGCAGGGAGGTGGAAACGCCATTGAGGTAGAATTCCTCCGTACTGCGGCCTTCCGGCTCCAGGAAGACCTGGTGGCTGGTTTTTTCCGCAAAGCGCACGATTTTGTCTTCAATGGAAGGACAGTACCGGGGGCCTATGCCCTCAATGATGCCGCTATAGAGAGGGCTGAATTTTAAATTGTCCCGGATAATGTCGTGGGTGGTCTGATTGGTGTAGGTAATCCAGCACGGCATTTGCTTCATGCGGAAGTCTTCGTCTCCCCATGTGTTCAGGGTGCAGAAAGGTTCGGAAGCGCGTTTCAGTACGTCGCGGGAACGGTAACTGAACAGAGCCTCCGGCACGTCTCCGGGCTGCATTTCACAAACGGAAAAGTCAATGGATTTTCCATTGACGCGCGGGGAAGTGCCCGTTTTAAGCCGTTCCACTTGAAAGCCAAGCGCGGCGAGGTCGGTGGAAAGGCTGGAAGGAGCGCAACCCATGCGGCCTCCCGTTATGTGCTGAAGGCCCACGTGCAGCAGCCCCTGCATGAATGTTCCGGAGCAGATGACCACGCTGCGCGCGCAGATGGTGTAGTCCAGGGAAGTGACGGCTCCCGTCACCTGCTGCTCCCCGTTGACGAGCAGTTTGACCACGTCACCCTGGAACAGGCGTATGCCCGGGGCGGTTTCCAGAACCATTTTCATTCGTGCGCGGTAGGCCGTTTTGTCGCATTGGGCGCGGGGTGCGCGCACGCTGGGCCCCTTGGAGGCGTTCAGCATCCGGAACTGGATGGCGGTGGCATCCGTATTCAGTCCCATGGCCCCTCCCAGGGCGTCTATTTCCCGGACAATGTGGCCTTTGGCAAGCCCCCCGATGGCCGGGTTGCAGGACATTTGCCCGATGGTATCCAGGTTGTGGGTCAGAACGGCGACGGAGCACCCCAGGCGGGAGGCGGCCAACGCCGCTTCAATGCCTGCGTGCCCGGCGCCGACGACGAGGACGTCGAACAGGGAGGAGGCGGGGGAAGGAGAGGAATTCATCAGGATGCGGAGCAAATGGCAAGACGGTGCAGAATCAGCCGCGGATCAAGCGAAGAAGATACCAGGGCCTTGTCCGCCTTCATGCATTCTTTTAAAGTCTGCTTCAACCGTTCCGTCTTGAATTTGGAAGCGTTCTGCGCCGCCAGGAAAAGCGGGTACGCATTGGGAGTGCCGTCTTTTTTCAGGGGAATCAGCGCGGCGGCATAGGAGGGCAGGGAGGAGATGCGGGCCGTAAATTCCTTGAAGTTGGTGGGCTTCAGATTGAACGCGTCACATAAAAGCCTGGCGGCCAGCAGATTTCTCAGCGTGGGGATAAACGCTGCGCGCATGATCGTGACGGCGTTTTCACCGCGTTCCAGTTGAAAGTCAATCAGGGAGATGGCCGCATCGCTCTTCTTGTTTTCCAGAGCACGTGAAATTTCAAAAATGACGCCCGTGCGCGTCAGCGGAACCATGCGCTCCACATCCTCCGTCATCACGGTGCGCCTGTCCGCGCCCAGATAAAGGTCCAGTTTTTCAATTTCGGAAATAATCTGGCGGGAGGATTCGCTGACGCGGTGAATGAATAACTCCAGAGCGGCGGAATCGAAGTTCATGCCCCGCGCGCCTGCCTCCTTGTTGATAAGGGGCATCAGGCTGCCTTCCCAGCCGGCCTTGGTGATGTCCGGCTTGTTCAGTTCCTCCGCGGCGGCGGATTGTAGCAGGAATTTGTTAAAGGAACGGCGCTTGTCAAATTCGGAGGCGGAGATGAGCAGCAGGACGTCCGGTCCCAGCCCCGCTTCCAGCAGATGCCTGAGAGAGTCCAGAGCCGCTTCCGTGGTGGAGGAACGCCCCGTGACGGAATCCCCCAGAAAATTGCAGTTCTTCATCCAGACCACCTTGCGGCCCGGAAAAAAACGGCAGCGTGCGCAGGGCTTCCATGACCTGGCGCGTCACCTGGTCCGCTTCATCGGAATCGCCGCAGGCCGCTTCCAGGATTTCATGGGAAATTCATTCGTGCCTTCCGTCAGGGCGGCAAAGATGCCGGAAGCCTTTTCACGCACCATTCCTTCGTCCGTACCGAAAACGAGGTGAATGGCTTGTTGTTGTAAAGTGCTGGTACCCATAAAACCGTACCCATACGGTATCATAAAATATGCCTCGTTAAAAGACGTATTTGTCATTTGAAAGTTTTTTCATTTGAAGAGAATAGGCTTAAATAGTATCAATAGAACCGGAATGTCAAAAAGCGGCTGGAGTCTTCCAGGTCCATTTTTCAGGCATCTCCTCGTGATCAAGCCGCAAACCGTTTGATCGTTACTACGGCAGGGCATTTCCATGAGATCGACTATATGGACACGGGCTTTACTTGTCATCATGATGACGGTTATGATGACCGTCGTCTCCGTTGCCCCTATTGGAGGTGGAAACAGCCGCGTTACGGAGAAAAACGTTTCCTTCCGGTCTGAGGTGTTTACGATGGCGCAGCAGTCCGAACTCAAGGAGGAGGACGTTCCCATCCTGCACCAGCTCAATGAAGAATATTCACGCGTCGCCCGGCTGGTGGAACGGGTGCTGGTCAGCATAGACACCACGGGCGTGACCAGCGTGCCGCAGCCTTCCGAAGACGGCGAATCCATGATTGAAAAAAGGCTGGCGGTCCATGGCCTGGGTTCCGGCGTCATCGTCACGGAAGAGGGGCATATCATTACCGCCTACCATGTCATTCAGAACAAGCATGCGCTGCGCGTCACGCTGAGCAACGGGAAAAGCGTTTCCGTGCGCCTGGTAGGGGTGGATCCGGAGCTGGACATCGCCGTGCTGCAGGTGGAAAACCCGATGGCCTTCACGCCTCTTCCGTTCGGCAACAGTGACGAGATTGCACCCGGCATGATCGTCCTGGCCTGCGGCAACCCCTATGGACTGGGGACGACGGTTTCCCGTGGCATCATCAGCGCCCGTGAACGCAAGCTGGTGGATTCCGGCCTGGACCTGATCCAGACGGATGCCAGCATCTTTCCCGGCAATTCCGGAGGGCCTCTCATCAACATCCGCGGTGAAATCATCGGCATCAACAAATCGGTGCTTCCCAATGTGGAGAAAAACTACGCTGGCATCGGCTTTGCCATTCCCTCCAATCTGGTGGTGCACAGCTTTGAGCAGATTTGCAGGCATGGACGCCCCATGAGAGGATACCTGGGGCTGGACATTGTGCGCAATACTCCCCCGCTCCGCAGTTTCCTGGACTACCATGAAGCAGGCGGCGCAGTAGTCAACATCGTGAAGCCCGGTTCCCCGGCGGAGCAGGCGGGCCTTCAGACGGGAGACGTGATGCTGAGCTTCAATGAAGTTCCCATCCAGACCGACAAGGATGTGAAGGACCACATTGAAAATCTTTCCATCGGCGACAAATTCCGGCTGAAAATCTGGCGCAAGGGACAAAAAATGAACGTCACCCTGAAAGTGGGGGACAGCATTTTAAAGAACGTTCCTTCTCCGTGGGAGGACTTTATGGAAGGAGTGGGCATGCACCTGCGTGAACTCACCGCTGAGGAACAGTCCATCGGCGCGCGGGGATTGCTGGTCATCCAGGTGAATCCGAAGAAATCCGTGGGGCAGATCCTCCAGGCCGGGGACATGGTCTTTGCCGTGAATCATCAGAGCGTCAGCACTATGGATGCACTGGTCAGGGCTTTGAGGGAGGGGCCGGCCCTGCTGACCGTTTCCCGTGACGGGCAGCAGTTCAACGTGAAAGTGGATGCCCGCCCGGTTTCCGAAAAGACGCTGCTGCCCCGCATTCCCACGGCGACGAAGAGCAACGCCATCATGCCGCGGGAGCTTTGAATTCCGCCTGTGCGGCGTCTGCGGAAGACCGCATCCGGAGAAGCGTTTTCCGGCATCCTTATGCCGCGGGCTTGACTGGCAGTCAAAAGCGCCTATAATGCATCACCTTTAAGAAATTAAACTTATGACTCGTCATACTATCTCCGTACTTGTTGAAAACAAATTTGGCGTGCTTGCCCGCATTGCCGGTTTGTTCAGTGGACGGGGCTACAATATTCATTCGTTGAACGTTGCCCCTAGCCAGGACCCGCGCTTTTCACGGATGACCATCGTCGTACGCGAAAAGGAGGATGTTCTGGACCAGATCATCAAGCATCTGGAAAAACTCGTCAACACGGTGGAAGTAGTGGATTTCCGCAACACGGACAACGTGTACCGGGAAACGGTATTGACCCGCATCGGCGTGGATTCCGCTTCGCGGCATGAAGTCATTGAATTCTGCCAGATCCTGGGCGCCAGCATCGTGGACGTCACGCGGGACGCCCTGACCATTGAAGTGACGGGCGGTGAGCACAAGATTGACCGCTTCCTGTCTCTCATTGAGGATTACGACGTGCAGATGCTGACCCGGAGCGGCCGCATCGCCCTTCCCAAACCCCGGCAGTAAAGAAATCCTTTCCGGCTTTTCCATCAACCCTGCAGGACGTTCTTGCAGGGTTTTTTTCTCCCTCCATCATGAACATCACTTATCCGGACCTCCCCATTTCCCGCCGCCGGGACGACATTCTGGCGGCGATGCGGGAGCATCAGGTCATTGTGGTGGTGGGTGAAACCGGGTCCGGCAAGACCACCCAGCTTCCCAAAATGGCCATGGAGCTTGCCGGGGAGGTGCGGGGCACGGTAGGGTGCACCCAGCCCAGAAGGCTGGCCGCGGCTTCCGTTTCCCGCCGTGTGGCGGAAGAACTGAATTGCGAACTGGGCGGCCTGGTGGGCTACCAGGTGCGCTTTGAGGAAAAAGCCGGGCCGGACACGCGCCTGAAGTTCATGACGGACGGCATTCTGCTGGCAGAAACGCAGCATGATCCGGACCTGCGCCAGTATCATACCCTGATTCTGGATGAAGCCCATGAACGCAGCCTCAACATCGACTTTCTGCTGGGCTACCTGAAACTTCTGCTGGACAGGCGGAAGGATCTGCGGCTGGTCATCAGCTCCGCTACGCTGGATGCCGGAGGATTTTCCGAGTTCTTCAGGGGCGCCCCCATCGTCCAGGTGGAAGGCCGTACCTATCCGGTGGACCTTCATTACCTGCCTCCTCTGCGTGATGATGAAGAGCTCCCCGCCCATGTGGCGCGCGCCGTGGACTGGCTGGATACCCTGGACGACCGCGGGGACGTGCTCGTCTTCCTCCCCGGAGAGCGTGAAATACGTGAAGTGGCGGAAAAGCTGGAAGGCCGGAATTTGAGGAATACGCGCATCCTCCCCCTCTTTGCCAGGCTGGGCCTTGGAGACCAGCAAAGGATTTTTCATCCGGAACGCGGCTGCCGCCGCATCGTGCTGGCGACCAACGTGGCGGAAACGTCCCTGACCATTCCCGGCATCATTTACGTCATTGACTCCGGCCTGGCGCGAGTCAGCCGCTACAGTCCGGCGCGGCAGGTGCAGCGGCTTCAGATAGAACCCGTCTCCAAGGCCAGCGCGCGCCAGCGTGCTGGCCGCTGCGGCCGCGTGTGCGAGGGCGTCTGCATCCGCCTGTACAGTGAGGAGGACTGGGAGGACAGGCCGGACTTCACGGACCCGGAAATCAGGCGCAGCGCGCTGGCCGGGGCTCTTCTCCGGATGAAGGACCTGGGTCTTCCGGAAATGCCGGAATTCCCCCTTCCGGACCCTCCTTCCTCCAAGCTGGTCACGGAGGGCTACCGCACCCTGCGGGAAATCGGCGCCCTGGACAAGGCCCGGCAGCTCACGCCCGTGGGCAGGAAGCTGGCGCGGCTGCCCATTGACCCGCGGCTGGGCCGCATGCTGCTGGAAGCGCAGCATGAACAGGCCTTGCCGGAGATGCTGGTGATTGTGGCCGGCCTGGGCATCATGGATCCCCGGGAACGTCCGGCGGATGCCGCGCAGAAGGCGGACCAGGCCCACGCGCAGTGGAAGGATGAAGACAGCGATTTCCTGTCCCTGCTCAAACTGTGGAAGGCTGCGTGGCAGTTCCGGGAAGGCCGGCGCTGGCACAAAAACCAGCTCCGGAAATGGTGCGGGAAAAACTTCCTCAATTTCAACCGCATGATGGAATGGTTCAACCTGTGGGAAGACCTTTCCCGGCTGCTGAAGGAGACCTTGAAATGCAGGATCCCCCCCCTGGAGGCGGAAGTGGAACGGCAGGCTTCCTTCGCCATGATTCACCGGAGCATCCTGGCGGGCGTTCCGCGCCAGTTCGGCCTCTGGGATGCGGACAACCGGGAATACCGCGGCGCCGGGGGACGCTCCTTCGGCATCTTTCCCGGTTCCGGCCTGTTCCGCCGCAAGAAGCGGAGCGAATGGGTGATGGGTGTGGAGCTGGTGGACACCACGCGCCTGTGGATGCGCCGCGCCGCCCGGCTGGAGCCGGAATGGGTGGAACAGGTGGCTCCCCATCTCTGTGAATCCCACTATTCCGGAGCCCGGTGGGACAAGGAGCAGGGCGCGGTTTACGCCGTGGAGCGCGTGGTGTGCGGCGGTCTGCGCATCATTGACAACAGGCGCGTCCACTATGGCCGCATTCATCCCGCCCATGCGCGGGAAATCATGATCCGTGAAGGGCTGCTGGGCGGCGGCTTCCGTACGAAACCCGGATGCATCAGGCATCTGGAAACGCTCCGGGAGGAAGTGCGGCAGATAGAACTGAAGCTGCGCCGCCCGGACCAGGTCTGGTGCGAGGAAGGCGTTTTTGAATTCTTTGACAGGCTCATTCCGCAGGACTGCTGCACGGCCAGGGCCTTTCTGCGCTGGGCCGGAAGCATGGAAAAAAGACAACCCGGAAGCCCTGCACGTTCCGCCGCAGGAGGCCATGTATGATTTCTGGGGCAGGGACCTTCTGGACGGCTTTCCGGATGAAATTTCCTGCGGCGGCGCGGAATACGCCGTGTATTACCAGAATGACCCCGGCGCGGAAGATGACGGCGTGACGCTGGGCGTCCATATCGACCAGTTGCCGGACGTGCCGGAATGGCTGCCGGAATGGGGCGTCCCGGGCCATTTGGCCCAGCGGGCGGAATGCCTGCTGCGCACCCTTCCCAAGGACTTGCGCGTCTTTCTCCAGCCCATCAGCCAGAAGGCCGCCTACTTTGCAGAGCTGCGGCATGGCCTGGAGCCGGACGGGCCGCTGGCGCAGAAGATCGCGGAATTCGTGGAAGCGGAAACCGGGCGTTTCTGCGCTCCCTCCTTCTTTGACATGAACCGCATTCCGGCGGAGCTGGTCACGAAAATCTGGGTCTGCGACGACGAAGGAGAAGAGCTTGCCATGGGTACGGACGTTGCGGAGCTGAATGCGCGGCTGGGCAAAAAGCTCTCCCGCCGGTTCCGGGAAACAGCGGCGGACATCGTATCCGTAACCGGAATGAAGGAATGGACCTGCGGAGATTTGGAGCGCACGGTGGACGTGGCGGGAAGGCCGGGTTACGTAGCCCTGGTGGATGAAGGCCCGTCTGTAGGTGTCCGCGTTTTTGAGGATGAACTGCGCGCGGAAGAAGCCCACCGGAGAGGCTGCCTGCGCTTCATGCGCCTGCGCCAGACGGACCAGCTCAACCACCTCCGCAAGAAATTCCCGCTGAAACTGGAAGGGAAGCTTTCCCTGCACATGCTGGGCAGGGACCCGTCCACCAATGCGGACGACCTGGTGGACGTCTCCGCGGAGATCGCCATGGGCCGCCCCCTCCCGCGCACGGCGGAACAATTCGCCGCTGCGGAAATGAGCCTGCGCCAGAACCTCTTTGACGCCGCCCACAGCGTGGCGGACATTTGGGAGCTGGTAGCGGCCACGGAGCATGCCGCCAGGGACTTTGCCGCCGCCCAGCAGGGCGTGCGCCATACGGAGCGCATCACGGCTGACCTCCGGCGCCAGCTTGACTGGCTGCTCCGGCCCCGTTTCCTGTGGGCGCATGGAGCGGAGCATCTGCCGGACCTGAAACGGTACATGCAGGGCATCGCGGAACGCATCAGGCGCATCGGCCAGCAGCCCCTGGCCAGGGAGCTGGAACGCCTGGACCTCTTTGAACGCGTGTACCTCCCCTGGCATCAGGCCCTGCCGGAACATGACGGCGACCCGCGCTGGACGCAGTACGGCTATCTGCTGGAAGAATACCGCCTGGCCGTCTTCGCCCCCGCTATCTCCGTCAAGGGCCGTATCTCTGAAAAGCGCTTGATGACCGCTTTTGAAGAGCTGTCCTGAAAGACCGGTTTCCGGAATGGGACTGGTCCGGGTTTACAGGCCCTTGGACAACTGGGCGAATTCAATCAGGTTCGTCTCCTTGCCGAACAGGATCAGGATGTCGTGGTCTTCAAAGACGAGGTCCGGGGAAGGGGTGCCAATGACGGGAATGCGCGGGATGGAAAGAATTTCCCGGCGCCCCTGCGGGGTCTGGGCTTCTCCGCGGCGGATGGTGAGCAGGTTGAGATGGTGCTCCGTGCGCAGGCCCACGTCCCGGAGGCGTTTGCCCACCCAGATGCGCGGCACGGCTATTTCCACGATGCTGTGGTTCTCATCCATGGGGGAGACGCGCAGGAATTCCGGGGATTCCAGCTGGCTGGCGAGCTGCTTGGAGGCCACGCGCGACAGGTTGATGAGCGCGTACACGTTCATTTGGCTTAAAATGTGCTCGTGCACCGGGCTCATCACGCGGGCGTAGATGTAGCGCACGCCCATTTTCTGGAGGTGCGTGACGACGAGGAGGTTTTCTTCAAAGCTGTCCCCGATGGCGACGATCACGGCGGACTGGTCGTCCAGCTCCAGTTCCCGCAGGGCGGCCGGATTGGTATAATCCGTCACCACGGCGTAAGTCACCAGGTCCTTGATCTGCTCCAGTTCTTCATCCGTGGAGGCGACGGCCACTACTTCAATGTTGCGGGCGGAAAGCTCCGTGCAGAGCTCCTGTCCAAACTGGCCCAGGCCGATAACGGTATATCTCATGATGGTATGTTCAGGTTAACGGAATTTTGACGGATGGATAGCGGTAATGCCGCGGGGTAGGGGTGCCGGCCAGCGCGATGAGGAAGGCGAAAAGCCCCACGCGGCCGGCGAGCATGTTGATGATGAGAAGATACTTGGAAGGGTCGCTCAGATTGGGCGTGATTCCCCGCGACACGCCTACCGTAGCAAAAGCGCTGCAGTTTTCAAAGAAGATATCCAGTGAGCTCATGGCGGGCTCCAGGCTGCAAATAAGAATGGTGAAACAGCCGATCCAGGCGCAGGAGACCACCACCGTGATCACGCACCGCGCCACGGTGCGCTGGTCAATGCGGCGGTGGAAGAATTCCACGTGGTCCCGGCCGCGGAGGATGCGCAGGATTTCCGCGCCCGCAATGGCGCAGGTGGTGGTTCTCATGCCGCCCGCCGTGCCGCCGGGGCTGCCGCCCACCACCATCAGGCCGCACATGATGAGGCTGGCCGCGGGCAGGTAGCGGCTGTAGTCGCTGATATTGAATCCCGCCGTGCGGGCCGTGACGCTGTCAAAAAGGCAGCTCCAGAGGTGCTGCCCCAGCGGTTCGGAAGTGTGGGGGGCGGAAACGGCAAAAATGGACAGGGCGCCCCCAGCCAGCAGAATGCCCGTGGCGATCATCACCAGTTTGAAATACGGGGTCCACTGCATGCGCAGGCGGCGGTGCTTGGCCAGAAAGCGGTTGACCAGGCGGGAGTTGATTTCCTTGTAAATGCCGAATCCCAGGCCGCCGCATACGATCAGCGCCATGATGACGGCCTGCCCGCTGTAGCACAGGCGGATGCCCGGCTCCATCAGATTCATCGGGAACGTGGAAAAACCCGCGTTGCAGAAGGCGGAAACGGAGTGGAAGAGGGAGTGCCACCACAGGGGTTCCCCCATCAGGTTGATATCCTTTCCTTCCCAGGAAAAGTACAGGAGGACGGCCCCGCACAGTTCAATGAACAGCGTGCTGACTACGATGGTGGTGATGAAGGAGACCACGGACCCCAGGTTCCCTTCGTCCAGCAGGTCCGTCAGCAGCACGCGGTCACGCAGGGAAAAGCCCTGGCCCGCCACCATGGCCACGAAGTAGGCGAACGTCATGATGCCGAACCCGCCGATCTGGATGAGGGCAAGCGTGAACATTTCCCCCAGCGGGGTGAAAGTGCTGGCGAAGTCCACGGCGTTCAGCCCGGTGACGCACACGGCGCTGGTGCTGGTGAACAGGGCGTCCGTAAAGCTCAGCGTGATGCCGGGATACGTGGAATTGGGGAGCAGAAGCAGCCCGGTGCCCGCCAGGATGACCACCCCCAGGGAGGTCACAAACTGCATGGCGGGAGCCATCAGCGGGCGCCCTTTTTTCTGCTTGCCCAGCAGCCATTCAAAAATCCTGGTCAGGGACATCAGCGTGGGGATGGCGATCAGCCCTGCCGTAATCACCAGGCGGGAAAGCTCCGTAAACCTCATGTAACTGTCCTCCTGCTGCTCCCTGGCGATCAGCAGGAAGATCAGCAGGCAGCAGATAATCTGGAAAATCAGCAGCCTCAGGGAAGGGCGGTTGATCTCCTTCCGGAAGAAGGAGCCCAGCACGCCCGTCAAATGGCCCAGCGTGGCGACGGCCGCAATCAGGCGCGACCATTCATGCTCCGCATGCGTCAGGGGCCACCCCAGCTCCCAGATGACGGCCCCCAGAAGGATGGCAATGCAGACGGCTGCAAGTTTGGTAAATCCCGAGCGTGTGGTTGTCATGGGTGGAGATGCCTTGCGCGGAGTCTAGCACCTGGACATGGAAAGAAAAGCTATTAAGCCGTTTGCCCCATTTCGCCCTGTTTACTCCGGTTATTTCCAACGCGCGCAGAGGAAAGGCGGCTGGGGGGAGGAAGGCATAACTTCCAGTTAAATCCCCGGGCTGTTCAGGTCCGGTCACGGAGCGCCGCAAAGGCTGGCGGCGCTCCTGCTGGCTTCGGGAGCAGGGGGAAAAAGTCAGGCCCTGCGGCGCATTGCCAGCAGAGCCGCCATGCCCAGGAGCCCCAGCAGGGCACAGGACGGTTCGGGCACGGAAAGCGTCACGATTCCCGTGGAAGCGTCGTAATCCAGCACATTCCAGCCATGGGCGGCCTCTGCCAGGGAAAAATCTTCCGCGGAGGAAAGCCCTTCCAGGGTACCCCCCCTGAAATATCCGTAATCCTGAAGGACATGGTGCCGGAGCGAGCAAGGATGCCGCTGACGTCCAGAGTCAGGCCGTCCAGCAGGTTCAAGGCGCCTCCCGTCATGATGATGGAGGCCAGCCCTTCGCCTCCTTCCACCAGGTTCATGGATGAAAGCTCCACGGTAAAATTTCCGCCGCCGCCAGGCTGTCGCCCGTTCCCAGCGTCATGGAATTGCCGGCCAGGATGCGGGAGCCGTCGGACAAGGCGAGCGTTCCTTCCAGGTGCTGGTCCGCCCAGACCACCTGGTGGCCGATTTCCACACGCGCAACGGTGCCCCAGTTCAGCACCTCCCCTCCGGACAGGCGGATGGTGTTGGAAACGTCATAACGGTTCAAATCCAGCGTTCCTCCCATGTGAACGGCCGCCGTTCCCGTGCCCAGGGCGTTTCTGTCTCCGAGCCGCAAAGTGCCTCCCCGGATTTGGGTGCCTCCCGCATAGGTATTGGCATAGGCCAGAACCAGCGTATTGCCGGTGGTCTTGGACAAGGCCCCATTTCCGGAAATCCCGCCGGACAGGGTCAGGACTTTTCCGGTGGCGTTGGTGGAGCTCCCGAAGGAGGAAACGGTGCCTTCCTCCAGAATGAAACGGTTGCTCCACGTATTGGACGTCACGTGTTCCCAGCCGGCAAGGACGGTTGCCCCCTGGAGCGTGACGGAGCCCGTTCCCCAGCCGGAGCCGGCGGTCTTGGTATCCGTGCCGTTCATTGTTAATTCCACGCCGGGACCGACGGTCCAGTTTCCCGTAAAAGCGGCGGCATCCGTATTGACGTAGGCGCTGACCTCCACTCTGGCGATTCCGGAGGGATCAGCCGCAAGGGTGGAATTGCGGATGGCGACGTCTCCCGTTCCCGTGATGAACGTGAGCTGATGGTTGCCGGAAGAACTGCTCCCCCGGATGGACAGGGTGCTTCCTCCCGCAAGGTTCCATTGCTGGTCGCCCTGAAGCTCCAGCACGGAAGCGATGTTCAGGTTTTTTCCGGTTGCGATGTCGATGCCGCCGCTCCCCAGGATCAAATGGCCGTCCTGCATGGAGGGAGCGGAACTGCCGTCAACGGCCACGCCCCGGATGGTGATGGTGTTCAGGTATGTATCTTCAATCCTGATGCCGTAAAGCGCGGCGTTGGTTCCGGCGGCGGAACTCACCATGTTATCCTTGGCGGAGGAGGCTGCGTCCCAGACGGCCGTGCTGTCCACGGGGAGCTTGCCGTTCATCCAGGCTTCCGTGGAAGAGAGAGCGGCGTCGTAATTTCCGCTGCGGACCGTACCCGTATCATACCCGGCCAGCCTGGCCGCTTCATAGGCATACCGCGCTCCGATGGTGATCTGGGACTTTCCGTCGTAATGGACGCCCATGCTGTCGCCGGAGGTGATTTTGGCGAGGTCCCGTGTCGGAACCCAGCCCATGTTGTCGTTTGCCCGGGCCAGGGCTTCCTGCTGGTCGCGGGTTGTTCCGGAAGAACCTTCATTGCCGTTGAATCCTCCTGTGACGTCCCCCGTTTCAGCATTTGTGACGTTGGTTGTGCCCCACTTGGCCTGTTCTCCCAGAATGGCCTGATGTGCCGCCAGAGGGCCGGTGTCCACTCCATCCCGGGCAAGGTCCCCCTGCAAGTTGTCCAGAAACGTTAAAAATGCATTGGCGGCATTACTGCTGTCAGTGACTGTATTGGACTCTCCCTGAAGGTACATTACGCCCATGATCTCCACCTTGTCGTAACCGTTGGCCAGGGCGTTTTCACAGGCCTTCCTGACGGTCTCCACTATGGCATTATAGGCGTTCGTGCCTTTGTTCCAATAGGAATTGCCTCCTCCGTCCAGAGCGGCCTTGACGATTCCCATGTCCGCATGTCCGGAGCCAGGGCCGCCCAGGGACCATCCCTTGCGCTCCATCATGGCGGCAAAGCCGTACTCCGGCCCCATGCAGTTGTAATTGCTTGACTCCGTTCCGCACACCTGGGGTACGACAGAACCCCAGGAAGAGGAAGCTGGCGGATTGCAGTCTACGGAACTGCCGGTGATCTTGTTGAAATTATTGTGCCAGAATTTGGTGCTTCCATCGGACCTGTACTGTTCCAGCAGCTCCGCGGACGCCGGAGACCCCTTGACGGCTCCCAGGGAATTGGATTGTCCTGTCAGGATGTATAATTGAAGCGTCTTGGCTTCTGCCGCGCCGATGAAAGCCGCCGTTATGGGGATGAACAGCAGACTGCGGTAAAGTGATGAAAATTTCATGGCAGTTGGATTCAAAGGGATAAAAAAAAAAGCCGCTGGCTGCATGAAACCGCCAGCGGCCCGACAAGAGGAAATTTTTTACTTTCTCCGGCGGCGCAGGAGCAGTGCGCCCAGCCCCAGAAGGCTCAGGGAGGCAGTGGCCGGTTCCGGAACGTTGATGATGGCTGCCAGGTCATCCTGCGTTGCCGCGCCTTCCCAGAAGCTGAGGCCGGATACCGTTGGGGAACTCTGGTTCCCGTTCAAGGTTGCCCAGCAGCCGATATAGAGCTGGTCCAGATTTCCGGCTTGGGCCATGTTGGGCCAGGACACGGTCTGAGTGGTGCCATTCTGCGTAATGAACACGCTGTAGGCTCCCCCTGCCTGAACGGAGAGAGTCAGTGAAAACGGGCTGTTGAAGTCAATGGCGGTGCTGCTTAAGCCGCTTGCGGGACGTCCCGAGCTGCTGCCATTGTTGGCGATGCCTATCTTGCCGCTTTCATAGCGTCCTACAATGGAATTAAGACCGGTTCCGCCAATGGAAGCGCAGAAGAGGGAATCCGTGTTGTCCAGGCTGGCGGCGCTGGAGAAGTTAATGTTCACCGTATAGCCGGCAGCTCCGGAAAGCTGAAGGGAGGAAACGTCAAGCCCGTTTTTCTTTGAATTGGTCGCATTGGACGTCCATGTTCCGTCGTTATTCCAGAGAGCGTCGTTAAGCGTCCAGCTGAGGGACTTCGTTCCCAGGTCGGAAACAGCGGTGCCGCTGTCCGGTGAAGTCTGGTCAAACCGGGAAAATCCGGAAACCAGGGTGACGGCGGCCTGGCCGCCGGAAATGCCGAGAAGCGTGACGGCCAGAAGAGAAAGTGTTTTCTTCATTTTATTAAACTTTTGAGTAAAAAATACTGGAAGGAAGTATTTCTACCCGTTTACCGGATTAAGAATCCGGTTTTTTATGTGAAATACAAATTTTGTATAACTTGCGGAGCAAGTATGGAAAGGATGAATTCAAAAAGACCAGGAATACTATAATGATAGTATTTTCATGTGTATTAAAATGTACAGTAAATTAATTGTTAATATTTTTTATTGTTTGCGGATTCTTAATCCGCAGACATTTATTGAACAGGAGGAGGAAAGCGTGTGTAAAATGCTTTCTATACATTTATCTATTTATTGAAATTCAAGGAATTGTCTTCAAATTTGATGGAGATGACAAAGAAAGCTTGCAACGGGATATTTATAGGAAAGAGACGTTTTTTCCCATCATAGGCATCCTGCGGCAAGCCGTATTTTAGGCTTTCCCTTTGCTGGCGGTGATGGCTTGATAAGGCCGTGCTGGCAAAAAGAATCATTCCGTGTCTGGACGTGACGGACGGCAGAGTCGTCAAGGGAACCAATTTCGTCAATCTGAGGGACGCCGGGGATCCGGTGGAATGCGCCAGAGCGTATGATGCCCAGCAGGCGGACGAACTTGTTTTCCTGGACATCACCGCTTCTTCCGACGGCCGCTCCACCATGGTGGACGTGGTCCGCCGCACGGCGGCCTGCTGCTTCATGCCGCTGACCGTGGGTGGAGGCATCCGTTCCGTAATGGACATGCGTGAAATGCTTCTGGCGGGCGCGGACAAGGTATCCCTGAATACGGCGGCCATCAACCGTCCGGAACTGATCAATGAAGGCGCGGCGGCCTTCGGCAGCCAGTGCATCGTCGTGGCCATTGACGCCAAAAGGCAGGCTCCTGGCAAATGGGGCGTTTCCACCCATGGCGGCCGTAAATTCGTGGGGCTGGATGCTGTGGAATGGGCCGTGGAGGCGGAACGCCGCGGTGCCGGGGAAATCCTGCTGACCAGCATGGATGCGGACGGGGCCAAAACCGGGTACGATATTGAACTGACCCGCGCCGTCAGCGAGGCGGTGCGCATTCCCGTGATCGCCAGCGGAGGAGCGGGCAGCCTGGACCACATGGTGGACGTGCTGGTGGAGGGCAAGGCGGACGCCGTGCTGGCGGCTTCCATCTTCCACTTCGGCGAATACACGGTGCCGGAAGCCAAAACCTACTTTGCCTCCAGGGGCATTCCGGTGCGTCCGTTGGCGGAATAGCGGAAACACTCTTTTTTTCTTGAGAGAAAACGGAATTCCTGCACGTAATATACGCATGCGCCGTTTTTTTTTCCTCTGTGTTCCGTTATTGCCTTAACGTCTTTTGTTCAGGCCCAGTCGCCGGACAGGCACCCGCTATATGAACCCGCCCTGGTTTCCGCCGGAGCGACGGGTGATGCGGGCAACCTGTTTGCCGGGGCCAAAGTCACCGCTTCCGGGCATTACGGCAACGACCGTCCGGAACTGGCCGTGGACGGCCAGGCGAACAACGCAGGCAAATACTGGGGATGTGAGGGCATTCCCGTCTGGCTTCAGATAGACATGGGGAAGCCCCGCGCGCTTTCCGCCCTGCATGTCTGGCCGTATTGGGAGGGGGGCCGCATTTACAAGTATAAAATAGAAGGCTCGGAAGACGGCAAAAATTGGAAAATGCTGGCGGACCAGTCTTCCAACAGCATTGCGGCCACCTCGGAAGGCGTCCCCTTCAAATTCAATCCCCAGACGGTCCGGTACGTCAAAATCACCTTCCTGGGCAACAACGCCGGCAATGACAAGGGAGGGCACCTGGTGGAAATCAAGGGCTACGGCCCTGATGCCGCCCTGAACCTGCAAGCCGCGGCGGTGAAGGATTATGACCGCATCCCTTACAGCGGCGCCCCCGGGCAGGAAATGCTTCAGGATTCCGTGCGCCTGTCCGGCTGGAGGGGCGAACGCGCCGCCGGACAGATTGCCGTCTGGTCTTCCCAGGCGCAGCCCCAGTTATCTGCTACCTGCGCCGGGGTAAAAAATGCTGCCGGACAGGTCATTCCCGTCCGGACCTCCATGATACGCTACACCAAGGGAGGCAACAGGCTCATTTCAGATATCATCGGCAGTGAAAACAGCTGTGACCTGCAGGCCGGGGGCGTGCGTCCCGTCTGGGTGGAAGTTAACATTCCACCGTCCGCCAAACCCGGCGTGTACAAGGGAAAAATAGTGGTTTCCGCGGAAAGCGGCTCTCCCGTGAGCGTTCCCGTAGTTCTGGAAGTGGCTCCGGAATCTCTGCCTGCGCCCGCCAATTGGCAGGTTCACCTGGACCTTTGGCAGCATCCGCAGGCTGTGGCGCGCTGGCATGATGTGGAACCGTGGTCTCCGGAACATTTCGCGCTGATGAAGCCGGTGATGAAGAGGCTGGCGGATGCCGGGCAGAAGGCCATTACCTGCTCCCTGATTGATGAAGCCTGGAACGCCCAGACCTACGACTGGTTCCCCCCATGATCGAATGGATCAAGGGCAAAAACGGAACCATGCGCTGGAACTACGCCAACTTTGACAAATGGGTTTCCTTCATGATCAACGCGGTGGGCGTCAAGGGCCAGATATCCTGCTACACCATGATTCCGTGGAACATGAAAGTCCGTTATCTGGATGAAGCTACCGGAAAATACAAGTTCCTGGACCTCAAGCCGAACGACCCTTCCTACGAAGCCATCTGGGGGCCTTTCCTGGCGGATTTCCGCAAGCACGTCAAGAGCAAGGGATGGCTGGACAAGACCTGCATCGGGCTGGATGAACGGCCGGACTCCATGGTAAAGGCGGCCAAGAACGTGCTGGACAAGTATGCCCCGGAATTCAAAATCGTTTCAGCCGTCAACCGGCCTACCGCCATGACCCGAGACGTGTATGACGTCTCTCCCGTGCTCGACCATGCGGACACGGTCACGGGCGATCTCCTGGCGCAGCGCAAGAAAGAGGGGAAGAAGACGACGTTCTATGTTTGCGTCCATCCCAAAAAGCCCAACACTTTCACCGTCTCCCCGCTGGCGGAGGCGGAATGGCTGCCCCTCTTTGCCGCCGCCAACCATCTGGACGGCTTTTTGAGGTGGGCCTACAACTCCTGGAACCGCAATCCGTTTGAAAAGACGGACTTCGGCAACTGGCCCGCGGGAGACTGCTACCTGGTTTATCCCGGCAACCTCAGTTCCCTGCGGTTTGAAAAACTCCGCGACGGGCTGGAAGAATTTGAAAAGGTCAATATCCTGCGCGCTCGCGCCGCGAAGAACCCGAAGGCGAAAGCCGCCGTGGCCCGCATGGATGAGGAGCTTTCCAAGCTCTTCACCGTGGAAAGAAGCCGCGGCGATTCCCATGAGGACGACGTGCGCAAGGCCCGTGAAATCATCCGTAAAACGGCGGAAGCCGCTAGATGATTTTATAGCTTCCGCGTTTTCGATTCTTTATTTTTATAAAAAGCTTGTCCTTGTCTTTCAGGTTGCTGGGAGACAACGGGCAAGCTTTATTTATTGTTCTTCCGTCTCTGGGAGCGAGCAGTTTAGGTAGTCCTCTGGACTTTCCGCCCGTAGTGGCAGCATTTATGGAATTTGCTTATTTTCAACAGGAGGGAGTAGAGGCACGTATCGTCCGTGTTTAATTCGTCAAGTAATGGTTGAATCCCAAAAACCGATATTTACGATGGCATTCCATAAAAATACTAAATTCAATGAATAACGCAATTTCAGTAAATAACGGTGATTCCCGGCATGAAATAAAGATTGAAAACGGGAAGATGGGCTCAACGGGAGCATTAAATCAGAAACACGATCAGGGATATGCGGAAGGCGTCGAATTTAAATATGGATTCATTTCTTCCACGGAAGGAACTTCCGACCGTGCTTCCAGAATCCGGAAATGGTATGCCCTCCGCGGAACAAAAATAGAATACTGGTCCGTAGAAAGTGATCATGTTACATGTGCAGAGCTGGATTCTGACAAAACTTCCGGAGGCATCAAACAAAGGATCATGTTCTTTGAAGACAGGGATTCGTTTGACACTCCGGATTACGCCGCGGGATTTTATGTAATTTCGTGGAAGGACCGGGGCAGGCGCGGTGATGATGGCAACAAGGTTAACAATAGTTACCATGTTAAAGTCACGCTGGGAGACCCGTCGCAGAATACTGGAGAGTAATCGCCTCGTTGAATGTCAAGGAGGGTGAAATTATCCCGGGGAATGGAGAGACAGATGCTTGCTGATGCGCCTCAAGCGTTCCCAGGAATTCAATACGGGAAGGGAAGACATATGGCTCTCCATGGAATGTGAGGAAGGCGGAACTTTTGGAACTTTGATTACGGAAGTGGATATTCATCCCGTCACCTTGAAGGCTTTTCCGGCTCCGCTGTTTGGAGTATTGGAGAGATTGGTCGTACCACAGGAAGATGATCATTCCGATACGCTGGGATATGTGGACGGCAGGAATACTGACACGATTGCATGGATTGATTATGCAGAGACAGGTTCCGGCCAGGAAAGCAGCCCTAGAATGCCCTGTTTGCATTTTGAAATAAAAGGGTTGGATGCCGGGCGTTTTTCCTGGAAAACCAGGCTGACGGTAAGCTACAGCCGCCCGGCGATCCAATATGCAGATGCCCCTGCCGGAACCCGGGATCGCAACCGGGCCGTTTTGGATAAAGATACAGTACATATCCCTTCCATTCAGGAAAATTGGAAAGAACAGCCAGTGTCCTTATGGAATATTGCGGAGGATACGGATTGGCTTGGAGAGGTGAATGAAGGCTTTTTGGAGGAAATGCCAGTCTGGAATTTGAAATTAAATCCAAAAACGGCCACTCCTCCTATACAGGCGCGGATGTCTATCGTTTCCGCATCGGAGGGCAGAATCCGGACGATCAAATGTGCACCCGGTATATTCAGTCCTACGTGCTGCAAATGTATCCGGATACTTTGGCCTCCATGGAATGGTGTCTTCCCGCCGTAGGCAAAAGCGAATCATTTGGATATGGCGGCGAGGCGGTTTATTACCCCTTCTCCTGGAGTAATGCCCCGTCATCCTTGTACAATCAATTTTTAGCCGGAGGCGGCAAGTACCGGAGGGAGCCCGGGGCGGAAGGAATTCCGCTTCATAGCCAGGATACCGCCGGCGCCGGCGGTTACGGCATTTTTCAAGTGACGGGAACGGCAGGGGGAGACGGCATATATACCGCCATCCCAAGGGAGCAAATATGGAACTGGCAGAAAAACATTCAGGCAGCCCTTCAAATCATCCTTGTCAAATACAATGAGGCGCACAGGTGGATGTTCCGTCAACTCCAGCAGCAGCAGGCGGAAGCGCCTGAAAGTGCTCTCCCGGTTTATCGTGCGGCCGATACCAATCCAGGCCAGGGGGTTCCGTATGATTATTCATTTGCGGAAGGAACGGCCTGTACCATCGTCCAGCTTTGCACGCTTAAGGCATATAACGGAGCTTCCAAATGTTCCCGGCAGATTAACGAACCCGGCACCAAGGTGCGCTCCCCCGGTTTTCTTTATGATCCCGGAAAAAGCGGCCACTACTGCGCCTGGATGAATACTTCTAGACAATGGTGCATTTCCAGATATAATAGCAATAATTTTGATTATGTGGACAGGGTTCTGTCCAGGGTAAATCAAATTTAGAATGAATGCTTTAATCACAGGATTATGCTTTTTATGCTGCTCTGCCGCCTTGTTAAAGGCGGCAGAGCAGCCGCCTGTTTTTTCCCTTCATTTTTCCCAGCTTCCTTCTTTTCTCCAGTGGAATATTCGCAAACAGGTTTCCGGACAGGGCGATCTTATTGAATCATGGACGGGCTGGAATCCTGCATTAAAGAATTCAGACGGCCCCAACGGCGGCCTTGTTTTTATGCAGGAAATTGATCTTGTGGGAGACCATGGAAAAGAAAGAATTTCCTGTACCGGAACCCTGAAATAGCTGGAACTCCTCCCCCGCAGGATGAACATGTAAGGTTTATCTGCAATGCGGATAACTCTTATCTTTATACGGTTCCTTCCTTCTGCCTGCACGGGAAGAAAATCGGCAGTGTTTTTCGTGGTGAAGAAGCTTATTATTTTTGTCCTGACAGGTATGTTAACAGGTATCGCTTTATCTATGGATGGAAGCAATGGGAACTGACGGAACAGTATGGCAGGGTATTGGAATGGAGCGGCTGTGAAGAGACCAATCCCAAAGATGGAACCCGCTGGAAAAGCGGCATGGAGCAGACGGAAAGCGTTTATGTAAATACGGGCGTCATTAAGGAAACATGCTCCCTTTCCCCAGGCAGCCGCCGGGTGCCTCTTTCCCAGGAAACCGAGGGTGAAGATCCGTTTGAAACAATAGTAAAAGAAAAGACAAAATCGCCTGCATCACCTGAACAGGAAAAATTGGCAGAGGACATGCCCTCTGAAACGGTTTGGGTTGTGTCCCTCTTTGAACTTCTTACACAGGATGCTCCCCAGTGGAAATGTTTTAAGGCGGTTTCTTTAAAAGAGGCGGAAAAAGAATGGAGGAAAATTTCCGGTCCTGCCCTTGAGCAATCCCGGAAATGGAATCAGAAAGAAGCCGTGCAGGCTATGGATGCGTTTCTTAACGTGAAGAATCCCCAAGGGGTAAAAAATTGTCCCTTATTCCAATCTCCGGCTGAAACCGCATTGAAAGATGATAAAACGCCGCCGGGCAGTCCCATGGGCGGGGAAGAACCGTAAAACAGAAATGTCCTTGATCTGCGGGCTTGGCGTGTTCATTTGCTGATAGGCTTTCCCCAGCGGGGACATGGGGCCAGAATGGGTACATTCCGCGCACAGAGTTAAGAGGTACTTCCGCATGCACTTTCCACGTAAGCAGGCCATTTTCTTCCATGAAGCGCAAATGCGCGCCCGGGTTCGTGGCAGTGCAACCGGTGCAGTTTGCCTGCGGCCACCGTTATCATGAAGTAAGTGAAGAAGTATTTTACATCATCAGGGACCATGCCGCCGTGCGTACTCCGGAGGGTGAAAAGAATCTGAAGAAGGGAATGCGCTCTCTCCGGATGTCGGTACCCGCTTCATGCCCGATGTGGTGCACTTCCCGGATACGGCTTCCGGAATGGTATGTTCTTCCTCCGGCATGCACCATTTCCAGGAGTCCTGAGCAGTATTCCTGCTCCGGGAGCGTTCTTCCTTCACGCGGGCCGCGCCTGGGGAAGGAGATGCCTGGGACCGTTTTTCTTCCCGGCGGATAGCATGCCGGGATTGGTTTATTTCTTGCGGGGAGGAAAGGCTGCACCTATGCTTGATGCATTCAGACAAGTCCCATGTACGGAAATATTGTTTTGCTTGCGTTGTTTCTGCTGTCATCCATCGTTCCGGGGTGGAGCCGGACGCTGCTCATTGCTTTTCCGCGAAGGGGTATTTGATCATGGATTCCCTGCTGTTTGCGGGGTGCTTCTGTTTCCAGCTGGTGATGATTTTCATCCAGTGCGGAAATCCGTGGAAAGGCCGCAGATGTGAAAGACCTTCCCTGAAAAGGTTTCTGCTGTTCCGTGGCGCATGGAGCTGCGGCTACTTTCTGGCGTGGTTTCTCGCGGCTGTCACCGCGGGGCAGGCGGTGCACCTGCTGCTGTTCCGGGACTGGAAGAACGGGTGGCTGTGGACGGACGCGCTCGGATGCCTGGCGGCCTGCGCGGGTCTTGTGGCCGGACATGCCGTGGGACTGAAGCTGTGGAAGAAAAGGGTTCTGTGAACCTGCGCGGAAGGCGCCCGTATCCGGCGCGCAGAAAAGAGCTCTCTCCTGTTGAATGAATAAAAACGCCCCTGCCGGACGAACCGTGCAGGGGCGTTGAAATTCAGCGGCTGTACGCTTTATTCCGCGGACTTGTCGGCGCCCATGTTGGCAATGCTCTGGTACAGGTTCCAGCGGTGCCAGACGTCCTTCTGGGCTTCTTCAAGGAGTTTTTCAAATCCTTCCTTGTTGGTCTTCGCCAGAAGCTTGAAGCGGTTTTCGCTGAGAAGCACGTCGCGAAGGTCGCCCTTCGGTCCCTTGCCTTCCACGATCAGCGGATTCTTGCCCTGGAGGGCCAGGTCCGGATTGTAGCGGTAGAGCAGGATGCGGCCGGAATCCACCCATGCCTTCTGCTGCTGCAGGCCCTTGGCCATGTTGATGCCGTGAGAGATGCAGTGGGAGTAGGCGATGATGATGGCGGGGCCGTCATAGGCTTCCGCTTCCACAAAGGCTTTCAGCGTATGTTCGTCCTTCGCGCCGAGGGCGACGGAAGCCACGTACACGTTCCCGTAGGTCATGGCCATGAGGCCCAGGTCCTTTTTCACGCCGGGCTTGCCGGTCGTGGCGAACTTGGCCACGGCAGCGCGCGGGGTGGACTTGGAGCACTGGCCGCCGGTGTTGGAGTACACTTCCGTATCCATGACCAGCACCTTCACGTTCCTGCCGCTGGCCAGGATGTGGTCCAGGCCGCCGTAGCCGATGTCGTAGGCCCAGCCGTCGCCGCCGAGGATCCAGACGCTCTTGCGGACGAGTTTGTCCGCCATGGTCAGGAGGCGTGCACATTCCGGCTTGCCAGTGATTCTCTTCTTGAGTTCGGCGACGTTTTCACGCTGCTGCGCGATGTCCGCCTCATCCTTCTGCGGGTTGGTCAGGATCTGGTCCACCAGTTCCTGGCCCACGATGCCGGCGGCTTCATGGAGGAGCTCAATGGCGTGTTCCATCTGCTTGTCCAGGGAGACGCGGAAGCCAAGGCCGAATTCGGCGTTGTCTTCAAACAGGGAGTTGGACCAGGCCGGTCCGCGCCCTTCGGAGTCATGGGACCACGGGGTGGTGGGCAGGTTGCCGCCGTAGATGGAGGAGCAGCCCGTAGCGTTGGCGACCACCAGCCGGTTGCCGAAGAGCTGGGAGAGCATTTTCACGTACGGGGTTTCACCGCAGCCGGCGCAGGCGCCGGAGAATTCAAACAGCGGGCGCAGCACCTGCATGGAGCGGATGTTGTCCGTCCTTACCTTGGTGCGGTCCACGTCCGGAAGGCTCATGAAGAAGTCCCAGTTGGCTTCCTCCTTGTCGTGAATCTTCAGGGTGGGCACCATGGTCAGGGCCTTGTGGGTGGGGTCCGTCTTGCTCTTGGCCGGGCAGACGTCGGAGCAGAGCGTGCAGCCCGTGCAGTCTTCGGGGAGACCTGGATGACGAATTTTTCACCCTTCCAGTCCGGATGCTTGGCATCCAGGCATTCAAAGCCTTCCGGCGCGCCGGAGAGGGCGTCCGGAGAGAAGAACTTGCTGCGGATGGCGGCGTGCGGGCAAACGGCCGTGCACTTGCCGCACTGGATGCAGAGGGCGGGATCCCATTCCGGGAGGTCCAGGGCCAGGTTGCGCTTTTCGTACTGGGAAGTGCCGTTCGGGAACGTGCCGTCCACGGGCATCTGGCTGACGGGGATGCTGTCCCCTTCGCCGCACATCATCTTGCCGAGGACGTTCTGGACGTAGTCCGGAGCGTCAGCGGACATGACGGGCGGAATGGCATGGCCGGTGATGGTCTTGCCGGTGGTGTCCACCTGGTGGAGGTTTTCCAGCGTGGCGTCCACGGCGGCGATGTTCTTGTCCACCACTTCCTGGCCCTTCTTGGCGTAGGTCTTGGCGATGGCTTTCTTGATGTAGCCGATGGCTTCATCAGCGGGAATCACGCCGGCCAGCTTGAAGAAGCAGGTCTGCATGATCATGTTGATGCGGCCGCCCATGCCCGTTTTCCGGGCCACGGAGAAGGCGTCAATCGTGTAAAGCTTGAGGTTCTTGTCCAGAATCTGCTGCTGCATGCGGGCGGGCAGCGTGTCCCACAGCTTGTCCGCGGGGTGCGGGCTGTTCATCAGGAAGGTGGCGCCGTTGGCGGCGTTCTTCAGGAAGTCAAACAGGTTCAGCAGCGTGGGCTGGTGCAGCGCCAGGAAGTTCGCCTTGGTGATCAGGTACGTGGACTTGATCGGGCGCGGGCCGAAGCGCAGGTGGGAGATGGTGGAGGAACCGGCCTTCTTGAGTCGTACACGAAGTAGCCCTGAACGTACAGGTCCGTGTGCTGGCCGATGATCTTGATGGCGTCCTTGTTGGCGCCCACGGTACCGTCGGAACCGAGGCCGAAGAACATGGCGCGCGTCACGTCGTCCGCTTCCGTGGAGTAATCTTCATCATACGGAAGGCTGGTGCCCAGCACGTCGTCGTTGATGCCGATGGTGAAGTGGTTCTTGGGAGCGTCCTGTTCCAGGCTGTCATAGACGCCCTTGACCATGGCAGGAGTGAATTCCTTGGAGGAGAGGCCGTAGCGGCCGCCTACCACCTTGGGCATGCCGTTGGTGAAGGGGAGCGTGCCGGAGCCTTGGGCGTCAAAGAGGGCCTGGATGACGTCCTGGTGGAGCGGTTCGCCCTGGGAGCCGGGTTCCTTGGTGCGGTCCAGCACGGCGATCTTCCTGACCGTGGCGGGGAGCGCCTTGATCAGTTCCGCGGCGGGGAAGGGGCGGAACAGGCGCACCTTGAGCACGCCCACCTTGGCGTTTTCACGGGCGATCATGGCTTCCACCGTTTCTTCCACGGCTTCCGCGCCGGAACCCATCAGGATGATCACGCGTTCTGCGTCCGGGGCGCCGGAGTAGTCCACCAGATGGTAGGAACGGCCCGTGAGGTCCGCAAACCTGTCCATGGCCTTCTGCACGATGGCGGGGGTGGCTTCATAGAATTGGTTGACCGTTTCACGGCCCTGGAAGTAAACGTCCGGGTTCTGGGCGGTGCCGCGCAGCACGGGAGCGTCAGGCGTCAGGGCGCGTTCGCGGAAGGAGTCCGCCCATTCCTGCTTGATCATGCCGTTCAGCGTATCGTCCGTGATATCTGCAATCTTGCCGATTTCATGGGACGTGCGGAAGCCGTCAAAGAAGTTCATGAACGGAACGCGGGATTCCAGCGTGGCGGCGTGGGAAATGGCGGCAAAATCCGCGGCTTCCTGCGTGGAGGAGCCGCACAGCATGGCCCAGCCGCAGGAGCGGGCGCTCATCACGTCGCTGTGGTCGCCGAAAATGGAGAGGCCCTGGTAGGCCAGGGAACGGGCGGCCACATGGAACACGGCCGGAGTCAGTTCCCCTGCGATCTTGAACATGTTCGGGATCATCAGCAGGAGGCCCTGGGATGCGGTGAAGGTAGTTGCCATGGCTCCGGTCTGGAGGGCGCCGTGAACGGTGCCTGCCGCGCCGCCTTCACTCTGCATTTCCACCACGGAGGGAACGGTGCCCCACAGGTTCTTCCGGTTGACAGCGGCCCAGCTTTCGGCTGATTCACCCATCGGAGAGGACGGAGTAATGGGGTAAATGGCAATGACTTCAGAGAAACGATAGGCTACGGAGGCTACGGCTTCGTTAGCGTCAATCGTGCTGTAAGTTACGGTTGTCTGATCACTCATAAGTCTGCACGGATAGTATATAATTGATAAATAAGGTGCGCCTTAACGGAGTTATTTATAACATGTCTGACTCCGAAGGTAAAAGCAATTATGCGTATGTGGGGTTTTGGCGGCTATTTTTTAATAATAAGACCAGTTTCTTTTCAATTCCTTTGAATATCGTGCCTTGCGTGGTTCTCCCGCTCCTTTTTACAGAGGCTGCGGACGGGCATCCACCCCCGCGGGTGCGTCCCCCGGCGCTTGGACTCCGGAAAGGAGGGCAAAAAGGTCCCCGGTTCCGGACAGGCCGCCAAAAATGCCCTCTGCCTGACAATGCACTAGCCAAAACGGAGGCAAGCCTTTAAAATCCCCGCACTATGTCCGAACAACAGCAGGCACATCCGAATACGACGGAATCCGAACTTATTGCCGTGCGCCGCGACAAGCTCGCCAAAATCCGCGAGCTGGGGATTGATCCCTACGGCGCAAGATTTGACGTGACCACCACCCCCGCCGGATTGAAAGCCGATTTCCAGGAAGACAAACAGGTAGCCGTGGCCGGCCGCCTGCTGGCTATTCGCGACATGGGCAAATCCCAGTTTTTCGTCATCGGGGACGTACGTGGCAAAATCCAGGGGTTCCTGCACAGGAATGAAGTGGATGAAACCACCTGGAAGCTGTGGAAGCTCCTGGACCGCGGAGACTGGATCGGCATTGAAGGAACCACCTTCCTGACCCGTACCGGAGAACCCACCGTGAAGGTCTCCGGCCTGACCATTCTTTCCAAGAGCCTCCGTCCCCTGCCGGACAAATGGCATGGCCTGGCGGACAAGGAGGTCACCTACCGCAAGCGCCATCTGGACCTCATTTCCAATGAGGAAAGCGCGTCCCTGTTTGTCACGCGCTCCCTCATGATTGCGGAAATCCGCCGCTTTCTCCAGGAACGCGGCTATCTGGAAGTGGAAACCCCCATGCTTCAGGACGTGGCCGGGGGCGCCGCCGCCAAGCCGTTTGAAACGTACCATAACGCGCTGGACATGCCGCTGACGCTGCGCATTGCTCCGGAACTCTTCCTCAAGCGACTGATGGTAGGCGGCTTCACCAAGATTTTTGAACTCAACCGCAGCTTCCGCAATGAAGGCATCGACCGCCGCCACAATCCGGAATTCACGATGCTGGAAGCCTACTGCGCCTGCGGGGATTTTGAAACCATGGCGAACATGGTGGAAGAACTCATCTGCCACCTGGCGGAAAAATTCTGCGGAGGCCTCCAGATAGACCACAAGGATGCAGAAGGCAACGTGCTTTACACGATCGACCTCAGCCGCCCCTGGAAGCGCGCCGACTACCAGGACCTGATCCGCGGTGTGGCCGGGCAGGACTGGTTTGACATTTCCCCGGAAGAACGCCGCGCCCGCTGTAAAGAGCTGGACGTGGAAATCAGCCCGGATATGAAGGATGTGGACGTCTCCCAGCAGGTATATGAAAAACTGGTGGAGGAAAAAACCATGAACCCCTGCTTTGTCACCCATGTGGCGAAGGACCTGGTTCCCCTGGCCAAGCTGAACCGGGAAAACCCGGACGTGGTGGACGTGTATGAACTGGTAATCAACGGGCAGGAAATTTCCCCCGGTTACTCGGAGCTGAACGATCCGGACGTGCAGAAAGAGCGCCTGGAACACCAGGCCGCCGGGGAAACCCAGCGCGTGGACTACGACTTCATTGAAACGCTGGAATACGGCATGCCCTCCGCAGGCGGCATCGGCATCGGCATTGACCGCGTCATCATGATGCTGACGGGCGCCTCTTCCATCCGCGACGTCCTGCTCTTCCCGCAACTGAAACGGAAGGACAGTTAATTCAGCCCCCCAGCCGCATGGCCCCCCCCACCCCGGATACCCTGGACTGCGCTTCCGCCCAATGGATCGGCAAACGCCGTGAGCAGGAAGACGTGGTTAAAAAGCCTTCCCGCCGCCGGCGGGATGCTGGGCATCGTGTGCGACGGCATGGGGGGCCATCTCCGCGGAGACTGCGCCTCCTGCGTGGTGGCGCAGGAATTTGCCGCAGTATTTGCGGAAAGCGGCGTGGAGGATATTCCGGAGCGTCTGACGGAAGCGCTGCATGCCGCCAACCGGGCGCTGGCCGCCATCCAGAAGGAGCCGGAGGAATCCGGAACCACGCTGCTGGCCGTCTTCATCCGCGGCCACTCCCTGTGGTGGATCAGCGTGGGGGATTCCCCCCTGTACTTATGGAGCGGAGCGGACAGCTTCCGCATGGACCGCCTGAATGAAGACCACTCCATGAGGCCCATTGCGGATTGCCTCTACCGGAAGGGGGAAATGTCCCTCCAGGGCGCTCTGCGCCAGCGCTGCGTTCTGCGGTCCGCCGTCATGGGGGGGCCCATGGAACTGGTGGACATCAGCGCCATGCCCCTGCTTCTGCATCCGGGGGATGCGGTGCTGGCCTGCTCGGACGGCTTGCAGGTCTGGAGCGAACTGCTGAGGGAGCCTTCTTTCCTGGCTCTCCAAAAGGCCAGGGACTGTTCCAGCCGGGAGCTGGTGGGAACCATCATGGAGCAGGTGAAGGACATGCTGGAACCGCAGCAGGACAATGCCTCCGTCTGGGCCGCCGTGATGCGGAAACCCTGCACGGACGGTAAATAAACCCGTTCCGGCAAAGGAAAAATAAGACCGGGGGCATGTTCAGAGGGCCTTTCCTCCGGACAGGGGCGGTGCAGGAAGCCTTCTGGAAATCCGGTGCCGGGGAAGGCCGTTGAATGTTCCGCTGTTCCGCGGGAGCAGGCCGCCGGAAAGAAGCGTCCCGGAGACGATTTCCCCATTGTCATTTGACGGGCGGGGGGGTAGAATACCCTCCGCACGACATGATTGCCTGGATAGTTCTCTATATTGCAGCCTCCTACCTGGTTGGAGCGGTTCCGTTCGGCTACCTTGCCGGCAGGATCAGGGGCCTTGACCTGAGGCGGGAGGGTTCCTGCAACATAGCGTGAGGCTCCTCAACGGAACGGAACACTCCTTCTATTCCAAAAAGTCCAAGTAAGATGATGAATCGGTTACATAAAATAGCAGTCATCGGGCGCCGGTTCCTTGGGGTACGGCCCTCTCCATGGTCCTGGCGACCTGAATGAAGTCGTCCTGTGGACGTGCCGGAATGCGCAGGCCCGGCAGTTGTTGAAACCAGGCGCAGCCCCGGTCCTGTCGGAAACCGCCGCGCCCCCTGGCCCCAACATCCATCCCACTTGCGACCGGACCAGGTGAAGGACGCGGAGCTCATCGTGGTGGTGGTGCCTTCTGTAGCCATGTAGCGCAGCGGCTGGGTGTGATCTGCCGGTGAGGCCGGACGCCGTCATCGTCCCTGCACCAAGGGCATTGAACAGGGCTCCCATAAAGAATGACGGAAATCCTTCAGGAATATCTGCCCTCCAATCCCATAGGCGTGCTCTCCGGCCCCAACCATGCGGAAGACATCTGCCTGGGCCTCCCGTCCGCCGCCTCCCTGATCGGGTTTGAGGATCCGAAATATGCGACTGGGTGCAGCATATTCGCCTCCAAGACCTTCCGCGTTTATTCCGCTACGGACATCATCGGCATGCAGCTGGGGAACCATCAAGAACGTCTTTGCCATCGGGGCCGGACTGTGCGAGGGGCTGAACCTGGGAGATAACGCCCAGGCCGCCCTGCTGACCCGCGGCCTGGCGGAAATGACGCGCATCGGCGTAGCCAGCGGAGGCCGCAGGGAAACCTTCATGGGCCTTTCCGGCGTGGGCGATCTCATCGTCACCTGCTATTCCCGCCACTCCCGCAACCAGACGGTGGGGCGGAGGCTGGCGGAAGGAAAAAGCCTCCAGGAAATTCTGGACGCCCCTGGGCATGGTGGCGGGGGGTGCCCAACACGCTCTCCGTCTATGAAATTGCGCGGAAGCTGGGAGTGAGGACGCCGCTGATTGACGCCGTCTATTCCGTTCTTTCCGAATTATGAATCCAAGCCGCAAATTATAAAGCCATGGAAGCGCTTGTGGCAGTGCGGAATTCAGGCTCCACCCGCTTCCGAATACACCCCCACCCGCAAGCTGGGCCGCGCCATGAATCATTTTACAACTCTGGACGACGAGCCGCGAAGCGACTATGCGCCGGTTTTTCCGTGGGCATTGTTGATGGCACCACCACCATGCTTGAACGTATGGGCTACGGCATCTATGAACTTGTCACGTTCTGGGCTCCCACCTACAAGTGCACGTACAAGCCCCCCTATCAGGGACGTTGCGGCATGAGCGGCCTTAAGGAATACATCCCAACGGCGGCCTGAGCGAATCTCTGCGGAACTCACAGAGCTACAAGTACTCCCGCCAGCAGCGCGACTAAGTCACCTGAAAAAGGGCTGTCTGTAATTCAGCCCTTTTTATTATGGTGCGGAACTCAATAGCCGCCATTGACGGAAAAAGGGGAAAACGTATTCTTCCGTACCGAAAGGCATCATGAATAAAACAGTTGCCATCGGCCATGACGGCCCCCGCATTTGCCCAGGACACCCATCTTTCCCTGACTAAGCGTCACTGCATGAAATCACGGCGGCGCTGGACAAGGTGACGGACGAGCCTGGAGCGGCGGACGCCGTGAAAACGGTCAAAAGGTGCGCAAAAAAAGGGCTTGAACTCCCGGCGCCACGCCGCAGGAGCAGGCGCAGATTTCCGCCCAGATGACAGCCCAGAAAATTTTCTGGTGAATTGAAATCCCTTGCGCGCTTGAAAGGAAGGTCTGCTCACGCCCGATTTGGTCCCCTGATGGATTTGCAGTCCAGACGGAACTGGCGCAGGCTTCCCAGGACAAGGCCGCAGGCGGAGCTGTTCCCGAAGGATGCGGAAGGCAACACGCATGAAACCCTGCCAAAAACCGTGGATGAAGTCAAAAACCTTGAATCCCTGTCCAGGGTGAAGGATGAAAACCAGTTGCTTTCATCGGCCGCCCTGGCCCCTCACCCGCAACCAGCAGGCTGACATCAGCCAAAGATGCAGCCCATGCATGACCATCATGCCCCCGATGCCTCCAACCAGCCCAAGGAAGTTCAGGACACCCCCTTTTGATCGGCCCCGCCCCTGTCGCGCTGATGGCCATCACCCAGCCGCGGCCCCATCCTGATCCTGCATGTCCCTGAGCCTGGACGGTGCGCATGAAGCCACCCATGACGCCTTCCGCGGCGTCCCCCACACATATGAACGGACTCTCCGGGCTGCGGAAATGGCGAAGGAAGCCGGCATGCATTTGCAAATCAACACCACCATCACCAAGAGCACCCTGGGCGAGTTTGATGACTTTGTGGAGCTGATGAAGAAGATGCAGCCGGGCATGTGGAGCGTGTTCCTGCTGGTGCCTACGGGCCGGGCCGCCATGGATGAAATGCCCACGGCGGAAGAAGTGGAGGCCGTCTGGGAAAAACTCAGCAAGGTAAGCCGGGAAGTTCCCTTCGGCGTCAAGACCACGGAAGGGCACCATTACCGCCGCGTGGCGCTTCAGGAAGCCCGCGCGCGCAGGGGAGCAAGCCCGCGCGCCGCGCCGTTCCCACCCGGGACGGCAAGGGAATCATGTTCATCTCCCATACCGGGGAAATCCAGCCTTCCGGCTTCCTGCCCATTGCGGCGGGAAACGTGCGAACGGATGATCCGGGGGAAATTTACCGCACGCACCCCCTTTTCCTCAAACTCCGGGACGACAATGCTCTGGAAGGCAAATGCGGCCGGTGCGAGTACCGCACCGTATGCGGCGGCTCCCGTTCCCGCGCCTATGCCGTTTACGGAGACATGATGGCGGAAGACAACCTCTGCCCCTACCAGCCCAGGCTTTCACAACACCATGATTAACATTACCAGACTTTGGACAGGGGCGGAACAGCCCGCGGACCATTTGAGATACGGGCAGGGCCACGGGCACGGCCGCGGGAGGCGCCCTGGAATCCTGCGCTCCGGCTTCGTCCCGCGTCCGCAAGCCCATTGTGGTCTGGAACATCACGCGCACCTGCAACCTCAAGTGCGTGCACTGCTACGCGGACGCCTCCGCCCGGAAATTTGAAGGGGAGCTGGACTGGGACCAGTGCTGCGCGGTCATTGACGATCTGGCGGACTACAAGGTGAACGCCCTGCTGTTCTCCGGCGGGGAGCCGCTGGTGCATCCGCGCTTCATGGAGCTGCTGGAACGCGCCACCCGGAAGGGGCTGAAGGTGACCATCTCCACGAACGGGACCCGCATTACGCCGGAAGCCGCCGCGCGGTTCAAGGAACTGGGCGTGGCGTACGTGGGCATTTCCCTGGACGGCATCGGCGCCGTGCATGACAAGTTCCGCGGCGTGGAAGGCTCCTTTGAACAGGCGGTGCGCGGTTTTAAGCTCTGTAGTGAAGTGGGGCAGAAGACGGGCCTGCGCCTGACGCTGACCCGCAACAACGTTCAGTGTATGGAAGAGATTCTGGACTTCATTGACGCCAATGACATCCAGCGCGTCTGCTTCTACCATCTGGTCCCCACGGGCCGCGGCGTGGAGGTGCAGACCCTGACGCAGGAAGAGGCGCGCCATGCCATGGATACGCTGATTGCCCGCGTGGAGCAATGGAAGGCGGAAGGGAAGAACCGTGAAGTGCTGACCGTCACCCAGCCCGCGGACGGCATTTACCTGCTGCTGCGCCAGCTCCGGGAAGGTTCTCCGCTGTCCAAGGACACGCTGAACCTGCTCCAGTGGAACGGCGGCGGGGCGAACAGTTCCGGCCGCGGCATTGCCAACATTGATACGCAGGGAGTCGTGCATCCGGACCAGTTCTGGCAGTCCGTCACGCTGGGCAATGTGAAGGCCAACCTGTTTTCCGACCTTTGGGACGCCAAGGCGGGCGCTGCGGCGGAGATGCTGCCTGAACTGCGCGGGTCTGACGATCCCCTGGAACGGCAGAAAAAAATCGAAGGCCGCTGCGGCCGCTGCGTGCACTTTGCCCTATGCGGCGGCGGCTTCCGCACCCGTGCCGCGTTTGCCAACGGGCACTGGTACGGGTCTGATCCCGGCTGTTACCTGACGGAAGAGGAAATTTCCACTCCTCTGCCGGAAGCCGACTGATTCCGTGCAAGGCTTTGCCCGGCGCAGCCGGGGATGCCCTCATGCTGCGCCGCGAATAGGGTGAAAACCGCGCTTTTCCCTGCTTTACAAGGCACGCGGCATGGCATAGCATCCCTGCATCATGAGTCAGGAATTGAGACCGGAAACCCTGTGCGTGCAGGCGGGTTGGACTCCCAGAAAGGGTGAACCCCGCGTATTGCCCATTTACCAGAGCACCACGTTCAAGTATGAAACCAGCGAACAAATGGCCAAACTGTTCGATCTGGAGGAAGCCGGATTCTTCTATACGCGCCTCCAGAACCCCACCAATGAGGCGGTTGCCAGAAAAATCGCCGAACTGGAAGGCGGCGTGGCCGCCATTCTGACCTCTTCCGGGCAGGCGGCCTCCTTCTTTGCCGTCTTCAACATCTGCGAGGCGGGGGACCACATCGTCAGCACCGCGTCCATTTACGGAGGCACGTACAACCTTTTTGCCGTCACGTTCCGGAAAATGGGCATTGAGGTCACCTTTGTGGACCAGGACGCCCCGGCGGAGGAAATCGCCAAAGCCTTCCGTCCCAATACGAAGGCCCTCTTTGCGGAAACCATCTCCAACCCCACGCTTTGCGTGCTGGACATCCGCAAAATGGCGGACATCGCCCATGCGCACGGCGTCCCCCTGATCGTGGACAACACCTTCGCCACCCCCATCAACTGCCGCCCCTTTGAATGGGGGGCGGATATCGTCACCCACTCCACCACCAAGTACATGGACGGCCATGCCGCGGCGGTGGGCGGCGTGATCGTGGACAGCGGCAACTTTGACTGGGAAGCCCACAGGGACAAATTCCCGGGTCTGACGGAGCCGGACCCTTCCTATCACGGGCTTTCCTACAGCAAGAGCTTCGGCAAGGGCGCCTACATCACCAAGGCGACCGTCCAGCTCATGCGCGACCTGGGTTCCATTCAATCCCCGCAGAATGCCTTCCTGCTCAACCTGGGCCTGGAAACCCTCCACCTGCGCGTGCCGCGGCACTGTGAAAACGCGCAAAAGGTGGCGGAATTCCTGCAAGGGCAGGAGGATGTGGCCTGGATCAACTATCCGGGCCTGCCGTCCAACAAATACCATGACCTGGCGCGGAAGCAATTCCGCAACGGGCAATCCTGCGGCGTGGTGACCTTCGGCATCAAGGGCGGCCGTGAACGCGCCATCAAGTTCATGGACAGCCTGAAACTGGCCGCCATCGTAACCCATGTGGCGGATTCCCGCACCTGCGTCCTCCATCCCGCCAGCCATACGCACCGCCAGTTGACGGATGAGCAGCTCATGGAGGCGGGCGTCCGGCCGGACCTCATCCGGTTCTCCGTGGGAACGGAAGCCGCGGAAGACATCATTGCGGACCTCAAGCAGGCTCTGGAAGCCATCCGTTAAACCGGTCTTTCCTTTCTCGTGTGAACAGCCGTTCCGCGCATGTCCGCGGAGCGGCTGTTCTGCGTGGGTGACGAGTGAAAAAGCCGGGATGGCCCGGCGTATTGAACGTTTCCGGAAAAGAGCGCCGGCAGACGGGAGGGCGAGGCATATGCTCCCGCTGGGGAAAGACCGTTTCCGGGAGCAGGGGCCTCCCGGCTCCTGTAAAAACCTGCGGAAACTCCGCAGAAAAATAACTTCATTTCATGTTCTCCTTATTCCAAAGTTTAATTCCACGTAAAACAGGTATTTTAATAGGGTTATAAAGAAAAATCCAGCAACGGTGCATTACGGGGGACGGCTCGGCCATTCAACCTCAAGAAGATGCGCCAGATTTCAGAAAAAAAAGCGGAAAAATTCAAAAGACTTTTCTTCTTAAATGTAAATTGACACACCATAATAAATTTATTATGGTGTGTAACTTATGAAAATTAGATATTGTACTGTATTAATAAGTTGCGCCAGTGTGCTGGCTGCAAATGCTGCTACCATCATTGCCGAACTGCCCGAATCAGCCAATCTGTCGCAAACCGCGACCATGGCGCCGCAAACGGGAAACCAGCTGCTGGATAAAGTAAAAGGCCGTGAATTTGGCGTCTATGCGGGAGGCAATAACAACAGCCTGGCCAACTGGCCCCAGAACGGGGAGGGAACCTGGGTCAACCATGATGACGTCGGTTCCATCATCCTGTGCGGCAGAAGCGGCGTGGCCGGAGACTCCTTTGCCATGGTGCTGGGCGGCCCCCGGCAGGGAGAGCTTGTTTCCTCCATCATCTTTTCCTGTGACACGCCCACCTCCGTCATCACGAGCTACACCATGGTGCTGGCGGTTTACGACTCCGCCGGAACGTTGGTCCGGAACCTTTCCACCGTGGAAAGCTTTACCTTTGATTCCACTTCAAGAACGACGACCGTTTCCCTGGACATGGCGGATTCTCCCCTGGCGTGGGGGGAAGGATACAAGCTGGTTGCCGGAGTGCGCGGCGGCGCGGGCGGCGCCACCTCCCCCTATACGCTTGCCAACATCCAGGTATCCTATGAAACCGTTCCGGAACCGGCTACCGCATCTCTGGGAATGCTTGGCCTGGGAGCCCTCGTCTTCCGGCGTTCCCGGAACCGGTGAGCGGTAAACTTTTCAATCGGGAAGGAGGCGGCCTGAAAAACGCCTCCTTTCCTTTTTCCGTTCGGAAAAGGCACGCTTGGCATGGCGTAACGCGGCATTCCGGAATGGTTCATTCCCGGAGAGAATGTTCAAAGGCCCGGTACTGCACGGCCTCATACAAATGGGAATCCTGAATATCAGGGCTGCCCTCCAGATCCGCTATGGTGCGGGCTACCTTCAGAATGCGGTCGTAGGCTCTGGCGGAAAGGGCCAGTTCTTCCACGGCGCGGAGCAGGATGGCGCGGCTTTCCGGCAGCAGGCGGCAATGCCTCTGGAGCGCTTTTCCGGAAAGTGCCGCATTGCTGCGGAAGGGAGTGCCCGCATATCTGCTGCACTGGAGATGCCGGGCGGCCATCACGCGTTCCCTGATGCCGGCGGAACATTCCCCGGCGGGTGCGGAGGCCAGAATAGAGGGGTCCACGGCGGGAACTTCCATCAGCAAGTCGAACCGGTCCAGAAGCGGTCCTGAAATCTTGCGGCGGTAGCGTGCGACCTGCGCCGGGGGACAGGTGCAGGTTCTTCTCCTGTCGCCCAGATAGCCGCAGGGGCACGGATTCATGGCGGCTGCCAGCATGAAGCGGCACGGAAACGTCATGGTGCCGGAAGCGCGGGAAATGACCACCTGGCCGGATTCCAGCGGTTGCCGCAGAGTTTCCAGCGCGGCGCGGCGGAACTCCGGCAATTCGTCCAGAAAGAGCACGCCGTTGTGGGCCAGGGACACTTCCCCGGCGTGATATTCGCTCCTCCGCCCATCAGCCCGGCATCGGAAATGGTATGGTGCGGAGCCCGGAACGGACGCCGGGCCACCAGGCCGTTCCCCCGTTTCAGCAGTCCGCATACGGAATGGATTTTACTGGTTTCCAGAGCTTCCTCCGGATTCAGCGGAGGGAGAATGGTCGGGAGCCTCTGCGCCAGCATGGACTTGCCCGAACCCGGAGAACCGCAGAGAAGGATGTTATGGCCGCCTGCCGCCGCAATCTCCATGGCGCGGCGCGCATAGGGCTGCCCCTTGATCTCGTTGAAGTCAACGGCAGTCTCCTTGTCTTCGGCCTCCCGGTCCTCTCTTCCGGAAGCCGTGAAGGGAGGGGGCAGAACGGAGGAGGTAAGGAGTGCCCACGCCTCCTTCAAAGAAGCCACGGGGTAAATCTCCACGCCCTGCACGGGCGTTCCTTCGTGTGCGTTAGCACGTGGCAGCATGATGCGCTTCCTGCCCATGCGCCGCGCCTCCATAATCTGCGGCAGAATGCCCTGCACGGGGCGTACGGCGCCATCCAGGGCCAATTCCCCCACGATACACCAGGAAGAAGCGTCCATGTCCCTTTCCGCCGCTCCGGCGACCATTCCCAGGGCGATGGGGAGGTCAAACCCCGGTCCCTGCTTCCTTAAATCCGCCGGAGCCAGATTGACGACGAAAACGCCCTGCTGGAAGGGCAGCCCGCTGTTCTGGATGGCCGTATCCACGCGCTGCCCGCTCTCCTTCACGGCCGCATCAGGCAGCCCCACGATAAAGGTGCGTTTTTCCGCCATGGGGCGGAAATCCACTTCCACCTCCACTTCTACGCCATCCACGCCCAGAACGGTGGAGGAATACAGCCGCGTCATCATTCCTCCATGCTAGGAGGAAATAATGAAAAAAAAAAAAAAAAATAACAAAAATACGGGGAATATCTAACAAATAATTCAACGGCGGGAGGCGCGCCGGAGAACTTCCCGTTCCTCTTCCGTCAGGCTGGACAGGCCGGAGCGGGATATTTTTTCCATGATTTCATCCACCTCCTCTTCGGAGGGATGGCTACCGGCGGGGCGGCGTGCGGAGTGCGAGGCGGAATGGTGGGAGGAAGAAACGACCCGCCGCCTGGGAGAGGACAGTTTTTCCTTCCACAGGATCAGCAATGTCAGGATGAACCCGGCGAACATGCCGCCCAGGTGTCCGGCTTCCCCGCCCGCGTTGTTCCACTGGAAAATAATGACGGCGCAGGCGATGCCGAGGACGGCCAGGGCGAACTGGCGCACGCTCAAATTGACCGGAGGGAACAGAAGCTGCACCCGGGCGCGCGGAAAAAGCACCGCGCACGCGGCCATGATGCCGTAAATGGAGCCGGAGGCCCCCACCATGGGAATGAAGCGCCATTCCGGATCAAAGAACCCCATGTACCCCAGCAGGGAGGAAAACAGGGCCGCCGCCACGCCGCAGAAAAAAAAGATAATACAGCAGGAAGCGCAGATGGCCGAAGCGTTCCTCCACGACCGGCCCGAAAAACCACAGGGCGATCATGTTGAACATAATGTGCCCCAGATTGGCGTGCAGGAACTGGTAGGTGAACAATCGCCACAATTCCCCTTCATGAAAGCACGTGTATTCACTGTAGGCCCCGTAAAGCTGGATCAGGTCCAGACGGCCCGGCGGGTAAATATCCCGTGGAATATCCACCTGGAAGAAAAACCCGAGGATAAAGACGACCACATTGAGCAGGATCAGCCAGTGCACCATCACGGCGCCGCGCTGGTCAAACAAATGCTCCCGTACCGTATCTCCCCAGTTCTCGTTCTCCGCTCGCATATAAGGCCGCATGTAATCGTGTTCAGGGCGTTTTGACAAGGAAAATAGCTGTCCCGTTCAAGGAAGTACGGGAACCGCGCCGCATTATTTCCATAGCGCGGCGGGCAGCAGGTCCGGCGGCAGTTCCGCCCCGTGCACAAGATGTTCCGCCAGCTGGGCCGCGGCCCACGGGAAGTGGTCACTCCCTTGCTGCCCAGTCCGGAGAAGACGAACTGGCCGTTCAGGCCGGGAATGGGCCCGGCGACGGGCTGGCTGCGCCGGATGATGGGGCGCACGGCGGCTCGGGCGCGGAGGAAGCCCGTCTCCCCGGAATAGCGTTTGACGAGGTCCAGCATCAATTCCTGGACGGCGGGGGCTTCCGGAATGCCGGGAGCGTCCCACGCCCACGCGTAAGTGGCGCCGAAGCGCCAGAAAGAACCGTTGTGAACCAGCCAGTGGCCGAAATGCAGGATGCCGGCGTGCCAGTCCAGCTCCTTCAGGTCCAGGTCCAGAATAGTGCCCTTGGAAGGGCGTCCCTTCAAGGGAGCCATGTCCGGGTGGCATCCGGCTTCCCAGCCGGTGCACCAGGCTATATGGGAAAACGTCTGGCCGTTCCAATGGAAAAGGCCGTTTTCATCCGGACGGATATCCGCAGGGGACACGTCCGCTTCCACAAAACGGCCCTGTTCCGTGAAAAACCTCCGCATGGCGTTGACCATGTCCTCCACGTGCAGCACGGCGGAGCCGCGCGTATAGGCGGCTTTTCCGCGGCCTTCCCAGTGTTCAGGCCATGGGAAAAGGGGGGCCCGCATAGGCGCAGGACTCCCGGGGCCGTCTGGCGTTCCTGCCAGACTTCCAGTTGGTCCTCCGTTTCCAGTTCCCGGAAAATAGGGGTCTTCTGCCACCAGGAGCCGCCCAGTTCCCGTTCCGTCTCCGGATAAAAGGCCTCCGCTGCGGACAGGCATTCCTCCTGCCGCCAGCCGGGGCGGAAGGCCCGGCCCGTCAGGGGATTCACCAATCCAGCCGCCACCCGGGAGGCCGTTTCCGCGATGGGGCGGTCCGCAATCGTGAAATCCGCGCCGCGGCGTTTCAACTCCCACGCCAGGCAGCTGCCGGCGATTCCCTGGCCAATGATAAGAACGTTCATGATAGGTGGATGAAGAACCGGAGAAATCCGGAAGTGAGGAAAAACAGAGGAACAGTCCAGCCTTCCTCCGGAAGGAAAAATGCCCCGCAGGGGATGGAAGCGCCTGCGGAGCTGGAAAAACGGCCCTTTACAGGGCTGCGATGATGGCATCCCCATTTCCGCCGTATTCACGCGGATTTCTCCGGGAGCGCCCGTAGCCAGGTCGCCCGTGCGGCAGCCCTGGTCAATCACGCGGCGGACGGCGGCGTCAATGGCGTCTGCCGCGGCTTTTTCTCCCAGGGAGTAGCGCAGCAGCATGGAGAGGGAAAGAATCTGGGCGATCGGGTTCGCAATGCCCTTGCCGGCAATGTCCGGGGCGGAACCGCCGGAGGGCTCGTAAAGGCCGAAGAACAGGCCGTTGTCCTGCGCGCCCTGGCACAGGCTGGCGCTGGGCAGCATGCCCAGGGAGCCGCAAATCATGGCCATTTCATCGGAAAGAATATCTCCGAACAGGTTCTCCGTCACCAGCACGTCAAACTGGCGGGGATTGCGCACCAGCTGCATGGCGGCATTGTCCACGTACATGTGGAGCAGTTCCACGTCCGGATAATCCCTGGAAACCTCAATCATCGTCTCGCGCCACAGCAGGGAATTGGTCAGCACGTTGGCCTTGTCCACGCTGGTGACGCGCTTGCGGCGCCCTCGCGCGCGGCCTCGAACGCCACTTTGGCGATGCGCACCATCTCGCTCTTGTGGTAGCGCATGGTATCCACGACGACTTCGTCGTCCCCCTCCTGTTCGCGGAAACGGGGCTGGCCGAAGTACAGGCCGCCGGTCAGTTCCCGGACGCATAAAATGTCAAAACCGCCCTCGATCAGTTCATTCTTGATGGGAGAGGCGTGGGTCAGGGCAGGCAGGCATACGCCCGGGCGCAGGTTGGCGTACAGGCCGAAATGCTTTCTCAGCGGCAGCAGGGCGCCGCGCTCCGGCTGTTCATTGGCGGGAAGGTGCTCCCACTTGGGACCGCCTACGGAGCCGAACAGGACGGCGTCCGCCTCTTCACAGGCGCGGATGGTCTCTTCCGGAAGGGCCTTGCCGCAATGGTCGATGCCCGCGCCGCCCACAAAAGCCTCCTTGCGGCTCACGGTAAATCCAAACTTGGCGCTTACGGCGTCCAGAACTTTCAGGGCCTCCGCCATGACCTCGGGCCCGATGCCGTCGCCGGCCAGAACAGCAATATGATGGTGATGTTCACTCATGTCGCTGAAAGTCTGGGCATTCTCCCCTCAAAGGTCAAGAAGCACCGTTGGCATGCCCACGCCGCGGAAGCCTTTTTGCGTCAAAAAGCCTACAGAAACAAAAAAGTACTTGCCAAACGCCTGTGCCTCCAGTAAAAATCCCTCCGCGCTCCATGGAACGCAAACTCCCCTGTAGCTCAGCGGTAGAGCGGGTGACTGTTAATCACTAGGTCGTTGGTTCGAGCCCAACCGGGGGAGCCATTAATTTTCTAACCCTCACAAGTGCAACTGCTTGTGAGGGTTGTTTTTTGCCCGGTTCAGGGTGAAAAAGGCAGAATTCATGCGAAATCGGCCGTGAATCATAGTGAAGCATGATTTTGATTCCGTCTTGGCATGAAATTGGCGTGCCGGAGGGCATCATGAAACACTGAAGGAGAACCTGGCAACTTGCTCAAAGCGTGACTGGCAGAGCCGTATTCCGCCAGGCTTCCGGACTTTTGAAAAAGAAAGGCCAGATATCTTTCCTTCAATAGGGAACAGCAGGCTGCCTCGCCAATCTGAAAAATGCGGACGCAGGATGGCGCTTGGGAAAAACGTTCGTGACGAGAGACCGGGCATAACGCCGTCATCGCAGAATTTGTCTATTCAACGTGACGCCCAAGGATGTAATTGCTCCTGCATCCCCAGGCTCAGGGCCGTGATTCCCATAGCGGAACATTGATGCTGAAAATAATGCGGACGCTCCGGAGAAGTGGGGGCGGCCATGCCTCCATGGACGCGGAACGTCGGGAATGGCGTTACTCGCTAAAAAGCATAGGTATTTTGAGAAGAAGTCGAATGGAAATAAAATTACTGAAATAATTGCAGTAAAAGCATTGACCTGCTATAATAATTGAGTAGGTTGGCGTTGTTGCAGGAAAACAGCGAACAATCACCTACTGCGTATTTTAAAACATGGAAAAACATGATGTTATTTACTTATGCGGGCATAAAGGCGTTGCAGCCCTGTTTGGAAAAGCATGGGATATCCCTATCGACTGCAAGCCACTAAAAGAACTTCAGGAAAAATACATGGCCTCCGTCAATAGTATCCGTGCCGGCGTATTTCCGCCCGGCAGGGAATTGACGATGGGTGACGGAAGAAAGGCTCTGGAAGAATTGTGAAAACCTACCTGGACAAAAACGTCTATGAAGCGGCCCTGGAGCGCATAGCCTATTGCTTCCACGAGTTTGACAATGTTCTGGTGGCCTTCTCGGGCGGCAAGGACAGCGGCGTCCTGCTCAATCTGTGCTACAATTACGCCGACGAACACGGTCTGCTGGACAAGCTGACCATGTACCACATTGATTATGAGGCCCAGTACCAGATGACGACCGAGTATGTGACCCGGACGTTCCTGGAACAGTTCCCGGGCATCCGTAAAATGTGGTACTGCGTGCCGATCAAGGCCCAGTCGGCATGCGCCCTGGGGGAACCTTACTGGACGCCGTGGGACGCCGCCAAAAAAAAACTGTGGGTGCGGGCCATGCCGGAAAATCCCTATGTGGTTCACGAAGGGAATCTGGACGTTCCGTTCCGGCACGGCATGGTGGACTACGAATTCCAGGACAAGCTCTCGCGCCATTTTGCCAAAAAGCGCGGCACCACCGCCGTCATGGTGGGGCTGCGGGCGGATGAAAGCCTCAACAGGTACGCGGCCGTGGCACGCGGCAAAAAAAAAAGGAGATCCTACGAGGGCAGGAGGTGGATTACGCAGACCAGTGCCGTGACGGCCAACGTTTACCCTCTCTATGACTGGCGCGTCAGCGATATTTGGACGGCCACCGCCCGCTTTGGTTTTGACTACAACCGTCTCTATGACCTCTTGTACCAGGCGGGCCTTACTGCCGGGCAGATGCGGGTGGCAAGCCCGTTCAACGACTGTGCCCAGGAAAGCCTGAAGCTCTACAAAGTGATCGATCCCTCCAACTGGGCGCGCATGATCGGCCGGGTCAACGGCGTCAATTTTACGGGCCTGTACGGAGGCACGACGGCCATGGGCTGGAAAACCATCAAGCTGCCGCCCGGCCATACCTGGAAATCGTATTATGAATTCCTGCTTTCCACGATGGATGCGAGGACGGCGGCCCACTACAACAACATCCTGGAAAAATCCAAAAGGTACTGGATGCAGGGGGAACCGTCGATCCCGGAACCGCCGATGAAGTGCTGGCGGCCTACCCGCTGGCTGCCGTGACGGGAAAATCGGGTCGCTACGATGGACGCGATATCGTTCAATTCATGGGTTATCCCGACGACATGCCCGTCAGCAATTTCCGGCAGGTGCCCTCTTACAAGCGCATGTGCATCTGCATCATGAAAAATGACTATTTCTGCAGATATGCCGGATTCAGTCCAACCAAGGGGAGCGATTGCCCGGCGCCGTGCCGCCGTCAACAAATACCGCAACATTTCATGAACCCCCCTCCCAATCCCCCGCTTATCAAATCCGGCGTGTTCCGCTGGACCAAATCCGCTCAATGCCTATAACCCGAACAGTGTGGCGCCGCCTGAAATGAAGCTGCTCTACCAGAGCATCAAGGAGGACGGCTACACGATGCCGATTGTCTGCTATCAACTGGAGGACGGCACCTATGAAATCGTTGACGGCTTCCACCGCTGCCAGATCATGAAAACTTACCGCGATATCTACGAACGGGAGGATGGCATGATGCCGGTGGCCGTTATCGACAAGCCTCTTGGAAACCGCATGGCCTCCACCATCAGGCACAACCGTGCCCGCGGGTCTCACAATATCGGACTGATGACCAGCATTATCCAGGAACTGACGGAAGCGGGCATGTCGGATGCGTGGATACTCAAAAACCTCGGCATGGATGCGGAGGAATTGTTGCGCCTCAAGCAGCTCAGCGGCATTGCGGCCCTGTTCCGGGACGGCGAATTCAGCCGGGCGTGGGAATCGAAATAACGTCAACCCGGGAAACCATGAACAAATATGTCACTCAACTGCTGGAAGTCATCCAGAAGAAAACGGGCTGTGACACGAGCGGCGCCGTGCGCTGGCTGGCGGAACAGGCCGGAGTATCCGAAAGAACAGCCTGGAACTGGAAACAGCAGGAAAAGTTGAGGAAGGCAACGGAAAAGAACCTCGGCAGAATTGCCGAGGAATTGAAGAAGTGAACAGGGTTCCGTGTTTCATCCTGCTGAATGCCGCCGGGCATCCGGTTCCATGCTGGACGCGCGGTTTTCGCAAGCGGTTTCATGGGTAACTGCATGAAACTTCCTGTTATCCTTAAGCCGGCAGCGGAATGCAGGCTTTTCCGCGCGGAGCAGTGATGCAGTCTGGCCTATCAATGCTCCGGCCAGGTTCGGAATAGGTTCAGGGATTGCGGTGTGGTGTGCCGGGAAGCGCAATGAACGTTCTGGAACCTCATGTTCCAACGGTGCTGCCATGGATGTTTGTTTTCATTTGCGGCCGACCGGCCGGTGCGGGAAAGACTTTCTCCAAAGAATGATTGCTTGTTGCAATTTTTTGAATTATATCATTTTTTTTATGAGATGGCTACTGGTTTTCCTGATGAGCTCTTGCATGGCTTTTGGTGAAAGTATCAGGGGAGTTGTTATTAACGTGATTGACGGCGATACCATTACTCTCCTGGAAAAAACGCCCGAACAGAAGCGGACCTACCGGATACGGCTTGAAGGAATTGATACGCCGGAAAGGGGGCAAAACGGGTATGAAGGAGCCAAGGAGTATCTGGAAAAGCTGATTTGGGGAGAGACGGTTACAGTCAAGTACAGCCAGCATGACAGGTACGGCCGTATTTTGGGGAAGTCTGGTATGGAAAGGTGTTCGTCAATGAGGAGTTGGTGAAGGATGGATGGGCGTGGATCTATAAAAATTTTTTCCGCCAGCCGGAAACTCGCTTCCCTTGAAGCGGAGGCCAGGAAGTCCAAAAAGGCCTTTGGGCGGAGCCGAATCCCATCCCGCCGTGGGAATGGAAAGCCGCGAAGAGAAGGGAAGATGCCGCCGGAATGTTCCTTACTGAACAGGTTTCCCGGGAAAACGTCTCTTTCCGGGTGCCGTGATGCTGCCGAACAAGGGGTTTTCCAATGAATCAAAGGCAATTTTAATAGCTGCCGTTGTTCAAGGGCGGTCCTGTTTTTCCTTATCCGGCCGGGACGGTTCAAAGATGGCGGGAAGCGGGGTTCCTGCCCTGGAGCCTTCCAGGGCCACGCTTCCGGATGGGTACGGAACGGCAGGAGATAGTCCGCAGCTTTCTGGATGGAAGCCCCGGCGGCCGTTTTCCGGTAACGGTAGTTTTTATCTCCCATGCGTTCCGCAATTTGCACGAGGTAGCCCCAGGCCTGAAGGGTGTAAACACTGTATTGCCATGGTTCCGCCCGCTTGAGTTCTTCCGGCTGGGAACCGTCGGGGGCAATGTGGCGGTCCATGTTGGCGAAGGCTTCCGCCAGCCATTGGCGCGCTTCGTTGTCGCGGCCCAGAAAGTGAGCCAGATGGGCGCATTGCGCCACATAGAACAGGTAATGGTTGTTGCTGCGCGTATGCGCATGCCTGCCCTGCCTGCTGGTGGCCAGCCATGCGTAGTACTGGTTCAGCCACGCGTCCACCCGCTTCCATTCCTCTTTTGTCAAGGCCCCGGAGCGTTTCAACGCCGCCAGGGCATCCAGAAAATCGGGCATGCGGTAAAGGTCTATGATGCCGCCTCCGTCGCCTTCCGTCCGGTGTCCGGGGCGGATCTGGGCGTATTTCAGGTGGGGCTGCATGCGGGTTGCCGGAGCAATGAACCAGGCTCTCAGCCATTCCCCGGCACGGGAAGCGGCTCGCGGGTCCCTGTTGAGTTCGTACTGGCGTCCCAGGCTGCAAACCGTACCGATAAAAGCGGCCATCTTGCCGCTGTCGTCCATGCTGCGGAGCCGTTGGTTCTTTTTGCCGTCAATGGGCTTGTAGGGGCCTTCCGGATTGGCGGGGTCAGGCCAGTAGTAGAGGGCATAGCTGACGTATTCATTAGCCTGCGCCTTTTCTCCGAACAGGCTTTTTTTCTCTCCAAGGGTGATGACGGGAGCATCCAGCGGGCCGCCATGCGCCGTGGGAAGGAGCAGGGCCGTTAAAAGAAGAAAAGACAGAGCAGTGCCGCCGAAGGACATGCCTTATTCAAGCAGGAACTTTCTGCGGGGACAACCGGGAAATGAAGGAATGCGCCTAATTCCTTTTCAAAGCCGTTCCCTGCCGTTTGCGTAATGGAAAAAAAATGGCTCTGCTGACACGGGAGAGGCTTTTTGTTTGAGCGAAATATCATTTTGTTAGGTATACCTTATAACGAAGGAGATCATCAGAGCCATGACCAGCAGCCGTGAAGATTATTTGAAAGCGATCGCCGAGCTCCAGCGGAGCAGGGAGAGGGTCGGCAACAGGCATATTGCTGATTATCTGGGCGTTTCTGCCGCTTCCGTCAGCGAGATTATCCGGAAGATGGAGAAGGAAGGCCTGGTGGAGAGCATGGAAAGACGCTCCATCCGCCTGACGCGGAAGGGAGAGGAAGCCGCCATGCAGCTGGTGCGCATTCACCGGCTGTGGGAGGTTTTCCTGGTGGAACATCTCGGGTATTCGTGGGGGGACGTTCATGAAGAGGCGGAGACGCTGGAACATGCGGCTTCCCCCCGCTTGATGGCAAAACTGGACCGTTTTCTCGGTTATCCGGAGATGTGCCCCCACGGAAGGAGGATTCCGGGGAGGGAGGACGGGCCGCTGCCGGAAGGGCCGCTTTCCCGCCTGTCCGACATCCCGGCAGGGATTCCGGCCGTAATCAGGCGCGTTCCCGAATCGAAAGAGCTGCTGGAGCTTCTCACCTCCCTGGGCATTCATCTTCATGAAACGGTAGCCCTGATGGAGGCGGAAGCGCACAGCGGAGCGTTTCTGGTGAAGGCGGAAGAAGGACAGCGGCTGGAATTGCCTGCCGCCGCCGCTGACGCCATCCTCGTGGAAGTTTCTGCATGAACAATTAATGGAAAGGAGAAAACTAACAATGACATTGAACCAGTTGCCTGAAGGGGAGACCGCCAGGATTGAGTCTCTCGGGATGGAAGGCCGTTTGAGACGGCGGTTGATGGATATAGGCATGATTCCCGGCACCCGGGTGGAATGCCTGGAACGGGGGCCGTTCGGAGACCCCGTCGCTTTTCTTGTGCGCGGAACGGTCATGGCGTTCAGGTCTTCCGATCTGGAAATGATTACCGTTAAGTCCGCGTGAAATCAGCCATGGAAGGAGAACGGGTGAGGCTGGACAGCGGAACGGAGAAGGGCGGATCTTCCGGCGCGGCGGAAGAACGCATGCCCGTCGTGGCCCTGACGGGCGCTCCCAACGTGGGAAAGAGCACGGTGTTCAATGCGCTGACGGGGCTGAGGCAGCATACCGGGAACTGGCCCGGCAAGACGGTCGTCCGCGCGGAAGGCATTGTGGGGCGCGGTCCCCGGGAGTACCTTTTGGTGGATACGCCGGGCACGTATTCCCTGCTGGCCTGTTCTTCGGATGAAGAGGCGGCACGGGATTTCATTTGTTTCGGTGACGCGGATGCCGTCATTGTCGTCTGTTCCGCCACCAATCTGGAACGGGATTTGAACCTGGCCCTCCAGGTGATGGAAACGACGGGAAATGTAGTGGTCTGCGTCAATTTAATGGATGAGGCCCGGCGGAAGGGCATCCGCATCGACTGCCCGCTTTTGGAAAAACGCCTGGGAGTTCCCGTGGTTCCGGCATCGGCGGCGAAAGGTGAAGGCCTGGACGTTCTGGCTGATACGGTGCAGCGGATGGCGTGGTCCGGAGAGAGGCGGCCCCCCCTCCGGCTGCCCTATGGGGAGCACGTGGAACCGTGGCTGGCGCGTTTGGAAATGTTGGCCGGGCGTCTTCCGTGGCGCGGTTTGTCGCCCCGCTGGGCAGCCGTCAAGCTGCTGGAAGGGGACGAAGGAACGCTGCGGCTTCTGGAGCAGTACGCGGGAACCGGTTTGAGAGAGGAGAAGGAGGTGCAGGAGATTCTCCGTGAGGCCGCCGCCGCGGAGGCCGGTTCTTCAGGCAGTTCTTTTGGCGACCGCGTGGCGGCGGTATTCGTGGAACAGGCGGAACGCCTGTGCAGGGGAGTGGTCGCTTTGCCGGACGGAGGGGGGCTGGGGCGCGACAGGCGCATCGACAAGGTGCTGATGGGGCGGTGGACGGCTTATCCCCTGATGTTCGCCCTGATGGTGCTGATTTTCTGGATCACCATCGTGGGGGCGAATTATCCTTCCCAATGGCTGGCCGACCTGCTTGGAAAAGGCCAGGAGGCGCTGACGGACCTGTTCCGCCTGGCGCATGCTCCGGAATGGCTGCACGGCGTGCTGGTGCTGGGCGTTTACCGCGTGGTGGCGTGGGTCGTGTCCGTCATGCTGCCGCCCATGGCCATCTTTTTCCCCCTCTTCACGCTGCTGGAGGATTCCGGTTATCTGCCCCGCGTGGCGTTCAACATGGACAAGGTGTTCCAGAAGTGCTGCGGCTGCGGCAAGCAGGCGCTGACCATGTGCATGGGGTTCGGCTGCAATGCCGCGGGCATCACCGGATGCCGGATTATCGATTCCCCCCGGGAACGGCTTGTAGCCATTTTGACGAATAATTTCGTCCCCTGCAACGGCAGGTTCCCAACGCTGATTGCCCTCATGACCATGTTTTTTGCGGGGACGGTGGCGTCCGGGTTGCAGCCGCTGGCTTCCGTGGCGGGCCTGGTGCTGCTGATCGGGTTGGGCGTGGGAATGACGTTTGCAATAACGGCCCTCCTGTCCCATACGATTCTCAAGGGAACTCCGTCTTCCTTTACCCTGGAACTGCCCCCCCTACCGCAAGCCCCAGATCGGCCGCGTGATCGTCCGCTCCTTTCTGGACAGAACCCTGGCGGTCCTGTGGCGTGCGGTGATGGTGGCGGCTCCGGCGGGGATCGTCATCTGGCTGATGGCGAATATCCGTGTTGGAGACTCCAGCCTGCTTGTCCACGGCACGCAGTGGCTGGACCCCGCCGGGCGGCTGATGGGTCTGGACGGCGTGATTCTGATGGCGTTCATCCTCGGCATTCCGGCCAATGAAATCGTTTTCCCCCTCATCATCATGGGTTACCTGGCTTCCGACAACATGATGGACATGGACGATATGAACGAGCTGAAGTCCCTCCTGACCAATAACGGTTGGACCTGGGTGACGGCGTTGTGCACCATGCTGTTTTCCCTGATGCACTGGCCGTGTTCAACGGCTCTTCTCACCGTCCGCAAGGAGACGGGCAAATGGAAGTGGGCTGTTCTTGCCTTCGCCATTCCGACGGCCTGCGGCGTCGTGATGTGCCTTCTGGTGGCGGGAACGGCGCACCTGCTGGGGTTTGCCTGACGGATGAATGGAGTTCATGCTTCCGCGGAGGGATGATGGCGGCAAAGTTTCCCTTTCCGGGAGTCCGGAAAGGGAACGGGCCATGGTTCCGGGTTTGCCGGGCAGGCAGCATGAAGCCTTTTCCCGGGCCGCGGATTTCCGTATCAGGCCAGATGCATGCCGCCGGTGACGCCGAAGACTTCCGCAGTGATGAAGCTGGATTCCTGGGAGGCGAGGAAGACGTACAGGCCGGAGAGCTCCACGGGCTGTCCGGCCCGCTTGAGGGGCGTTTTCTGCCCGAATTCCGGCAGGTCCTTCTGCAACTGGCCTCCGGTCACTTGCAGAGCCGTCCAGATGGGGCCGGGAGCTACCACGTTCACCCGGATGCCCTTGGAGGCTACCTGCTTGGCCAGGGCGCGGCTGAAGGCGATGATGGCCGCTTTCGTGGAGGCATAGTCCACCAGGTTCTTGCCGGGCTGGTAGGCCTGGATAGAAGAACACGTGATGATGCTCGCTCCCGGCTTGAGGTGCGGAAGGGCTTCCTTGGCAATCCAGAACAGGGAGAAAACATTCACTTCAAATGTCTTGGTCAATTGCTCCGTGGTAATGTCCTGAATGTCCTCCACCGCTACCTGCTTGCCGGCCACCAGGGCCAGAATGTCCAGGCCGCCAAGTTTTTCCAGAGCGTCCCTGACGAGTTTTTGACAGAAGGCTTCATCGCTGAGGTCGCCCGGCAGCAGGACGGCGTTCCGCCCTTCCTTCCTGATGAGCTCCGCCACTTCCTCGGCATCGCTCTGTTCTTCGGGAAGGTAGTTCAGGGCTACGTCGGCTCCTTCGCGTGCATACGCAATGGCGGCCGCACGCCCTATGCCTGAATCTCCCCCCGTGACCAGGGCCTTCCGTCCACGGAGCTTGCCGCAGCCATGATAGCTCTGTTCCCCGGCGTCCGGCACGGGTTCCATTTCGGACTGGAGCCCGGGAGCTTTCTGCTGCTGTTTTTCATACCCTTCCTGGCGGAATTCGTCGCGCGGGTCCTGCATTTCGTGAATGTCTTTAGTGCTCATTTTTTCATCAGTCATGTTTTGGCGTGAAACTGCCGGGAGAAGGAAGGCGCCGCCCGCCATGCGTAAGATAGCTGGCCGCGTCTCTTTCTCCGGTGTTCCGCATTTCCTATCCGTGATGACCGGGATTTGGATGGCCTGTTCAAGGGAAGACATGCTTTTATTTCAGCATGTCATTGATATTCACTTATATAGGATTATTCTGAATGTTATTTCCATTGATCCTGATAGAGCCGTTCATTCACTGGTCTTCCTTGAATCCTGTTGAATTTCTCCAATCCGTTTTCGGGAAAAGCCGCTATGTTGTGCTGATTAACCCGCTTGATGATCAAATGGTTTGATCCTTCATCCTATTTGCGCCGAGGCAGGGCGGGAACCTGCCTCCGTTTTTCAGCGCGTCCGCGCCGGATTTCAGGACAGTCCGTAAATGAAGTATCCGGCCACTCCCGTCAGGGTCATCAGCAGGATGGGGTTCATTTTCCATTTCCGCAAGACGAACAGGGCCGCGCCGAACAGGAGAATGCTCGGGAGGTCCACTTCCGCGATGGCGTGCCAGTCAAAGGTGCCGCAGAAGGTCAGCAGCAGGATGGTGCCGCCCGCGGACATGATCAGGCCCACGGAAGCCGCTTTCAGCCCTTCCAGCACCCCGGAAACATAAGCGGATTTTTTATGCCTTTGGAAGAAAAGGTGCAGCAGCAGCGCCGCCGCCACGCCGGGAATGATGCATCCCAGGGTGGCCGCCACGGCGCCGGGAATGCCGGCGATTTGCAGCCCGACGAAGGTAGAGGTGTTGATGGCCAGAGGGCCTGGCGTCATCTGGGAAATCGTGATGATATCGGTAAAAACCTTCTGGGTAATCCAGCCCTGGTGAATGACCACCTGGTCCCGGATCATCGGGATGACGGCGTAGCCGCCTCCGATGCTGAACGCTCCGATCTGGAGAAAGACGCTGAAAAGCTGCCATAATGCCTGAGTCATCCGGCCCTCCTTCCCAGCGTTTTCCGGACGTGCCACAGGCTCAGGAGGCAGCACACGGCCAGAATGGCGGCGATGTTGGCGTGAAAGGCGAAGCTGGCGAGGAACGCGCCCGGAACCAGCGCGTTCAGCAGGGCGGATTTTCTGCGCAGGATCATCTGCCACATGTCCACGACTATGTCCACAATGAGGGCCGCCACGCCTGCCTGCATTCCCCGGAGGACCGCTTCCACGGCGGTATTGGAACTGAAGGCGTCATACCAGACGGTGATGATGGAAAGAATGACCAGCGGCGGGATGATGGCGCCCAGGCAGCTGCAAACGACTCCGGCCATGCCTGCGGGTGCGGTGCCCCGCCAGCGCGGAGAGGGTTACGGCAATGGCTCCGGGCGTGGATTGCGCGATGGCGGCCATGGAGAGAAGCTCCTCTTTGGAAAACAGCCGTTTTTTCCAGACAAAGTATTTGTTGATCATCGGCACGACAATGTAGCCGCCCCCGAACGTGAATGCCCCGATAAAGAGGTTGATCCAGAAGAGCCAAAGGCATTTTTTTCACTTTTTCTCCGGTCATGGCGTTTTAAAAAGGAAGGAATGGCGTTCCGGGTATTCCGCCTTTGCGGGAAATTCGGCAGCCGTTGTCCGGGAAAAGGCGGCTGAACGCCGCGCCGTTCCCGTTTTCCCGGAATAAGGGGTGGAGGGATTCTATCACAGGCGGCGGTGGAAGGCCATGCCATTACACGGATAAAGGGGAGAAAAGAGGTGAAGGTCTGCCTCTTTTATAAGCGGGGGGGACAATTTACGGATCCCGCGGAGCCGGCTGAACAAAAAAAGCCGGCGCAGCAGGCGGCTGAACAAAAAAAAAAGTCCGGCAGGTTTTAGCCCTTTCCGCCGGATGGCGAAGAATCAAGGGAGCCCCCCCTACATGGGGAGAAAGCCATCCTTCCCGGCTTGTTTCCAGGCGGAAGAAAAAAAATGGAGCCTTTTTTGTTCCAGAAGCCGGTTTCAGGGGAGCCAGCTGGGTTCACCATCCCTCCCGTAAAATAATAGACGGAGTTTTCTTCCCGGCACGTCAAAGGGCCCTTGCCATTTTGATTCTCCAAAAAGGGTGTCGTCCACCTCAATCGAAGCGCTTGAAGGTTTCCCTGTAGGGGGCGAGCAGTTTTTCCTCCCGTACCAGCCTCACGCAGACGCTCATGTAATGGCCGTCCTTTTGAGACACGGCTTTTCCCTCCCTCGCCAGCTGCTTGAATTTTTCCTGGACGTCCTTTGCCGTCCCAGGGAAGGCGTGGAAAAGCAAGTGATTTTTTCCAGCGGCATTCCCCTGGCCTGCTGTTCTTCCAGGAATTGCTCCAGGGCCGCCAGGTAATCCTGCAGCATGTAGTCTTTGGGATAAGGGAAGGAACTGTCCCGTAACACGCAGGTAGCTTCTCCGCCGGGATGGGTATATTCCCTCAGCGTGAATTTGAATTGAGGCGCCTTTTTTTCTTTTCCCTCATTTTGAATGGAAGGGGAGGTTCCGGAGTCTGTTGTATCAGCCATGGAAACCGGCACGGCCAGCAGGGAAAGGGAGACGAGGGCAATGGGCGGGGAAGGAGGAATCCGCATGGTTCCTTTTAAACTGATAACACATCTATCGTCAATACTTTATTGTCCTGCGAAAACGTATTCCCCTTTCTTGGAGGAATCCTCCGGGGCTGTCCGCCTTCCGTTTCCGCGTTTTGCTCTTTACAAGAGGGCCGGGATAGATGAGCATGAGTCCGTTAATTTATAATTGTTCTTATTTATGGAAAATACATACCACCATACCCAGCTTCCGGAGGGACGCATTCCCGCCCTGCGCGTGGAACCGATGCCTGCGGACACCAATCAGAGCGGGGGAAGTGTTCGGCGGCTGGGTGATGAGCCAGGTGGACCTGGCGGGAGCCAACCACCAGGGCAAAGATGAAGGAGCTGGCCGCGGCAATGGCGCCGATGGTGACGAAGGCGGCGTGGAAGGCGGCTTCCACGGCCTTTCCGGAGGTGGCTGAATGGCCGCCGAAGCTGTCCAGCAGCAGGGAGGCCGCGGCAATGCTGACGGCGATGGAGAGCTGCATGATGGTGGAGAGCAGGGAGTTGCCGCTGCTGGCGTCCGCGTTGGGGAGGTCAATCAGCGTCAGGGTGTTCATGCAGGTGAATTGAATGGAGTTGGCCGCGCCCAGCAGGGCGAGCATGCCCAGCAGGGTGAGTTCGTGGGTGCCGGGGCTGATGAAGTAGAAGGCGGCCAGCAGCGTCCCGATTTTTGCCAGCAGGTTGCTCAGCGCCAGGGGGAATCAGGGACATGCCGGACTGGAGGGCGGAGTAACCCAGCACCACCTGGAAGAAGAGCGGAATCAAGTACGGCAGGCAGCTTCCCCAGGCGGCAGACGATGTTGCCGGCGATGCCGATGGCGAAGTTCCTGATGCGGAACAGGGAGGGGCTGAAGATGGGCGCCTTTGAACGGAACGCCAGCACCCAGTACAGGAGCTGGAACACGCCTCCGGCGGACAGGAGCAGGGCCATGCGCGTCTTGTCGGCTGCGCCTCCTGCGGTGGAGAGGCCCATGGTGACCAGCACGGCGGAGGAGGAGAAGAGGAAGAAGCCCGCCCAGTCGAATTTCTGTTCCCGGACCGCTTTAAGGTCCGGCATCAGTTTCCAGGTGGCCCACAGGCCTGCGATGCCCACCGGAATGTTGATCAGGAAGATCCAGTGCCAGGAGGCGTACTGGACGATGATGCCGCCCAGCACCGGCCCCAGGAGAGGCCCCAGCAGCGCCGGAATCGTCACGATGTTCAGAACGTTGACGAACATGGAGCGCGGATAGGAGCGCAGGACGACCAGACGCCCTACGGGCATCAGGAAGGCCCCCCGATTCCCTGGATGACGCGGCACGCCGTCATCATGGCGACGGAGGTGGAGAGGGCGCACAGCAGGGACCCCGCGGAGAAAACGGAGATGGCGAAGATAAAAGTGCGGCGCGAGCCCAGCTTGTCGGATATCCATCCGGAGGCCGGTATCAGGACGCAGACGGTAAGCATGTAGGCCGTCACCAGGGAGTGAAGCTGCAGCGGGTGGCTGTTGAAGCTGCGGGCGATGGTGGGGATGGCCGTGTTCAGGATGGTGGCATCCAGCATCTGCATGAAGAATGCCGATGCCACAAGAAAGGGCAGGTAGCGCAGCGCTTTGGAGGATGTCGGCAGTTTTTCCATGAAAGACCGCTGACAGTATCCGGCCGGGCCGCGCCGGGGGCAAGGCAGATGTTTGTCCCGGCGCTCCCGTTGTTTTTTCCGGGCGCCCCGGAACCGCCGTTATGCCCTGGGCTCCGTTTTACGGCCTGGGCTGTTCCGGTGCGCGCCGCGCCAGCACGCGTTTGGAAAGCCATGCGCGCACAGGTTCGTCATAAAGCTTCAGGCACCCGTAGGCCACGGCAATGCAGATGAACAGGACGCCCACCGCCACGGGCCAGCGCTCCCACCAGAAGCAGGTTGCACCACCAGAAGCCGTGCCTGACCCGGCCGGGCTTGCACAGGCGGAACAGGAGCAGGCCGCCGAAGAAGGGGGAACATGAGCCGCGAATCCCACGCGGCACTGTTCCACGTCCAGGGATGTTGTTGCCCTGCGTGTAGCACTGGTGGATGAGGGCGCAGGCCGCCAGGAAGACCAGGACCGCCAGCCACCGGCTGGTAACTTTCCTGATGAGCACGGCGTAAAGGATGTTGGCGATGTATTCGAAGAAGAGGGACCAGGCCGGACCGTTCAGCGGGTGCATTCCATCCGCGAATATCCAGGGAAACGGGGACGGGCAGCAGCGTGAACCCCACGGTCATGACCAGCAGCATTTTCCATACGACCCCGATGTTCGGGAAGATTTCAACCCCTGAAGTAAAAAGAGGGCTCCACCCAGCAGCATCCCCATGACCACCATGGGTTGAAGGCGCACCAGCCGCCGCTTGCAGAAATTCCACAGGCTCATCTTTCCCCAGCGGTCGTCATAGGCATACCCGATGACGAAGCCGGACAGCATGAAGAAGAAGTCCACGGACAGATAGCCGTGGTTGATGATCTGGTCCGTGTGGAATTGGAAGTCCCTGGCGCTTCCTTCAAACATGTGGAACAGGACCACCATGACGGCGGCTACGCCGCGCAGGCCGTCCAGGGCGGCATAATGCGGTTTGGGAGCCAGAACGGAGGAGAGAGGGGCCGGAGTGCCATGGTATAAGTACGGCGAAAAGTGATTGTGCTTACAGAAAAAGGGGCGATGCGTATTTTACGTGCGCGGCCGCGGAACCCCGGAACGGGTTTTTCCGCAGGGAAAGTCCCGGTACAGGCTGGTACTGAGACGGCTTGCCCGGCGGACGGGCAAACCGTTTCCCTCTTCCACAGACGGCGTGAGACGTAAAGAAAAATGATGAAGGCTGTTCCTTCTCCCTTTTTCCTTTAAAGAGCCGGATTCCGGAGGAAAAGAGGCCCGGCGCCTACGGCGGGGGGCAAGTACAATGGACTTTGTTTCCGCGCCGCTGGTGATTCCCTTGACGGTCAGGGGTGCATTTTTCCCGGCGGCAGGGTAAGGACGCCGGGGGGAGTGCTTTACGAACCGGGACCATCCGCCGGTTCCCGGAAAAGTGAATTCCGTCAGCTTGTCATTGATGGAATAACCCAGCTTGAACAGGGTGGAGGCAGGATCGGCAACATTTAATCAACGATGGCCGGAATACCCCCTGGCTGCCCTGATGATTGATGATGAAACGTTATTTGCTGATTTTCCTCCCTCCGGAATGGACACGGGAGCGCTGAAGGCTGAAAAAGGTCCTGGACGGCTTTGACGAGGAACCTTTTTGAACAGCCCGTAATCCTGCCTGAAAAAACGCGCCTGTCGCCTGTGGCGGCCTATATGGGAGAGCCTTCCGCCGGCGGAACGGGAAAAGCCGTCCGTGCCGTGCTTGCTGCAAGTGGTGGAGGTGGCCGCAAACAGATGGCCGGGCCTGAATGGAAAGGCGGAACGGACTGGATTGCCGCCGAATTGTTTTTCCAGTTGCGGCGGCGTCTTTTCCGCTCACCCGCCGGGGCGCATTCCCTGGCGCATGAACTTCATGCGCCGTCCGGCATACGGATGCCGGACGGCGGCCCTGCGGGGAAAACACGGATGGGAGCCGCGCGCATTCCCCTCACGGAAGCAGGTGCCGGGTGCGTTCAGTGTGACTGAGCGATACGCGGTTGGCCAGCGGTTTGCC